>BNJS01003584.1_pt1 | contig 431007 bp, 523 predicted proteins | sample 8540461 | NCBI WGS metagenome assembly BNJS01 (sample SAMD00202454, study PRJDB9452) | human saliva metagenome | isolation source: human saliva | place: Japan | reverse complement strand
GTTATATATCTATTTGAGTCAAATTTATCTAGAGCTTGTAAATATCCGTCTGTTCCTGTTACATGCCACGCTAGACTAACATCTCTGAAAATTAGTTTAACCAATATACTTTTCTTAATTTAGCTGGATTATTAGCCAGTACAGTCTGTGCTTTGTTTTCTAATTTGTTAGTCTACTGTTTACAACCGCTTCATCAATATTTCCCATTTACTTTAGGGTATCTCTATATAAGGTATTTTATTTTGATTATATGTTCTCCATCCTGGACTCTGTAATTGGATAATAGTGATTGTGATCCTGGATTTACTATCATTTGTCCATCTTGTACTTGAATATGTTCAACAGTTGTATCTCATACTACTTGCTAAAGCTAGTATATTTCTTTTCAAAATCCCTTCCAAAGTCTGAACTCATCGCCGGAACAGTTATCATTTGAGTAAAAGACGCTTAACTGATCCGTTATAATTTAAAGACTAACGCATTATTATCAACTGAAATGTCACAGCATTTAATCCATAGAATAGAGCAATATAATTCTTCTTACTCTCTAATGTCTGCTTTATCTATAGTTGTTTGTATGTTTCTGCTTTCTTAAAGCTAAAAATTCTTTTTCTTTGCTTCTTCTAATTGCTTAGCTGATAACTCTGATTGATCAAAGTGATTGTGGTCTCCATGTTTTACAATATAGCCATCCTCTCTCTTCACTAACTATATTGTTTTACATCGAATACAAAATCATGCTCTTCAGTTTCATTATGATTATGAGCTTCTGAAGTATGTCTGCTCAGTATTTGAGAGTGTTCTACAACTGAAATCTTTTCTTGTTAGCTATCTCAGTAGTTGGTGTTACTAAATTATTTTTACTTGTCTTTCTTATTTCGTTCAATTGTTTTTCTAATTCAATTTGTTTTATTTCTACTGGATTCACACTGTAAGACATATCAAGATAAATAATACGCGCTTTTTGTTTTAATTCATCAGCAACTTCTGACGCTAATCATCATCTTTTAGTTTCAATATTTTCTTTCTTGAAGTTTTTCTGCTTGTTCTGTAATCATAATCAGCAGTTAAAGTATACACCTCTTTTATATCTCCACTTTCGACTTTTTCAAAAGTTACTCACTATTCTCTTTGGAATATTTTCACCACTAGAATCTCTAACCTTTCTTTGAAACTATATTATGACTTATATCTAAATATTCTAGCGTTTTATCTCTTTTTAATGTTAATGTTTTGCATAATTATTTGATACTGTTAAGTATTTTAGAGCTGTAAGATTATTAACATTTTTCCATTGTTCTAATAACATTATTAGCTAATCAGTTAAATTAATCAGTTTATCTTGTTTATTAGTTGGAATTCACTAATCTTATTACCACTAGCATCCAAATTCTCAAGTGCAGATAGTTTTTATGAACGTTATTGATATCCTCTAGTTTATTAGTTTTTGATTTCTAGACTATAATTGTATTTGTTCTCAAAATCTAAACTGTCGATTTTATTATTGTTAACTTCACACTTTCTAAAAATTTTAGCATTTTTCAAATGAGATAATGTTGTAATTTTATTATCATTTGCTACTAATCAATTTAGGTAAAGTTAGATACAACACTTAAATCTCTAATATATAGTATTATTCACCGTTAATTGTCTCTAAACTATCATTTTTAAGAGTTGCAACTCTAAAACCACCATTATTAGATAAGAATAAACGCTCTAATTCATTTTTATTACTTAATGCATCCAATTTTTGTAATGTTATTATTTTCAAGACTAACTCGCTTTTTAGATGATTTAAATCTTTTAGAGCTGATATATCCTTAATTTCTATTATTGTCTCAAATTTAACGACTCTCAATTAGTAAGATTTTTAATACATCGATATTTTCAATGTTATTTCCCTGCTGCAGATAACTAATTTTAAGTTTGGATAATCTTTAAGAACGAAATATCCTGAATATCATTTTCAGAAAAATCAATCCTTCTAATGTTGGTATATTTTTATAAAATGAATAATCTTTAATACCCTGTTCTTGACATGTATAATTGTTTTTAATTTTTTAAATTTATAAACAGGGGTAATATCATCGATTAGGTGTATATCCTATTCCAAGAACTTCTATATTTGGCATAAGTTCTAAACCACTTTCGTTTTAAGTGGATCTTTGTTTTGACCAATATTTCAAGTACTTAACAGTTTTTAACCACTCTTCATCCACATTTAGATTTCATGTGCAGGAAAATCAGTGTCCGCAGAAGCATGTTGAATATCATGGATAATATCATCATCGAATCCCCTAATCACGTCTCAGCTCCTGAATTATTATGGATCTGCTAGAGGTTTAGATATGTCTATATCTTTAACTAATATAGTGTGGCTATGATCTCCATGTGGATACACCAATGCTTTTCCTTCCTGCATGCTTCAATTAATTTTATAGAACTTTTATCTATATTTAGTTGTTTAGCAACATAGTCAATTTTTGCTTTCAATTTCTTTTCTTCAGTATTATTTTGTTTCTTCTTATGGTTGTCATTTCGCAGTATTTTTCTGAAGAATTATTCGCAGTTTCCGTTTTATCAGTAGAAGTATTATTAGTGAATTATTAATTTCTACTTTATCTTTACTACTCGAATTATTTTTCTCCGTATTTTCTTTGACATTTATATCTTTTAACAATTCCTGTTTTTCCATTGTAGGAAAATTGCATCCCCATTTGCAGTAATAACATAGCTAAATTTATCTTTTCATATATTATTTTTTGAGAAAGATAATTAATTTTTACTCATTAACTTCTCCACATTTGCATACTCTTCTTTAGCCTTATTCAGATATTGATAAGGAATAAGTTTTTCCCATTTAGAATTAACCAATTGTTTTATAAAATACAAAGTGTTGATGACCACTATGAGCTGACAAGAAGTCCTCTGTTAATAGTTGGTAGTTACATACACTATGTCTTCTGAGATAATTTAAACCCATCATTAGTTTCATATTGCTACATCTCAGCTGAATGATATTACGTAGCTTATACTGGATCTGTCAACTTTAGCTCTACTTTTCTCTTCTAGGTAAAGAAGGAGTAGGAAACAACTGAGTTGGCTTAACTACTCAGGTTTTTCACCAGGTGTTCTGGTAGAACAGCTGGAGTTGGTTAACTACTTCTGTTTGTTTTTACTTTGGAATATAGTGAACGATCCATGGCGTACTGTATATCCATATTTTCTATCTTCACCACCAAATATCTTTGGATCACTTTATATCCATCCGACTCTGTCGCTGGATCTGATGAATGTTCATGATGGTCATGATGTTCTGCCATCTTACTATATTACTTTGGTGTATTTACATACTGTCGTATTAAGTATTTTGTATTAGTTGCTGAGTTCCAGTATTATTTACTAAGTTCCTCATCTTTGTACCATAGAGGAATATGCATGTGTTGGTGACTACCATGTTTAACTATAAATCCAAAACTATTTTTCCTATTATATCATTTCTCACCTAAAGATATATCAAGCTTGTTGGAGTTGTTATTCCTGCAGTTGATGCTGTACAACCGTTAGTTCCTACTTTGCTTTGCTTGTGATAATTGAGAACTTGATAACTCACTCTTTTCTTAATATAGTGGAAATGATCTCCATGACGGACTACATAGCCATCTGCAGTTTCACTTTTACGATATCTTTGGATTTTCAAAGTATGAGCATCCCGCTTTCTTTTAGATTCACTAGCCTCCATGATGATGGTGATGTGCATGAGCTGAGATTTCTTTAGCAGTTTTTCTCATCGACAATATTACTTTTGGTTTATTCCTTCTTTTAGATAGTAGTAAATCTTACTGCTAACTTTTATAACTGTAACCTTCTGCAAGTTCATACTGAATGTCTTCATCTTTTAATTTATAATCTTTATTTTTATAAACCATGAATCAAGACTTAGTTATAAGGTACTAATCCTTTTTCATAGTGGCTATGATTCCATGAAGTGTTATGCATCCATCTTCAGTATTCTCACCAATCAGCAACTGAACTAACCTTTATCTGAGTAATTGATTTTCTTTGCTTGTGTCATTTTTGTGTAATTAGTAGGTGTTGATTCATAAGCTTGTTGTTTCACTGTATTCGTAACCAGCAAATGTTGATAGTCCGATTACAAGTGAACCACAGGTACCAGTAATAATCATCTTGTTCATATTATTTTCTCCTTAATTATTTTAAATTGTACTACCCGTTTTATTATAACACATCATGTAAATAGGAATCTTTACGATTTAATCAATCTAATTATATGAGATTTTTAAAAACTTTAAAACGACTTATATTTTATAACATACAGAGGAACGATTAATATTTAAATCATTCCTCTGTACTAGGTATCTTAATTATTATTTTGTTCTCTTTCTTTAATAACATAGTTACTAAAATTAACATAATTCCAATGATTTCTGTCAGCCATGGATTCTATACCTGTTTTTCGGTAATACTCGTATTTTCTTTAGAATTATCCATCGCTTTTGTTTACAGGTTTTTGTAATTCATCATCTTGTTTTTAGTATTTTCCATTATTTCTGGAATTATTACTTGTGCTCTTTCTTCCAAATCCTTATTACCAATTTTACATCGTTCCACAATTGTAAACTTACTAAAATGATCAACACTAAATTGTAATTCACCCGATGAATATTTACTATTCATCAAGAGAATTATCACTATGACATGATATACTTCTAATTCTGCATTATCCTTCTTAGCTATTGTTATTGTAACTGTACGTTCTTCATTACTATCTATCTTCTATCATCTTTCTCAAAATGAATTTCTGAACGTTTCAACAACTTTATAATCTTTTCCTCAACTTATTTTCGATAGATTTATTCTATCGCTATTATTTATAGATTCAACATATAACTTATCAACAGAAATACTACCTTTTATATTCTACCTTATATCACGTCCTGATAAACTAAATCAACAAATCTTTATTAGTCGATTATTTGAATCATAACATTTTTCTTTGTCTGTAATTGTCTGGAAACTTTATCACCATCATGTTTCTCTCTGACGTCTATCTTCTTTTCGACTTCTACCAAATGTTTTCTATCCGGGTTAACAGATGGCTTACTTGTTGGTTTTCATTATTGTTTTTCTGTTTGTTTAATACGGTATCTATCACTTTCTCTCTCAGTTGGCTTTTTCTGCTCAGCTTAATAGATGGCTTGCTTTTCGGGTCGTTTGGTTTTTCTGCTGGTTTAACAGGTGGTTTATTTATCGATTCTTCTGATGAATCTTTTGCGAGAAATTGGTTCAACATCTGGTCTTACTCCATTTTCATCGATAATAACTTTCGTTATCTGTTGACATCTCAGCTTTTACAGAATCAGACATCCTCCAACACTTTAACCCAATAATAATACTAGCAATACCAGCAGAGATTCTTTCTAATAGAATACTTCTATTATTCTTCTCACTCTATCTCCCTTAATTGATTGTTAAATCTATCAAAACTATCTTACAATCGTATTACACATTGTAATTTCTTTATCAAAGTTAAAACTTTGAGAGAAAAGAGTTGATTAATAATTTCACACTACTAATCAACCCTACCTTTACATCATTATCTTGATATGAGAAAAATCCACCTATAATAGCAACATTAAAGAAGTCGATAACAACGCTCCTACTATCGCATCACGAAGAATGCTATGTGTGAATGTTTATACTTATCACAAACGCTTTGCATATACTCCACATACCATCTCGTGTTGCACCAAGACCGAAATCCAGCGTGCTCCTGCCGATAAGATCATGCATCATAATTTCCACCCATTGCCCTAAATGTAACGAAAGTAGATACATCCATGCATAAACCTGCCTGAGCTAGTAATAACAATAGCTAGTTGTCCTGCATACATTACTAAGTTCCCACAGTTTTAGACTTATCATAGCCATATACCTAAGAATAGATTTAACGAAACATCCTCTGTGAAATATGAACTTCTTCTCATAGTGCAGATCACCCCTTGTAGGTATGATCGAAATATTTCTTACCACCGCTGCCACAATCATCGGACCTATATAACTTTGGATCTATTGATTTAAAAATGTAGACACATAACTACCGATAAACATTGATAATAAAATTAAGAAGAATGCTTTAGCAAAAGTTCCCTCCATCTAGTTTCCTTAACATCATTATTAAACAAAATTCACTTTTCATACTTTTTCAATATCAACTCTTTCAGCAACAACTTCTAACTCCCCATTTATTAACTCTATTGGCTAATCGGACCTCCAAGACTTTGATCCAGCTTATAAGTCCAAATGTAGCTGCACGCTATTGCATACACCTCTTTAGCCTCCTGTGTGTCCCAGTCTCAACAATCGGTGCCATTGCAGCCGCAGTACCATGTCCACCAGTCGTAGCCGTTGAACAAGTTAATAAAGCTACAATGATCGGGTCACCTGTAGCATGGTCTCAATCCCCACTGCAACAATATTTTGTAATACCACTAAAATTATAGCCACTATTAAAAACATAATGACTTTTCTCTCCACCAACTTTTTACATCTCCAGCTAGCATTAAAAACCCATACTTGTGAAGAACAACGTCATAAAGAAACTTTGTAGCAGTAATATCAAATTCAAAAATTACTAAATCTGTTTTGTCTTAAAATTAAATTTATTATTGCAACAAGAATCCACCCATAATCTGGAGATGGTATACAACATGTTTCATTTAACCTTTTCTCCTTAGTAATCTACCTATAATTAATATCACAACAGCCAGTCCTTAACCGTTTGTATCATATCCATTTTTATATTGAACATATTATCATCCTCCTTTATCTATGTTATATTTTCTAACACTAAAATTTATTTAAACTTTTTCTTCAGAAAAGTGTATAAAAATAAATATGTAATTTATAAATTTTTATAATATATATTAAATCGTATAATCTTTATATTGCTACTCTTTCACACTCTTTATTCAAAACACGCCAGATTTATTACATTTCGTTAGTATTTTCTTCACAATAATCATAGCTACACTCACGATACCATAGAAATCGTCTGAGTTTGAGCTGCATATATATATTTCTAATACTATTTGTTACAAATTGGTTTTGACCTGACTCAAGTTTGCCTATAAGTTTTCCTTTCTAGCTTTTAGCTTCATCATTGTCAACCATTTGATAACAAGTGTATCATCTTTTACTTCCACTCTTTACTTTTTATCGACTTTGCATTCATATACAACACCTACATGTACTTGTCCTACTCAGTCTTGTCATCACTTATTAAACCTATAAAGTGTTATTTTCAACGCTCTTTCTTCTGAGACACCCACTTCTTCATTTAATTTAGCTGCGTTGATAATATTTCAAAAATTGTTTTTCCTTCTTCAACCTCATTCATATGGCCACCAATACCAACAGAAGCTTTTCCAGTAAAGTCTTCGCTTTCACTCACCTCACTAGCGTTTATATACAAGAACTTCATTTGTATTAGCATCTTTTAATAAAACATATCCTATTAGTTGTTTATAACTTGAATCTCTTCCATATTCCACGACGTTTTTACTTCATAAGATTCGAAATCGTATCAATAATTTTTTAGTTTTTCATCTATGTATAAATCCATAAAAATGATTTTCCTCATTATTAATAAATAATTCTTTTCATTTACTACTAGTATTCTGTTCATCCCACTTACTCATATCTCTCTCATCCTTTCATTTTTTATTTTGCTTTGATATGTTCCTCTTTTAATTCTTTTGGTATGCAATTTTTCTAAACCTATGATTCAACCCTCGATTTGATAACTTTCCATCCTCAATCATTTCTGCAATTTCTTCAAAGGATATTCTGATACTTAAGCCTTGCTCTCAGCTACAACTCAGAAGCTTCTCATCAATGTTGTCTAAACTATTCTTTTCTTCATTATGTTAATATCTCAACCTGCTTTGCAAGATGCATTAACAGTCTTATTCATATTCGCCATGTCGCAATTTTACCTCTATTAACAGAGTTATTTTATATCTCTAACAATTCTTTTCCATCCTCAAATTGAATAAAGCTTGAAAAGCCCCTACTAAATTAATAATCCAGCTATTTTCTCTGATTCTTTTAATATAAACCTATGAAACCTTTCTTTTCCTTTCAAGACTTCTAGCATTTAACTTATAACTATTTAATAACTATTTAGTTCTTTATTGTGTTCCTCATATGATGAGAAAATTTCCATGTGATAACTCTGATGTACGAGGGTGTTAATCGAACCTCCAGCTAAAAATGCACCACGCAGATAAGTCTCTCTCATCAGTATCAATCAATTTTAGCTATATCAATTTCTCATTGTATAATTTTCATTTAAAACATACAGATCCGTTAAGATTTCTTTTACATTTTGATCCCAAACGGGCAAATATAAATCTATTTTTCTTTAACTTAACTTTTTCGTACTGAAATATTCACATGAACATCATAAAATATTTTATTAAAGAAACATTCTTCGTGCTATTGAGGCATCTCTGTTTGAAAAACTTAAACTTAGCTCTACCATTTGATATATTTAATACACCGTTCATTTTTATAAGAGCAGACAACCTGATAAAAATTTCATCTTTTGTTATCTATTAAAGTTAGCCTCATATCCAGGTATGAATAAGTTCCTCCTATTCTTTATTATTTTTCACAACCTATATATTTTATCACGATAATCGCAATTAACAAATCATTTGAGTTAAAATGAGTTAACATACACTGCTACATTAACTCATCATTTCTAATATTTTATTTTTATTATTTCTCATTTACTTTATTCGTTCTTTTATACCTGTTTATCAAAATAAAGAACTTCATCGGAAACTGACATAGGAACTGTAATCATGTGTAATTATAAATATCACTACATCGTTTCTTAGCTATGTTTGTTCTAATTAAATTCTAATCATCATTTCACATAATCTAGACCACTAGTAGGTTCATCAAAAATTAAAATTTTCTTGTTTGAGAGTAAAGCAGATGCTATTGTTACTCCTTTGTTTCTCACCACCAGAGAGCGTATTCGGATGTATGATTTAAAATTTCCCAATGTTTAATTTATCAACTACTCCTATCAAATAACTCTAGATTGTTACTTCCTAGTTTTATTCTTCCACAAGATTCAGTAAACAATTGATAGTTCACATCTAGCACATTTCGGAAAGTGTCTGTATTAAACCTTTTTGTTAAGATTTTTATCGTTCAAATTAACTTTTATGCTTAGATTTGTGTAAACCACTTAGCGTATTAGCAAAAGGCTAGTCCTTTACCGCATCCATTCTCACCAATTATAGAATAAATTTTGATGCAGAAAAATCTCATTTTTCAAATAAACTTGATGATTATGTACCTTTTATAATCAAGTTGTTCCATAGTCAAATAATTTTTCTTAATATTTCAGATTCTTTTCACCAAGTTCAACCTTTAGATAAATTCATTTTGTCTTGTTTGACATGATCTACTATCAAAAGCCAGAGAGTTGTTCTTTAGTAACTTCGTGAATCAATCTTCCATCTTAATAATATAAGATTCTATCAATTAAATCTTTTTCAAATAATATATTCTATGTTCAGCAACAATGATGGTCTTACCTCTTCAACGTTTCTATCACGAAGAAATTAACTGAATTGACTTTAGATTCAGGGTTACCAGTACATCATCTAAAACATATACATCAGCATCTAACATCACTACTAGCCATAGCGTCAATTTTTGTTCCACCACTTAACTCTAAAATATTTCATCTAATAGATATTCGGCAGAGAAATCTGATACTACTTCATCTATTCTATTTTGTATTTCCTTGATTTAGAATACCCATAATTCTCCATACTCAAAGCAAGTTCACTAGCAGAGTCCAAATTATTGGTTTTTAGGACTTTTGGAAAACACTACCTACTACTTTTGAAAATTCTTTAATCGATCTCTATACTTAAGTGTGCCACTTTTTAAATTCACCACTAAAAACCACTATCATCAGGAGCTAAACCATTTGAAAAACTCTCATAATTGTTGTTTTTCCCACAGCCACTTCCTGCCTCGTAAATAAAACACACTCACCTTTTATTAATTTCCAGCGACAAATTTTCAATATTTAATTGTTTTTGATTCTATATTTATAATTGATTTTAAATGTTATCAATCTATCACCTCACATAATACAACAACATGCAACTACTACTATTGTCATAACTATATAGGTCTATTTTATTAAATTTTAGTTCGATATAACATACTTGGCTTTTTCCTCATTATCAATCCTCTACATAAACATCGATACAGAGTTCATTAGCAATATTCAGTACTTATAATTACATAAGGGACAAAGATATATTCAAAAAATTTAAATGGATGAAGTGAGTAATATCTCACTTACTCCAATCCCTTCATTTTTAATGAATTTTTAATTAACCTATAATCTGTAAGTAATACTGGGAAAAATCTATATAAAACTCAGCAAAACAATAATCATTTTCTTAGGTAATCTATACTTTACAGATCAATTCAGATACTTTGAACTACTTACACTAATGCCATACCATGCACACAATGGAAATATAAAGTTTTAAAACATTAATCCTTGTTAGTAGAAACTGTCTATAACCTGAAGTGTCACTGCATGTGCAAAAACACCTCATAAAACAGTAAAGAAGAGAGTATATTCCGAAAAATCTAGACATTCTTTTTACGTTAGAACTTATACCTAAGTATATAGAAAAGCAAAGTGCAAACCAATAAGTGAATATTAACTGTCATATAAACATTAATATATTAGCAACAACTAATATAAAATCTTTGGTTCTAATATCTAGCTTCAACATATTATAATCCTGCTTTTTATTGAAGTTTTTAAAATATAATTTTCTCCCTAAGTATGTTCCTACTATTGAGAAGATTATTGTAAATATCACTATAAAAATGAATGTCTTCATATCAGTAGTGCTCTATAACTCAATTTAATTTTTTCATCAGAATAATTTCTACTTTTGAAGATGTTTAACATATGAATCCTTTCCATAGAAGAACATTGGTAAAATTATCCCAATTGTCCCTAAGTTAAAGAATAAATATGATAGATACATCACTACATATCTAAAAGCTATTTCTCGCTAAAACTGCTGATATTATCACTATAATCCTCCAAGCACTGAGTGACCAGAAACAGCCAAAATATTCCTATAATTGTAATCATAATGAATATTGCCATATTCTTATTTATTTTATTAAAATCAAGCTATATACACTTCCACAGACAAATGCTGAAGTTATAGATGTATATGTTATGAAATAAACTTTCCTCCAAATACCACAGCTGTTAAAAGTGTAGAAATACCAATTCTAACAGCTATAACAACAAGAATTAATAAAATAGTATATAATCCTAATGTTATTAAATCTTTAATTTGTAAGCTCTATTTTCTTCTTTATTTATATATTTTTAATTCTGTCATCTATTACCTCACCATAGTTTCTAAGTGCTTCTAGAGCATTGTTATAACTTTGCTCTTCACCGACTTCCTCCTAACACCCTCTTTATAGCGAATAACCCTTCTTCATCAAGAACAAATACGCACGAGATAAACCCTAATTCTTCAATTAAAAGACCGTTGTTATTTTCAAAATCACGGTATTTATAATCAGAAACTGTAATTGCATTATTAATTTCTTTCATCCGCACAAAATCTACCTAATGCGAATGGTAAATCTTTTCGACACTGTGATTACTACTGTATCCGCTAAATCGCCTACTGCTTTTATTAAAGCTACAGTTTGTAAAGCACTATATTCCTGTATCTACTGATGGAAAAGTATTAACAATTACTCCTTTTGTAATCAGCTAGTTCAAATTCTGATAATGTTTTTGTAACAGTCAAAAATTTCGGGAAATACTTCAACATTTAATTTATCTTCACTAGTTACTGGAGTTCCTTTTAAAGCTTATTGTTTTCTATAATTAATACCTCTTTTAAATTTAATATTTGTTGATAAAACTATCTCACCCTTAACTCGATAAACTATATTTCAACTAGAGCTGAAAGTGTATAATTTAATGTGATTTTCAAACGTTTTTATGTAGTTTTTGTTATAGATTTTTATGATATAATAGAATGGAATATCGCTTGAAAGGATTATTTTTATGTCAAAAAGAAAGAAAAAGATATAGTAGTTAATAATGATGCTACAGATTCGACTGAAGCAAAAAGATAACTCTACATCTTTTTGTCGTTTTACAAGTTAAGCCTTTTAAATTTTAAAGAACAATGAATCTATAGGTTCCCAAAAAATAGACTCAAATATAGATGAAACTACTTTTAGAAAAAGAACTCGTAAAAAGAAAAGAAGAAGTTAAAACATCAAGAACAAGAGATTACGCGCTCTTTGAATTAGAAAAAGCTAGAAAACAATTCAAGAGCAACAACGTAAAATAGAAGAAGAGGAAAAGAAAAATGAGCTTTGCCAGAGCTGAAAAAGAAAGATTAGAAAAAGAACGTATTGCCTGTGAAAAAGAACTTGAACGTCAACGTATCGAAAAAGAAAAGCTGGAAAACGTGAACAAGAACGTCTTGAAAAGAACGTATTGCTCAGAAAAGAACCTGAACGTCAACGTATCGAAAAAGAAAAAGCTGAAAAACGTGAACAAGAACGTCTTGAAAAGAGAGCGTATTGCCGTGAAAAAGAACTTGAAACGTCAACGTATCGAGAAAAGAAACTGAGCGTCTAGACTGAGAAAGGAAACAACTGAGAAAAGAACAAGAAGCATACAGAAGAAAAGAAAAGAATTCCAATTACTAGAAGATAGAAAAGAAACTAGAATTATTACAAAGAAAAATGAAATGAAAGAACACGAAAACACACTTCTTTCATTACAAACTCATGCTAATTTCTCTAGAAGATAAAATTGAAGAAAAGAAACTGATTGTTTCTACTCTTAAAAATAGAAAAGCTGATAAAGAAAAATAACTCTCTGAAGAAAAAGGCTTTAATAACTTAAATTTCTCAACGACAAATTATATTAAAAAGATATTACATCTGAGAAAAAGTAATTGAAAAGATTCAAAAACTAGAAATCAGAATATAAATTAGATGGTCTAGAAATACATAGTATAAAACAGAAGTTGTTAATGAAGATGAAACAGCCTTTTAGAGTTAAAATATATTGAAAGCAAATCAAGAAATATATTTTTAGTTTCACTTTTAAGCATCAAAGCTTTTATTTCTAAAAATATATTCAAAAAGCAAAATTGAAAACTATGATGGAATAAGCAAAAGTCTCACAAAATATTAAAAGTGAAAAATTGCTACATCAATTATTTTAGCAATATTATTATCAATTTGTTTCTTAATTACACTGAAATTTATATCTTCTGCAAAAGAACACTATGTAAGTTTTGGAGAAACTAATACCACATCTGTCGATACAACAGAAGAATTGAAGAAACAAAAGAAGCTAAGAAAAAGCTAAAAATTTGAAAGCTCAAGAACAAGCTGATGCTGTTCGTATCGATTCAGATGCGCAAGATGAAGAAATTACTGCAAAACTTAAGGAACATTTACATCATATTCTTTTTGATGTAGATCGAAGTAACAGTTAACAAGAAAATTCATGCATTCAAATCTGCTGGTTGGTCTGAACTGGCGATGTAATCGAACCTGAAACTAAATTAACAGTTGATAAAAATAATTTCACCTGCCGGCTATAGTTATAATCATATTTCTTCTGGAGAACTATCAAGGTCAATACATTACAGCTAATGAAAATTTGTCTCTGTAGATAAGAAAAATGATCAACTTGAAAACTTTATTTCTCGTCCAGTAGCAATTAAATTCTTAACTACACAAAAATATTTATTCTGACGAATCACTTAGCAGCGTTAGATCAACTTATGGTAATGGAGCACAGCTAAACATTAATGGTATAGGTATCTCTAAAAACAACAGATTAGTTTATCATGTAACTGATGGAACATTTGTTCCTGTAAATCCTAGTTCGTGTAACCGAAGTTAACAGAGAATCTCCTAAAACCAAAAGAATAACGAGAATGATAATAAAAATATCTACTAATACCAATTCCTCAAAAATACTCAGAGAACAACGAGATAATAGAAACTAAACCACCTGGTACTTTATCAAGGTGGTATATAAGAAAGAGAGAACATAGCTTAAGCTATATCCTCTTATTTACTATCTAATTTCTGCACCATTAGAATTTCAGCATTAATTTCTACTACACGTAAAACCCCATCTTTTTCTGTTGATAAAATCATTCTCACTTAATTCCCACATACATTCTAACCGGTTTTAAGTTAGCTACTACATGCTACTTTTTACTCAACTAATTCTGCCGGATCATAGTATTTAGCAATCCAGATACTATTTGTCTTGATGATTCTCAGTCTAACTTTGAAATTTAATAGTTTAGAACTTTTCTTAACTTTTCTACATCTCCAAATACTCTGCAACCCTTAAAGAAGTTTGCAAAAGAATTTATCAATTAGGATTTCTTCAGTAAAGTTCAACATAAGAGTCATCTTGTGCTGTCATTTTGTTTCAGTTTCAAGATTTTCTCAAAGCTTTGGAGACATTTGAGTCTTAACATACTCTACCTCTACTCTTTTATCAAATCTTTGGGAATATTGCAGTTGGAGTTTTTCACAACTTTTACAGTTCCATCAAACACTCCAAATGTTTTAGCTGATTCAAAGACCAGTAAATCTTCTTTAATCCTAATTGCTTTAGTATCAATGAGCTTTTGTTAAAGCTGAGCTATCAAAATTGTAGCATACGAAGACCTCAGCTAAGTAGTTCATTACCTATCTAATTCAGGTTGATTAGCTTCATCTTTTGCTAAATCCAAGGTGTTGTTTCGATCGATATATTTATTAGTTCTAGAAATAAACTCCACACTGCTTCTAAGCTTTAGAATCGCATGTTTTCCATATACTCTGCTACTAATAACTTTACTTTTGAAAAGTTCTATTAATTTCTTTTATCAAATTCTGTAGTTCATCAAATTTTGGAATTACTCCACCACAGTATTTATGATTAATCATCAGAAATAGTTCTATTTAATAGATTTCCTCAAATCATTTGATAAATCTGAGTTTATTCTATCGATAAAGCTTTCAGGTGTGAAAATTCCATCTTGACCAAACGGAACTTCACGTAATAAAGTAATAACGTGCCGCATCTAAACCATAACGTTCTATTAACATATAAGGATCTACTACATTACCTTTTAGATTTACTCATTTTTCCCATCTTTTCATTAATAACCAAACTATGAGCATTTTCTTAGGTAGGTGGTAAATCTAATGCTATTAGAAGTATCGGCCAATAAATTACGTGGAAACGTACGATTTCTTTCAACTACTTGGTACATCTGCTGGCCAGTATTTATTGAATAGTTCTTCACTTTCTCCAGTTGCATAACCTAAAGCTGTAATGTAGTTAACTCAGCGTCAATCCAAACATATACTAACGTGTTTTCGATTAGATTTTACTTTTTCACTCCTCAATCGAAAAGTTGTACGAGTAATGCTACAATCTTTCCAATCCTGGCTTAATGAAAGTTGTTAAGCATCTCATCTACTTTTCAGGTAGAATGAATTCAGGATGTTCATCATAGTATTTAACTAATCTGTCAGCATATTTACTCATTTTGAAGAAGTAACATTCTTCACTTACTAATTTAACTTTCATTTCCACTTGGTGCAATACCACCAATCATATTACCTCTTTCATCTCTGAATACTTCGAAGTTGTGTTTCTGTGAAATACTCTCGTCACCACTAGAATACCAACCTTTGTATTCTCCTAAATAAATATCACCTTTTTCAACTAATCTGTCAAAAAATTTCAGCTACTGCTCTTTTCGTGATAATCATCTGTAGTATGAATAAACTTACTATAGTTAATATCCATAGCTTCCCATAATTTTTAATATCTTTAATCATTTCATCACATACAGCTTTGTTCTGAAATTTCTTTTTCTTGAGCTTTTTGTTGAATTTTTGACCGTGTTCATCTGTACCTGTTAAAAAGAGTATGTATCAACCATCTAATTTTTATATCTAGTTAAAGCATCACACGCTACTGTTGTATAGCATGCCCTATGTGTAAGTTACCGCTTGCAATAAATAGGCGTTGTAACATAAAATGCTGTCATCTTACAACCATCCTCTCTTTCAATTTTTAGTTAATATACATTACTATTGTACCATATATTAAAGGCTATTGCATGATTTTTATCATTTTTCTCAAATTTCAAAATACTACTTTATATAAATAAAGATATAACTTTATAAGAAAACTTAAAAGCAAGATTTATCATAAACCTTGCTTTTAAAGTATCTATATTCATAATTTTAAAGACAATAATTAAATAGTTTTTAATAAACAAACTAATGCATCTTTCTCAGTCATAAATAGCTTAATAAATTTATTTCTATATTATCTTTATACACCTACTATCTTTGACACCAAGGTGTAATTTTTTCTACTTTTTTGCTAGTTTTGCTATCTCCACTATTGTATCAGCTGCTTTTTTCATATGTTCTAAACAACTGAATTCATATTGTCCATGGAAGTTTTCTCCACCAACAAAAATATTAGGCGTCGGTATTCCCATGTAAGAAATTTTAGAACCATCAGTTCCTCCACGTATTGGAATAATTAATGGTATCACACCAACATTTTTATAGCCTGTTCAGCTACGTCAACACAGCGTTTATCTTCTTTAATTACATCACCCATATTATAATATTGATCATATAATTCATATTCAACAACATTACCATATTTCCCATTAATTTTATCAGCAACTTCTTCTGCGAATTTTTTACGTGCCAAGAATTTTTCTTTGTCATGATCACGAATTATATAAACCATTTCAGCTTCTTCTATTCTTGCTTGCATATTATGCAATAAATAGAATCCTTCATATCCTTCAGTATGTTCAGGAACTTCTTTTTCCGGGAATAATGAAGCTAATTCAGCAGCAATCATATTTGCATTTTTCATTTTACCTTTTGCTGTACCAGGATGTACACTTACACCAGTAATTTTATATGTAATTTGAGCTGCATTAAAACTCTCGTATTGAAGTTCTCCAAGAACTCCACCATCCATAGTATAAGCATAATCAGTAGCGAATCCCTTGGCATCAAAATGATCAGCTCCACGTCCAATTTCTTCATCAGGACCAAAAGCAATACGAATATCTCCATGTTCTATTTCAGGATGTTCACTTAAATATTTAATAGCTTCAACAATTTCCGTAATTCCAGCTTTATCGTCAGCTCCTAGTAATGTTGTACCATCTGTAGTAATTAATGTAAGACCTTTATAATTGTTTAAATTAGGAAACTCTTCTTTAGTCATTACAATATTTAATTCTTTATTTAAAACTATATCTTCTCCATCATAATTTTCAATAACTTGTGGGTTAATACCTTCAACGTTAAAATCAGCTGTATCAACATGAGAAATAAAACCTATTTTTATCATAAGGTTTATCAGTATTGGCTGGTAATGTTGCAGTTAAAAACCAATTTTTCCTCGTTTAAAACTATATCACTTAGATTCAGTTCTTCTAATTGACCTTTAACATACGTAAGAAAAATCTTTTTGCTCTGGGAGTAGACGGGATTGTTGTACTAGCTGCATTAGATTCTAGATTTGAAATTAACATATCCTAAAAAACGTTCTAACATAGTTTCATATTTCATTATTCTTCACCTCGTTTGTATTTTATTTTATTATAATATACTTTTTTAACAAAATGTAAAGGTTATAATCATATATCTTTTTTATAATATCATAGACAATCTTACTTTAATAAATCTTTTATATTTATGTTACAATTACATAAGTATTCTAATTTTATATTGACATTAGTAAAAATTAAATTTTAAGGAGATCTTTTTCATGCAAGAAGTTATGAATTATAAAGATACTAGGATTGAAAAACTTCCACACTATTTATCCCAACCATATGAACAGACATGACACATTATTTGGTGGACAAACTCTATACTGGCTTGACGATGTTCAAGGTTTAGTAATACGTAGATATACACACCTACCCTTCTTTACTGCAAGTATTGACACATATCAATTTTTAGACGTTGTACATAGACACGAAGCACTAATTATTGATAGTTATATTTCTAGAGTTGGTACAAGAAGTGTAGAGATTTTTGCTGAGTTAAGTGCATTTAATCATGAAACTAGACATACTCGTCTAGTTGGAATCTGTTTCTCAACATTCGCTATTAATAAAGAAACTGTCCTTGAGAAACCTTTTACCAAAAGTAGAATATACTGACGAAATTTCAAAAATTTGTTAGTTCTTCATACGCAGATAGACAAAGCGGGAAAATTAACAGCAAGACAATTTTGTAAAGAATACCTAAAATATTATAATAATAGAAAAAAGGAAGTGAGATTTTTCTCACTTCCTTTTTCTTATTATTAATCAATTGAGTAAAGTAATTCTAATACTTTTTCTTCAAATTTAACTAATTTTTCTTCTGCAACTTTCTTATCTGCATCTTTAACATAGATATAAAGTTTTACTTTTGGTTCTGTTCCACTTGGACGTAAAGTATACCAAGATTCGTCTGAATAGCTGAATTTAACAGCATCTGTTTTTTCGATTTCAATATCTTTTTCTTCACCAGTAGCTACAGTTTTTTCTTTTTGTCACTAAGTAGTCAGTAATAGCTACTACTTCACTTCCGGCGATTTCACGAGCAAAGATTTCACGATATTTTTCCATCATACGTTTAATTCTTTGAGCACCAGCTGCACCTTCTAGAACGATTGAGATAGTTTTATCTAGGTAATAACCATATTTTTCATAGAATCCATCAAGAACATCTACTAATGTTTTACCTTGTGTTTTGTAGAATGCTGCTGCTTCTACTAATAACATAGCGATAGTAACACCATCTTTATCACGTAAGAATGTACCAACGTTGTATCCGATACTTTCTTCATATCCCATTACATAGTTTTTCTCACCTGTAATATCCCATTCATTTGGTAATGCACAGATGTTTTTGAATCCAGTTAGAACGTCAATTACTTCTACTCCGTATTCTTTACAAAGTGGTTCAACCATTTTTGAAGTTACGATAGATTTAACTAATACTGGGTTTTCTGGAAGTTTATTTTGTTTAGCAAGATTTTCAATAACATATTGAACTAATACCGCTCCAGCTTGGTTACCATTTAGAGAAACTACTTTACCATTGTGAATTACTTCTACAGCAAGACGGTCACAGTCGGGGTCAGTCGCGATGATTACATCTGCATTAACTTCTTTAGCTAATCTTTCACCATATTCAAATGCTGCAGTATCTTCTGGGTTTGGATATTCAATTGTTGGGAAAGTTCCATCAGGATCTTTTTGTTCTTCAACAACATGAACATTTTTGAATCCGCGACGAGCAAGAACTGTTGTTACAGCTTTGTACCCTGCCCCATTTAATGGTGTATAAACTACAGAAATGTCTTTATCAATATTTTCATCATTAATTGCACAATTTAAAGATTCTCTATAGAATTCTTCATCAATTTCTTGACCAATGTAAACTAGTAATCCTTTTTCTTGAGCTTCTTCTTCTGTTAAAGTAACATAGTTGTCAAAGATATCCATTGAGTTAATGTATTCTAAAAACTTTATCGCTTTATGTCAGATTTAATTTTGAGATCCTTCTTGCCAGTATACTTTATATCCATTATATTCTTTAGGATTATGACTTGCTGTAATGTTAATACCACTAGCTGTTCCTAAGTAACGAACTGCAAATGATAATTCTGGAGTTGGACGTAAATCTTCGAATAAGTATGCTTTAACTCCGTTACTAGCCATTACTAATGCTGCTAACTTAGCAAATTCTTTTGAGAAAAGACGTGGATCATGTGCAATAGCAATACCTTTTTCTTGTAATCCATTATCGATAATAGTTTGCGCTAACGCTTTTGTAGCACGAGCGATAATGAATCTATTCATTCTATTTGAACCCATACCTACTTTACCACGTAATCCTGCAGTTCCGAATTCTAGTTCTTTATAAAATCTATCTTCTTTTTCTACCTCATCATCAGCTACATTTTTTAATTGAAGTTTTTCATCTTCAGTTAAAGCTGAACTGTTTAACCATTTTTCATATAATTCTTGATAGTTACTCATATAATATTACCTCTAAATTATCTATAAATTTTATTTTTATGCTAGACCTAAAGCAATCTCCATCATTTTAGTAAATGCTGTTTGTCTTTCTTCTGGAGTAGTTTCTTCTCCTGTTACTAAAGAGTCACTTACTGTTAAAATTGTTAAAGCATTAACTCCTGCTGCAGTAGCAAGTTAGCGTATAATGCAGTACTTTCCATCTCAACAGCTAAAACTCCCATTTTAATCCAGTTTTCCATAGCTTTTTCATCAGCATTATAGAAAATTTCACTGCATAAGATATTCCCTACATGAACAGCTTGTCCCATTTCTTGAGCTCTATTGTATGCTTTTAATAATAAATCGAATGAAGCTGTTAAGCTATAGTTTCCTGGAATATTATATTGGTGCATATAATTTGAATTTGTAGAAGATCCCATACCTAAGATTACATCATATAATTTCACTTCTGGTTGTAATGCTCCACAAGTTCCAATTCTAATTAAGTTTTTTTCACACCGAAAATGTATGAATTAATTCATAAGAATAAATACTCATACTAGCTGGTCCCATACCAGTTCCCATTACAGAAATCTTTTTACCTTTGTATGTTCCAGTATATCCTAGCATACCACGCACTTCATTAAAACAAACCGCATCTTCTAAAAATGTTTCAGCAATAAATTTCGCTCTTAACGGATCCCCTGGTAAAAGAATCGTTTCGGCAATTTCTACTCCGTTTGGTTTAATATGTGGTGTTTGTTTATGTGACATCAGTTAGTCCCCTGTAAATATATTAATAACTTTATTATACCTTTTTATCTTAAACAAGCTATATTAGAAAAATAATTATCTATATTTTTCCATTAAAATATTCAGAAAACAATAAGTTTTCTACAATGTTTTTCATCGAAATTTTTCATTCGTAAACTATATACAACATATATTCTAACCTTTCAAAAATAAAAATAATATTCATTCTTTTTAAAAATAATTAACACATAATTACATCGTTTATTTAAGAATTCATAATATTATTTTGTTATATACAGCGATTTTTATTGAAAAATAATTAGATAAAAATTGAATATTAATAGTAATTTTAATCAATTTTGTTATATAATTAATGTTATAAAAAAATAAATTAGAAAGAGGTTTTTTATGTTACAATTAGCTGTCTTTTTCCCAGTAATTGCGATGCTTTTTCATACCTTTTTAAGGAAAAACTTCAAAAATATCCATACTGGAAAAATTTGTTATAATTGTACCATTAATTCTGTTTGGATATTTTGTTTCGAAATATTAAAAAATATCTATTCAGGTGGGACAATCTATAAAAAAATTAGCATTTGTTTCTAATGCAGGACTTGATATTAACCTAAATCTTGATGGTTTATCACTCCTTTTCTCATTACTAATTACAGGAATTGGTACCTTAGTAATCTTTGTATTCATGTTACTATATGAACATTACAGATGAAAAAATTACATAAATTTTATATATTTTTACTAATATTCATGTCAGCTATGCTAGGAGTTGTATTATCTGATAATATGCTAAGCATGTACATGTTTTGGGGAAATGACTTCTGTATCTTCTTTTCCTTCTTATTAGTTATTGGCACGAAAACGATGCTTCAAGAAGAGGTGCATTAAAAATCACTAATTATTACTGTTTTCGGTGGTGTTTTAATGTTAGCAGGTATTTTTGTTCTTAATAATATTACCGGTAGTTTTAATATTAGTGAAATAATTGAATTCACTAGAAATCATGGTTATAACAGTAAATATGTAATCGCAATGATTTTAATAATATTTGGTGCATTCACTAAATCAGCACAATTTCCATTTCATATCTGGTTACCTGATGCAATGGCTGCTCCTACACCGATTAGTAGTTACCTTCATTCAGCTACAATGGTTAAAGCTGGTATATATTTATTACTTCGAATCGGAATTGTTTTCGCATTTTCAACTACTTTCGGAAATATCTTAATTATTTTTGGAACAATTACGATGTTAATAGGATCAATATCTGCAATCTTCTTAAAAGATTTGAAAGGTATTTTAGCATATTCAACTATCAGTCAACTAGGTATGATGACTCTTATGATTGGTATTGCAAACTTAGGACTTTATAATGATAATCATTATATTTATACATTTGCATTTTATGCAGTATGTTTCCACACTATTAACCATGCTGCCTTCAAAGCAAGTCTATTTATGATAACTGGTATTATAGATCATTCATTTCATTCTAGAGACATTGAGCAACTTAGAGGATTAAGAGTATATATGCCACTTGGATTCATATTAAGCGTCATCGCTGGATTCTCTATGGCAGGAATTCCACCATTAAGTGGATTCTATTCAAAAGAATATTTCTTAACAGCTGTATATAGCTTATTAAGCTCTAGTATGCTCTATATGATAATAGTTGTAGCTGTAGTTATTGCAGCTTTAGGGACAGCAGTATATTCATTAATACTAGCTTTCAAACCATTTTTAGGAACATTTGATAAAAAAGTACTTGGAGCAAAAAAACTTCACTTACCAAGTAATGGTATGTTTATATCTCCAATAATACTAGTAATCTTTGTGATTATTAACACATTTATTAAAGATTATATAGTAATTCCAGCTCAACAAGCTGCTCTTGCAGTAAAAACAACAAATAACGAGGTAATAACTCATGTTCATCACGATAGTTTCCTATCAAGCGAACTCCTTACTTCTATTTTTGTTATAATCGCAAGCTTTGTAATTTATAAAGTTTTCGCTAGTGGTAATGGTATTTATTCAATAAACCCTAGCATTGTATCTATTCACGGTGCATACAACAATTTAGGTATATTATTACATAAAGTTAGTGGTGGACTTCACGATGCATTTATCACAAATCAACTAAGAAGAAATATGAGTTATATATTCTGTGGTCTATCAGCGACTATTATCGGTGGTTATTTTGCAATTGGTAGACCTATGATAATGAATAACTTCTCTACTATTCATTATATGAATATATTCATTGGACTATGTATTGTCCTTTGTTGTGTAGCTCTTACAAGAGTTTACAATAGATTAGTACTTATAATCCTTTCATCTGGTGTTGGATTTATGATGACTGGTTTATATGTAACTTTCAGAGCACCTGATTTGGCAATGACACAATTCGTCATCGAGTCAATTTCTACAATTATCTTCTTAATAGCTTTCATTCTATTAACTGATAAAACAAAACAAGTAGAAAAAAATAGTTTCAAACTTACAAACGCAATTATTGCAACACTGACTGGTGTTAGTTTTATAATTGTAGGACTTGTATCTTATGCATACAAAAATCCATCAGAAATCAGCCAATTTTATTTCGACAATGTTGTAGCATCTGGTGGTGGAAACATAGTAAATGTTATTATCGTTGATTTTAGGGGATTTGATACCCTATTTGAAAATCACAGTTATGACAATGGTAGCTCTAATAATTTATGCTATGTTCAAAAATCATTAAAAGAGGAGGACCAAAAAGATGAAAAACTAATGATGTAATTTTTAAAAATCATTATCTGCAATTATTTCAGGTTGTATATTTCTACTTTCACTTAGTTTATACTTGGTGGGCACTTCCTTCCAGGTGGTGGTTTCTGTAGGTGGACCCTTTGTACAATGGCTCTTGCTTTATCTATGTTCACATATGGAATAGACAAAGTTACTAAACTACTTCCAATTAATTACGTTTATGTAACAGCAATCGGCTTACTTTTCTCTATCGGAACAGCTTTTAGTGGAGTCATTGTTGGAAAAAATTTCTTTAAACATCACTTCACTCATATCCATGTTCCAATTATGGGAGAGATGGAATTACACACAGCTGCGATTTTCGACTTAGGTGTTTACTTCGTAGTTGTTGGTGTATTAATGTCAGTAATATTAGCTTTTGGAAAGGATGGTAAATAATGGAATTTTATATGATTATCTTATGCGGTATTCTTGTTGGTTTTGGTGTTTACCTTATGCTTTCTAAGAGTATGATGCGAATAATTATCGGTGTTGGTCTTTTTGGACATGCTGCTAACCTAATTATTCTTATCGCAGGTGGTTTATATGATGGAGATATCCCTATTATCTCAGAACTAGGAAAAAATTATATAGACCCAATTCCAGCAGCACTTATTCTTACTGCTATCGTTATTGGTTTTGCAGTAACTTGTTTATTAATTTCAATTTATATCGCTAACTACAAACTAAAAAAGGAAGCGATAATGTAATTGATCTTGAAGACGTTGAAAAATATGAAGGAGGAGAGAAATAATGCATAGTAATTTTACCTGTTATTCCAATATTTATACCCCTTCTATTTGCTGCGATAACAGTATTATTTAGAAAAAGAATAGCCATGCAACGTTTACTAACAACATTGGCTACTCTGTTAGTCTTAGCATTTTCAATCTACAACATCTATCTTGTAGATAAACATAAAATACTAATATTAGAAATGGGTAACTGGGCTAGTCCTTTCGGTATTACATTGACTTTAGATGGACTAAACAGTGTTTTTAGTTACAACTTCATCATTAGTATTTTTAGCAACTTTATTATATTCTTTTAAAAACAATAGATAAAATTCGCGAACTTAGCTTCTTCTATCCTGGTTTTTTATTAATAATGGTAGGTATTAACGGAGCGTTCACTACAGGAGATATTTTTAACCTTTTTGTTTTCTACGAAATCTTACTTATGTCTTCTTACTTACTATTGTTAGTAGGTATAAATAAAGAGCAACTTAAATCTTCTATTAGTTATGTACTAATGAACGTTTTTGCTGGTAGTTTATTCGTAATAAGTATCGGATATCTATATACAATTGTTGGTAGTTTAAATATGGCATACATATCACAAACAATTTCTTCTATGTCAGATCGAAGAGGATTATACCTTGTCGGCGCAGTAATGATATTTGTGTTCTGTATGAAAGGAGCATTATTCCCACTATTCACTTGGATGAATAGATCATATGTAGCACCTCCAATTGCTGTCTCAATTATCTTTGGGGCGCTATTAACAAAAGTTGGGCTATACTCAATCATTAGAACTTATGGACTATTCTACTACGAGTCAAACTTCATTAAATCATACTTATTAATCTTAGGTGCTATATCTATAATAGCCGGATGTATTGGGGCTATTTACCAAAAAGATTTAAAACAAATAGTAGTATTTAACATTGTAATTTCTCTAGGAGTAATGGTTTGTGGAACAGCTACATTAAATACATTTGGTGTTAAAGGTGCTTTATTCTACGCTGTTAACGACATACTGCTTAAAGCTGCTTTATTCATAATCGTAGGCTTAATAATTTACGTTAGTGGTGTTAAATATATTCAAAAATGTGGATTAATTAACAAATACCCTCTTCTAGGTTGGACATACTTTATTGTTGTCTTATCATTAGCAGGAGTACCACCATTTAGCGGATTTTATGGTAAAGCTTTAATAATTAAAGGATTAGTAGCAAACAACAATACATTTATTGCAATACTTGTTGCTTTATCTGGATTAGTTGTGTTTTACTCATTAATTAAAATTTTCTTAAATGTCTTTTACGATAATATAAATAAGAGTTTAATTTTAAAACCACTTCCTAAAGGTGTACAAATCCCTCTTATCGCTATCGTAGCAATTGCATTAATTATTGGAGTTAGCAGTAACCTATTAGATGGGTTCTTCGATAAAGGTATTCAAATGGTACTTAATCCTCAACATTATATCGATTTAGTACTTAAGAAAGGAGCATAATTATGGCACTACAATTTTTAATTAACATATTAGTTGGTGTAATATGGATGTTCTTTTCAGGAAGTTATAATTCTGAATATTTTGCAGTTGGGTTTTTCTGGGGGATGGTATTATTATTCATCTTCAGAAAGACATTTGTTAAAAATATTTTAGGAGAACAACTATACTACATTTATGTATACAAATGGATAAAATTAATCTTAATGTTTTTTTAGTTGAATTGCTAAAAAGCAGATGTGAATGTTTTAAAACTAATGTTTAAAAAAAGATCTTGATGTTAATCCTGTCATTTTTGAATATCCTCTTGAAGTAAAAAAAGATTGGCAAATTACTCTTTTTTAGCCAACATGATTACTTTAACACCTGGTACTCTTACGGTAAATGTTAGTCATGATAATAAAGTCTTACATATTCACTGTTTAGATACTGATGATATTCCTGGTGAAATTGAAGGTATAAAAAATAGCTTTGAAAAAGCAATATTGGAGGTTGATTTAGATGGATAAAATTGTAGAGTATTCTATTTTATTGGGGATTTTCGCTAGTATTGCTATGATATTTTTCTTACTAATTTATATCGTTAAAAAGCCTAGCATCTTTTGATAAATTAATAGCAAGTGATCTTCTTGCTATGCCTCTTATGTGCTTAATAGTTTTAGTAAGTATGTACTATAAAAACTTTTTTTCATATATTTCACTTATACTTATAATAGCTATTATCTGTTTAGTTGGTACAGTTGTTACTGCTAGATTCTTAGCTAAAAAGGAGGTTTTCAGTGATGATACTAAATAATATTTTAGATATTGTTATTATACTTCTAATTTTTAGTTTCTATTATAGCTATGTTAGCAACTGTGATTGGATTCATTAGATTACCCGATGAACTAACTAAAAATTCACGCTGCTGGTGTTACTGGTTCATTTGCTGTTGAATTAGTACTTATTGCTGGATTTGTTTATTTCTATAGATATTTACACGTCCTTGAATTTAAAATTCTTTTTAGCAATTGGATTCTTATTCTTAGCTGCTCCAGTCTCAGCTCATATGATTTCTATAAGTGCAATAATATATAATAAAGCATGTTTATTCTAAAAACAATAAAGATGAAGCTAAAAAAAGTTTTAGAAGATATTGAAAAAAATTAAATAATAAATAATAAGATTATCAAAAAAGTTAAAAAGCATTTAAAATTATAAATCACTCTTTTAACTTTATGAAAAAACTAAAAAATCTAAAAGAAGTGACTTGAAAAATATGATTTTTAATCAATCTATATTTTAAGTCGCCTCTTTATTTTTTTATATTATCACACACTAAACCTATCTAATTTTATAAATTTAAATAACTACTTATATGATATTAATTCCCTCACTAAAAACGCTTAAAAACAACCCTAAACCTTGACTAATTTTATTTTTATATAGTAATATTCATATAGATTATAAAACAAGGAGTCATTTTTTTATGAGAAAATATTTTGGAACAGACGGTATTCGTGGTATCGCAGGAGAATCACTAACTGCCGATTTAAGTTTTAAAGTAGGTAAAGCTCTTGGTAGATTACTTACTGAAAAAGAACATCCAAAAAGTAATAATAGGTAGAGATACAAGAATTTCATGTGATATGATTGAACAAGCATTAACAGCTGGATTAACTAGCACTGGTGTTAATGTAATGACAGTAGGAACTATCCCTACTCCCTGCTATTGCATATCTTACAAAGACTATTGAAACTGATAGTGGAATAATGATATCTGCTTCTCACAATCCTTATCAAGATAACGGAATAAAGATTTTTGGACCTGATGGATTCAAACTTACTGATGATCAAGAATTAGAAATCGAACATTTAATTGATAACACTGATGAAATTAAAAATGCTAGTTTTGAAAAAATCGGAAAATTATATAGTGGAAATGAGTTAACGCAAAAAAATATGTTCAACATATAAAACAATCAATTTCTGGAGATCTATCTGAAATAAAAATTGCCTTAGATTGTGCTAACGGTGCTACAACTGGAGTAGCTCCATTCATCTTCGGCGATTTAGAAGCTGACATTGAAACTATAGGATGCAAACCAAACGGTATTAATATCAATGATAACGTTGGTTCAACTAAAATAGACACTATTGCAAATTTCGTAAAAGAAAATAACGTAGATGTAGGTTTTGCTTTTGATGGTGATGGTGATAGAGTTCTAGCTGTTGATTCAAAAGGAAATATTGTCGATGGAGATAAAATAATGTTTATTCTTGCAAAACACCTTAAAGAACAAGGCGAATTGAAAGATAACATGGTCGTATCTACTGTAATGAGTAATATAGGTTTCTATAAAGCAATAGAAGAAAATGGATTACAATCGGTAAAAACAGCTGTTGGAGATAGATATGTTGTTGAAGAAATGAGAAATAACGACTACTCTCTTGGTGGAGAACAATCAGGTCATATTATTCTTATGAACTATGCAACTACTGGTGATGGTATACTTACAGCAGTGAAACTTGCTAATATCATCAAAACTTCTGGTAAATCACTAGAAGAACTAGCTGGTGAGGTTAGTATATATCCACAAAAATTAGTAAACATTAAAGTAATAGATAAAAAATCTGCTATGGAAGATGTTGAGATTTTAGCTGAATGTGAAAAAGTAGAAAAAGAGTTAGAAGGTAACTGGTCGTATTTTATTACGTGCTTCTGGTACTGAAAAATCTGATTCGAGTAATGGTCGAAGCAAGTAGCGATGAACTTACTAGATAAATATTGTGAACAAGTAGCTAAAATTGTTCGAGAAAAAAATTTGAAGTAAAATAAATTATAAAAAAGAAGTTAGCATTAAAAACTAACTTCTTTTTATTTTGTATCCTCAAAGAAAACACTTGTAATTCTAATAAATCTATAAAAATCAATTTACATATATAAAATTTATCCCTCTTTTATATATATTATCTCAAACATTTTTTTATATTAATCTAGTTTTTCCTCTAATAAATAATTAACTTAATATTATATTAATTTTTTTTAATATTTAATTAGTACTATTTTAAAATGTATATATATAAACAAGATATTTACATCTTTACAGTAAATAAAAGTACTTCTATTTTTTTACTATAATAATAGTATTAATTGTAGTTAAACTACAAATTTATAATATATATTATTATCAAAAATTTTTAATCTTTTTATATAAATCGAGTTTTTATTAATATTTTTACCAAAATATAAACTGAGATTATTTTAAAAAAATTATATTTTCCTCTTGTTTTTTTGTATATACTTCTGTTATACTTTATATAGTGAAGTAATTATTATATTACTTCATATGTTCTTTTTATTATAAGTCTCCCTAGCTTATAATAAAGACTTTTTCATATTTACTCCTTTATTTCTACCTTACAATATTTTTTTGTAAGGTAGGTTTTTTTATTTTCAAATATTTTGCTTTTTCTGAAAAACTTATTATTTTTTACTGTATTTTTTAGATTTTACTACATGTTTTTCTGAATACAACAAAATTTACTTGACTTATTTTTCTTTCCTAAGGTAAACTTTAATGTATAGCAGAAAATAAAATGAAAGAAGGGACAAGTATGATAAAAATAGAAAAATTTAAATGTTACCTATAACCAAACTCCTGCCCTTTCTAATATTAATTTAGAAATTAAAGGACCTGGTATTACAGGTATAATAGGGCCCTAATGGGTGCAGGGTAAAATCTACCTTAATAAAAAGCTATTTTAAATATAATTCCATCGACAGGGAATTTCAAAAATTGATAATAAAATATCAAAAGAAAATTTAGATAATGTTGCTTATGTCGAACAAAAAAATAAATATCGATTACAACTTTCCAATAAAAGGTAAGAGAATGTGTTTCTCTTGGTTTATATTCTAAAAATTGGTATTCTTAAAAATTAAAAATCTGATTGGCAAAAGTTGACGATGCTTTTAAAATTAGTTGGTTTAGAAACAAATTTTCTAAATCGTCAAATCAGTGAGCTATCAGGGTGGACAATTCCAACGTGTATTAATAGCTCGTTGTCTTGTACAAGAGGCTAAAATATATTTTTAGATGAACCTTTTGTTGGTATTGACTCAGTAAGTGAAGAAATAATCATGAAAACACTTAGAAATCTTCGTGATAAAGGACATACAATATTAATAGTACACCATGACTTAAGAAAAAGTTCATTCATATTTTGACACGTACTTCTTCTAAATAAAGAAATTATTGCTTATGGTGATACGAAAGAAACTTTCACTAGAGAAAACTTAACAAAAGCATATGGTACTGACCTATTCTTCATGGGAGGTGAATCTAATGATTAAAGAATTTATAGATGGTCTTTATAGTTTTCATTTCTTACAAAATGCTCTTATTACTGCAATTGTGATAGGTATTGTAGCAGGGGGCTGTAGGATGTTTTATTGTTCTTAGAGGAATGTCTTTAATGGGAGATGCTATTTCTCACGCAGTACTTCCTGGAGTTGCCCTATCATTTATATTAGGAATTGACTTCTTTATAGGTGCGATTGTATTTGGACTATTAGCATCAATTATCATAACATTTATTAAAAGGTAATTCGATAATTAAAAGTGACACAGCTATAGGTATTACATTCAGTTCATTCTTTAGCATTAGGGTGTTATCTTAATCAGTGTTGCGAAAAAGTTCAACAGACTTATTCCATATCTTTGTTCGGGTAACATTTCTAGCAGTACAAGATGTAGACATGTATATTACAATTGAGTTGGAATTTTCGTACTTATTAGTAATCAAAAGCTATTCTTCAAAGAATTACTACTAACTTCATTTGATGAATTATTAGCAAAAGCAATGGGAATGAAAGTTAATTTCTATCACTATTTACTTATGATACTTTATTAACTTTAGTATCTGTAACAGCAATGCAAAGTGTTGGAACAATTCTGATTGTAGCTATGCTAATTACACCTGCTGCTACTGCATATCTATATGCTAATAGTCTAAAAACAATGATATTCTTATCATCTACAATCGGTGCATGTTGTTCAGTACTAGGATTATTTCATAGGATACTCATTCAATATTGCAGCTGGATCTAGCATCGTATTAACATCAGCTATTGTTTTTGCAATAAGTTTCTTTATTGCACCAAAACAACGCTTTGTTAAACATAAAAAAATAAAATAATTTTAGGTAATAATATACAAAAGAATAAGATAGTTTTTAATCTAATTAAATATATAATAACCCCTTTAAATAAACTTGTTAAAAATAAAAAATACTTCCAAAAGTGAGTTTGTTTTAGAGGTGTTATCAAAAAGTTTTTAATTGATAATGATTATTATTAGTTATGTAAATCTATTTTTATTTTTTTGTTTTACAAAATATAAATAATAAAGGAGGCCTACAATATGAAAAAATTAGGTTTTAAAAAATTAAGTTTTCTAGCCCTTATTTTTACTCTAGCAGTTGGACTTTTTGCATGCTCTAGCGCTAAACAAAATTCAGGGTCTAATGAAGCTACAAAATTAAAAGTAGTAGCAACTAACTCTATTATCGCCGATATTACAAAAAATATCGCTGGTGATAAAATTGATTTACACAGTATCGTACCAGTTGGACAAGATCCACACGAATACGAACCACTTCCTGATGATGTTAAAAAAACATCTCAAGCTAATCTTATCTTCTACAACGGTATTAACTTAGAAACTGGTGGTAACGCTTGGTTTACAAAATTAGTTCAAAATGCTAAAAAAGAAGAAAACTAAAGATTACTACGCAGTTAGTGAAGGTGTTGATGTAATTTATCTTGAAGGTCAAAATGAAAAAGGTAAAGAAGATCCACATGCTTGGTTAAACCTTGAAAATGGTATGATATACGCTAAAAACTATTGCTAAACAATTAGAAGCTAAAGATCCTAAAAATAAAGATTTCTATGAAGCAAATCTTAAAACTTATTTAGAAAAAAACTATCTAAATTAGATAAAGAAGCTAAAGATAAATTTCAACAACATTCCTAGAAGAGAAAAAAACATATCGTAACTAGTGAAGGATGCTTCAAATACTTCTCTAAAGCATACAACGTACCTTCTGCTTACATTTGGGAAATCAATACTGAAGAAGAAGGAACTCCAGACCAAATCAAAACTCTAGTTGAAAAATTACGTAAAACTAAAGTACCTTCTCTATTCGTAGAAAGTAGTGTTGACGAACGTCCAATGCAAACAGTATCAAAAGATACTAACATTCCTATTTACGAAAAAATCTTCACTGATTCAATCGCTGAACCAGGACAAAACGGAGATAGCTACTACAGCATGATGAAATGGAACTTAGATAAAATTTCTGAAGGATTAGCTAAATAATTACTCCTAAAACAACTCCCTGTATAAATATACAAGGAGTTGTTATTTTTTTATTCCATCATAATTTTTTTAACATTTAAATCTTTTATCTTATTACTATAGTATAAAGATAAAAGATTTCATATATTAATACAAATGCTATAAAACTACCAATTACTGAGATTAAATCAAAAGTTATATGTTGTTTCGCTATCTAATTTTTTTCAGATAAAACTTTTTAGTAATGTTCTTATTAAAAAAATACTGATAAACTGTTCCTAAAACAAAACCCTATGTATGCTACTACTCTATAACCTGATAATACTATTTTTTTGAACATTCACTTTTTGAAAAAGCCCATAATATTTAAAAATAGATATATTTTTTTATATTACTATTAGCAATCACTTCTAATGAAATTAATAATATAGATAACGATAATATCACACCTATTATCATCATCATAATTCTTATTGTTCCATCAACAAAATCTCTCATACCAAATGCCATTTTGAATCATTGAAGAAAATGATAATGCAGCAAAAAATAACAAAGAATAATAGGGTTTTATTACTAAATAATACTGTTGCTCTTAATTCATTTAAAAAGTTTTTATATTGTCTAAATCTTCTTTTTTTAATTTTTTTATTTGTTAAATTTATTTGTTTAAGTAAGTGAATCGTTGGTACATTTAAATTAAAAAAAGTACATAAAACAATTGATATCACTAAAATACAATAATGATGGTAATATAACCATTATTAATAAAAAGTTGGGGATGAAAGTTCATTGTAAGTTCAGATAATATATTATCTGTATTTCTACTCTCATAAAAATTTCGGCATAAATAAATGCGAACTGCCATAGCCTAATAATGAACCTAAAAAAATACTAAAAATCCAAAAATAGAAAACTTAGATGCTATAAAGTTATTACTATAACCTTGAGCTTTTAATATTCCAATTTTATGTTTAGAATCATCAATAAATTGTTTTATATAGAATATTAACATTACGGCTGCACTTATTGATAAGACAGTTCCTGTTATAATAACTACAAATTTAGAAACAATAAGCTGAGCATCATAAAACTTCTTCTGCATTATATTAAATCCCGTAATATCTAGGCCTTTCAAATCTAAATATAAGTTAGAAAAAAAGTGTAGTTATAAATACCGCACAAAAACTTACTATCACTACTGCAATTGCTTTTCTTAAATCTTTTAACTGAACTATCATATAATTACCACCCTATCTCTTCTACAGATTTAGGTGTTCGGTTTTCTTCAATCGAAGTTACTCTACCACTACCTACATGAATTATCTTATTTGCAAGTTCAGCAATATTCTCATTATGAGTTACCATTATCATCGTAAAGTGTGATTTATCTTTTTAGTTTTAATAAGTACTCTAATATTTTTCTTCCAGTTTCCTCATCTAAAGCTCCTGTTGGTTCATCTAAAAATAGTACAGTTGGCTTCTTAGCTAATGCTCTCGCAATTGAAACACGCTGTTGCTCTCCTCCAGATAACTCATTAGGATATCTACTTAATCTATCTTCTAATCCTAAGTCCTTTATAAGATCAACATACTCTTTTATTATTTTGCTAAATTAGCTCCTACTTTAACATTTTGTTCTACTGTTAAATTATTTAATAAATAATATTGTTGGAAAAACAAATCCTATTTTATCTTTTACGAAACTTTTGTTAATTGTTTTTTTCTGAGTAATCACTTATAGATTCATTATCATATACAACTTCTCCTGAGTCCGACTTTTCTAAACCAGATAAAATATTTAATAGTGTAGATTTCCCTGAACCTGAAGCTCCCAAGTATAACAACAAATTCGTTTTTATCAATTTTTAAATCTATTCCCTTAAAACTTCTTGATCATTATATTTTTTTCTTAATATTCTTTTGCTGTAATCATTTAATCAATCTCCTTTGAAATATTGTATTATTAAACTTTTAGCTACTTCAGTCATGTACTCAATAATTTCAGTTGTGTAAAATTATGTATTCCCGTGACTGTTAATGTTGCAATACCATGACTATATATAAATAAGTGCTCATAAAAGTTTTTGCATTTTCTATTGAAATTTTATACTCTTTCATCTATAGATTCAATTACTGATTTATATTCATAGTCTCGCATTGGAAGAAAATCTTTAAAACTTTCCTACTTCTATACCTTTTTCTCATAAATAACCATTGAAATAATTTAGGTTCATTTTTTTGAGAATAATATATACTCTACTCCTAATCGTTTAAAATGGATTATCAGCTTTTCAATGCTAAATTAACTTTTTCTGAAAAAAATATTTTCTGCAACAAATCTTTGCTTCATCTTCTAAATTTTTTTCATATTAGAGAACAAACTAAATATTACTTTAGTAGATGACTCCAATTTTTAGCTAACTCTCTTGCAGTTAATGCTTCTATTCCATTTTCTCTTATAAAGTCTATAGTTACAGCTCAAGACCTCTTCTTTTAGTAAATTTAAATTTTGGTGCCATATCAAAAACCTCCATCAATAGGTAACACTTGTTTCTTATTGTAAATTATTTTATTTGAAATGTCAACAGAAAAATTATTGAATTATTATGTGAAATTGTATACAATAAAAGTAGAATAAAAATTAGGAGTTATTTATGAATATAATTAGAAATTTACCTACACCAATTTGCAGGTTTAGCATTAGGTTCTGTTGCATTAGGAAACTTTATTACAACCATATTCCTCTTCATTACAGCTATTATTTAGTCTATTTATCTTTGATAATAATTGTACTTTTTAACTATTAAAGTTTGTGTTAGGATTTGACAAATTAAAAAGAAATGGAAAAATCCAGTTGTAGCGACGGTACTGGCAACCTATCCCTATGACAATTATGCTACTTTAGCTTCATTTTCAAAAAAATATATCGGGATATTACAGTATGCCAGTATGGATAATTGGAATCTTTCTAGATTTTTTTGTATTGTTTGTTATGCAATTTATAATTTTATAATGAAAGGAAAGATATATTAATAAATATCTATCCAACTTGGTTTATCACCTTCGTTGGGACCAGCTGTTGTGACAGTAACAGCAATAAATTACAACTTAGAAACACTAGGATTAATTTACTTCTACTTTTTCTTATATTAACTATTTAGTATTATTACCTTTTTGTTCTTTATAGAGTTTATAAATATAAACATTATAAAGATGGTGATTATCCTACTATTACTGTATTTTCAGCACCTGGTGGACTATTACTAGCTAGTTATATGATTGGAGTAACACAAAAAGCAACTATAATCTTTAGTAGTATTTAATACCACTTACAATATTATTGTTTATATTTGTTTTAATTCAATTACCTTATTTACTGAAAAAAAGAAAAATTCTATCCCTAGCTTTTTCAGCTTTTACCTTCCCATTGGTAATCTGCGCGATAGCATTTCAAAAAAACAGGAATTTATTATCAACTAGCTGAATTTTTTCTATTCTGAATATTTTAATTCATCTAAGTGAATTGCTGGCAATAATTATTGTAATTTATGTATGGTATGGATTTATTAAAAATTTATCATATAAATAATTAAAATACACTTTTTATAGAATATTTAAGGAGATGGTTTGTATGAGTAGAAAAAAATACATTATCATTATATTATTATTTACTATTCCTGTAATACCCTATCTGTATATACATAGATAATACTAAATTTGAACATATAGGCTCTATACTAATTCACTGTCTATACTCTTTTTGTCTGCTTTTTACATCTTATCTACTTATATATAAAAAGCTATAATATTCTCGCTGGTATGACTGAAGAGGAATTTACAAGAATAGAAAAAAATACCTAAAGAAAAAAAGAAAAATGGAAAAGAGTCTCTAAAAAGAGTTGGCTATATATTTGCTTTTTATTGGTATTCTATTATTATTATTCACTATTTATTTTTATATGATTAAAAAAAGACACAGTTTAAATTTAACTGTGTCTTCATTCTTTGAATTATAAATTATAATTTTTTTATCTACTCTACTACCTCTTGAAAGTTCTCGATAACATCTTTTAACTCTAATTCTAAGATATAACTAATACCTTTTTCTTGCATTGTTACCCCATATAAAGTATCCATAGCCTCCATAGTTCCTCGTCTGTGAGTAATAACTAAGAACTGATTATTCTCTGAATAAACTTTTAAGAATTTAGCAAATCTATTAACATTTTCTTCATCTAGTGCCGCTTCTACCTCATCTAGTACTACAAATGGTGGATTTTTAACCTGCAATATCGCAAATAATAAACTTATCGCAGTTAAAGATTTCTCCCCACCTGATAATAATGAAAGGTTTTGAAGTTTTTTACCAGGAGGTGAAGCTTCGATTACTATTCCAGTATTTAATATGTCATTCGGTGATTCCAATGTCATATCTGCATATCCACCTTTGAACAATTCTTTAAAGATTTTATTGAAATTTTCTGCTATTTGAACAAATGTTGTTAAGAAGCGCTCTTTTACTTCTTTATCAATCTCTGCAATAGTCTCTTCTAGTTTTTCTTTCGCTTCTACAAGGTCGGTAATTTGCTCATTATAGAAATCATAACGTTCTTTAACCTCTTCGAACTCTGCTATAGCATTTAGGTTAATATTACCTAACTCTAATATCTCTCTACGAAGTCTTACTACATCATCCTTATATGAAGGAACCTCATCTATAATATCGATTGTTAATCTATTCGCCACGCTTTCGTATGTTACATTATAGTTAGTAACAAGATTTCCTAGATATTCATCAATTTTAACTTCTATCTTCGTCTGTTCTACTGTTATTTTTTCAAATTCTGAAGTTTTTTGACGTAGACTTTCGTTATTTCTTTGTTGAGCTACCGTAATTTCTTTTTCGCGTTTAAATAATCCTGTTTTTTCCATATCAAGATCTGATAATAACATCTTAAGCGTTGCTAAGCGTTCAGTACATTCGGCAATTACTTTAGAATTATTCTCTAATATCTGAAGTTCATCTTCTTCACTCAACAACTCAGCATCTTTAGACATTTCTAATCTTGTAGCTGTTCATTAACATCTGATATATCTGCTAATAGTGATTCTATTAACTCTAAACCATGCTTAGTAGTCTCTTCTAATTTTGATTTTTTTCAATCTTAAGCTCAGCAATTTTTCTCTAAGAATAATTCCTCAGCACTTTGAGCATTTTTGTTTTTTTACTACTTTCCTCTTTAATTTTTCTCATCAAGTTTTTTTGTAGTTTCTACTCTAATTTTCTCAAGATTTTGAGTTAATTCGATAATATTACTTGAATCATCTTTCATTGTCTTTTAAATTCTAATAATTTCTTCTCATTAAATTTTATATTTGCTTTAATATCAGCAATCTCAGAATTTCTTATGATTTAATACTTAATTCTAATTGCTTAAGTTTTAAAAATCGCTTCTTCTTTTGTCGATTTTTAAACTTCCAATTTCATTCATTACTACTTGTTGTTGATTTTTCTAATTGATGTTTTTCTCTATCTAATTTTTCAATCTTATCATTAATTTTTAACAAGATTTTGTGAAAGTTCATCAAGTTCAGCTTTTGTGTTTAATAGATGAATTGTTATTTTTTTATTAATAGCTCCCCCAGTGATAGATCCACCACTGTTGATAATTTGTCCATCAAGGGTAATAATTCTATTCCTAAAAATTAATCTTTACGAGCTATTCTATTGGCATTATCCATATTATCAACGATAAGAACAAGTCCCTAATAGGTGAGATATTATATTTTTATACTCACTATCAACAGTTATAAGATTCTCAGCAATATTGATAAATCCTTCTTCATTTACAACTGTTCTATAAACATCACTCGCTATAGCTTTTTGCTTTAATATTATTTTAATGGTAAGAATGTAACTCTACCTTTATTAGTTTTCTTTAAGTGATTAATACACTCTTTTAGCAACATTCTCATTTTCTACAATAATATTTTGTTGTGCTTGCCCTAAAAGCAATATCAAGTGCAACAGCATATTCGTTAGAAAATTCTACAATATTTGCTACACTATTATGAACACCATCTAAAGAATCTTTATTTGCAAGAATCTCTTTTAACTCCCAATATTATAAAAAGCTTAAATTATTAATTTGATCTTCTAAGAACTTCTTACGATTTTCCAGGTTACTCTTGAAATTGTATCCAGTACGAATTTGCTCCTCGATATTTTTTTCCCATTTGAATTAATTAAAATATTTTTTTCTCAACTAATATATCAAGTTCTTTTTTTGAAGATTAGCTAGTTGTTCATTTAGTACCTTTTTGTTCTTCAGTAGCAGCTGTAAGCTCTTCTGTTTTTATACCTAAAAACTTGCTTTTTGTCTTTCTATGTTCTCTAGAATTTCCTTTTACTGTTTTTCATCTGCACTCTCTAGATTCTTTCTTAGCGAAACTCTATACTATTTTTCCAGTTTAGTTTCTTCGTTTATTAAAGCTATAATAAGTATCTTTTAATTCTTCTATATTTCTTTCAATTAATTCTAGTTTACTTTCTTCACCTGATTCTAACGAAGATATTTCTTTATTAATCTTTTGAATTTTACTTTTAGTTTCTGCATTTAGATTTTTCTCTTTCTGCTAACTTACTCTCAAGGTTTTGTTTTCTTTCCTCAAGATATTTATATCATCATTAATTTTTTTCACTTCTAAGTGTTCTATTATTCTTTTTCTTTCCTGAATTACACTTAATTGCGATTGAAGAGATTCTTTCTTCTGAACTAATTCTAACTCTTCATCATGATATTTCATGTAAGTTCTATCTAGGAGACTAAACTATTCTTAATAGTCTCTAAATCTTTAATAAGTTCTTCTTGTCTACTTTCAAGTCCAAGTTTTTTTCAGATTCTTTTTCTTGTTTAACTTGTAGTAAATCTGTAAGTCTTTTTTTGATATTCAGCAATATTATAAACATTTAATAAAATATCTTTTTCTTCAAGTTCTTTAGAATAATCTAGATATTTTTGTGTTTTATTCTTTTGATCTTCTAAGATTTCATAACGACCTGAGATTTCTGAGAAAAATATCATTTTAACCTCATTAAATTGTCATTTGTTTTTTTCTAATTTTGAGATTAGTTTCTTTTTCTTATTTTTTTATATTTTAATACTCCTGATGCCTCTTCAATAATTGCTCGACGATCGACAGGTTTTAGATGAGATAATATCTTCTACCTTACCCTTGAGTAATAATACTATAACTCTCTTTATTAATTCCAAGGTCTAAATATATATCTGTGATATCTTTTAGTTTTGCACGTTTATTATCAATGTAGTACTCACTATCACCATTTCTATACAAACGTCTTTTAATTTCACAACTATCTTCTCCGTTAGAAAATGTTACCGCTACTTCAGCAAAGTTTTTTCTTTTTGCATCTTCAGTCCCCGAAAAGATAACATCTTTCATGCTACTACCACGTAAATTTTTAGCAGATTGCTCCCCTAAAACCCAACGAATAGCATCAATTATATTACTTTTTCCCGAACCATTCGGTCCAACAACACCGATTAAATTATTTTTAAATTCAAACGTTGTCTTCTTCTGAAAAGATTTAAATCCTATAACTTCAACCTTTGCTAATTTCATCTTCTTCTCCTTTCATTGTTTTTAAATATCTTTATGCCCTAGTTTTCCTAGTGCTTGTTTAGCTGAAAGCTGCTCAGACTCTTTCTTAGTCGTTGCAGTTCCACTCCCATATTGTTTTCCACCAATTAAAATAGCACTCGTGAAAGTTTTTTTAGAATGTGATGGACCACTAGAATCAAGTACTACATATTCAATATCACCCAGTTTAATTTTTCGAAATATACTCTTGTAATATAGTTTTATAATCTACAAAACTATGATATTCAAGATCTTGAACTTCTGTAAATAACGTTTTATTTAAGAAAGTCTTTACAACTTCAAGATTTGACTCTAAATACATTGCCCCAGTAAAAGATTCAAAAATATCAGCGAGTAAAGCTGCTCGACTTCTTCCTCCCATCTTCTCTTCACCTTTTCCTAGATAAATACAATTTATCTAAACCAAGTTGCAAAAGCATATTTAACCAATGTTTTTTTCACAAAACAATAGATGCACGTAACTTAGTAAGCTCTCCTTCAGGAAGCTCAGAAAAATTTCTTAAATAAAAAAATTCACTTGTTGTAAGTTCAACAACAGCATCCCCTAAAAATTCCAAACGCTCATAATTCAGATGCTTCGCGATTCTTTTCTCATTAGTATAAGAAGAATGAGAAAATGCATTTTTAAAAATTTTCACTGAATTTTAACTTAAAACCATACTCTTCATTTAAATTGTTAAGTAATCTTTCAATATGTGTTCGTTCCATAATAGTTCTCCTTTCTTTTTATTATAGGGAGAAACTCAATAATTTTACATAAATCGATCAAGTTCCTCCCTTTAAAAATCATCATCTTATTTCAAAAACTTTATTAATCTAACAGAAACTCAGAGAACACATCATTCCCATAGAATAATCCTTTTCTAGTCAAACGAAGTTTATTACCTTCGATTTCTAGGTACCCTTCTCTTATGTTTTTATCAATCACACCTTTGAAAATCTCTTCTGCTTTTTGTCCATATTTTTCTTCAAAAATATCTAAATCAACACCTTCCAAAAGACGAAGTCCTAAAAACATTTCCTCTTCGATTCTTTCCTTAGGCGTTACAGTATTTTCTTCACGTCTAGCATGACCTTTTTCCAACATACTATCAATATAGAATTTCAATGCACCTTGGTTAGCATAACGCACACCATCAATATAACCATGCGCACCTGCCCCAAGACCATAATACTCTATATTCTTCCAGTAACTGCTATTATGAACACTCTCGTGACCAGGTCGAGCAAAATTACTAATCTCATACTGCTCATAACCATTTTCTGTTAAAAAGCTAATAACCTCATTGTACATTTTCTCTTCTGTCTCATTAGAAGGCAACGTAACTTTCTTATCTCTAACCTGATTATAAAGCTTAGTCTTCTGTTCTAATATCAATGAGTAACAAGAGACATGGCTAATATTATATCCCACAACCTTCTTCATACTATCATATAAGTCATCCATAGTTTGCTTCGGTAATGAAAACATTAAGTCTACATTAATGTCCTCAATCCCATGTTTTTTACAATTAGCAATCGCCATATCCACATCATCAGCAACATGTCCTCGCCCAAGAATTTTTAACAGTTCATTATTAAAGGTCTGAACTCCCATGCTAATTCTATCAACGCCGTAGCCCTTTACCAAAGCAACCCGAGAATCAACAAGATCCTCAGGGTTCGCTTCAAAGTAAATTCACGCAGTTGTTGTGGAATTTTATTTCTTAATGCAGTTAGTAAACGATGAAGTTGTTCGTCACTTAATGCACTCGGTGTCCCACCACCAATATAGATAGTTTCAACTTTTTGAATGTTTTCCATACTCTCGATTTCTTTGATTAAGCAATCTATATACTTGTCGACAGGTTGTCTTTGTATATAAAACTTGTTGAAATCACAGTATGAACAAATATACTTACAAAAATGGAATATGAATATATACTCCGCGTGGATAACTCTTCATTATTCTTCATCCATTTTAAGAACAGCCATGAAGGCATCTTGAGGAACCTCTACGCTACCTACAGCTTTCATTCTCTCTTTACCTTTTTTCTGTTTCTCTAATAGTTTACGTTTCCTACTAATATCCCCTCCATAACATTTAGCAAGAACGTTTTTACGCATCGCTTTAATAGTTTCACGAGAGATAATTTTATTTCCAATTGCAGCTTGGATAGGAATTTCGAATTGTTGTTTTGGAATAAGTTTTTTAAGTTTTTCTACAATAACTTTACCACGTTGGTAAGCAAATTCTCTGTGAACGATGAAACTTAAAGCATCAACTTGTTCACCATTTAATAGAATATCCATCTTAACAAGGTTACTATCTTTGTATCCTGTTAATTCATAGTCAAATGATGCATATCCTTTTGTATTAGATTTAAGTTGATCGAAGAAATCAAAGACGATTTCTGATAAAGGTATATCATAAGTAATATTAACCCTTGTATCATCGATATATTCCATATTTAAGAAGATACCACGTTTCTTCTGACAAAGATCCATAACAGCACCTACATAGTCATTTGGTACCATAATGCTCGCCTTAACGAATGGCTCGGTAATCTTATTGATTTTTTGTGGATCTGGCATTTCTGATGGGTTTGACACATCTACTAGAGTTCCGTCAGTTTTTTCAACTTTGTAAATAACCGATGGTGCAGTAGCAATAATATCAATATTAAATTCACGTTCGATACGCTCTTGAATGATTTCCATGTGTAACATTCCTAAGAATCCACATCTAAATCCGAATCCAAGTGCTTGAGAAGTTTCCGCTTCATATTGTAAAGCAGAGTCATTAAGTTCTAATTTTTCTAATGCTTCACGTAAGTCATTATATTTTGATGAATCGATTGGATATAATCCACAGAATACCATTGGATTTAATTTTCTATATCCAGGTAATGCTTCTTTAGCAGGATTATTCGCTAATGTGATTGTATCCCCTACACGAGTTTCACTTACATTTTTAATTGATGCACAAATAAATCCTACATCCCCTGCAGTAAGTTCATCAACGATTTTTTCTTTAGGTGTGTGAATACCAACTTCAGTAACCTCGAACACACCACCAGTAGCCATCATTTTAATCTTATCTCCAGCTTTTACAGTACCATTCTTAATACGTACTGAAACGATAACTCCTCTATACGCATCGTATAATGAGTCAAAGATTAATGCTTGTAGTGGCGCAGCCGCATCTCCAGAAGGTGCTGGAATATATTCCACGATTTGCTCTAAGATTTCATCAATACCAATACCCGCCTTAGCAGAAGCAAGAACGATGTCATCTGTAGGTAATCCAATTACATCTTCAATCTCAGTCTTAACCTTCTCAGGATCTGCAGCAGGTAAGTCGATTTTGTTAATAATTGGAATAATTTCTAAATTATTATCTAGTGCTAAGTATACGTTAGCTAAAGTTTGTGCTTCTATACCTTGAGCAGCATCAACTACTAAAATAGCCCCTTCACATGCTGCAAGAGAACGTGATACTTCATACGTGAAGTCTACGTGTCCCGGTGTATCTATTAAGTGGAAAATATACTCTTCTCCATTTTTAGCAGTATATTGTAGTTGAACTGCATTAAGTTTAATTGTAATACCTCTTTCACGCTCAATATCCATTGAGTCAAGAAGTTGTGCTTTCATCTCACGTTGTTCTAACGCCTTTGTTTTTTCTAAAATTCTATCCGCAAGAGTTGATTTCCCGTGGTCAATATGTGCAATTATAGAAAAGTTCCTTATTTTCTTTTGCCTTTCGTTTCTTTTATCCATTTTATTCTTCCTTTACAAATCTTGTTTTTCTACGTAGTCTTTAGCTGTATAATATGAAAAACCATCCCTTATTAGCTTTTCAATCAGCTTTGTTTAAGTGCATATCCTTCGTATCTGCGACTATAACTCTGATAAGCCCTTCTAAAATGCTCATCTAATATATCATCTTCATCTTCTTCCTCATAGTCTTCAAAAAAATATGTCAAACACCTTTCTTATTATATCAGATGTAAAAGCCATTTGTATAAAGTTTTTGTGTTATTTTTTTGAACTTTTTTTATTTTTTTGTTTCTCTTCGTACTTTATACTCATGCTCAATAATTTTTATAAAAGCATTTCTATCATTGCTTCTTCAGTACAAATCTTCGCAATATTTTCCTCAATAACATCTTTATCTAAGCCTTTTTCTAATAATTTTCTTTGTATCCAGTAAGGACCTTTTAAATTTAGATTAAAATAATCCGTTACCGCAGCTTCTACATAGTGGTCATCGTTCAGATAACCGATTTCTATTAACTTCTCTATTGCATCATCAATAACATTATTAGCAATCTCTTTCTTCTGAAGATATTCTCTTATATCCTGCTTAGTTCTAAGACCAAATTGCAAATAATGTACTGCCTTGCTATAGGCACTTTCTATACTCTCGTGAGCTATGATTTCTTTTAAGCTGTTCCCTAGTTAAATCTATTTTTTTATAAGTCCATACTTAATTATCGTATCTTCAGAAACATAAAAAAATGTTTACCATTTTCTAAATCAATTTTATACTTAACTTTTTAGCTTTGTTATATTTGTAATTTGCAAATTTACACCTACTTTCTATATTCCTCGCTAAAAAAACTCTTACCTTTAATTTTATCAAAAATCATATAAAAAAAGGAAATGTTAGAAAGAAAAGATTAACGAAATCTAACTAGTACAAAAAAATTAGTTTCGTTAATCATTTCCTTTTTTTATTTACTCTAAATTTATATCTAAACCTAAATTATAAAGTTAAATACAAAAAAATTCTAGATAAATAAAAATCTTCTTATCTATCTAGAATTCATGTTCTTAAAGTTTATATTTAGGATCTTTCTTTCTCAGCTCTAATTCTTTATCTGCAAATTCCTTTTACATCATATTCACTATCAATGATTTCTTTAGCATATTCCTTTACATCAGCTTTCAAAGACTCTCCTTCTACAACAGAATCTTCACTTAAATTATCTAAGATAGCTTGATCTTTTTTTAGTAAATTGTCTATTATCATCATGTTTTTTTATTGCTAATCTTATCATTTTACGACGTAAAAAAATGTTTCCTTCACTATATCTTGATGACTTCTTTGTCCATGATAAAAAAATAATACAAATAATAATACGATACCCATATATCCTAATACGGGATATGCATAAGAAATTAAATCTTTGAACCCAGCAAAACTACATAGATATCCAACAACAACTATTATAATTATATTAATTTTCAACTTCTTATCATCATTTGAAGAAAAACGTTTCGCTGTTGCATAAAACAAACTAAAAGCAGTATTAAAGATTAAAGCAAAAATAACTAATGCATAAAAAACAGCCAACCACGGATTAATATCCTTTACAATTTTTAATATCGGTATTTCAGCATCTATTATATCAGCACTATTAGCAAAAAGAGTTGCTGTTGCGAACAGAATTAAGACCCCTACCATTATACCACCAAGAGCTCCACCTTTTTTAGCAACGCCTATTCTTACGACTGAGCCACCTAGAACAAATGCCATAGACACACCAGTTAATACGCAAAGGGAGAAGTAGTTAATTACAGATATCCAAATATTTGGCATCGAAGATGGAATAGTTTTAGAAACCTCATCCAACACACCATAATCATAACTCTTCCCTACAAATGTGTAAATTGTTATTAACAATATCAATACAAACACTATCGGAGTGAAAATCCCTAAAATACTAGTTATCTTCTCGAAATCCAAAAATGCCACAATTACTATCATAACTGCACAAAGAAGCGCTCCAACCCAATTCGGTATTCCAAATTGTTGCTTTAAATTCGCTCCAGCACCAGCTATCATAACAAAACCTATAACAAAATTAGAAATTATTAAAGTCCAGTCTATTATCTTATTTAAAATTGGTGTAGTTATTTCTCCAAAAACTTCTTGGTGATTATTAGCTTGATAATAAGAGCCTAATGTCAATATAATTTTCCCAAAAATCATATTCAAAATTCCTAAAACTACAACACCAATTAATCCTATTCTACCAAAACTTAAAAAGTATTGTAGAATATCCTGTCCGGATGATAAACCCGCTCCAACTATCACACCAACATAAGCTAGTGCTATTCTTAATGATTCATTTTTCATTTTTTTACCTACCTTTCTTGCTATATACTACTTTAGAAATATCTTTTATTATATATTCATAATACCTATATAAACATCCTCTTGTTTTCTTACTTTTCAATATCCAGCTACTAACTTACCATATATTTCTATTACTGTAATTATTACGCTGAAAAATTTATACTATCAATTACTTTTTTTAAAAAAATTTGTCACTCGAGGAATAAAAATTTTTCTTAATAGCATATTATTCCATAATACAATTAAAGATAAAAATCAAGAATTAAGACTTAGTAGATAAAAATAATTCAACACCTTAATATTGACTCTAAACAATACTATAAAAAAACCCTTGTCACATCAATGGAAAAACAAAGAATTAAACATCAGAAGAAAAATCCGCGAGTAACTAACTTAAGAATTTTTCTTATATTTTTTTAAGTTCATTCACTGATATGATTTTATCAAAAAAATCATATAAAAAAAGGAAATAGTTAGAAAAAAATTCCCAAAACCACAAGGCTTGAGAATTTTTTTATTTTCAACTAAGATACTACGTTATTTTTTTAATTAATCCTTCTTTTTGTAGATATTCTTTTTGCTACATCATAAGCAGGTTTACCTTCAATATCTACTTTGTAGTTCATTTCAGTCATTTCCTTTTTCTGTTATTTTTTTCCAGCAAGTTTATTTAAGATTTTTTTCAAGTTCAGGATGTTTTTCAATGTCTCTTCTCTTAATAACGGTGCCCCTTGATATGGTGGGAATAAATGTCTATCATCATTTAATAATTTAAGCTTATTAGTTATTATTTTACTATCCGTTGAGAATACATCGATAATATTTACATCACCATTCGAAATAGCTTGATATTTTAACGCTATTTCCATAGTTTTAACATTAAGATTCAAGTGATAAAGATTTTTTTAAGTCCTATACCACCATCTTCTCTATCATTAAATTCTAATGAGAATCCAACTTTTTGAAGAATTTTCTACTAATTTTATATCTGAAATATTATTTAATTTATTTTTTTATTTGCAAAATCTTCTGTTACAGCTAGTGCATATGTATCCTGAAATTTTGTAGGTTTTAGGTACACAAGATTATCTTGTTCAAAAATTTTTATTTTTAGCAACTTCATAAACCTCGTCAGGATCATTAGAAGCAACAGTCTGAGGTGTTTTTAATAATGTTGTAGTAACTGTACCTGTAAATTCTGGATAAATATCAATACTTTTTACCTTTTTAACGCCTCATATAAGAAGCTTGTTTTACCAAAATTAGGTTTAACCTCAACATCAATATTTGTCTCATCTTCTATTAAAAGTTTATACATATTTATTAATATCTCAGGTTCTGCTCCTATTTTACCAGCTATTATTAGTTTATCATTAGACATTTTTTTCCAATTGGGAAGAAACTAATTGTTAAAAGCTACTACAGCTGCAAGTAATGATGCTAAAATAGTTTTTGGTTTTTTATCTTGTAAGAACTTAATTAATAATCCAAAAATAATAGCTAAGACTGCTGATGAAATTGCACCTATTAAGATTAATGCTGAATTATTTCTATCTATACCTAATAAGATAAATGAACCTAGTCCTCCTGCTCCTATTAAAGCAGCAAGAGTCGCTGTACCAATTATCATAATACTCGCAGTTCTTACACCACTCATAAGTATTGGCATAGCGAGTGCAAGTTTAAATTTTTTCAACTTCTCTAGTTTTGTCATACCAAAGGCTGTTGCTGCTTCTTCTAATGATGGATCAATCTCCGATAATCCAGTAATCGTACTTTGTAGTATTGGGAATATTGCATAAATTACCAATGCCACGACTGCTGGTAATGTACCAATCCCCATAAATGGAATGAATAACCCAAGTAATGCAAGAGAAGGAATAGTTTGGAAGATACCCGTAATTTGTAAAAACCATTCACTTGTCTTCTTATTACCTGAGATAATTATTCCTAACGGAACTGCTATAAAAAATTGCAATAATAAGTGATAATAATGAAATTTGAAGATGTTCATATAAACCAGTTATCCAATCACTTTTTCTTTCTAAAAACGTACTTACTAAATTCATTATTTATTCCCCCTTGCAAAAAATTCGCGAACAAAGTCATCCGCAGGATTTTCTTTTAATACTTCTGGTGTAGCAATTTGAACTGTTTTACCTTCTTTTAAAACACAAATTCTATCAGCAAGTTTCATCGCTTCATCCATATCGTGAGTTACAAAAACTGTTGTCATTTTATATTCATTGTGCAAAGTTTTAATTAAATCCTGTAATTGAACTTTACTAAGCGGATCTAGTGCTGAAAATGGTTCATCCATCAGTAAAATTTTAGGATTAGCGATAATTGCACGTAGTATTCCTACACGTTGTTTTTCTCCTCCAGAAAGTTCCTTAGGAAGACGATTCATATAATGTTTTGGATCTAATCCTACTTTTTTCAGTAAATCCTCAGTCTTTTCTTTAATTTCTTTCTTGTCAAAGTTTTTCATTTCTGGAATTAGCGCAATATTTTCTGCAACAGTAAGATTCGGAAATAGTGCGATTTGTTGAAGAACATAGCCGGTTTTAAGTCTTAATTCCCTTAAATCATAATCTTTTCAACCTCTTATCTTCAAAATAAATATCACCGTCAGTTTGTTCTATCAATCTATTTATTAATTTTAAAGTTGTTGTTTTTCCACTTCCACTTGGTCCTACAAGAACAAAAAATTCTCCTTCTTGTATGTCAAAACTTAATCCATCAAGTATTAAAACCATTTGTGGAACAGCATAATGAAACATTGTTATATTTAATCATTTTTAAAATTCTCCTTTTCAAAAACAAGTTTTTCAATATTTTTCTTCATATTATCGTTAAACATCGTATAATATTCGATAAATAGTTTTTGTTGTTCACTCGAAAGTTTAGCTATTGCTTTTATTTCAGCCTCTTCAAGTGGATCTAAAAATTTTTGATGCATAAAAAGTAACCTTCTTTTGTCAATTTAACTATTTTTTTCTCGCCTATCTTTCTCTTGCTCCTCAAAAATAAATATATCCTTTTTTTCTTAAACGTTTTTAATAGCTGCGCTAACTACTTGTTTAGTAGAATAAGTTTTTCTCACAAATAATATTTTTGAGTTATCCCATTTTTTTGTATAATAAAGACAAGTTAATATTAATAATGATTTACCTTGCAAACCATTTTTTTCTAGCGTAGTACTCATATAATGAATTGTTTTTCATCTTTTTCTGGAAAACATAATTGAGTTTTTTTCAATAAACTATTCACTCTTAATCACTCCCTCTCTTAAAACTATAATTATTACCTAAATAATTATAAGAATACTTTTTAATCTTAATAGTTTAAATGTTTTCTTTACTATTAAATTCATTTTATTTTTATAACGTAAAAACTCTTCTAAACAAGTAAAAACTTTTGACTATCATCTCATTAAAAATAGACTATTAATATTTTAAACATTAATAATTTTATTCTACTCTTCGAGTCTACGATTGTCAATAATTTGATTTTTCATGAAAAATAGACAATCGATAAATATTTTACCAATTGTCTTAAAAAAATTTATTAAATTTATATTTAAATAATTGAACGTCTAATTCTTCACTACCATTTTTCTTCACCTTATTGTAACGACGAATAACATTAATTCTCTCCAATAAGTGTGGCAGTAAAATTATAACAATAATAATTGAATTAATTACTTTGTTTAATGTTTCACCAAAAAACTCATCAATAACTCTTTATTTATTATTGAAATGAGTAGATATATACAACATACTATAGTTATACCTAAATTTAATAATAAAGCGGATTGGGAAGAATTTTCCTTTAGTCTAATTTTTTTATTTCTTTATCTGTTAGCTTTTTCTAAAAAGTAGTTCTTCTTTTTATAGTTTTTTTATAGATATTACAAATACTGCTATATAAAAAAATACAAATAATTAATGAGAATATTCCTAACAAAAATTTCTAATGTACTCATAATATTTACCTCCATTTAAATTTATTATACAATATCACCTGTACAAAAAAATTACCCATATATAACTTGGAATTAAGAAAAATGATTTATAAATTAATCCATTTCATCTACTTATTAAAAAGCCCCTAGAAATGGAGAAAGGCCCATCTTTCGATGAGCCATATATTATGAAAAATATTATTAAGTTTTGTTATGTTTATATTATATCCGATATACCTTATATGAACTTTAGACTATAATTAAAAATGAAATTAAAGTTGAAAAAAACTTGAAAATAACCCATAATAATGAAGAAAGGCCCATCTTTCGATGAGCCTTATATTATACTGATTCGAAATAAAGAATTTCTTCGTCCTTATATCTTTAAAATTCTAGTTTCTAAAGCATGTATTATTCGTAATTCCATTGAAATAAATAGTATATAGATTATCCTATGAAAAAATATCATTAATCTTTTTATTTTTTTATACTATAAATTATAATATATAATTAAATCATGCTTTAATTTATCGATTTTTATAATTTTTGTCTTTCTTATTTTCTTTATTAAATTAAAAAAATTCTTAATTTTTTAACTTTATTTTTCGGCGATTAGCGCCACGTATCCACCTTTATCATAACCTTCTATAGGTTCCTCAACACTATCATTGGTATAAATTGGATGTGCAACAAGTGTCTGCATAAAACGAATATTCTTCATTTTTAGTTCATCTTTTTACAATACTTAATTTTTTTCTATTGGAGAATGAAATATCCCTGATTTTACAAGCTCAATTGGATAAGGGAGCGCAGGTGTAATTCTTGAAAATAGTTTTTCATCATATCCCTCTACATATTTTGCAAAACTATACAATATTCCATATGCACTTTCTACTGGTACATCTAATAAAATAAGACTTCCACCTTTTTTTAATGCATTATAGCAATTCCTATAAGCGCTACTTAAATCGACAATATAGGTTGAACAACCATTAAGATAAATAACATCGTATTCTTCAGCTTTTAATAAAGTTGTTTCAGCATCTCCTATCTCTACTTTGACTCCTCTTTTTTCAGCAATTTTTGCCATATCTGTAGATGGTTCTAAACCATATTCTACAATTATATCATATTCCCTCTTTAAAGCAGACTCAAAAAGTCCACTCCCACAACCTACCGATAAAATTTTATCTTTTTTCAACGGATTTAGACAAGCATGTAGTAATTTTAATTCACTTTCAAACACTCGATTATTAGTTAAAAACCATTGATCATATTTATCAGCATAACCATCAAACATTTTTGCATTTGTTTTCCATAAAGGTACTCCTTGTATATTTTTTTATTATCCTTTATAGACTCTATCCAAAAAATTCTAATTCATATTTAGTAGCCTTCTCAAATATTTTTAAATAATTCATTTTTATCATAATCTGAAATATCTTGATATCTTTCATTTAGATATCCTATACATTTTCTTATAAAAAAATTTTAGAATTATCTGCAACATAATCAATTACAAACTCATAATATTTATTGTGAACGTTATCCATTTGTTTTTTTCAGCTTTTTGTAAATATGTAATTATAACTCAGCATACAGTTCATTAGAACAACCATTAATTTAAAGTTATCTTCATCTTCAGAAAAAAACTCATTATGAAATTGATATATTGCTTTGTTTCAAAAAATAATTCCTTATTATCGTCATTTTTTTACAATTAAAAAGTCGAATCTTGTTTGCAGTTCTACTAAACCCGAAAAATTCTATAAGTGAATATAGTACTTCTCTCTCTTTTTCATTGTCGGCTTTAGTAAGAGCTAACTCACACAACTCGACATATTTTTTTCCAGATAAAAACACATCTTGAAATAAATATTGCTCAAATAATTCATTTGATAAACTACCATCAATTAATTTCTGAATAAAAGGCTTGTTGAATCCTTCTTCCCATAATGGGGAAATCTTAATTTTTATATCATCAATAAACATTATGTATTCCTCCTTAAGACTAGGAAATAACCGACAGTTAATTATATTCACTGCTTATTATCAGATTATCATAATCCATCTTTAAAAGTAAATAAAGTTGTTTTTTATGTTTAGAGTTTTAATAACTATAATTATTCATTAGAGATATTTTTTTATAAATATAAAGAGACCCAAACACTATTTTTAAAAATATTTCAGGACTCTTTATCTTATATTAAATTGTATAAATATTTAATTATTAACTTTAATATTTATTATAAATTACTTGTTTTTCTCTTTCCATATAATATACAATTTCTATCTAAGAACACCTTAGCGATACTTCTTTTGAAATATTGATAATTAAATACTTAGATAATAAATTAACAAAAAAATTAGATATACATCTTTTAATTTATAAAAAAACTTCCTTGGAATTTTAATTATAAATTAAAAGGAGTTACTTTACATAGACTAAACTATATAAATTTAAATTTCACCCTAACTTCTCCGCTCTTACTAAAGATGCATCGATATTTTCACATATATTTTTCTTTACCTATTTTTTTCAATAAATCTAGCTTTTTCCATAACATGGTATGGTTGTTCATTTACATGTGATAATATTAATGTCAATCCTCGTTTTTTACATGTTTCCAATATTTCTTCTAGTACTTCTAATCCCGAAATATCCATAGCTGGAACGTTACGCATTCTTATAATCAGAACATTTTTTCCTTCTCCATGTTCAAAATTAGTAAATACATTAGCGGCTCCGAAGAATAACGCTCCAAAAATTTCATAAACTATAGTATTATCAGGGACATATTTTAAATCAACTTCTTCAGATAACTTTTCATCATCAGATGAACCTTTGTATGTCCATTGTCGAACTTCTGCAATATCTGACATACGTTTTAAGAATAAGAAAGCTGCTAATACCATACCGAACTCTATCGCAATAACTAAGTCGAAGAATAACGTTAATAAGAAAGTAATAATTAATACTGCAATATCACTTTTCGGTGCAGTTTTTACCATACGTACACAAATACGCCAACCACTCATATTATAACCTACAATAATTAATATTGCTGCTAAACAACTCATTGGTATATACGATGCATATGGCATTAAAAATAATAGAATTAATAATAAAGTAAATGCGTGTACCATCCCAGCCACTGGTGTTCTACCACCATTTTTTACATTAGCTGCTGTTCTCGCGATAGCACCTGTTGCTGGAATACCACCAAAAAGTGCTGACATAAAGTTCGCTACACCTTGAGCTACTAACTCAGCATTAGATTTATGCTTACTTCCTGTCATACCATCAGATACTACAGCTGATAATAGTGATTCTATAGCTGCTAATATTGCGATAGTAAATGCTGGTAAAATCATCTCTCTTATTAGAGAAAATGAAATTGACGGCATTGTAAAGCTAGGAAGTCCTGCTTTAATCGTATATAAATCACCAATAGTTTTTACCGGTAATTTGAAAATAGTTACTAAAAATGTTGTAACTAGTATTGCAATTAAAGATCCTGGTATTTTCTTAGATACTTTTGGCCAAAATACTTGGATTAATATCGCAAGTACACCTATACCCAAAGTAACAAAGCTAATACTTTTTATATTTTGTCCATACGCTACTAATTTTCCAACGAACTCTGCAGGAACTGCTCCCATACTTAAACCTAGAAAATCTTTCACCTGGCCAACTACTATTCCCATAGCGATCCCTAGTGTAAAACCGATGGTGATAGTTTTCGGAATAAATTTAATCAAGTCCCCAAAGTGAAATAATCCCATTAGAATTAACATCACTCCTGCCATAAGTGTAGCAACAGTTAATCCTGCAATTCCATGTTCAGCTATTATCCCATAAATAATAACGACAAAAGCAGCTGTAGGTCCACCAATTTGAACCCTACTTCCACCTAAAAATGAAATAAAAAAACCTGCTATAATCGCAGTATAAAGACCTTGTTCCGGATTAACCCCAGATGCTATCGCCAAAGCAATCGACAAAGGTAATGCTATAACAGCTACTATTAAACCAGCAATTATATCTTTTAAGCATTGTTCCTTTGTATAATTTTTCATCACACTAAACAACTTCGGCTTAAGATATTTAAATGAATTCATCTTCTCCTCCTACTTCCTAAGAATCATTAGTATTACTAGTTTAGCACATAACTAACAAAAACTCTAGTTAAATCAGAAATACTCTTGAAATATTTTTAAAATTTTCTAATATAACTTATAAGAACTAAAAATCAAATCTATTATATAATAAATTTTATCTTGTTATAAATTTTAAAAAAAGGCTTGAAAATTTACTTTTCAAGCCTTAGACAATACTAATATAATTATAAATTAAATTTCTCTTTGATATCATCTTATTACATCTGCCAATAATTCCTTATTTGCAGTATCATACCAAGTTCCATTCATTTTATTTCTGAACCATGTTAACTGACGTTTTGCATAACGGCGTGAGTTTTGAGAAATAGCTACAATAGTATCTTCTTTAGAAACATTACCATTAAGATAAGGAATCATCTCCTTATATCCTATCGCTCCTAGAGCTTGGAGTTCAGTACCATACTCATCAATAATCCCTCTTACTTCCTGTTTAAGCCCTTCTTCAAACATCAATTCAACTCGCTTATTTATACGATTGTATAGAACTTCTCTTTCGGTATTAAGAACTATTAAAAATGGATTATAACAACCAAGAACAGTATCACCATTGTTGTTTGTCGTTACAGATTTCTTTTCATTCATTACATAATTATACGCATTAATTACACGACGATGATTTTCTATGTCAATCGTATTATATGTATCTGGATAGTTTTCTTTTAGATACTCTCTTGCCATATCAACATCAATGTCATAAGTTTTTTCCTCTAAATCAGTAAACTCATAATTATTAAGAACAGCATTCATATAAAAACCAGTTCCGCCGATTAATAAAGGCATCTTCCCTCGATCATGTGTCTCTTCAATTTTCTTACGCGCAAGTTTTTGAAAATCATAGACAGAACAAGTATCAGTAGGCTCTAATTCGTCTATCAAATGGTGAACCACTCCATCCATCTCTTCTTTTTTCACCTTTGCAGAACCTATATCAAACTTTTTATAAATTTGAACACTATCTATAGAAATTATTTCACAATTAAACTCTTTTGCAAGTTCTATACTAAGTGCGGTTTTCACCAACTGCAGTTGGTCCTACTATCGCTATTAAAGGTATTTTTCCCATCTTACCTCCTACACTATACGCTTAAACATTTTTTCTAAATCTTTTTTCTCCATTTTTGTGATTATCGGACGTCCATGTGGACACGTAAATGGATTCTTACATTCATAAAGATCACTAATAACCTTTTTCATCTCTACATCTGTAAGTACTTGATTCGCTTTTATAGACATTTTACAACTTGCCATAGCAATTGCGTCATTTCTTAATTCGTTGAAAGTTATATTGTTATTTCTTAGTACCTTCTCAACAATAATTTTTATCATTTGCTCTTCGTCTTCTTCTATCCAACCTGGAAACTCACGAACAACATAAGAATTATCTCCAAACTCCTCGAAAATGATACCAAGTTCCTCGAATTTTTCTAAATTATCACGAACTTCAGCCGCTTCTTCTACAGAAAAATCAAACATAAGCGGTATTAACATCTGTTTTTTATAATTCTTTCTTTCTATAAATTCACGTTGTAGTTTCTCATAATTATATCTTTCTGCAGCAGCATGCTGGTCTATAAGGAATAACTTATTATCAGCTTCTGATAGGATATAAGTTTTAAAGATTTGAGCCAATACTTTTAAATCTGGTAGAGTTCTAACTTTTGTATCATCATCTTGAACAATTTTTCGCATCTTTAATTTCATTAAAATGACTATCATCTTTTACTACATTAGAAACTACTTCTTCTGCACGATTATCATAACTCGAGTTATCTTCTTTTTTAGAGAAATTCATGAAATTTTCTATCTCTTTTTTTGTTGGCTTATCGCCATACTTATTTCTATTATCACGAGGATGTGAACTATAACTTAAATCTGGTAAGTCACTCTTTATTTTTTGAGTTTTACTTCTTTGATTAAACGTGTTTTCTTTATTTTGTGCCGGGTGTTTTTCTTCACCAGAATTAGTTAACAAATCTCCACCAAAAAGAAACTCATCTTCATGAATAACATGACTCTCAGATTCTTCTTGATTACCAGAAAACACTACTATCATCTTCTAATTTTATACCTAGTTCCTTTGACTCTTCAGAGAAACTATTCTTATCTTGAACACTGTCCTCAGCTCCGCTTTGCTCCACTGAGAAGATACTCGCATCTTCAACATTTCCAAATTTATTATCAAGTTCATCTAAGAAATTAATTTTTTCGATTTTCGCTTTTTCTTTTTTTGTAAGAACATTATTCATTCCTTGTGGAATATATGTATAATTACTTAATCTTTCAGCGATAACTTCTTTTTATTAGACGTATTAACTCCGCTTCTTTCGATAATCTCACTTCTTGCTTAGTTGGATGAACGTTAACATCTAATAATATCGGATCCATTTCTATATTAATAACACATAATGGATACCTATTTATCATTAATAGTGTTCCGTAAGCATCGATTATAGCATTTTTGAATTCCGTAGTTTTTTTAATATAACGACCCATTGATAAAAAAATATTTATATAGTTCTTACTAGCTCTCGTCTCTTCTGGTACAGAGATATAACCGAAATACTTTGTAATCATCATTATTACCACTAAATTCAATCATATTTCTAGCAACGCCCATATTATAGATTTTAGATAAAATCTTATGAACATCACCATCACCGTAAGTTTTAAAGGTAATCTTACCATCTACATGCAGTTCAAAAGCTACATTAGGATAAGATAGGGCAAACTTATGAATAATATTAGTAATGTTAGCTTGTTCTGTATGTGGATTACGCAGATATTTCAGTCGTGCCGGTGTATTGTAAAATAAATTTTCTACACTTAAATCAGTCCCCTTAATAGGTGCGTAATATTCCTCAGAAACTACTTTTCCACCTTCAAGAACTAACATTTTCCCTTGTGCTTCTCCTGCACAACTTTTTATCGTTACTTTACTCACAGATGAAATACTCGCTAATGCCTCACCTCTAAAACCTAGCGTTTCTATATGAAACAAATCATAATCCGCACTAATTTTACTAGTCGCATGACGTAAAAATGCACGTGCCAAATCATCATTAGAAATACCACTACCATTATCAATAATTCTAATTTGTTGAATTCCAAATTCTTTAATTATAACTTTAATATTAGTACTCCCGCATCGATAGAGTTTTCTACAAGCTCTTTAACAACAGAAGAAGGTCTTTCGACTACTTCTCCCGCTGCTATTTTATTTGATAATTCTGCAGATAATATATTTATTTTTCCCATTTAATTTATTTCACATCCTCACTTATTTTTCTCTGTAATTCATAAAGAAGATTGAAAGCCTGCATCGGTGTTGTTTTCTAAGAAGTTCACACTTTTCTAATTGCTTTTTGATTTCATCAAATTTCTCATTATCTCCATCGAAAATCAATTGTAATTTTTGCATAATTTTTTTCTTTGATTTTCTCTTCAGCTTTTTAATTGTTTTCTAATAGTCTTTCTCTAACTCTTCTTTAAGTTCTTTTTCTAGTTCAGAACGAAGCTGTAATCTTAGAGACTCTTCATCTACTTTTACAACTTCTTCTTTAACTACTCGACTTCTGTATTCTTGTTCAAGTTCTTGACGTAATTTTTCTCTTAATTTTTCTTCAGATTCTTGTGATGAAGTTTCATTTAATAATACCTTATTATATCTAGCATTATCAACAAGGTCCCTCACTACCTTTATTCCCACTTTCTAATTCTCTTAAGATTTTATTAGCACCTACGATAACATCTTCTGGTAGGTGGGCAAGTTGAGCAACATGAATACCATAACTCTTTTCGATAGGTCCTTCATTAATTTTATATAAGAAAATTAGTTTTTCCCATGATCTTCTTTTGCAGAAACATGGATATTCTTTATTCCCTGGGTAATATTTTTCTAATTTTGTAAGCTCATGATAGTGAGTCGAGAATAGAGTTTTACATTTAATAGTATTATTTATATATTCTAATATCGATTGAGCTAAGGCAATACCATCATATGTCGATGTACCACGACCAATCTCATCAAAAATTAATAATGAATTCGCAGTAGATTCAACTAAAGCATTCTTCGCCTCAATCATCTCAACCATAAACGTCGATTTCCCTCCAGCAAGATCATCACTCGCACCTATTCTCGTAAATATTTTATCGAAAATCGGTAAATTCGCAGAAGTCGCTGGAACAAATGATCCAATTTGTGCAAGAATCACAATAAGAGCAAGTTGTCTCATATAAGTAGATTTACCAGACATATTAGGTCCTGTAATAAGCAAGATATTATTATCTTTATCTACTTTGCAATCATTACTAATATAACTATCAGCACTCACATTTCTCTCAACAATAGGATGACGACCATCAACAATATCAATAATATTATTATCATTGAATTCAGGTTTCACATAACCATATTCTTCCGCTACATCAGATAATGAAACGAACACATCAATATCACTTAGAGTATTCGCAACTCTTTGTAATCTTACTATATAATTATGAATTTTCGTCTTAACTTCTTGGAATAATTGTAATTCTAACTCTTCGATTTTCGTCTTAGAATTTACAATATGTTCTTCAACTTTTTTCAGTTCTTCAGATACGAATCTCTCACAATTAGAAAGTGTTTGTTTCCTATGATAACCCTAGTTCTGTTGGATCTATAGTCTTAAGTCCCTACTTTAGACACTTCGATAAAGTAACCGAAAATCTTATTGTATCCAACTTTTAGATTTTTAACCCCCGTTCTCTCTTTTTCACGTTCTTCGATTTCTAATAATATTCTATTTCCATTCTTACTAGCATTCTTATAACTATCTAACTCTTCATTAAAAGCCTAATTTAATTACATTACCTTCTTTAACAGTCTGACCAGCTTCTTCATGGATTGTCGCTTCAAGATAATCGTATAAATCTGTTAATTCATCGATATTCTCTGCAATATCTTTTTAATTTATTAGATTCAAATCCTAATAACAACTTTCTTAATTTCTGGTATTTGAGCTAATGTTTTTCTTTAGATTAATAATTCTTTAGGACTTACAATATTATAAGAAACTTTTTGTAGAAATCCTCTCAAGATCATAAACTTCTTTCAAACTAGTTTTTACATCAGCTTTTTCAAAATAATGTTTAGTAAAATCTTCTACGATTTCCTGACGTTTTTTTAATTTCTTTAAGATCCAGTAATGGATTTTCTAACCATTTTTAAGTTTTCTTGATCCTGCAGCTGTTGATGTTTTTATCCACAATACTAAGAAGAGAACCTTTTCTTCCCTCCGTTAGCCATATTTTTGAGTAACTTCTAAATTTTTAATGAGTAGTTCGTCATATAAACAAACTTATCTTTAAAAATATACTTCAAAAATCTTTTAAGGCTTGAAATATCTTTTATTTTGAGTTTTTCAATATAATCTAAAAGAACATCACATGCTACACGCAGATTGTTGTTAGTAAGATTACTTGTTTTTCCTTAGTAATATCATTATTTAATTCAACCTCAGTAATATAAGCACTAATATCCAACTCTTGATCTTTTATGCTAATTACTTCTTTAATATTATTTTTTAGAATCTCATCTTGTAGGTCAGCCATAGTTTTTAGTACAGTACAACGGCTATCACCAGTCATAATATCACAAAATGCGAAGTAGATATTATTATCCTTCACATATGCACTACCTAGATAGTTATTCTCATCATAGTTTTTGTAGTTCATATACGTCCCTGGTGTAATTACCTGAACTACTTTACGCTCTACGATTTTTCCTTGACCAGGTTCTGAAACTTGTTCGCATATAGCTACTTTATAGCCGTTATTAACTAAAGTATCAATATAAGTAGCTGATGAATGAAATGGAACTCCACACATAGGAATTTTTTCAGCTCCTCCATCACGAGCAGTTAAAGGTTATTTCTAATATTTTTGACGCTCTAGTCGCATCTTCAAAGAACATCTCATAAAAATCACCAAGACGGTAAAATAAAAACATGTCCTGATAATCTTTTTTTATCTTCAGATATTGTTCTATCATTGGAGTATATTTCATCTCAAAAGTTCCTTTCTTAATTTTTTTCCATGTATTTATAACATATATAATTTTAGCATAAATCATTATTTTTAGTAGTGGGACATGTGGTAAAACTACAAAATGATAGTAAAAATAACAAGAAAACTATACTACTTAAAATAGCATAGTCATCTTGTTATTTATTTGGTTAATAGAGTTTTACAGAGTATTTATCATTAGTTAGAGAATAATCAGATGAAATCTTTTAGTCTTTTTCACCTTAGGTTTATACATTTTTACTTTAGCCGGTCTAATAACTTTTCACCATTTAACGCATAACCATTTGATATAACTTCTGCAACTTCATAATAAATAGGATTTTCTAAATTTTTAATATCAATTATTTCAAAAATTTCTTCTTTCAAAAATCGTTATTATTTGTTCTGCTAGATTTTTATTTATTTCATTATTAGTATCACTTTGAAGATAGTCAACAACATGTAATAATTCTTTAAATATATCAACATAATATATTCCTTTATCCAATTGAAGTCTGGAATTTAAATGTTCAGAAATAGAATTCACTAGTTTTTCATTCTGTTTATCTGAGATTAGTCTACGTTGAAATAACTCTTTTAAATAAGTAACTTCTTGTTCAATTTTACCAATTTTATTTACTATTTCATTATTTTTCATCTTCTAAAATAAAAATTTTCGTCATCTCTCATATTATATTACTTCTTAACAATCCTTCCTTGATTTCTTTTTCTTAATTGCAGCGTAGCCTGATATATTCGTTAACTTATAGTATACAACTCCTAAGATAATCAATAAAATAAAGCTTAATAACAATATCTAGATTTACAATAAATAATATGTATACGATAAGAATATAAAATACCCATTTATATTTACCAACATCATATTTTACTTTTCATTTTGCGTAATTTATCTGACTATCTATATATTTTAGTTCATTTTTAACTGCTCCAGATTCATCAAAATGTAAAAGTGGTAGAATATTATTCTTTAACATCTGCACCATTTCAAGGTCTTCTTTTGATGCAACAATATAATCTAAATTATTAATTGTTGATAGAATACTCAAATTATTTGCTCTAATTTTTCGTCATTCCTAATATTTCCTTTGAATACTCTTACTTTCAAAACATAATAAGTAAATTCTTCAAAATTTGGAAAATTAATATAACTTCTTTCTACTAAATCCTCTATTTCTATTAATCTACCTAATCTATCATAAGCAAAAATTTTTCTCATATATGGCGTTATAATTTGTGTTATTCTCATTTAAAGATCTATCTGCAAATGTTATTGCGTTACTATAAGATCGCTTTCTATTGTAACAAAAGGCTAAGCAATAATTTATATGACTTGATTGGCTCATATCAAGGCCTGAAAAATTAACATTATTAAAACATTCAATGGCTCTATCATATTGTTTAATATCAGCATAAGCTTTCCCAAGTCTTGAGTATAAAGAATATCCCGATGTGTATTCTGATGCATCTACAAGACATTGAATTGCTTCTTGATTATATCCGTTCTCCGATAAAATATCTGAAACTTCAAAATATAATTCTGGATTTCTTCTATTAATATCAATATAATTATCAAATTCATAAAGAGCATCTGTGATCTTTCCAAGTTTTATAAGTATCTCACCCTTGTATTTCAAAAAGATTGGTTCATCTGTTTTTATATCTTCTAGTGCTCTATTTGCTAAATCAACTTGTCCTCTATCAAGATATTTTTGTACTTTTTAAATTTATTGATTAACTCTTCATTATCAGATGACTGATTCGATGAAGATGAATCTTCATAATTATATTGTGAATTATCTGAACTATTATTTCTATTATTAAATTCTATTAATTGATTATCATATCTATTTCTTGTTTCTTCATCTTGAAAAATTTTTCAGCTTCTGCTAACTGCTCTATTAATACTTCAGCTTCATGCCTTATCTTAGTATCAGAGTGGTTTGATCTTTTCCTTGCCGTCTTTCTTGTGATTTTAATAGCATCTTTTATTTCGCTTAAACTTGCTGTTGGATCTAAAACCAATAATTTCATAAAAATTAATCATCGTAATCCCTCTTTTCTAATATATTTTCAAGTCTGTTATGTTTTGTGATGCTATTTGTAATTGAGACTCAGTCATATTATTATCTCGATTTATTTCAAATGTTTTTAACAATGTATTAGTTTCTCCGTCAAAAATTTCTCCATAAATTGTTTGGTCTATATCATAAGATAATTTTAAAGTTAACGGATGTCCTTTTTCAACAACTCTTCCCATGTCAACATCTGTCTGTCCTAAGACTGTAACGTACTTCACTTCCGTATCATCACCTTCTGTTATCTCAAACCTAACTCTAGAAGTTCTTCCAACTGTAACAAATTCAGCTTTCTCCACTTTGCAGGAATTTTTAGAGTTCCTAGTTTATTAATATACAATTATATTTCTTCCCTGTATCAGAATCTAACGTAATTGTACCTAATGACTGAGATGTTACATCTTCAATATTTACATTTTCTACACTACTGATAATATCCTCTGTAACCTCAATCTCATTTAACTCCTCTTTAGATAATCGAACAAGTTCAATACCTGCCTGAACAGCTGCTCCTAAAGATACTGCTTCATCTGGATTTATTTCATATTTCAATTCTTTTCCAGATTTTTCTTCTAGGGTTTCTTTAATAATTCTCATTCTAGTTGAACCACCAATCATAAGAACTTTATCTAAATCACTCCATGAAATATTAGATTCATCTAATACATCCTCTGTGATTTCAATTGTTCTTTTAACCAATGAAGTTGCTAACTCATCAAACTTTTCTTTTGTTAGTTCTATTCTAATTGGTTGTTTATTAACTACAAGATGTATTAATGTTGAATCAACTGATGATAATGCTCTTTTAGCTTGTTCTGCTTTTTCTCTAATTTCAGCTTCCATCTCTGCTGAAATATCATCAGTATCAATACCTTTATCTGATAAATGTTCATAAACATGATTAATAATTAAGTTATCAAAATCAAATCCACCTAAGTTTCGATCTCCATCAGTAGCTAAGACTTCATAATTATCACCATTTTTCTTCATAAGTGTAGCATCAAAAGTACCTCCACCTAAATCATAAACTAAAATCATTCCATCATCATCAGAACTAAAACCGTATGCCAATGCAGCAGCCGTTGGTTCATTCAATACACGAACTACTTCTAATCCAGCTATTTTCCCAGCATTTCTTGTCGCAGTTCTTCTTACATCATCGAAATATGCTGGAACAGTTATAACGGCATGCGTTACCTCTTTTCCTAATGCTAATTCAGCACCCGTTTTTAATCTTTTTAATATAATTGCTGATATTTCTTCAGGAGAATATGATTTTCCTGAAGATGAATCAAATTTCCAATTTGGATCTCCTATAAACCTTTTTATATATTGAACCATATCTTCAGGCATTAGTTTCGCCTGTTGCTTGGCTTGTGTTCCTACTAAAGGTTCATCATCTCCACCAAAATTTTGAAACATAACAACTGATGGAGTAGTTTTTCTCCATCCTGATTCTCTAAAATTCTTGGTTTACCATCTTCATACATATATGAGACAGCGCTATAAGTTGTTCCTAAATCAATTCCTACTATTTCCATATTCTCTCCTTAGAAATTTACATTATTATATTCTTCTATTGCTGCCTTTAGTTTTTTTCTAATTTTGGTTTTGTTGATTCCAAAGTACCTTTAGGTTTATCCATTATCCTTACTAGTTCAGTCATCATGTCCTTAAATTTTTCAAATTTCTTATCATTCCAACTATTGTTTAAAAGTACTTAAACCATTTTTTTATATCACTACTCATTTTCTCTATATCAGATATTATTTTAGTTATTTCCTTTTTAACTTCTTCAATTACTTCTGGTGATACATTTATTGACATATAATCTTCCTCCTAATTTGAATAGTTTTCTACTGCTTTTCTTAATTGTTCCAGTTTGTCACTTAGTTGTTCAAGTTCTGTAATAGGTCTATTTAATTCTGTATTACACTCTTGGATAATTTCACCAAGTTCATGATACTTTTTATCGTTCCAACCATCTTGCCCCGCTTTCGTGTAAAGTGTATTTAATTTAGAGGCAGTGCTTCCTAGCATTCCTTTAAAATTTTTCAATAATTTTCTTCCCAACGTCTATTGCTTCTAATGATGTATTTATTTGTGACATAATAACCTCCATTATATATTATTTATTTTTCTTAAAAAAACAACTATTTATATCATACTATATAAATCTTTTATACATTTTTCTTAATTAACTCTTCAAGTTTTTAAAATTTGAATTTTTAATTTGTTCGATTTTTCTTTAGGATTTTTAGATTTCCACCTATGGCTTCCATATTTTCCTTAAATGCTTTAAAATTTTTTTATCATTCCAGTCATCCTCAATATTTCCTACTTTTTGATTCATATCCTTTTTCAACTTCATCGATTTCAAAAAAATTAAACTATTTAACTTCTTTATCAATTTTTTTCTGTTATTTCTAACAACTTAGTTTCAGTCATATAATTCTCCTAAACTACTATTTTTCCAATAAAAATTATATATCATTTAATAAAATTATTTCTATTATTGTAGTTATATTCGTTAATACTTCTTGAATATCTTTATCAAACCTTTTCTAATATACGAATTACATATAATTCGTCTCCCTCCAGATAAAAAGCTACTCCTGAATATTTTTGTATTGTATGCGTTTATCTTTTCTAAAGATTGTCCTCTATCAATAACCTCAACCTTTCTCCTTATAATAATTTCATAATCTAAATCATCTACAAAAAGGTTACTGAAATGTTTAATAATTCTCCTTCAACTTCATCCGAGAAAGAAACAATAGAAAAATTTTTTTCATAATCTTGTATTGCAATATTAGTAGTATCTATCTCAATTGATTTTAATTTATTTAAATACTCATCTTTAAGATTCATCATTCTCACCTCCTTAAATCACTTTTAAATATCTTCCGCCATAGCCTCTAATATAAATCTTATAACACTTAGTTATATAATTAATTGTTGAATTGATCTTTTATTACTATAATCTTCTATTATAAATACGTCTAAAAACTCATTATATCTAATAGAAGATTGATCTGAAAAAGGTAGTGCCGTGTTACTTTTTGGAATAAGAGGAATGAACTCCATTGTCATAACTTTATCCAAATAATAATATAATTCGTCTTTTTACTTTTTCCTTTTTGATAAATCAACAATTAAATTTGAGATACGTTTTTCTGACACTAGCAAAAATTTGACCAGTTGCAAATTTAGTAACAATACCAATATATCCTTCAAAAACATGACTTATATTATTAATATTTTCTAATATAATAGATGAAAATAATAATAAAAACTTCTGTAGGGATATTTTTAGAAATTTTATATTAAATTCATTTACTGATTTATGAATTTCCTTCCAAACAAACTTAAGTTTTTCTTATTCACAGCAGGTTTATAGTGATTAATTGCTGCCATCATTTTTGTAATATAACCTTTTTTTACTTTTTATTTTCTTTTGTTTCAAATAGCAAAAAGTATGGAATCGTTTTTTTAAAGAATTCTCGCCTTTAATATCTATTTTATAAGTATATTTTATTATTAATTTGTTATATTTTTTTAAAAAATATCATTTATATTTATACCTAATTTTTACTTGATATATAATTTTTCAAAGGATAAAATTCTTTTACTGTATTATAATCAATAACTAAAAAACAGTGAAAGTAAACCTATATGAGAAAAACTTAAGCATTTCAATAATATTTCCATCAAAGAATGTTTGTCCTTCATTCTGTACAAACTTATTATACTTACTCATTATTAATCCAGCAAACCATAATTTCAAAAATTGGGTATGCGGGTCCAAATAGATTAGTTAAAGTCAAAACTATTATTCCTTTTTGCGAGACCAGAACTTATTTTGATAAGAGTAGATTTTCTCTTGTTTTTCCATGTTCTTTAATAGCATTTTTGTCCTTCTTCACTATCAGGGGCTAGATTTCCACTTAAGATGCTTTCTGGATAGATTAGTTTTAATTTATATAGTAGTTTGTTAAATTCCTGTTTCTCTTGACTTTTATCTTCAATAGTTTCTATGGTTTCTCTGTGTTGATCTTTTTAGTTTATAAATTGAACCAACAACCATGGATTTTATCATATTAATTTCATAATACTTCTCTGCATGACTTTTTATTTTTTTAGTATTTTCTCTTTATTAATGTTCAGTTTTTTTCTCTACACTCATATATATTATGTTGAATAGATTCTAAATTAGAATCTATTTTTGTAAGATAATCTAAAGCAACTCACCAGCATTTAAAAATCATCTTTTTCAATTAATTCATTTTTCTAATAATTCCTTGAATATTCCACAAATCTAACCTTAATTCCGTTCTTATCTTATCAAGAAGGCTTTCCAAAAACATCAGATTTTTCTTCACATAATTTATATGCACTATCTAAACCAGTAATATGCTTTTCTTTTTGAATTAACTATATTATTATACAAGTTACTACTCATATATTCCCTCCTCATTTCAGGGATCATTTTTGCAAGATTTTCATCAACTACAACTTGATAAGGTTTAAATTGGGATCTTTCTCTCATACCATCAGTATAAATAGCTATATTTTCTTTTTAGTTGTCTTATATCAATATCAGGAATAAATCTTTCAGCATCACTTGTGGATAAAGAATATATAATCTTATTTTTTTAAAAGCTACTACGAAAATCAAATAAATTATCATAGTAAAAACTCCAATCATTAACAGATATTATTGTATTGATACCATACTTATAGCCTTCTTTAATGATTTGGTATAATTTATCTCTTATAGATATATCACTACTTTCTTCTTTTTCTATTGTATTCTCCTCATATGAAAGATATTTATTCGCGGTTGAAAAGAAATCAAAAAAACAGGTTCTTCCTTTTTTTATTATTTTCCTCTATATAATTCCACTAAGTATCTCTTGAATTACATCACTAAAAATGAATATTATAAATAAAGAAACAAATCTCCTCATCCTTATTCCTACTTTTCTTTCGGTTTACAAATTTAGAATAAATTTCTCTGATATAGTTCTCAATTTTCTCACTTTCTGAAGTGTATTTAATTCTGTCGCCATCACAAATATCAAGAAATTGAACATATTTTATTTATAAATGTCATCTCTTCATCAATAAAGTAAAGTGTTCCTTTTTGGGGATGCTGCTATACTAAAAATTATTGATTTAGCCAATCTTTCTAGGATTTTTCATTTTCTCCTGCTATTAATAGGTTATTATTTTTTTCTTGGAATATACTCTAAAGATAATGGTGGAGCAATTCTAATTCTTTCACCTAAGAATAACGTTGTATTTTCAAATACTCGTTCGTTTCTATCTATTAATTCAGCTATATTAGGTATTTTTTTCACCTTCAAAAACCAATGTTTTTTCTTTATATTCCGAACTTAAATTAGAGAAATATAATACAAATATCTATTCTGTAAATCAGTTGGTATATATGCTACTCTAAGAGAACTAGGCGATTCCTCCATAAATTCTTTTTGTATAAACAGCTGTACCAATAGGCCCCTTCATCTTACTTAAAGCCACACTAGAATTATCAATCCCAAACATATAATTTGAATCTGATTCTGTTAACTTAAGTCCAATACGAATCCTCATCTGTTCCATTGTTCCACTTGATAAACTTAATTCATTCAAAATTTTTGTTGATTGGGTCGACATTATTAAATGAATTCCAAACGATCTACCTTCTGTAACAATTCTTTTTGTTAATTCTGCAGCATTGTTTGCAACCTTTCTATTAGATGCTAAATTGTATAAAATTTGAAATTCATCAATAATAACTAATATTCTTGGTAATTTATTTCCTTTATCAATGTAGTCCGAATATTTGCTAACTGCTGCTTTAAAATAATCTTGAACGTTTTTCCATAATGGATATTATATTTTCCAAAATGCTTTCTCCAAATTCTTGCATTAAATCCAAAAGCTAAAACCTTAATTTGCGGAAGTAAGTAATTATCATAAATTTTGAACTCTGTTCCACCTTTGAAATCTAATAGATATAGATTAATTTCATCTGAATTAAATCTAAATAATGCACTCATTATCAAAGTATGAAGGAAAAACTGTTTTTCCGGGAACCAGTGGCTCCTGATACTAAGCCATGATATGAACCGTCACCAATCACAAAAATTTTGAATATCTCCTTTTTCACTCACTCCTACTGGAATCAGAATATTTTTTTCTGTGTACTACTTCTAAATAATTCACTAACTTTCGGCATAATATCATTAAATCCAATTGATTTATTTTTAACGTCTCTATTTCTTTTTATAATTAATCAAAAATTCACTTTCATTGTTTTCTAAAAATCTCTTAAAGTGAATAGGTATATTGAATTCATCAAATAATACTGATTTACAGTTTTTATCTATATAGTATCTATTTTTATCAAATCATTAAAATATTTTTGACTTAGAATGAATAATAAAATATGTTCCAAATTTCTCAGAATTTATCAGACATTTCGTTAACAGACTCTCAATAGTTGGATCCTCTATCAAATCATAATTATATATAATTATATATTTTATTTTTAGCTTTATCAGGATTTTTATTTTGTTTCAATTAACGAATTATTTGAAAGTTCTATATTTTTCTAATTCTTTACGACCTTCTTTCAATATGTTAGATAAAAGATCACAAAATTCATCTTTATCAAATATAAATTTAAATATATCCTCTAATCCCTCTTTATTTTCTAAAAAGAAATCTAAATTTCCTTTTTGAGCTAAAATCATTATAAAAATTAATTTCTACTCCATTAAGAGGTAAGTATTGCAATGTGGATAAAATAAAAGTTTTTAGAAAAATCAATCTGGTTCATCACCATTTATAAATAGGTTTTAATCCTTCTTCAATTGGATCTATAAAAATGGTAAATAAATCTTCTCATTATTAATTCCTTTTTGATAACTGCCCTGTTATTAACATTTTTAAATTGAGAATTAATAAATTTATGATTATATATGTATTCTCCAATATAAATTCCATTATTATCATATTTTCCATTTGTCTCAAAAGTGAGTTGTCTAGAAAAATAACTATTCCTTATTTTTATTAATTCTCTAATTTTGTCTATTAGTGTATCTTTATTTATTATAGAATTAAGATCTTTTTAGAGTTTTATATATTTTTACTGAATTAATTAACTTTCTTTCATTATACTCTTCAAACTCTTTTTGTATTTTTACATACTCATCAGTATTTACTTGATTAAATTTAAGCTCATAATCTTCTAAAAAGGATTCCACTACCTATATAAATACTTGCTATTTCTTTATTTAGATGTTTAAAATGTTCACCCTTTATTATCATTTTTTTAGAAATATCATTCAAAATAACTAATAATATATTATTAAATTTTACATTATTAAGTAACTCTAAAATTTCTTTAATACTTGTTGAATTTGAATCAATATATATTACTCTTTTTTTCTACCTGTATTATCATTTACTAAATCTAGTAATTCATTATTATTAGAAATTCTAATAATTTTGCTATCTAGTATATTATTAATTTTAAAAATTATTTTCTATATTTCTATTTATATTAAAGCCAAAATCTAAAATATCATAATTTTTCAATTTTGTATTGTACAAAAAGCTTCTCTGTATATTTTCAAGTATAGTAAACAATAATGCATTTTGATAACTATAGTTAAAAAGAAAATATCATCACCTTGAACAAAAGGAATTCTTAGAATTTTATTACTTTTATCAATCATATGATTGAATTCTTCTTCTATTTTCAGTTACTATAGAATCATTAAAAAGCTGAATAATCAAACTCATAGTAAAATGGATATACGACTGAATTAACATTATTTTTCTAGAATTTTTCTTAATATCATTTCTTTTTAAAAATTTCATTTTATTATATCACTGTTAATCTTAATTTCCCATTAAATGAAAGTACCATGAATATTTTGAATTAACTGATTATATTGATTATTAGCCTTTTCCAACTCTATGTTTTTTTCAAGTTCATTAATCTTCTCTACATAATATTTTCTATCAATATCCCCAACATATTTCAAACCAAATAAAAATACGATTAATTAAGTCATTATCATAGCGATTAGAATTTTTGAGATTTAAAAACTTTTGAAAATAATCCACTATCATTGGAAATAGAAGTATTAGATTTAAAATGAGTTATCATTTCTGATAATTTTCTAATATTGACCTGAAAAACTATTTTTTTATCATAGTTCATTCTATCACTACTATCTTCAGAAAAATTATTAAAAATTAACATCAAAAATTGATATTTCATGTTTAAGTTTTTTTATAGAATTTTCATGATTTTTGTTCTTCTCTTAGATATGATAATTCATTTTCATAATAATCATTAACCGATTGAACTCTTGATTTTTCTTTTCTAGTAATTCACGCTCTTTTAACTTTGCTTTAGAAAACAACTCTATTTCTTGTTTAAAAGCACTATCTTTTCTCTCTATCTCTTGAGTAAAATTTTTTATTAATCTAAGAAAATCATACATAGCTTTTACCTATAGTTGTGAAATAACATGTAATACGTAGCTCACATAATCTAACTCATCTTGTAATTTTTGAGAATTATAGCCAAAAGATCTAATCGAAGAAGCAATTTTATTTCCTAAATTATGCATAATTTTATCTGATAATTTCATTTCAGAAGATCCAAATACTTCTTTTCTATATACTTCATTCGCTTCTTTTATATTAAGTTTTTAATTGTTTGCTTTCTCCCATTTCATATACACTTAATTGTGTTTTATCTTCACTAAATACAATTACTACACTTATATAATCTTTTCTATGTTCAACATTAGTAATAACAATACAATCTAATATTGTTGAATTAAACATTCCACCAAATTTAACAGTATCAGCTACCACCTCTGTATTATAGTGCATTTTAAATAATTCTGTTTGCAAAAAGAAATCGCTTCAAAAATATTAATTTCTCTTTCTAAATATTTAGTTGTATCCTCAATTATTAATAAGTTTTTCTTTTATCATCTTTCCCTCCACATTATGTAATATATAGGTTTATTATATAATATTTTATCATTTATTTCAATTTAATTTCGTACTATTTTATCTACTTTCATTGGTTACTTTAATTTTACGTATTAATATTTTGTAATGTCAAAAATTAGAATTAACATATTTTCTTTTTATAATGAAAAAAGTGATATTAAAAAGCAACGAACTGTATTAAAAAGTTCTTTTATACTATCTCCTATATTTTTTTATTTATATTAATTACAATTATATTCTATCTACAAGTTTTTGTTTTTGAAATATCAACATATAATACTATAAAAAGTAATCTTTATTTTTCACAATACATTAAACATACATCACATAATAATTATTTTTAGGTGTTATTCATATACTTTACTCTTTTTCATTGAAGTAAGAGTAATTATCTAATTAATTTTAAAAACTTCTCATAAGTTGCGTATATCCTTTCAATATTGTATAATTACAACAAAGGAGTTGACTTATGTTAAATTTCATAAAAATAAAACAAATTTATCAATATTGATATTTTATTTTATATTCAGCTTTTCTAGTTTATTATTTATACTACTAGCTGAATATAACAACAATAAAAACACCAACACTATTTCTAAAACAATTTGTTTTTATTTAATTGGTTTTGGAATAATATATCTACTACAAAGAATACCAATAACTTATATCGAAAAATTTTTCAATAGCATTTTTATTTATTTGCTTTTGGTTCTTTTTAGTTGGTATATTTTTAGTTCCACCTACTCTTGCCCCCATTGTTAATGGTGCTCGCAGTTGAGTATAACTTTTAGATTATTCACTTTACAACCTTCAGAATTTAGTAAAATAGCTACTGTAGCAATGGTTAGTATGCTTATTAAAGAAAAGAGTTTTAAAGACAATACTGATACAATTAAGCTTTTTAAAGTTAGCCTTAATAATTTCTATACCTTTTATACTAGTTCTAAAAAGAAAATGACTTAGGAAATGGATTGTTTTTCATCTTCTTATTTCTAGGTTTAGTATTCTTAGTTTGCAACAAAGGTAAAACATTATTTAGAATCTACTCTGTAGTTATAGCAGGTCTAGCAATTATTATTCTAGCTGCTTTATACTTCCCGAGGTTACTTAGCTTGGTTGGTTTAAAATCTTATCAGCTAAATCGTATTCTTTCATGGCTAAATCCTGAAGCATATAAGTTAGATTATTCTTACCAGATTACTCAAGTTCTTAACGAGGTGAAATTAGGGTGGTTTAACTGGTACATTCGTTAAAAATAAAAACTATATAGACGAACAATTTAATGATTTTATTTTTTCAATAGTTGCTAAAAACTTTGGATTTATAGGTGCGGCAATATTCTTATTTATCTTCTTCATCTTTGTTCTGAGACTATTTAATATAATGAAAAATGTGAACAAGGTAACTATAGCTACTACTTCATTCTTCTTAGTGTTTGTAGCTTTTGCTTTTCATTTTTCATCAATATATTCTCAACGTTAAGCATTATCCCAGTTATCGGTATTAGTATGCCGTTTATTAGTTACGAGTGGAAGTTCCTTATCGCAAATAGTATTCTATTCGGAATAATAGTAAAAATTTATGCGACAATACAAGAAGAATATATGGAAGATGAATACTATGATAACTACGAAGAAGATTATGATGAGGTTCAATATGAAGAGAATTATGATCCTTTAGAACCTGTATGACGAGTAATAACAATAGATATTATGAAGAAGAACCTCAACAATTTCGTCGAAGTAAAGAGAAAATAAAAATGTGGATAGAAAAAGTTTCTATCCACATTTTTATTTTCTTACATCTTCAATGAACTTATCATCGATAGTTTCAATTAATTTCCCTAAAATTGCTTTAGCAGCATAATAATCACGAATATCAAATACTGCATTATGAGTATGAATATAACGAGCACAAATACCAATTACAGTAGTTGGAACTCCGTTTAAAGCCTGGTGAATGTTACCAGCATCTGTTCCACCTGGTGAAGTGAAGTATTGATATTTAATTCCATTTTCTTCTGCAAGTGCTACAATTTTCTCTCTCATGTTAGCACGAAGAACCATAGTTCTATCTACTAATCTCACTAAGAATCCTTCACCTAAACGACCATTACTAGTTTCTTTACCGTCCATATCATTTGCTGGACTACAGTCTACAACGAAACATACATCTGGTTTAATCATATTAGCAGCAATAGTTGCACCACGAAGACCTACTTCTTCTTGAACAGTAGCACATACCACTAAATTAAAATCTAACTCTTTTTCTGCAAATTGCTCTAAGATTTCTGTAATAATTACACATCCATAACGATTATCGACAGCCTTACTCATAAATCTGTGTTCAGTAAGTTGTTCAAAAGTTGTTTTTGGAGTAACAAAAGCACCTTCACGAATTCCCATCGCTAATACTTCTTCTCTTGATGAAGCACCAACATCAATAGTCATATCACTAATTTTTACATTTTGTGCTACACCTGCAGTAAAGTGTTTAGGAATAGATCCAATTACACCTGTGAATTTTTTTCCTTCATATGAAGTTACTGTATATGTTTGAGCTAAAAGAACATCTTCTCTAAAACCACCAAGCGTTTCAAACTTAAGCATACCATTTGGTAATACCTTAGTCACGATAGACAACTTCATCCATATGCGCTGAAATCATAACAGTTTTAGCATCTTCTTTTTGATTTCTTAATAGCATAGATTCCACTAAGATTATCATACTTAATCTCATCAGCATATTTAGATAAATTTTCTTCTAAATATTTTTGAAATTTCACTTTCAAATCCTGATGTCACGTCTAACATTGTTAATTCTCTGAATCTTTCTATTGATTTACTCATTTTCTTATACCTCTTTTTATGTACTCTATTATTTTTCGTTTTCTTTATCATATCGAACTTCGTACTTGATATTGCCGTTATCAAAATAAAAACATTAAATATGGATTTTCTTTTTAGATTCAACGTATAACTATCAATTACATCATAACCTAATGCGATTAGTTTATTTCTACATCTATCTATATGATCGTTATCTAACTCCTGTTCCTCTGTTTTTGATAAATACGATACCCAGCGTAAGCTGCCGCTAATGGAACTAGTATTTTTCTAAATTTCATATATTACCTCTTATCTGAATTCATCACATAACGAGGTTAAATAATTCCTCACTAAATTCTAAATTCTGATGAGCAATTGGTTCATCTCGTTTTATAATTACGTAAAGTATCTTCATAATGAGGTTTTTTATCATTTTTATAAATTACCCCTGTTACAAGGTCATTGTACTCTTCTAATACTCTATACGCTTCTAACTTATTAGTATTGTCATAACCTTCGATATCAGAAAGTTTAGTTAAGTTTTCCTTATACCAAGCCGGTGTATTTTTATAGTTGTAAGTTTTACATGGACTAAATACGTTAACTAGCGAGAAGCCATCGTGATTAACCGCTTCTTCGAAAATCTGCATCATCTCTTTCATATCACCAGTAAATGCTTGTGCTAGGAATGTTACTTCACAAGATAAGGCAATTTTCATCGCTGATAATGGTTTTTCCATTACCCCTTCTAAAGTTGTAGTCGTTACTAAACCTTCATCAGACTTAGGAGACATTTGACCTTTAGTTAATGCATAAAGTTGATTATCCATTACTACGTAAGTCATATTTACATTACGTTTCATAGCATGAACAGCATGCCCTATACCGATAGCATATCCATCACCATCTCCACCCATGGCAAAAACAGTTAAATCTTGGTTCGCTAATTTAATACCTTGTGCAATAGGTAATGAACGACCGTGTAATCCTTGTACACCATATGCTTTTGTATATCCACTAATTTTACCAGAACATCCAATCCCTGCAGAAATTACAACATTCTCTGGTTTAATCCCTAAGTTAACAACAGCTCTATTTATACCCGCAAGTACCGAGAAGTCTCCACAACCGGCACACCAATCGGGCTTAACATCATTTTTATAATCTTTTAATGTTACTTTCAAACTATTTCTCCTCCTCTAGTAATTGTTCAACAAGTTGATGAGTATAATAAATATCTCCATCATATTTTAGTAAACTACTAATTTTTTCTGAATTATGGTACTTACTAGCAATTACCGTACGTAATTGTTTATTATAGTTATGTTCAACAATATATATTTTTCTATATTTTATCAAATGTATCACGAACAGCTTGAGCAACTGGATAAATTTGACGAATATGCATTGTATCAATTTTTAGTCCTTGTTCTTTTAGTTGTTTTAGCAGCTTTATTCAGTACTCCATAAGTTGAGTTAACACCAACTAATAAGATATCTTTTTCATCATTGTATTCATTTAATACAAATGGTCTTTCAACTAAAGCTGATTCAATCTTGTTAGCACGTTTTTCTTTTTGACGTTTTGTATTACGTTTCACCTCTGAAGGTAGTCCAACTACTGAGTGTTCATAACTGTTCGCATTGTGAATTCCACCTTTTTGGCCTGGGATAGTTCTATTTGAAACTAATACATCAGTTGCATAACGTTTGAAATAAATAATATCTTCTTCAGTAATTTCTTCTTGTTTTAATAAGTTACCACGATCGATTTGAACTTTACTAAAGTCAAAGTTAGGAACTGTTTCTTTATTCATACCTAATTGTAGATCCATTAAAACAATAACTGGTGTTTGATATTTTTCTGCCATATTAAATGCATCTATCATAGTGTAGAAACAATCCTCTACAGATGTTGGAGCTAGCACGATACGAGAAGCATCTCCAGTCCCACCGTATACAGCGTGGAAAATATCAGATTGTTCTGTTTTTGTTGGAAGCCCTGAAGAAGGACCACCCCTTTGAACATCTACAATAACAACTGGTTGTTCTGCCATAGCAGCCATACCTAAGAACTCAGTCATAAGTGAAATACCAGGCCCAGATGTAGCCGTCATAGCACGTACTCCAGCGAAGTTTGCTCCAACTGCAACTCCTAAAGCCGCAATCTCATCTTCAGTTTGAATATATGCTCCATTTACTAACGGAAGCTTATCAAATAAATATTCCATGATTTCTGTAGCTGGTGTAATGGGGTATCCAGCATACATTCTACATCCCGCTGCTAATGCACCAAGACCAGCTGCGTGGTTACCGATTAACCACATATTTTTATGAGTTGGATTCAATTTTTTAAGATAATACTTATCTTTAATACCATTTTCATCCATGAACTCGCTCATGATTTCACGCCCTTTATCAAAGGCTTGAATATTAATATTTACGATTTCTTCACCTTTACTTGCGAATTTTGAATCAATCATATCATAGAATAATTTTGAATCAATATCTAATAGCGCTGAACAAATTCCAAGTGTAATTATGTTTTTAATTATCGGATTAGCTATCTCTTTTGCTAATTCAGTTATTGGAAACACCGCAACTAAACCTTTTATTTCTTCAGATATTTCAGGTTTAATTTTAGCATCTGCTATAATAATACTGTTTTCATCTAATTCTGGAATATAGCTATCCAGTGTTGCTTGGTCGAAAGCTATAAGAATATCTGTCTTATAGTCAATAACACTAATTTTTTCTTCCGAAATGCAAATTTTACTATTACTGTGACCACCCTTAATTCTACTTGAAAAGTCTCGTGTAGAATACATGTGATATCCCAGTGTATTTACTACTGTAGAGAAAATCTCAGCTGTACTTTCAATACCTTCACCTTGTTCTCCACCAATTTTCCATCCTAATTTATTTATCATATAATCTCCTTTTAATCTCTTTCATTAGAAATTTACTCGTTGATTTCTCAATACTTTATTTTATCATATTTAAGAAAATTTTTCCATCTAATAATATCTATTATCGCTATGAAAAACTAATAAAAATATTATTGTTTCATTATTTTTCAATATTATTTAATTGAACATTATTTTTAAAAATTTGTATAATATTTAGGAACAAATAAAATCTTTTAATGTTTATTTTTTAATAATTCATTAACTACTTTTTATTATAATTTTTCCGTTATATTTTTCTCTAACTAATACTAACAACTTCAAAATCAACTAAAATAATAAAATCCTACAATACAAATATTACACAAAGAAAAAGTCCCTGTAGAAGTTATTCACTTCTACAAGGACGTATCTAATGACGTGTTACCACCTTGATTTATAGTATTCTCACAAATACTAACTTATAAAAGTACTAAAACAAAATTTAAATCTTATTTTTATACCATTAGCTATATCCGGGCTGTCCGTAATAGTTTAATTATTCAACTACTAACACGAAAAGACCATCTTCATAGTATCATCTTTGATCTCCTTTCACCTACCGAGACTCTCTAAGCAAACATCAACTACTACTCTTCTTTTCAAAGTGTAATTTTTTTATTGTGACTTAAGTATATCAAGTACTTGTCAATGTTTTTATCACTCAACTTTTAACAGTATTATATAAATATACAATAAAACTTCAAAAAATCAAAGGTACAGAAAACACCTATACTCTTTGAATTTTTCAACTTATAATTAATTTAATTATTCAGAAAGTTTACGTCTAACAGCAGCTCCGACTAAGGCAATTAAACTTAATCCTAGCGCAGTTGTGCTAGTTGTATTCATACCAGTGTTAGGTAGTTTATTTTCTTTACTATTTTCTACAACTTGTTTGCTAGTTGCATTAGTTGGTAATTTAACATCAGTTTCTTTAGATTGTTCTGATTTTTTCTCTTCAAATTTGTAAGTTTTTGAATCTACAGAAATTGTACGTGAATTTGGATTTACTACAGCATATTTAGTTAAATCTGCTTTTTCTAAATAATTTTTGAACGCCTCATCCATAGATGGTCCTTCTTCACGTGCTCCACCTAGCATAGTATATCCATCTCCACCTGCTGCTAAGAAATCATTTGTAGTTAAGTAGTATGTTTTAGCTAAATCTAATTTATCGTAGGCACCTGTATCATGATTTTTAACTTCTACACGTAATACACGTTTACCTGAAGGTAAATTTGTATCGTAGTATACTTTAGCTCCTGATACATGTAAGAAACCTCCACTTGGTTCTAATAACGGTTGTCCATTTTCATCTAAAACGGTTTTACCAGCTTTATCAACTTGTAAAATAGATCCTAAAGATTTTTCAAACATAGCTAATACGTCTTTACCTGTAACACTAATTTGAGAAATTGTATTACCGAATGGAAGAACTGCAATTACGCTACCTTTTGTAATAGGTTTGTCTTTAGCGATAGTTTCACGTAAACCACCACCGTTTGTTACTGCGATATCTGCTTTATTTTTAAATCCTGTTTGACCATACTCATAAAGTGAATCAGCTACTACGTTTCCTAAGTTAGTTTCACGGACACGAACATTTTCACGAGTACCACTTAATTCAACTGGACTATTTTTCACTACTACAACAGCATTTTCTGCATCATATTTATCTTTAATTTCATCAACTAATTTTTTCACTTCTGCATTAGGCACTACGTTAGTAGTTTCTGAAGCTTTAATTAGACTTGGTGTTCCTAGTAAACTATTCGGTTTCAATGTAACTTTACCAATATTGTTTAAGTAACTTCCAGTTTGATTATAAGTAACATTATCTCCATATGTTTTTGATTCTACAGTATGAGAGTGTCCATCGATTACCACTACACGCTTTCCTTTTAATAACGGACTTTTAGAAAGTTCATCAGCAAGAGTAGAACCTCTCCATTCGTTTGGAGTTGTTGTATCTACTCCAAGGTGAGCTAAAACAACATACGTTTTATAATCATCACCAGTAGCTTTTGCTTTTGCTTGGATTTCTTTAACAACATTTAAAACCTCTGGAATAGGGTCTTTAAATGTTACACCTTGTACATTTTTAGGGTGTGTTTTTGTAGCAGTTTCTGGTGTTGTTACCCCAATAACAACAACCTCGTCACCTTTAACTGTTTTATCTTTATCAACAATTGTTGAAGCTTCGAATAAACGCGCTCCATTTACATATGTATTCGAACTTAACAGTGGGAATTTTAAGATTTGTTTGTATTTTTTAGCTTCATCTAAACCAAAGTCAAATTCGTGGTTACCTACAGCCATAGCGTCGTAGTTCATTTTGTTTAGAATTTCTGCACGAGCTTCCCCTTTAGTTGAGTTAGAAATAGGTAAACCTTGGAATGCATCCCCTGCATCTACTACTACTGTTGTTTGATCTTTTTTAGCACGTTCATTTTCAATTACTGTAGCTAATTTCGCATCTCCAACAACTGAAGTAGTTTTATCACGACCTTTTTCTTCTACACTACGCCCGTGAACATCATTAGTATGAACTAATACTAAATCTTTTTCTGGTGCTGTTGCAGAAGCAGAAGCTGCTGAGGGTGTTTGCGTAGTTGTTGCTAACGATGGAGTTGTAGTTGTATCATCTGAATTTGCTAAAGCAGCTCCTCCTGAAGTTGCAATTGCTAATCCTACTATTGTAGCTGATGCTAATGTGTAATCTTCATAATAACTTTTTCTCACTTTCATATTTGTAATTTATAATTTACATAATATCATAAATATACGAGTTTTTCAATACCAAATTCCACAGAAAACAATGATAACGATTAAAAAACGAATTTTTCGAGATTGAAACATTAGAATAAAATTAAAAAAATCAAGATTAGATTCTTCTAACCTTGATTTTTCATTTTATTCTTTATTATTTAAACATATTTGCTAAAAATTCGATCACTTAACCTTGGGAATAACTGACTAATTTTAACACCTACAACTAGTTTAAACGGTAAATTCACCTCACGTTTTTTAGTTTCAATTCCCTTTATTATCTTTGTAACAACAAGTTTAGGTGTTAATGTTTTGCCACCCATAGCTTTTTGATAGCTCTTATCCTCATCAGCGATATTGAAGAAATTTGTAGCTACAGGCCCAGGATTTACAGTCATAACGTGGACATTATCTTTTTTAAGTTCTAAACGTAAAGAATTGAAGTATCCAATTAAAGCAAATTTAGTCGCTGAATATACAGAACTTTTTGGTGTAGCAATCTTACCTGCTAATGAAGCAATAGTTACTATTGTTCCAGATTTCTTTTCTCTCATTCTCTTAGCTATTTCTGTAGTTAATTGAATAGTCCCAATTACATTTGTATCAAACATATTAACTACCTCAGCATCACTAAATTCACTAAAGTCTTTCATAATACCGTATCCTGCACCATTAATAAGAATATCGATATCTGTAATAGAAGATAGTAACTGTTCTACTTGATCCTGTGAACCAATATCAACACTATAAACTCTAGTTTTTACATTTTCAAAAGCACTACATTTTTTAGCAACTTTTTCTAATGCTTCTTTTCTTCGAGCAACTAATATCAATTCTACATTTCCTTTTTGTGCGAATTGGTGAGCCAATTCACGACCTAAGCCACTTGAAGCTCCTGTAATTAGTATTCTTTGTTTACCAACATCCATTTTGAATCCCTCTTTTAACCATGTTTTGCAGCACAACTACATTGTCCTTTTAAACATTTGCATGTAATAACATCTGCTGCGGTTTTTCTTTTTTCTTGTAATAATTCTATAATTTCATCAATATTACTTTTACTTAAATTATCTTTTTCGATTATATTCTTAACGATAATATGTGTTCTTCTTTCACAAATTCTTTTCTAAAAAGTTTTTGTGTTAATATCTCTAAACACTCATCTTCTACACATTTTGCTGAATATAAAAATTTATTCCCCTGTTTTGTTGTTTCTAAAAATCCTTTTTCAACTAATCTAGATAATAATGTTTTTAATAGTTGACGGCGTCCAAGACTTTTCTTCACCTAGAGTATCTATTACAAATTTACTAGTTGTATGTACGTTACTCCAGACTACTCGCATTACTTCCCATTCAGCTTCTGAAATATTAATATCCATTTACATTCATCCTTTTTCTCAGTTACATCTGTAATTATAATACTATGTTAAAGATATATTGTCAATTCATAAAAACTTGACTTTAGCAGGCCAAAAATCAAGTCTAAATTTTTTTCTTAATTGGATGTCTAATAACTGTTTTAAGCTTCTCAGGTTCAGTTTTCCTAACATCAGAAATATAAATTTCATGATGAAATCTGGTCTCATTTATATCTAATTCATAACCTTCAAGAATCATATATTCATGCATCTTAGTAACAGTTTCTGGCTCTAAATCATATGGACCTATGTCAGTACATTGCACCAAGTTCCTTCATCATAGCTAAAAATTCAACCTTTGAAATCTTCTTTTTCTTTTTCCGTTACTTGCTAATAGCCCACTCAAATACTTCTTTTGTAACAAAAATCTGGCATACGTATTAACGAAATAAACTTAAAATTTTGTTTATTACTATAATCAACACCTTCTATTCCTTCCTGCCACCAAAACCCTTCTAATGGTGGTACCACAAAATCAAAGTAATTAGGGATTTTATATTCTCCTTTACTCATCTTTATAGCATACGCTACAGGATACAATAGACTTATTGATTGCTTATACTCGCTATTCTCATCATTAGGGTCCCCACTCCCTCTAACTGCTATATAATTAGCCTTATCTACATTTTACTATACAAGGTTTATTTTTAGGTGCATATAAATGCTTAAGTATTTTTGAAATCTACTGCCATTTTATTTCTCCAAAATAAAGATTATTCGATCTGATTCAGAATAATTTTTATTATTCTTATCAAAAATCACAAAAATAATCTTTCACTTTAAATCCAGTATTTTGAATTTCTCCAAGGACATCATTTTATTTCATAGGTTCTTTGTGAATGAAACTGTTCAAGTTTTTCTGTACAAACCGTTATTTTTCTTTTTATAAAAAATGACAACTCGCTCTCCACTTCTAAAGAATTTTCTGTTTCATATGTAAACCATAGATAACTTATTTCTTCATCTTCATAACCAAAAACTTGCTTTTCTAACATATCTGTAATTTTTAGGAGTGTGTATATCAAAAACAAATTTTCCACCTTCTTTTTAAAGATGAATACACTTCTTTTAATCCTTGTTTAAATTCTTCAAAATTTGATAAATAATTGAAAACATCAAATGCACTTAAAACAAAATCAAATTCCATACTTAAAGATGAAGTTTCTAATAGATCCATCGCAAAAATAATTACATCCTGGAACTTTTTCACTCGCTATCGTTAGCATTTTGTTCACTATTATCTACTGCGAATACTTCTCCATATTTTTAGTGTTGTCAACATTGCCCCACTACCACAACCTAAATCAAGAACTAGAAGATTTTTTCTATCTTCTAATTCTTGATTAATAATATTTTTATAAGCATCGTAGTCGACATCCATTAGTTTATCATAAACAATACTTAAATTCTCGTACATATTAAACACCTTTTATAGGATATTTTTCAAATAAAGCATCTAATTCATAGTACTCTCTATCATCGCGTGTCATAATGTTAACTACAACATCACCTAAGTCCATAAGAATCCATTTAGCTTCTCTTAGACCTTCTGTACTGTGAATTTCTCCACCGTTTTCTAATACTTGTTCTCTAACTTCTTGTGCAATTGCTTCTACTTGTCTATTTGTAGGTGCATGACAGATTACAGAATAATCGTATAATACTCCTGCTTGCGTTAAATCATAAGCAACAATATCATATCCATGCTTGTCATCACATGCATCTACAACAATTTTTAATAAGTTTTCTACTTCCATTTTCATCCTCTTTCTTTATTTTATTTTTTTATAATATGGAACATTACTACATATAGTATGTCATCTTCTGGATATCTTCTAGCAAGTTTTTCGATTAATTCATCTAGAGTAACACCATAATACTTAGCATAGCGTTCTGTTAAAGTATCTCTTGTTACAGGTTTTACTAAATCAACTTCTAGCGTAGCAAATACTGTGTCTGGATCCTCATAAGTTGTAGCTTCTAATAAATCACCTTTCTTGAAGTGAGCTTCACTTTTATTTCTAATTGTAATTGTTTTTTCATCAGCTAAAATTTTATCTTTATTTTTTTCTTTAAATCCAACACGATAGTTTTTTTAATATTATAATAATTATAACATTCTAGTAATGAAGGATAAATTCTTTCATCATTATCGATTAAATAAACTAATGTATATTTGGCAGCAAGTCTAACCGCTTCATCAAGATCATATTCAGATACTTCAGTTACCTCAGCTAAATGCGGGTGTTTTCTTTGTGGATCAGTATAATCTGCGATAAAAATTATTTTTTCTAATAATGTCATATGCTTTCTACCGAAAGTATGATTCGCAACAGCAAGTTTAACCTCTTCGTCAGCTACACCGAATTCTCTTCGATATATGCACTACAGGTCCATGAAGAACCTCTACTGGATAATCTAATAAATTAACATCTAAGTTATGTAGAATTACATATTTTTTCATTAATACTTCATCCATAGGCTTACAAACATCATGTACTAAGGCTGCTAATGCTGCTCTCTCAACATTTGCTCCATGAATCTTAGCTAATTTTTTCGCTACTTCTACAACTCTTAAAGTGTGCTCGTATCTTTTTTCTGGTAATATTTCTTTAACTTTATTTTGAATTTCTTGATATTCCATATAAACTCAACTCCTCTATATATGACCTACATTCATCAGTGATCATATATTTAATACTTTTCTTATTTTTAAATTATCTCTAATCAAACTAGAACTTATCTCTATTATTGGTGACTTCATTTATTTTTATAACTTATAGATTTATAAAATGCATCCTCTTCTACTATCTTATATAAATCCTCTTCATCTCGTGCTACAAAAACAAATGTTACTAATTTTTGATAGTTCTTCTATATTATACCATTTTTTTAAATCTTTTCGCTCTATCTGTTCCAATAATAAAAATAGATTTTATTTTTATATAATTCACTAAAAATACTTAACAGTATGGTAACTATAACTTACACCCTCATTTGAAATTTCATAATCACTAACTTCAAACTTGAAATTATCTTTTGTACTTAGTTTCGTCATCTCGAATCTATTTTTATCATTCGCTTCTAATTCCCGACCTTTTAAAAGGTGTAATATATGAAGGAATAAAAATAACTTTTTCTAAATTATAAGTTTCTAATGCGTTTTCGGCTGTAATTAAATGCCCAATATGTATTGGATCAAAACTACCTCCATAAAGAGCAATTGACATCTTATTTCACCAACTCTATTTTTCTATACTTTTCCTTAGAACTTTGTTTATATAATACAATTGTGTGTCCAATAACTTGAACTAATTCAGACGAAGTACGCTCAGATAAAATTTTTGCAACCTCATCTTTATCTTCTTCACAGTTTTGTAAAATACTAACTTTTAATAATTCACGTTTTTCTAACGCATCTCTAATTCCTTGAATCATATCACTATTTACCCCTGATTTCCCAACTTGGAAAATTGGCGATAAATGATGTGCTAATGCTCTTAATTGTCTTTTTTGTTTTCCTTTTAACATCTTATCCTCTTTTCTTAATACTATATTATCGATTCACGTACAAATACCTCAATTTCTTTTGGAACATTAATATCTATCTTACATCCACTATCACTATTAACTGTAATCCAACCTAATCCTGAAATTACAATATCCATTTTTCTACTATCAATAGTAAAACTTTTCTTAACTTGATTATTGAAGATTGAAACATTATCTTCAAATGGTGGTTTTAATAAAGTTCCTAAGTGCTTTTCAAATAATGCATCTGCATTACTTAGCTTTGTACGATGAATTTCTACTAAATTAGATGCATATAAAGTGAAACTTTGACGTTCACCTTCTACAAAGTCCATTCTAGCCATACCACCAAAGAATAAACTTTGCTCAGCATTCAATTGAAATACACGAGCTTTAATCTCCTTCTTAGGCATTACTAATTTTAAACTTTGAGCATCTAGATAATGAGCTATATCATAATCTAATATGATACCAGGTGTATCATATATGCTAGTAGCTCTATCTAAAGGAATCTCAATCATCCCCAATGTTGTACCTGGGAAGTGAGATGTTGTAATAACATTTTTATCCCCAGTTGTAAGTTCAATAAGTTTGTTAATAAATGTAGATTTACCAACGTTCGTCGCACCAACAATATATACGTCCTTACCGTTACGAAGCTCATCTATACGACTAGCGGCTTCTTCTACACCTTGACTTTTTATTGCGCTAATTAATAGAATATCTTTTACTTTAATTCCTTTCGCCTTAAGCATCTTAAACAGCCATTGTTTTACCTTATTTTGTTTAACAGATTTCGGTAATAAATCTAGTTTATTAGCTACTAGGACAATATCTTTATTATTTCCTACAATGTCTACTACATCTTCAATCCAGCTTCCAGAAAAATCAAAGATATCTACAACTTTCACTATTAATGCATCTTTTTTTGATAATGTTTTGATAAGTTGATAGAAATCCTCAGCTCCTAGTTGAACATCGGATACCTCATTATAATTTTTCAATCTGAAACATCTTTTACAAACAAGATTACCATCAATATTTTTCTACGACACTTTTTGGTAAATATCCTTGTTTTATTTTGATCCTCACTTTGAATCTCAACACCACAACCTATACAATAAACTTTATTACTCAATATGGCCTCCATTTTTTTCTTTCTTATGTTTTAATCTATAGCCCACTTTTTTCATTTTAGGGAATGCTTTTCTTCTAGTTAAATTATGGATAATCAATGCTTCAAAAAATCTATTAATTCTAGTTTTAAAAGCATCTGTCTTTGAGATTGGCTTAACCAGTACGCTCATAGCTCCAAAACTTTTTGCTCCCAATACGTCAGTTAAAACTTGATCCCCTAAAATAATCGCTTCTTCTGGTTTTCTATTTAACTTTTTAAGTGCTCTTTTAAAACCTATAGTTAAAGGTTTCTTTGCACCCGCAACATATTGAAGATTTAATTTTTTACAAAACTCTTCAACACGTTCTTCTGTATTGTTAGATACAACAATAATATCGAAACCAGCTTTTTTCATCTTCTTTAGCCATTTATTCAATTCTTTAGTATCTTTTTTACTATCCCATGATATTAAAGTATTATCTAAATCTGAAATAATAACTTTTTTGTTGTGCATATTCATATACTCAACATCAATAAACTCATACTTTTCTACAAAATCATCAGGTGAAAAATATCTTTTTAGTACCATTTTCTTTTACCGATAGCCTATAAAATAGTTGCTATTTTCTCTCCCATCTTGATTTCTTTATTTTCTAAGTTTTCCTCTAAGATAATATTATCTTTTTCGAACAGTAATACTACTGTTGAACCAAACTCAAAGTACCCTAACTCTTCCCCTTTTTTCACATAAATACTCTCATATGTAGGAATTATTGAATTGACATTTTGAGCTCCTACTGGTATTAATGTATAATTAATTTTTTTCCATTTAATCTATAAACTTGTCTGTAGTTATAACTTAGAATATTATCTCCTAATTCCAAAACCAAGATTATTAACTGGATATGAATATTTACCAAGACTGTACGCATCCTTTACTTGACAATTCATCGGGAAGTGAATACGGTGATAATTCTTTGGACTAAGATATATTATCATGTATGTACCATCTTTATATTTATCAGCTAACTCACTATCTCCAACTAATGTTTGAACGTTATAAACTTGATTTTTAACAACAAATGTACTATCTTCACTGATAACACCTACTTCAGAAATTACTCCATCTGTTGGGCTTACTAGAGAATCTTCATCTTGATTAATTGGTCTAGCATCTGGGCGTAGCTTTCTAATAAAAAAACTCATTTAAATTTTTAAAATCATCAATTTCATCCAAAAATTTCATCAGTATTAATATCATATACCTTAGCAAAAGGTTGAATCATTAATCGACTTAGATTAGATTTTGTTAATTTTTTTAGAGCTTTAGAACTCATATTTCCATTAGTTAACTCAACACAAAGTTGAAACATTTTCTTTTTTTAACATACCCGTCTCCTTATTGAATATCATATTATATTTTTACTATAAAAAGTCTTTTTAAATACAAATATTGCAGAAATAATCTAAAAATCATTGTAACAACTTGCAAATTTACAATAACTTATAACTTATAATAATTATTATATTATAAATTTCATATTTCCATATACATTCAATTATATAATTATTATTCTGACATACGTTATCATTACTATCATTTTTAGTATTTGTATATTCAAATTCTAACAAAATTTTTATTATAAAACGTTGATTTTTAATAACATAAAATTGTATAATAAAATTATAATAATAATGTAAGGGAGTGAATGACATGACGTTAAATAATAAAGTAAAAGAAAACATTATTTTAACAACTGTCCAAAACGTTTGAACTAAGGGCTATTCTCTGACAAGTGTTCAGGATATAATTAAAAAAGCAAAAGCCCCTAAAGGAAGCGTATACTACTATTTCCCAAAAGGAAAAGATGAAATTTATCTAGAAGCATTAGATAAAATCAACTGTAATGTAAAAAAAGAGTTTAAAACAATTTCTCCTAAATTAGGGACTTTAGAGGAGTATTTAACAACTGTTTTTGATCTTTTTATATCGAAAGGTAAAGCATGTAAACGTAGTGGTTTTTCACTTACATTATTAGCGATGGAGACATCTGAACTTTCTCCAATTATCGCTGAAAAATGTAGTGATATACTTGAAAATTGGCGTTTATTACTTGCAGATGGTTTATTTGATAGAAATTTACCAGAGGATGTTTGCAATCCTGTTAGTGAATGGTTATTCACTAGTATTCAAGGTGCATTGACCGCTAACAGAATACATAAAGATGAAGCATTTCTTTTCAATATAAAATCTTCAATTAAATTTGTTTCTACCTCTTCTCCTGAAGCGCTTAGAGAGATTTTCTCTAGATCAGATGAAGATGAAGTTGTAGCATAATAATAATCCCCGCTTTATCGAATATATAGAATATTCAATAAAGCGGGGATTTTTAAATAATTTAAATTGTATTTATCATTTGCATTGTTAATGAATTGATTTTTGACTCACAAATTTCTTTATTGCCGGGTCTATATCTAATCTATCCAAAAGCTAATTCAAAAATCTTCTAACCAATATTTTTGCTTCTTTTATTGAAATTGGTAGTTTCATATGTTTTTTTCTAAGATCTGGTGTTGCAAATACTGAATGACCTGGTTCACCTAAAAATAATCTAAAGAATTTTTCTGTTCCACTTTTTATTTTCTCAAAACCATCATTAAACAAAATATTTATTCTATTATCATTAGGAATAATATCATCATACATGTGCATAACTAACTCATCAATTTTTCTTCTCCTATTTTTCATATAGGTTCATAAATACCTCCACAATTTGTACATATTTTTTTCACTTTTTGTCCTTATTTATATTAAACTACATATAGGATTATTTTTGCAATTAAAATGGTATTAAACATCGATTTATTATTAAGATTATCTTTTGAATATACAAAAATTTTTATTATTAAAAATACAAAACGTAGAATAAGGTATTCCCTACTCTACGCTTTTATACTACTATTTTAATAATTTTTTGAATGCATCTACTTTGTCAGTTCTTTCCCAAGTAAACTCAACATCTTCACGTCCAAAGTGACCATAAGCTGCTGTTTTCTTAAAAATTGGTTTTCTTAAATCTAAAGTTTCGATAATTCCATTTGGTGTTAAACGGAATTCTTCTTTAATCGTTTTAACAATTTCTCCTTCATCAACTTTTGAAGTACCAAATGTTTCGACAAAAATAGATACTGGGTGGGCTACTCCAATTGCATATGCTAATTGAACTTCAGCTTTATCACAAATTCCACTAGCTACGATATTTTTAGCAATATATCTTGCCATGTATGCTCCTGATCTGTCTACTTTAGTCGCATCTTTACCACTGAATGCTCCACCACCATGACGTGAGAATCCACCGTATGTATCTACGATAATTTTACGTCCTGTAAGACCTGCATCACCTACTGGTCCACCAATTACAAATCTACCAGTTGGATTAATAAAGTATTTAGTATTTTCGTCTAATAATTCTTTATCTAAACATGGCTCAATCACATATTTTTTAATATCCGCATGGATTTGTTCTTGAGTTACATCTGCATCGTGTTGAGTTGATACTACGATTGTGTCGATTCTATTTACTTTATGATTCACATCATATTCGATTGTAACTTGAACTTTTCCATCTGGACCTAAGTATGTTAGAGTTCCATTTTTTCTAACTTCAGCTAATTGTTTTGAAAGTTTTTGACTTAGGTAAATTGGTAGTGGCATATATGTTGGTGTTTCATTAGTTGCAAATCCAAACATAAGACCTTGGTCTCCTGCTCCTACTTCATTCTCTTCTTTTTGTTGTTTTGTTTCTAATGAATTATCAACTCCTAAAGCGATGTCTGGAGATTGTTTATCAAGCCCTACAAGAACTGAAATATGATCTCCTGAATATCCTTTGTTAGGATCAGTATATCCAATTTCATTAATTGTATCACGTACGATTTGTTGGAAGTCAACATTTGCTGTTGTTGAAACTTCTCCAACAAGTACTGCTAACCCTGTGTTTACACAAGTTTCACAAGCAACACGTCCGTAAGGATCTTGTTCTAAAATCGCATCTAAAATAGCATCTGACACTTGGTCAGCGATTTTATCTGGGTGTCCTTCTGTAACTGATTCTGATGTAAATAAATATGTTTTTGCTCATTTTTTTCTCCTAAAAATATTTTTTTGTCTGATATTAATACAAATCTTTCTAAATCCTTAATATCTTTAAAAATAAAAATTAAAAGACCTTATCTCATAGACAAGGTCTTTATGTATACCTCATCGTTCAAAGTAAACTTTGCTAAGGAAAGCACCTTAATCAATTGATTAGGTTGCTGGAGTTCATCGGGCCTTATCCCTCACTCACTCTTGATAAGTATTTATATTTCTTTTATCAGCATATTCGATTTTTAATATACTTTCTGTCATTTGTCAAATGATAAAGTATAAAAATCAATATTCAATATTATATTTACTTCTTTCTTGGAGAATTTTTCCTTTAACTTCTCCGCTTCTTCAATGGGCAGATAATCAATCCATAATATGCTATAGATTCCCGTTACTTGTACATTAGCCAATTTAAACTTATTTAAAATTGGTCCTGTATGTATCGTAACATCTTGGATAGTATTATAAGGCAAAAGTTTTTACTCTTAAAAATACTCCCTCAACTTCCGATACTCCCATATCATCAATTTCATAAGAATAATTTCTAATTACTAAAGGTGGAATAACTAAAAGTCACTATAGCATATATTATTAATATCACTAATATACCTAGACCAAGAAACTTATAATTTATTTCCGTTTTAAAAATAGTCATATACACTTTTACCAATAACTGGTGATAAGAAAACTAGAGCATATATTCCAAAGTGTATTCTTATATATTGTACGGATCTTAATGGTAAAATTACATGATTTTCAAATATTCTACTCATAACCTACCTCCGAAACTATAAAATCTCTTTCTAATTTTTCTTTATATCCTTTATCATAATATTTCAGCTTAATATCTGAGTTTACCCCAATAGAATTTATTGATATATGAGCAAGATTTCTTTTATTCATAAAAATAGTTCGTACTACTATTAATTGTTCCTACTTTTTCACTTTAATAAATTCTGTTATTACTGTCAATTGTCTCATAAACGTATTCTCAAAGTAATGTCTATCATAAGAAAGTTCGTTATATTTCAGCATATAGTTTTTCACTAAAATACTATATGAAACCAAAAACAAGATATAGAGCAAGCGAACTTAAAACTTTATACTCAATCTTCAAATCAATATTAGCAAAGTATAAAATCACAAATACTACTATCGGTAAAAACTACAATTAAACAAACTCCAACGATACAATGCAATTCTAGCTTTTTCGTTGTATTTTCTCACTTTCTAAACTTTCATAGTACTCTAAATCAATACCTAGATTATTTTTACAAAAACTTTGTGCAAAAATCTTTTTTTACTAGAGGTAATACATCTATTGTAGATTTCTGCTCACTTAAATCTTCTGATACATTATTAGTCAAAGTCTCAACAGATAATTTCGCAAGACCGAAGAAACGATAACGTAAAGGATATATCAATTTTACACTCTGGATTCTATCAATATCAATAACTAGTGATTTTTTATTTAACAATCCATATTTACATAGTAAATTATGATCTTTAGTCGTCAGGATAAAGTTATAATATTTTTACAATCGTATGAATAATTGATGCAATTACTACTAAAATCATAAGAACCCCAATTATAATAAATATAGCTGTTATGTTCCTGCGACTGACTTAGCATTTTTTTGAAGAAGTTCGTCAAAATAAGCTTCATTATCGAAGAGATATTTGAATACATCTCGAATCTTACCATTTAATGCTAATATTAACCCTAAAGCTGCAAAGAACCTAACCCTAAGTAGTCCATAAAATGCAAGATCTTTCACAGACAATCTTAATATTTCTTTTTGAGACTCCTGTACTTTTTCTTCTTGATCTGAAGCTATATCTTCTGATTTACCTTGATCTTGTTTTAATTCTCTTAGTATATCAATTAAGTTTAATGCGACTTCCTTCTTCAGAGGTTTTATCCTAATTTTACCTCCAACAAGATTAATATCCACCGAAAGCAGATTAAATACTTGATACATTATATTAGAACTCATATCTATTGACTGAATGTTTTCAAGATTTATATTTTTGCTTCTTTATTTATTATTCCTTTTTGTGTAAATTAGAGCCCCATCACGTACTTCATAACTTTTTAAGAAATAATCAAATATACCTATTACTATTAGTAGAAGAAATCCCGCCAAAACTAGTAAATAATATTTCCAATTTTTGTTCTTTTTAGTGCCAGAATCATAAAAAATACCAAATAATCTAAATCCAGTAATTACAGAATCCATAATAACCATAGGATGTACTCGACTTTTTTTAATATTCTTCATCTTTATACCTCCTATAATCAAGATTGTTTTCTAGTATAGTTAATAGTAAGTTTTCTAACTGCTCTACGTCTTTTTCTAGAAACATAAAAATTTTAGTTTTTCCGAGCCAGTATTTATACTAATCATGTAAATATTAAACTTTTTCGATATTACGTTTTTGTTTAATAGTATAATCTAGAATATTTCTAAGTGGTGCTACTTTCTCCAACTTAAAAAAATGTATACATCGATGTTGAAACTAGTTTAAAAGTGTTCATCTGTAATTTCAAAAAAATGTATTGTACTCATATTTATCTCTTAACATTACAACTATAACATGATTCAAAAATACTAACCCTAATAATACCCATAGAATTATATATACATCTACACCGAGCACTTCTTCAAAACCAGTAAGTTTAAAAATCACAGAAGCCAACGCGACACAAGTTATACTTATCACCCAAATATTAAAGAAAAAAATAATCAACATACAATCTTCCTATATATTTTTCTCATAAAATCCCTCCCTATTTTAAAAATTAATAATATAACTTTTTAAAAATTAGAAACCTATAAGATTTAGATCTCTTTCTCTTTCAATTGTAGTCTCATCACCATGTCCTGGATAAACTATTTTAGCTCCATCCAATTTAAATAATACATTTCCTAATGAATTTTTCAAGGCATCATAATCTGAACCGTATAAATCATAACGGCCAAAACCGCTTCTAAATAATGCATCTCCAACTACTACAAACTTACCAAAATCAAATGATACTCCCCCTGGAGAATGCCCTGGTGTTGGTAGAACTGTAAAACTTAAACCAGCAATTTCGTATTTTTTATTTTCTTCAAACTCAAATTCTGCTGGATCAGTCATAGGAGGTCTTCTTAAACGGAATAAAGTTGATCCATTGAAGTCAGGATTTTGTAGCCAATCACGTTCATACCCCGAAATATATACAGGCACCCCGTAATGTTTTCTACACTCATCTAATGACATAATATGATCAAAATGAGCATGAGTTAATAATATCGCTTCGATTTTCACATTTAATTCATCTACCGTCTTTTGTATTCTATCGAAACCCTCACCTGGATCAACAATAACTCCGCGCCCATCTTTATAAACTATATAGCAATTTTCATCTACCATATCCATTACTATTCTTTTAATTTCTGCTTTTGCCATTTTATCAAAAACCTTTCCATAATTATTGTTATCTCTATTTTATCTTATAATTTTTATTATAAACAAGTATTAATTAGTAGTTTCCTTTCTTTACTTATATTCCCCCTCATCACTTGACCTAATTTTTAAAATTTTTTTATACTTGTATAGTATGATTTTTATATTAACTCAAATCATACCTATTATTTAATAATTTAAATATATGATTAATAAAAAGGAGAAATAATTATGAAATTAAATTCATTCGCTAAGTTTTCATTACTTAGTATTTCTATATTATTAATGTCACATCTTGCTATCTCTCCAGTAATTCCAAATCTTTTATAGTTTTTTTATCATGGAAGCAATCCTAATATTGGTCTAGCCTCTGTAGAGAGTTTAGCTACAATCCCTGCTATGATGATAACAATTTTTGTTCTTCTTAGTAACGGAGTTATTAAATTTATTGGAAAGAAAAAAACACAGTTCTTCTTGGGCTTATACTTATCTTTATCTTTGGTATAGTACCAACCTTTACAACTAACTTCAAAGTTGTCTTAATCAGTAGATTACTTCTTGGTGCTGGTATCGGATTATTCAACTCACTTTCAATCAGTATGATTAGTGATTTCTTTGATGAAGAAGACCGTGGAACTATGATCGGATTAAGAACTGCATTTTTAAATATAGGTAAAGCTTTTAACTACCTTTATTTCAGGATACTTATTAATCTACGGTATTCAATATACATTTTTAGTTTATGCTTTAACACTTCCGATATTTATTATATTCTTATTATTCGTACCTAACACTGAAAATGTAAATAATAAAAAAAGTAAGCATTAAGTTTCATAAAGAAACTATCCTTCTAACTCTTCTAACATTTCTAGTAGGTATTTCATACATGGGTGCAACTATCAAAATCCCTACTCTACTTGCTGAAAAATACCACTATCAACCAGATGTAGCTAGAAATCTACTAACAATTTTTAGCTCTTAGTGGTATATTATCTGGAGTTATCTTTGGTATTTTTAGTTAAGAGATTCAAAAATCTAACATTACCTATAATGTTAAGTTTCATGACAGTTGGAAGCATATTATTTACTCTGACAAATAATATTCTTATCTTCTACGTTGCAGCTATCTTTATAGGAATTAGCTTCGTAGGAACTATGTCATTTAACTTCTTCTATATTTCTAAAGAGTTAGAGAATAAATTTATAAACTTTGCGACAAGTGTAATCTTAGTTGGTGGTAATATCGGTGTTATCCTTACTCCTGTAGTGCTAACAAAAAATACTGGAAGCCCTAAACTTAGAAAAAAATATACAACACCATTTTTTTCATAACTACAGCTCTAATGCTTGTTTCTACATTAGTTAGCTACACAGTATTAAGAAATAAAAATAAAATAAAAAGGAGAACATCTTTGATACTAATATCTTAGATGTTCTCCTTTTTATTAACTATTAAGTAGTTCTTTATTTTTCTAAAAAAACTCTTTTTAATTCATTATCTGGTACTTGTCTTGCTAAAACTAGTGTTCGTAATGCAACATCATCTATTCTACAGGTACAAAAGACAGTCATATTGTCCTTACCAGAAATTTTTACTATTTTCTAGCCAATTTCTAGCACCATCTTTAAATAAATTAATGAATTCTCCTTTTTTTCTCAGGAGTAGTTGGTATTTGATATAAATTCGTAAATTCATTTACAACCTTCACACCAGTTACCTCATAATAATACTTTCTTTCAGGAGTTTCCATAACAATAACTCTATGACTATCAAAATAATCTTTTTTTGCAAACCAATTCATATTATTAAACACTCTAGTATCTAAAGTAATTTTCTTTTCTTCAATTCCAGCTCTTGCATGTCCAAAAAAACCCATTTAACATCACTCTTAGTTAAATCTGGTTGATTCTCATAGTCCATGAAAACTGCTCCTAAAAAGAGGTGCTGGTTTGTTATTCAGATCATATTCCAGATATTTTGAATTATTAGTTGTTTGTAACATCGGTTCTTTTTAAGGAATCTTTCCCATCTCCTGGAACATACATATAACCAATAACTTCACTATTTATCGATTTTAATTCTTTTAAATTTATTTTCTAAATATTCTTTTCTCCGCTTTTATCTACTATATATTTGTCTTCTTGTTTTACATTTTCTTTTTTTCTCAATTTGAGTATACGATTCACTAGAACCTGTATTCGAATTGAAATAAGAGTAAGCTCCAAATGAACCACCAATTAAAAATTATAACTAATAATAGATATTTTACTATATTTCTAAATATTGATTTACTATTTTTTTCATTAAATAATTCCTTTCTAAAAATTTTTTTCTTCATATACAAATCATAGATTAGATTATATCATATTTATATAATTTTTCCTTAAAAAGATTGTATTTTTTTATTTTTAAAAATTTATTATTATCAAGAATAATTCTTTTAAAATTCAAAAAGAGTAATTTAAAAATATTTGATAATACAAATGAGATCTTTTAAATCACTCTTAATATAGTTTATTTAATTATTTCTTTTTAAACTTGTCTAATATTTACAAAATCAGTTGGAGGAACATTATCTTTTCCTAAATCAGGTTGACCAGCTGTTATTAAAATTAGATCTCCCTCTTTTGCTAAGCCAGATTCCTTAGCAAACTTAGGTGCTAAACTTAGCATTTCTTCCATTGATAAAGTTTTTTCTTCAATAAATGTTGTAACACCACGTGTTAATGCTAATTTTCTAGCTTTTTCTTCTGATGGAACTACAGCCAAAATTTGAACTTTTGGTCTATATCTTGCTATAAACTTCGCAGTTGTCCCTGATTTTGTGTAAGTTACAATATTATTGACATCAACAGAATCAAGTAAATATTTAGTTGATAATGAGATTGCATGTGCAATATCCATTTGACGATTTTTATAGTCTGATGAACGATTACCTTTCACCTTATCTTGATTTTCAATATAAGTTATAATTTTATCAACTGTTTCTAACGCTTCTTTTGGATAACTTCCTATCGCAGTTTCTTCAATTAACATGATTGCATCAACACCATCTATTACTGCGTTCGCTACGTCAGATACTTCAGCACGTGTTGGTCTAGGATTATAAATCATAGAATGTAACATTTGTGTTGTTAATATTACTTCCTTTATAGCTGTATTAGCTTTTCTAATGATTTCTTTTTGAATTCCTGGTAAATCTTGGTAAGGCAGTTCCATTCCCAATTCATCCCTATTGATCATAATTGAATCTGCAAATTGAATTATTTCATCGATATTCTCGTATGCTTCTTTACAGTCTATTTTTACTATTAATCTAATATCTTTTTCTCGTTAGCTTGAAGTATACTTTTTACTTTTTAATTTCATCCAAATTACTAACAAATGGACAAGCAACAAAATCAACATCATTTTGACAAAGCAAAAATGAACATTATCTTCTTCAATTTTAATAAGTTTATATTTACTTTCTGCATAAATGTGATCTAAATCATAGATTATTGCAGTATTTTTATCTAGTTTCTCTCTTAATTCTTTTATTTTTGTTAATTCTACTTACACATTCCTCTGGACTACCATAATACGTATCAACTAATACAGCATCCATACCCATTAGCTACAATCTCCTCTAATAGTTCTTCCGTACTATTTCCTAAAGTTGCTATAATTTTTTTGCCTTTCTAGTCATAACATACCTACCTCATCTTAAAAACGTTTTCTTTTTAAAAATTATTATAACACATCAAATTATTATTTTTCTAGACAGTTTTATAAATTTATAATCTTTAACTCCTATTACTTTTTATACTCCTTTATTTATTGAGACTATACTTTATTTTTCTTTTTAATATTGTAAAAAACATTAATTTTTCAGCTATACTCATACTTTATAATCATTAATAAAATTTATAATTCTACATATTTATAATAAAAAGAAACTATACATTAATACGTACAGTTTCTTTTTCTATATTCTACATTTCAATTAAACAATAATTCAACACATTAAATTATGATTTCTTTTTTAGGTGCTGCTACTCCTGATTCAAGATAATCTAAGAATTCACCAAATAAGTTCTCCATCTCTGCATATGAATTTAAGGTATTTAATTCTTTTTTAACTTTTGCTCCACCTTTAATACCTTTCATGTAATAAGCAGCATGTTTTCTCATTTCATGTACAGCAACTTTCTCAGGCTTAATCTCCATAAGTCTTCTTAAGTGTAATAAACATACATCTATTTTTTCTCTTGGTGTTGGTTCTTCTGTTAATTCCCCAGTTTCAAGATATTTAACTGTGCGATATAACATCCATGGATTTCCTAAAGCTGCACGCCCAATCATAACCGCATCACAGTTAGTATCATCTAACATCTTCTTAGCTAATTCAGGTGTAGTTACATCACCATTACCTATTACAGGAATTTTAAGTTCTTTTTTCACATCACGAATAACATCCCAGTTAGCTTTCCCACTATACATCTGAACTTTTGTTCTACCGTGGATAGCAATTGCACTAGCTCCTGCACGTTCAGCATTTCTTGCATTATCCATTATATAAATATGTTCATCATCCCATCCCATACGCATTTTTACAGTTACAGGTTTAGACACTGAATCTACTAGACGGGCAATAACCTCATATACCTTATCTGGATCAAGTAGTAATTTACTTCCAGCATCTACTTTTGTAATTTTTGGAACTGGACACCCCATATTTAAGTCAATAATATCAGCTTCTGTATTTTTATCAACATACTTCGCAGCTTCTACCAAAGTATCGATTTCTCCACCAAATATTTGTAAACTTAATGGACGCTCCCTTGGATCAATATATAACATATTCATCGTCTTCTTATTATTAAATAAAATTGCTTTATCACTAACCATTTCAGCACAAACTAATCCAGCACCAAACTCCTTAGCTGTTAAACGAAACGCAGCATTACATACACCTGCCATCGGTGCTAAAACTACTCTGTTCGGTATTTCAATTTCTCTAATTTTAAACATCTTCTATCCTTTCATTTTACAATTTTTTTCTTTATACAAATTAATTTTTTTCTGTTATTTTTGTCTAATGATTGCTTTATACTCTTACCAGCAATATCTATATCTCCATACATCTCTACTAATGGAGCTAGTACGAAATTTCTTTCATGAATATATTTATGAGGTACAATCAATTTATCATCATTAAAAAAACTAAATTATTATATGTGATTATATCGATATCTATCGTTCTATTTCCCCAGTGCTCTTTTCTAATGCGACCAAGTTCTAATTCTATCTTTTGAATAGTATCTAGTAGTTCATAGACTTCTATCGAAGTCTCTATTTCAATACACATATTTAGAAAGTTTTTGATCAGCTACTCCACCCCATGCAGGTGTTTCATAGACACTGCTTAGTTTTTTAATTTTAAGATTACTCGCTTCTATTTTTCTTAAAGCATCTTTTAAATATTGCTCCCGTGGCTCTATATTGGTTCCTAATGCTAGTATAATCATTATAAAGTCAAACTCCTCACGTGTTGTTTCTACAACTACTCCACATTGTTCAAAAATGATATTTTATAGGTGCAGCTGGTTTATTAATTTCTAACTTAACATTTTTAATTTGAGGAAACTTTTCAAAAATATTTTTTAAAATTTCTCCAGCTAAGCGCTCTAATAAATTATACGTATTTGAAGTTGCAGTTCCTACTACTACATCTGCAATATCAGCATAACTTATACTATCTGTCATCTCATCACTAAACAACGCCTTCTTATAATCAAGCTCACACTCAATACTAAAAATAAATTTCTGACCTAATCTATTTTCTTCTTCAAATAACCCATGATTAGCAAATACCTCAAGATTATTTATAAATAATTTCGTCTTCATGATTAATATACCTCTCAATCATTATTTTGCTTAACTATAAAATTTTAACACATTTCATCTTATTTCTCTAATGATTATACTTACATATCAATAAAAAAACGACTTAAAATTATGATTTGGTACTGCACCCAAAAAGTTGGACAAAATATTAAGTTATTTTTTTGTTTAGTATTTTTAAACTTTAAAGTCAGTAAATTTTATTACTTTTTAGCGACTTTCATTCCTTACAGTTATTTTTAGATTTTTCGAATTATTTAATCAAGGATTTTTTTAAAAGGCGTAGCCCTTGTCCTTGATTAAATAGGAGGAAAAATCTAATCTATAAAAGGAATGAAAGTTTCTTTTTATTATATTAGTTTCTATTCATTCTTCTGTAAGTTACAGGACTTAATCCACCTAAGTTCAATTTTATTCTCTCTTCGTTATAATACTTTTATATAATCTATAATGGCTTCTTTTTAATTCATATTTATTCTTAAAAGTATCTTCGAATCCGTAATACATCTCAGATTTTAAAACTCCAAAGAAGGATTCCATAAATGTATTATCTGCTGATGTTCCTTTTCTAGACATTGATTGTGTAATTCCTTTTACTTTAAGGGAATTGTCTATATTCAATATGTTGATATTGCCAACCTTAATCACTATGTAGTATCATACCATCGTATCTTTCATTTTTGAAGTTGCGATAACATTTCATGTTGTTGTACCATGTTAGGTGAAAAATGAAACATTATATGCTATTATCTCCGTATTATATCCATTAATTATAGGTACTAAATAAACCTCATCCTCTCCAACTTTGAATTCAGTTACATCTATATAACATTTCTTTAATGAGTTCTGAGGCAAAAATCTCTATCTATTATATTATCTGAGATTTTTTTCAATTTCTCCTTTATAAGAGTTGTATTTTTCTAGTATGATAGCACACCTAGTTTTTCTCGTTAATCTTAAAACTTGTTTATGATTTACTATAAATCCCATATTTCTAAGTTCTAATGTAATTCTTCTATAACCATATCTATATTTGTTCTTTTCTTGAATAAATATAATAGCTTCTTCTATATTTTTTTATCTTTGTCTTCTTTAGTTTTTTTGCATAATAATATGACGAACGAGATAAGCCTAAAATTCCTAATAGTATATTTAATTTATGTGTTTTCTTTAATTCTTCTACTATTTTTTTGTTTTCTCTTCGTTTGAGATTGTTATAACCTTATCTCCCTCAACTTTTTTTAAAACTGCATTTTCTGTTCGTAAATACTCAAGTTCTTTCTCTAATTGTTCAACTTTTGATAATTCTTTATTTTTCAATATTTTTTTATTATTTTTCTTCATCTTACTAGGTCTTCCTTTCGGTTTCTCTAGTATATTATACCCGTTTTCTTTTAAATTTTGATATCCAATTACATAGTAAACCATGATTTGGTAATGCGTACTTTAATGAAGTAGTGTATATAGAATTTCCCATTATTAAAACTTCATTGATTATATCTAGTTTTTAATTCTGGTGGATAGTAATTATTTTTCCCTTTAATCAGTACGGTTTCACCATGTAAATCAGCCAGTTTGACCATGTATTTCATATTACTAATATTAATTTTTAAACTTTTAGCTAGTTCCTTATATAGATATCCTTTTTCTTAAGTCTATATATTTCTATCTTATTTTCATCTGTTAATTTCATAATAAATAGCCCTCCAAAAATTTGTCCAAATTTTGGGGCTATCCTGTTAATAAAATCTCTTTTTAAGCCGTTTAAGTAAAAAAATCAATGTTTCTTAGTATTTTTACTGTAAAATTTAAATATTTTTTTAATTAGTTTTTATTTCTTTTTCTTCCTAAAATGAATCAGCAACTGCACTTAATCCAGCAAATAGAAGTGAACTAGAAGAATTTAATCCAGTTTTTGGAAGAACATTTTTCCCTGAGAAGTTTTCTCCTTTATTTGTTTCCTCTTTTTTAGCTTTAGCTTGTTCAGTTTTTTTCTTCCTTAACTTCTTTTGAACCTTCTACTTCTTGTTTTGTATCAGAGTTTCATTTTCTGAAGATTTAGCGTCAGAAGCTGGGCTTGATTCAGGAGTAGTTGATACTTCTTTCTTACTGAAGTCAATTTGTACAACTACTGGATCGTGGTCAGAAGCTCGTCCATGTTCTTCCATGAATGAAGCATTAATATGAACTGGAGAGAAGACTACTTTATCTTTAATGTTTTTAGAAATTAAAATATTGTCTAAACTTTGGTTACTTCCACGGTAGAAGTATGAGTATCTGTCACCTGCTTCATGTTCAGCCATTAAGTTAACAAGTTCATTTCCTACGATTGTTTTCACACTATCTGAAAATTCAAAGTCATTGAAGTCTCCTGTAAGAACAAATTTTAAGTTTGGATTTTGGCGTAATCCTTCTTTAATGAAGGCATTTAGAATTTTAGCCTCTTCAATACGTTTTGCTTTTGTATTTTCTACTGATGGTTGGTTAGAACCATAGATTGCATCATCACCTAATTTTGATTTTAAGTGGTTTGCAATTACTACTATTCTTTCACCTTTAAATTCAAATTCAGCTGCTAATGATTTTCTAACTTTCTCGAAATGAACACTTGTAGGATCAATTCTAGCTGGGTTTTTCTCAAGGTGTCCATTTACAAAGCGTGCAGCTTCCTCGCTTCCACCTTTTTCTTTACCAATTAGAGTTACTCTCTTAGGATTATATAAATAAGCTACCCTAATGTTAGCCCCTGGTTTCCCACCATCTTTTCCATCAACTGGAGCTATTTCTGTATATTTATAATCTGGTCCACCAAGACTCTTAATTCTTTGAGCTAATTTTTCTCCACTCTTAACTCCATCAACAGTTCCATCATTTACTCCACCATTGTTATCTTGAACTTCGATTAGAGTAATAATATCTGGACTGTGAACTTCCTTGATAAATGAATTAGCAATCTTATCAACTTTTTCCTCTGGTGTTTCATCATGACCTTTGTTGTTTGCTGAGAAATTTTCAATATTGTAAGAAGCAATTGTTAATTTATCTTCAGAAGGATAAATTTTAGACACTTCACGTTTTAATCCTCCATCTTGAATTGCTGGTACACTAGATGGATCAATTTTATATGTTTTATTTTTATAAGTAACTACCCCAGTAATATTTTCATTAAAGTAATCTTTTGCTTTTGCTACAAATTTATTTCCTACTGTAATAGGTAGTACTTCTGTATTTTGTACACCTGGGCGTAGATTAACTCCACCGATATTGTTAAGTTTTTGACCTTTGTAGTCACCTGGTAATACATAAATATCACCTTTATATTGTGGACCAGTAACTTTTGGTTTAGTTACTTCCACACGCATTCCCTCTAGACTTTCCCAGTAATCTAAAGCTTCAGTTTCTGGATTATATTTAGTTGGTGTATTATCAACTATGTCTTTAGGCATTTTTTCAGAGATATTTAACGCTTTTGGTAAATCTGCTTTTCCTAATTTTGTTATAGTAGCATTAATAATTTGAGTAACAGTTAAACTACCAGCTGGTTTCTTAAAAGTTTGTCCTGGTCTTACAGAATATTCTTCCATATAACCTTCTTTAACAGTTCCTTGAACTTTTAATAAATCCCCTGATTCTACTTTCTCTTCTGAAGCAACATATACTGCATCAGAAGTTTTTGGATTGTTATCTGATACTTTATCTTGAACATAGAATCCTGTTTTATCAGTCTTAGTTACAACAACATTGTTGATTACTACTTCTTTTCCAACTAAAGGACTTTCATGGCTTTCACCTTGTACTTCCCCTATGTTTTTTACTTCTTTTGGAGCAGTAGCTTGAGGATTTGTTGTAGTCATTCCTACTGCTGCTTCACTTTTACCAGTTGTAGTCGCTGGTGCAACTACTTCTGTTTTTACCTCAGCTGCAGAAACTTCATTTGCTTCAGCTGATAAATAAGTAGCACCTACTCCTCCTAACACCGCACTTGCTAATAATATAGATAATTTGTATTTTTTCACAATATGAACTCCTTGTATATAAGTTTATACTAATTATTTTACTATTAATCTAGCAAATAAGCAATATCAATTGTTCACCCTTTCAAAAAAAAGTACAACTCAATAAAAACAATTACTTCCTAAACTTTGCTTTTTATTGAGTTGTACCCTCATTTAATATTCTCTATAAAAATTTTATTTTGATATTCTATGACTTATTAAATCTCTTTTTTTAAACATAACAAGTACAAATGATATAATAACTATCCCTATAATCCCTAGAAATACTAACCATGTGTTTTTCTATTCCAACTTTATCAGTCAGTACTCCATTAACTGATAATAGTATTGCTACAATAACAGATTCAAAAAGTATAAAAATATTGAAACTATAGTCGTTCTATTATCATCATTTTTCACTAAATATTTATGCATAAATACATTCACCTGTATACTCATTAAAGTGAAAAAATACAATATATAGCATGAATAGTACAAATTTAGCAAATACATTTTTGAATAAAAAAATAAACATTAATAGCATTCCAATATTTACAACTACAAAAGAAATACAAAATGCGTAGCTTTGATAATTTATTTGATAATTTTTTTCATATATAAGACTTCCTAACATTCCACTAATAGAAATACCAACCCAAATATAACCAATTATATTAGAGTCAAACTTTTCAAATACCGCTTGCCATTGATTAGATGGTCCAAGATCTAAGATAGAAGGAATAACGAAAAGTATCATAAGAAATACACTACTTTTCACATATAGTGTTTCTTTTTAACGAGTTTTTTTACTGTTACAAATGAATCTTTTTAATTTCTCAATTGATATTTTTCTGTGTAACTTCTAAGTTTTTCATAAATAAAAGTGTAATAAACAACGAAATAATAAAAACTATCATACTTAATATTATCGACAAACTTTTATAATAAACATACACATATTTAGCACTTATAAAAGCCTACAATTGCTGAGAAAAAAATAATGCATACAATGAATTTCTAGAAAGAATTTTTATCTATATTTATCTCTTCATTATTTTTATTGCTTACATTTACTAACCAACTTGTTAGTGTTCCAGACTGAAACGATTCTGCAACTGCAGATAAAAATCGCAGAAATATACAGTAAAAATTAAACTATTACTAAGTAATAAGATTAAACCTATAACCCTAAAAACTGAACTAAAAAAGAATACTATTTTTTTGCTCCGATATTATCAGTTATTGCTCCACAAGGAAGTTCTGTCATAAAAGAAACCAACCAAAAAAATCGATAAATACAAACCTACTTCTGCGAAAGAAAAAAATCCTTTGATAATAAGAAAATATATAAAATTGGATTGAAAAAAATGATAGTGCCGTTGTGGATAAAATGCTATACAAATAATAAAAACTTTGTATTATTCATCTTTTTTTCTCCTACAATTTTGTATATTCTTCCATAATTATCTCTTTCTAAAAACTTATAATCGACCAGATATCTACGAACAAGAGAATAATCTGGATAAATTTCTTTAATTGCTTCATTTAATTCTTTCTCTGTAAACTCTAGTGATTTTTCTTTCAACATTTCTAAAACTATTTGAAGCTACAGGTATCTTATTTTTTTCTTTTTTTGGGTATTGTCATCAATTTATCATTTTTAAAAATATTTTATTTTTACTTCTTCCATAGCTTGCTTCCTCTTTTAAATTTAAATTTTTTTATATATTATTATATACCATATAAAAATAAAAAAACAAGTATAAAAATTAACCTCTAACACAGTTGGTACTATGTTAGAGGTTTTTGCAATCTAGTTTACTATTTATTTCTATTGTCCTAAGACAAAAAAACATCTTCAGCTTCTCTTTCTTCTTTCTTAGAATCCTTTACTCAAAAATGAAATTTTTATTAGCTATAATCTTAATTCTATAGTGGGTCACTCCGTCTTTATCTTTATAAACATTATTGTTTAAAGTACCTACTATATTAAAGCAAACTTCCCTTTTTCACAGTATTTGGCTGTATTTTCTGCGATTTTACCAAAAGCAGTAAATTCGAAAAAAATTCAGTATCATAGTTCCCTTCTTTATTCTTAAAATCAGACTGAACTGCTGATAGTAGCTTTTAATATAACTTACTTTTTTTATCACTTTCTTTTAATTCTGGTTTTTACTAATCTTCCTATTAAAAATTACTTGATTTAACATAATTTATCCTCCCTTAAAATAGTAATCTAGATTGCTATAAAAACATTAGGAAGATTATCTTAGTCTTATTTATTGATTAAAGTAACAAAAACTTCTCCATCTTTTAGAAATTCAGCATTAATATAATTATCACCATCAAAATGTAATACCTTACCTGGTTCTACGATATGAATTTCCTCATCATTTAAAAAAATACTTTAACTTCACCTTTGACACAAGTGAATACTACTAAAAGCTTCTGGATGATTGTGTTTTAGGAATAACATCACCTTGTTTCCCTACTTTTTACTAATTTAAATCTATCATGTTTTTTTAATAAACCTGCTTCTTCAAAAATTATTCCTACGCTCATATTAATTCTCCTTTATTTAAAAAAATATTTTTATATTTATTACGCTTACACTCTTATTATAGAACTTTTTTTGTTAACAAAAACAAATAAAATTCATATCTTTTTCCAATTTTTTTAAAAACTACTCCCATCTTAATAAACTGTGATCTATTCTCTCTCTTAAATCCATTTTTTTATTATTTTTTTAACGTATTTAAAAATACCTTCATCATCTACAAGTCCAGATACAGTGAGTAAAAGTAAGTTTATCATGAAGACTATTAACCGTCTTAAAAGCCAGCTTCTTCAAATAATGATAGCCAATTTTCTTTCGGTAACGGAGAAAACATTCATATTAATTGCATCAGATAATGTCTTTCTCGTTTCTTCATAATTATTTAACAACAGTATATCATGAGTCAGAAGTAATCCTCCTGATTTTAATACTCTATAATATTCATTTAAGGCTTTAGATTTACTCTTATCACTAAACATAGTTAACATAGCTTCATTTATAATATAATCAAAACTATTATCGGAGAACGTTAAATGAAATGCATCCGCCCTCATAAACTCGATATTCTTTAGATTATTCCTTACAACTTCAAGTTGTGCTTCTAAAATAGATTCTTTATCTACGTCTATTCCTATAAAGGTAGTCTTAGGATATCGTTTGGCTAAAGATATTAGATTTATTCCTCTGTTACATGCAACTTCTAAGACACGATTCCCAGCTTCAAACTTTATATGTGCAAGTAGAAAATCAGTTCCTTTCACCCCTCCAGGTCTTAATCTAGTTTTACCTAGTTTTTTTAAAAAATTTATGCCCCATTTCTTTTTCATAATAACCCTCCACGTTTTATATTATAATTTTGTTGTACAATAAGCTAAAAATAAAAATCCAGAAATAACTGATAATGAATATCGATTGTTTCTGGATTTCTCAGAATAATATTATTAATAAACTCTCCCTTGTTTAAAAAATCATTATAAGTATATGTTCCTTCTCCTTTATTTTTCAGTCGCGAAGCGAAACTATTACTTTTTCCTAATAAACTAGCCTCTATTGGACTATATTTTTCAATTTTTCCTTTTTAACAAAGCTTTGAAAAATCGGTGTTAATTTAAAAAAATACTTCCTCAAAATTCTCTTATCTTCTCTTTTTACTAATGAGTAGTGAAGGTCTATATATTCTAAGAACACCTAAATTCATCTCATTCAATCTGTCCTCTAATTCACCTTTTTAATGAAGTATAGAAACTTTTAGATTTACTATTAGCTCCCATAGCCGAAACCACATTAAAACTTCTAATTTTCCCTTCACAAAGTTTAGCAAAATTTACTGTATAATCTACATCGATCTTTCTTTGATTTTCCTTTGAACCTGCAATTTTTTTATCGTCGTACCAAGACTAGCAAAAAAACATCAGCACTTTCTAATATATTCGTATCAAAATTAATATTTTCAAAAATCTATAATTATTTTTCAACCTACTATCGTCAGGTAATTTGCTAATAGAACTTCTTCCTAAAATATAAATTCTATCATAATATTCACCACTTAATATTTCATTTGAAATTTCTCTACCTACTGCATCAGTAGCACCAATAATTACTGCTGTATTTTTTTCATACGCATACCTCTCTAAAAATAATAATGTAATTAAAGCTAGGATTGGCAATCCTCCTTGCTTTAATATTATTTTTTTATCACTTGTTAAACCACCATATATAGCAACAAGTATAATATAAACCAATAACATTCCTACAATTTCTTTAGGATTTTTCGAGAAAAAATGTTCCATATAGAAGCCCAACTCCTATTAATCCATTATATACACCTTGATTTTTTTAAATAATGTGTTTTAAATTCGGTCTTTTCAATTCTTCTTTATCTATATTAAATACTCTGCTTGTACTATCTGAATCTGTTGCAAAAGTTTCTAAGTACATTATATAGAAAAAAATAGTACTGCTACTAACACTGTCAAAATAATTGATATTATATTCATTTTTATGCCTCTTTCTTAAATTAAACTTTTATTAAATTTATCTAATAATTTAGTCAGATTTTTTTAAATCATCATCTGTAAAATCCTCACTAATAATATTTCTGATATCAATATCTTTAGTACAACTATCAATTTTTGTTTTTTTGAAGCTTCAGTTATTTCTACATAGATTTCTCTATTGTTTTCTTTATTACGACGCTTATTAATGTATCCTGATTCTTCTAATTTTTTTCAAATGTCTAGTTATTGCGGCTGCGTCTATTTCTAAAAATCTTAGATAGCTGCTTAGGGAGTTGCTACATCAACCTCATATAAATATTTTATAATTTGAAATCTTGTTAGACTTATTCCTAATCTTTTCTCAAATATATGAGCAATCTTTCTTTCTAACACTTTCAAATCATGCAATAAATTTACATATTCTCTTATGTCCATTCACATAACCCCCTCTTTTTGTTGACTTGTCAATTATTGATAGTTTTATTATAACTTAATTATAGTTGACTTGTCAATTATGATATAAAAAGAAGAAGAGTAATTAAAAATCACTCTTCCTTATTTATTAATTTAAGTACTTACTAGCTTCTCTTAAACTAAGATTCGCCATTTCACTTCTATTTTTTTCTATGAATTTCCTAACCCATTCTGGATTAACTTTTGAATAATCTCGAAGTGCCCATCCTATAGCTTTATTAATGAAAAAAATTCACTATCACACAAATTATCTTCTAGTATTGTCTCTAATAGAAGTCTGTCTACATTCTCTTTGAATGATAATTGATGTAAAATTGCAACTCTTCTTAGCCAGATGTCATTTTTCTTTTTAGACCATTCTAACATTAAAATTTTTTTAATTCCTTGTTACGGTTCACAACATCACCAATAATCTTAGATAGTAAATCAACTGTATCCCACCAAGATTTAGTAACTACAAGATACTTCAACTTAGAAATATCACCTTTTTTTAAAAAACTTTTGCATCGTTTTTTTAAATAATATACTACGCATATTGAAATTCTCTTTCCTCTTTATTCCAACAGGTTTCAATAAAATTCCAATCTATTACTTTTTGTTTTTCTAGCTGTAGGAAAATACTTCTTATATAATTCTGTTCTTTTAGGTCCTCTTATACCAAGAAATCTAAATTTATCCTGCATGTACTTTTCCATAGATTCAGCTAAAAGTTCATTACGATTCTCTTCAAGTTCTGTTATTAAACCTGATAATTCCATATTAAATCTCTATTTCTTATCTTTTATTTTCTAAACTTGCTTTAATGAATCCAGCAAATAATGGGTGCGCTTTTTCTGGACGTGATTTGAACTCTGGGTGGAATTGTCCCGCAACAAACCATGGGTGTTCAGGGATTTCAACGATTTCAACTAATTTTCCATCTGGACTCATACCTGATAACACCATTCCTTTATCAATTAGACGATCACGATAGAAGTTGTTGAATTCGTATCTGTGACGGTGACGCTCTGTAATATTGATTTCTCCATATTCTTTGTGCGCTACAGATCCTTCTGTCAATGTACATGGGTAACTTCCTAAACGTAAAGTTCCACCCATTTCAACAACATTTTCTTGGTCTGCTAATAAGTTAATAATTGGGTATGGTGTATTTGGATCTAATTCAGATGAATGTGCTCCAGTTAACCCACATACATTACGTGCAAACTCAACAGCAGCAAGTTGCATACCTAAGCAAATACCGAAGAACGGAACATTGTTTTCACGTGCATATTTAATAGTAGTAATTTTACCTTCTACTCCACGATCACCAAATCCTCCTGGTACTAAAATTCCATCTGCATCTTTTAGATATTCATGTACATTTTCTTCTGTAATATCTTCAGATTGAATCCAATCAATTTTTACTTTAGCATTGTGTTTATATCCAGCATGTTTAAGTGATTCTACAACTGAGATATACGCATCATGAAGTTCTACGTATTTACCTACTAATGCGATTCTTACATTTTCTTTTAAATTATCTACTCTATCTACTAATGATAACCACTCTGTCATGTCAGCCTCTGGCGCTGTTAAACCAAAGTGTTTTAATACGATATCATCAATTTTTTGAGCTTTAAGATTTACTGGTAATTGGTATAAATTACTTACATCGCGGCTTTCAATAACGTTTTGTTTTGGAATATCACAGAATAATGAAATTTTAGCACGTAGTTCATCATTTAGAGCAAGCTCATTTCTCACTACGATAATATCTGGTTGAATACCTAATCCACGTAATTCTTTTACTGATTGTTGTGTTGGTTTAGTTTTCATTTCTCCAGCAGCTTTAATGTATGGTAATAATGTACAGTGAATAAAGCATACATTTTCACGACCTAAATCACTACGGATTTGACGGATTGCTTCTAAGAATGGTAATGATTCAATATCTCCTGTTGTTCCACCAATTTCTGTGATAACTACATCTGCATCGCTAGATTCTCCTGCTAATAATACACGTGATTTAATTTCGTTTGTTACGTGAGGAATTACTTGAACTGTTCCTCCTAAGTAATCTCCCACGACGTTCTTTTTCGATAATTGAAGAATAAACACGTCCTGCAGTTACGTTAGAATATTGTCCTAAGTTAACATCGATAAATCTCTCATAGTGCCCTAAGTCTAAATCTGTTTCTGCTCCATCTTCTGTAACGAAAACTTCTCCGTGTTGATATGGGCTCATTGTTCCTGGATCAACGTTTAAATATGGATCAAACTTTTGTAAAGTTACTTTTAATCCTCTATTTTTTAATACACGACCTACTGATGCCGCTACAATCCCTTTTCCTAATGATGAAACTACTCCACCTGTTACAAAAATATACTTTGTCATTGTGTTCTCCTTCTATTAAAAATAATAAACCCCCTACGAAATTATCGCAGGGGGTGGTTTCTTAAATCACTCTTTAAGAGTGCCCGTATATTATTCTAGCATAACGCAATATTTTTAGCAACTAAAATAATTCGATATATATATTTTTCTTTATGATTGAATATTAAAAGAATTTGAACGAACTAAATGGATAGTATCTTAAGCTTACTTTTCCAATCATCGCTTCTTTTTTAACAAATCCAAATACACGACTGTCCGTACTATGTTGTCTGTTATCTCCAAGTACAAAGTATGTTCCTTCAGGTACAGTCTTAGATTTCGTACTACTTAAAAATTCAATATTAAAGTCCGGTGTAAATGGTGCTGTTCCTGAAGCCTTAGCCTCTTTTATTTTCTGAGCTAAGTAAGGCTCATCTACTTTTTGACCATTTACATATAATACGTCGTTTCTGTACTCAATAGTATCTCCAGGAACTCCAATAATTCGTTTAATATAATCATCAGTTTCATTAGCGTGGAAAACAACTTCATCTCCACGTTCAAAGTTTTTACTAAATTTATTAACAAAAACTTTATCGTTATCAGCGAATGTATAATCCATTGAGTGACCTTTTACTGTGAAAGGTGCAATAACATATGTGCTTAGAACAAGATAAATAGCTATAGAAACTACAACAACTACTATCCATTCCATAATTTCTCTTAAAATTTTCACTGGTATATCCCTCTTTTATTTTATTTATGATTAATAATTCTATCATATATCATAAGAAAAAAATCAAAAAAATAATTCTTTTTATACTATTGTTATTATTAATATTAACTTTATTATAGTTTTTAGACCTCTATACTAAGAATAAATCATTTATGTTCTATTACATTTATTCATCTTTCCTAATTTAAAAGACTTGCTTATTTAGGAAGATCCTAAAGTTTAGCAAAGTTCATATAAGAACCCTTAAACGTCGTAGTTTATTGATATCTAAATTCACTTTTTAAAAATTTATTAGATATCTTATAAACTACTGCGATAAAAGTGACTCGATATAATCTTGTTTCTTAAGAAATCACGATTTTTGAGCCACTCCTTGAAAACACTTTTATTGAATTATTTTTATTGTTATGCTATAATTATTTATACGGGGAGTCTGTGAACAGTCTGAGAGGAAATATCAATATTTCGACCGCGCCTGATCTGGATAATGCCAGCGTAGGTACACTTAGCTTAAAGACAAAACCTAGACCCCCTTATATTGTAAGGAGGTTTTTTTATTTTGATAAATTGCAGTATTGCATTACAAATTCTTCCGCTTGATAACCATGATGGAAGATTAGAAATTATAGATAAAGTTATCTATTTTCTACAAAATAAACATTCTAATTTAAAGGTAACTCCATTTGAAACAGTCATCGAAGGAGAATTTAATGATCTTATGGATACATTAAAAAGAATGTTTAGTCCTAGCAGGGTGAGGACAGCAAAAATATTTTTGCAAATGTGAAAATTAACTACGGAGATGTTTTAACAATTGATGAGAAAATTAGCAAATTTAATTAACAAATACGCTGCAACTATTTCAATGTTGTTCTTAATCATAATTTGGCAGGGTGCTGGAAACCTTGGTTTATTGCCTAAATACATTATTCCTACACCTATTGAAATAGTAAAAGCATTTATAAAAAACTATCAACTATTAATATTTCACAGTAAAATCACCCTACTCGAAGCTATAATAGGATTATTTCTAGGAATTGTCATAGCTTGGCTTCTTGCTTTAATTATGGATAGTATACCAATCTTCAATAAGACAATTTATCCACTTTTGGTACTAACTCAAACTATTCCAACCATAGCCATAGCCCCTATCCTTGTTCTTTGGCTTGGATATGGACTAACTCCAAAGATTGTATTAATTGTCTTAACGACAACATTCCCAATAGTTGTTAGTATTCTAGATGGATTTAGAAACTGCGACAAAGATATGATTACTCTTTTACGCCTTATGAATGCGAGTAAATTCCAAATACTTTGGCATGTTAAAATCCCTACTAGTCTTAGCTATTTCTATGCAGGGCTTAGAGTCAGCGTCTCTTATGCATTTATCGCTGCAGTAGTAGCTGAATGGCTTGGAGGATTCGAAGGACTTGGAGTATACATGATTAAAGCAAAAAAACTTTTTGAATATGATACTATGTTTGCAATTATCATATTAGTATCAGTTATCAGTTTACTAAGTATTGAACTTGTTAAACTAAGTGAGAAAAAAATTTATTAAATGGAAATATATAGGAGAAAAATCATGAAAAAGATATTAACTAGCATTTTTGCGTTTTATCTTAGCTATTTCATTAACTGCATGTAGTACAGTTAATAAAAATGCAGAGAAAAAAAGAACTTAAAAAAGTTGACTTCGTTCTTGACTGGGCGATTAATACTAACCATACTGGTCTATATGTAGCGAAGGAAAAAGGATACTTTGCTGAAGAAGGTATCGATCTTGATATTAAACCAGCACCTGAAGACAGTACTTCTGATTTAATTATTAACAATAAAGCACCTTTTGGAATTTATTACCAAGACTCAATGGCTAACAAACTTTCTAAAGGAGCAGGAATCACTCTTTGTAGCTGCCATTATCGAACACAACACATCTGGTATTATTTCACTTAAGAAAAACAATATTAAAGAACCTAAAGACCTTGAAGGTAAAAAATATGGAACTTGGAATGATCCAGTAGAATTAGCAATGGTTAAATCACTAATTCAAAAACAAGGAGGAGACGCTAATAAATTAAACTTAGCTCCAAACACAGATACTAACTCTGTGACTCCATTAGAAAATGGTCTTTTCGATGCTGCTTGGATCTACTATGCTTGGGACGGTAAATTAGCAGAAAGTATGAAATTAGATATTAACTACTTCTACTTAAAAGATTTCAATAAAGACTTAGACTACTACTCTCCAGTAATTATTGCTAATAATGATTACTTAAAAGAAAATAAAGAAGAAGCTAAAAAAAGTTCTTAAAGCTATTAAGAAAGGATATGTCTACGCTATTGAACATCCTGAAGAAGCTGCAGAGATTTTTAATTAAAAAAATGCTCCAGAATTAAAAAGATAAAAAGATTTCATCGTTGAATCTCAAAAATATTTATCTAAACAATATGCATCAAACAAAGATCACTGGGGTGAATTCGACGCTAATAGATGGAATGCATTCTACCGTTGGATTAACGACAACAAAATTACTGAAAAAAACCTCTTGCAGAAAAATACTGGATTCAGCAATGACTTTATAAAAATAATGAACATATTATCAATAAAAAAACTTATCTTTCAATTATCCGAACAATAAAATATTACATGATATAAATATATATGTCGATAAAGGCGAAGTCGTATCAATACTTGGTGGTAGTGGTGTTGGTAAAACTACACTTTTTAATATTATCGCTGGTATTAACCCTCTCCAAAGTGGTGAGATATCGATAAAAGGTAACACAGACTACAAAGGTCGTGTAAGTTATATGCTTCAAAAAGATTTACTACTAGAGCATAAGACTATTATTCAAAATATAACACTTCCGCTTCTAATAAGAAAAAAATCAGTAAAAAAAGAAGCTGAAGAAGAAGCAATAAAAAGTCTAAAATTATTTAACCTTTACGAATATAAAGATAAATATCCTAGTGAGTTAAGTGGAGGTATGCGCCAAAGAATCGCTCTACTTCGTACATATATGTTTAAGGAAGAACTATTCTTACTAGATGAACCATTTAGTGCACTCGATGCAATTACTAAAATTTCACTACACTCTTGGTATTTAGAAATTAAGAATAAACTTGACCTAACTACTCTACTTATTACCCACGATATCGATGAAGCCATCGATCTTAGCGATAGAATTTATATCATAAAAAAATAAACCTGGTGAAATAGTATCAGAAATTAAAATAAATCTTGATAAAGTAAATCAAGATGAACAAAAAAATTAAAAATATAAAAAAAGAAATACTTAATATACTTGGACTCTAAAAACAAAACCCTAGTGCGAATAATCACACTAGGGTTTCTTCTACAGCTTTATTACTTGTATATACTATACTTTTTGTTTATTAAGTAAATTAGAAATGCAGGTACAATTGCAAAAAACATAAGCTTATAACCAAATACTTCTAAAAGCAAGAAGTATAGGAGCAATGTACGTTTTAGTAGCCGCTGAGAATACAAGGCAATAACCTAGGGGCTGCTGTTACTAAAAATAGGTAATCCTAAATAAGTTCCTAAAAATTACGCCACATGTAGCTCCTATCGCAAATAGTGGAGTAACCTCTCCGCCACTAAAACCAATACCTGTACAAATCGTCGTTAAAAATAATCTTCAGTATAAAATCATAAATTTGAATTTGTTCAAAGTTTGTAAAAAGAAATCCCAATCAAATTTGTTCCTAACGATGCGTATCTATATTCAAAAAAACAATATTAATTAAAAATAAAAAAACAACTAAAAAGAATCCAACTGATTTTATCGTTTAATGCTACTAATTCTTTAATTTTTTTCTTTGAAGAATAACAAAGAAAAATTCCTACAAACACAAAAAACTATGCCTATTAAAATTATCTTTATTAATAACTCAATATTTATATTCACCTTACTTACATCTATTCCTACAAAGAACTTTTTCTAAACCTAATTTATGCGAAACAAATGCACTAATATATGCTCCGATAATATATGTTATATACTCATATACCTTATTCACTGTAAAATTAAATCTTTCACTAACAACTTCTAAAATAAATACTACCGCAGCAAGTGGTGTCTGAAACAATCCAGCAAAACCACAAATCATTCCTAATTTAACAAAAAATTGTTTCTTCTCCTTACTGAAATCTCTGCCAGCAAGATTACCTCCGATAGCTCCACCTAACTGAACAGCAACCCCTTCACGTCCGACACTAACTCCAAAACCATGCGCCAATAAAGTATTTAACGTTAGTATAAACGGAAAACTCCATGATACCTTATCTTTTTTATCAGTTGCAGCTTCAATAAAATATTTCATTCCTATCATATTAGTTTTTAAATACTTATTACTAAATTTTGTAAAAAATAATATTATAGGTGTCAACACAATCAAATACTTATAATAACTACTTGTCATCTCTATTAATTTTAATAGTATCTGTCCAAATACTGAACAACAAACGGCTATTAATAATATTAAACTCATTAATCTTATATAATAATTTTTTTAACCATATTATTTTTTTGATTCTTTTCTCCTTATATTAAATAGCAACGGAGCGACTTAGCTTTTATGATTAACAAAAAAATCAATTTTATAAAGTCGCTCCCATACATCTTTATTTATAATTTATTTTTAAATGATAATCTCGTTTTTTTCGGTTGATCAAAACTAAATCCTTCACCAATAATGTCATGCACTTCTGTGATTGTTACAAATGCTCGCGAATCAATATTATAAACTATTGATTTCACTTTCCCTATTTCATTTCTTGAGACTACACAATATCCTATATTCAAATCTTTCTTAGAATAACTTCCCTGACCTTTAATATATGTCAATCCTCGATTCATATCTTCTTGTATTCGTTTTGTAATTAGCTCAATCTCAGATGAAACAATCATTACACCTTTTCCTGGAACTCCACCTTCAACAACATAATCAATCATTTTAGTACAAATGAATATATATATCAAAGTATATAATATTGCAGGAAAACTTTTAACTACTACAAATGTTAAAGCTATAATTACTCCATCAAGAACTTGAATTATTCTACCAATTGAACTTCCTGTATAGAGCTGAATAATCTTAGCTACAATATCGACTCCCCCGGTTGTTCCACCTGCTAAAAAGACTATTCCAAGTCCAATTCCAGCAAGAATTCCTCCAAAGACAGAAGCAAGTAATCTATCTCCACCTATATCAATCGCAATATTGTATTTTTCAAATACACCTATCCAAAAAGTCAGCATAAAAATACCATATACAGTATATAACATAGTTTTCTTATCTAACATTTTATAACCAATTACCAATAAAGGTATATTCACCAAGATTGTCCCAATAGAAACTGGTAGTCCAATTGCATATAATAATAACAGAGCTATCCCTGTTCCCCCACCTTCTGCAAGTTTGTTCGGAACATTAAAATGCATAATAGCAAAAAGAATAAATTGCACATCCCAAAAGAAATAATAAATAACTCTTTAATAATTTTTTTGCAAAAATTTAAATTTTTAAAATTCTTTTCCATAGTACGCCTCCCAAAAATTCGACTGTACCTTAATTATAACAGTTTATTAGGGTGATAAACAACACCGTAATAATATAAATTTTTCAAACCTTAATTATTAGAAATTTTTATATTTTCTTAGACATTATTTCAAATTTGTACTATAATTATAATATCAATATTGGAGGTTGACTTTTAAAATGAATAAAAACTTCATACCAAATTATCTTACCTTATGTAATATATTTTGTGGATTCATGTCTATTCTAACTACATCTCACGGATATTTCATTTGGGGAACTGTCTTTATTATATTAGCCATGCTTGCAGATAGATACGACGGTATCGTTGCAAGAAAACTTGGTGTTGTTTCTGAAATTGGTCACGATTTAGATTCATTATGTGACGTAGTTAGTTTTGGAGTTGCACCAGCTATGCTTGTTTTTGAAATATTTGTCGCTACTGAAAAACCATCAGCTATTCTAACAACAATAGTTGCAATAATTTGCGGAGTATACGTATGTTGCGGGGCTTATCGCTTAGCCAGATTCAACGTTACAAAAATGAAAAATGGATACTACCAAGGTGTCCCTATCACAACATGTGGAACAATTCTTGCGATTATCGCACCTATAAAATTACCAAGCATTGCTACGTTAATTTTAGTAATAATATGTTCTTATCTAATGGTAAGTAATTTAAAAATCAAGAAAATATAGAAAAAAAGGTTGTAATTGTTTTTTTAACTAATTACAACCTTTTTTTGGGAATTAAATTGACTATTTGTATAAATTCAAAGAATATCATCACTACAACTAATTTACTTTTATCCTCACATCAGCATAATTACAGTATATTACTTTCTAAAAATTTGTTATATAATCGTATAAGTAATTTTTGAAAAATAAACATATTAAAAAGGAGATTTCAAGATGATATTTACTGAAATTAATAGTGAGGAACTCCAACAATTTCAAAAAGAAAAATAACCACCGTTATTTTTTTCCCTCAGTCAACTGAATATAATTTTATGACAAACAATAGTAATAATGGTTTAAAAAACTAAAATTTTTAGCAGTTAAAAGAAAAATAATAAAAATCTTAGCTTATGGAACTTTCATTTTATTTTCAGTATAAAAAAATTTTTTTATAAGGTGACTGCTCAATTTGGTCCAATTATGAATTATTCAAATATTGAACTAGTAAAAATTCTATATGACAGAATTAAAAAAATACTTTTCTAAAAGATTTTCGCGTACTTTCTGTAAGGGTGAATCCTTTTTATAAATGAAAAAAATACTTCAAAAGATATTGAATATATTTCTGAAAATCAAGATGCTAATAAAGTCGCGAAAATTTTGAATGATTTAAATTACATCCCTATGAATGCTGATTTGTTTACAAATCCAACATTACCTCCCCGTTGTGTTTTTCTAAATCATTAGATGAAAACATAACAGAATCTAATTTATTAAAAAAATGTATCTCAAATTGCTCGTTATACAATAAATCGAACTATTAAAGAAGGTGTATTGGTGCGTGAAATAGATATTTTTAATGAAAATGATGCTAAAATTTTTGATGAGATAAATCGTGCCACAGAAAAATAGAATTAACTTTGAAATTCGTGACAATACGTACTTTTAAATCACTTAAAAATTATATTGGTGATAAAAGCACGTTATCTTATTTCTTACATTGATTGCGATCAATTTATAGAAACTACTACAAACACGATAGCTACTCTTGAAAAAAGAACGTGATGACTTAAAAGAAAAAAACTGAATCAAGGTAAAGTTAACGCTAAAAAGGCAACAAATCGTCTAAAGGAATTTGATGAAAATATTGGAATTTGGTATAAAAATTGAAAAAAATAAAAGAATTAAAAATCAGAAAAATGGAAATATTATAAATCTATCATGTGCAAGTTTCATCGAATCAGGACAAGATTTAATATACTTCACTAGTGGAGCAATCAGTAAGTTCCACCGTTATGAAGGACCATATGCAATATTATTCCATATGATGAAATATGCAATAAATAATAACTTTAAATATTTCAATTTCTTCGGTACTTCAAAAGATTTCACTTCTGAAACGGCAAACGACTATGGTGTTCTTCAATTCAAACGTAATTTCAATGGTAATATAGAATACTTTATGGATAATTACGAGTTTCGTAATGCCATTGGGAAGATATGGAAAATATAAAAGGAATCGGGTTACATGCCCAATTCCTTTTTTTATTTATTCTGATTTTTTAGCAACTTTTTTCGTAGCTTTTTTTGGTTTCTCTTTTTTCTGTGGTTTGTTGTTTTCTGGATACATTACTTTATCAACTAATCCATATTCACATGCTTCTTCAGCAGTTAAATAATTATCACGTTCTGTATCACGTTCAATAGCTTTAATAGTTTGTCCAGTTCTGTCCGCTAAAATTTTGTTTAATTTTTCACGAGTTCTTAAAATGTGTTTGGCTGCTATTTCAATTTCAGTTGCTTGACCTTGTGCTCCACCTAATGGTTGGTGAATCATTACCTCAGCATTTGGTAGTGCATAACGTTTACCGATAGTTCCAGCTGCAAGTAAGAATGCTCCCATACTCGCTGCCATTCCCATACAGATAGTTACAACATCACATTTAATATGTTGCATAGTATCATAAATTGCAAATCCAGCTGTTACACTACCACCTGGTGAATTTATGTAAAAGTAGATATCCTTTTCACTATCTTGTGCTTCTAAAAATAAAAGTTGACTTGTTATTGAATTAGCTACTTGATCATTAACATCCGATCCTAAAAATAATGATTCTATCTTTTTAATAATCTTGAATAAATATCATAAGCTCTCTCTCCTTGAGAAGTTTGCTCAATTACTGTAGGAATTAAATTCATTTTCTTACCTCCTAATTTTCTTTTTCACTTGTTATTATATATCAAATATGGTCAATTATCAACTTATTTCCCTTTTTAAAACTTCCTTTATTATGGGGTTGACCCAAATGACAAAGTTCATATGAAAACTCATAGACGCAGTGGTTTATTGATATCTAAATTCGCTTTATAAAAGCTTTTTAGATATCTAATAAACTGTGCGCGGGTGACTCGACAAAATCGATTTCTACGAAATCACGATTTTTAAGTCACTCCCATAAATACGACTCGAAAACCTGTGTTTTCAAGTCGCACTTACTTTGTTATTATAGTCTATATGAATGCTCTTTAAAATTACCTACAATAGTATTAACTGCAGTTACTGTAATAAATGCTTCTGGACAATTTTTTGCTACTAATTGTCTTAAAAGATGCATCTCATTTTGTTGAATAACCACGATAATCATTCTTTTTTTCTTATGAGAATATCCACCTTCAACATCCATTATTGTAGAACCTCTATGTAGAGTATTATTAATAAGTTCTACCATTTTTTTCTGGATTACTACTAATTATCGTACATTGTATATATGCTGAGAAAGAATTTTTTTGAACGCCTTTCATCGTTTGATTACGTACAAAACTCATTACAAGTGCATACATTACATATTTAATATCAAAAAAATATCCACACTATTGTATATATTATTATATCTTGTATTAGAAAAAACTGTTGGTAGATTATATTTGAACTGCTTTAGTAATAAACTTACCTGTTATATCCGTTCCACCTGTTGAAGCTCCAGCAACCAACAGACAACACATAGCTAATCCCGAAATAATTCCACAGAAGATTGCTGCTACAAGCGAATCTCCAAGGTTAACAGGAGTTATTATCTTAGGTAAATTATTTATTAAAAAAATGATGAAATACTAATCACTAATCCTGTTAGTATTACAAATTTTCTTCCTATATATTTATAACCTAAATAAAATAATGGAACATTTAAAAACAAATTGAGCTGTCCCTATTTTTTTATGCCAGTTATTTTATTAATTACTAAACTTAATCCTAAAGCTCCCACCCTGCACCAATATTATTAACAGGTATTAACAAACCAGCATAAATTGAGAATAAAACTGTTCCTAGTATTATTAGAAATATATCTTTTTGATTGTTTATGTTGATCAGTCGTATAAATCGTATCTGATAATTTCATGTTATCCTTATCCTTTATTTTTTTTATCCACTATATATTTTTAATACAAATTAAATTTTAAAAACAATTAAAAATCAACTATCTCTAATGAAATATTAATAAATAATTCATTTTATAAACATTTTGTGTTAAAATTTAAGTAATAGATTTTTTTCTAATTATTAAAAAAATTGAGAATTTTGGGAGTATATCACTTACATATTTGCCCCCAATTAAAAAGGAGCTATTTATGATTAAACTCTATAATACATTGACAAAAACAAAAAGAAATTTTTAAAAAAACAATAGAAAAAAATAAAGTCCGAATGTATGTTTTGTGGACCAACTGTATACAATTATATTCATATCGGTAATGCACGTCCTATTATCGTCTTTGATGTTGTACGAAAATATTTAGAACATAGTGGATATGAAGTAGATTTCATCTCTAACTTTACTGACGTTGATGACAAAATTATTAAAGCAAGTAATGAAGAAGGAATTTCTACTAGTGAACTTACAGATAAGTACATCAATGCTTTCTTTAAGGATTATGATGCCCTAGGATGTAAAAGAGCAACGAAAAATCCTCGAGTTACAGAATATATGCAAGAAATAATCAAATTCATAGCTAAATTAGTTGAAGAAGGATATGCCTATGAGGCAGACGGTGATGTTTATTTCAGAACTCGTAAAAAAGAGGACTACGGAAAATTAAGTAAACAGTCTATCGATGATTTAATTAGTGGTGCTCGAATCGAAGTTGGAGAACACAAGGAAGATCCACTAGATTTTGCACTATGGAAAAAAGCTAAGCCAGGTGAAGTTAAATGGGATAGTCCATTTGGAGAAGGACGTCCTGGTTGGCATATTGAATGTTCTGTAATGGCAAAAGAAACACTGGGCGAAACAATTGATATCCACGCCGGTGGTCAAGATTTAACATTCCCTCATCACGAAAATGAAATTGCACAATCTGAATGCCATAACCATGCACCATTTAGTAATTATTGGATGCATAACGCTTTTATTAATATTGATAATGTTAAAATGAGTAAAAGTTTAGGAAACTTCCGCTTAGTAAAAGATATTATTGCTGAAATTGACCCTATGGTACTGCGTTTATTCATGTTGACAGTTCACTATAGAACACCAATTAACTACACATTAGAAAAATATTGAATTAGCAAAAACAAATTTCGAAAAAAATTAAAAACTGCATATCAAAAATCTACAATTCAGATTAAATAACGAAATGACTGAAGAAAAAAATTAGATACAGAAGTTGTAGCATTAGTTACAGAAGAACTAAATAAATTTGAAGAATATATGCAAGATGATTTCAATACAGCAAACGCCCTTTCTTCATGGTATGAAATTGTAAGAATTTCTAACTCATATACAGCGAAAGAAGCTGTTAACAAAGAAACATTAGAACTAATCAATGCTGCATTCGAAACGTATAGTTCAATTCTAGGAATAAATGTAAAAAGAAGACAACACTCTTGATAGTGAACATATCGAAAAACTTAATAGCTGAACGTGAAGCTGCTCGTAAAAAAACCGTGATTTCGCTTTAGCTGATAAAATCCGAGATGACTTAAAAGAACAAGGAATCATCCTAGAAGATACAAAACAAGGTGTACGATGGAAAAAAATATAACATTTAAATTTACTGAAAAAAACTTCGCTAATCCAAATCAAATGCAAGCTTTAACTCTTGCCTATATTGGAGATAGTATTTATGATATTATGAGTAGAGAATATGTTATGAAAAAAATCATTTAGGAAAAAAATAAATGATCTTCATAAAACAGTTTCCACAATCGTATCTGCTAGAGCCCAAGCAAGTTTTATGGAAAACATACTAAACAATAGTATTTTAACAGAACAAGAAGAAAAAAATTTATAACCGTGCAAAAAAATCAAAAAAATAACTCTAAAGCAAAAATGCTAGTATTATGGAATATAAACTAGCTACTGGTTTAGAGGCTGTATTCAGTTATTTATATTTAGAAAAAAACTTTGAAAGATTGGAGGAAATGTTTAACTACATAATAAAATTATATGAAGAAAAACAATAAACACTATAAAGAATTAAGACTAAAAAACAAAGAACAAAAACCTCAAGTTCAAACTACTGAAGTTGATTTGGACAAAGAAGTAATTGCTGGTCGTAACGCTATACTTGAAGCTATCAAATCAGGACGTGAAATTAATAAAATTCTATTCCAAGAGGGGATTGAAAAAGGAAGATTAAAATCTATTTTTGCTATTGCTAATGAGAAAAAAATCATTTGCCAAGAAGTTCCAAAACGTAAATTAGACAATTCTACTACTGAACGTCACCAAGGAGTTATCGCCTATGTTGCGCCATACTCTTACTTTGAACTTGATGAAGTAGTAAATAACTTAGAAATTAATAAGGACACAACCTTACTAATTCTAGATCATATTGAGGATCCACATAATCTTGGAGCTATAATTAGAACTGCTGAAGCAAGTGGTGTTAAAGCAATAATCATTCCTAAACGTCGTACCGCTGTAGTTAGCCAAACTGCAGTTAAAGCTTCTGCAGGAGCAATTGAACACATGCCTGTTATCCGTGTATCAAACCTAACTGATGCTATTAAAAAATTAAAAGAAAAAGGGTTCTGGATTGCTGGAACAACATTAGCAGAGCGTTCTGAAGATTACACAAAAATTGCAAAAGATGTACCTTTAGCTATCATAATCGGTAACGAAGGCGAAGGTATGAGCAAAGTTGTTACTAACGAATGTGATTTCTTATATCACCTACCAATGTTAGGAAAAATCCAAAGCTTAAACGCTTCTGTAGCAGCTGGTATAATAATGTACGAAAGAATTAAGTCTAATGATTAAAATATTAAAATCTAAAGAAGAGCTTAACCTTGGTTTTGCTCTTCGTATCGAAGTATTTGTTAAAGAACAAAAAGTTTCAATCGAACTTGAACTTGATGAAAAAGATCATAGTGAAAATACGATTCATATTGGATATTTTAATGATAATAAACTTATCGGAGTTGCACGACTTATAGATCTTGATAAAGACGTTATTCACATTGGACGCGTTGTTATTGATAAAGAATACCGCGGTCAAGGAATTGGACGTGAACTTATTATTGGATGCGAAAATATCGCACAGCAAATTTTAAAAAGAAAAATAATTATCGAACTTAGTGCTCAAATACAAGCTGAAAACTTCTATAAATCATTAGGGTTATAATAGAGTTAATGACATAATATATTTAGATGCAGGGAATTGAGCATGTAGATATGATGAAAGAAATTAATTAAATTATCAAAGGAGGACTTTTTATGAAAAAAACAATATTTATTTATTGACGGTTATAATTTACTTTTTTTCGTATGAAAGAATATGACTTAATAAAAAGCTCTACCTTTCCTACCGAACGAGACATTCTAATTGATATGCTTCGCGAATATGCAGGTGGCAATAACTATATCGTTTACTGCGTATTTGACGCTTATCTAACACGTTCAAAAGAATATATTAAAGAAGAACCACCTATCACTATTGTTTATACAAAAAAACTGGTGAAAGAGCTGATCAATGGATAGAAAGAAAGACTCGAGAATTAAGAATCGATCACTTTATAGACATTATAGTAGTAAGTGACGATCATGATGAACGTGACACCACTCTTGGCTACGGAGCAATTTTTACGAGATTGTCACATGTTTATAAAAAGAATTAAAAGATAGAAAATATAATGTTTCTAAAATAACAAAAAAACATAATTCACGAGAATTAAAAATAGGCACATTCGAGATGAGTGAAAATGATAGAAGAAAACTAGAAAATTTCATAAAAAAATGGAAAAATTCTAAATACAACGCTAAAGAGAGTGGGAGTGACTCAAAAAATCGTGATTTCGTAGAAATCGATTTTTGTCGAGTCACTCCCAGCACAGTTTATTGATATCTAAAAAGCTTTTTGTAAAGCGTATTTAGATATCAATAAACCACTAAAGTCTATGAGTACCCATATGAACTTTGTTAAATTTCACGATTTTTGAGTCACTCCCTTTTTATTTTGAAAAAAATTTTTCTCTAAGTCTAAATAAAGCTAATTTCAATTTTTCCTTTATCTGAAACTGCTGTTATTTGTTTATCTTTAGAGTCAGCTATATTTTTTTACTATAATTAATTTGATAATCTTGTTTATTTCCTTTAATTTTTGCGAAAAATATCTCCAGATTCTGTTAGCATATTCATAGAATTTACCTTTGTTTGATCTACTATAATTTTTGTATTATTTTTAGTTTTCAATAACAGCTTTATTTATAATATCCTTTGTAATCTGTACCTTTTTATTATCAGTAGTGATTTTAAGATTACCTATCTCAGCTTCATCAACTACAACCTCATCATTACTATTAATGGTTAAATTTTTCTACATTTACAAATATTTTTAGAAGTTGCATCTCTGTTTTCCAAACTTATATTTTTTTATACTTTATTAGGAAGATATACATTAAGGCTATTATCACCTAATTCCTCTGCGAAAGCAGTAATATTTAATAAATTATTATCTATAAAATACTTATAATTTCCTTTGTACTTTCCTTGTATTAAAATCGTTTCATTATCGTGATAATAAATTTTTGACATTATTTTTTTCAATGTGTTAATTTTTAATACTATCTATCCCTTTCTTCCCAATCCATTCACTAAAGGTTTTTAATAGAAGATTCTTTTTGGAGCATTAGCCCCTGTATCCTCTTTACTGAACCTTACACACCCTGTAGCAATCGACATAGTTAATATTCCAATAATTATTGTTTTTTTAAAAATTTTTTTCATTATTATCCTCCTCCCTCAGAATACTCCTATAAAAATAGAATGTCAAGAAAAAAATGATTGACCTAGGAAAATGCCAATCATTTTTTTATAAAATTATCTCATTGTTACAAATTCTTCAGAACCAGTTGGATGGATCGCTACTGTGTTATCGAAATCACGTTTTGTTGCTCCCATTTTAATAGCAACAGCAAAACCTTGAATCATTTCATCTACACCATAACCAATTCCATGTAATCCCACAACTTTTTCCTCTTCACCAAGAGTAATAAGTTTCATAAAGCATGGTTGTCTATGGCTAGTTATTGCTGAATACATAGGTGTGAATGAAGATTTGTAAACTTTAATACTATCTTCACCAAATTCTTTAATAGCTTGCTCTTCTGTATATCCAATAGAACCAATCGCTGGGTGTGAGAATACAACTGTAGCAACATTAGTGTAGTCTAAATGTTCTTCTGGTTTATTATTAAATAGTCTTTCTGATAATCTACGTCCTGCAGCAACTGCAACCGGAGTTAGAGCTAATCTACCAGTTACATCACCTACTGCATAAATTCCTTCTACATTAGTATTTTGGAATTTATCTGTAGGAATAAATCCACGTTCATCAAGTTCTACACCTGCAGCTTCTAAATTAAGGTTTTCAGTTAACGGTTTTCTACCAATTGCCCAAACTAATAAATCTACTGTTGTTTCGCGTCCATCTTCAAGTACTAAAGTAACACTGTCATCATCATTTTTCACAACTTTTTTAGGAATAGCATTTGTGTGAAGAGTTGGACCTTCCTCATTTATAACTTTTACTAAAGTATCTACTATATCTCTGTCAAAAGTTCTTAAAGGACGATCACGTCGTACAAATAAGTGAGTATCAACACCAAGACCGTGGAATACTCCAGCAAGTTCAACTGCGATATATCCTGCTCCTACTACTGCAATACGTTTTGGTAATTGTTTTAATGCAAAAACTTCATTAGATGTAACACCATACTCAGCTCCCTCAACATTAGGGATAGTTGGTTGTCCACCAGTTGCTATTAAAATGTGATCAGCAGTATACTGTTCTCCATTTACTTCAACTGTATTTTTGTTAACGAACTTAGCATATCCTCTTACTAAATCTACTTTGTTATTATTTAAACCACGTTCATAAGAACCATGAATTCTATCAATATATGCAGAACGATTACCTACTAATTTTGAAAAATCGAATTCTAAATTTTCAAAACTAAACCCGTAGTCATTAGCATATGATTTTAAACTCTCAGATATTTGTGACGCATGCCACATAACTTTTTTAGGAACACATCCAACATTTACACATGTACCACCTAATTCATTTCCTTCTATTAACAATCCTTTTACACCGTACATTGCAGCTCGGTTAATTGAAGCTATTCCTCCGCTTCCTCCACCAATCGCAATATAATCATAATGTTTTGCCATGTTTTCACCTCTATAATATTGTATAGCTTTTTATCAATTAAAGTTTAGTATTTATATAAATAATTATATCACATAAATCCAATCTCTATATCACATATTATGCAACATTTAACAATTAAATTCAATATATATGCTTACATTTGTAATCAAACTTGAAAAAATGAAAAAAATTAAATTGAAAATTAGAAACTAAGCATTCTCCATGCTAACAATTAAATTTTATGATATAATCTTAGTCATAAATGAGGTGATTATATGTTTAATTATATAGAAAAAAACTAAATTCTATAGAACAATTTAAAAGTATTAAAAGAAGAAAATGAAAAAGATTGTCTTTTGTATTTTCTGCAACGTAGTGTCCAGATTGCATCATGTTAGACCATTACTTAGAAGAAACAATAAATAAGTTTCCTGAAATAAAATTCATCTACGTTAATCGTGATGACTATCCAGAAATAACTCAAGCTCTTGACATTTTTGGTATTCCTTCTTTTATAGGTTACAAAAAAATAATGTAGAAGTTAGCCGATTTGTATCAAGACTTGCTAAAAAGTCAAAAAGAAGTAGAAGAATTTTTTTAGAGAAAATTTAATCTAAATAAAAAAATAAAGGCTTAGCGCATTTACGCTGAGCCTCATTTTTAATACCTTAAATAATATAATGGTCCTAAGATTTTTTTCTAATATTTTCTGTTGATTCAAATTTTTATATCTAATGCATCTTCAACAGTTTTTATCTTATTATTTTTCTATCATCTCTTCAAGGGAAGATGGAACTACACCTAATTTAAAAAAACAGGGGTAATTTTTAAATCTGAAGTAGGAACAATGTTATACAATTCGTTTTTCTTTGATTTTCTGACCTACAAAAATTTCTTTAGTACCTTTGTCCATATTTACTTTTTACAGTTTTTATCCGCAATAAAATGAGATAATGTGTATCCTGATCTAGGGGCTACTATTATTTTATTATTTTTTTGTAGCATCACCAATACTATTAAACTCATCTACTCGTAGTGTATTAGAGGAATCTTTTGAAAAAAATTAATACTACCGGCAAAAAGTATTTTTCGAATTCAACATTGAATAATTTTCTATAAACAGCATTAAATTCAATATTTTTCCTTTTTCAGTAACAACTGCACCTAATTCATTAGTTTGTAGAAGTTTATTTTTTTAGATACTCTAATTTTTCTCAGAATTTTCTCCAGAAATTAAATAATCACTATTCGCCTGCCAACCTAGAAATTCTTGGTCCGTTACTCCTGTAGCCGTTGGTAAATTAGCCATGCTATCTATTCTTGAACCAACTAGTACATCTTGACCATCTGATAAAAAAATTTATCTATTCCTCTACCTACAAACTTCACATTAACCCATTCACTTTCTACTTTTTTTAAAGTAAATTTCTAGAACAGTTTCAGAAGTAATATATTCATCATCATTTATAACTTTTTTTATTTGATCTAAATAGTACTTCATATCCTGTACTAGGCTTTAATTTTTTTACGAAGTTCAGATAATAGTTCTCCAATTTTTGTTTCTGGCCACTCTATATCCTTATCTTTTATACTATCATCAACTTTTCCAAAACGCTTGTTGTAATCATCTTGACGAATTTTTAATAGTATTGACATTTTCTTTGTAATTAGCTTTAATTATAACGCTATTGTCAACTTTTTAATTCCGACAAATCTTTCACATTCTTAGTCTTTGAACTATCACTAGCATCAACAACAGTATAACTTTCCACATGATATTTTTTTCTTTACTAAAGAACCTAGTATCTATTTCACTTAATTTTTGACCAGTTAATAAAGTTGTCTCTTGCTTAGTAACTCCATTATCTAAAACGATTTTAGTATTATATTTAGCTTTAATTTTTAATGTTATTCCCAAGAACTTGAGAATTTCCTAATTCTTTATCATCTAAATAATAACCTGAAAAATACATAATTATTATTTTTTTGCAATGACATCTTTAATTTCATTTTCTTTAACAAAATTTAAAAAAAGTAGTTCCCTGCTTAATTAGATACTCATTGTTATCTTTTTTTCAATTCAGAAGGATACTCTATAGTCACCTTGTTCCAGTATTCTTTATCTTGAGCTAATTTCACTTCAATTTTTTTAGCTAGGTATGGAACTTCAATATTTTCTGAATCCAATTCTTTTCCATCTATCAAAAATACTAGATTTCTTATAACTATAATATTTATCGGGAGTATAATACTGTTCTAACTCATAAGGATAAACTAAAACTTTATCATCTTGAGGAACATTTCTAATTTCAATAACTCTATTTACTACTTCTTTTTTTCCTTCACTCACTACAAGATTAATTTGCTTTTTTTAGTAAAAATATACTTTTACTAGATTTTTGAATATTCTAAGTTTTTAATATTTCCATTATTATCAATATCATAACTCATTACATTCATTATAATTCTAGTATTTGGAGCAAAAAGTTTAAGTAAACTTTTTATCCACTATTTTTCCATTACCACTCTTTTTCAACTGTATTCTGAACATCTCTTTTGGAATATTGTTATCATCTAATGAATAAAAAAATTAAATAATTGTATGAATTCTTTTTATAACTAAGTAACTCAGCATTATATTCAAGTTCTTCCATACCACTCTGAATTACACTGTTTTTTTATCACAGGAAGAGAATATTTTCTATTGTTATTGAATATATCAAAATTAAATATACTTTCTTTGAAAAATGGTATCTGTTACTGTTGTGTTGTAATCTGTAAAGTAATCAGCATTTTATTTTAGAGTCACCAATAGTTGCAAAACCTAGACATAATAAACCTGAAGCTATCAATTTACAATATTTCAATATTTCTCCTCCTTTCACCTTTTTACTATTACTTTATTATACCATATACTTTAATAACAATTATATAAAAAAATTGTTTAAATAAAACTAAATACATTTATATTCAACTATAAATCAATCATATTCATCATAATTATTCTATACAAACTAGAATTTTAAAATAAATAATATTATAAAATTGACCCATAAGTGAAAAAAACACTTATAGGTCAACTTTTGTTTCAAAATGTAATATTAAGCTTCGCTTATATTTTTCTAACATTATTTGATCATTAGATATACTAACTTCATCATATTCGTAGTCTTCTGCAAAAATCATACGAATACTCCTTATATAGGAACATCTCATTAGAGTAATCTAGAAATTCCTCTTCAGGAACAGAAAAACTCTACCTCATTATAGCTTTCATCAGCATAATCTGATAAAATTTCATCTTCATAGTCTATTTCAGTATTGAAGTCCTGGGAATATTCATCATCTTGCCCATACCTGGGATCCGGTGACTCCAAACTAGATAAGTTCATTGTATACATAATCAATCTCCTTAAATATCTTTTTTTATTATTAATATTATACAAAATAGTATATCATTTTACAAGTAAAAAAACTATAATTTTTCAAAATATTTTTTTCTAACTTCATCAAGTGCTTCTACACTTATTCTATAGCGGATTAGCTCCCTATCTCCAGTGAATAAACACTCTTTAACACTAATATCTCCTTGAGCATAAATACCTATGTAAGCTAGCCCAACTGGTTTGCCACTTTCATCACTATTGGGACCTGCTATACCTGTTGTCGCTACTGCAAAATCAGCTCCTAAGCGTTTTGCAACTCCTAATACCATTTCTTTAGCTACTTCTTCACTAACTGCACCAAATTTTTCTAAAGTTTCTTCTCTAACTCCTAAAGTATTTATCTTCGAGTTATTAGAATAACAAACTACACCTTCAAGCAGTACTTCTGAAATTCCACTTTTTTCTACTAACATTGAAGAAATTTTTCCACCTGTCAATGATTCTGCTATTGATATAGTAAACTTATTTTCAATCAAAAGATTGGCTACTACAGTATTCATTTCAGTTTGAGTACTAGATATATCTTCATCTCCTACAAGATATATGTACTCTCCTACCCTTTTCTCAATCTCATCTAATTGCTTCCTGATAAGATCTTCACACTCTGCTCTATCATCACCACTAACTGTTATACGAAGCAATACCTCTCCAGTTTTAGCATAAAGTGCTAAAGTCGGATTAGTTTGATTATCCATTATATCTTTAATCTTTGTCTCTAACAAAGATTCTCCAATACCATAAAATCTCACATATTTAGAAATAAATTGCTTACTGCTAAATTTTTCTAGATAAGGCTTCACACTCTTTTCAAACATATCGCGCATCTCTCGTGGTGGGCCAGGTAGTAAAACTATTCTTTTATTATTTTCCTCAATTATTATCCCTGGCGCTGTTCCACAATAATTTTCTAATACTATTGCTCCCTCAGGAATCATAGCTTGTTTTTTATTATTTTCTGTTATAATATTTCTACCCGATCTAGTAAGTCTCTCTAGTATTTTTACCCATGAATATTCATGAAAATAAAACTCTCTACCAAAGTATTCTGCCGCACATTCTTTTGTAATATCATCATCAGTAGGGCCTAAACCACCAGTAATAATAACAGTATCATTTTCTAAAAATGCACTTTCTAATGTCTTAAGTAATCTCTCTCTGTTATCTCCTACAGTTGTCTGTCTAAATACTCCAATACCTAACGCTGCAAGTTCTTTTGATAGATATGCTGTATTGGTATTAACTATATCTCCTAATAATAATTCAGTCCCTACCGAAACTAATTCAACTCTCATAATAATCTCCTTAAAAATATTTTACATTTTTTTCTTTCAATTATATTCTACATCAAAACTATTAAAAAAATAAATTATATAATCTCTTCAAATATTAACTTGTAATAATTATTAAAATAAAAAATCAGTTATAAGAATTCTAATACTTAAAATTCTTATAACTGAGTTCTTCTCTATTCTCTATTAGTATATGTTTGATGCAGTTCTAATTGATCACCCATAAGTTCTTCAACTGTTACCATTTCAAATCCTTGTTCAGTTAAATATTGTAGTATAGATGGTAACGCATCAATACTTGTCTGATGAATATCATGCATTAAGATAATTGAACCAGGTTGGGCTTTTCTAACTTCTTTCATTATAGAAGCAGTATTACGGTTTTTCCAATCAAGAGTATCAACATCCCATAAAATAAATGATTGATCTACCGCCGCTTGAATAGCACCATTAATCGCTCCATATGGAGGTCTCATAATATGAACATCTTGTCCACTTGCTTTTTTCAGAGCTTCTGTTGTATCATTAATTTGTTTCTTCGCTTTTTCTAAACTAATACTTGTTAAAACAGGGTGATCCCAAGAGTGGTTTCCAAGCTGATGACCTTCAGCAACTACTCGCTTAACAAGATCTTCATTTTCTTCCACTGCGTGCCCTACCATAAAGAATGTACCTTTGGCTTTATATTTTTTCAATAATTCTAATGCTACAGGAGTAGTCTGCGGATTTGGTCCATCATCGAATGTTAATGCTACAGCTTTTCTATCTCTTTTCTTAACATATTCTTTATATTTATCTAAATCTTCACCTTTTAAATAACTTTCAGTTATATACTTATGTAAATCATTCATTGGAACTTCTACTGAACTAACTTCTCCAACTTTAGGATCTACACTTATGTTAAACTTAGACTCTGCATAAGAAAAACTTCCAATCAGACATATCTTGATCACGAAGCTTAACAATAGCATCTTTAGTTTCTACTTCAGATACTCCACGACCTTCTAACTGTTTTTGAATTTTTAAATAAGAACTTTTTCTTAGCATCATCTGGAGAAGCAAATAAACTAGATAAAAGTAAATAGTTTTCCATCATTTGTTAAGAAAATACTAGATAAATTAGATTCTGTTGCAGCTTCTATATTCTTATCAGATATTTTTATGAGTAACTTTCTCTACGCTTAATTCTGATACATTAGCAAAAATTGCTCTCTTTTTCTTTACTTCCATAGAAAAACAATTTCTTTAATATTTTTATTAAAAGTCTAGCTCCCCTTCAACTAATCCTTTTTGTTTCCTCATCTAAACGAGATTTTTATTTCATCTGCATTAGAAGAGTTTGAGTTTGGATAATAAATTTTTACAAATTTATCACCTAGCCAACCAGTTTTTGAACTGCTATCTTTTTGCTAAATCTGATTTATCAGCAGCTTCTACCGTATCTTTTACCTGCGATTTAAAAATTGTACTCTTGCCATTTTTGGTAAGCAGGTTCACCATAGAATAATAAGAATGTACAAATAGCTATACATAAAAACACCTAAAAAACACCTAATTTCTTCATTATTCTTATTCCCTTCTTTTTAAATTTTTTTATTATATTTTTAAAAGATATAGAAATTTATCTATTAAAATAGAGTTCACTATATCCTTATAACTAATAAAAAATCATACATTACTATTATACATTAAACTACAGAATTTCTCCAGTATATTTAATAAAAATCACATTAATAATCCTATATTATAAAAGAAAGAGGCTGACCCAAAAGCCCTAAAATTTAACAAAGTACATATGAAAACTCATAGACGCAATGGTTTATTGATATCTAAATTCGCTTTATAAAAGCATTTTAGATATCTAATAAACTAATGCAGGGAGTGACTCGGCAAAATCGATTTCTTCGAAATCACGATTTTTGAGTCACTCCCTTACTCTCGATATTTGTTCTGCATTCTTCGTCCTTTTTGTCGAAGAATTTCTTATCTGTACCTCTACGTTCATTACGATTTTTCCTATCTCTATTTTCTGAACGTCGACGTCTATCATTACCTCTATTTGAACGTCTACCTCGTTCTTGTTTTCGAGGTAGAGGTTTTTCAAATGATAATTCTACATCTACTTCTTTTTTTATCATTTATTAATTTACTTAGTAAAAATTGTAATTACTTTTTCCGCATTTGTTTCAGCTAACAATTTATTAGCTAAGCTGTTAAATTCGACATGGTTATTTTCCATTTCTGAAATAACCTCATCAAATAATCTCTTGTGACGGGCTTTCTTCACTTCTTCTTGTGAATATGGACGTAACATCTTCATTCTTTCTCCACGAGAATTTTCAATATCTTTCAGATAAGGCATCTCTACTGGATTTAAAAATGTAATTGCTACTCCAGATTTCCCTGCTCGTCCTGTTCTTCCAATTCTATGAGTATAACTTTCTACATCTTGTGGAATATCAAAATTATAAACATGTGTAACATCACTGATATCAATACCACGTGCTGCAACATCCGTTGCAACAAGGATTTGTAGTGAGTTGTTTTTAAATTTACGCAAAATTTCTAAACGCTTAGATTGAGTGATGTCTCCATGTAATCCTTCAGCTAAATATCCTTTAGCAATCAGCGCACTAGCTAATTCATCAACACGACGTTTAGTTCTACCGAAAACAATAGCTAAATTAGGATTTTGTACATCTAAAAATCCAATTAATGTTTCTAATTTTTCATTTTCTCTAGCGATTGTAGCATATTCAGTAATATCTGGTTTAAGATCTTCATCACTCATAGTTTTAATAAGTTTATAATCTCTCATGAAGTCTTTTGAAAGTTCCATTATTGTTTTAGGCATTGTCGCAGAGAACAATAATGTTTGATGTCTTGAAGTTATTTTAGATAAAATAAATCTTACATCTTCTATGAAGCCCATATTTAGCATTTCATCAGCTTCGTCTAATACTAAATGAGTTAGGTTCTCTAATTTAATCGTTTTTCTGTTAATATGGTCTATTACACGCCCTGGTGTACCTACTATAATTTGTGGACGTTTTTTCAAATCTTGAATTTGTCTTTCAATACTTGTTCCACCAAATACAATACTTACTTTTAATCCTTTAGCTCTTGACATTAAACGAAGCTGCTCTCCAACTTGCTGAGCTAACTCTCTTGTTGGAGCAAGGATTAATGATTGTAATTGATCATTACGCCTTACTGTATCTACTAACGGTATTCCAAAAGCACCTGTTTTTCCTGATCCTGTTTGTGCTTGCGCTAAAATATCAATTCCCGATAATACGTATGGAATTGTCTCTGTTTGAATACCAGTTGGAGATATGAAATTCATGTTGGTTAGTGACTGAACTGTCTCTTGACTAACCCCTAATTCTTCAAATGTTGTCATTTATTTCTCCTTAATTTATCCAATTTTATATACTGTCTTATTTATATAACCTGTTAATTATAGCATGAAAATAAAAAAATTAATAAAGGGATATGAGTACTCTAATATCTAGATTGTGTAGTGTTACAATTGATGTGAGACAAAAATATAAAAAAGAAGAGTAAATCCTGTATAATGAAATTACGACAAATCAAAAAGGAATTTACTCTTATGAAAATTATTATAACAGAAAACTTACAAAAAACACAACGATATATACCTCATACTCTAGAAACAAGATTAGCAGCGGTAAAAAAACATATAGAAATAAAAACTCTATTAGCTTTATCTGTAGACGCTACAAAGTATCTAAAGCATCTTTAATGCGTTGGAATAAAAAAATATGATGGAACTAAAGAATCACTTATGGATAAGTCTCACAAACCACATTCTCAACATCCAAATCTTCATACCGCAGAAGAATTGGCTTGGATTAAAAATCTAATTAAACGAAATCCTAATATTTCTATGATTGAACTATATGCAAAACTAAAAATTTAATAAAAGATATAATAGACATCCTTGTTCATTATTTAGGATCCTTAGAAAATTAGGCTTTTATAAAGATATCGAAAAAGGCTAAACCTTATATACAAAACCTTATAATACTCCAAAAGTTTTAGGGAGAAAAAATGGCAACTTGATGTGAAATATGTCCCTAGACAATGCTACACTGGTACACATCCTGATAAATTTTATCAATATACTATGATTGATGAGGCTTCTGAGAAAGATTTATTTATCCTTTTAAGGAACAATCTTCTTATTCAACTATACAATTTGTTAAGATGGCTATTTCGTTCTTTGGATACAAACCAAAAAAATTATACAAACTGATAATGGTTTTTGAATTTACGCACTTTAAGGACACTAAACGAATACATCCTTTCGATGTATTGTGTAACCAGCTAGATATAAAACACCAACTCATTAGACCTAGAACTCCATGGCATAATGGTAAAGTTGAAAGGAGTCATAGAAATGATAATGAACGTTTTTATAAATACTTATCTTTTTATTCTTATGATGATCTTATTAACCAAATGAAGAAATATCTTTATCGTTCTAATAGACTACCTATGCAGACCTTAGGATGGTTAACTCCTGTTGAGAAAAGGCGAGAGTTACAGAGAAGCTAGCTTCTCTGTAACTCTATCATATCAGGTATTTATTTTTAACTTTTTGTCTCACATCATTTTACAAATGTACATATGAGTACTCCTAATATCTAGATTGTTCATTTACCTCCACAAATTCTTACTAATTGATAGATTTATCAAAATAAAAAAATTAGATAGGTCTCTTATTTCCTATCTAATTTTTTTACTACATATTATTATTTGTGATTCCATCAATTTTTCTTAGCGATATCTCTTATTGCTTGTTTTTGAATTATTCAACTTATTAGTATAGATTAATAACATATAATCTTTATCACCAAATACTATAGCAGTTTCATGATAATTAGCCTCTATAGCCCCATACTTACTAGCAATTTTTTTATTCGGTATTCCATCTTTTATTACTTCTCCAGCTTCAGAATCTTCTAAATACTTAATTAATTTTTGATACTTATCACGTTCTTTATAAAGTTTTGTCCAAACAACTTCCATCATTGCCGGTGTTATTCTATTCTTTTGAGCTTCTTCCTCTGATAAATTCACACCCAAGCTATCAAAATATTTCACCAATAAATCAGCTGCAGTAGCATTATTCCCTACAAGCATGTTTGTAGCTGTATTATCTGAGTACTGTATCATATTTTGAATAACATAATCTAATTTATAGCTATTTTTCTTCGTATTATTGGTGATTTGTCCATTTCCTTCTTCTAAATGGTTCTCATTATAATATATATCAGCATCTTCTGATACTTCACCATTTCTTATGCGGTCATATATTCTCATTGCATACACTACTTTTATTGTACTTGCAGCTGTGAAGTATTTGTTTTCTTCTTGTCCATATCTATATCCTGTAGAAAAGTTCTTGTAGACAACTCCTATCTCATTGTCTCCCTTATATTGCTCTACTATGTTATCAAAAGCTTCATTAAGTTCTGTCTCACTAAGTTTCGTATTTTCAGATGTTGATTCTTCTTGTTGATTTTCTTTATTTTGTTCTTGTTGTTGAGCTAATTCTTGCTGCTTAGCCGCATCCTTCTTTGCTTTAAGATGTCCACCCGCAGAAAATACTCCATATACAACCAAAATAACAGCCATCGATTCTATAATAAACTTTAAAAATCTCTTAAATTTTCTCTTCACTTCAATAATCACATCCTTTTTCCGCATATTTTCTACGTTTCTTCTACTAGTTTACTACATATTAACTATTTTCTCAACAGGAAACATGGAACTTCAATATCCCTAATAATGTTTATAAAAAAGATACGACTCAAGTAATCTAATTTCGAGGAAATCATGATCTATGAGTCGCTCACTCTCTTTATTAATTATAATTTTTCGTTTTTAAATAAAAATCCTGTTCTGAAATTTTTGAAAAATCCAATATTTTCATACATATACTTAGGTGTATCATTAGCATCAGCTACTAAAAGAACATTCTCTTTACGTTCACTGTTTATAGCGTGAGTAATAATATGCTTAGCTATCCCAAGATTTCTATACTCAGGTGCTATATATAAATTATCTATTTCAAAGAAGTTACTCTTAACTATAATATTAGCTGACCCTATTATTTTTTTCTCCATCTTTAGCTACAAGTTGTTTGATATTTTCTGATCTAATGTCTTCATACAATAATGTTTGATTGTGTTCAGCCCACTCTTCATTGCTAGCCTCTACATCTATTTTATACTGAAACTTCAAATATCTATTTAAATCAACTTTTTGAAGATATTCTACCTGAAATTCGCTTAATTCTGGTTCTACGAAAGTCTTTGATATTTAAGTAATATAAAAAGCAAATTAATTTCACTAAAAGCTTTCTTTCTTTAAATATCTTTTAAGCTTCCAAGATAATTTTACATTTTCTAATGCAGCTAAATGAATAAAAATTAACACCTTTATCTCTAAAAAGTTCCTACAAGATGCAATATAGTATTCAAGTTCATCTATAGAAGTTGGTTCTTTTTTCATTAATAAGTAATTCCCACTAAAGTATAATTTTGACTTTAATGTTTGATAAATTACATAACTATCAGTTTCAACTACCGACTTAGCTCGAGTATATATATCCTTAAAACTAAAATCCATAACTAACACCTCCTATCTCTAACTATTTTTTCTTCTTAGTGATGATGACCATGTGGTCCATGATGTTGCTCGAAATGACTGATTATATCTCGCACTCTCGCACTTCCTGTTAAGTCGTAAACATTTCTTAAAGTTTCTAAGTATGTTGGTTCATCATGTAAAACTTCAAAATAAGTAACAACTTCTTCCTCAACAAAATCAATATAATCCTCTTCTTCAGATAAAGCATTTAACGCAGCACCTAGAAGGATTGGATCATCTTTTATTAATGAGTTTTCATTATATAAGTCATAGATTTTTTCATACTCAAATAGTGATTTAAGAGCATTTATAGTAATAAATAATGTTTGCTCAGAAATTCCTTGAGAAGACAAGACTTCTTGCATAAGTATACGAATGTTGTCATATTGTTGATCATCTTTATATAAAGAAATTAAATGTAAGTATGCACTAATCGCCATACCTTGTAATTCAATATATTTCTCTAAATATTTCTTAGCTTCATCACCTTTAGACATATGTCCTAAATGTAAATATGCTTCAGTGAAATCAGGATCTAAAGCGATAGTCTTTAATAAGTGCATTTTTGATTTTTCTAAATTTTGAATTTGATTATAGGCAAAAAGCTAATGAGAATAATATACTTGCGTCTTCATAACCTCTACCATTTTGGTTATAGAAATCTATAGCTTCTTCAAATAATCCCAATGCAAATAAATTGTCAAACGCTGTTTGGAAATTTTCTAAAGATGGTTCTTCATAAAAAATTCTCTCACTTAAATTTTTTGCTTTATCTTCTCTACCAGTTGCTAAATAAATACCAACTAACTCTTTATCAATAGCACGAATAGCTTCATTAAAGTCTGTTCCAGCTCTTGCAGCTAAGAATTTATCCTCAGCAATTTCGTATAATTCATCTTCTAAAGTATATCAAACCTTCTTGATATAAAATTGATGGAGTTTTTTTGGCGAATTGTATAATACTACCAAAGCATCATCTTTTCTATCTAAGTATAATAAATTATGAACATAACCTTCGATAGCTGTATCATCTTCTCTGTTTTGTTCATAAATAACTTTTAGATAGTTCTAAACACTCATCAAATAATCCATTATCTAAAAAGTATTGTACGAAATTCCTCTTGTTGCTCTCTATCTAAAAGCCGAAAAAAATCTATGTCCTTTTAATTCCTCTAAAAAAATTGTTGTATATCCATCTAATTTTCTCTCCTTGCCAGCTTATTCATTATAAAAAAATCAATTCATTTTTTTACAATAGAATCGATATTATCAATACTATTCTGAGCTTTTTCTAAATATCGTCTACTTACAGTTAATGTTTCTAATAAAATTTTATCATTATTTTTTTATATAATTTATAATTTTTCCTTTTTTTCTTCACTACTCGTGTCCTTTTGTAAAATTATAGAATAGTTCTGGATTTTCTTCCTTAGCTAATAAAGCTGGTAATGTAATATTACCATTCATTAAATCCTGACCGACTTCTTTACCAAGATTTTGTGCTCCTCCTACAAAATCAAGATAGTCATCAACTATCTGATAACTCATTCCTAAATAATACCCATACGAAAAAGCACTTCTAATATCTTCATCAGAAGCATCGGCTACAATACTCCCTACAACGCAAGCAAAAGCTATTAATATTGCAGTTTTTCTCTTAATCTTTTTAAGATAATCAAGTTTCCTAGTTTTAACATCATATAGGCCATCTTCTTGAATAAGTTCTCCTATACAAAGTTCTTTAAGCGTCTGGGATAAATATAAATGTATTTTTTTCATTATCAAACTTAGCCACTTCTTTTAAAACTACAGAAAATAAATAATCCCCTACGTGAAGAGCAAACTCATTGCTATACATTTTATTCATCGTAACACTGCCTCGTCTAGTATCAGCATTATCAATGATATCATCATGAATTAAACTAGCAGTATGAATTATTTCAACTATACTAGCCATTCTTATAATGTCTTTTTTTATTAAGTTCAAAAATTTCCTAATTTAGCACACATAAGTAAAAGAAGTACTCTAATCCCTCTTACCACCATTTAAAAAATACTGCTTCACAACCTCATCTAATTGTTTATCATTACTTCTAATAATTTCAAAAATATCTTCTAATACCTCGTGTACCAGCGTATCATACTGTTTTTAACATTTTATTCTCCATCAATTTTTTTATAAAGACTACGGTTTTTACTATCAGCTTCCTTGAATTCAACACCGTAAAAAATCAAACCACGTCTTTATTATACTTAAATAAAAATTCTTCCTCACTCATCCTTTTTAGTAACAAGTTGAAAATAACCAACCTTCATAGTATCCGTTAAAACTACTTAATTTATCCAACTCATCTTTCAATATACTATAATACTCAAAACTATAATAATCCCCCAAGTAATATAGATTTTTGATTCGATATGATCATAATTAGCTTTATGATTATATATTGAACTTAACGCACAAAAAAATAGCAGTATTGTATTTTTCATTATTAAAATTATATTTTTTTCTATAAAAAGGAATAATATTTAATTTTTCTATTAATCTCTCATTATAATTATATTTTTATCATAATAAATCCTTCATTATTTGTCTTTATAAATTATACCACAATATTCCAATTTATTGAAAATTTGATAGTCTAAATTTCAGATAAAAAAATTTAATATATGGTGCTGCCCAAAAGTCCTAAATTTTAACAAAGTGTATATGAGATCTCATAAACGCAGTGGTTTATTGACATCTACATCAAAATAGCAATTTTTTTGAGTCACCCCCAAATCTTTGTCACGTTAAAAAGTATATGAGACCTCACTCAAGAAACCTAGATAGTGTTTCTCTGCTTACTTTCATTAAGATGGTATCGACATGTTGCATCACTACCTCCAATATCAATTTTAATTGTTTTTATCAAAGGGAAATCGTAAAGCACCCATTCCATTTTCCCCTTACGCAGTTTCATTAAAATCGCATTAGATTTCCCTTCTTTTTGATGAATAATCAACATCTAATGGTACAATTTGTTTTGATATTTTATCTTCCTCTATTTTTTCTTATATGTTTTGTATTATAAAAGGAATTTGTGGTTGGAGGATAGATACCTTGTTATTGGACGCTTACAACCAAATTTGACAAAAGAGTAAAAAAGCCCTCGAAAAATATCGAGGGCTTTCTACTATCTTAAAGATTTATTCTAAAACTTTAAATTAGTTTTTGTCGTTTTTACGACGTCTTGCTGCTGCAAGTAATCCACCTAGGATTCCTAATCCTAATCCTGCTAATCCAGTATTAGTTTCAGTTGTACCTGTATTAGCTAAACGTTTTGTTGGTTCAACTGGTTTTGTTGGTACATTTGGAGTTACCTTAGCTGGTGTTATTACATTTGGAACTTCCACTGTTGGTTGACCTGGTTCAGTAATCTTAGCTGTACCTGGTACTTTACCATCTGGTAATTCGCTGTTTGGTACTTTTCCTTTACCTTCTTTATCGATTGTAACGATAATTGGGTTTCCATCTTTACCTGGGATTTCTACCTTAGTTCCTGGTGGGTATGTTGACCCATCTGGTTTCTTAGGTGTTACTGTTACGTCACCTGTCTTAGGATCTTGTTCAACATCTAGTGTTGGTGTCTTACGAGCTGGTGTTGTTACATTCACTGGTTTAGATGGTTTCTTGTTAGGCTCTGTTACTGTTCCTGTACCTGTGATATCTTTCTTAGGAAGTTTGTCATTTGGTACTTCACCTGATCCATTGTCACCGATTGTTACTGTGATTGTTGTTCCATTTTCTCCTGGAATTTCTACCTTAGTTCCTGGTGGGTATGTTGATCCATCTGGTTTCTTAGGCGTTACAATCACATTTCCATTTGGTTGTTGAGTAATTTCAATCTTACCTGGTTGTTCAGTTACTGGTGTTTCTGGTGTTACCTTAGCTGGTGTTTCTACTGGAACTTCAACTGTTGGTTGACCTGGTTCAGTAATCTTAGCTGTTCCTGGTACTTTACCGTCTGGTAAGTCACTGTTTGGTACTTTACCTTTACCGTCTTCACCGATTGTTACTGTGATTGGGTTTCCATCTTTACCTGGGATTTCGTTCTGTTTGACATCGGTTTCTTGTTTTCACTGTCTTGGTTGTTTCTTGTGGGTTTTGGTTTTGTTTTGGTTGTTTTTGGTTTGTTTTTTTTGTTTTTTTGTTTTTGGTTTGTTTTTGTTTTTTTTTTTTCTACCGTTGTTCCTGGTGGGTATGTTGACCCATCTGGTCTCTTCGGTGTTACTATTACGTCACCTGTCTTAGGATCTTGTTCAACATCTAATGATGGTGTCTTATGTGCTGGTGTTTCAACTGGAACTTCTTCCGTTGGTTTTCCTGGTTCTGTAATCTTACCTGTTCCTGGTACTTTATCCTTCTGGTAAGTCAGCGTTTGGTACTTTAGCTTTACCGTTTTCATCAGTTGTAACAGTAATTGGGTGATCTTTATCTTTACCTGGGATTTCTACCGTTGTTCCTGGTGGGTATGTTGACCCATCTGGTCTCTTTCAGTGTTACTGTTACGTCACCTGTCTTAGGGATCTTGTTCAACATCTAATGATGGTGTCTTATGTGCTAGTGTTTCAACTGGAACTTCTTCTGTCAGTCTACCTGGTTCTGTAATCTTACCTGTTCCTGGTACTTTATCTTTCTGGTAAGTCAGCGTTTGGTGCTTAGCTTTACCGTTTTTCATCAGTTGTAACAGTAATTGGGTGATCTTTATCTTTACCAGGATTTCTACCGTTGTTCCTGGTGGGTATGTTGACCCATCTGGTCTCTTCAGTGTTACTATTACGTCACCTGTCTTAGGGATCTTGTTCAACATCTAATGATGGTGTCTTATGTGCTGGTGTTTCAACTGGAACTTCTTCCGTTGGTTTTCCTGGTTCTGTAATCTTACCTGTTCCTGGTACTTTATCTTTTGGTAAGTCAGCGTTTGGTACTTTAGCTTTACCGTTTTCATCAGTTGTAACAGTAATTGGGTGATCTTTATCTTTACCTGGGATTTCTACCGTTGTTCCTGGTGGGTATGTTGACCCATCTGGTCTCTTCGGTGTTACTGTTACGTCACCTGTATTAGGATCTTGTTCAACTTCTAATGATGGTGTCTTATGTGCTGGTGTTTCAACTGGAACTTCTTCTGTTGGTTTTCCTGGTTCTGTAATCTTACCTGTTCCTGGTACTTTATCTTTTGGTAAGTCAGCGTTTGGTACTTTAGCTTTACCGTTTTCATCAGTTGTAACAGTAATTGGGTGATCTTTATCTTTACCTGGGATTTCTACCGTTGTTCCTGGTGGGTATGTTGACCCATCTGGTCTCTTCGGTGTTACTGTTACGTCACCTGTCTTAGGATCTTGTTCAACTTCTAATGATGGTGTCTTATGTGCTGGTGTTTCAACTGGAACTTCTTCTGTTGGTTTTCCTGGTTCTGTAATCTTACCTGTTCCTGGTACTTTATCTTTTGGTAAGTCAGCGTTTGGTACTTTAGCTTTACCGTTTTCATCAGTTGTAACAGTAATTGGGTGATCTTTATCTTTACCTGGGATTTCTACCGTTGTTCCTGGTGGGTATGTTGACCCATCTGGTCTCTTCGGTGTTACTGTTACGTCACCTGTCTTAGGATCTTGTTCAACATCTAATGATGGTGTCTTATGTGCTGGTGTTGTTACATCTACTGGTTGTGATGGGTTCTTCTTAGGTTCTGTTACTCTTCCTTTACCTGGGATAGCTTTCTTAGGAAGATCATCATTTGGTACTTCACCTGAACCATTGTCGCCAATTGTTACTGTAATCGTAATTGGGTTACCATCTTTATCTTCACCTGGGATTTCTACCTTAGATCCTTTTGGATATGTTGATCCATCTGGTTTCTTAGGCGTCACTACTGCATCACCGTTTGGTTTTTGATCAATTTTAATCTCAACTGGTTGTTCTGTTGTTGGAGCACCTGGAATGATCTTACTTGGTGTTTCAACTGGAACTTCTTCCGTTGGTTTTCCTGGTTCTGTAATCTTACCTGTTCCTGGTACTTTTCCTTCTGGTAAGTCATCGTTTGGTACTTTAGCTTTACCGTTTTCATCAGTTGTAACAGTAATTGGGTGATCTTTATCTTTACCTGGGATTTCTACCGTTGTTCCTGGTGGGTATGTTGACCCATCTGGTCTCTTCGGTGTTACTGTTACGTCACCTGTATTAGGATCTTGTTCAACATCTAATGATGGTGTCTTATGAGCTGGTGTTGTTACATCTACTGGTTTCGATGGGCTCTTATTCGGTTCTGTTACTGTTCCTGTACCTGGGACAGCTTTCTTAGGAAGGTTGTCATTTGGTACTTCACCTGAACCATTGTCACCAATTGTTACTGTGATTGGTGTTCCATTTTCTCCTGGAATTTCTACCTTAGTTCCTGGTGGGTATGGTTTTCCATCTGGTTTCTTAGGCGTTACAATCGCATTTCCATTTGGTTGTTGAGTAATTTCGATTGTAGGAGTTTGAGTTGTTGGTGTCTTTGGATCTGTTCCATTTTTGATTTCTTCCTCATCTGGAATTCCATCGTTGTCATCATCTGAATCTTTTTTATCTGGGATTCCATCTCCATCTGTATCGCGTTCGATTGTTATTGGAACTTTAACTACAACTTCTTCTGTTCCTTTTTTCAGTTTAACTGGAATTTCTACTGTACGTTCTTCTTCTTTTGGTTTCCAATCTGTTACTTCTGGTGTTCCTTTTAGATTTCCATCTTTATCCACTGTTAAACCATTTACTGGATTATCAACTGTAATCGTTGTGTCTGGTTTATTTGGTGTTACTACCTTAGTATTTGCTGGAACTTCTGCTTTTTCTGGTACAGTTTTTCCTGTTACTGTTCCTGTTAATCCATTCGCTACTTTTGGATCTGTTCCATTTTTGATTTCTTCCTCATCTGGAATTCCATCGTTGTCATCATCTGAATCTTTTTTATCTGGGATTCCATCTCCATCTGTATCGCGTTCGATTGTTATTGGAACTTTGACTACAACTTCTTCTGTTCCTTTTTTCAGTTTAACTGGAATTTCTACTGTACGTTCTTCTTCTTTTGGTTTCCAATCTGTTACTTCTGGTGTTCCTTTTAGATTTCCATCTTTATCCACTGTTAAACCATTTACTGGATTATCAACTGTAATCGTTGTGTCTGGTTTATTTGGTGTTACTACCTTAGTATTTGCTGGAACTTCTGCTTTTTCTGGTACAGTTTTTTTCCTGTTACTGTTCCTGTTAATCCATTCGCTACTTTTTGGATCTGTTCCATTTTTGATTTCTTCCTCATCTGGAAATTCCATCGTTGTCATCATCTGAATCTTTTTTTATCTGGGATTCCATCTCCATCTGTATCGCGTTCGATTGTTATTGGAACTTTAACTACAACTTCTTCTGTTCCTTTTTCAGTTTTAACTGGAATTTCTACTGTACGTTCTTCTTCTTTTGGTTTCCAATCTGTTACTTCTGGTGTTCCTTTTAGATTTCCATCTTTATCCACTGTTAAACCATTTACTGGATTATCAACTGTAATCGTTGTGTCTGGTTTATTTGGTGTTACTACCTTAGTATTTGCTGGAACTTCTGCTTTTTCTGGTACAGTTTTTCCTGTTACTGTTCCTGTTAATCCATTCGCTACTTTTGGATCTGTTCCATTTTTGATTTCTTCCTCATCTGGAATTCCATCGTTGTCATCATCTGAATCTTCTTTATCTGGAATACCATCTCCATCTGTATCGCGTAGAATTGGAACTGGAACTTTCACAGTAACTGTCTCGCCACCATTTGTTACTTTAACCGGAATCTCTACTATACGTTCTTCTTCTTTTGGTTTCCAATCTGTTACTTCTGGTGTTCCTTTAAGTTTACCTTCTTCATCCACTGTTAAACCGTTTACTGGTTTATCTGTCGTAATGCTTGAACCTGGTTTGTTTGGTGTTACAACTATAACTGGTGTAATTTTTGCTTTTTCCGTAACTGGTGCTGGATTTGTAACTGTAGCTTCTAAAGGTCCATTTGCTGTTCCTCTAGCTACAGGACTCTCAAGAGTATTATTATCAACATTCTTAGAAACTTTTGCAGTTACTTCTGTTTTATCTGCAACTTCAGTATCAGAAATTGTTACAACTCCTTCAGGTGTTACTGATACTTTATCAGGTGTCTTACCATTTACTGTCCAAGTATTTCCTGATTTCGTAACTGTTACAGTTTCAGGTGTAGTCTTACCTGTTGGTACATAAGTAATCGTAATTTTATCAATATCCTGTTTATCAGTACTATTAGGGCGAGTTGGTGGAGTAATTGTTACACTACCATTCTCTTTACCTTCTACGATAGGTGCTGTTGGTGTTACTGCTAAAATTACTTGACGCTTGATTTCTGCTGGTGCAAATGTTGTTCTAGTTGTGCTATTAGCATCTGTTATATTATTAGCGTTAGTACCTGGGAATATTGCTGTTGCAGTTCGAGTATATTTACCTGAATTGTCTAGTGTTGTTCCTGGGTCTAGCCTATTGCCGTCTCTGTCTTTCCATGTCCAAGTCATACCACTTGGTAAGTAATTGTTACCACGATCTGCTTTATCTTGACTATCGACTACTTTCAGATAGTTATGCGCATCAATATTTTTAGAACTATTAGCTTTATTTAATGTTGAAGCAACTGGTACATTTGCTATACCATTTACAAGATTTTTTGTTTCAATATCAACTACGCGGTACTTGAATTTGAAATCACGGCTATCTGAAGGACTACTTCCTTCTACGTGAATAGTTGATTCATGTACTCCTAAAGTTTCAGTATTCAATACAGTTCCTGAAGATAAACGAGGTGCATATGGAGTTGCTTCAGTTTTTCCTGTTTGAGCTGTAAATGAACCTGGAGTAACTCCCTGTGGAAGTCCTCCCTTAACTTCTACTTTAGAAATCACACCAGAGTTATCCGATACTTTTAGCTCTGGGTTAAATGTAGCTCCACGATAAACTGTGAAGATTGGTTCATTGGCAGTTTCTGATAACGGTACTCCATTTAAACTTGCTTTTGGTTTTTCATTATCAACTACATTGAAAACAATATTTCTCTCAGCTGTTTTTGGTGCAAATACTTGGACACCGTTACGCTTACTTGGATTGTCAGGGAACACCGCAATCGCTTTATGAGTTTGTTTTCCTACTTTATCTAATGTTACATTCGTAACTGATCCTTTAGCATTATCCCAACGGAAGTTCATTCCTCCTGGGAAGTGGACATCTGCTTGCGGTCCTACAACTGGTTTACCTTTTCCATCTTGTTCACCAGCTGTATTTAGGTAGTAATTTGGATCACCTGACTTGCTGTTTAAATCGACATTATTCTCTGTGTGTTCTGCGACAACATCAACAACTTTATACTTCATCAGATATGTAGCATTATTTTTACCATCAGAAATTTGGAATCTAGCTACGTGATCTCCTAGTGTTTGTGTATCAGCTACTGTTCCTGTAGATAGACTCGTAGTGTATTTTTTAGCATCCGTACTTCCATCTTTTCCTGTTTGAGCTGTGTAAGTTGGCGCTTGAGATCCTTGTGGTAAGCCCGCAACACTCATAGAAGTAATTTTACCTGAATCATCCCACGCTTTAACAGTTGGATTAAATGTAGCTCCACGATAAACATAAAACTGAGCAGATTGTGGTTCATTCTCTGTTAAACGAATTCCGCCAACCTCAACGCTTGGTTTTTGGTTATCAGCTGGTGTTACAGTGAAAGTAAAGGTTACATCGTTAGCTTTGTGAGGTGTAGGACTTGCATTATCAATAGCTTTAAATGTAATTGTATTCTTACCAACGTCTTGTGCTGTTGTTTTAATATTAATAGTTAATATTTTTTCAGTCTCTGTATTTTTTTCGTAATTTGTAGTAACTTGTGAATTAACCAATCTACTACCATATTTTTTTGTAAAAATCATCAAGAATAAGATTAACATGTTTGTCATCTTTTGCTGTTACTGTGAAGGTTACAGTTTCACCTTCTACTACTCTTTTATCTTCTGTAACTTTTAATGTTGGAGCTTGTGTGTCTGGTGCTTCTGTCGGAATAACAGGATCACTTTTATCAGATTTTACTGTTCCATTATTATTAGTAACTACTGTTTCAGCTGTAATAGGAGTTCCTGGTAGAGCGTCTGTAACTGTAACTGTCGCAGTAGTTCCAGTAGTTGTTCCAGTTCCGATAAGTCTATTACCATCGTAAAGGTTAACTTTCGAACCGTTTGGCACTCCGTTTTCAACATTTACAGTAATTTGTTGACCTGTTAAACCTTTTTTGTTAGCAACACTTGTTGTGATTGTTGGTTTCTTAGGTTTAACGTTTAATGTTACTGTTCCATCTGAACCAGAACCTTTGTCTTCTGAACTCGAACCATCTTTATAAGTTGCAATAGATTTATACTTGAATACTCCGGCTTGTGCTGTACTTGGTGAATTATCATCTTTCCAAGTCCAGTTCATACCTGCAGGGAAAGTCCCACCATTTTTATGTGTAACATAACCTGAAGATACAGGGTTTATTTTGTCTCCCGCGTCATCTCCTACTGTTTTTGTAACTGTTAAACCTTGAATTGGATCTTTTGGTGCTTCTGGATCATTTTGTAAACGAGTACCCGTTGCTCCCATAATATAAGACTGATTCGTATTAGATCCCCATGTTGTCGAAGCTGCATAAACACGACCGTATCTAGCTGCTTCTTCAGGAGTCACGTCATCTCTCAGTCTAATCTTAGCATGCATGTGCACTGCATAATTAGAACTTTCCGCTGAAGTCTTAATTCCCAAGTAATATGATGCACCTGGATAGTTACCGTTTTTATCTTTTGTAAGGGTGTTTAACGTACCATCGTATTGATTGTTCTTGAATACATCCCATCGCAGGTTATCACGATACACCCCTGACCTTGGATCATAAAATGTTCGTCTATCATTATTAAAGATATTATAATTCTGATCCCATACATTTGAGATATTGGCTGTGTTTCCATATGGAGTAAATCCTGTGAATCCATCAGAAAGTCTTCTACCACCAGTATTACTGTAACGTGTAAAACTTAAATCTTTCACCGTGTTAGACGAGTGCATGATATTAAAAGGTGCTTGGAAAAAGTATTGTTGCTGGTATGAATTTTTCGTCATCTTATGTCCATCGTTATTGAAGAAGACATCATAGACAATCCATTTTTTTCCATCACTATCTTGTTGATAGAAAGCTTTAATATCTGTTTTATTTCTAGTAAACTCAGGCTCATCGTTTCTTGTTCTTCGTCCACCGTTGTCATTAGGGTCAACAGAAGCAAAATATTTAATATTAGTTAAAGCACCTTGATTAATTTCACCATTTGCTCTAAAGTTTGTACCCTGAGCCATTCTCTCGACCATTACGTGAGTCACGAGATCCTGAATTAGCGATTGTATTCGCTCCTTCTTTCACTTCTTTTTCTTTAGCAGTTACTTTTGGCATAGAAGACACAATTTGTGTTTGTTGTTTTTAGTTTTTAACTAATGCATCTACTTCTTCTTGACTAGCATTAGCATTTTCTAATATGCTCTTAGCGTTTATAAGATCAACATTTACTGCTGATAAAGTCGAAGCTGGCGCTTTATCTTTATTTACCGTAGCAAGTAGTTCTTCTAATTTTTGTTATACTAGTCTCTAAAAGACTTTTATCTACTACTTTTTTTCTACTTCTACTTTAGTGCTTTCTTCTTTTGCGCTGCTTGGTTTATTTACTGAAGCAACACTTTCTTTTTCAGCACTTACTGTATTTATTTTCTCAGGTACCTTATCGCCGTTTCCTGATGTAGCATTCAGTGTCATTAGTTGCTGAACTATCACTAGACGCAACGACTTCATTAGCACTAGCTACTCCAGTACCAAAGAAGATACTAGCCCCTATTACTATAGATGCAGCACCGAACTTAAACTTTTTTTAATTGAATAACTTTCAACTTTGACACCTTGTTTGAGTTCTTTAAGTTTCTTATTGTTTTTCCTATCAAAATAATTTCCTCCTTATTTTTGAAACTTAATAGTTATTTTTAAAAATATAACTAAATAAATTTTAAACATTACCTTGTTAATTTTTTTATAGATATCCCAAGGCAGAACATTATATGGATACCTTATCATATTTACTTAAAAAAATACTTAAAATTAACATAATGGATTAAACTATATTTAGTATATTTAAAAACTTAATAATAATTTCCATATAAAGAAATAAATTTGGATTTTTCCGTACTCCATTATAACACTAAAAAAATTTTTCCTTGTCACCTGATATCTAAATTAATAATTGCAACTGAATATTTTTTTATTAATTTCCAAAAGTAAATTCCAGTTCAAACAAAAAGAATAATCTTAAAATCATGACTATAAAAAAATCATATTTTTTTAAAAATTACTCTAAAAATACTTTATATAATGAGGATGAACCAAAAAGCCCTAAATTTAAAAAAAGTGTAGGTTATAATTCATAAAAAGCAGTGATTTATCGATTTAAATTCACTTTATAAAAACTTTTTAGATACCTAATAAACTACTGCGAAAGTGACTCAACAAAATCTTGTTTCTCAAAACCCACGATTTTATCGAGTCACTCCCTAGATAGCTATATCTTTTCTACAACTAATTCTGTATCATTATTTTTTTAATATCTTTATTGTATTTAATTACGTAATTTAATTTTTAAATATTTTTAAAATATTTATACACTTGACTTTTTAAAAAAATACTCTCAAAAAGCTCTCCAAAGTTAGACGAAAAAAACCTATTTTTTTAGTAAAAAAATCATTTTAGAAACTGAAAAAAACAAAATAAGAATATTTTTAAGTTGAAAAAAAGATTAAAATTAATAATCTTCTAAAAATATTTACATATGTTAAAAACATATGTTAAAAATATATATTGTTAGGGAGGTAAACTCATGAGTTCGAAAAGAATTAATAAAAACAGCTTAATAAATTAGGTTGGCAAGAAGTCCGAATAAAAGGTAGTCACCACCAATTTAAGCACCCTAACAAAGATTATCTTATAACTGTACCGCACCCAAAAAGAAATTTACCAAAAGGGACGGCACAAAAGATATTAAAACAAGCGGGCTTGAAATAAAGCCCCTTGATTTCAGGAGGTTAACCAGATGAAATATATGTATTACGCAGTATTTACACAAGAAAAAAAGATTATATAGATATAACATTCCCAGATTTTAGAAGGTTGTATTACTTTTTGGTGATAATTTAGAAGAGGCTTTATACATGAGTAAAGACGCTCTAGAGGGTTATTTATTAGTATTAGAAGATGAAAAAAATGAGTATACAAAAACCAAGTACATATCAAGAGTTACAAGCTAAATTAAACGACAATCAACAATTACAATTAATTAATGTTGATACTGATTTTATTAGACGTAGAGAAGAAAAACAAAGCGGTAAATAAAATGGTTACTTTTACCAAAATGGTTAGTAGACTTAGGGAAAGAGAAAAAATAAACTTTTCACAAGTATTACAACAAGCGTTAAAAAAACGAATTAGGAGTATAACAAAGTTAAAAAGGCAGTGGAATAAAGGTGATAGCCCCTAAAATTTTTCTAAATTTTTAGGGGCTATCACTAACGAAGGGCTAATGTTTTACTTTTTATGTGTTTACTTACTCTTTTATATCTATATTCTAAACTAATATCAGCTAATTGAATATCCTCGATGATAATAAAAATTAAGAGCAACCTTAAAACCATGATTTAAAAATCACTATTATAAAGTTACTCTATAAATTTATTCATTTTTTTGAAAATCGATATATTACTATTCAGTAAATCTATATCTTTTCTACAGCTAATTCTATATCATTATTTTTTTAATATTTTTTTATTGTATTTAATTCATTAATTAAAATTAAAAAAACATTACTAATGTAAGAATTGCTTTAGTAGATATATTATCCGTATTATTGCTAATCATACCTAGAAATACATAACAAATTATACTATTATGCCAATTAGATCTTTTTCATATACTCCGAATTTTTTTAAAAAGCTTATATAAAGACTATATAAACTTATTAATATTTGACAAAAACAATAAAATATTACCTAACATAGCAATTCTCCTTCTTTACATTTATCCTTATAGATAATTAACTGTTTCTTGATATTTCTCAGTTTTTTTCTTTTTCTAACAAATAGCATAATCGCTACGATAAAGTAGAATAGATATACAGGTACTAATAATCCTATTGTACTAGCAGCTACTACGATTGCTAGTAATAAGAATAGTATTCCTGATAAAATACGTTTTTCATTAGCAATGTCGCTAATAATGCAACTACAACCAATACGATTAACAGAACTGAATATATTTTTAAACCTTGAATTGTGTAATCAAGTATTTGTTCAGCTGATAAGTTAACCCCATTTAAGTTAGCCCCATTAGGATTTTTTTCTAGTTCTGACTTAAATAAATTTAAAAAAACTCAGGATTATCTTTTAAAAACTGAAACTTTAAAGAATGATCCATACGCTAGAAATCCCGTTAATACTATTAAGATAACATTAGCAATCCATGCTAAAACTTTTCTACTGTTCTTTTAAATGGTTTCATAATAAAACCCTCCTTTTATAAACTCAAGGGTTTTTCCCCTTAACTAATTATAACATAAAACGTTCACATAATATATAATAAATTACCTAAATTAGAAAAATTTTTATACCTGAAATGATGTTCTTTTAAAGTACACTGATTAGAGATTTTTTTATTATCCATAATTGTATCTTTATGGCACTAACCCAAAAGAGATTAAAAAAATAGATAGATAAAAAAACTTCAAAATAACTTAGAAACAAGTTAATTTTGAAGTTTTTGTTTTTCTTAAAAGAATCTTTGAATATACACTGCTTTTTATAATCACCAGCAAAATTTATTTCATTTTTCTAGCTTCTATCTTCACCTTTGTTCTTCTATGAAAAATACTGATGAACTAAAACAACTAGCAATAATGCTAAAAAAAGATACAAAAAGCATAATAGAATCAGTATCTTTAACTGCTTCGACTGTTGCATAATATATAATAATTAATTCTAGCACAAATAAGAGGCATTGAATAATTTTTTTCTAAGAATATCATTTCATTGAATATTTCTATGTATTTCCTCCAGTTGGCTTTAATATAGCCGAACAATCTAAAATAAAAATTCTATTAAACTATCCATAAATATTCCTCCTAGAAAATTTACTTTTTATACTCAAGGTTAATTCAAAAACCCTAAACTTTATTTACATAGTAATTTATTGGTGTAGTGGCTTCTTGATATCTAATAAACTTTATGGGAGTAACTCGACAGAACCTTGTTTCTCCAAAGTCACAATCTTTGAGTCACTCCCATTGCTTTCAATTAACATCTTTCACCAAGTGTAAAACGTATTTCTATATTGAAGATTCCATCTTCTGGTGCATATGCTCGAATAAGCTTCTTTGTGTTTTTTTCTGCTATAAGCTGCGCCATAGATAATCCTATACCATAACCTTTTTATCGTATTATTTCTAGATTCATCTAATCTATAGAAACGATCAAAAACTTTACTTAAATTACCTTTCTGAACATTAGCCTTATTAGAAACTTTCAAAATAGCATATTTTTCTATTTTTTTAAGTTTTACCGATATATCACTATCTTCTAGCGCATATTTAATTGCATTTTCTAACAGTATATCTATTAACTGAATTATAGAATCCTTTTTCTCCATAATAATTAAGATTAGAGTCAATATCTGCTACAATATTCTTTTTTTAAAAGTTAGCTAATTCATCAAAAATCTTTAATTCTTGATTTTACCATCTCAGTTAAATCGAAACATGTTCGCTCTACAGTATCTTTTTCTTCCATACGACTAAATACTATTAAGCTGTTTACCAAACTAGTCAGTCTATCTACTTGATTATGTATATTTTGAACCCACTTCGAATCACCATTTTCCATTTCTAGTACATCAGCATTAGAACTAATAATAGCCAATGGTGTTTTCAACTCATGACTAGCACCTGTTATGAATTGTTTTTGTTTTATATATGTTTCCTGTATCGGTGCGATAACTCTCTTAGATACTAATATAATTATCACAAGCACTGATATTATTACTCCAATAGAAATTAAAAATACTATTTTTGTACAAAAGATTCATAAGAATCTAATTCTCGTTGACAATTTAAAAAAATAATATTAAATTTCCTACACTTGTATCAACTTTTATAAATCTATAACTGCCTATAAACCCGCTAGTTTTTCCTTTTTCTAACGCCTCTATCACTTTGCTTTGCAGAGCATCTTGGTCTGGTATTAAAGAATCATCTCTATAAGCTTTAATTATTCTGCCATTATTATCAATCTTAGCAATCGAAAAAACCGTTATACTCTGTAGAACTTGATGAATTTTTGTTATTACTAAATCATCACCCTCTTCTGCAAAGATTTTTATCAATGCTTGTGATTTTGGAAGCATCTAATAATGTTGTGTCTATTCTTTCTTCTAATTTATAAAAAGTTAATGAAGTTTAATGCTATAGCAAGTATTGCTATTACTACAGCTACACTACCTACAGCCGTGGCTATAAATTTTTTTCCTTAGACTTTTTAAACATCTGACATCTCCAATTTATATCCGACATTTCTTGTAGCTTTAATGTGTACATTAGCGTCTAATGCTTTTAATTTCTTTCTTAAATACGAAATATTAACCCACACTACATTAATTTCTGAATCACTGTCATAACCCCAGATTCTCTCTAAAAAATTGCTCAGTTTGAATTACATTTCCTGGATTTCTCATTAACATTTCCATCATCTGATATTCTTTATTAGATAATCTTACTTTTATCTTTTTCTGTTGATAATTCAAATGTATGTTTACTTAAACTTACATTTCCTAATTCTAGTACATTACTTGTAAATGTGGCTTGTCTTCTTGTCATAGAACGTACCCTTGCTAATAACTCTTTCGTTACAAAAGGTTTAGTCATGTAATCATCTGCTCCACTATCTAATCCATATACTTTATCTTCAATTTCTGATTTTGCTGTAAGTAGTAATACTGGTGTACTTTTTTTATTTTCTCTTAATTTTTTTACAACTGTTACTCCATCCATTTGTGGCATCATAACATCTAAAATTGCTCCATCATAATCATCTAACATAAGATAATCTAGTGCATCTTGTCCATTATTTACTACATCAACTGAGTAATTATTATGTTTTAGCATCGCTTCTAGTGCATCTGCTAAATCTTTTTCATCCTCGGCTAATAATAATCTCATTGACCTTCACTCCTTACTATCTTCTTCTATTATTTTTTTCCTATATAAATTTATTATATACAAAACTAACTAAAAATCTAGTTTAAACAAAGATTTAAATTTTATATTATATTTTTAATCCATTTAAATTATTCGAGTAAATATCTATTTCTTTCCCCTTTTTTTCGAACTTAATTTTTCGAAAAATTTATTGCTTTCATACTCATTTTTTTACATTTATAATGATGATTTTTCATAATATATTTATTAACTAATATTGTACTTCATTCTGACTATACATGTCATTGGCTAACGCTTTCGTCGTTAGCCAACAAAATTATTTTCTTCCAATAAGCAGACCACTTTGTATGTAATCTTTCATACCTTTTCCATATCCCCATTTTTCTGCATACTCATCTGTTACATCAGAATTTATGATTTGGAACTTATTGAATCCTGCTTTTTTTATAATATCTACCATCTCTTCTTCCAGAAGAGCACCCGCGACTCAAGTGCAGTGCATCTGTTGAGAATTTTTCCACTCTAATGGCAATTCCTTTTTTAAGATAATATCTGATATTACAAACATACCATCTTCTTTTAAAATACGATATATTTCATCATATACTTTTTGTTTATCAGGCTCTAAATTTATAACACAGTTACTAATAACTCTATCAACTGATTTATCTTCTAAAGGAATATTTATTAGTTCTCCTTTAATAAATTCAATATTATCAAATTTCTTGTTATCTCTAACTTTCTTAGCTTTTTTTCTAACATTGAATCTAATCTATCTAAGCCATATAATGTTCCCACTTTTTGGATTTTTTTCATCTTTGTTATGAAAAATATCCATTCCTGCTCCACATCCTAAATCAATTAAAGACTGACCTTCTTTTTATTTTTTTAAGTGATTAATTGGATTTCCACAAGACAGCCCCATGTTTATTTCATCAGGAAATTCATTTATTATTTTTTTCATCGTATCCTAACGATTTACTTAGTTGTTTTGGATCAATTTTTTTGTCTTTTGTTTATTTTTTTAGAAATATTATCATAAAAGTTATCAACTGATAATCTTATTTTTGATATTATTATTCATTTTTATCACCATTCCTTTATATTAAATAGTTGGGAGTGACTCAAAAAAATCGCGATTTCGCAGAAATCGATTTTGTCGAGTCACCCTCGCAAAGTTTATTAGATATCTAAAAAGCTTCTATAAAGCGAATTTAGATATCAATAAACTCACTGCGTCTATGAGTAATCATATACGCTTTTTAAATTTTAGGACTTTTGAATTAGTTCCAACCTTCTATCATATTCATTCTAACATAGATTTTTATTTTTTTCTATAATTAAAGTTTAACGATTTCTCTATATCTAAATGTTGGATTTGGACGTCCAGGAATTAATGCATTTAAAGTTTCTTCTTTATATCCTACTACGTTAAATACACGTTCAACTTCTTCTTTTACGATCTCAACTAGTTTATCTGGGTGAACTTCTACACGTGCGTTGACTGTAAGAAATACTTTATCACTAGCATTTTCTAATTTACGTAGCGTTGCAGTTTCTTTCTTACCTACAATATTACCTACTAAACCTTCTTCTTTACCTTGTAGAAGGAATTTAACGTGACCTACATTTAGATTTAATAAATCAAATCTTTCACCTAAGTTAGCTAAAAATGCAGTAGCTAATGTTTCAAATGATTCTTCTTTTTCAATAGCATAAGTTCCATTTAACCATCCGAATAGTGCCTCTCCATCAGCATACGTATCGTAATCCACTTCTACAATTCTTCTTCCTACTTCCTTTTCACTGTTGATAATGTAATCGAACCACTCGTCTAAACCTTCTCCAGTTTTAACACTTGCAGTTAGAACATTTTCGTTATTAAATTCTTTTTTGGTTTTTTCTACTAAATCAGCTAATTCTTCTTCTGATAATAATTCAACTTTATTAATTAAGATAACATCCGCTTCTTCAAATTGTTTATAAATAATATAATCTCCGGGATTTGAATGATCTTTTAATACTGCTTTTAAGCGAGTTGGATCCGCTAAAGCTGTAAGTTGTTTTAAATTAACTTGCTCTTTGTATTTTTCTTTTAATGGTTGCATAATAGTCGCTGATAAATCGGTACAACTTCCTACTGGTTCTGCTAAAAATAATATCACTGTTATTAGCTTCTTGTAGGTGAGCAATCGCATTAGCAAATCCACCAAAGTTACAGCAGAAACAACTTCCACTTACTTCTTCAACGATGTCATTATTAGTTTCTAAAAATGAAGTATCAACTAATTCACTTGCTTGGTCATTTGTAATTAATCCTACTTTACGTCCTTTTTCATTTAAACGTTTCGCAACTTCCCATAGAAGACTCGTCTTACCTGCTCCTAAAAATCCACCTACTAAAATTAAGTCTGTTTTATTTGTCATAATTCTTTTCTCCTCTAACTTTATTATATTATTTGTTTAATTCATTTTTGTCTTTTTAATGCTGGTTCTAGCACTTTTAGTAAATAAGTATCCAGCTAATACTCCTCCAACTATTGGCCCTAGTATATAAACCCAGAAGAAGCCACCGCTAGAATCTGGAAATGCCGCTGATCCCCAACCAAATGCCCATGCTACTAAACGAGGTGCAAAATCACGTGTTGGGTTCATACCTGCTTGAGTAATTGTCGCTAATAAACATAGTAATGATCCTACAGTTAAACCTATTTGCACAGGAGCCATGTTGTCATTTGGTCTTCCTACATTAGCACCTTCTGTGAATAAGAATATAATTAAAACTAATAAAAACGTTCCTAGTGCTTCTGCAGCTATTGCTACTGGCATAGAAATGTTATAGCCACCTGGTTGATTATAATACTCTCCGAACATTTTCGCTGTAGCAACTGATTCAAATGTTCCACGTACGATATTCTTTTTGGCCTCAAACTGTGCTATCGATGAGCTATAAATTCCATACATTACTAATGATCCTAGCAATGCTCCGATAAATTGTCCTGCGATATACGTTGGTAATCTTTTAACACTCATTCTACCTGTAAGGACCATTGCTACTGATACCGCTGGATTAAAATGTGCATTACTTAAATTTCTAGTCATATATATACCAAAAGTTACCGCAAATGCCCATAACATACCAATTTGGAACAAACTTTGATGTGCATCATATAATACCGCTGCTGCCACAGAGCCTGTCCCAAAAAGAACTAATATAAATGAACCAATAACTTCCCCCAAGAAGTCATTTCTTAATGAATATTTCTCCATGAATATCCCCCTAATTTATTTCTATAAACATATTATATCAGAATTAAAACTATATTTTTAATAATTATTTTTCACTTCAAAATGTATATACATCTTAAATTCCAACTTTTATTTTATATTTTATATATTCTAAAACATAAAAACAAATACAATAATATTAGTTTATTATTATTAAATCTGTAAACCAATAGACTATCTATTAATTTTTGTTACAAAAATATTATTATATATTTTTATGAGATTTTTATAACATAAAAAAATAAGCCCTAATTAGGACTTATTTTTTTAAAAAATTATATTAAACTATTGTACTCTTCTTCAGTTAAGTAACTTGAAATTGCACCTGTTTTTGTAGTTGTTAAACTAGCGTAGTTTGTCGCAAATTTTGCCATTTGTGCTAATTCTTCTTCTGAAATGTTATTAAGATTTTCATGATTTAGTAATTTCGATAAGAATGATCCAGCAAAAGCATCTCCTGCCCCTGTAGTGTCAACAGCTTTTATATTTGGTATTTCAGTTACTACCTTGTGATTTTGATAGTAAACTTCTGCCCCGTGTTCTCCTTTTGTATAAAGAACAACTTTCATGTGGCTAAAGTCTTTTTTCAACGCTTCTTCTATATTAATAGTGCCAGTTAGGAATTCTAACTCGTTATCAGCAACTTTTATTACATCAACATATGGTAAAAATTCCTTAATCGTTTCAAGATATACTTTGTGATCATCCCAAAGATTGAAGCGTAAGTTAACATCAAAAGAAATTAACACGCCAGCTTCTTTAGCTTTTTTTAGCAATAAGTGATGGCTATCTTTTGATTCTTCTTGAATAGCGATACTTGCGAAATGAATTGCTTCAATTTCTGATAAGTCAACTTTCTCTACATCTTCTTTACTAATTTTTAATGTTGATGAACCTTTAAAGTAAAAACTAAATGAACGGTCTCCAGTTTCATCTAAAGAAACAAATGCTAATGGTGTAAAACTATCTGCTTTACGGCTTACATATCTACAGTCTACATTTTCATTTTTTAAAGTATTTTCTAGAAAATCACCAAAACCATCTTGTCCTAATGATGTTAATAAATAACTCTTATGACCTAATTTTTGCGCAACACACGCAACGTTAGCTACACATCCACCAGCCTCTTTTTTAAATGATTTTACTTTATCGATTGTTCCTACACCTTCTCCAATAAAGTCAATTAGCATTTCTCCTATACATAAAACTGCCATTTTAGTTCTCCTCTCTAATTTCGATTGCTCCAAGTTCTTTTGCTACATAATTAGTAGCTAATATTTTTACATCGTGATTTTCTGGATAGAATCTTGTCGAAATCGTAAATGATCCACCATTAGCGAATAATTCAATTGATGAACTATCAAATACTATTTCTACATCTTCTAAATCCAATTTATATTTTCTATCATTTCTTCCATAACCACTAGTGCCAAAAGAAACTTTTAATTCTTTATCTTTATAGTTAACTTTAAAAATCAGCTACACTGATTTCAAAACTTTCTCCATGTTCCTGTTTATAATACCATGTATTTTTTTATTAAAGTCATTAGTTTTAATATCATTACCTAATAAATCTTTTTACCGATTTATGTAAGGTTTGTCTAACTTTACCATGCTTGAAATTTACTACACGAGGTACAGTTAAACAGTTTTGATAACCAAACTTCGCAGTCGGATTTGTATAACTACTATCCGGAACATACATCCAACCTATTAAAACACGATTATTATCTTCATCTAAAAATGTTTGTGAGGCATAAAAATCATGTCCATAATCTAATAGTGTGAAGTTATCTAGTTTATCAACATTCTCAATTCCATCTTCAACTACAGAATATCCAATTTGATACATATTTTTCATAATTAGGATACATTCTTGTAATACCTTGAGGTGAAAACATAAATATTTCTTTTCCCATCTACTTCAAAATAATCAGGACATTCCCACATGAATCCTAAATTTTTTTGTGAATAGATTGTTTTATATGGTTTAAGAGTATCTTTATCGTATACTAATAAACATCCATAATCATTGCTATCTCTAGCACCTAGAACTAGATATTTTTTTCCATTTTTTTCAAATATCTTTGGATCCCTAACATGATTTGACATATTAGGGTAATCATCAGTTTTTAATAGACATTTTTTCTCAGTAAAATTAATTCCATCTTCCGTTTCAAAAGATATGGTATTATGACCACGTCCAGCATGAACATAGTCATAATCTCCTTTATATTTCACATTTCCTGTGTAATAGAAGACTAGTTTTCCATCTTCTATATTGGCACTTCCTGAATACACACCATGAGTTTCTTCTTCAATAGTTGGTGTTAAGAAAACGCCACAGTCTTCGTAATTTTTTAGATCACTACTAGTGTAATAATACCATAATTTTAGTCCACCATTTACTTCATAAGAATATTGGTGAAAAATATGATACTTACCATTAAAGTATGCTAATCCATTAGGATCATTTAGCCATCCTTTAGTAGGTTCTAAATGAAGATTTTGTTTCCAATTATTAGCTAGCATTTACAAGCTCCTTCTTAGTTTTGAAGAAATATGCTGTTACTGAGAATGAAACGATAAACGATAATGCTAAACCAATAGCAAATGTTGACCAGTGGTTAGCAGGAATTGATAAGAATCCTGGAAGACCAGCTGCCCCTAATGCTGAAGCAAATACTTTGTTAAGACCAATCCAAGCACTTCCTATCGCACTTCCTGCAATAGCCCCGTAGAATGGATATCTAAGTCTTAAGTTAACACCGAACATCGCTGGTTCTGTAATACCTAGTAATGCAGAAATACCAGATGCTGATGAGATTGATTTCATTTTTGTGTTTTTAGAGAATACTAATACTGCAAGAACCGCTGCACCTTGAGCTACGTTAGACATAGATGCGATTGGGAAGATAAAAGTTAATCCTGTCGCAGCTAAAAGTTGAGTTTCAATAGCTGAGAAACTTTGGTGTAATCCAGTAATTACGATTGGTGCGTAGAATAGACCAAAAATACCAGCTCCTACAAATCCACCATTCGTGTATAACCATTGTAATCCTTCTCCAAGTAATGTACCTGCTTCACGAAGAACTGGTCCCATCCAAGCGAACGTTACAAATCCTGTTACAAATAGTGATACTAATGGTGTTGTTAAGTTATCTAACCATGATGGAGTAACACGACGTAAGAATTTCTCAACTGTTGCTAATAACCAAGCAGCTGCAAGAATTGGTAATACTGTTCCTTGATATCCTACTTTAGCAATCTTAAATCCGAATACATCCCAGTATTGAAGAGCTGTAACTCTTTGAAGCCCCTCAACTGCTTGACCGCTTTGGTTAACAATATCTAATGCTGGTGCAAGAAGTTGGTTTGTAGCTGGATCTAATTTACCAAATACGTGAAAGTTCATCACATCTGGGTGAACCATTAACATTGCAAGAGCGGCTCCTAGATATGGATTCCCACCAAAACGTTTAGTAGCAGAAAACCCAATTAACACTGGTAAGAATACAAACGGCGCATTGGCAAATACGTTAACCATATCTGCAAGACCTGCAATACCTGGATTAGCTTCAATAACTGATTTTCCAGTGTAGAATAGATCTTTCGCTGTTAACACATTGTTAATACCCATTAAAAGACCACCAGCAACAATCGCTGGAATAATCGGAACGAAAATATCACTTAACATTTTCACAAAACGTTGTAGAGGATTTCCTTTAGGTTTCTTGCTTGTAGTTTTCTCTCCTTCTTCTTCACTAGAAGCTCCGCCTTTATACACCTCATTGTACTTAGCGTACACTTGTTGAACAAGACCACTTCCGAAGATTAATTGAAGTTGACCGTTGTTAAAGAATACACCTTTAACACCTTCGATATCTTCTAATTTTCTTTATTATATTTTTTTTCATCGTTTAATTCTAAACGAAGTCGAGTTGCGCAGTGAACAACAGAGCTAATATTTTCTTCACCACCACTATGTTCAACTACTTCAGTTACAACTTTTTTTAAATCCATAGTCATTTCTCCTTCTTATTTTTTTATTTATATAATGACATTTAACAATTACCTAATATGAATGGTAACGTTACTTTTTTTATTTTACACCTCTTAATATAAAATTGTCAAGAGAAAAAGTAACGTTACCATATTTTTATAAATAATAGCTTCCTTGCTTCAAAGTGTTATTTTTTTGTTATAATCTAATAACTATAAAGATAGGAGGCTTATATGGATTTTTCAATTAAAAAAATCTATTTACTAGTGTTTCTACAAACATTAATCGATATAAATTCACATACATCTCAATAGCTGCCATAATTCAACTAATTCTTGTATGTAGCTTATGGCTAATCGCTAGAATTTTTCCAACTAGCACTTACGCTTGCTGGTGAAGAGCATCTTGATAAAAAAATAATATTCTTCATATACTAACTAATCCTTATAGTTTTATAATTCTTAATCTTCTAATCCTTATAGTAGCATTTTTATGTTTATAGAATTTTTCTATACTAACATTTACGATATACGGACAACTAACAGATAAGAAATATTCATATCGAAAGATCTTAAAAACGCATGGAATAAAACAAAAAAATTTAGCAGGTTTTTCAAACTCTATTTTTTTATAATTTATTTCATAATTACTATCCCTACTATTAACCTAGGTGTAAAATCTGTTTTAGCTAAAAAACTTATTTATACCCTAAATTTATAAGCGGTGAAATAATGAAAAACTAACAGTGGTTTTTATTATTTGGGGATCTATCATGATAGTTTTTGCTTATCTAAACCTTAGATTAATTTTTCACACTCCCACTTACAGCTGTTGGAGATGAGAATATACTCGATAGTATTAAAAAAGGAGCTGGGAACTTACAAAAACCGGTAAAAGAAAAACTTGTAATTACTATTATCTTATTTGAAACAATATACATCATTATTGCAGTAATTTTAATCGGTGTTATCACCTTCTTATGTATTTGTGTTGATAAGGATGGTAATAATCCCTATAGTTCAAACCTTATTTTTTTCTCAGCAATAAAGCTGCAATTATCTTCTTTATAGGGGTACTCTCAAAAAATAACTGTTATTACTTCATTAGTTACTGTACTAATAGATCAAAACGAAATATCAGAAGAACTAGTTAATAATCTTAATGAAAATAAGAAAAAATCTAGATTAGTAGCAACCTTTACTACTATAATAATTATTATTGCAGCTATTATTAATGGTTTTAATATTTATGGAAATGGAGTCAACAAAAATAGTGAAACAATCGCTCATAGAGGATATGTCTATAAAGGTGTAGAAAATTCTATCGAAGCGCTTGAAGGTGCGGCTGAAGTTGGAGCTAATTACGTAGAATTAGATATATTGCTAACTAAAGACAATAAATTCGTTGTAATGCACGATTATAACCTTAAAAAGACTTGCTGGCGTTAACAAACAAGTTAAAGACATGAACTATGATGAAGTTGTTGGTCTACCTATAAAAACAAGGGATTATACTAGTAAAAATACCTTCTTTAGAAGAATTTGTAAATAAAAGCTAAGGATTTAAATATGAAACTAGTAATTGAACTAAAAGCCTCATGGTGGTGAGCCAAGTAACTACATCGATATTCTTATTGAAGAAATAAAAAGATTAAAACTTGAAAATTATAAATTCATGTCACTTAATTCTAAAGTTATGGAAGAACTTGAAACAAAAGCACCAAATTTAGAAACTGGTTATGTAATCCTCTTCAATTTGGTAACTTTCATCAAAAGTAATGTCGACTTTTTTTCGTAATAGAAGACTTCTCGTATAGGATCGTCTAGTGGAACAGGCTAAAAAAACAAAACAAAAAGTTTTTTTGTCTGGACAATAAATGATCCAGCATTAATTACTAAATATTTACAAAGCCCTGCAGATGGTATTATTACCGATGAACCTGAACTTGTAAAAGAAGAAAAAGAATATTTTAGAAAATGATTATACTTATTATGATAAGATACTAAGGCTTGTTAATATAAAAAAATGAGCCTGTGAAAAAGTCTGTAAAAATAACCCTTCCTATGTTAAACTAAAAACTAACTAGGGAGGGTAAAAAAATGACAAGAAGAAAAAGAGATCCAAAAACAAGAATTAATAAAAACAATTAGTATCAGAATACGGAGTAGAAAGCATAGCCGATATATATAATGCCTTAAAAAGATTTACTAGGTGGTACGATAGAAGAACTACTACAAGCAGAAATAAATAATCACTTAGGGTATGAGAAGTATGGACATGGTGACAAAGAAAAACTATAGAAACAGATATAAAGAAAAAGTTCAAAGTAATTATGGCGACCTAGAAATAGCTGTTCCACAAGATAGAAATTCTACATTTGAACCAATGATAGTTCCAAAAAAGAGAAAAAGATATCTCAGAAATATAAAACAAAAATAATAGGTCTATATACCTTAGGAATGCCCACAAGTGATATTGCACAAGAGATAAAAGAACTGTATGGATGTGAGATATCAGAAGGACTAGTATCAGACATTACCGATAAAATAATTCCAAAAATAGAAGAATGGAAAACAAGAACGCTAGATGAAGTCTATGCAGTAATTTATATAGATGCAGTACACTTTAGTGTGAAAGAAAATGGAATTGTAGGCAAAAAAGCTGTCTATATCACATTAGGAGTGAACCAAGAAGATAAGAAAGACATATTATCGATGTATATAGGAACAAATGAAAGTGCAAAAACATGGTTATCTCTATTTAACGACCTTAAAAATCGAGGAGTAAAAGACATACTAGTAATGTGTGCAGATGGCTTAACAGGAATAAAAGAAGCTATAGCTGCAGCATTTCCAAAAACAGAATACCAAAGATGTATAGTGCACATGATAAGAAATATAAAATTTAATTCATAAGGTAAGAGGAAAAATAATTTGATATCAAACTATTTTCCCTCTTACTCTACTTTTTATATTATTTATTAAAACTTTTTATAATTCATTTAATCTACATTTAAAATTCTTAAATATACTTTTTACTTTTATTTTTATTGCTGTAGCAAATAAGATTTTCAAGGATATATTTCACATAATATCTGAAATATTCCCTATCTTAGACTCTTTACTTTTAATATTGTTTTCTTTTATAGAGTTACTAATACCTTATTTCATAGCTATAAAAATTATATATTTACTTAACTTTCTCTGTATAATAACCCGCCTTATAACTCGAATAAGCTAGTTCTACCTTATCCATTAGACTTGCTAAAGTTACGATAATTCCTATAACAAGTAATATTGTTACAGATTTTTTTATATTTCATCACTATCTTATCATACATATTATTCACTTCCTTTCTTATACTGGTTGACAAAATCTATAGCCATGAGTAGCACATCTATCAGCATGCATTCTACTACTCTTTCCTAATCCTGTAAAAAAACCATACTATAAAAATTATCAAAACTCCCTTCCCTCCTGAAATATCCAAAAAGCTCTTTTTCTGATAATCTGTAAATTTTTGTTCCCTTATTCATTTCTATAACTATTATATGCTAATTTTACCTTATCATATAAACTAAATCCCGCTTCTATTGTTTCATATATAGCTAATCCGCCTAATATAATTGCTGGAATCACTCCTCCATTTATTTTTTTCTAATTCATCTGTATTTATTTGTACTAATTTCATGTAGTATTCTCCTTAAACTTTCTTCTATAAGCTTACACTTTTTATTATAGACTATTTAAATATTTTTTTGTTGTTTTTCCTGAATGCTCAATTTTTTTACTTGAACGGTCACTTTTTAAATTTTTATCTTAAAAAAATAAAACTGACTTAAAAAAACTTTTTAAAAATCAGTTTTACTTTTTATATTATTTCTTCTCATCTAGCGTAAAAACGTGTTTCCATACTGAAAAGTTCCATCTTCTGGAGCATACGCTTTTATTACTTCTTTATGTTTTTCAGTAATTACTTGAGCCATAGATAAACCAATACCGTATCCTTTAACGTGGCTATTTCTTGATTCATCTAAATAATTTATATTCTATACTAATTTTACAAAATATCTCAATGTTCTAATTAATTGTGCAGTGTATGACATTTCGTTATCATACCACGAAACAACCTTAACCATTTGATTTTTATCTTGTCCAATAACTTTTGTTTGTGTAGCATCAAATAATGAACCATAGCTCATTCCTATTATATCTGAAGATACTATAGGATCTTCTGTATATCCATATGATTCATTAGCTGCTTTTTTCATAACTTCATTAATTTTTTCTACTGTAGCATTTTTTTCAATTGTTGCAAATAGTTCTGTTAACGAACCAGTTGGAACGGGTACTCTTTGAGCTGCTCCATCTAAACGTCCATTTAACTCTGGTATAACTAATCCTATAGCCTTAGCAGCACCTGTAGTATTAGGAACTATATTTTCTGCTGCTGCTCTTCCACGTCTAAAATCTCCCTTATTATGAGATCCATCTAAAGTATGTTGATCTCCTGTATATCCGTGGATAGTCGTCATTAAACCATGTACAATACCGAAGTTATCATGTAATACTTTTGCCATTGGAGCAAGACAGTTTGTAGTGCATGATGCACCTGAAATTACAGTTTCTTCTCCAGTTAGTATTTCATGATTGACATTATATACAATGGTTTTTAACATCTGAGCCACCTGGTGCAGAAAGCAATACTTTCCTAGCTCCCTGCTCTTATATGCGCTTCAGCTTTATCCTTTACTGTTAAAAACGTCCGCTACATTCTAGAACAATATCTACACCCTAACTCTTTCCATGGTAAATTCTCTGGATCTGGTTCTCCCAAAAACTTTAATTTCTTTTACCATTCACGATAAACGCGCCATCTCCTTCTTCTACAGTCCCTGGAAAAGGCCCTTGCGTTGTATCATATTTTAACAGATAAACTATTTGATTTATCGGTCTCATTCTTGATCTATTGACAGCTACAACCTCAATATCATCTGCGTGCTGAGCCTGAATCTGTCTTAAGACCAATCTCCCAATGCGACCAAAACCATTAATAGCAACTTTTATTGTCATGTGTTTTTTTCCCCCTGTTTAATTATTTTACTCCTATAAGATAACTCATATGCTCATCCCTTTTTACAACCTGAATTTCTTTTAAGTAAAATTATGACAAACTAAACTTTTTAATTCATTATTTAATTGTGATTACCTATAAGAAATCTTATAGTAAGCGTTTCAAAACACCTAATTTCAGTATAGCATATTAAATTCTCTATTTCAATCAAAACAAAATTTATGTTTCTAACTAATATAATATTAATTTTATTTTATTATCATTTTATAAACCGTTTTCTTAGTTGTTTTTAGTATTTCTATAAAAAAATATTTAATTTATAAATTTTTAAAAAAATAATTTTTATATTGAAATTTCATAATTTATAAATTATACTTATTAGTTGTAGACAATAAAAGGAGCTATATTTAATTATGAAAAATAAAAAAATTTGTTATGACTATTTCATCAGTTTTAGCTACTGTTGTTCTTGCAACAGGATGTGCACAAAAACTGAAGAAAAAAAGAAGAAAAATAAGAGTGGAGATAACAAGATAACTCTTACTTATGATCAACTTAGATCTAGAGAAAAATACAATGGGTTCTTTATGGTATCAAAATGCTGCTGAAGTAGATGCTTTATATCAACAAGGTTATAATGTCGCAACTACTAAAGTTAAAAAGAACTATTAAAACAGCCTACTGATAAACCATATTCTATCGTCTTAGATATCGATGAAACAGTATTAAGTAATATACCATTCCAAGCAAAAAAATGGTTAAAAGATGGAACTGCATTTAATCCGAAATTATGGGACGAGTGGGTTCAAAAAGCAGAAGCTACACCAGTGGCAGGAGCTAAAGAATTCTTACAATTTCGCTGATAAAAACAAAGTTCAAAATTTACTACATTTCTGACAGAACTGATGCTCAAGTAGATGCTACAATTAAAAAAACCTTGAAGCACAAGGACTTCCAGTTCAAGGACGCGATCACCTTATGTTCAAAAAAGAAGGTGATAAATCTAAAGAAGGACGTCGTCAAGAAGTTTTAAAACACACTAACCTTGTTATGTTATTTGGTGATAACTTAGTCGACTTCGCTGAATTCTCAACTAAATCAGAAGCTGATAGAGATAAAAATGTTTGAACAATTAAAAGCTGAATTTGGTGATAAATTCATCATCTTCCCTAACCCTATGTACGGATCATGGGAATCTGCAGTATACAAAGGTGAGAAAAAAGACGGTAAAGGCCAATCTGAAGCTCGTCTAAATGCACTTAAAGATACTAATCCTCTATAAAAATTAATAATTTAGAGTGTCTTAATATTATCTAATGATAGATGATATTAAGATCACTTATATTTTTTATATTTTTAGAAATTATTTTCTTGATTGAAAAGTATCATCGGAGTATAATCATTAAATAGAAAGCTTTTTTTTCAAAGCTTCAATTATTTTTTTTTAAATAGGAGTTAAAAATGAAGAAAAAAATAAACTTAAATACGTTGTTATACCCGCTTTTGCAGCTGCAGCGTTATTTCCTGTATTAGCTAACGATAATCAAGTTAAAGCTAATGATGATAAAGCTGCTATCATCTTCTAACTATTAGTAAACCAGAGAGTACCAATGGTGAAATCAGCTAATGTTCCTAATACTAACAACGCTAACGAAACAACACCTACTAGTTCTTTAAAACCTAAATAATGATGTAAAACCTAACACCAATTGAGAGCGATGAAGTTATTAAAACCAAAAAGTGCCCTTCACTAGTAGCTGAATATAAACAAAAAAAGTGCTTAGAACTTGCTCAATTAATTCGTGAGAAAAAAGTTACTAGTACAGAACTTGTTAACTTAGCTTATAAAAGTTATTGCAGAAGAAAAATCCCCAAATTAAATGCTGTTTTAACAACTGAAAATGGAAAAAAATTCCCTAAAAGCTCTTGTTGATGAAGCATATAGAACAGCTAAAGAAATTGATAATCGTATTAGCGCTGGGAAATTAGCTGCTAATCCTGTAGATTGGAAAGAACAACCTTTCTTAGGTGTTCCAACTTTAATCAAAGGTCTTGATGAATTAAAAAATGGTGATTATACTAAAGGGGTATATCTAAATAAAGGAAAAATAGCAGATAAGAGTGGTCCTGTAGCCACAGAATTTGCTAAATTAGGTTTTGTTATCCTTGGACAAACTAACACTCCTGAACTTGGTACTAGAAATATTACTGATTCAAAATTATTTGGACCTGCTGGTAATCCATGGGACCCTAGCCGTAATACTGGAGGATCTTCAGGTGGTAGTGCTGGAGCCGTAGCTAGTGGTATGGTACCTATAGCTAGTGGTAGTGATGCTGGAGGATCTATCCGTATTCCTTCTTCATGGACTGGTCTTATCGGTTTAAAACCTACTGGTCATGTAGTAAAATTCCCACTAGTAAAAACTATTGAAGACGCTAAAGCTTATTTTGAAAAAACTGGACTAATTGAGCCAAAAACATTTATAGAACCACCTAAAGATTTGAAAAAATTAAAAATAGCATATACTCTTAAAACTCCACTTAAAGATCTTGAATTAAGTGAAGTTGGTAAAAAAGCTATTCTACAAACAGTTGACTTCCTAAGAAAAGAAGGATTTACTGTTGAAGAGGTTAAAGAATTCCCTATTGACGGATATGAAGGTATTAAAACATACACTGTAGGTGCTATTGGTGAAGAAGGTTATGTTGCCGCTGTTAAAAACGTAACAGAACAAAACAAACGTCAATTAGATCCTGCGACTTATGCATTAGGAACATCTTCTTATATGGGTCCAAATGCTAACACTGATATTTCTTCAGTAAAACCATTATCTACATTTATAGATCAAATGAATGCATTTTATAAAAAATATGATCTATTCTTAGTTCCAACTAACGCAGTTACCGCTCCATCAAATGACAAAAAGATTGATCCTTATGTAGACCCAGAAGTTGAAGAACAACTATATAATATTAACAAAATTAAAGATCCAAAAGAAAGATTTAATTTATTAACTAAACAATGGTTACCGATGACAAGACGTTCTCCATATACTTGGGTATTTAATTTATCTGGAAATCCAGCAATCTCTTTACCTACATATCTAAGTGATAAAAATCTACCATTTGGAGTTATGTTCGCAGCTAAAAATAACTCTGAGAAAAATTCTTTTTAGAAATTGGTCAATACTTCCAAGATAAACACCAATTCAAAATGAATCCAGCTATTAGAAGTACAAATGTTTCAGAAAAATGGAAATAAAAGTCGGAATAAATGAAGACGGAACTAAATTTGAATACACAGTTCCAACTTACACACCTTCTGTTGCAGAAATTACCAACATTAGATATCAAATAATGGTACTCAGCTACTATTTCCTAATCAAATCTGAAAAAATTCAACAGTTTACTACTATTAAAGAAGAGCAAAAAAAGTATTGAAATACAAATATAGCAAAATGTAAATTCAACTTTCTAAAACTCTTCCTAACACTGGAGAAAAATACAAACAATTTCTTATCAGCAATCGGACTTTATCATTCCTTGCTTTAATTGGAGTATTAAAACGTAGAAAATAATAATTAATACTGACTAGTTTTTACATAACTACGGTTGATTCTCTAAACAATCAGCCGTAGTTATTATTTTTCTATTAAATCATCTCTCACTTTATCTTACATTTTATTTATCTAGATTAATATACAACATCATTTATATTTTTTAGTTCAGTCAAATTATATCCTTGATTGACAACGAATATCAGAGTATAATTAAATAAACAAAGCATGTAACAGCTTACTTTATTATTCATTCAAAATTAGGAGTCAAAAAAATGAAAAAGAAAAAATTTAAAATATGTTCTTATACCAGCATTTGCAGCTACTACATTATTTCCCCTGTCTTAACAAACGACAACCAAGCTCATGCAAGTGAAAATAGTGATACAGTATCTGCTCCCAGTTAATAATACAGCTAGCAATAATACGAAACACTCAACAACTGAAATCACAACTTTGAATACTACTCAGATCCATCTTCAACTACTGATGTAAACACCTAATGTTAGCTAGTAATAATAAGGTTTCTACTACTAATACTGAAGAAAATACATCTTCTAAACCTACAATCCCATTTACTGCAGCAGAATATAAACAAAAAAGTGCTCTTGAACTTGCTAAATTAATTCGTGAGAAAAAAGTAACAAGTACTGAGCTAGTTGATTTAGCATATAAAGTTATCGCAGATGAAAACCCTAAATTAAATGCTGTACTTACTACTGAAAATGGAAAAATTCCTAAAGCTATTATTGATGAAGCATATAGAAGTGCTAAAGAAATTGATGAGAGAATTAAGGCAGGTAATCTTGCTTCAAATCCTATAAACTGGGAAGAACAACCATTCTTAGGAGTTCCTACATTAATTAAAGGATTAGATTTACTAAAAGATGGAGATGCTTCTAATGGAGTCTGTTTTTAATAGAGGTAAAGTATCTAAAATCTAGTGCAGCTGTAGCAAAAGAATTCGAAAAACTTGGGTTTTGTTATTCTTGGTCAAACTAACTATCCTGAATTAGGTACTAGAAATATTACAGATTCTAAAATTATTTGGTCCTGCAGGAAACCCTTGGGATCCAAGTCGAAATACAGGTGGTTCTTCTGGGAGGAGCGCAGGTGCTGTGGCAAGTGGTATGGTATCAATCGCAAGTGGTAGTGATGCTAGGTGGATCAATTCGTATCCCTGCTTCATGGACAGGATTAATCGGTTTAAAAACCAACTGGACATGTAGCTAAAATTCTCTAGTGAAAAAGACTATAGAAGACGCTAAAAGACTTATTTTCGATAAAACTACAAATTAGTAAACCTAAAACACTAGTAGAAGTTCCAACAGATTTGAAAAAAATTTAAAAATAGCTTATTCACTTAAAACACCATTTAAAAGATGTTGAATTAAGTGAAGATGGAAAAAAAGCTGTTCTGAAAAGCTGTTGACTTTCCTTAGAAAAACAAGGCTTTTCACAGTTGAAGAAAGTAAACTGAGTTTCCTATCGATGGTTACGAAGGTATTAGAACTTATACTATGCAGTCTGTAGGACATATTGGTGGAGCATATACTGCACCCGTCAAAAAGCTGCTACAGATGAAAACAAACGTGATTTAGATCCTGCTACCTATGCATTAGGGTACATCTACATACTAGAGGAAAAACTGCTAATACTGATATTTCTTCTGCTAAACCTGCATGCAGAATATATTAATCAAGATGAATGAATTCTATCGAAAAATATGATTTATTCTTAATGGCAACGAACGCTGTGACAGCACCATCTAACGATAAAAAAGTAGATCCATATGTTGATCCCGAAGTTGAAGAAAAGCTATATAATATTAATAAAATAAAAGATCCAAAAGAGAGATTCAATCTACTTGTAAAAACAATGGGAGCCAATGATGAGAAGAACACCATTTACATGGTTATTCAACTTAACAGGAAACCCTGCTATTTCATTACCTGTTTATAAGAGTGAAAAATAACCTTCCTCTTGGAGTTATGTTTGCTGCGAAAAAATAATTCAGAAAAAAATACTTCTTGAAATGGGACAATTATTCCAAGACAATAATCAGTTCATAATGCACCCGAACGTTAGAAAATACAGTTGTTGCAGAAAATGGTAATAAAGTAAGAGAAAATGAATATGGTACAAAATATGAATATTCAGTTCCTAATGAAGTTCCTCTGCTGATGTTCTTAGATCCTTTCACTGGTAAAATCAATGATCTTTCAGCAAATGGCAATAAAGTAGTTGATGAAAGATGGCAATGTTTCTGAGTTCAACACCCAAGCGATGCTCCTGTTGATGACGCCGCTAAACCTGCACTGGGAAAGTTGACGGTCTTTCTGAAAATGAGAATAAAGTAATTGTCGACGTAAAATGTTTCTGAGTTCAACACTCAAGCGATGCTCCTGTTCTGATGCTCTAAACCTTTCACTGGGAAAAGTTGACGGTCTTCTGGAAAATGGCAATAAAGTAGTTGTTGATAAAGATGGCAATGTTTCTGAGTTCAACACCCAAGTGATGCTCCTGTTGATGACGCTCAAACCTTTCACTGGGTAAAAGTTGACGGTCTTTCTGAAAATGAGAATAAAGTAATTGTCGATGAAAATGGCAATGTTTCTGAATTCAACACTCCAGTGAAGCCCCTGTTACTGACGCTCTTAGTCCTTTCACTGGAAAAATAGAAGAACTTTCTGAAAATGGCAATAAAGTAGTTGTCGATGAAGATGGCATGTTTCTGAGTTCAACACTCAAGCGATGCTCCTGTTTCTGATGCTCCTAAACCTTTCGCTGGGAAAGTTGACGATCTTTCTGAAAATGGAAATAAAGTAGTTGTTGATAAAGATGGCAATGTTTCTGAGTTCAACACTCCAAGCGATGCTCCTGTAGTCGAAGCTCTTAAACCTTTCACTGGGAAAATCGATGGACTTTCTGAAAACGGTAACAAAGTAGAAGTTGATAATGATGGCAATGTTTCAGAATTCAACACTCCTACTGATTCTCCTACTTCTGAGGCTCTTAGTCCTTTCACTGGAAAAGTTGACGGACTTTCTGAAAATGGTAATAAAGTTGTTGTTGATAAAGATGGAGTTGTTTCTGAGTTCAACACTCCTACAGATGCTCCTACTTCTGAGGCTCTTAGTCCTTTCACTGGCAAAGTTGACGGACTTTCTGAAAATGGTAATAAAGTTGTTGTTGATAAAGACGGCAATATTTCTGAGTTCAACACTCCTGGTAACGCCCCTGTGGTTGATGCTCTTAAACCTTTCACTGGCAAAGTTGACGAACTTTCTGAAAATGGTAATAAAGTTGTTATTGATAAAGATGGAGCTGTTTCTGAGATCAATACTTCTGTCAATGCTCCCGCGGCTGATGCACTTAGTCCTTTCACTGGAAAAATTGACGGTCTTTCTGAAAATGGTAATAAAGTTGTTGTTGATAAAGATGGTAATGTTTCAGAATTCAACACTCCTAATAACGCCCCTGTGGCTGATACTCTTAAACCTTTCACTGGAAAAGTTGATGAGCTTTCTGAAAATGGTAATAAAGTATTAATCGATAAAGATGGCAATATTTCGGAATTCAACACTCCTACAGATGCTCCTGTGGCTGAGGCACTTAGTCCTTTCACTGGCAAAGTTGACGGACTTTCTGAAAATGGTAATAAAGTTGTTGTTGATAAAGATGGTAATGTTTTAGAATTCAACACTCCTAATAACGTCCCTGTGGCTGATACTCTTAAACCTTTCATTGGAAAAGTTGATGAGCTTTCTGAAAATAGTAATAAAGTAGTTATTGATAAAGACGGCAATGTCTCGGAATTTAACAATCCTGATAAAGCACCTAGTGTTCCAAAACTTTCAGAACTAACTATCAACAATGAAACAACAACTGTTGTAATTAAATCAAAAGATCAAAATGTTAGTGTAGAATTACACTCTAACCACGCCAAAGAAATCAGTTTCAAAGCAACAGATATTACTAATAAAAATAGATTTAGAAGAATTTAAAAAACAAAAATAATAAATGATGAAAAAAATAATGAAATTAATAATAAAGATGAAATTTCATCTATTAGAGTTGTTGACTTAGAATTACAAAAGATAATAAAAACAGTTAAAATCTAAATGTACCAAGAACAGTACATGTAGCCTTACTTCAAAAATGAGAAGGCAAAGAAATACTTGTATACCACATAAAAGACGATAATTCTATTGAATTAACACCTTCAAGTACTACAGGTGGAAATTTACAATTTACTGTAAATCACTTCAGTAAAGTTTTGCTATTATAGCTAAAAATTAAAACAGCATTAGCTTCTAATGAAAAAGATATTAATACTTCTGCAGTTCAAGAAGAGAAAAAATTTACAGTTATTAATACAAAAGGGAGCAAAATCAACTCCTAAAAACCCACCAAGAACTCTTCCTAAAAACTGGAGAAACTACTAATAAATCTTTAACTTTATTAGGTATTTCATTAATCGTTGCAACTACACTATTAAAACGTAGAAAAAATAGATAATACACTTTTAACTCGGGGCTGACACAAAAGTCCTAAATTTTTAACAAAGGTGTATATGAAAACTCATAGACGCAGTGGTTTATTGATATCTAAATTCGCTTTATAAAAAGCTTTTTAGATATCTAATAAACTGTTCGGGGGTGACTCGACAAAATCGATTTCTACGAAAATCACGATTTTTGAGTCACTCCGAGTTATCTCTTTAAAATTATAAAAAAAGATATAGTTCAAATAAAATGAACTATATCTTTTTTATTACTTTCCAGATACTTTCAGACGGGCACAAGCTTTAGCTAAAGCCAGTTCTGCACGTCTTACATCAAGACTATCTTCTTTTTTAGCAAGACGTTCTTCTGCACGTTGTAATGCTCTTTGAGCACGTTCAACGTCAATATCTTTATCTAATTCTGCTGTTTGAACTATAATAGTTACTTCGCCTTTATGTGTTTCCACAAATCCTTCACTTACAGCTAAATATTCTTCTCTGCCATCAGGAAAAACTACTTTTAATGGTCCCACTTTTAATGATGCAACCATTGGAACGTGGTTGGCCATTACCCCAACTTGTCCACTCGTAGTCCCTAATACAACCATAGAAGCCTCTTTTGCGCTATAAGCTTCTCCATTAGGAGTAACAATGCTTACACTTAAAGTATTCATTTATTTACCTCCTATTTGTATTATACTTCTACTCCTAGTTTACGAGGCTTTTTTTCTAATACGTCTTCAATTCCACCAACTAGACGGAATGCATCTTCTGAATATGGTCATATTTACCATCTAAGATTCCTTTGAATGCTTCTACTGATTCAGATACTGGAACATATGATCCAGGTTGACCAGTGAATTGTTCTGCTACGTGGAAGTTTTGAGATAAGAAGAATTGAACACGACGTGCTCTATCAACTGTTTTCTTATCTTCATCACTTAACTCGTCCATACCTAAGATAGCGATAATATCTTGTAATTCACGATATTTTTGAAGAGTTCTTTGAATTCTAGTCGCAACTTGATAGTGTTCTTCCCCTACGATTTCTGGAGCTAATGCTCTTGATGTAGAAGCTAATGGGTCAACGGCTGGATAGATACCCATCTCTGTTAATGAACGCTCAAGGTTTGTTGTTGCATCTAAGTGAGCGAATGTTGTAGCTGGAGCCGGGTCAGTATAGTCATCGGCTGGTACATAGATCGCTTGAATAGATGTAACAGATCCTTTTTTAGTTGATGTAATACGTTCTTGTAAACGTCCCATCTCAGTAGCAAGTGTTGGTTGGTAACCTACGGCTGAAGGCATACGTCCTAATAACGCAGAAACCTCAGAACCTGCTTGTGTGAAACGGAAGATGTTATCGATGAATAGAAGTACGTCTTGTCCTTCTTCATCACGGAAGTATTCCGCCATTGTTAATCCTGTTAATGCTACACGCATACGAGCACCAGGTGGTTCATTCATTTGTCCGAATACCATGGCTGTTTTGTTAATAACACCAGAATCTTTCATTTCGTAGTAAAGGTCATTACCTTCACGAGTACGTTCACCTACACCAGTGAATACAGAAAGACCACCGTGTTGTTGTGCAACGTTATTGATAAGTTCTTGGATAAGAACTGTTTTACCAACTCCCGCACCACCGAAAAGACCGATTTTACCACCTTTGATATATGGTGCAAGTAAGTCGATAACTTTAATACCTGTTTCAAGAACCTCAACGTGTGTTGATAATTCTTCGAATGTAGGAGCTTCTTTATGAATTGAATCTTTACGAACTTCTGCTCCTGCTTCTTCACCGTGGTCAACTGCTTCACCTAATACGTTGAAAACACGACCTAATGTGTAGTTACCTACAGGAACTGTGATTGGTGCTCCTGTATCTACTACTTCTGCTCCCCTATTTAATCCATCAGTAGATGACATCGCAATTGTTCTAACTACGTTATCACCAATTTCTAGAGAAACTTCAAGAACTAATTTTTCTTTTTTTCCATCACCTTTTTCTATAAATACTTCTAAAGCATTTAATAGATTAGGCATATGCCCTGATTCGAATTTTACGTCTACTACAGGTCCCATAACTTGGAGAATATAACCTTTATTCATATGTTGTTTGCTAACTTAATAGCTTCTCCTTTCTCATTACTATTTTGTTGCTGCTGCTCCACTTACAATCTCTGTGATTTCTTGTGTAATTGCAGCTTGTCTTGCACGATTATATTTAATCGTAAGTGTATCAATAATATTTCCTGCATTATCAGTTGAGTTTTTCATTGCTGTTTTTCTTGCAGAATGTTCACTAGCTTTACTATCTAATATACTTCCGTAAATCATACTTTCAGCATATTGTGGTAGTATTACATCTAGTACTGCTGCCTCACCAGGTTCAAATTCATAAGCTCCTGTGGGTTGCTCATCAGAATTTGCGAATTGATCTGTATTTTCTATAGGAAGAACTTTACTTTCAGTTACAACCTGTTGAATCATACTAACAAAGTGATTGTAATGTAAGTAGATTTCATCATATTCTTTATCTATGAAATAACCTACAACTTTATTAGTAATTTCCTTAACCTGTGTGAAACTTGGCTCATCTGGTATATCTCTATAACTATCAACTACATTATAGCCATTTTTTCTGAAGAATTCTGCACCATAGTTACCTATAGCTACAATTCCATACTCGCTATCATTATGTCTTTCGTTAACAGTATTAACAAAATTTCTTATGATATTAGAGTTGAATCCTCCACATAAACCACTATCACTAGTAATTACCACATAAAGAATTTTCTTAGCTTCTCTTTTTTCTAACATAGGATGCTTGATATTAGCTCCTTTACCAAAAATTGTTCCCATCACTTCTTGCATTTTTTGCATGTAAGGATTGAATCTTTGTGTGTTAGATTGTGCTTTTAAAAGTTTAGAAGTGGAAACCATCTCCATCGCTTTTGTAATATGACTAGTTTTCTTTGTAGAATTGATTTTGTTTTTAATATCTCTTAGTGACGCCAATTAGTTCACCACCTTTACTCTACTACTTCTCATCTTAAGCAAAAGTTTTTTTGAATGCAGCGATTACTTCATCCATAACTTCTGTTGCTGGTAAGTCTTTTGTTTCTTTAATGTGCTTAACTGCTTCATTTTCATGAGCATCTAAGTACGCATATAATTCTTGTTCAAATCTGTGAATATCTTTAACTTCAACATCATCTAAGAATCCGTGTGTTAAAGCATAAAGAATCATAACTTGTTTTTCTACTGGAATTGGTTTATGTAAGTCTTGTTTTAAAACTTCAACTGTACGTTTACCACGTTCTAGTTTTTCACGAGTTGCTGGATCTAAGTCAGAACCGAATTGAGCAAAGCTTTCTAACTCACGGTAAGATGCTAAGTCAAGACGTAATGTACCTGATACTTTTTTCATAGCTTTAATTTGTGCAGATCCTCCTACCCTAGATACTGAAAGCCCTGCGTTAATCGCTGGTCTGATACCTGAGAAGAATAAATCTGATTGTAAGAAGATTTGTCCATCAGTAATTGAGATTACGTTTGTTGGAATATATGCAGAAATGTCACCTGCTTGTGTTTCTACGAATGGTAGTGCAGTGATACTTCCTCCACCAAAATCTTCATTTACACGAGCTGCACGCTCTAGAAGACGTGAGTGTAAATAGAATACGTCCCCTGGGTATGCTTCACGACCTGGTGGTCGTTTTAATAGTAATGATAACTCACGGTAAGCTGCTGCTTGTTTTGATAAGTCATCATAAACGATTACTACATCTTTACCATTAAACATAAACTCTTCTGCCATAGCACCCCTGCATAAGGTGCAATGTAAAGAAGTGGTGCTGGTTGAGATGCTGACGCTGTAACTACGATAGTGTAGTCTAGCGCACCGTGTTCTTTAAGTGTTTCTACAACACTACGTACTGTAGATTCTTTTTGCCCAATTGCAACATAGATACAAATAACATCTTGTCCTTTTTGAGCTAAAATTGAGTCGATAGCTACTGCAGTTTTACCTGTTTGTCTATCCCCGATAATAAGCTCACGTTGTCCACGTCCGATTGGTACCTAATGCATCGATTGCTTTTAATACCAGTTTGGAAAGGAACTGATACAGATTTACGTCCCATAACCCCAACTGCTGGAGATTCGATTGGACGACGTTTTGTAGTGTTTACTGGACCACGTCCATCAACTGGTTGTCCTAATGGATCAACTACACGTCCTATTAATTCTTCACCAACAGGAACGTCCATAACACGTCCAGTACGACGAACTTCGTCTCCTTCTTTAATATCAGTTGTTGGTCCTAAAATTACGATACCAACATTTGTGTCTTCAAGGTTTTGAGCAAGACCCATAACCCCTGTTTTAGTGAATTCAACTAACTCACCACTCATTATTTCATTAAGACCGTATACACGAGCTATACCGTCCCCTACTTCTATAACTGTACCGACATCTGTTGACTTAACTTCAAACTGATAATTTTCTATTTGTGATTTTAGTAATGAACTAATTTCTTCAGCTCTAATAGCCATTTATGTCCCTCCTTGTTTCAACTTCTTCTAGATTGTAGAAATTTTTGACTTTATAGCGTTTAATTTTGCTCTAACACTAGCATCAACTACTTTGTTATTGTAAGTAAGTTTAAGTCCACCTAGAAGACTCTTGTCTACAAGGTTATTAAGTTCTACTTTTTCTAGTTGTAACTCATTTTTAAGTTTTTCTTTTAGATTTTCTAACTGAACTTCAGTTAGTGGCGAAGCTGATTCAACTTTTACAACAACGCTATTTGAATGTTTATTAAACAATTCAGTAAATTGCTCTAAAACAAAATTTATTAATGAGATTTGCAGATTTCCTGCTAAGATTTTCACAACATTTACAACATATTTGTTTACTCCTGCAAATGATGCTTCAATCAAGTTAATTTTTTTTATTTTTTCTAAATTAGGGTTGTTCATCAATGTAACAAAATCAGAGTTTTCATTAATAACTTTTGCAACTTCTGGTAACTCATTAGCTACTTGTTCTAATGCGTTATTTTCTTTTGCAACTTCAAATAATGAATATCCAATTTTATTAGCTAATACTGACTTACTCATTATTTCACCCCTACCTCTTTAATGACTTTATCAACATATTCACTTTGTGTTGAGCCATCTAATTCTTTTTCTAAAATTTTCGAAGCTACAAGCACTGATAAATCAGCAATTTGTCTGTTGATTTCTTCAAGCGCTCTTTTCTTCTCATCCTCAATATCTCTTTGAGCATTTACTTTTAATTGTTCTGCTTGTTTGCGAGCTTCTTCAAGAATAGCTTGTTTTTCAATCTTAGATTGTTCACGAGCATCTTCCATCATAACTTTAATTTCTTGTTGAGCATTTTTTAATTTTTCTTGATTTTCTTCAAGTAAAACTAATGCTTCTTTTTGATTTCTAGAAGCATCATCAAGTTGACCTTCAACTAATCTTTGACGCTCATCTAACATATCAATAAGTTTGTCCCAAGCAAATTTTTTCAGTAATACTAATAAGATTAACACAGCTAATATGTTTATAGCCATATTACCTAGATTAAAACCTTGATGAGAAGCGTGTTCAGTAGCTAAAAATACTAAATTTTCCATTTACTAACTGCTCCTATTCTTCTTAGTTATTTTATTTTATTACTAAAATTAACTATTTTGCTAAAATGATGAATGCAATAACTACTGCTAAGATAGGTACCGCTTCAACAAGTGCGAACATTACAAATGCATTAGATTTTAATTTAGGTTCAACTTCAGGTTGACGAGATACACCTTCCATAAATTTACCGAATAAATATCCGTTACCAATACCAGCTCCAATCGCTGCTAATCCTGCTGCTAATCCTGCTCCAATTAATTGTACCATAATTATATTTTCCTCCTTAGGTAATAAATGAATTTTATTAATTATTAATTTTTGCACAAATAAGTGCGTTTCTTTTATTTATATTAATGTTCATCACTAATTTTATGTGATAAATAAATAAATGATAATATCGTAAAGATGTACGCTTGGATAAACCCAATGAATAGAGAAAATCCTTTCCATACTACTAAACCTGTAATACCAGCGATTGCACCAAAAACACCTGCCGTTGTAAGTGTCGCTAAAAGTGCTAATAATACTTCTCCTGCATAAATGTTACCGAATAAACGCATCGAAAGCGTCAATAAGTTTGTGAATTCTTCAATAACTTTAAAAGGTGCAATACCTATACCTGAAGAAGTATAAGTGCCGACATAATGCTTAGTACCTTTATACTTAATTCCTGCATAATGAGTAAAGATAATAATCAATAATGCAAGAGAGAAAGTAAATGTTGGATCGGCTGTTATAGAATTTACATAAACTACTTCATCATAACTAACTTCTATTAGTACACCGATCGTATTTGCCACAGCAATAAGTGAAATAAGTGTTAAGGCTGTCGCCCATAATCCTTTACCATATTTTTTCCAACTAACATTTCCTTTTATTACGTTATCGCTAACGAAATACGCAAGTAATTCAGCTGCATTCTGACGTTTGCTATCTGGTCTTAATTTAATTCTACTAGTTAGAAACATCACTATAATAAAGGTAAGTAACACTGTTATTAAAGTTGTGATTACACTAGGAATATTAACCGTAATATCATAGCCAAATAATTTGGTAATAAGATATGTGTGTTTTTCCATATTCCCTCACCTCTTTTCTTAAAGTATCTTTTATATTTCTAAGTCTGTTATAATATAAAATTTAGAAATACTTAATACCTATTATAATATTATTTTATAAAATTTGCTAGCGATTTCTTAAATTTTATCTAAATTGTTTAAAAATTTAGTTGTTATTATTTTGTTCCGAAGATTCTGTCTCCAGCGTCTCCTAGTCCTGGTACGATATACCCATGATCATTTAGTTTTTCATCTAATCCTGCGATATAGATATCTACATCTGGATGTGCATCATGTAAAGCTTTTACACCTTCTGGTGCTGCTATTAAACACATAAATTTAATATCGTTAACTCCACGTTGTTTTAGCGAGTCAATTGCAGCAATAGCTGAACCACCCGTTGCTAACATTGGATCAACAACGATGAAATGACGTTCTTCTGGATTACTTGGTATTTTAACAAAATACTCATGTGGTTGAAGAGTTTCTGGATCACGATATAAACCTACATGACCTACTCTTGCTGATGGGATTAAATTCATTAAACCATCAACCATTCCTAATCCTGCACGAAGAATTGGAACAAAAACTATCTTTTTACCTGCAAGACGTTTACAAGTAGTAGTTTGAATTGGAGTTTCTACTTCAACATCCTCCAATGGAAGATCCCGAGTAATTTCATAAGCCATTAAAGAACCTACTTCATTAGTAAGTTGTCTAAAGTCTTTAGAACCCGTTCTCTTATCTCTAATAAAAGATAATTTATGTTGGATCAATGGATGATCAAATACATGAACTTTTGACATAATTATAGTTCTCCTTTGTTATATTATTATATTTATTTTACTCTAATTATTTCATTTTAACAAGGGATATCCGAAAAATATTTTACCTCCTTTAAAAATATTTTTTTATTAAAACTCTTATATTACTAGACTTCTATTATAGAAAAATATTACAATAATAAAAAAACAAGATAAACGGAGACTTTAACATGCAAAGAAAAACATTTTTAGGGATATTTTTACTTTACAAGTATTTTCTACTATATTATCCCACTTCTTTTTGAAATTCTATAATGGTACTAGTGATAAAGCTGGTTTCATTTTAATATTAGTTTATGGATTCACTTCATTTGCTATAACACTATTAATATCATACTTTATTCAAAAACTATATTTATACCCATATTAAGTACTATTCTAGCACTTCCTTTATTTTTCATTTTTTTAATTCGAGTGCTCTAGTTTTAATACTTATTATATTAGTTTTTCATTTATAGCTTATGGTCTATCATCATTATTAAAATAATTAAGAGAGTATATGACAATATTCAAAACGTAATTTAATAATAGCAACCGGTATATATTTACTTTTTATCTTACACCTATTTTGGCTAATCCTTTTTATGGCATTAAATCTATTAGAAGCATCTTTAGTTAGAATTTTTAATTTTTCGGTGGATTTTATTTAAGTTATATATTTATGTACACAAATAAAAGCAGACTCGATGAACGTACCAAAAAGTACAATAATTACAATTTTAGTACTATTAATAGCATTACTAATATTTTTAATCCTTTTAAATTTCCAACAGCATTCAATATTATTATAAATAAATACTTAGCAATTCTAATTCTTTTACTTGTATTAATATTTATAATAATACTGGCGAAGAAAAATGGATAATTCTGTAATTGTAATTTTACTTTTTGCTCCGTCAATTATCCAAGGATTATTTATGAGACTTTCATATAAAGCAATGCTTTTTCTACGTTGCAAATCCTAACTTCAATCTATATTTAATAGCAGCTATTTTTCATTGGATATTATATTTACAACAATAGGAGTAATCAATTAAAAAAAGTAATAATTAATTGTTTAAATATCTCCAAATACTAGAAAAACTGATAACCCTAGATCTTTATTTCTAGATTATCAGTTTATTATTTTATTAATTATCTATCTCACTTTTTAAAACTTTACCTGATACAGCATCCACTACCACATCATACTCTAATCCGTTAGCACTGAGCTTCTACTTTATAAACATATAATGATACTCCATTATTTTGAGGAGCATAATCATCCCTCATATTTTTTGTTTAATTTTTACAAAGTTTATATTTTTGTTCATCTACTGATATTGCCTCCGCAACAATAGAACGAATCTCTTGTTGTGATTTAGTATTTTGTACGTTTTGTTGAGTATTGTTAGAATTATTATTATTTTGAACACTTGAAGACTGGTTATCATTTTGTGAATTACTGTTTGAACCATTATCTCCATTGTTACTATTGTTATTATTTTTGATTTGATTGGTTTCCAACGTTCATCTTTATATTAGAATAAAGCTTCTTGAATTTTTAGTTCTTTGTGCTGTTTCATATTTATCATATGCATAAGCTCCTGCTCCACCTGTCACTACTACAGCTAATGCACCAATAATTAATGGTTTTTAAAAGTTTCTTTTTGCTTTTTGGTTGTTCATAATATTGATTATTATTATTCATTGTTTCTTCGTAAACTCCTTCTAGTGTTTCAATCTCGTTATTGTTAATATTTTTTTGTCACTTTTTCTTACCTCTTTTCTTTATATTCTAATTATATATTTCATTTATGAATCTTAAATGAAGATTATATATTTTTAGTCATCTATTTTTACATTTAGAACTTTTTCCTGATACAGCATCCACTACCACATCATACTCTAACCCGTTAGCACGAGCTTCTACTTTATAAACATATAATGATACTCCATTATTTTGAGGAGCATAATCATCCTCATATTTTTGTTTAATTTTTACAAAGTTTATATTTTGTTCATCTACTGATATTGCCTCCGCAACAATAGAACGAATCTCTTGTTGTGATTTAGCATTTTGTGTGTTTTGTTGGGTATTGTTGTTATTGTTTCCGTCATTATTATTTTGATTTGTTTGCGATCCAATATTCATCTTTACATTCGAATACGCTTCTTGAATTTTAGTTCTTTGTGCTGTCTCATACTTATCATATGCATAAGCTCCTGCTCCACCTGTCACTACTACAGCTAATGCACCAATAATTAATGGTTTTAAAAAATTTCTTCTTGTTTTTTTAGGTTGGTCGTTATATTCATACTGACCATTCATTGTTTCTTCATAACCTTCTTCATAAGTTTCGTCAATTGTTTCAATCTCGTTATTGTTAATATTTTTTTGTCATTTTTCTATTTCCTCTTTTTCTTTATATTTTTATTATACATTTCTTTTTATGAACGTTAAATGAAGATTTCACTTTTTGTTCATCTCTTTTGATATTTTTATTATATCTTTGTTTTATGAATCTTAAATGAAGATTTCACTTTTGTTCATCTCTTTTGATATTTTTTTATTATATCTTTGTTTTATGAATCTTAAATGAAGATTTCATTTTTATTCTTCTCTTTTGATATTTTTATTATATTTTTTTGTTGTATGAATCTTAAATGAAGATTTCATTTTTATTCTTCTCTTTTGATATTTTTTTATTATATCTTTTGTTTTATGAATCTTAAATGAAGATTTTTATTAACTATATATTTCTATTATATAAAAAAACACACCTTCCTAATTTTTAAAGGTGTGCTTCATTATTCTTAAAAATTCACTACAAATCTTGTTCCTTTTGGTTTATTATCTAATACCGCTATTTTTACCATCATGCAATTCTACTATTTTTGGTAATAGATAATCCCTAATCCTGAAGAATTATCTTCAGTCGTCGTTCTTGATTTATCTACTTTATAAAAATCTATTCCATATGTTTTACTTTTTCTTCATCACTTATTCCAATACCATCATCAACAACTTCAAGTATTATTCTATTCCTTTTAGCTAAACATACTGCTACTTCCGTTTCAGCGTATTTCAAAGCATTTGACAATAAATTATCTATCATACGCATAATCAAGGCCTCATTTGCAGAGATTGATATATCTTCTTCTATAGTCGTAGACAACTTTATATTTTTATTATCGAATAAAATTTTATAGTCTTTTAAAGTATTTTTTATTCGTTCCGACAAGTTTATTTCTTCTTTTGGTATTTCTAGTCGACTATCCAATCTAGATAATTCCAAAATTTGATTTATCATAGAAGTCATTCTCTTACTTTGTCTTTCAATAACCTCAAAAGATTCCTTAGCATCTTCTACAGAATCTGTATACTTTGCTCCATATTCACTTTCTGCCATTATTACAGAAACTGGTGTTCGAAGTTCATGCGATACATCTGAACTAAATCGACGTTCTCTTTTTGATGAATTTTCTAAACTCTCTAACATTTCGTTAAAAACCTTACCTAACTTGTGAACTTCATCAGTTCCTTCTACTATGTAAATTCTCTTACTTAAATCATTACTCTGAGCAATTGCCTCAGCTGTTTCAGTCATATCTCTTACAGGTTTCAATGAACTCCTAATAATTAAATATCCACCATACATTATAACTATGATAACAAATGGACTACCAATACTAATTATTATAGGCAATATCCAACCATTAATATTATTGGTAACTTGAACAATACCTCTTACATATTTCCCATTGCCTAATCTAGCTGAACTGGTTTCTAAATCATAATATAAATATTTATCATGGTTCACATCTCTATACTCAGAAATAGCTCCAAGACTAAAATCATTTACTTTAAAATTTCTAGGCACCGATCCTGCAACAAGGTTACCATCTTTATCATATACAGATAATGTAACACCATCTTCAAATGGAGTAAACTTATCCTTACCACTTGAAATTTCCGTTACCTCTTCTATTAACTTTTTTTTAGCCCCACTTTCAACAACACTGCCACTAATAAAGAACGTCCCAATTATAAGTGAGCCTATTAATAAAACTATAAACGTTGTATACCATAATGTTATTTTAAAAGTTAAAGATACCTTTTTAAATGGAAAGAATGATAGTTTCTTAATTTTATTTAACAAAATATCCTAACCCCCTTTTTAGTGTAAATAATAGTCTTATCTGTACCGTTATCTAATTTTTCTTATATTTTTTTAATAATAACATCTACTATATTAGAAGCCCCATCATAATCATAATCCCAAACGTGATTAAGAATTTGATCACGACTTAAGATACTTTCCTTATTTTTCATAAGGTATTCTAATACTTCATACTCCTTACCAGTTAAACCAATATTTTGACCATTTCTCAACACTTGTTTTTTCGAAATATCCAAAACAACATCATCGACTTGAATAACATTAGTCGCTAAACCATAGTTACGTCTCATCAGAACTCTTATTCTAGCTAATAACTCATCAAACTCAAACGGCTTAACGATATAATCATCAGCACCACTATCTAGACCGACAATTTTGTCCTCTAAAGTGTCTTTTGCCGTCAACATTATAACTGGTGTATTATTTTTACTTTCACGAAGCCTCTCGATAAATTCATACCCATCAACATTCGGCATCATTATATCAGTAATAATTAAATCATACTCACTATAACTAACAAAATCTAAAGCTTCCCCACCATCGAAACAACTGTCTACACTATAATTATTTCTTTTTAAGTGCTTAGTAATTATTCTATTCAAATCGCGTTCATCTTCTACAACAAGAATCTTCATAACAATCTCCTTATACTAAATTTCTTCTATATTTTACTTAATTCACATAAATGTAAAATAATAGTTCTTATATATTATAACTTCACTATTTAGAAATATTCTAAAAACAAAAATAATGAATCTAAAATGAAAAAAAGACACCTATTTTACAAATAGATGTCTTAGACGTAATAGCCAGGATTTCAACCTGAGCCTCCTCCATCAAAGCGTACTCACTCTATACTACTCCTTACGTGTATCCTTATTATATCATATTATCATGTGAAAAATAAATAGGAGTGACTTAAACTCAAGTTTACTAAGTCACCCCCATGCAGTTCTATTCACTTTCTTCTAAATTGTAAAGTAGTTCATATAATGCTTTCGCATCTAATTTTTCTTTTTCTTCTTTGCTAATATCTCGAACTAATTCTCCTCTGTGAAGAACTATTATTCTGTTCCCATATTTTACTGCATCTTGAATATTGTGAGTTATCATTAAAGCTGTTAAATTTTTCTCTTCAATTTTTTGTCGAGTAAGCTCCATTATTTTCTTCTGAGTTTTTGGATCTAGTGCCGCCGTATGTTCATCAAGAAGTAAAAGTTTAGGCGTAGTCATAGTTGCCATTAAAAGAGCTATAGCTTGACGTTGACCTCCAGATAATAGCCCCATTTCACTATCTAATCTATCTTCAAGACCTAAGTCTAAGGTTGCTAATAACTTTTTAAATAGTTCTCTATCTTCTTTAGTAGTTCCAGGCTTAAATCCCCTCACTTTTCCTCGACGAAGTGCTAAAGACATATTTTGTGCAACAGTCATACGAGGAGCTGTTCCATCTAAAGGATTTTGGAAAACTCTGCTGATAAATCCTGCTCTCTTATGTTCCACTATACTACTTACATCTTTTCCTTCAATTAAAATCTCACCACCATCAAGTGAAAAAGAACCTGCAAGTGCGTTAAGAAACGTCGATTTTCCCGCTCCATTTCCACCAAGAATAGTGATAAAATCACCATCTTTAATTTCTAGACTAACATTTTTTAATGCATGTTGTTCTCTAATCGTACCAGGAAAGAACGTTTTATCTATTTTATTAATTTTTATAAATGACATGATCTATACATCCTTTCTCTTAGCTTTTAATTTTAATTGAGGTAGTGTTAAGAATATAGCAATAACTAGTGCTGAAACTAATTTAAAATCATTAGCTCAATAATATTTAATTTTAACACTCCAACCAGTAATAATCTATAAATAATCGCACCACAAATTACACATATTAATCTTGTTGTAAAAGTTACATCCTTAAAGATTACTTCTCCTATAATAATCGCTGCTAAAGCTACAACTATAACTCCAATTCCACTATTAACATCTGAATAACCATTATTTTGTGCTAAAATCGCACCAGCTAAAGAAATTATTCCATTAGCAAGCATTAATCCTAAAATCGTCATCGATTTAGTAGAAATACCTAAAGCTGTTGCCATCTTTTCATTATCTCCTGTTGCAATTAAACTCTGACCCAATTCTGTTGAAAAGAATAAAGACATAGCTAAGATAATTAATCCAGAAAGAATAATTCCAACAAGTACAGTATCATAATGAGTTGGTAAGTTTAACCCCTGAATTTTACTAAAAATCGTATCTTTATTGATTAAACTTAAATTTGGTCTTCCCATAATTCTAAGATTCACTGATAATAATGCAGTCATTGTTAGAATCCCTGCAAGTAAACTTGGTATTTTACAAACAGTAATTAAAAATCCTGTTACAAGTCCTGCTAACATTCCTGCTACTATAGAAATTAATGTAGCAATAATGGGATTAATTCCATTATGTATACAGATTACGCATACCGCAGCTCCTAATGGATACGCACCCTCAGTAGTCATATCTGCAATATTTAATACTCTAAAACTAATAAATAATCCAAGCGATAATATTCCCCACAGCATTCCTTGTGAAATCGCTGAAATAAATAAATCCATTTTACACCTCTTTTTATTTTTCCCCTAAATTAATATTATATAATTTAGAGCGACTCATAAACAACTATTTATAATATCGATTTTTATGAGCCGCTCCTTTAATATATTTACTTCCTAAAAATAGTTTGTTAATAATATAATATCAATAATGTTATTTTTTATCTACTACTTTTGCTTTATCTTTAATTTCTTTTGGAATTTCGATTCCTAATTGTTTTGCTTTTGCTTCATTTAGGTAAATTACACCCTCATTAGCAAGTACGATTGGCATATCTTTAGTATCTGCACCTTTTAATACTTTAGCAACAACTTTTGCTGTTTCAACACCGATTTGATATTGGTCAACACCTAGTCCTAGAAGTCCTCCGTCAGCTACCATTGTATCTGCAGATGGGAATACTGGAATTTTCTTAGCGTCTGTTACTTTTACTACTGTTGCCATTGCACTAGCGATTGTGTTATCGATTGGTACGAAGATTGCATCTGTTTGTGAAGCAAGGCTTTCTGTTACTTGTTGAATATCATTTGTATTCGCTACTGTTGATACTTTAACTTCTAATCCTAATTCTTTAGCTAATTTTTCAGCTTCTTGAGCTTGTTTTACAGAGTTATCTTCACTTGCTGTGTATAGAATACCAACTTTTTTCATGTTAGGTAATACTTTTTTCATGATTTCAAGTTGTTGTTTAATTGGAGTTCTATCACTAACACCAGTAATGTTGTTTCCTGGTTTATCTTCAGCTTTAATTAATCCTGCTTCAACTGGATAAGTAATACCACCCATGATAATTGGTTTATCTTTAGTTGCGTTTGATAGAGATAAAGTAGCTGGTGTTGTAATACCTACTAAAATATCGTTGTTATCTGTAACTAATTTTTGACCCATACTCGCTAAGTTACTTTGATCACCTTGAGCATTTTGTAAATCAATTTTTAAATTTTTACCAACTTCATATCCTTCTTTTTTAAGTCCATCTTCTAAACCTTTATAAATTTGATCAGAGCTGGGTGACTAAGTAATTGAAGTACCCCTACTTTTTACCCTCTTTATTATCAACTTTTTAGTATCTTCACCTTTCTTACTAGAGAAGTAACCATAACCTAATACACAAACTAATAATACCGCAAAATGCTACAAAAATTTTATTTATTTTTCATTTTAATAATCTCCTTTTTACTTTAATAATATTTTTTTGTAATCAAAATTTAGAAGCGTATCTATAGAAAAAGACCACTAGCATAATATCTAGTGGTCCCTCGACATTTTTTAAATATAAAAAACCACCTAGATATCTCTATGTGGTCTCATTTTTTTCATCACAAATAATCCACATAGATACTTACTTCTCACCTGAGAGTCGTATCTATGTTAAAAAGAAACAAGATCGACTCAGTATCTAGTGGCTTTGCCAACGAATATTTAATTGTAGCGTGTCAACTTGATACAGTTTCATAAATCTTTTTTCTCCTTTACGTTTAATTCTTGTTTACATTATAGCAACAGTTTTTATTGTCAAGATATTTTTCATTAAAAGATTCTGACAATTTATCTAAAATTATTCATACCTTTGAATTTTCAACATAAAAGAAAAATAGTAAGTACAAATATTTTTCAAAAATATTAAAAAGATATTAACGGTGTTTTATGTATATTTTCTGTACTATAAAAACTAAGGTGTTATCTCAATATTTTTTTGAAACTTATGAAAAATAATTCGTTTTCATAGCTAAATTATTGATATTTAATTATTAATACACACATAGAAACTTTCAGACTACTGTTATACCGTCATTTTATTATTAATTATAATAAATAGCATTTTTACATGAAAAATAAAATTGAAAAATATATCATTTTCATGAAAATTTTACACTTGAAAATAGATTTGCTGAGGAGTATGATAGATATATGTTATTAAAAAGTAAGTTAGGAGAATTTTTATGGATAGCCAGATAGCTATAGAAGAAAAAGACAAATTATTTAATAAAGGATTTATAACAATAACTACAATTAATTTTATCGTATTTTTAATTTACTACTGTTTCGTAGTTATTACAGCAAAATACGCAACATCTCAACTAGGTGCTACTGCTGCTCAAGCAGGATTCGCCGCTGGTATTTATATTATCGGTACACTTGTTGCTAGACTTTATATTGGGAAAAAATTAGAAATTGTTGGTCGTAAACAAATTTTACGTTTTGGAGCATTAATCTATTTAATCACAACAGCAGCTTACCTAATTTCATCTAACATTGTTATTTTAGATACTGTTCGTTTCTTAAATGGATTTGCTTATGGAACTATCTCAACTGCAGCTAATGCAATAGTTACAACTTACATTCCTAAATCTCGTAACGGTGAAGGTATCAACTACTACGGATTAAGTACAAGTTTAGCAGCTGCAATCGGACCATTTATCGGTATGTTATTACTTCCTATTACAGGATTTAATGCAGTTATTATTTTAGCAATCGTATTATCTGTAGCAGTTACAATTGCTTGTTTCTTATTCCCAGTTCAAAATATTGAATTAGACGAAAAACAAAAAGAATTACTAAACAGCTGGGCTTTAAATACATTTATTGAATACAAAGTATTATTCATCTCTACTGTAGCATTCCTAGTTGGTTTAGCTTACTCTAGTGTATTAGGATTCTTATCTATCTATGCTGATAGCTTAAACTTATCTACTGCTGGGGCATTCTTCTTTGTAGTATATGCTCTTATCGTTACAGTTACTCGTCCATTCGCAGGACGCGTATTTGATGCACGTGGTGAAAATGCAGTTATGTATCCAAGTTTTGTATTCTTAACATTAGGATTATTAATGTTAAGTTTCACAAATGGTAGCTTCATGTTATTATTCTCTGGTGCTTTAATCGGTTTAGGATATGGAACATTCATGTCAAATGGACAAGCAGTTTGTTTAAAACTTGTTGATTCTACTAAGTAGGTATTGCATTATCTACATACTTCATTGGATTAGACCTTGGTCTTGGATTTGGACCATATGCACTAGGTACAGTTCAAGGAATCTTATCATACAGAGGAATTTACATCCTTTGTGCAATAGTAACAATTGGAGTAACTGTTCTTTACGCTATGTTCTACAAAGGTAAAGAAGTACCAGTGCTAAAAACTAAAACTAGTCGATAGTAATATTAAAAACTTTAAAAAGTAGTCCTCAATTGAGGGCTACTTTTTTTATAGATATTTATTATTGATAACAAAAGGGAGTGACTCAAAAATCGTGATTTCATAGAAATCGATTTTGTCGAGTCACCCCCGCACAGATTACTAGATATCTAAAAAGCTTTCATAAAGCGAATTTAGATATCAATAAACCACTGCATCTATATATTCTCATATGAACTTTGTTAAATTTTAAGACTTTTGAGTCAACCTCTTTTATTTTTCTGGATAACGTCTTGCGACATCTACTAACTTTTCTTTTATAATCTTTTTAGGATCTTCATTAAGATGATAACACATTGCAAGAGCATAAATTAGTACGTCTGCCAGTTCATCTTTTATCTCTTGTATATTATCTCCTTCTTCGCTCCATTGAAAATGTTCTAGTAATTCTGCCGCTTCTATCGATATACTTTTAGAAAATCTTTCTAAATTATCGTACTCTCCCCAACCTCTTTTTTCTCTAAACTCAGTTATTATAGTTTTTAACTCTTCCATCTTATTATCCTTAGATTAAGCTGTTATTCGTTAAATTATTATATAAATTGTAAAATTCTGCTAAACTTAGAGTTTCACTTCGTCTTCCAGGTTCAATATCACTGTCTACACAAGCATTTTTGCAGATCTTGTTTCTTATCTTTTGCCATAACTTGAAATTAAATTATTAAGTAAAGTTTTTCTACGTTGAACGAAACATGAACGCACGAATTTAAAGAATTTGGCATCAGTTTCAAACTCGCGAGTTTCTTTTGTCATAATTTTTACAACAGCACTCTCAACATTTGGTGCAGGTACGAATACTTTCTTCGGTACAGTAAATAAATACTCAACATCTGTATAGTAGTTTAATAAAAATTGTCAATGAGTTATAATCTTTTGTTCCTACTTTCGCATTTAATCTATTTGCAACTTCTTTTTTTGCATCATAACTACATAACCATCAATCTTTTCAGTGTTCTCAATTAAATGAGTCAAAATTGGTGTAGTAATATAGTACGGTAAGTTAGCTACTACCATAATTTTTTCACAATCTGACATCTTTTCAGCAATTATTTTATCAACATCGACTTTTAAGATATCATTATTAATAATCTCGACGTTCGGATAGTCTGCAAGCGTCTCAGATAAAAATCGGTAAAAGTCTACCATCAATTTCAAAACGAAATTACTTTTTGCTTTTTGCTAATGCTTCTGTAAGAGAACCTATCCCAGGCCCGATTTCTATTACTCCTACATTTTCATTTACTCCAGCTCCATCAACGATTCTATTTAAGATATTCGCATCTATCAAGAAGTTTTGTCCTAAACTCTTCTTAAATGTGAATCCATGTTTTTTTAGTATTTCAAAAGTTTTCTTAGGTGTTCCTATCATTATTTCAATCCTTTACTTATTTTTCCATCTCATCTAATAAACGTTCTTTAGAAATATTATACATATTAAGTTTATTTAGTAGTTGTTTTTGCATTAGTGTAACCAATATTTAATCTTTCACAAAGTTCTTCTCTTAGGACTTTTGACGTAGTTCCTCCTACCAAACCTAACTCTATCAATATTTCATTACTTATATCATTTTTCACCTCATCCATCGGTGTATAATGATTTTTAATAGCGGCTATAATATCTTCTTTGCTCGCAGCTTCTATTCCAATTTTTCCCTTTACTATCAACGGCCTTTTTTTATTTGATATATGCATGTTTTTGCCGTAGGAATATTTTTCTATTATACTTCTAATTCTTTTTTTCCTGCATAATCAGGATCTGTTAGAACTATTAATCCTCTTGTTTTTTTCTAAAAAGATTAATCGTTCTATTTTTCTTAGTAAGGGCAGAGCCATTAGTTTCAAATGTATCGCAATCTATTGCTTCTTTTAACCCTATTGGTATCATCTCTTCCTTCTACTACTATTATTTCTTTGATTTTCATTTTTATTATCCTTTAAAAATTTATCAGTCTATTATAACATATTTAGACAAATTTTGCTCATGCTAGCATGAATATTTCAAATAGTTGTATAGTTCATGTGTAATTTCATGGTGAACTTTGTACTTATAGTCTCCGCAAAGAAATTTCTTTTTAATTCAAATTTCTCTTTAAAGCTTAATTTTTTTCTAGTGCTTTTCCTTTTTGCACACTAGTATTTCCCAATGTTTTTCAAACTTAACTAAGTAGCAATCATAAGTCGTATCTTTTCCATATTCTCCCCAAAAATATAGAAATCCAACAAGGTCAAATAGCATATGCCACCACTTTACTGTTTTTCTTCTTTCTAACAAATAAACTTTCTCACTCTTAATAAGATAATTATATAATTCTTCCATAACTCCCACCTCTTTATAATCATTATAACACAAAAAATCCTTTGCAGAAAACTCTGCAAAGGATTGTTTATTAGTGTATATCTTTTTTCTTAAAGTTAGCTCCACTTACTTCACTAACTGTTCCAATCGATAGAAAGGCATTTTTATCGTTCCTAAAAACTATTTTTTTTAGTTTTGATTCTTCAATACGTGTAATTACACAAAAGATAATTTTTGTTTCTTGACCTGAATAACCACCCTCACCATGTAATAGAGTCACTCCACGACCAAGTCTGTCTTGAATTTCTTGACTTATTACTTGGTAATTACTAGTAATTACCATAACAGATTTAGAATCGTTTAGTCCCTCAATAACGATATCCATAACTTTAGATGCGATGAAATAACTTATCATAGAATATAATGCAGCTTCCCACGTGAAAACAAATCCAGATGCGATAAAGATAACAACATTTATTCCAAGAACCATTTCACCTACAGAAATCGGTAATTTTTTAGTAGCATAGATTGAGAACATCTCACTACCATCTAATGTACCACCATTTCTGATAACTAGCCCTACTCCAATTCCAAGTATAATTCCTCCGAATATACAAGCTAAAAATGGATCCGTAACTAGTGGTGGAATGCTTTGGAAGTATGATGTAGCTACAGAAAGAATAACAATACCAAAAATAGATGCTATAGAAAATCCTTTACCAATCTGTTTTATATCCTAAATATAAGAATGGAATATTTAAAAGAAAGATAAATAATCCAAGTGGTAATCCTAAATAATGGCGAGCAATAATAGATACCCCAATCACTCCTCCATCTAGGATATTATTAGGAATTAAGAAAAATTCTAATCCTGCCGCAAAGATCAACGATCCTATAACTATACTAATATATTTCTTTAAAAATTCTAATCTACTATCCATTGAATCTCCTTTTTATTTTATTTTTTGGCAAATAGGACAAAAATGACTCGAACGACCTTTTATTGTAACATTTTCTACATCATGGCCTAATGGACAAACCTTCTTACCATAAATCTGGTGGAAATTCTGCATATTTCCTTCTCCACCATCAGCATGTACATAATCTGAAATTGTAGATCCACCTTCTTTTATCGCTAAATCTAGAATATCAACTAACTCCTTAAATAAACTTTCCTTTTTCTTTTTAGAAAGTTCACTCGCTTTAGTTAAAGGGTGTATTTTTTGACGATACAATACTTCACAATCATAAATATTCCCGCATCCACAAAAAACATTCCCTTCCAATAGCAATGCTTTAATAGATTGATCTTTATATTTATTTTCATCTAATTTATCTAGAAAAATACTTTTTAGCTTTTTATCAAACGGTTCTGGAGCAGAGATTAACAAAAGGTTTAAATTTCGTTACATCTTCTATGTATCTAAGTTCGCCAAATCTTCTAATATCACTGTAAACTAATTTTTTTCACCAGTCGATAATTCGAAAATCACATGTTGATGTTTGAAGTAGTTCTTATTAGTAATTTCTGCTATATCTTTTACTATGCTCCCGTCATTCCAAAATGTGTGATAATATATCCTTCATTTAATGTAAAAATATAAATATTTCCCTCTTCTAGATAATTTCTCTATAGTTTTACCTTTTTACATTCTCCGAGAAAAAAATTTATATCCTGCTTCACTATCGCCATTTTATTCAATTTATGACTTTTCTGTTACAACATTTGAATATTTTACATCTAGAATTTGCTTATTTATTACTACTTCTTCAAGTCCAAATTTTATATTCTCTACCTCAGGTAATTCTGGCATAATATACTCCTATTTTTTTATACTTACTTTTTATTTTTAATATAAATATTTGGAAATATCAAAAAAATTTCCCACTTTTTATTTTCTAATTTTCAATATTTATCTCCAATTTTTCATCTTTATTATGGCAACAAATTGAAATTTGTAGTATAATAATAAAGTTATAATGTATAGAAGGGATTATATTAAATGAAAGAAAGAATATCTAGAAGAGATAGAATCAGTTCTGGATCAAAAAATGATAAACACTCTCCTAAAAAAAGAGGATTTAAAAAAATAATATTTACAGTTCTAGCATTGCTATTTTTAGGAACAGGAGCTTTTGCCGCGTATACGTTTTTCAACTTCTATAATTCAACTCACAAAGGATATAAAAAAGTTGATTACTTAAAAGAAGTTGATCCTAACTTTAAGAAATTTTCAGTATTAATTTTAGGAATAGATATGAATGATGACCGTAAAGCTCAAGGTCAAACTCGTGAAGATAGTCGTACAGACTCAATGATTCTAGCAACTGTTAACAAAGATAAAAAACGTATGGATATGGTTAGTATTCCTCGTGACTCACTTGCTTTAATGCGTGAAAAAAATGACGAGAACAATGATAGTGCATACTTCTATGATAAAATTACACATGCTCATGCTTATAATGATGTAAAAGGAACAACAAACGCTGTAGAAAATTTATTTAATACACCTATTAACTTCTACGTATTAATAAACTTCAAGGCTTTTGAGCAAACTGTTGATGCCTTCGGCGGCATTGATTTATATGTACCATTCGATATGGATGAACAAAACGCCAATGGTGAAGAAAACACTGTTAAATTGAAAAAAGGATGGCACACTCTAAACGGGGAACAAGCTCTTGCTTTTGCTCGTAGTAGATATTACGATAGTGATATCGAACGTGGTCAACGTCAACTTCAAGCTATTCACGCTCTTATCGATAAAGCAAAAAGTTTAAATGCTTTAACTAAAATCAACGATGTAATTAATATCGCAGGTGATAATGTAGAACATAACCTATCAACGACAGAAATCTCTTCAGCGATAAAAATGTTCTTTAATGATGATATTCAAATCGTTTCACACAGAATCGATGGATATGATGTAATGTACAACGGTGTATATTACTACTATCCTCGTCCACTATCTCTATTATACGCGTCATCAGCGTTAAGAGATAATTTAGATTTACCATTACCAAAATCAAAAGATTTACTAAATATATATTACCAAGGTCACATAAATATTGGATTAAAAGAATATAGAATAACTGATTTATTACCGAAAAACTATATATCCAGAAGTTTCACTTACGATAATGTCACATGGAGTTTACTAATCAATCTTCCAGAACAACTTTCTAAAGAAGATCTGAAAAAGATATTACAGTAAGTAACGAAAATAGACCCTGATGAAAATGGTAATACTGAAAATAATGCTAATAATAGCAATGAACAGCAAAATACTACAACTGGTATCGGTACTACAAATACCCATCAAAAATACCGGAGTTAATAATAATCAATAATAATTAATATCCCATCAAAAATAATTTTTTTGATGGGATATTAATTATTATTTGAAAAATTTTACATTTACAGTTCCAGTATTTGAAGATGTGAATAATTGTTTCTTTTATTTGAGCTATTTGTAAAATTTGATTCTTCATCACTTAATTCAGCTATAATATCACCTTGTATTGACTTAAGAGTAATAGAATTATTTGCAGTAAGATTACTTAAAAATAATATTACCAGTAGTTGTTTTTAAGTTAATATTATCTGAACTTTCACTAGGAAGATTACTTACCTTAATATTTCCTAGTTTATTAGTTATATTAATATCTTTTATTGTTGATGATGACAACTCTGTATCTCCTATTTTATTATCAACACTAATATCTTTTAAATCATTAATATTATTTAATTTAACATTTCCTGTAGCAACATTAATTTTTAGAAATTATTTTTACTATTTAAGTTATCTATATTTAAATTTCCAGTTGCTAATTTAATGTCAGCATCTGAAGCTGAAATATTAGTTATATATACATCACCTAGTTCACTATTAATTATAAGAGATTTAATATCTAGATTCTTGATAAAATAATCTCCTATTTTATTAACTAAATTGATATCGATATTAGAAGATTTAGGTATTTTTTTATAATAAGTTTTCTTTTTCAGTAAAGAAATTAAAAATTAATACCCACAATATTTTTTTATTTTCTTTTATAGATAACTTATTTCCTATGTGCTCTATATTAACTTTTACGTTCTAGAGCAGTATAGTATTCTATTTCCATATTTTTTTAGAAGCAGTATTCTCTTCTATGGTTACATCAGAATCATTAATATCTAAATCTAAATTTTTAACATCATTAATTGAGATAGTATAATTCTTTTTCTCGAAATTAGAAGAAAAATCTAGGTATATGACCATTATTTAAGTAAGTTGCTAATCCTATCAATACTAATCCAAAAATTATAAAACTAATAGAAATTTTTATAAATTTATTCATTTATATACACCTCTTTTTGAAAATCTTCACAAAAATTGTTCTGATGTTTATATCATTTTTGACGTAATTTTTATATATTTTTATCAACCAGTAAATACCAATTAAACCAGCCCCTGAAATAACAAATCCAAATCCTAAAAGTATCTAAGAAATACGAAAATATTTCTTTCGTAAATAAGATAAAATGAGGGATTTTAATATTAATAAGATTCCACCAATAAAAAAATAGCTATAATAGAAAGTGCAATACTAAATATTATAGACAGAATAACTATAAAAAGACTAGTGACTAGAAAAAATATAGTTATCCAAGCAGGAAATAGTAATACGGTAATAATAAAAGCCGAGCTCTGTAGGGATTTTTCGTGGTATAAACCTCCATACTAGTTTTGTTTGTTTTTCCCAATATTATGTTCATCTAAAAATCTGATCAACGATAATATTAATATCCCCTAATTGCGATACAGCTTCTTCTTCACTTAAGCCCTCATCAATACGATCATCAATCATTTCTTCGAAAAAAATTGAGTGTTTTATATATCTCTTTTGGCGATAAATATGGTTTTAATTTATTTCCCAAAAGAGCGCAAAACTATGTCTTATTCATATTTTTCATCTCCTAATATATATTTATGTGCATTACTTAGTACTTTCAGTCGATAAGAAATTCCTGAATTTTATTGAGACCAACATCTGTAATTTTATAATATTTTCTTAATCTACTATTATGTTCTACCGAATATGAGGTAACACAATCGTTTTGCTTCCAAGCGTTTTAAGATTGGATATAACGTTGATTCCGATATGGAATTACATTTGAAACATCTTTTATAATTTTATACCCATATGATTCAGAATTACGTAAAGTAGCAAGAACACATATTTCCAATAAACCTCTTTTTAATTGAGCTTCCATACAAATATCTCCTTTCACATAATACTATACATTTGCATAGTATAATTTGTCAAGTAGTATAATGAGAAATATATTCTAATTATTGACATTTTATTTATAATACATCATAATTAATATAGTAAATTCAGCAAATTATAAATTACAAAGGAGGTACTATGGCGAAAAATTTATTACAATCAAAAGAAGATTCATACGATGAATTTGTAGAGAAAAAAATCTACATTCATTACTCATCTTATAAGAATTAATAGCGAAGAAGAAGCCCGAGAGTTTATTCAAAAAATGAAGAAAAAACACTACGACGCTACACATGTTTGCTCATGCTATGTAGTTGGTGATAATAACGAAATAACTCGTGCTAATGATGACGGAGAACCTAGTGGAACTGCTGGCGCTCCAATGCTAGACGTACTCGTAAAGAACGAAATTAAAAATGTCTGTGCCACAGTAATAAGATACTACGGTGGAACTAAACTAGGAACTGGTGGTTTAGTTCGTGCATATGGTGGTGGAGTAATTAACGCGCTAAAAAATGCAATATTGGTAGAAAGAAAAGATGCTTTTGAAGTTAGACTAGAATTAGATTATAGTCTAAACGGAAAAATAGAATATGAAATTGGAAAAACTAATTTCATCGTGAACAACTTAGAATACACTGACAAAATCATTTATACAATTTATATAATGCAAGAAGACTATGATAACTTTGAAAATTGGATTGCTAACCTAACTAACGGTCAATTCAAAATTCTATCTTCAAAAGAAAAAAACAACTCGAATTTGATATTAAATAAAGAAAGAAGGTACAAGAAACCATACTTCATGGTCTCTTATACCTTCATTATTTATTCTACTAGAAAAATTCATCTATCCATTCTTTTAAATCAGAGATACCCTTCTCTACTATTTTTTTCTTTATTATTGAATGCTAAATCCAGACCCTCTACTCTTATAACGTTAACTTTGTCTATTCCTAGGATGCTAAATACTCCTCGTACATATTGAACTGCAAAGTCTAAGTTAGTATATTGGATATGCTTATCAAATTCTCCCCCACTAGTTATGATGAAGGTTATTTGTTTATTAGAATCGTCTAATCCTATTAAAGACTCTACCTCACATTTAAAAGTTTCATTTACTATCATTATATTATCAATATAATCTTTAAACTTTTGATACTACGTTAAAATTATGAAGCGGCATATAAATAAATACTGCTTCAGAACTCTTCCATTGTTCCAATAATTCCTTTTGTCTAATTTTATCCTGTTGTTCTTTTTCTGTTAATTGTACTCCCTCATAATTAAACATAAACTTATCCATCACCGGGATGTGAGTACTCGGATCATATAAATTTATCTTTTCGATATTGCTAAACCCTTCTTCTATTAATTTTTCTTCACCGATTTTTGCTAAAATATTAGAAAATTCTATGCTTTCCGTCAAAAATCTGGATGACACATAATCTGTAAAATTTTCATCATTTCACCTCAAAGAATAATTCATTATAAGAAATAGCTCCTTTATCTAAAGTAAGACAAGAAGCTATTAATATTATTTAAATTCTGAATAAATAGTATTTATAGTTTTTTCATAATCATCATTATGAACACCGACGATAATGTTAATCTCATCATTAGTTTGTGAAATTAGTGCAATATTTACTCCAGCTTCCCCTAGTGCTTTGAATAATCTACCAGATAGTCCTTTTGTATTTTTCATTTTTTCTCCAACTGTAGCAATTAGAGAAATCTCATGAGTTACATTTACCTCATCCGCATCTAAAACTGCTTTAATTTTAGCTACTAACTCATGAATAAATGGTCTAACATTACCTGTTTCAACAACCACAGAGAATGAGTCAATTCCACTTGGAATGTGCTCGATACTAACATTGAAGTCTTCAAAAATTTTCAGAGCTTTACCAATTAATCCAACTTCATTTGCCATGTGACGTTTTTTAATAGTAATAATAGAGAAATCTTTTTTCCCTGCAATACCTGTAACTATTTGTTTCGCATCTAGATGTTTATTATCTGAGATAATAGTTCCTTCTGCTGTTGGATCATTTGTGTTACGAATTTGGATTGGGATGTCTTTATCACGTACTGGGAAGATTGCTTCTTCATGAAGAACACTTGCACCCATATATGAAAGTTCACGAAGTTCTGTATAACTAATTACTTTAATCTCATGTGGATTGTCAATAATACGAGGATCTGCCATTAAGATTCCAGATACGTCAGTCCAGTTTTCATAAACACTTGCATTTGCAATATTAGCAACAATCGCTCCACTAACATCTCCTCCACCACGAGTCATAATTTTAATTTCACCATTTGGTCTACTTCCATAGAACCCCGGAATAAGAAGACGATCGTACTCTTTTACAATAGCATCAAAGGCTGTTTGAGTTTTTTCAAAATCAATCTCACCTTGGTAGTTATAAAAGATTAAGTCTTTAGCATCTACAAAGTGATATCCTAAATACTCTGCCATTAATAAAGCTGTTAAATATTCACCACGGCTTACTAAATACTCTTCATCAATACCTTTACTAATTTCAGCTTTTAATTTAGTAAGTTCACCTTCAATATCAAATTTTAAATTTAATTCACTTTTAATAGCAATAAATTTATCTTCAATCATTTTAAAAGATATTATCAAAATTTATATTGTATTTAGTGTGTGCATAGCATAAATATAGTAAATCTGTAACCTTATTATCTTCTTTATCCGCCTTACCAACAGCACTCACTACAACAAAACGACGTGCATCGTCTAATTCTACAATATTTTTTTAACTTTTTTTAAATTGTTCGGCACTTGCTACCGAGCTTCCTCCAAATTTTGATACTCTAACCATCTTAACTCCTTTTTCTAATTCATGTTGTTTGTATTTTTATTACTAATATATATTATATAACTATCTGTAGAAAAAAATCAATAAATTTTCTGAAAAAAATCTAACATTTATTTTCAATAATCACTTTATTACTTATTTTTTTAATTATTTATGAAACTTAGCAACTGCTAAATTTACTGTCTTTCTCTCTACTTCATCAACTAAAGAACTTAGTTGTTTTAATGAAATTTCTTTTTGTTCTTACATAGTAGTTTTCTCTGTGCTGTTCAACACTCTCTACTAATTCACCTGATAATTCTACTGATGAACGAACTAAATAATTTCTTCTAGTTAATTCTTCTGAGTAAGATAAATCATTCTTAATTACTACATCAACTCGAGTTGAACCTTCATTTATATCTACTATATCTTGAACAATGGCATTTCCTGTAGGTAATTTCCCTGCTCCTTGTCCATAAAACTTAAGTTCTCCGATGAAAGAACCATCTAAAGTAATAATATTATTATTTAAAGGAACAGCCGCTTCTTGAGATTCTTTTCCAAATATAGAAAGCATTACAGATGTTTCATACTCCCCATTTTCTACATTTGTTTCTCCAATATATTTAACAGCCAAGTCATATTTTTAAGTAATCAATATCATTTTTTTGTAATGTTTCTCATAGAATACGTAGGGAAATCAGGTTCAATATGAATGTCAAAAGCAAGTGCATTACTCAAGATAATTTTGTTAACAACATCCCCACCATCTACATCAGCACTAGGATCAGCCTCTGCATATCCTAAATCTTGAGCAGTTTTTAATGTAGAATCAAATTCTTGATCATTTCTGTACATATTATCTAAGATATAGTTACTTGTTCCATTAAAAATACCATACACTCGTTTTACTTCATCAACACGTCTAGTTCTCTCTAAGTTAACAAGCCATGGAATTCCTCCACCAACGCTTGCTTCAAAAATAAACTTAACATTATTCTTCTCAGCTAAAGCAACAAATTCATCTAAATGCTTCGCAGCCACAGCTTTGTTCGCTGTAACAACATGTTTACCATTTTCTAAAGATCCTTTAATAAAATCATACGCAGGATTTAATCCTCCTAAGCACTCAACTACTACTGAAATTTCTTCATCATTTAAAATTTCATTAATATCATCTGTAGCAAGATGCATCTTATCACGACTTCTTGCGAATACACTCTTCACTTCTATTTTCTTTAATTCTTCAGTTTTACCGTTAGTAATAATATCATATACCCCACTTCCAACAGTTCCATATCCTAAAAATCGCAATCTTCATAATTAATTTCTCCTAAGTTCATTATTTATTTTCAATTATATAGTTAAAAGTTTATCAAGTATTTTTATTTATGTCAAAATAAATCAATTTGAAAATTTTCAAAAAAATTTCAATTTTTTTGATTATTTCGACTGTTTTTATAACTTATTTTGGTGTAAAATTATAATTATAAAAATTAATTAAGTTCTTTTTGTAAAAAACACTTGTATTTTTTTATAGAGAACATTGTATCATATATACAACGATAAAGCAAGGAGATTTTAAATGATTTACGAAAGTACAAGAGATATTAATAGAAAATTAAATCCAAGTGAAGCTATTCTTCAAGGTTTAAGTGAAGAAGGTGGACTTTTCGTTTTAAGAGATTTAGGAAAAAATAAATTAGATTTAGAAAAATTAATCGGAAAAAGCTACTATGAAGTAGCTGAAGCCGTGCTACGTCTTTTCGTAGACTTTAGCGATGAAGAAATTAAAAAATGTGTAGAAGAAGCATATAGAGGTAAATTCTCTCATGAAAATATTACTCCTCTAGTAGGATTAAAAGATAGCTATGTTCTTGAATTATTCAACGGACCAACTAGCGCATTTAAAGACGTAGGTCTTTCACTTCTTCCACAACTTACAAAAACAGCACTTACAAAAGTAGAAGACAAAAATGATATTCTTATCTTAACAGCGACTAGTGGAGATACAGGTAAAGCTGCACTAGAAGGTTTTAAAGATGTAGATAGAACAAAAATTATGGTCTTCTACCCTAACGATGGTGTAAGTACAGTACAAAAAACACAAATGCAAACTCAAGAAGGTAAGAATACAAAAGTTTGTGCGATTCATGGAAACTTTGACGATGCTCAAAGTGGGATTAAAGAACTATTCGTTGATGAAGAATTCAAAAAAGAATTACTTTCTAAAAACATTAAATTATCAAGTGCAAACTCAATCAATATCGGGCGTCTTATCCCTCAAGTAGTTTACTATGTTGTTTCATACTTAGACTTAGTAAATACAAACAAAATTAAATTAAACGATAAAGTAAACTTTGTAGTACCTACTGGTAACTTCGGTAATATTCTAGCTGGTTACTACGCTGAACAAATCGGTTTACCTGTAAATAAACTAGTTTGTGCAAGTAATAACAATAATGTACTTTATGATTTCTTAACAACTGGTATTTATGATAAAAACAGAGACTTCTTAAAAACAGTATCACCAAGTATGGACATCTTAATTTCTAGTAACTTAGAACGTCTACTTTACTACATCAGTGGTTGCGATAACGCATATATTGCTAAACTTATGAAAGACCTAAAAGAAACTGGTCGCTTTGAAGTTACTGGTGAAGTATTAGATAAGATAAAAGACAAGTTCCAAGCTGGATTTGCTGATGACGAACAAACTAAAGAAACTATTAAAGCTATCTATGAAAAAGATAACTACCTATTAGATACTCATACTGCAGTAGCTTACAAAAGTTCTTCTTGATAATTTTGAGATAATGAGCATGCTAGTATTGTATTATCAACAGCGTCTCCATACAAATTTACTGAAAGTGTCTACTCTTCTCTATTCGAAACTCATGGAGAAGATGAGTTTACTCTTATGAATAAACTTCATGAACAAACAAAAGTTGTTATCCCTGAGAATTTAAGAGATCTTGACAAAAAGAAATTAGACATAAAAGATGTAATTAATAAGGAAGATATGAAGAAATACATCTTAGAGAAACTAGGTGATTTATAATGGTAAGTGTTCGTGTACCTGCCACTTCTGCGAATGTTGGATGTGGATTTGATAGCCTTGGTGTTGCTTTAACACTTTACACTACTTTTAAATTCGAAAAATTAAACAGCGGTCTAGAATTCGTCGGATTTGAAGAACGTTTTTCAAATGAAAATAACCTAGTTTATCAAACATTACTAGCTACACTAAAAAAATTAAACAAAGAAATTTCAGGTGTTAGAATATCAATCGATAATGATGTACCGATTAGCCGTGGTTTAGGTAGTAGCTCTACTTGTGTAGTCGCTGGAATATACGGTGCGTACTTACTAACTGATACACCCATTGATAAACAAGAAATCTTTACAATAGCTAACGAAATCGAAGGGCATCCCGATAATGTTTCACCAGCCATTTTCGGAAGTCTAAGTTCATCTTGTACTACCGATAGCAAAGAAGCGGTAACTGTAAAATATGAGGTCGATGAGAGATTTAACTTCCTGGCATTAATTCCAAACTTCGAAACTTCTACTGAAGAAGCTAGAAAAGTACTGCCAAAAGAAATTAAACTTCAAAGATGCAATCTACTCATTATCACGTATCGGATCGGTTATTAAGGCATTTGAAACTTATGACTTAGATCTTCTTAATAAGGTTATGGGAGATAAAATCCATGAACCTTACAGAAAAGAAATAATACATGAATATCACGAAGTTAGAGAAATTTGTGAAAAAATTGATAGTTCAGCATTTTTCATTTCTGGAAGTGGTTCTACATTAATGAATATCGTTAGCGATACTAACAATATTGAAATAATAAAGACTGAACTTGCTAAATTAAAAATACAACTGGCAAGCAATTTTACTAAAAAGTTGATAAAGAAGGAACAGTAGTTCTAAATTAATATGTTAATAATTTTTGAACTTCTTCTTTTTTTATTGACAGAGGAAATTCATTTTAAAAATACTTTTTATACAAATAAAGGAGAGATTTATTATGCAAAAATCAAGAGTAGCCGTATTAGGGGCAACAGGAATGGTAGGACAACGTTTATTAGTATTATTAGAAAATCACCCATACTTTGACGTAGTTAAATTAGCAGCGTCACCTCGTTCTGCTGGTAAAAAATATGGAGAACTTATGGAAAGCCGTTGGAAATTAGACCACGCTATTCCTGAATACACAAAAGAGTTAGTTGTTGAAGACTTATATAAAATTGACGAAGTTTCTGAAGGAATTGACATGGTATTCTGCGCTATCAACCTTGATAAAGAAGCTTTAATCAAACTTGAAGAAGACTATGCTAAACGTGAAGTAGTTGTTGTTTCTAACAACTCTGCAAATAGAAACAAAGACGATGTACCGATGATTATCCCAGAGATTAACTCTGCTCACCTAGATGTTCTTCCAGCTCAAAGAGAACGTCTTGGAACTAAAAAAGGATTTATCGTTACTAAACCTAACTGTTCAATTCAAAGTTATGTTCCTATCTTTTGAAGCAATTAAAAAGAATACGGTGTTAAAGAAGCATCTATCTGCACTTATCAAGCTATCTCAGGAAGCGGAAAAACTTTCAATGAATGGCCTGAAATGATTGAAAACATCATTCCTTATATTGGAGGAGAAGAAGAGAAAAGTGAAAAAGAACCACTTAAAATCTTCGGTAAAGTAGTTGATGGTAAAATCGTTCCAGATAACTCAATGAAACTATCAGCTCAATGTATTCGTGTGCCAGTTCTTGATGGACACCTTGCTTGTGTATCATTCAATTTAGAAAATGATCCAGGATTAGAAACTTTAGTTGAAAAAATTAAAAATCATGTTCCTGAAATTGCTAAACATGATTTACCACTAGCACCAACTCCATTCATTAAATACTATGAAGAAAACGATCGTCCACAACCGGTTCTAGATCGCGATAACGAAAAAGGTATGCAAATTACTGTAGGTCGTCTTCGTGAAGATAACCTATTCGATTACAAATTCGTAGGACTTTCTCATAACACATTACGTGGAGCAGCTGGTGGAGCTGTATTAACTGCAGAACTAATTAAAAAATTAGGATACTTAGATTAATATTATAAAACAATACTCCAGGAGAACTTCTCTTGGAGTATTTGTTATTATTAGTCTCTTAGTTTCTATTTTACTATTTCTCTCAACTTTACTTTTCTATTTTCTTTTAAAGACAATGTGCATGCATCAGCAGTCGCAATTGACTCTAGAGCTGCAACACCATTTAATAGTTTTTCATATTCTTTTGATACTTTTTCTCCATTCAAAATATTATGCAAATACAACATTTCTTTATCTATACAGCTTTGTAACCAAAGAGGGCAACGTACATTAGGATTTCCATAAGCTATTGCTCCGTCCATTCCTCTACCTGTATAAATAGCCATTCTGTCATCATCTTCTTCTTTTGATTCATGGATTAAGAAATAACTCTCTCCTTCTCCTACTACTCTTAAAGTACCTCTAGTATTATATAAATCTAATTTTATAGCTCCTTTTGTACCTTCTATAAGGACATAGTGTTCACCCCATCTAAAAGCATTCCCATATTCAAGTACTGCGTATCGTTTATTAGAAAATTCCAGATTAACTATTAAGAAATCATCTTCATCACCAAAACTTTCGCCAACATGACATACATTTCCACCTATCATAGTTGCTTTCTCGGGTAGACCATCCATAATAAATTGAATACAATCAAGTTCATGAATATGATGGTATAAGTGTCCTCCAGACTGTGATCGATTTTTTTTCCAAGAAACAGTTTCTTGTTTTTCTTCCCATCCTGTTCTTGCTGCATGACAAAATATTACATCTCCTATTTTCCCTTGCTTAATCAATTCTTTTGCGTGACGTACTCCATTAAAAAAGTTCATAATATGACCTGCCATAAAAATCACATTATTTTCCCGACAAGTTTCAACCATAACCTTACAATCTTCATAAGATAAAGCGATTGGTTTTTCACAGAATACATGTTTACCATTCTTAGCGGCTAATACTACTGGCTCACGATGTAAATTACTCGGTGTTGCGACGATAACACAATCTACATCTTCTCTTGTTACCAATTGTTCTAAAGTTGAACAATTCTCTGCTTCTAGTTCCTTAGCAACTTTCACTCCATTTTCCGGATCAAAAACTGCAGTCACCTTCGCATCTTTTATTTTTTCTAATGAACGAGCTAAATCTGCTCCGAAATAACCTGATCCAACAATTCCATACTTAGTCATATCCAAATCCCCTTTTAAATTTCTATCAAATTAGAAAATTATATTATACTATTATTCTACATCTTATCAAAAATTCACAAGATATATTGAGTTTTTTTGTCCTAAACTTACTTATTTATTAAATTTCCTCTACTTATTTCTCAATATATCGCTAATCTAAGATATCTTCTTTTAAATATAAAAACCCTAAGGACACCTCCTTAGGGGTTTTGGTAATATTAGTATTTAACGTCTAGAACTTGTCTACCTTTGTACATACCAGTTTTTCTATCAACACGGTGACCCATTACGTAGTTACCAGTTGTTGCATCGATAGTAATTGATGGTGCAGATAGTTTTTTGTGAGTTCTTCTTTTTCTTTTAGCTGTTTTTGATGTTCTTCTAAAAAGGAACTGCCATAGTTAATTTCCTCCAATTATTTTTAAATAATTCTTATTGTTCTTTAAATAGTCCGTTAAGAGCTGCAAACGGTGATTCTTTCTTTTCTTTAACATCAGTTAAAGACTCTTCAGAAACCAATTCCCAGTCGTTACCAGAAACCATCTCTAGCTCTTCTTCATCAGAAGTAGTTATTGGAATATTTAAAATTATAAGCTCATTCACTAAAAGGTGTTAAATCAATATACATATCCATTAAATTAACATCGAATACCTCTTCATCTGCAAATACAGATTTATCAACGTATTCTTCTCTCTTCGATTTCAAATGGAACAACAACTTCTTTTAGTGTTTTTCCTGAAATCATTTCGAAGTTACCTTTAATTAATAGATCGGCATAGATTTTATCTTGTCCACCTCGAGTTAATTTTCCACTAACAACAACATCTCTAATATCTTTTAAAGAGCTATCGTAGTGTGCTACTTTAACATTTATATTTTTCTTCAAAAACAAAAGTATCACTATTATTTTTGAATAACGAAGATCTTAACCATTTCATTAAATATCACCTCATAAACACATTATTTATTATATATCTTTTAGTTTAAGATGTCAACAAAAAAAGTTGACTCATTTGTTTTTAATTCATTATATGTTTCAATATATTCGCTAACGACATTATGAATCCTATAAAAATCGTCAACAGCTGTTAACACCATATACGGTGCCATTGTTTTTTGTGATTATTCGCACTTTCAAAACCTTTAATTATTTTTATAGCTAAAGGAATAGTAACAAACACCAGTAGATTCCACCACGAAGCATATTTAGTAACTATAAATAAAAACATTTAATAAATATACTACGATAAAGCTAATTACCATTGTTTTAATCGCATTATTTCTTCCGACTAATATCGCATAAGTTCTTCTTCCTGATTCTTTATCATTATCTAAGTCACGGATATTATTCGCTAATAATATTGCTCCTATCATGATAAATAACGGCAGTGAAACAACAATAATATCAGCATTAACATAGCCAGTTTGGAAATAGAATGATAAAGTTATTATAATTGTTCCCATGAAAAATCCTGAAACAACTTCTCCAAATGGAGAATAAGCTATAGGATATTTACCTCCAGTATAGAAATATCCAGCAAGCATACACACTAAACCGACTAATAGTACATAGACACTCGTCATAAATGTTAAAATTATTCCAAATACAAATGCTAGTGCGTACAATACCAAGGCCCCTACCATAACCTCTTTTGGACTTAAATTTCCTTTTACTATCGAACCAGAAATCCCTTCTGAATCAACCTTATCTAACCCGTGTTTGTAGTCATAATACTCATTAAATAAATTAGTTGCCGCTTGAATTAATAAGCAAGCCAGAAGAAATAATATAAATTTTAAAATTGAGAATTTACTCTCGTATCCTAATGCATACGTAGCTCCAAATAACACTGGTGCTATCGATGCTGGACAACTATGTGGTCTTGTACACATAAAAAATTCTTTTAATTTACTTTTATTCACAACATCCTCCTAGTTATCTTCTTACCTTGAATATTATATCATATATTTGCATTCGATGTTATCAAAAATCTTTCTCACTTTAGCCGAACTACAAATTATAACGTTTTTTTATCTTTTTGTGTTATAATTAAAGAACAATATTAATTATACACGGAGGAATTCATTATGAAAATTGCATGGATTGGAACAGGAGTTATGGGTGAAAGCATGGCTGGGCACCTATTAGATGCTGATCATGAACTTTTCGTCTACAACAGAACAAAAAGTAAAACTGACAACTTAGTAAAACGTGGTGCTACACTTCTTAATGAGATTAAAGATGCACCCGAATTCGCCGAAGTAATATTCACTATGGTTGGATATCCTAAAGATGTTGAAGATGTTTATCTTGGTGAAAATGGTTTAATTACAACGGCAAAAAAAGGACAAGTTTTTGTAGATATGACTACTTCATCACCTAGTCTTGCTGAAAAAATCAATACTGAATTTCTAAAAGTTGGAGCATATGCATTCGATCTTCCAGTTACAGGCGGAGACATTGGCGCAAGAAATGCTACTCTATCAATCATGGCAGGTGGAGATAAAAAGGTATTCGAAAAAGTTGTTCTTCCACTAGTTGAAAAACTAGGCAAAAGCATTACATATTTCGGTGAAGCCGGTAAAGGGCAATATGCAAAACTTGCTAATCAGATTGCAATCGCTACAACTATGATTTCTGTTGCAGAAAGCTTCAAATTCGCTAAAGAAGTTGGACTAGACTTAGACTCGTTCTTCAAAACAGTATCATCAGGTTCTGGTGGAAGCTTCTCAATGACTTCATACGGACCACGTATCCTAGGCGGAGACTTCAAACCAGGATTCTTCACACACCACTTTATTAAAGATATGAAATTAGCATTAGAAGAATGTGAAAAAATGAATATCAAACTTCCTGGACTTGAAACAGCATATAAAATTTACAACGAATTAGAAGAAGAAGTTCGTAATACAAACGGAACTCAAGCAATTTCTAAATGGTATAGACTATAAAAAAATGAGTTGATCTAGACGATCAACTCATTTTTTATATTTATTTTTTCTCCAAGTTTCAATGCTTTTGAATCTTTCGCATGTCCAACTTCTTGTGTTTTTGCTATCGGTAAAGAAGATGGAACATAACTCTTCACAATCTCAAATATTTCATCTACAGAAAATTCTTTTTCAATTTTTGTGAAGGTTCTATTAATAATCCTGAAATTTTATCGAATACTCCTAGTTGTTTCAATTGGGCAAGATGTGTTAATAGCCCCTCTACTGAAGTGCCTAATCCTTCTATAAAAAGCACCTTGTTTTCTACTTTTGGAAAATACTCTGTCCCAGCAAGTTTTAAGAAACATCTAATATTTCCCCAATAACTTCTCCTTCAATTTTTATCCCTTGTAAAAATCTCCAGTTAATATCAAATAAAGAATCCTTTTTTTCTTCAAAAATGTATTCTCAAATCTTGTTCGTATTTCTTCATTTTCAATAATATTTAAAATTTGATATAGATAATTTATCTTATCTGTTTTGCTTACTAAAACATTTAACACTGTCGTTAAGTCACTATACCCAAAAAAATGGTTTATAGTTTTTCTTTTATTACGTCATAGTCTAAAATATTCCAAGATTTCATTAGCAATATCTCCACCAGAAATATCAAAGATTGCTTTAATTTCATTATTTTTATAAAAATGCCATCAACTCTTCAGCTCTAACTTGTGAACTAGATCCACGTCCATACTTATCTTTATAGATATATTTAGTAAAGATAGGTACTAAACCCATCCCTACTAAAATATCCTCTAAATTCTCTAATCGAGCTTTATCTTCAATATTTTTTCCATTGGAACAAACTACTAATGCTATTTTTATCGTTTTATATTTAATATCATACCTTACTAGTTTTCCTTATCATATCTATACATAGTAAAAGACAGGAGCTAATCCTATCTTCTACTTTTTATATTATCTATATTTAAATTATTTACTTACGCTTTCTACATAATATTTAGATCTACTTTGTCCGCCTTCATATTTTTTATTATTTAAGCGAAGAACCATTTGACCCGATTGTTTTCCTCCGCTAGACTTATCAATTAGAGGTACAATAACTTTATCACCTTCTATTGTAAACTTATCTGGAGTTGCTGGAGATATTAGATTCATTCCTCCTATTCCACCAAATACAGCAAGATACATCTTATCTTTCTTAAAGTAAACAACTTCTCCATTTCCGACACTCTTATTGTATTTAGCTTCATTTCCTTTGTAACTATCATCAACTTCTCTATATTTAGCATCTTTTATTCCAGTGACTTTTTTATAAACTTGTTCTGCACTAAATGTTTCTGCAGAAGCAGTATTATAAATATCAGTAATTTCTGCTAATGACATTGGCACAACATTCATTCCTAGTTGAGCATCTCTTACATGTTTACTGAAATCTGATAAGTAACCAAATAATCCAATCATATTATCAATACTTCCACCTAAACTAACACTAAAGTATTTATCGGCAATAGCTTTTGCAGCATCTTTATCATGATCTTTGTTGTTTACATTTATATTATTCCATTTTAATTTATCGTTACCATTAACTTTAGTACCAATCTTATTCAAATCATCCCCTGTTGGTGTTAATTTTCCACCATCAACTTTATAAGAACCGATAATTTTATTTACATCATTAACTTGACGATCAGCATAATATCCACCTAAACGGAAGTATATTACATCATATCCTTCACTGTTATCTACCGCGTAACTTATAGTCGGTGCATATTTTTTCAAGATATCAATTACAGCTTGTGATAAGTGTAATTCTGAATTAAGAGCATCGATATCATTTAATGTTGATAGTTTTTCAATAATTATCGTAGTATCTTTATCTAATTGCTTTCCATCTACACTTCCTAAGTTAGCACTATTATTCGTTGTACTTCCTTCTTGCATTTCTTCATATTTGATAATTCCAAATACGCATATTACAGCCGCAACAAAAATTGCAACAAATCCTAATATATATTTTATTCCTTTGTTCATACTTTTTTCTCTTTCTATAATTTTTTCTTTAATTATCTTCTCTATCAAATGTAGGAACGTAGAAATGTCTTCCCTCAAGACCAAATAATTTATCACTGAATGTTCCAGGCTCTACATTCGCTAAGTTTTTCTCAAACATCATCATTCTAGCATCTATATTATCGATAAAATGAATAATCTCCGCCTCTTTAATCATAGGTAGTTTTGGTGAACCAAATTCATACTTACCATGATGTGCAAGAATCATATGTCTAAGTAAAATAATCTCTTCAGATTCAATTCCTAATTTTTCAGCCATTCGAGCTACTTCATCACTCATAATAACAATATGCCCTAATAGCTCACCTTCTAATGTATAAGAAGTTCCTACAGGTCCACTAAGTTCTATAGTTTTCCCTAAATCATGTAAAATAATTCCGCTATATAATAAATCCTTATTTAATGATGGATAAATTCCTACCAATGCCTTTGCTATTTTCAACATTGTTGTAGTATGATAAATCAATCCTGAATAAAAAAATCATGATGCATTGATTTAGCTGCAGGGGTAACTAATAAATTGCTTTTTATATTTATTTAGCAATTCTATTGTTACAGTTCTTAAGTTCTCATTACTTATTTCTTTCAAGAAATAATTTAGTTCATTATCATTACATCTTTTTGGTACTGGTGCTGTTTGAATATAATCTTGTATATCGATGTTGTCATTTTCTGTAGCCATTCGATAATTTTTAATTTTCAACTGTAGTTTTCCACGATAATCTAAAATCGTTCCTTCTACATAAACCATCTTTCCAGCTTTTAAGTTTTCACTATCTTCATCTTTAACTTCCCAAATTTTCCCATCAATGCTACCAGTTTTATCTTTTAGATATAATGTTAAATATGGTTTCCCACTTGTCGCAATTCCACGAATCACATTATCTAATAATAAAAACATACTAATCTCTTGATCAGTCTTAAAATCGCTTATGAACATTTCCTCACTCCTTCTTTTGTATATTTTATATCCATCTTATATTTTACTTTGTATTACAAAAAATTCAAAATAAATTTCCTAAAAAATATGCTTAATTATCTACCATTTTTAATCTAATAAAAAAACTATTAAAAGCTGATTTACTAAAGTATCTCAACTTTTAATAGTTTTAATATCTAAACTATATAATTATTTATACTTTGTTGCACCTACAAGCCATTTATGTTCTTCAGCAAAAATTCTTTCTGTCCATGGTTTGTTTTCAAAATGAGGTATCATCCAAACATAATACATTCTATATCCAGGTGCAGTTGCTTGAGGGTGCACAACACCTCCAGGTATATATGAAGCACTATTGTTTCTAACTACTTCTGCATTTTCATCTATAATTGAAACCCCAAATCCCGCTGGATGATTAAATTTATAGAAATATACCTCTGGTTGTGGATGATGATGTGGAGGATAACTATTCCAACGTCCAGTATAACTAATTACTTCTCCAATCACCATATTTGAGTAAGGTGCAGTTGAATAATCAAAAATTGTTCGAATTATTCTTTTCGAAGTACCCTCATATTCTTCTACTCCTGCTATTACTTCATGTGAATTTTCAGGTGTGTACATTACAGATTCAAAATCATTTTCATTCTCTTTCGACTGTACAAGAATCTCCGTATACTCAATAGCTTCTACAATCACTTTTGTATTTTTAGATATATGTAAGCAATATGGTTTTTCTTCAAATACATCACTTCGTGATACTTCAACACTATTGTCTTCATAATTATAGTAACCTTTTCCAGTAAGAAGTAAAATCGCACTTTCCTTATCTTCAGAATAAATTTCTAATTTTTCATCTTTTCTAAAACATATACAGCTACATCCATCAACATATCAGGATGAAATGTTTTATCACAAACTAAATTTTTCCTTTTTTTAAATTTAAATGATTAAACATACTATTATTCCTTCTTTCTAAACATGAATGATAAACAATTAAAGAAATTATAATTTATCTGTTTTGTATTGAGCTGTTACTACTTTCTTATGTGTATAGAATTCTATTGAATCTTTTCCGTTGCAGTGTAATGCTCCATAGAAAGAATCTTTCCATCCTGAGAATGGGAACCATGCTATTGGAGCTGGAACTCCAAGATTAATTCCTAACATTCCCGCATCAATATTTTCTCTAAAGTATCTTATTGCATCTGCACTATTCGTAAATAAACAAGAACCATTAGCAAATCTAGATTGATTTGCAACCTCTACAGCATCTTTAATACCTTTCACCCTAAAAATACTTACCACAGGAGCGAAAATCTCGTCATTCCAAATTGACATTCCAGGTTTTACTTTATCAAAGATTGTTGGTCCAACGAAATATCCTTGGCTTGGTATTCCTTCTCTTCCATCTCTTACTAAAACAGCCCCTTCTTCAATACCTCTACTAATATATCCGAAGATTCTATCTTTAGCTGCTTGATCAATTACTGGCCCTAAGAACACATCTTCTTTATTCGCATCACCGATTGTAAGTTTATCAGCTTCTTGTTTTAATCTATTAATAAATTCGTCAGCTATTTCTTCTTGAACTGCAATTACAGAAGCGGCCATACATCTTTCTCCTGCTGAACCAAATGCACCACCTATAATTTTGCTCATTGCATCATCTAAATCCGCATCTTTTAGTAGTATTAAATGGTTTTTAGCCCCTGTTAATGCTTGAACTCTCTTCAAGTTCTCAGAACCTTTTTGATAAATATATCGTCCTACTGGCTCACTACCAACAAAAGAAATTCCTTTAATTTGTTTATTTTCTATAATTCCATTTACTACATCATGTGCTCCAAATACAACATTAAGAACACCTTTAGGGAATCCTGCTTTTTCAACGTACTCTATAATTTTTTCAATTAATAACGGAGTTTTTTCAGATGGTTTAAGAACTACAGTATTACCACAAGCTAAAGCCATTGGGAACATCCAAAATGGAACCATCATTGGGAAGTTAAATGGAGTAACACAGCCAATTACACCTATTGGGTATCTATAGTTAGCTACTTCTACATCAGTAGCTACAGTTGCTAATGTATCACCCATATGATGATACAACACCAGCTGCTAATTCTACATTTTCAATACCTCTACCTACTTCACCTAATGCCTCTTTATGATTTTTACCATTCTCTAAAAGTTATTAAAGTAGCTAATTCTTCTTGATTTTCAACTAATATATTTTGCAATTTAAATAATAATTTTTGTTCTTTTCAAAATTGAAGTTTTACTCAAGTTTTAAATGCTTCATTTGCAAATTTTTGCAGCTTCATCAAGTTCTTCTTTTGTTGATAATGGAACTTTTTGCAATAACTTCACCTGTAGCAGGATTTGTAACATCTAATAAATTTGAACTTGTACTTTCTTTTTCCATTCGCCGTTAATATAATTTTTTTAATACTTTTTACCATTTTGTAATCTCCTCTTATTATTTATTTTTCAACATATATTTTTTCATTAGTAACTTTATTTTCAATTTCTTCAAAAGTTGGTAGACTTTCTGAACATGAGTGGCTTCCAATATTTATTGAAGCCGAAGCACTTGCAAAATGTAATGCTTTTTCCAAAGTATATCCTTTCAATAGGCAAGTAATAAATGCTGAACCATGAGCATCACCACCACCAAATGATTTTAATACTTTGGCCGGATATGATGGAGCAGTAAATTTATTTTTATACTTATCAAATGCACTTGATCCTTTTTTACCATGTTTAATAACTACTACTTGAGCTTTACCCATCTCTTCCATCCAATAGTTTGCTATATCTTCATCTGAATAACTATTATGTCCTTGAATATGACCTGTTAATTCAAATTCTTCTCTAGATCCTATTATTACATCTGCATTTTGTGCTACAAAGCTATAGTATATGCTAATTTCATCAGTATTCTTCCAGCTATATTCTCTATAGTCTATATCAAAAACAACTTTAATATCATGTTTTTGCTAACATTAATATTTTTAAAACCGCTTCTCTAGATGGAGATTCTGATAATGCAGTTCCCGAAATTAGAATAATTTTTGCTCTTTTTACATACTCTTCATCTACTTCACTTACATGTAATTTTAAATCTGATACTTCATTTCTATACATCAGTATGCTAGATTCTACTTCTGACTTCATTTCTGTAAAAGTTAACCCTAATTTATCTTTACCTTTTGAGCGTATAATATGACTTGTGTCTACACCCTCAAATTTAATTTATCGATTACAAATGTTCCAAATTGATCATTAGAAACTTTTCCAATAAATCCAACTTTATTTCCTAATCGAGGCTAATCCTATACTTAAATTCGTAGGAGATCCTCCTAAATACATATTAAAAGACTTACTTTTATCTAATGTTCTATGTATTTCATTTTGGATTTAAGTCAATAGTAACACAGCCTACACAAATAACATCAATATCTCTATTTGTATTAACTTCTAAGTATTTTACCATAGTCTATTCTCCTTAATATTTTTCGCATTTTTAATATATTTTCTTTATCATTGTATGCATCAATTACCTTCTCTTTTGAAGATACACTAGATACACCAATATTCACCAACTACCGTATCCAGCTGTCATAGTTTTAGGAAGAACTTTAACTACTATAACAGTTGATTTTTGTACTTTTCTTGATTCTTCTAGAGCATATTTTAATTCTTCTAAATTTGTCACCTTATAAGTCTGTGCCCATACCCTTTTGCCACTATTTCATAATCAACGTCAAGAATATTGTTATCTTTATCTCTAAATTCACAATAGAAGCTGTCACTACCATTAGACATTTGAAGATTATTTATACATCCAAATCCAGAATTATCTAGAATTACAACATTAATTTTATATCCATATTGTATTGATGTTAATAACTCGGAATGTAACATGTTAAAACTGCCGTCTCCTGCCATAGCATAAACTTCTTTATTTGGTTCTGCTATTTTAACACCTAATGCTCCATTAATTTCATAACCCATGCATGAGTATCCATATTCCATATGGTAAGTATTATAATCATAGCTATCCCAAAGTTTATGTACATCACCAGGAATAGATCCCGCAGCTGCAACCATTATACCTGAGCCTTTTATATTGTCATTTAAGTATGCAATAACTGTAGATTGAGCTAACTCTGTATGTAAAGATTGTACATATTCTTCAAATATTTCTTGATTAAAATGTCCTCCTATTTCTGGAGTGAATCCGTCTTTTGTATAAGTTATATTAGCTAGTCGTTTTCTCTCAACATACCATTCTTCTTTTAATTTAGTTAAATCATCACCATAAGTCGTTCTATAGTCCACAAGATAAGGAATTATCTTTTGAAGAAAGACTTTCACATCTGCTACGATTGATATTGCATCAAATTTATAACTTTGAACTCTACTTAAATTCACATTAATAAATTTTTTGGCATTTTTAAATTGCGTTTTTGAACATGTTGTAAAATCAGTATACCTTGTTCCTAATCCAATAACTAAATCAGCATTTTGAACAACCTTATTAGCAGCACTTGTCCCTAATATTCCATTACCACCCAAATAATTTTTAAAATCATATAAAATCGTAGATTTACCTGCATGCGTTTCCACTAAAGGTATATTGCATTCTAAAGATAAACGTTCCAATTCTTCTCTAGCTCCTGAATATTTAGCTCCTCCACCAATTAATATAACAGGTCTTTCAGCTGATTTTATTCCTTCAACAGCTCTTATTATTTCTTTTTCTGTAGGTATTCTTCTCTCTACATAGTGAACCCTTTTCTCAAAAAATTCTTCTGGAAATTCATAGGCCTCTCCTGCAACATCTTGAGCTAAACAAATTGTAACAGGACCAGTTTTTTCTGGATTTGTTAATATCTCAAATGCCTTAACAAGGCTACTCATTAATTGTTCAGGTCTAGTTACTCTATCCCAAAATCTTGAAACAGGCCTTAATGCATCATTGGTAGTAAGAGTTAAATCATGTTCTTGTTCAAATTGCTGCAATACTGGGTCTGGCTGTCTTGAAGCGAATGTATCTCCCGGAAGAAATAATACAGGGATATTATTCGCTAATGCTGTTGCTGCGGCTGTAACAAAATTAGCTGCCCCTGGTCCTACTGAACTAGTGCATGCAAATATTTTTTTTCTTTCTTTTTGTTTTGCATATCCTATAGCTGCAAGTGCCATACCTTGTTCATTCTTCCCTTGTATTAATTTGAAAGTATGTTGCTCCTCCTGTAATGCTTGACCTATCCCCAAAAACATTACCATGACCAAATATATTAAATATACCTTCTACAAATTTTTCTTCTTTTCCATCAACATTTATATATTGATTATTAATAAATCTTATCAGCACTCTAGCAGCTGTTAGTTTAATTGTTTTTCTCATAACTCCTCCTAGAATAAAATATAATCAAGATATAATAAAAAGATAACCATCTATATTTATATATTATCATATTAAGTTTTAATCTTTCAATATAAAACACACAAAAATAGCATCTAAAATTAACATGACCAAAAGTTTCTTTTTAGAAACTTTGGTCTACTTTCTCTATCTCTACTTTTTACTCCATTTTTCAAATATCCCCAAATATTCATCAGGTACAAAATTCGTTATTACAACATCAAATTCTTTTTACTTTTGCATATGTTAAAAATGAAGTAGTATTATATTTGCTATCGTCTAATAATAAATATCCCCTCTTGCCATAACTTTATGTTTTATAGAATATTCAGCCGATGATGCATTCATAACATTTTCCTTCGATACACTAGTCGCCGCCATGAAACACTTATCTATATTTAATCTATCTATTATATTAGTTTCTCCTATATCCCATTCTACAAAAAGATCTTGTTTTTATTCTTATAGAAACTTGCTGGTGTTACTAATTGAATATTTTTTTATAATTTGAAATCTTATTGATTACATCCAAACTATTAGTTACTACTATTAATGATATATCCATAGGAACATTATCTAAAAATAGATACTGTTGTTGAGCCAGAATCTATAAAAAAATAGTATCACCCTCATTAATATACTCTGGAAGCTTTTTGGCAATTCTTTTTCTTTTCAAAAATATTATTAACACTTCTGCTCTCATAATTATTTAAATACTTCTTCCTGATACACCAATTAGAGATTCTACTCCACCATAAACTTTTTTATTTTCCCTTTTTTTCAGTAATTCTTTAACATCTCTTCTTATTGTATTTAAAGAAACATCAAATTCTTTCATTAACTCTTCTAGTGTTACCTTATTTTTCTATGAATATATTTTTCTTCTTCTTCCAAACGAATAGATTTCATAGTTATTTTACCTTTCTTTATAATTATTAATACTTCAAAACGGTTCCCTACTATTATATATAATTCTGGTAAAAAAATCAAGTCTTTTTACTATTTTTAAAACTATATCAGTAAAAATACATTCTATTTTAAATATAATATATAGAAATATCATTGAATACTATACTAATATATGTTTTTCATAACTAAAAATTAAAACGGTGAATACTCACCGTTTTAATTACACTAATATTATAGTGTTTTAAACCTTGTAAATAATTATAACCTTTTATCGCATATTCTAACGGGTTAGCAATTTTTCGGATCTTGTTCTGCCTCTATGATTATCCAACCTTTATAATTCATATCTAAAAGGAAATCATATACTTCTCTATAATCTATCACTCCATCGCCCGGCACTGTAAATATACCATGCAAAAATGAATCAAGAAACTTTTCTTATCATTTTTTTAGCTTCTTTTAATTTTTCAATTCTTACATCTTTGAAATGTACATGCCCTATTCTATCCTTAAACTCTTTTTAATAAAGGCATATATTCTAAATCTGAAACATAAATATGTCCTGTATCATATAATAAAAATACTTTTTTCGGATTAGTTAGCTCCATTAATTTTCTAGTTTCATCAATAGTTTGTATTCCTGTACCTAAATGATGGTGATAACATAATTTCAAATTATAATTCAACGCAATTTCACCTAATTCATTTAATCCAGCAGCAAGCACTTTGAATTCTTCCTCTGTATAAATCGGTTTTTCAGTATATACACATACATCTTTTAGCCCTTGTATACTTCCGCTTTGTTCAGAATATACTGCAACATCTGCTCCTACAGCTTGTAAGAATTCGCAATGTTTAATAAATTTATCCTTAACATCTTCTATTCCATCTTTTATAATATACCCACTAAACCATTGTGCTGCTATTCGAATATTTCTTAGTGATAATTCTTTATTTAATTCTTCTGGATCTGTCGGATAACATCCTCCTACCTCTGTCCCTTCAAATCCTACTAATTTTGCATCACTTAAAAATTTGTTTATAAGTATTTTCTTTACCAATTTCTGGTATATCGTCATTTCTCCATCCTATTGGAGCAATCCCATATTTTATATTTTTACTTCGTATGCCATTTTCTTTCCTCCTCAATTATAACTCAACAATACTATTTATTTCTAATGATTTTTACACATAAGTGCTACTTTAGTAGCTATCAAAGCATCTTCAGCAGATACTTTTATTTGTTTATCACTCTTAATACATTCAAAAAATTCTTTAAGTTCAGTTATAAAAGCTTCTTTGAATCTCTCTGGGAAATTCGCAGAGCACTCTCTTCTAACTCCATTTTCATCATATATTGTAACTAAATTTTTCTCTGGAACATTAGCAATTCTCAACCAACCTTTTGTTCCCATTATTTCAGTTTCTACTTGATATCCATGAGGTGCATTTCGACCCGCTACTAAATGAACCATTATATTATTATCTAATACCCCTTGAACTATACCAGTCTCTAGTTCTCCAACATTATCTAGTTCAGGTTTAGCAAAATTAGCACCTATCGCCCAAACTTTTGAAAATTCTCTATCTGTCAAAAATCTTATAGCATCTATATCATGGATTGACATATCATGATATATTCCCCCACTATTACTATTTTTTGCGAATTTAACAAAAGTATCGAGACCAGATGTTGGATCAATGCCATAGGCTCTAATATATGTAATATCACCTATTACCCCATCATCAATCATTTTTTTTGCATATAAATAATCTTCATCAAACCTTCTCATAAATCCTACTTGGAATTTAACTTTTTCTTGATTATCTTCTATCACATTTTTAACTTTCTCTATTTGTTCCACAGATAATCCTAATGGTTTTTCCGCAAATGTATGCACACCTTTTTTTATAGAATACTCTACCATTTCTGGTCTAACATCCGCACCAGCTGCTACAACTACAGCATCAAGATTAGCATTATCAATCATTTCTTCAAATGATTGATAAAACAACTTAACTCCAAAATGTTCTTTTGCATAATCCAATTCACTTTGGAACAAACTGCATGCTGCCACTAATTCAACTCCATTAATATATTTACTTAAATGTTCGGCATGAGTCTTCCCCATTCTTCCTAATCCTACTATTCCTACTTTTAAAGTCATGGTTTTACCCCTATTTAAATTTTTTATAGAATTCTGGTTTCTCAATTAATTTTATTAACTCAGTTTCTCCAGTTTCCTGAGATTTTATACATGCATCAGATGTTACGGCTGAGATATATCCATCCCATGTAGATGGTCCAACTAAGTCTTCTCCATTATTTAATCGATCAGCAATATCTTGAAATTCAACATCGTAAGCAGCTATAAATCTTTCTTTCCAATCTGTTAATATATCGGTATTCTTCTTAGCATTTTTTCTAAGTACTACACTTGGTACTTCCGGAAGCTGTACCATTCCTAACTCTCCAACTATATCACAATGTATGTCGTAACCATAAGCATTTACAAAGACCTCAGTAACGATATTCACTCCACTTTCTGTCTCTAAAACTACTACTTGTGGATCTTGTAGTGGTGTATTATATTCTTCTGTTACTTTAGCTCGTTTAGGGAAATAGACTTTTGCTGTTTTATACTCTTCTCCCATCAACCAATGCATTATTTCAATTTCGTGAATAAAAGTCTCTACAATCGCTTGTGTTGATACATAATTTTTTGGTTGTGATAAATATGTGTTGAAATGTCTACAGTGAGCCATCAACGGTTTACCTATTGTTCCATCAACTATAAATTCTTTAAGTTTTTGGTATCCCGGATCATATCTTCTCATAAAGCCAACTTGTAATAAACGTTTTCCTGATCTCATCTCTGCTTCCATTACTTTTAGACACTCTTCTTCAGTCATAGCAAGTGGTTTTTCTACAAATACATATTTATTCGCTTCCATCGTTGCAATAGCTATTTCTGCATGTAATTGATTTATTGCAGTTATAACTACTAAATCAACATTAGGATCATCTATTAAATTTTGATAACTAGAATGATCTTTCGCTTGTAGTTTATATTTTTCAATCAAATCTTTCCCACGACCTTCAATAACATCAAATACAGCTGTTACTTCCACACCCGATATTCTATTATGTAATCTATTTAAGTGATCCTCACCTATTTTTTTCCTAACCCTACAATTCCTACTTTTTAACATAATTTTCCTCCTAAATTAAATATTAATTTTTAATATGGTTATCTTTTTGTCATTTTTCAATATCTTTCAACTAAATTATATAACTTAACAAAACTGTTGTCAATATGTTTCAAAAATAATTTTTTTAATACAAAACTAACTATAACCATCAAAAAAATCAGTATACAAGCTGTTTTTAAGACATAGAAACCACCTGTTCTATTTTCAAAAAAACAAAAAAGAAAACGTTGACAAAAATTATATTTTACTTTATTATTGTAATTGTAACGGAGTATATTTTTGAGTATGTTTTTATAATTTATTGGTTATATATACAAATTCTATTCTATATTTGAATTACTATAACATTAAAAATTAAACATTAAATTATTACATAATAAATATACTTATTCAAAATTAACTATATTTTAAAATAAATTTTAAGGAGGTATATGAAATATGGGAACATTTTCAGCTTTATCTTTTCTAATTATTATTGCAGCAGTAGCTTTTTACGCTTATAAAAGAAGTACAGCTGTCGATTCTTCTAACGAAGAAGGTTACTTTTTAGGTGGACGTAGTTTAACAGGTTTTGCTATTGCTTCAACAATTATTATGACAAATCTATCCACTGAACAAATAGTTGGTCAAAACGGTCAATCATTTAAAGTGGGTATGGAAGTAATGGCATGGGAGGTTACAGCTGCAATTACCTTAGTAATCTTAGCGCTAGTATTTTTACCTAGATACTTTAAATATGGAATAAGTACTATTTCGGATTTCATAGAAGTAAGATACGATACATTTACAAAAGATTAGTTTCTCTTTTTATTTATGTTCGCTTATGTCGCTTCTTTCCTACCAGTAGTACTTTATTCTGGAGCTTTAGTTTTCAATAAAATTTTTAGATTAGATAAAACTCTTAATATTTCTACTAATGCTTCAATTGTTATAATTTCACTATTTATCGGATTCGTAGGTATTATATACTTATTACTTGGAGGTATGTCATTAGGCGCATATAGTGACACTATTTATGGAATAGGGCTAATCGTAGGTGGATTAGCAATCCCTGTAATCGGACTTATTATGCTAGGAAACGGGAGCTTCTTCACTGGATTAGATTATGTGGTACAACATAGCCCTGAAAAACTAAATTCTATTGGAGCTATAGACTCTGAAATTGTACCTTGGCCTACACTTTTCTTTGGAATGTTATTCAACAACTTGTTCTTCTGGTGTACAAACCAAATGATCGTTCAAAAAGCATTAGCTGGGAAAAACCTAAAAGAAGCTCAAAAAGGTGCATTATATGTTGGATTCTTCAAAATATTTGGGGCTTTATTCCTTGTATTCCCTGGAATTTTAGCTTTCAATATGGTTGGAGATAAAGTTACTAACCCTGATGATGCATACCCTACCCTTATTGTTCATGTATTACCTGAATGGGCATTCGGTATCTTTGGAGCAGTTATCTTCGGAGCTATTTTAAGCTCATTCGTTGGTTCATTAAGTTCTACTGCAACTTTATTTACTTTAGATTTCTACAAACCTATCTTTGGTAAAAATAAATCTACAAAAGAAGTTGCTAAAACTGGTAGAAGAGTTACAATAGCTATAGGTTTATTCACAACATTATTAGCACCAATGATTGCTTTATTCCCTCAAGGTTTATATGCGGTTGTGCAAGAATTTAACGGTGTTTATAACATGCCTCTATTAGTATTAATCCTTGCTGGATTCTTTGCAAAAAGAGTTTCAAGCACTGGTGCTAAATGGACTTTTGCAGTACACATCATATTATACGGATTATCAAAAGTATTCATTAAAGAAATACACTTCTTATATGTATTAAGTGTACTATTCTTCTTAGATTTAATCGTATTAATGTTATTTAGTAAATACGGAAAAACAGAAGAATACCACTTCGATTATCAAAGTAATCTTGACTTAACTCCATGGAAACATAGAAAATTGGTGAGTGCAATTGTTGTTATAACTGTAATCGCAACTTACTTACTATTCTCTCCACTTGGATTAGCAAAATAAATGATCGCCCCATAAATACACATTTTATGATTTATATAATTATTAAATGTTGCCAGTTCCTACTATAAGGAGCTGGCTTATTTTATTTACTATGATGATCTGACCCCAAAAAGTTAGACTTAGGATAGCGTAGTAGTTATAATGACTGCTACGCTATCTTTTTTATATTTATACAGTCATATGTTCTATTCTATATTGCTTAGGGACTTAACCATCCTAGTTTCTCTTTTTATTCTCTCTTCATTATAGTATTTTATATATTTTTCAATAGCTAATTTCAGTTCCCTATAACTATTATATGTTGTTCCATAGTATATCTCTTGTTTTAATATTCGAAGAAATTCTCCATTACCGAATTATCCAAACAATTTGCTTTTCTAGACATACTTTGGTAAATACGTTCTTCTTTTTAACCTTTTCGAGTATGCCTTCATTTGATAAGCCCATCCTTGATCAGAGTGGAAAGTTCTCCTATAAGGGGATTTAGCTGTGACTTTAATAGCTTTTTCTAGCGCATCCATTATATTTTTAGCTGATGGGCTCTCACTTATACTATAGCTTATTATCTCACCATTATACATATCCATAAATGGATCTAAATAAAGTTTCTTTACTACTAATTTTACCTCTCTCATTAACTTCATAATATTTAAATTCAGTTGTGTCTGTAGTGATTTTTTTGATGTGGAATATTAGTATTGAATCGTCTTCTAATTCTATTCTTAGCTGTTTTTCCGATTTTCCCTTTATATGAATTGTATTTTCTACTTTTTCTAGTGAATGATGTAACCTGTAAGCCTAATTTTTGTATAATTCTTTGAACTTTCTTTTTATTTATTATATATCCTAAATTACGTAACGCACCATATATACGTCTATAACCATAATCTTTGTTATTCTTTCTTATTTCTAATATTTTCTCTTCAATTTCTTTATCTGGATTAACTCTATCGAATCTCTTCTGCCAGTACATATATGTTGCTTTTGGCATTTTCGCATATAAAAGAAGGTCTTTAAGTATGAATTCTCCTCGGAGACTGCTTATAATTCTCGCCTTCTTTTCATTTCTGCTTCTTCCGCTAAACGCAGTCTCCTCCTTCTTTTTAAAAATGCATTTTCTATCCTTAGTTGTAGTAATTGATCTTCTAATTCTTTTACATATTCTTTAGATATATTATCATTTGTAGTTTGACTTGTTGTTTCCTTACTTAACTTTTTAGGTGATTTAGCCATTAAGATTTTCCGACCTTTCCTTCGTTCTCTCAATGCATCAGGACCAGCTACTCTAAAGCGATTAACCCAGTTACAAATAAGCGCTGGATTATTTATACCTTCTTGTAAAGCTAAGTCATTGTATGAGAGTTCACTTGTTAAGTATAATTCTACAACATATATCTTTTTTTCGAAAGGATATTCTTCATTTTTTCTTGAACGATATAACCCATCATCTCCATATTTCTTATATTTGGCAACCCAAATTTCAATATTATTATGAGATTTTATATCATACTTTTTCGCTAACGATCTTATGCTTATGTTTTCATTTATATACTCTAGTACGACTTTCTTTTTAAATTCAAAATTATATTTAGTCATAAAAATACCGACCTCCAAAAAGTTAGATTTTTTGGTCTAACTTTTTGGGGTCGGTACATGATAATATATCATTACTTAATACAAAGTAAATTATAATAAAACAAAAAAAGCCCAGAAATCTCTGAGCTTTTTCTTATTAATCAAATAGATCTTTTGCTTTTCTACTTACCTTGTCCAGGAAGCTTTCATCTTCTTCGACTTTTTCATTATTTAATTTAGCAAGTTCTAGGTATAATTCACGTTCTTTTGTTGATAAGTTTTTAGGAATTTCAATAGATACCACAATATAGTGATCTCCTTGACCATATCCCATAACACTTTTAACCCCTTTACCTGCAAGACGGAATTTACGTCCGTGTTGTGTTCCTGCTGGAACATTTAGTTCAATTTCACCTGTTAATGTACGAACATCAACTTTTGTTCCTAAAGCAGCCTGTGCTGGAGATAGTTTTAATTCAGTGTAGATATCATCATCTTCTCTATGGAAGTATGAATCCTCAGCAACGATTACCTCTATGAATAAATCACCTGCTGGACCTCCATTTTCTCCTGCTCCACCTTTACCACGAAGACGAACACGTTGTCCTGAGCTAATTCCTTCTGGAATTTCTACTTCATATTCTACCTCACGGTTATTGTATCCTTTACCGAAACAGTGAGCACATTTATCTTTAATGATTTTTCCGCGTCCTTGACATTCAGAACATGTACGTTGACTTTGCATACGTCCGAATGGAAGTATCTTGAATTACCGCTTCTTGTCCACTACCATTACATCTGTGACATGTGGTTACAGATGAAGAATCTTTAGCTCCACTTCCGTGACAGTGATCACATTCTACATCTTTACGGATTTTAATAGTTTTTTTCGTACCGAATACGGCATCCTCAAAACTTATACGAATGCGGTGTAGTAAGTCTTCTCCTTGACGTGGAGCATTCGGATTACGACGTGATCCTCCTCCACCAAAGAAACTTGAGAAAATATCTCCAAGGTCATCAAAACCACCTGAGAATCCAGAGAAACCTCCACCGAAGCCACCAAATCCACCTTGACCGGCTCCACCTTCAAATGCTGCGTGACCAAATTGATCATATTGAGCTTTTTTAGTATCGTCACTCAGTACTTCGTACGCTTCTGAAATTTCTTTGAACTTATCTTCAGCGCCTGGCTCTTTGTTGATATCTGGGTGATATTGTTTTGATAATTTACGATATGCTTTTTTAATTTCAGCTGCACTTGCGCTTTTACTTACGCCAAGCACCTCATAATAATCTCTTTTAGCCATCTTAATCTCTCCTATAATTAATTATTTAACAAAGGGCTAGCGCATAACGCTACCAGCCCTTGGACTATTTATTTAATTATTTTTTCTCAGTGAAGTCTGCATCAATTGTGTCATCATCGTTATTAGATGAAGTTGCTCCTGCATCTGCACCTTGTGCTCCTGCTGCAGCATTTGCTTGTTCATAAAGTTTCATAGTCATTTCTTGAACTGCTTTGTTTAATTCATCTTTTGCAGCTTTAATTTCTTCTAAGTTATTGTTTTTAATAGCTTCTTTTAATGTATCATTTTTAGCTTTAATATTATCTAATAAGCTTTGATCTACTTTATCTTTAGCTTCTTCTAATGCTTTATCTGCTTGGAATGAAAGTTGGTCAGCTTCGTTACGTACATCAGCTTCTTCTTTACGTTTAGCATCTGCATCAGCATTAGCTTCTGCTTCTTTAACCATTCTATCGATATCAGCATCAGTTAATGAACTGCTTGATTCAATAGTAATTTTTTGTTGTTTTTGAGTTCCAAGATCTTTAGCTGTAACATTTACAATACCGTTTTTATCGATATCAAATGTAACTTCGATTTGAGGTACTCCACGTGGTGCTGCTGGTATATCTGAAAGTTGGAATCTTCCAAGAGTTTTGTTATCAGATGCCATTGGGCGTTCACCTTGTAATACGTGGATGTCTACTGCTGGTTGATTATCTGCAGCTGTAGAGAACACTTGTGATTTAGAAGTTGGGATTGTAGTATTTCTTGGAATTAATACTGTCATAACTGATCCCATTGTTTCAATACCTAATGATAATGGAGTTACGTCTAGTAATACTACATCTTTAACATCACCTGTAATTACTCCACCTTGGATAGCAGCACCCATAGCTACTACTTCGTCAGGGTTTACTCCTTTATGAGGCTCTTTACCCATTTCTTTTTTAACAGCTTCTTGTACGGCTGGGATACGTGTAGAGCCACCAACTAAGATTACTTGATCGATTTCACTTGGGTTTAATCCAGCATCTTTAAGAGCTTGACGAGTTGGGATTAATGTTCTTTCTACTAAGCTGTGAGTAAGTTCATCAAATTTAGCACGAGTTAATGTGTTTTCTAAGTGAACTGGTCCGTTAGCTCCAGCTGAGATGAATGGTAATGAAATTTGAGTTGAAGTTACACCAGATAGGTCTTTTTTAGCTTTTTCTGCTGCATCTTTAAGACGTTGCATTGCCATTTTATCTTGTGATAAGTCGATAGCTTGTTCTTTTTTGAATTCTTCTACAAGATAGTCAATAATAGCTTGGTCGAAGTCATCCCCACCTAGTAAATTATCTCCTGATGTAGCTAATACTTCGAATACTCCATCTCCTAATTCTAAGATAGATACGTCGAAAGTACCACCACCTAAGTCGAATACTAATACTTTTTGATCTACATCTGTTTTTTCTAATCCGTACGCTAATGCAGCTGCAGTAGGTTCGTTAATAATACGTTCTACTTCTAATCCAGCGATTTTACCAGCGTCTTTAGTTGCTTGACGTTGAGCGTCGTTGAAGTAAGCTGGTACTGTAATAACAGCTTTAGTTACTTTTTCACCTAAGTAAGCTTCAGCAGTTGCTTTTAAGTTTTGTAAAATCATTGCTGAGATTTCTTGTGGTGAGTATTTTTTACCATTTACATCTTCTTTATAATCTGTACCCATGTGACGTTTGATAGAAATTACTGTGTTAGGGTTAGTGATTGCTTGACGTTTTGCTACTTCCCCTACTTGAATTTCATCACCTTTGAATGCTACTACAGAAGGTGTAGTTCTGTTACCTTCTGGGTTAGGGATTACTTTAGCTTCCCCACCTTCTAATACTGATACACATGAGTTAGTTGTTCCTAAGTCGATACCTATAATTTTTGACATATTCTTGTCCTCCTTAAATTTATAATAACTATATTTCAAATTTATTTGTTAAAATGATTATTTCACTCTAACAAAGTCTTATATTACTTTTTTATATGCGCAGTGGCTACATACCAATCATTTCGTTGCTACGCTCCTCTTTCTTGGTGTAGCTGTGCGATTCTTACTCCTAACTTTTTTCTTCCCCTTCTAGGTTCGAAAAAACTAAGGCTCAGTCGATACTTTCAAATCATTTCGTCTCTACGTTCCTTATTCTTTGAGTATCTTTGAGAAGCTTCCTCGTAACCATTTCTTCGTATTTACAATACTTGAAATGCTAACGATGTAGCCTTTAAGAATTAACCTTAACCATTGCTGGTCTGATTACTCTATCTTTTAGTTTGTAACCTTTTTGGAATGTATCTAAGATTACTCCGCTTTCTTTATCGCTTTCTTCTCCTTGCATTACTGCGTGGTGGAAGTTTGGATCGAACTGAGCATTTTCAGTTTCTACTAGTTCAACACCTTCTGATTTAAGCGCTGCTTGTAATCCTTCATATACCATTTGTACACCTTTTAGAACTGTTTGTACTTCTTCATTAGTTGACTCAACTTGTAAAGCACGTTCTAAGTTATCCAAACTTGGTAAGATTTCTGTAATCACTTTTTGACTCTTATAAGCATTTATAGTGTCAATTTCTTGATTTTTACGTCGTTTAAAGTTTTCAAATTCTGCGTAAAGACGTAAGTATTTATCTTCTGATGCTTTTACTTCTTCTTGCAGTTTTTCAATTTGTTCTTGTAATAACTCTTCTGCAGTTTTTTCAACTACTTCTTCAGAGTCTGTCGTTTCTTCAGTTTCAACAGTTTCTTCTGTTGTTACTTCTTCTTGTAGAGTTTCTTTTTGTTCTTCAGTAGCCATCTCTACCTCCTAATTATTTTAAATTATTATTTAAATTATCACGAACACAAGCTATAAGTGTCATGATTTTTGAATAGTCCATTCTCTTTGGTCCGAATACGGCTATTACACCTTGACCTTTAGATGTGTTATAACTACTAGACACTAATGAAAGATCATCTATATTCCCAAGCTTAAGCTCAGTTCCTATTTTAATAGATGGTTTGTCTGTTACTTCATTATTATCTAGAAGCTCGACTATCTTATCATCTTCTAAGAGCGATACTACTTCTTTTAATTTTTCTACATTGTCTATATCGGGTTGTTTAAGTAAATTGTACTTACCCCCTAATGCTACAGTCTTTTTAATTTTATTTTGCAACAATCTATTTAAAGCCACTACTATCATATCGTAGTTGTTAACTTTATTCTTTAAATATTTCTCTAACTCACCGTGAATCATTACGTGAGCTGTTGCCATATCCACATCATAGAAGTAACTTTGAAGAAGTTTATTGATCTCCCCTATATCTTCTGCAGTGAAGTCTGCATCAAGTTTATAGTTTTGTTGGAATACCTCTCCTATATTTGTTACTAATATAACGAGAATACTACGACTACTTAGAAGAATAACCTCTATTTTATTAATGCGCCTATCCGTTTTTGTCGGGGCTAGTATCACCGCCGTACAATCCGTTAAGTCCGATAGTACTATTGCATTCTTTTCTAGATAATTATTTTCCGAAACTATATCACCACCAGAGAGTTGTCTAAGTTTTTCATTCTCACTATTCGATAGTTCATAATCTTTTTTTATGTAATCTACATAATAGCGATAACCTTTTTCCGAAGGTACTCTACCTGATGAAATATGAGTCTTTTTAATCAACCCTTCTTTTTCTAATTTACTCATATCATTTCTTATCGTTGCCGAACTGAAATCAATATTTTGAGCAATTTGCTTAGAACCTACAGGTTGATTAGTCGTAATAAAATTTTCGACTATAGATTGAAGAATGAGTACTTGTCTATCTATTAACATCGTCATCACCTATTCTCCAATTTTGTGTTTTAGCACTCTAAGTATCTGACTGCTAATCACATATATAATAATATCATTAAGGTCAAAATAAGTCAATAGTTTTTTTGAAATATTTTTGACTTTTTTTGACCTTTCTGTTTCCCATACAAGACAAACCTTTGTAATACCAGGTTTTAAATGGGTTTTAAAAAGTATATATCGAATCAAAAAAATAACAGTAAAAAACCTTTTAAAATTTTTATCACTATGATATAATAAAGGTTAATCAATAGAAAAGGGTTTTTTTATAATGAAGAAAATAATAAAAAATAATTACACCATTACTTGCAGCACTGTTCTTACTTACAGCATGTGCAGGTGAAAAACAAAAAGTATTTACTACAAATTATGGAAGTAATCAAGAAAAATGAAACAACATTAACTTATAAAGGAGAGGTTGTTAATAGATTAAAAACTATTTCTAATATCACTGACCTAGGAACTGATGAAGAAGCAGCCTACAATAGTATAAAGACATCTATCGATCAGAGAATAAAGATATCGATGGACTTTTCTTACACTATTGAAAAGAAAGACGGAAAAAGTAATTATTACTTGGGATTTAGATTTTTACTAAAAATAAACTTTGAAAAAGATAAAGATCGCTTGCATTTCAAAACATCTTCTTTAGATGAAGAAAGAAAGCTAAGCTACATAGAAAGAAAACCTTAAGAAAAAAATGGTGCTGTAGAAAAAAATAATATTTTATAAATAGAGTGTTTATTAGTTAGAACTTTTAATCTTACTGATAAACACTTTTTCTTATGAATACACTGGATTTTATCCTCACCTTCCTTGTATCTTCATAAAAATTCTTGTATAATAAGTAAACGAAAAGAAGTTAATAGAGGTAAAAATTTTGGAACTTATTGAACTTAGAAAAGAACTCGAAGAAATTAACAAAAGAATAACGGAATTTAAAACTTCATTAAAAATAGAAGATAAAACTGAACGAGTTGCTGAAATTGAAAATATGATGCTTGAGACTGATTTTTGGAATGATAGTGAAGCAGCTAGTCTATTAGTTACCGAATCAAAAAGTATAAAAAAAGAACTTGATGAATTTAGTGAAATGATAGACTATTTAGAGCACTCTGAAGAGATGGTTGAATTTCTAAAAGATGAAGATGATGAAGAAATTTATCAAGATTTACTAGAAACAGTAGTCAATCTTAAAGATAGTGTTGAAGATTTTAGCTTTAGATTATTATTCTCAGAAGAATATGATAACAACACTGCTATACTAGAAATACATGCCGGGGCTGGTGGAACTGATGCTACAGATTGGTCAGAATTAATGTTACGTATGTATGAAAGATTCTTCACAAAACAAGGATTAAAATACAGTTACTTAAACTATCAATCTGGTGATATCACCGGAGTTAAATCAGCAACTATAAAAATTGAAGGTGACTTTGCATATGGATTATTAAAAGGAGAAAAAGGTGTTCACCGAGTCGTTCGTATCTCACCTTTTGACCCATCTGGAAAAAGACATACATCGTTCGCTTCAATAGATGTAATTCCAGAATTTAATGATGATGAAATTAATATCGAAATTAATAATGAAGACTTGAAAATAGACACTTACAGAGCTCAAGGGGCCGGTGGACAGCACATTAACACTACTGATTCAGCAGTTCGTATTACCCACCTTCCTACTGGTATCGTCGTTCAATCACAAGCAGAACGAAGTCAAATTAAAAATAAAGATGCTGCGATGAGAAATTTAAAATCAAAACTTTATCAACGTGAAATAGAAGAAAAAGAAAAAGAATTAGCAGCAATTCGTGGTGAACAAAAGGATATTGGATGGGGTTCTCAAATTCGTTCTTATGTATTTACTCCATATACAATGGTAAAAGATCACAGAACAAACTATGAAGTATCTACAGTAGACAAAGTAATGGATGGTGAGATAATCGATTTTATCGATGCTTATCTGCATTACAATATGAAAGAAAAAGAAGTACTATAGAAAAATAGACCTACCGGTGTGTATCGATAGGTCTATTAATTTTTATTTTTTCTCATCAAATCTTTCTTCTATAAGTTTTTCTTCTGTTTTCTTCAGACTTACTTTTTTATCTCCGGAACTTGGCCATGGAAGACCTTTTTAATTCATTAATATCAGCTACAGAATAATCAACCGTTACAGTTTCTATGGCAACATTATCTTGATAATCAACCTTGTCTTCTAAACCTTTTTATACCTTTTGAACTTTTTGTCCTAATTTCTCCGCTTGCTTTTTAAAAGCTTCTTTAGTTAGTCCTAATTCAGAATAAGTAATAATATTTTTGGCTGTTTGTCTTGTTACAACATCACCTTTATAATAAAGTGTAATTTCCATTTGTACACCAGGTTGTTTCTTAACATAAACCTTACTACCTTCTTTTTCAGCACATCCGACTAAAAAAATACTAATAAAAAAGACTGATATAATTTGTAATATCTTTTTCATTTTATAAACTCTCCTATCCTTTGAGATAACAATATTATACCATAGTTTGAAAACAATACAAACATTATTAGAAAAAGCGATACAAATTTGTATCGCTCTTTATTATTATAGTTTTTCGTATTCAGCTGGTACATCAAATGGATTTTCTTTATTAATATGATCGTAGAACATAACTCCATTTAAGTGATCAATTTCGTGTTGGAAACAAATCGCCGGTAAATCTGTTAACGTTAAAGTAACTTTTTCATCGTTTTCATTATAACCAACTACTTTAATTTTTGAATAACGAGGAACATATCCTTTAATTTCTTTATCTACTGATAAACATCCTTCTCCACCAGCTAAGTAACATTTTGCAGCTGAGTTTGAGATAATTTTTGGATTATACAATGCATAAGAAACTGTATCTTCTGGGAACTCTTCGTCTGGAATGTGCACTGCGATCATTCTTTTTGAAACGTTAATTTGCGGTGCCGCTAATCCTATCCCTGGTTTTAATCCTAATTTTTCTGCTTTTTCATCATCTTGAGAAGCAATTACATATTCTAGTAATCCACGTAAAATAGCTTTATCTTCGTCTGAAATTGGACTTTTTACTTCTTCAGCACGTGCTCTAAGTGTTGCATGTGGATCAATAATTATATCTTTAGTTGTTATCAATTTTTTTCTCCTTTATTTCTAAATTATTTCTCTCGGTCTTTCATCCTTATTTTATTATTTCATAAATAGCTCAGAATGTCAAAGTTTCCTACCCGACAGTTTTTAAAATTCTATTTTTACAAAAACATATTAGTGTAATTTTTCAATCTTTGTTTTAGAATTTTCTGAATTTTACTTTTGTGTTTTTCTATATTTCATGATATCATAGTAGTATTGATAATTTATAAATAAGATTTTTAGGAGGGTGTATTATGACTTTGAAAATTACCAATATACTAGACCAGATACTGATCAAATAAAAAAACAATTAGAAACATTAATAGAAAAATTAAATTCGGCAAATAGTGTTGAAGAAACTTTAGAAATTTTTAATGAATACAACAAACTTCGTAATAGCGTTGAAACATTAGCTCAATTAGTAGAAATTCGTGCAACAATCGACACTACTGATAAATTTTATGAAGCTGAAAAAGATTTTTGGGATGACTTCAATCCTGAATTAGCTTCTCTTCTTAGCAAATTCGACAAAGCAATGTTCGATTCTAAATTCAAAGAAGAACTTAAAAAAGAAATTGGGGAACACTACTTTAACCTAATTGAAGCTTCTCTTAAAGTATTCAGCGATGAAATCATCGAAGACTTAAAAGAAGAAAATAAACTGACTTCTGAATATACTAAGCTTACTTCAAGTGCTAAAATTCCATTTGATGGTGGAATTCACAACTTAAGTGGTATGGCTAAATATACTCAAGATGCCAACCGTGAGACTCGTCTGTTAGCAAGTCAAGCTGTCGCTAAATTCTTCAAAGAAAACTTAGAACAATACGATAGCATTTACGACCGTATGATTAAAGTTCGTACTCGTATTGCGAAAAAACTTGGTTTTAATAATTTCGTAGAAGTTGCTTACCTTCGTTTACGTAGAACTGACTACAATGCAAAAGACGTAGCAAACTACAGAAAACAAATTTTCGAAGAAATCGTTCCTGTAGTTGAAGAACTTAAAAAAGCACAAGCTAATCGTCTAGGACTTGAAAAACTTTCATTCCATGATGAAGGTGTAACATTCAAATCTGGTAACCCTACTCCAAAAGGTGACCGTCCTACACTTGTTGATTATGCTAAAACAATGTATAAAGAATTATCACCAGAAACTGATGAATTCTTTACATTTATGACTGAAAACAACTTATTAGACTTAGATACAAAACCAGGAAAAGCTGGTGGTGGATACTGTACATTTATTCCAGATTACAAAGCACCATTTATCTTCGCTAACTTCAACCAAACTCCGCATGATGTTACAGTTTTAACTCATGAAGCTGGTCATGCTTTCCAAGTTTTCCAAAGTAGAAATCATATGCCAGATTACGTTTGGCCAACATTTGAAGCTTGTGAAATTCACTCGATGAGTATGGAATTTTTAACATGGCCATGGATGAACCTATTCTTCAAAGAAGATACTGATAAGTTCAAATACTACCACATGACTACAGCAATTAAATTCTTACCTTATGGTGTTACTGTCGATGAATTCCAACATGAAGTATACGAAAATCCAGAATTAACACCACAAGAGCGTCGTATGAAATGGTTGGAAGTAGAAAGAAAATACCTACCATCACGTTACTACGAAGAAATTCCAGAACTTGATGAAGGATTATTCTTCTATAGACAAGGACACTTATTCAGCGTACCATTCTACTATATCGATTATACTTTAGCTCAAGTTTGTGCCTTCCAATTCTGGAAAAAGGCTAACGAAAATAGAGAAAAAGCATGGGAAGAATACCTACACCTATGTAAACAAGGTGGAACTAAACCATTCTTAGAATTAGTTAAAGAAGCAAATCTAGAAAATCCATTCAAAGATGGAACAATTTCTAATATTGTGCCAGAGCTTAAAAAATACCTTGACTCTGTAGATGCTACAAAATTCTAAAACTATACTTAAAGGCGAGTGATTCAAAAGACCTAAATTTTAACAAAGTGTCTATGAAAACTCATAGACGCAGTGGTTTATTGACATCTAAATTTGCTTTATAAAAGCTTTTTAGATATCTAATAAACTGTGCGGGGGTGACTCGACAAAATCGATTTCTTAAGAAACACGATTTTTGAGTCACTCCCTTTAAACATAAATAATAATTAATTTAATAGGAGGATAAAATATGAAAGAAAAGAAAATAGCGGCATTTTTCGATATTGATGGAACTCTATATAGAGATTCTTTAATGACAGAACATTTTAAAAATTAATTAAATACGAAAGTTGTAGATGAAAGATATTGGATAAAATGGTGTAAAAGATACATATATCAACTGGGATAAGCGTTTTGAAGACTATGATAACTATCTATTCGGTGTATCGAAGCCTATGTTCAAGCAATAACAGGTCTTCATAAAAAATATATTGATTTCGCAACAGAACAAGTAATGAAACTTAAAGCAGATCGTGTCTATAAGTTCACTAGAAATATTATTGAAAAACATAAAAAAATGGACACCTTATTATTTTTATCTCAGGTAGTCCTGACTATCTTGTTGAGGCTATGGGGAAAAAACATCATGCATTTCTTGCGATTGGTAGTAAATATATTATAGAAAATGATAAATTTACAGGTGAAGTAATTCCAATGTGGGATGCAGATAGTAAAAATAAAACTATTGACAAGTTAGTTGAAGAATATAATATTGATCTTTCTGAATCATTCGCATATGGTGATACAAATGGTGATTACAACATGCTAAGACGTGTCGGCAATCCCGTTGCAATGAATCCAAGTCGTGAACTTCTTAGTAAAATCAAAGAAAATAAAGAGCTAGCTGAAAAAGCTACTATTTTAATCGAAAGAAAAGATGTTATTTATAAAACACGAGCAACTATTGACATTGTTGAAATATAAAATATAGAACAAGAGCCTGACCTAATCGTCAGACTCTTGTATTTTTTATTCTATATCTATTGGATCTATTGGTTCTTTAAGACTATTCCTCAGAATCTTTCCATACAAATAGTGCTCCAACACTGTTGATAATGTAGAAGATGTATTTACCAACATTAGCGAAGTTCCTTTGAACTATTGCTTTTGTAAGTTGAACTATATTGTACAATAACCAGAACGGCCATTGTGTCGTTAACTTAAATGTATTTAATCCATTCCCCATTAATGAAAATGCAAATGCGACTGTAGTGATGTATGCAAGAGTGTTCATCTTACCTTGATATCCAATGTAATTTGTTGCATAAGAAAATACAAATGAAAGAATCGCAATTGCTGTTAATACTGTATACAGTTTTGCTTTAGACATTGTATTTGGTTTGTCTGTAGACTTATTCCATACATAGATTGCACCTAAATAGATTAAAAATGTCACTGGATATGTAATGATTGCAGCTTTATTTCCTAGGATATAATCAATCACTCCTGATAAAAAAGCATTAATAATTCCTAAGTAATTCCCAAGTTTGCTTAATTTTCCTGTAAATCTTGTCGATAACATCGAAATCCCAACATTAATAACAGAAATAAGTCCAAATGGAACAAGTGAAGTCCATGGTCCCCAATCAACGAATTTATCCAATCTCGTTGCCAAGTAACCTGATGCGATAGCTATACTGATTACTAAAACAACCCCTAATAAATCAAACCATTTTGATGTTGCAAATATTTTTAACTTTTGTTTCATAAAGCATATTATTCCTTTTAAACTATTACATTTTTATAATGTAACCCTATAGGTTCTTAGCATCTTTTTATATCACTTACTAAAAATCTTATTTTCATTATACATCAAACATTTTCAACTTTCAATATAATACGCTTTCATACAGTTGTTATACAACAAAAATAATTTCTTAAAAATATAATTACTACATTTACTTTATTAAAGTTTTTAATCTGATACATAAAAATCATTTAATTTTTACTTCATAAGAAATATTTTTACTATAAAACTTTTATTTTTAAAATTTTCTTTCTAATTACTTTACTTTCTAATTGATAATGATTATAATTTATAATAGGAAAAATATTAATCATGAAAGTGAGTTTAAATTAATGAAGAAAAAATAAATTATTTTTAGCCCTAATTGCTGGAACTATCGTTATTAGCGGATGTGCTGCTAAATCAGATAAAAAGGAAGAAAATAAATCAGCTCAAGTTGATACATCAAAAGGAACAAAAGAACAACTTAAACAAGCTACTGAGCTTTACAAAAAATTCGTGAAAATCAAGTAGATACTCTACTTAAAGATACTGAAAAATTTGCTGAAACTATTAAAAGCAGGAAATCTAGAAGAAGCTAAAAACAATATCCACTTATTCGTATGGCATATGAACGTTCAGAACCAATTGCTGAAAGTTTTGGAGAATTAGATAAACATCGACTTCCGTCTTGCTGACTACTTAGAAGAAAAGAAAACTGAAGATGGATGGCGTGGATTCCACAAAATAGAAAAATTATGTGGGAAAAAAATACTACTAAAGGTACTGAAGAATATGCAGACCAACTAGTAAAAGATATTAAAGAACTAAAAGCTAAAAGTTGCTACTGTGGAAGTTACTCCTGACTTAATGGTAACTGGAGCTGTTGACCTACTTAACGAAGTTGCAACACAAAAATTACAGGTGAAGAGAAATCTTCTCTACACTGACCTTTACGACTTCAAAGCTAATATCGAAGGTGCTGAAGAAATCTTCAAAATCTTTAAACCTTTAATCGAGAAAAAAGACAGCAAATTAGCTAAAGATTTGGTTGAAAAAAATTTTGCTACAATCAACAGTTTATTAGATAAATACAAAAACTGATGACAAACACTATAAACTATATACTGACTTAACAAAAGAAAATACAAAAGAACTTTCTGAAGCAGTAACTAAATTAGGTGAACCACTTTCACAAATGGGTGTAATTTTAGACGAAGAGGCTAAGTAATATGGAAGAATCTAGTAAAAAATGGATCGATAAAAAAATAACAAGACGTGATTTCCTGAAGAAAGCAGGAATGACTGGAGCTGGTGCTGTTGTCGGAGCCTCTGCTCTTGGAGGTTTTTTCGCTAACAAAGCTGAAAATAACAGAGTTATTGCTGATGGAGATGAAAAGATAACATTCTACGGAAAGCATCAGGCTGGAATTACTACTCTTATGCAAAAATGTGCTTATTTCGTAGTATTAGATTTACACTCAACTAAACGTGACGATGTTATAGATATGTTCAAAGAATGGACAAAATACAGTGAAAAATTAATGAACGGCGAACTAGTCGAACCTGCGCTTAAAAACCATTATTTACCACCAAAAGATACTGGAGAAACGGTAGGATTAAACCCCTATCGTTTAACTCTTACATTTGGAATTAGTCCAAGTTTCCTGAAAAAAATGAACTTGGAAAATAAAAATCTTGAAGAGTTTAAAGACCTACCACCTTTTGCTAGGGAACAACTTAAAGAAAAATATACTGGTGGAGATATATGTATTCAAGCATGTGCAGATGATGAACAAGTAGCCTTTCACGCTATTCGTAACCTAGTTAGAAAAGCTCGTTCTACAGTAACTATGAAATGGAGTCAATCAGGTTTCGCGGCAATAGGAAATCGAGTCGAAACACCTCGTAATCTTTTTGGATTCAAAGACGGTACTGCCAACGCTACTAAAGAAGAGCAATTTGATAAAATCGTATGGTGTGATAAAGATAACTGGATGAAAAATGGAAGTTATATGGCTGTTAGACGTATTCAGATGCACCTTGAAACTTGGGATAGAACAAATTTAAATGAACAAGAAAATACCTTTGGAAGATATAAAGAAAGTGGTGCTCCTTTCGGAGAAACTGATGAATTTGCACCTATTGACCTTAACAAGAAAGGTCCAGATGGGAAACCTTTAATACCTGTAACTTCACATGTCCATTTAGCACATAAACCGGGTGTTGAATTACTTAGACGATCGTATTCTTATTCAGACGGCATAAATGAAACTACAGGTCAATTTGACTCAGGCTCCTATTTATTTCTTTCCAAAAGATCCAAAACAATTTATTACAATTCAAAAATAGCTTAGGGAACTGAAGATAAAATGAATGAATACATAACTCATATAGGTAGCGGCCTATTTGCTTGTTTTGGAGGAATTAAGGAGGGTGAATATATTGGCCAAAAACTTTTTGACTAAGATTATTTTAGCCTTTATCGTGATTCTTAGTTTTAGCTCACCATATTTAAAAACTATTGTAGCTAAAGAATCATATAGTAATCTTTTCATTAAAATTACAGATGCCAACACCGCATTAACAAACAATGATAAAGATAAAGCTAAAAATTAATAGATGAATTTAAAACAGAATTTGAGTCGACAAAAATTCAGATTCTGAAGCTGGAGTTAAAACAAACATTAAAAATCAAATGATATCAATGAAGAGCAACTAAGAGCTATCAACTGCCCTACTTGCTTTTGAAAATGAACAAAATCCTCTAGATGTAGAAGCAGAAAAGAAAGCTTTTAAAACGAAACTCTTTCCTGCTTTTGATAAACTAGAAAAAGCAATTGATACTAAAAATGTAGAAACTATGAAAGCAGAGTATGTAAAATACAACGCTGCTTGGGTTAGAAATGAAGGTATCGTAAGAACACTTGAACCTGCTTACTATGGAAAAGTTGAAACAACAATGTCATTTCTTCGTAGTTCAATGGAAATTGAACCTTACGACTATCAAACTACAAAAATGTATTTAACAGATTTAAAAAACTACCTTGATGATTTTCTAGCTGGTAAAAAACTAGAACAATCTTCAGATATAAAAACACTTGAACAAGGTATAAAACTTCTAGAAGAAAGTTACTCAGCATTCAAAGATGGTAACAAAGCTCAAGGTTCTCAAAAAATGAAGAAATTCATTGAAGTTTGGCCTGTTATCGAAGGAGAAGTTCGTACACGTAACGCTTCGTTATATACTAAAGTAGAGAGTGAAACTCCTATTATTATGGTTAAAGGTAGCGAACAAAAATATCAAGATCAACTTAAAAACTTGATTTCAGAGCTTTCTAAAATCGATACGAAGTCTAACTATACTGCATTAGATTCTATGTTAATTTTACTTCGTGAAGGTGTAGAAGCACTTATTATAGTTCTTTCTTTAGCCAGTGCTTTAAAAGCAGCAAAACAAAGAAAAGGATTAATCTGGATATACGCAGGTGCTGTAGTAGGTATTCTTTCTAGTATACTTGCAGCTGTGGTCTTAAAATACTCTTTCCCTGCTCTGTCATCTGGTACTAACAGAGAGATTATTGAAGGTGTTGTTGGTATCTTTGCAGTAGCAATGATGATAGGTATCGGAATTTGGCTACATAGTAAAAGTTCAGTTAAAGCATGGAAAAAATATATGGACACTAAACTAAATCTAGTACTTTCAACTGGAAGTTTTATATCTATGTTCACACTTAGCTTCCTAGCTGTGTTTAGAGAAGGTGCCGAAACTATTCTATTCTATGCTGGAATCATGCCATTAATTTCAACAGCTAACCTATTAATCGGAATAGCTCTTGCTGTTGTTGCATTGATTATTATCGGTATAATTATGGTAAAAGCATCAGGAAAACTTCCTATCAGTAAAGTATTCCTAGTACTATCTTGGTTAATCTATATTCTAGGATTCAAGATGCTTGGAGTAAGTATACATGCTCTACAAATTACTGATATTGTTTCAAATCATATTATAGACTACTTACCTACTATCGAAATCTTAGGAATTTATCCTAGTTACGAAGTAGTAATAGCTCAACTAATTTATATCGTTGTTGTAGCTATTAGTATATTTTATGAAAAATCTAAAAATAAATAGGTAACAAATGATGAAATATGGAGATAAAATATCTACCGTAGATCATCTAACTGAACTAAGAAAGAGACTAATACTAAGCCTTGTGTTTTTTATTGTCTCTTTCATAGTAAGTTTATTATGAGTCTGCGGATATTTATAAATTTTTAACTAGTAATTTTAATAATAAATTGATTGTTCTTGGACCTAATGATATACTATGGATATATCTAACACTCGCAGGTATTTGTGCCTTTACTTTTTCGATACCATTTATCTGTTATCAAATTTGGGCATTTATAAAGCCTGCTTTAGAAGAAAAAGAAGCTCGTGCATTACTAGCTTATATACCAGCAGTATTCATTTGCTTCACAGTAGGTTTAATCTTCGGATTCTTTCTAGTAACTCCTGCTATTTTAAATGTGCTTCTTTCTATTGGTGATGACTTATTCAATACACAATTAACAGCTCAAAATTACTTATCGTTTGTAATTAATACTACGATTCCGATAGCAATACTTTTTGAATTCCCTGTTGTTGTAGCATTTCTAACATCATTAGGTATTCTAACACCATCATTTTTAACACGTAATAGAAGATATGCATATTTTATACTAATCGTAATAGCTGTTGTTATTACGCCTGCTGATTTTATCAGTGACATCGTTATGTCTATACCATTAATTTTAATTTATGAAATTAGTATCGTTATTAGCAAGTATATTTACAACAAAAGAGGTGAAAAATAATGGGATTTTTACGTGATATCGGGGCTCCTGGAGTTATAGTTCTTATTATAGCTGCTCTAATTATCTTCGGTCCTAAACGTCTACCTGAACTTGGAGAATCAATAGGAAAAATGTTCACATCATTCAAAAAATCAATTTCAGGTCTAACTGAAGAAGAAAATTCAACAAAACAAGACGAAAAAAAAGAAAATTAAAAATAGACTTTACAATATGTTGAAAGCATATCTGTAAAGTCTATTATTTTTATCTTATTTTTGATAATTCAGTTAAATCATATGGTGTTTGTTGATAAACTTGGTTTAACCAGTTGTGATAGAATAAGTAAGCAACTCCTCTCCATCTATTTTTAGGAGTTTTTGTATCATCATTTCCTGGGTAATAATTCACCGGAACTTCTATTGGTAGATTACTATTTTTATCACGAACATACTCATTGTGAAGTGTATCAGCATCATATTCAATATGCCCAGTCACAAATATTTTTCTTAAATCTTTAGTTGCTGCAAGAAGTGTCCCAACCTCTTCTGATCTAGCTAGTACATCAAGTTCAGAAATAGTAGGTAGCTTCTCTTCCTCTATCTTAGTATGTCTAGAATGAGGAGCTAAGAAAGTATCTGTAAATCCTCTAGTTAATGTGTGATTTTCTATAAGAACATCATGTTCAAAAACCCCAAATATCTTATCATCAACTTGCTCTTTTTTTACACCAAAATGGTAATATAAACTTGCTTGTGCTGCCCAACATATATTTAATGTTGAAAATACGTGTGTTTTACTCCAATCAAAAATTTGATTTAACTCTCCCCAATAGTTTACATCTTCGAATTCTAAATGTTCAATTGGTGCTCCTGTAATAATTAGTCCGTCATAATAGTTGTCTTTCACTTCATCAAATGTTTTATAGAATTTTTCTAAGTACGATTGTGCTGTATTTTTTGCCACGTGACTAGTAGTATGTAAAAATTCTACTTTAATCTGAAGTGGAGAATTCCCTAAAAGTCTTAATAACTGACGTTCTGTTTCTTCTTTCATCGGCATTAAATTCAAAATTAGTATTTTTAAAGGTCTAATATCTTGGTTTTTCGCCCTATTTTCCCCTATTACTACTACCCCTTCTTCCAGTAGTTTATTTTTTACTGGTAATTCATTTTTGTATACATATTGGCATCGTCTATCTCCTTAACTACTCTTATTCTTAAATAAAAAAACTCGCCACTATTACAAATTTATGTAATAGGGACGAGTCTATCGTGTTACCACCCATGTTCGTGAATAAACTTATTCACCTTTATCGATACGTGTTCATATCATTTGTGCTATATCGTGCACATACGTAATTACCTATTAGATAATTATTGCTCCGAGACCATTTTCAACTATCTCTTTTTCTTACTTTTCTTCCACCAACCGAAAGTTCTCTGCTTTGAATCGATTATAATCTACTTATCTCTTCAATGTGTTTCATATTAGTTTACTTAACATTATAAAGAATTTAACACTATTTGTCAATGAAAGCGCCTTAAAAATCTTAGAATCAAAGAAATCTTCGTTTCTCTATTATCTATAAATTACTTGTTAAATTCAATAAGTTCGAACTTGTTTCCATCATAATCAAGAACGCTAACTGAAGTGTTTACTATTACTCCACGTCCTACTTCTTTAATACCTTTTTGCGTTAAGAAAGAACGGATTAAACCACCATGACATACCGCTAGTATTGTCTTATCTGGGTGCTCTTCGTGCTTTTCTTTAAAGAATGCTTCTACTCTATCTGCTGCATCTGAATCTAATTCCATACCTCTTGTTTCTCCAGCCTTAAGACCAGCTCCGTACTCTGTAAAAGATACACCTTCGTATTCCCCATATGATTTTTCTATTAATCTTTTATCTTTTATTACAGATAAATTTTTATTTTCTTCACTATTTGAATTGTCTAGCATGTATCTAGCTGTATCAAATGCTCTTCCTAAAGTACTACTATAAGCAACATCAATAGTATATCCTTCTATTTTTTTCCCTGCAGCAATACCTTGACGGACTCCTTCTTCATTCAAAGGAATATCTGTATGTCCTTGAACTAATTTATTTTTATTATAATCTGTTTCTCCATGTCTTGCTAAAATAATGCGCATGATCTCATCTCCTTACTAAAAAATTAGGGAGCGACCAAATAAAATCAATTTTTATAAAACTATGATTTCTTAGCCGTTCCCTTAATAATTTTAAATATTAAATTTCTCTAATATATAGTCTTTTCCGTCATAGTGCAGCACGTTTAATGCTGTGTTGTTAATCAACATATTTGATTCAGGATATAATCCTAATGTACGTAAAAAGATACGAATAAAGGCACCATGACAAACTACTAAAATTGTTTCATCTTTATGATTTAGATATTTTTCATTAAAGAATGAGCTTGCTCTTTCATAGACTTCCTCATCTTTTTCAATAGACTCTAAGCCAGTCTGAGCTTCTAATGCTGAAAAATATTCATCAAAAGTACTCTCTTCGAAATCACCGAAGAATTTCTCTATTAAACGAGCATCTTCAGTAATTTCTTTATTGATATTAATCTCATTATTAGAATTATCAAGCATTAGTCTAGCTGTCTCTACAGCACGTTTTAACGGACTACTGAAGGCAAAATCAATGTCATACTCCGTTAACTTTTGACCTGCATTTCTCGCTTGATCTCTTCCAGTTTCATTTAATTCAATATCACTATGTCCTTGAATTAATTTATTTTTGTTATAATCTGTTTCACCATGTCTTACTAATAATATTTTCATGATTTTTACCTATTCAAAAATGAAATCTTCATCTTCAATTGATTCAACATTCATACTTACAACATATCCATCACCTTTAACACTGAAGAAGTCATGGTTTTTAGTGTTAGTATTCATTGCATTTTCAATAATTGGATTAATTTCTTTATCTTCGAAGTATCCAGGGTATCCTAAGTTAGCTAAAGCACGGTTAGCATTGTACTCTACGTAGTCTTTAACATCTTCATATAGACCAATCTCATCGTAAATATCTTTAGTATATTTTAATTCATTTTCATATAAATCTAATAATAATTTATACATTTCTTTTTCAGCACGCTCTTGCTCTTCTGAAGTTAAAGTTTTGAATAATTCTTGAGCATCAAATCCTGTGAAACTTCCGTGGATAGTCTCATCTAACAAAATCTTACGGATAATTTCTCCAGATGTCGTTACTTTTCCTTGCCCAGCAAGATATAATGGATAGAAGAAACCACTATAGAAAATATAACTTTCTGAAAATACTGAAGCTACACGAGCCATATATAAGTCATAAGTTGGAACTTCTGGTTTAAATAACTCATGTAATAATCTTCAAATTAATTTTCGCTTTGAATTGAAGCTCTGGATTACTTGGAACCCATTCATCTAATAAGTAATCTGTTTCTTGTGAAGGGATTAATGATGTAAAGATTGTTGAGTAACTTTTCGCGTGAATTTGCTCCATCATTCCCATAAAGCTGTATACAGCTTGTTTTCTCATATCTTCAGTATGTAGAGATACAAGAGGCATACCTTTATCACCTTGTTGCGTATCAAGACCAGTTAAAACCCAGCTAATACTTTTTGTAAGCTTCACGTTCTTTATCATTTAAATCTTCGTTCCAGCTCTTAATATCTTTTGACACTTTAAACTCAGTATCAACCCAAAATTGAGCAATATTTTGACGCCAATACATAAATGTTAAATCATCTTGTTTATTCCAGTTTACAGCTTTCATAATTAGTAATTTTTCCTCTCTTTTCTATATAGCACATGAAGTACATTCTTCTACAGAAAGTAGTTTGTTTCTTGTGTAATATAGTGATTTCAATCCTTTGTGATGAGCATAAATATAATATCTAGCAAGTTCTCTTGTTGTGATATCAGAATTTACGAATAAAATCACAGAAATACCTTGATCTACGTGTTCTTGAATAACTGCCATTAAATCGATAAGTTTCATTTGATCAATAGTAAATGCAGATTTATAGAACCACTGAGTTTTTGGACTTAAGTATGGCATTGGATAGAATGTTTCAGCATTCCCATAACTTCTACGTTCAATCTTATCAACAATCGGCAGTACACTTGATGTTGAGTTTTGAACATAAGAAATACTTTGTGTTGGTGCAATTGCCATTCTATAAGCGTGATATAGTCCATTTTCTTTTACTCTATTTTTTAGACTTCTCCAGTCTTCTCTTGTTGGAATATGAATTCCTTCAAATAACTCTTTTACTTTATCAGTTACTGGTAAGTAGTCATTTTCAATATATTTAGTGAAGTATCTACCATTGTAGTAATCTGATTTTTCAAAGTCTTTAAATGTTTCATTACGTTTTTTAGCAATTTGCATTGAACGTTCTAATGTATAGTAGTTCATCATCATGAAGAAGACATTCGCAAAATCTTTCGCTTCTTCACTCTCATAAGCGATTAAGTTTTTAGCTAAATATCCATTTAAGTTCATAGCACCTAATCCAACAGAATGGAACTCATCATTAGCTTTTACTACCCCAGGTGCATTTTTAATCTTAGTAGAATTACTTACAAATGTTAATGCATCCATACCTGAGTAGATAGATTCTTTAATTTTTACTTTCCATTACATTTACAATGTTTAATGAAGCTAGGTTACAAGAAATATCACGTTTAATAATATCATCTTCACCGTAGTCTTTAATTATTGAAGTTTCTTGTAATTGGAAAATTTCAGTACATAAGTTACTCATCTTAACTTGTCCAATTTCACGAAGTGCGTGATCTTTATTTGCGTTATCTTTGAACATTAAGTATGGGTAGCCTGATTGTAATTGAGTTTGCGCTATTAAGTTAAGCATATCACGAGCATCAAATTTACGCTTCATGATATTTTCATTCGCTACAAATTCATCATAGTACTTAGCGATATCAATATCATCAAGAACTAATCCATACTCTTCATAAATAGAGTGTGGTCCAAACATGTAGAAATCTTTGTTCTCACGAGCTAAATCGAAGAATAATGATGGTACGATAATACCTGTAGAAATTGTTGGAAGACGTAATTCTTCATCGGCATTAACTTTTTTAGTATCTAAGAATTCTAATACGTCGTAGTGGAAGATGTTTAAGTAAACAGCTCCAGCTCCAGGACGTTGTCCAAGTTGATCCGCATATGCAAAACCTTGTTCTAAAGATTTAGCTACAGGAATAACACCTTTAGCTACCCCTTTAATTCCTTTGATACTCTCACCACGTGCACGAAGTTTTGATAAGTTAATCGCAACCCCTCCACCAATTTTTGAAAGTTGTTTAGCTGTAGAATCGATGTAGTTAATTGAGTTAAGTGAGTCACCTACTTCTAATAAGAAACAAGATACTAACTCACCACGACGACTTCTTCCAGAGTTTAGGAATGTTGGAGTCGCTGGTTGTAATCTTTGTTCAAGCATAGAAATCATAAGTTCTTTAGCTAAGGCAACATCTCCATCAGCTAAATACATAGCAACGATGAATACATGTTGGTTAAAGTTTTCTAAATATTGTTTTTTATCATTTGTTTTTAATGCATAATCTATAGAATTTACTTGCTGCCATGTAACTTTTTAAATTCGAATTTAAAGTTTGCAGCTAATTCTAAACACTCAAGAATTTCATCTTCAATATATTTATCAAAAATATTATAGTAGAAATTCTCCTCTACTAGATATCTAAGTCTTTTTGATTTCTGAACTGAATTTCTTTGTACGAAAGTCTACTTCACGAAGAAATTCTTCTATAGCTTCAACATCCTTTTCTAATTTGAAAAATCCATTGTCGCCTCTTTTTGTCACTTCATTATTTAGTTCAATATGGTTAAATTCTCCATTCTTTACACTCTCCAAATATTTTTTTAAATTTTATTAAGTCTTTTTGTATTACCGTGTAATTCTATTTTCATAAGTAATGGCACATCATACTTTTCACTAATCGTCTCTGAAGCTTTAGCAAATCTATTACCCCAGTTTTTATTACCACTACCTACTACTCCTTTTAGGTGCTTGTGATTAGTTTCTAAAAACTCTTCTACACCATCAGGAACTTGTCCAAAACCTATCGTTGGGGTTATTAAAATATAATCGAAATCAACTTCATAATCGATATCAAATAGGTCAATAACATCCTCTTCTGGGATTTTACACATGTCTACAAATCTCTTGCAATTTCCAGTTAATGAAAATACAACTATCTTCATTTTTTCTCACACTCCCGCAAAAATATTTCCGAGAATATTTCCCGGAAATTTAAGAACTTATATCAATTATACACTCTATTTTATTATTTTTCAATCATTATTTTTCTCATGAAAAAGGCTTAAAATCCTTTTTGGAAATTTGTATATCTATTTAATAATTCAAAATTCTATTAAGCGACTTTACACACTACAACGATTAAAAATCATCATATATCCTTTTAGTTTTCTTAATTTTACATAAAAACTTTTAAACAAAATTACTCTGTTTAAAGTTTTCTTCTATAATATGTTTAATTTATTATATCGCTTTTTCTTCTCGCAAATTCAGAAAAATAGAATTTATCAACTCTATGACGACTCTCTGTATAATGTAGGGAAATCTGTTCCTTCTGTGTATACATCACTTCGTAATACTGCAATATGTTTATGACCATTTAAATCAATATATGTAGTATCTTCTTCATTAACAGGTTCGATTTTAAAATCTTTTATTTTCCATACGAGATTTTTATTCCTAAATCCTTTTTCTAGATATTCATATAATGATTCCTCTACACGATTTGTGGGTAGATCCCCTATTGTACTTTTTCTAATATAATCTTTATCTAGGATTACTGCTTCTCCATCAACGATTCTTTGACGAACCAGATAGATTAGTTTTTCATCTGGCTTAACAAGACCAAGCCTTACTAAAAAATCTGGAGCATCTACTTCTTTATTCACTAACACTTTAGTAGTTGCATCTACATCTTGAAATTGGCGACGTTCTTTAAAACTTAGTATTCCCGTTACAGGTAATCTAAATCTATGAACATCTAACACTATAGATCCTTTCCCTTGTATTTTATGAATATAACCATTTTCTAATAATAGAAGTAATGCTTTTCTTATAGTTTCCCTAGAAACATTATATTCTCTCGCGAGTTCATTTTCACTTGGTAAGAGAGAGTTAGACCTGTATTGCCTATGCTCTATTTTTCTCTTAACTCTAAATAGATCTTAAAAACTTATTCATGATTTCCCCAAAATAAATAACTATATGTGTATATTTTACCATAATTTACGTAAATATTAAATGTTTTTACTCAAAAACTTTTATAAATCCTCATATTTTTGTTAATTTGTGTAAATATATAAACCAAATTTAAAGCAAAACCTCATTTCTACAACTATGTTTATGTGTTATAATATTTATTGGAGGTGCAATAATGAGAAAATATATTATACAGTTCCTTATTGTTATAGAAAAATTTTTCACTATTTATTAGTGGAATACTGGCCATAATATTTTACAATTGTTTTTAATTTAAATTTTTTATAAAAATTTCTATCAAAAAGAAAAATTTAGCCCCTAAAATTGGAACTACATATGAAGAATTAATAAAAACACCACAAATTTACTAGATTACCTGAATCATAAAAGCAATGTTAAATCTTGATTGGTATACAGATAAAGATATACTTCATATGCAAGACGTTAGGATACTATATAGTTTAAGCTACAAAACAATGATATTTTTATCGTAGTTTTTACTATTTCTACTATACTATTGATAATACTTTTGTAAAAAGAACTATTTTCTATATCACAAATACATTTAACAAAGTACTACTTGCATTTATTATAGTAATAGGTATCCTATCTTGTATCATTTCATATAATTTCACTTCATTTTGGATAAAAATTCCATCAGTTGCTATTTTCAAACGATCTTTGGTTATTAAGCCCTGATGAGTCAAACTTAATTCAAATGGTGCTCGAAGAATTCTTCATAAGTCTTATTACAACAATAATCTTACATATCTTTTATACTATTTATTTCATTGTTTATATTAAATACTATAGTAAAGAAAAAGAATGAAAAAAATAATTAATCTTAAAGATGATATTAAAAATTTAATTTCTTATAATTATGTGATATAATTAATTTTAGTTTCAAATAAATAAATTACGAAAGGATAAAATATGGCTCAAAATGATAAAAATGTTGTTACTGAAGATAAAGTAACATTTAGATTATGTGATGATTGCCTTGGTGTAAATCTTAAAACTTTGATTCCAAAACTAAAAAAGAAAGCACCAAATGCAGAATTTATCATAGGATGTCAATCTTATTGTGGACCCGGAAGAACTCAGACATTTACACTTGTTAATAGTAGAATTTGTATAGCAGATACTGAAGTCGAACTGATGCCTTTAGTTGATGAAAAACTTAGAGATAGAATGAGTGCCGAAGACGAAGAAAAATACAGAAAACGTCTTGAACGTCGTCTTGAACGTACTTTCTACTTCATTATACCTGAAAATGCAACGATAAAAGTTGGTGAAGAAGTAGATGTCGATAAAGAAGGAGTAATCGCTCGTAAAGCAGGAAAATCTTATCTAGATGATCTTATTATCGAAGGAGAAGTTGATAATACTAAACCTGGAACTTACGAACTTATATACCGAGTTAATATCGATAATAAAGAACACAAGAGAAAAAGACTTATCACTGTTGTTGATGAAAACGTATAATCAATATTCATAGAATAATCAAAACATAAACCTAGGAGTTAAAAGCTGTATATACCGCTACTCGTAGGTTTTTTCTTTGTTTTCATGAAAAATATTTATACTGTTTTTTTGAAAATAACGTTTACTTTTTTTGTAAATATGATATAATATAAGTAAAGACATAGAAGTCGGAGGTTATGATCATGGAAAATAAATATTCTAAAATTTTAGTCGCAGTAGACGGTTCAAAACAAGCTGAATGGGCTTTCAAAAATGCCGTTGCCATTGCTCAAAGAAACGAGGATGCAGAGTTATATATCGCGTCTGTTATTGATGCGACAATCGCAACTTCTGGTTTATCAGATCCTTACATTTTCAACTCTTTCTACAAACGTACTAAAGAATTAGTTGATAGCTATGTAGAATCTGCTAAAGAAGACGGATTAACTAGAGTATTCGGTATCGTTGAACAAGGTATTCCTAAAATTGTTCTTAGTGAAGATATTGTTGACGAAAAAGGTATCGATCTTGTAGTTTGTGGATCTTCTGGTTTAACTGGGTTCAAACGTATGCTTATGGGATCAGTGTCTGAAGGTATCGTTAGATATGCAAAATCTGACGTAATCATCATTAAACAACGTTCTATCCCAGCGGATTTCGAAGCAACTATCGCTAAAAAATTCCAAGAAGAACAAGAAAAATAAGCATCTCTAAATAAGATTTAGATTAATATATTTTAATTTAAATTCATTTAAAATTTTTCCTTTTTATAATGAACGACGCATACATAGTATGCGCCGTTCATTTTTTATTAATAAATCTTTTCCACTTTTAAACTACCATAATTCAATGCTGCAAGTTGCACAGAATTCGGTCCAAAATACTTAGTATAATCATGAAGTTGTTGCTTATCGTCATAAATATAAACCCTATCTCCGATACTTTCTTCATCACCTATTTCTACTACTAAGTGACTCATCATCGTTGAGTAAATATTTCTCTCTTTACCATTAATTAAACATGTTTTTCCTTTTAATCTATCTCTTAATATTCCATCACCATAACCGATATTAACGACCCCTACCTTCTTATTAGTATCAGCTATATACGAATTTGAGTATCCAATACATTCGCCTTTATTCAAGGTTACTATATTAATAACTTCACCATAAACAGTAATTGGGTTTTTTATAACTAAATCCTTAAGGGCAACTGGATTTTCCTTCACATTATAAGGCATAGCTCCATAAAGAATAATCCCTAATCTCTGATGTGTTGTTTTCTCAAAAGCACCATCTCGTAAAAAAGAAGCACTATTCTGTAAGTGAACTACTTCAAAATCATGATGTTTTTGTGCTTCATCAAGAACTTTCAATACCAATTCTTTTTCTTTTTCATAGAATCCATCAAACTCATCAGCAAATGAAAAATGAGACCAAAATCCTTTTAATTTTAGATTATTTTCTTTACAGAAATTTATAATTTCTAATACTTCTTCCAGATTTCTTGCTCCAGCACGTCTCATACTACCCGCAAATTCCAATTGCAGAGTTAAGTCTCTAACATTTTCAAGATTTTTCTTTTTAAATATTCAAGACTCGCTATATTTATCTCAACATTGTATTCTCTAACTAAATCAAAATTATAAGTTGGATTTAAAAGAAAAATATTAGCATCTTCTCCTAATGTTTCTCTTATTACTTTACACTCTTCTTCTTTTTGTTGTTGCAAAATAATTTATTCCTACTTCTGAGTATAATTTTACACATTCTCTTAAATCTAAATTATACGCATTGTTTTTTTAACTACAGCTATTATATCCTGTGCTCGTTCTTTTAAATTTATTGCATTTTGTCGTATATTATTATAATTTAACTCAATTGTTGCCATAAAAATCCTTTCTTAGATAAAAGGGAGTGACTCAAAAATCGTGATTTCAGAGAAATCGATTTTTTTAAAAGCCACCCCGCAAATTTCATAAGATATCTAAAAGCTCTTATAAAGTAAATTTAGATATCTATAAACCACTGCGTTTATGAATTTCATATAAACTTTTTAGGACCATTAAATCAGCCCTTTTTATTTTACTTAAAATCAACAAAGTTATTTGTTGTAATGACTCAATATTCCTAGGTAATATTTAACCCCTACTTTTAATATTTTTTCATCAAAGTTGAAAGTTGGTGTGTGTAATCCTGAAACATAATTTTTTTCTTCATTTCTTAAACCTAAAAAACTATAGTTTATAGGAGACAATCTACTAAAGAATGAGAAATCTTCTCCGTATAGATAAGCTTCTTCTAACTCAATATAATCAATATTTTCTTTTTCTATAACTTCTTTAATTACTTTATAAGGAACTTCATCATTAATTACCGCTGGATAACCTTCAGCAAAGTCAACACGAATACTTGCTCCAGTAAGATGTTCAAGTCCTACACGTGTATTTTCAATTGCATCTTTTATCGTAGCCAGATCTTCCATGCTGTATGTTCTAATAGTTCCTTCTAGGTAGGCATTCTCCGCAACAACATTCATAGCATCTCCACCGTACATTTTACCGATATGAATAATATTAGTATTACGTGCTTTAGTGTGCAACGCATTAAGTTTTAGCATCTCCTGGAAGAACATTGTAGCCACGTTAAGAGCATCGATTCCAGTATTTTTCAAACCAACGTGAGCTGCACACCCTTTAATATAGATTCTATATTCATTAGCACTAGCCATAATTTCTTTTGGTTTAGAAATTATATGACCTTCTGGATAATCTGGATTCATATGTAGAGCATAACTTGCTAAAATGTTATACGGTGAAAAATCAAAATCATTAATTAATAAATTTCCACCACCGAAAGTTTCTTCAGCTGGTTGAAATACGAAAATGCTATTCACCTTCGTATCATTATTTTTGTAATAATCTGCCGCTTCTATAACACTACCTAAAAGCATAGTAGTATGTCCATCATGACCACATGCATGCATCACACTATCGTTATTAGATTTAAAATCAACATCATTTTCTTCTGTGATAGGCAATGCATCAATATCAGCTCTGAATAAAATCGTATCTTTAGTTTCTACGCTTGCTTTACAGATTACCACCAACCCTGTCTCAAGAGTTTCTTGAAATTCTATACAATATTCTTTTAAGATACTAGCGATAAATTCTTTAGTTTTATGCTCTTCCAAAGATAACTCTGGATTTTGGTGCAGATGTCTACGCCATGATGTTAAATTCTCTTCAGTAATTACTTTCATCTTCTCTTCCTACTTTATTATAAGTTTCTTAATTCTGCGATAATATCTACTTTTTCTTCTGCAACTTCACTACGTGTTTTGATTACTCGTGCTGGAACACCCGCTACTACATCTCCACTAGCTACATCTTTCGTTACTACACTTCCAGCTGCAACAACAGCGTTGTCTCCAATTTGTACACCTTCTAAGATAACAGCATTAGCTCCGATAAGAACATTGTTACCTACACGTACTGGTGTAGCATTAGCTGGTTCAATAACACCTGACAACACAGATCCAGCACCAACGTGAGAGTTTTCTCCAACTTCTGCACGTCCACCTAAAATAGCATTCATATCGATCATAGTATTTTTACCAATTTTAGCACCGATATTAATAACAGCACCCATCATGATAACCGCATTATCTCCGATACTAACGTGTTCACGAATTGAGCATCCTGGTTCGATACGAGCGTTAAACTGAGTTAAATCAATCATCGGCACACCACTATTACGGCGATCATTTTCTACACGGTAATTTACTACCACAGCTTTGTTAGCTTCGTAAAATTCCACCCAATCAGCAAAATCCGCAAAGATAACTCTTGAGTTTCCTTCACCATAAACTTCTAAAGTTTCTGGAAATTCTACTTCAGCGTTAAAATTAACGTAAACTTTAACCGGTGTTTTCTTTTTAGATGTTGCTATAAATTTAATAATCTCTTCTGTTGATTTCATTTCTTTCTCCTATTATCTATATGATTTTTCTATTTTATATCTAATTTTTACATATGTCAAACTAACTTTATTATAATATTCTTTTGTTTAAGTGTTATACTAGATTACTTTCTTCATTTATCTAGTTATAAACTACTTAGAGATGACTCTTTTATCACCTCTATAGACTCATTTGAGTCGCTTCTGACTTTATTATTCTATACCTAGTACATCTTTCATAGAATATAAACTAGGTTCATCAACACTGTTAAGCCACTGTGCGGCTGTAACAGATCCTTTTGCGAACATTTTTTTACTTAGAGCTGTATGTTTAATCTCAATTACTTCATCTTCTCCAGCAAAAATCACTTCATGCTCACCTACTATAGTTCCACCACGAACCGCGTGAATTCCAATCTCTTTTTCTTGGCGTTTCATATCTCCGTGACGACCATAAACTCTAGTATAATCTTCTACATCTTTAACCGCATCTACTAACATTTTTGCAGTTCCACTAGGTGCATCCACTTTTTTATTGTGGTGTTTTTCAATAACTTCGATATCATATCCTAATAACAATTCACTAGCTTTTTTCACTAATTCTACCAAGACATTTACTCCTAAGCTGTAATTTCCAGCATAAACTACTCCAACATGAGTCGCTAATTCATCGATTAATTCTAATTCTTCTGCAGTATGACCAGTCGTAGCTATTACAACCTTCGTAGTTGTACGTTTAGCATACTCCACTAATTCAGCAGTCCCAGCATGATGAGAAAAATCAATAATCACATCAGCCACCCTTTCTAAACTTTCATATGAAGTATAAGTTGGAAATTTCTCTTCTAATAATTCACGACCTACACCTGCAACAATTTCTAAATCAGTACTATCTTGAATATAGTTTTTTAGAACTTGTCCCATAGTTCCATTATAACCACTTAATAAAACTCTCATTTTTACTCTCCTTGTAATGAATTAAGTCTTGCGATTTCTTGCTCTAATTTTGTCGCTAATGTTGGTGCAACATGTGTCATTGGTAGGCGGTAATGACAAGCTGATTTTCCGATTAATTCTACACATTTTTTAACTGGCATTGGGTTTGGTTCAGCAAATAACATGTGGATGAAGTCTAAGTATTTAAGTTGTAATTCAAACGCTTTGTCCACTTGTCTTTCTAAAGCATATTTACACATTAAGTGAGTTGCTTTTGGATAAATATTAGCTAAAACAGAGATTGTCCCTTTACCACCTGCTAAAATAATAGGTACATTAATGTCATCATTTCCTGAATAAATATCAATTTTATCCCCTACTAAGTTTCTAACTGCTAAAGTATGAGCAATATCCCCTACAGCATCTTTGTACGCCACGATATTTTTGTGTTGAGATAAGTGTAAAATAGTCTCAGGCGCCATAACTTGTCCAGTTCTTCCTGGTACATTGTAAAGTACGATTGGTAAATCTACACTATTCGCGATTGCTTCAAAGTGTTCAATTAGACCTTGTTGACTAGTTTTGATGTAATATGGTGTTACTACTAATAATGCATCTGGTCCTAATTTTTCAATTTCTTGGCTTAATCTAATTGAGTGAGCTGTATCGTTAACCCCACTACCTGCAATAACAGGTACACGTCCTGCTACTCTATCAATAGCGAATTTAATTACCGCTACTTGCTCATCGTCAGGCATAGTTGAACTCTCACCAGTAGTTCCCGCTACGATAATCGCATCTGTACCTTCACTAATTTGGAATTCGATTAACTCTCCAAACGTATCATAATCTACACTTCCATCCTCGAAAAATGGTGTTACTATTGCTACTCCGCTTCCTGTATAAATTGTCATAATCTTATTCTCCTTGTATCTATGTTATATTTTTAATAATATTTTTTATGTTATTTTTTAAATTAAATATCTTGTCTAATTAAATCTTCTAAAGTCTCACCTTTTACTACTAGGCGACTAGATCCATCTTTTACAAATACTACCGGCAATTTCGGTAATCTATTGTAATTGCTACTCATACTGTAGTTATACGCTCCTGTTGATGATACTAATAGTAAGTCACCTTGCTCAGCTTTAGGTAATTTTGCATCCATTACTAACATATCTCCAGATTCACAACACTTACCAGCAACTGTATAAGTTGTATCAGCTTGTTCGTTCATCTTGTTAACTAACATAGCTTCGTATTTTGCTTTATATAATGCATAACGAGGATTATCTGCCATACCTCCATCAACGAACACATATTCACGACCTGCAAAAGTCTTCTTAACTCCACCAACACTGTATAATGTGCTACCAGCGTTACATGTTAAACTTCTACCAGGTTCAATAACTACCTTAGTTAAATCTAAGCCGAAATTATCACTTTCACGTTCCACCACTTCGATATACTCTCTTAAAAATTCAGCAAGTTCAAAAGGTCTATCTTCTTCAGTATAATAAACTCCGAACCCTCCACCTAGGTTAAGAACACTTATAGTTAAACCTAATCTTTCTTGAACTTTTTTCGTAAATTCCATAACCACTTTTACAGCTTCAAAAAATGAAGTTTTCTCAAAAATTTGTGATCCGATGTGCGAGTGGAATCCTACAAAGTTAAGATTGCTTTGATTATTAATATCTGCGATTAAATCATAAATTGTTTCATCATATACTGAATAACCGAATTTCGAATCATCTTTTGCAGTTTTGATATATTCATGAGTATGCGCATCGATACCTGTATTAATTCTTAGAAGTACATCTACAGTATTCCCACTCTCTCTTACGATTTCATTAATCATTTCATATTCATAGTCATTATCTATGACGATAGTTCCTACACCAACTTCTAATGCATATTGTAGTTCCTCACGAGTTTTATTATTTCCGTGGAAATAAGCTCGTCTCATATCATATCCAGCTTTATATGCTGTGTTAATCTCACCAAGTGAAACCACATCTACACCTAAACCTTCTCTACTCGCAATTCTTAATACTTCTAAACAACTAAAAGCTTTCGATGCGTAAAGAACTTCTGTATTGAACTTCGAACTTTTAAAATTATTAATAAAAGTTCTACATTGGTTCACTAACATATTCTCATCATAAACATAAAGTGGTGTCCCGTATTGAGCCTTTAACTCACTCACCCCAACGCCTGAAATATTCAGTTCACCATTTTCTACCGTCATACCATCAAATAATCTCATTACTTTCTCCTTCAAATAAGTTATAAAAAATAGACTACAAGAACAAAAGGTCCTTGTAGTCTAGCTTATAATTCTATCCTATTCCTCTTGCCCTTATTATAAAAAGCTCACCATGAAGAAAATGGGCATTTTCTAATGACAGTGCTATGCCTATTCGACATAACCCAGTGAAATAAATCACTTCGGCGATGCTACCTTTTAAATTAGTCATCGCGGCCTCTTTTTATAATACTTATCTATTTACGTTGTATAAATAATATCATGGTTTGAAATTATTGTCAATAGTTTTCAGAAAATTTTTATAATATCTTAGTTTTGGTGTTTACATATACACAATTAGTATCAGTTGTAATTACTCTTTAAAACAACTATAATATACTCATATTAAAAGAAGATTGCACAATAGACTCTTCTTAATATAAAAAATAAAGGATTATAAAATATGATTGACTTCACAAAAAATGACGACTTAAATAAAATCATCAATGACAATGACATAGCGATTATTCAATACGGATCAGCCACATGTATGCCATGTCACTCAATAAAAAACCGAATTACTACATGGCAAGAAGATCACAAAGACATCGCAACATACTACATTTCATTAGAAGAAAATATGGAAATTGCTGCTCAACGAGGCATTCTTTCAGCACCAACTGTAGAAGTTTATATTGAAGGAAGACTATCTATTCAAAAAAGCGGATACTTCAGTCTTGATGAAATTCTAGAAAAAGTAAGTACTGTGAGTGAACAAATGAAATAAAAAATAAGAGCGATTCAAAGTTATTATTTTGAATCGCTCTTATTATTAGTTATTCACTTTTACAAATATATCTACAGGCTCTTCGCCTAGTAATAGTTTTACATCATTTATATCAACAATTCTAAAGTCCTTGACCTTTGATTCCAGTTGTCTTACTGACTTAGTCACCCTCGATGTATCAACGAGTAAAATTCTCTCAACTCCAGGTAAAGCTTTTTCTGCTCTCTTAAGAAATCTCATAACATGCTCAGGATGCAAATATGTCTGACCTTTATATGATTTTATTTCTACTACATATTTCTTACCATTTTTTTCAAGACATAGATCAAAATCCCTACTTCTATTTTTTGGTTCCGTAACTTTATAACCAACATTTTTAAAAGCATATGCAAGTAATAGTTCTTTACCTATTGGCGAAGTTAACTTCTCTAAAGCTGCAAGTAAGGGTTTAGGTTTAATCTTAATAACCGATTTCTTTAATCCCTCAGGATCTTTTGTTAATAGTTTTCTATTAAATCCAATAATATAATCTTCCACTATAGCAAAATGACCATGTGCTATACGGTTTCTAATCGCTGTTAATAAAGCATTTATTTTTGAAAAAGTAGTATATTTCGCAACTATTATTTTTGACAATTAGAACAAATGTTTTCCTCAAAAATCTCCATTCATCATTACTTATAACATCCTTTGAACCTATCCACTTCACATCACGACTTTCATTCATTCCCATTCGACTCATTACATAGGTAAATGAAAATTCATCATATATCTTATCAGAAATTAATTCATTTTTATCTGACTGGTATGAATCAATATTCGGTGTATACCAGTAATTTTTATTACAGTATCCATTTCTTCTGAAAGTTTAATTGGTCTAGGACTGTGGTGTATTTTATAATTTTTCTCTTCTGCTACTGCAACATTTCTTAAACATATCCTTCTCCTAAAGTTAGTAAAATTTTGAAATCAGTTTATATTAATTTTATTATAGCATAGATCATACACATAAAAACTGGAATTAAAATCTGAAACTGGTTTTCAACTGAAGGTTACCTTGTATATAATTAACCGAATTTGACAAAGAACAAAAATTTGTCCAAATTTTGAGGCAATTATCAACTTTTTCTATATTATCTTATTTAATTTACTCAAGAATAAAACCTACTCGCTAATTTGTAGACTTGTTTTATTTCCTTAGTCTCTACGTTCCAAGTTTTTAATTTCTTCTTTTATTAATTCTGGAAATTTTCTACTAATATCTCTTAGTGCATTTCCTACTGATTTTCTTACATATTCACTAGCGTCTTCTTTTAATGGAGCTATTCTTTTTATTGCTTCTTGTGGATTTTCTTTAAAATATGGTCTACTAGTCCATATTCGTAATCCTTCTGTGACAGCCCTTCTAGTATTTGGATTATCTGAACTTAGCCACTCATCAACTACAGGGATAGAATTTTCATAACCTTTATTTTTACAATATTCATCGAACGCTTTTGCAAGAACCTCTTGTACTCTCCAATTATCATCTTTAGATACTTTATCTCGCATAAAAATTAGGATATCACTATCACCTGATAAATATCCGAAAAGAAATACACCATACATTCTAACTTTATATACTTTTGACTCATAGGATAAGAAAGCTAACTTCTTAATATAAGCTCTATCATTATTTTTATAATCAGCTAATGCTCTATTTTCTTCTTTCTTAAATCCACTCTTTATTAGAGAAAATTCTTGCTCTAGGCTTTTAATATATTCGTTCAAATAAATTCACCACCTTATTATTACTAAAAAAAGCGGCTCTTTGTCAAATTCGGGGCATGGAGAAAAATAGGAAATGAAATCTAGGCAGCATTTTGCTGCTTAGATTTTTTCTTGTTTTCTTTAAGTTTGACATTATTTTTATACTCAGAAACAAATAATCTAGACATAATCAAAATACGTAATCTGAAATTACTAAAGCTAGAATATCCATATGATACTCTCTTTAGTAGTTTTATTTTATTATTAAATCCTTCTAATGGACCATTAGAATACTCATATTTAACAGCATTAGCATATACTCTTTGTACTTTTTCATAGTATTTATAGCTTTAGATACACCTTTAGATAATCCTCTAGTATCCATATCTATATACTTCTCTAATTCTACAGAATCTTTGTACTTTAATAACTTCTCTTATCTCATGCACTCTCTCATAGCTAGCTGTAAATTCATCATCCATAGCTAATATATAATCTAATACTTCTTTTTCTAGTTACATAGCGTTTAAAGCTTCTAGAATAGAATGTTTTTGTTGAATTTACTTTATCTCTATCTTCTAATATTACTTTCCAAAAAGTTCTTTAAAAATAGTGTAAGTAGAACCTTTTTATTCTTATATTGATTCATTAGTTTTACTCTGGCTTTGTTTTAATTCTCTATTAATATTTTGAACCATGTGAAATCTATCTATTATTATCTCAGCGTTAGGAACATCTCTCTAATCATATTCATATAAGGTGGATAAATATCTATACAGATCGTTTTTACTTTCTTTCTTACTTTCCTTGGATATCTCATAAAGTATTGTTTTTAATATATGTTGTGTTCTTCCATCTACAATATCTATAAAATCATGTGTTCTAGCATCTAAGAATACGAAACTCATTCCATTTTTACTATCTTTAGTTGATTTTATTTCATCGAAACATAGATGTTCTGGTAGGTTTGAATGAGTCTTAACTACAGCTTCTCTACATGATTTCATTACTCTTACTACTGTAGACACTGATACATTACTTAATTCAGCAATATCTTTAAATGATAGTGTCTTAGAAAGATTCTTCATAATGTGGAATATAAGATTTTTTTAGATATACTGCAGTGCTTTTTCACGAATGATGTTTCAGCACAAAACTTAGAATCACATTCTCTACATTTAAAGCGTTGTTTCTTTTAATCTAAGGTATGTAGGGCATTCTGACATTTTTAATAAAGCTATTTTTAATGGATCGCCGAATCCATTTTTAACTATATTTCATCCTTCTTTTATACAACCGCAGTTTGCACAACACTTTGGTTCATATGATAAAGTTCCGTGAAATACAGAATGTATCTTGGCCATCTACATTGATTAGATCAAGTTTATCCTCCATAGTTATATTTTTGGTCTTTTATTAATAGTAAATTTGTGATAAAATTATTCATGACGAATATCCTTTCTTAGTTAATTATTTTTGTACACCTTAATTGTATTGGATATTTGTCTTTTTGTATATAAAAAGTGAAATCTGGGGCTGGAATTTTTCCATGCCCCGGATTTAGTATACAACCAAAAAAGCATATAGAATGATAGACACTCTATATGCTTAAGGATGATTTGCTAAAATTAGTTGTTAGCTTTTAAGAAATCAACAGTTTTTTGGATTACTAACTCACCACGTAAGTCTTCAACACTAATACGTTGTTTGATTCCTTCTTCAGTCATGTTGTACATAGTAGCAAGTTCTTTAACTTCTGCATCGATATCAGCGTCTGTTACTTCAACTTTTTTTCTACTTCAGCGATTTCACCCTAATACGAATGAAGTTTTGATTTTTGTTTTTCTGCATCAGATTTCATTTCAGCTTTTAAGTTCAGCTTCACCTTTTTCCAGTGAATTGTTGGTATAAATCAAATGATAATCCTTGACGAGATAAGTTTCAGTGAATTGTTCAAACATAGAATCAACTTCTTGTTCTACTAATTTTTCTGGTACAGAAAGTTTTGCATTTTCTACAGCTGTAGAAATTACTTTATCAGAATAAGATTTTTTTCTGCTAAGTTTTCTTTTCTAATTTAATTTCTTCTTTTTAATTTTTCTTTGTATTCAGCTACTGTTGAAGCTGCTTCTTTAGTAAATTCTTTAACGAATTCGTCAGTTAATTCTGGTAAAACTTTTTCTTTTACGTCGTGAACTGTAACTTCGAATTTAGCTTCTTTACCAGCTAAGTCAGCTACTTGGTAGTTTTCTGGGAATGTTACGTTAACTTCTGTGTCAACTGGTGCAACTTTTCCTTCTAATTGTTCTTCGAATCCAGGGATGAATGAACCTGATCCTAATTCTAATTCGTAACCTTTAGCTTCTCCACCTTCGAAAGCTTCATCTCCGATGAATCCTTTAAAGTCGATAACTACGATATCACCTTTTTTAGATTCTCCTTCTTTGATTTGCCATTCAGCTTGACGGCTTAATAAGCTATCTAATCTTTCTTCTACATCAGCATCAGTTACTTCTACTGAGTCTTTTTCTAATCCAAGGTTTTTGTATTCACCTAATTCAACGTTTGGTTTAACAGTAACAACTGCTTCGAATTTAACACCTTCTTCTTTGCTGATTTCTTTAACATCGATATCAGGCATAGCTAATGGTGAAACTTCTAATTCATCGATAGCTTTAGTGTAAGCTCTTGGTAATACATAATCAACTGCATCTTGGTATAATGCTTCTTCACCGTACATTTTGTTGAATACGGCTCTTGGTAATTTACCTTTTCTGAATCCAGGTGCGTTAACACGTTTAACTGCACGTTTGAATGCTTTAGTCTAATCCTTTTCGCAAATTCTTCTTTTTGTTGCTGAAAAAGCGATAACTACTTTTCCATCTTCTTTATTTAAAAATTTGTGACATTTATTTTTCCTCCAAAAATACTTTTAAGTATCATCAAAAAAATGTTAGTATAAAAATACTAAAAACTCTTGATTAATTATATAGTAAATAGCGTAAAAAGTCAATAATTACACATCTAAATTATTGTTTTCAAAAAGTAATTTTCCATACTTTTTAAAAAATTTTTCAAACTACAGATAATTTGATACTAAATTACAAAAATTGTAATACTTCTTGCTTTTTATTATCTACCTACTATTTTTTTACTGAATTCTTTTTATCAATTTATCATTCTCTCTAAAGTTTGGATAATATTTTCCTAACAATGCATAAAATCTAGGTGTGTGATTTGTTTCTAGTAAATGAGTAAGCTCATGAACAACTATATGTTCTAAACATTCAATCGGATATTTTATAAGTTCATAGTTTATCCAGATTCTTTTTCGCTTCAATATTACAAGTTCCCCAACGGGTTTTCATCTTTTTAATTCTTAGTTGTTCAGCATGGACACCCATGATTTTTTCGTATCTATTAATAAACTCTAAAGCTTTGTTATAAAGAACTTTTCTCAGATAACTCATAACTATTTGTCCCCTGTCTTGATCTTTATCCTTTATAACTAAAAATGATTTTTATCATCGGATAATTTTATTACATTTTTATTCTCTAATATTACTTCTAAAACAAATTCTTTTCCAAAAAATAATATGTTTTTCATCAGTTACATACTGTTTCACAGTATAGCCATTCGTTAATATATTGTTTCTTCTTAATTTGATTTCATCAATATTTTTCTTGAATTAGTTTCTTTATAATATAATTAGGGGGTTCTTGGAGGGGCACTTACTACTACATCGGCGTTTTTCGACTTTTAAATAAATATTTTTCATGTTTTTTCTGTATTTAATCATAACGACTAAATCATTCACATTTATTACTTTTTTCATACTACCCCTCCTTTATTTCTTATTATTTTAGCTCGTTACCAACTAAAGCTGTACCAACTCTTATATGAGTCGCACCTTCTTCAATCGCGATTTTGTAATCATTACTCATACCCATCGATAAAAATTCACACGGTGCATATGGCAATTTAAGTGCTTTTACTTCATCACGAACTTGTCTTAATTTTCTAAAACAATTACGCAACACATCTTCATCATCAATAAAAGGCGCCATTGTCATTAGACCTACAACTTTAATTTTCGAATATTGTTCTAATGATTTTATAAACTCTACTGTTTCTTCCACTGTTAATCCATGTTTGCTTTCTTCACCAGAAACATTAACCTGCACGAAACAATTAACTTCTTTTTCCGCACGTTTTTCGATTTCCTTAGCTAAGCTATCTCTGTCCAGAGCATGGAAATAATCTACCTCGTTAATAACATCACGTACTTTTCTAGTTTGCAAACTTCCTATTAAATGCCAAGTCTTATCAGAATATTTACTTTTTCTCTCAACATAATTCTGAGGACGATTTTCAGCAAAATCTGTAATTCCCGCTTCTATCGCTTCTTCAACTCTAGTATCTGTAACATACTTAGTTACAGCTATTAATTTCACTTCATCAGCATTTCTACCAACTTTTTCGCAAGTTTCAGCTATTTCTTTTGTTATAGTTTCAAAGTTTTCTCTAACGTTCATTTTCTCTCCTATTTATTTACAATTTTACTGTTTATAATTTTATTATACCATGATGTTTATTATTTTGTTATTAATTAAATAAAAAGGGAGTGACTCAAAAAAATCATGATTTCTTAAGAAATAAGATTTTGTCGAGTCACCCCCGCAAAGTTTATTAGATATCTAAAAAGCTTTTTATAAAGCGAATTTAGATATCAATAAACCACTGCGTCAATGAGTTTTCATATACACTTTGTTAAATTTTAGGAATTTTGTCAGTCTCATAACAAGTAGTCGGACGGATTCGCACCGCCATTTCTCTTTTCAGATCATATTCCTTCTTCAAACCACTGCCCTACTTGTTTCTTTTTATTATATCAACTATCTTTCCATTATTCAAATTACTTAAGTTCATTAAAAGAAAATGACAAAAAAATTTCCGAAGAAACTGAATTCCTCGGAAATTATGCTTCACGCTTATATTTTTCTGAATTTCTTATTAATATTATTCTTAATCCCAAGAAGAAATATATTACACAACTAATAAATAATATACCTAAACTAAAGATTAATAATAAGATGCTATACACTAAGAATAGAAATGCAACTACGTTATGGTTTATACCTTTTTCAAAATCGCAAATAATAATAGTAAAAATAAAACTATTAAAAGTGCGAAATATACCCAAGCAAGTTGTCCCATTACTTGGAAGATAAAGTGCATATCCTTCGTAGAAACATTGGCACTATCTTGAGTAAGACGCGTTTGTTCACGAATTTGATCAACTATCTTATTTCTTAAATACTCATTTCCTACATATCCTCGAAATAGATTAATCATTCCACCTACAAATGCAATATATACAATATAAACTATACTAGAGATAAGTAATAATATCTTCTCTAATTTATCAAAATACATTAATTCTCACCTTTATTTTTGCAGTTAGCACAAGTTCCATAAAATGATAATGAGTTATCTTGCACTTCAAAAAGAGTACTCTTTTTTTCATATATTCAATAAGTTTATTGAATATTGGGTTAGATACTTTTTCGATGCTATTGCAGTTAGTACATATTAAATGATGATGAAGTTCGTCATCTACAGATTGTCTCAAATGATATTTAGAAACACCATTGCTGAAAGATATTTTTTTCTAATATTTTTAATTCATAAAAAAATATCTAGAGTTCTATAAACAGTAGCTATACCAATATCTGGTGTTTTTCTTTCAGAATAAAATACAGTTCCTCTGCACTAAGATGTTTATCTTCATTTTCAACTAAAAATCTCTACAATCTTCTCCCTTTGTGGAGTTAATTTGTATGAAGATTTTTGAATAATTTTAATTATTTCATCATAAATACTCATATACTATTTCGCGCCTTTCCTATTTTTTAAGTAAGCTAATGCAAGCATCGTCTTACTGTCAGTTATAACATTATCATCTAAAAGCTTGAATGCTTCTTCAATTTTATATTTTCTTAAATTAATAAATTCATCGTCATCTGGATCAATTTCTCCAGCATATTCTAAATTATCAACATAGTAGATTGTGATTAACTCAGAGCTATAACCTAATGCTACGTGAACATCGCATAGTTTTTCCAGTCTTTCTTCTTCCACTACATAGCCAGTTTCTTCACGTAATTCTCTAATAGCAGATAATTTCTTATTATCTTCACCTGGTTCTAGTTTCCCTGCAGGAATTTCTAAAGTTACTGCTTCTATAGCTTTTCTATATTGTTCAACAAGAACTACTTCATCATTTTTTGTTAAAGCTAATATTGCTACAGCACCTCTATGATTTATCAGCTCACGTTTTGAAGTTTCTCCATTTAGGTAAAGTAACTGTATGTACTTCTACATCTAAAACTTTTCCCTTTAAAAATATTTTTCAACTTTCAATAGTTTTTCTTCTAAATCTATTTTCACAATCTCCTCCACATTTTTACAAACTATATTCTTCTAAATCATGTGCTATCTTTACATTACATTTATCACGTAATGATTCTATAGCCTCTTTTTCAATATTTCTATCATACCTAGCACTAATATGTGTTAGATATAGATTCTCAACCTTACTTTGTGATATCATTTTCTCAATATCTAAAATACTTAAAGTGATAGTTTTTTCTCGCATGGTGTGCATCTTCTTTAAGTAAATAAGTGCACTCTGAAATTATAACGTTACTGTTTTTAACAAACTCTCTTAAGCTATCAAAGTACCTAGTATCCGGTATAATAGAAATTTCTTTTTCAGGTTTGTCTTCAGATAAAAATTCGCTTGAATTATACACTGTTCCATTATATTCGAAAGTATCTGCTTCTTTAATTTCTTTGTAAAACGGACCTGGCATAATACCTAGCTCTTTCAATTTATTTGCATTCAAACTTCCTTTTTGCTTTTTGAATACAATTTTATATCCAAAACATTCAATATTATGAGCTAACGGATAACTAAAAACAGCTACAGTTTTTATTATCTATTATACACTGTTCACTAGAAATTTCAATATATTCTACCCTATAAGAAAGTGAACAATGTGTGAACAACAAATTGTTTTCTATGAAATCTTTAATACCAACTGGTCCATATATAGTAACATCAGAAGCCTTTGTGTCTAAAAGAAAACTTCTTGAAGATAAGAATCCAATTAATCCAAGAACATGATCAGCATGAAGATGGCTAATAAATATTTTAGTTATTTTTGTTGGTTTAATATTTGTTCTTAGAATTTGATGCTGTGTCGCTTCACCACAATCAAACATCCAGCATTCTTTTAATTCTTGCATAAAATTAAAAACAAAACTCTGTGTATTTCTAAATTTTCCAGGAAGCCCTGCTCCTGTACCTAAAAATTGTACTTCCATCGTATTCCTCAATTCAATTTTCTAAAATAATAGTGGCCTAAAAAGAAATCCCATTTAAGCCACCTTATGAAATTTATAGTTTAACTACAAAAATCTGTGCATCTTGTAGACACGTAATCACGTGTTCTACACCTGCTGGGATTTCTAATAGTTCAAATTCATTTACAGTTTCTACTTCTTCTTCAAAAGCTACTGTAATTTTCCCACTAATGTTTAGTAATAAAGATATTTTTTTATCATTACTATATGAGTCTGTTTGGTTCCCTGTTTTTAAGATTCATGTGAACTACTTGATATCTATCATTCTCTAAAAACAATTCCACCTAACAATGCATTTTTTTATCTAATTTTATTTTTCATACTCTTTATCTTCCTTTACGTTTGTACAACCCATCTTCTTCAATCATAATTAGTTTATTTTTGAATAATCTTCCTACCGCACGTTTAAAGCTTCCTTTACTCATTCCAAATACTGCTTTAATCTCTTCTGGATCAGATTTGTCAGTAAATTCGCAATAACCGTTATTTTCGATATAGTCCATTATAGCTTGACCATCGCTATCCATCCTTTCATGTGCACGAGGTAAGAATGAACCGTTGATTTCACCGTTATCTTTAACTCCTATAACACGTAGTGTCACTTTCTCACCAAGACGTGGTTCTTTCTCACGTTCACTTTCATGAACGAAAACTTTATAACCATCTTTTGTTAGTAAAAATGTTCCTACACGCATTAAACGATAAGGATAAGCTTCAATATCCTTGTTTTTCATACTCTTAGTAGCTTTTGAATATAATGATGCTACAATTGTTTCTGTCGCTAGACGAGCAAATAATTGTCCGCTGAAATCACGACGAAGTGTGATAAACAGCTCGTCCCCTTCTTTTGGCCAAACACTTCTTAACTTAGGTAAATCTTCTCCTAAAAGTGGGATTTCACGAGAGAACCCAATATCAAGCCCTACCCTATCTTCCTCAACTTTTACTACTTTACTAAATGCATAATCACCATAAGTTACTTCTGGTATATTTGGTGTAGCGAATAATTTCCCACTACGTGAAGGATATACGAACATTGAATACTCTTCTCCAATTTCGTAATCATCTAAACTTTCAACGTCAGATTCGTTACAGCTTATTTCTTCTTCATTAGGCCCTTTAAATACTAACGATGAACTCTTCTTCTCTACTAATTCTAGGAAATGAATCTCTCCTGTAATAAATTTAATATCTTCTTTTTCCATTAAGTACCTCTTTCTTTTATTTTTGTTAAATACTTTACAGTATTATTGTTGAGTATCTTCTCATAAAAAAAGGCTGATACCTAATATCAACCTTTAAATTAATCGGTAAAAAGTAGTATCAGGGCGTACTTACTTAACCATATTTTTTATTTGTTTTAATTGATTTACTCTTATTTCCTTTGGAAGGAAATCTTCTTATTTCATCTTCATTATACCCAACTTGTAATCTCTTATCATCAACAATGATAGGTCGTCTAAGCATTCCTGGATTATCTTGAATAACTTTATATAACTCCTGAATAGACATACTTTCGATATCCAAGTTTAATTTTTTTGGAACGTTTTTTTGATCTAAAGGAAATTATATCTTCTGTTCCGTGCTCTGTGATAGATAAAATATCTTTAATTTCATCTGTTGTTAGAGCTTCTGAAAAATATTTCTTTCCACAAAGTCTATCTCATTTTCTATAAGCAAGCTTTTTGCTTTTTCTACAAGAAGTACAACTAGGCGATGTAAACAACGTAACTACCACCAGCATTCACACTCCTTTATAAAAAAATAACATTAATATTTTTATAATTCTATATACTACTATATTATACTACATATATTATCGTTTTACAATATACTATTAGAAAAAATATTTTTAATTTGTCAACTAAAAACACTTATTTTTACATTGTTTCACACTTGACTATCCTTGTAAACACAAGCATAATGTTATACCCTTTACATTTTTTATTTGATTAGTTAAAATAAATTATATAATAATAAACTCATAAAACACTTCTTTATATAATCTAACTATCATATTATACAATCTAAAAACTAAAACATAAATAAAATCTATCAAAAATCCCTATTATTTATCAAAAATTATTATCTAGAACCCTACTTTATACCTTGTACTGAAATTGACAAAGTATTTTATGTGTGTTATCATAGACGTATGCCAGCATGGCGGAATTGGCAGACGCACTGGACTCAAAATCCAGCGATGGCAACATCGTGCCGGTTCGACCCCGGCTGCTGGTATAATGATTAAGACAAGGTTTTTAAGCCTTGTCTTTTTATTTTCTCATTAATCTTATAGTATTTTTATTAATATAACTTTTAATATTTTTACCCTACTATTTTTGCTTTACAAGGTACCTATGATATGATACTTTTATGTATAACAAGATAGCATAAATTAATAACTTTTAGATTAATAAATAGGGCCTAAGAAAGGAGGTTTACAGAATGGAGTTAAACACTTCTCAAATACTAAAAAGGGTACATTAGAAGCATGCATATTACAGCTAATTAAAAACAAAGAAATGTATGGCTATGAAATAACTGAACAACTCTCTAATTATGGACTTGATATGGTTGCTCAAGGAACTATATATCCTCTACTATTAAAACTAGAAAAAGAGAATTTAGTCACTAGTTATTTGAAAGAAAGTAACTTTGGACCTCCAGAAAATATTATTCTATTACTGATCAAGGTAAAGAATATATAAATTCATTTAAAGATATATGGGGAAATATAAGTACAACAATTACAGAGATTATGAAAGATAAATAATATAAGCAAGGAGGATGCATTATGAATACAGCTGACCTACTAAAACATAATAATGAACTTAGACTACAACTTAATGAAGAAAATAAGAAATATTATGAAGAGCTTCTAGTCGCTTGTCGTATGAAAAATACTACGAAAAATGAAACTGCTTTTAGAAATTCAATTACTAGAGATATTACAAGATTTGATTATATATCAAAAACAAGGAAAAAGCTTTTACTGATGTTTTTTTGGAAATGATATAAACAAATTATCTTCATCAATAATTGCAGAACTACCAAAGGAAAACAAAAATGAAAATTATTTAGATTTTCTCAGTTTATCTTTTTAATTTTGATTATTAGTTCTTTAGCACCTTCTATATTTTCTAGAACTATCCAACCAATTTTAACAATATTATCTATAATAATATTGGTATTAGGTTCATTAATTTGTTTATACCTACTAATTTATAAAAACAGATAAAAATAAATGGTTTATATATATTTCATCATTAATAATATTTGAAGTATCATTTGGTCTAATACCTATTCTAGATAAATTAAAAATAATTCCAGAATACCTTTCTTTAGAAGTAACAGTATCAACTAACTTCTTATACATCTATGGAATTTTTAGTGTACTTTCTTACATATACATTTTTAACTTTCAAAAATACTACTCTAAAAAGATATAATAAAAGCTACCCGACTAAAGATTTAGTCGGGTGTTTCCTTTCTAAAAGTTCACCTAAAGAGAAATAATTTTAATTCAAAAATAACATTTTTTCTATTGAATAATTTTTTTAAACCTGTTATAATAGTAAAACATTATTTTAGGAGGAAACCATGAATAATTCGATTTTCGATAAATTAAAACGTGCTGAACAAGGCGCCAAACTTAGTATTCTGTCATATTTATTGCTGACCATTTTAAAACTTTGCGCTGGTTTATTTTTTAAATCTTCAGCCTTAGTTGCCGATGGTATTAACAATGCTACCGATGTAATTTCATCAGCATGCGTACTTATCGGTTTGAAAATTTCTAGAAAACCAGCTGATGAAGATCACCTTTATGGTCACTTTAGAGCCGAACTTATATCTACATTAATAGCTTCATTTATTATGCTATATGCAGGGATCGAAGTAGTTATGTATGCAATAAAAAAAATTATAACAAAAAATTTCGAACAACCTAACCTACTTTCTGCAGTTGTCGCTTTTATAGCGAGTGTTATTATGCTTGGAGTTTATTTCTATAATATTCGTCTAGCTAAAAAAATTGGAAGTAAATCTCTTAAAGCTGCGGCTCTTGATAATCTTAGCGATGCTTTTGTTTCTATCGGAACATTAATAGGAATCATCGCTACGTATATCGGACTTCCAATAGCTGATTCAGTAGTCGCTATTATCGTAGGATTACTTATTATTTACTCTGCTGTTAGTATTTTCAAAGAATCTACACACGTTCTTACTGACGGCGTTGATACTGAAGTGATAGATAAGGTTAACGATATTGTAAATGACATTAAAGGTGTAACATCAATAGTAGATACGAAAGGTAGAACTCATGGCTTACTGTATTTTATCGATATTACTGTTACTGTTGAACCATCATTAAATGTTAAACAGAGTCACGACATTACCGTGAAAATCGAAAAAGCATTATCTAAAGAATTCTATTATTGTGAAACTTTAGTACACTTAGAACCACATGGTATTGCTTGCCATTCATATTAAAATATTCTAAGGTGAAATTATACTTTTTTTAACTTAAGTTATTTCTAGTATAATTTCATCTTTTTTTGTCACCGATGTTTGACAAAAACAAATACTAAAAGTATAATTATTGTACGTATAAAAGTATTTTCCACTATTAATTATCTTTTAATTAAATAGTATAAAATACTACTTAAATATAAAATTGGAGTTTTTAAATTTATGACGCACGCAAAAGCAATATTCTTCGGTGAACATGCAGTCGTTTATGGATACAAAGGAATTACTATTCCACTTCCACAAATGAATGTAGAAGTCACTTTAGAAAAAACAGATACAATTCAACAAAGAGATGAAATTCTTAGCTTTATCGCTGATTCATGTGGAATTGATAATAAAACAAAAATTAATATTACTAGTACCATCCCTGTAGGGCGTGGACTAGGTTCTTCTGCTGCGCTGAGTATCGCTATTGCACGTGCAAAAAAACTCCCAAATGTTAGAGAAATCGCTAATAAATGCGAAAAATTTATCCACGGGAATCCTAGCGGTATTGATGTAAATCAAGTGCTTAGTGATACTCCCCTTTTATTTTCAAAAAAAGACGGAGCTAGTAAGTTAAGTTTTAATTTAAATAGTTATTTACTGATTATCGATACTGGTGTTGTTGGAATCACTAAAGAAACTCTAAAACACATAGCTGATAATTATTTTAAATACGAGAAATATATTACTGAATTAGGTGAAATCACTGATTTAGTAATTGAACCGTTAAAAAATAAAAACATCGATCTTGTCGGACAATATATGTATAAAGCTCATAATTTACTACGAAAACTAGGAGTAAGTCATGCGAGCAATGATGAGGTTGTGGAAATTTGTAAAAACAATAATGCAATTGGTGCCAAGCTAACTGGTGGTGGTGCTGGTGGTTGTTGTATTAGCCTTAGCAAAACAAAAGAAAATGCATTAGAAATTCAAAATGCACTAAAAGAGAAAGGATATTCATCATGGATAGTTACAGTTTAGGTTATGCTAACATTGCCTTAGTTAAGTACTGGGGAAAAAAATCTAAAGATCCTGTCTTACCTTATAATCCTAATATTTCTTTAAGATTAGACAATCTTTTATCAAAAACAAAAATAGAAAAAAATAACAACAATGTTGATGAATTTTATATCAATGACGAAAAACAAAGCCAAGAAGAAGTTGATAAGATGATTAAATTCATCTCTAAATTTACACCTACTGAACGTGAAGCTATAACTATAAGAAGTTATAATACTGTGCCTACTGCTGCAGGACTTTCTTCAAGTTCTAGTGGTACTATGGCATTAGTTCTTGCTTGTAATGAATATTTCAAATTAAACAAAACTACTAAGGAATTAGTTGAAATAGCCAAAGAAGGTTCTGGTTCTTCATGCCGAAGCTTCTATAAACTTGCTGCTTGGCTTGAGGATGGAAGTGTTGAAGAGTTAGAATGCTCTCTAGACTTCGGAATGATGGTTCTTGTAGTTAATGAAGATAGAAAGAAAATTTCTAGTCGTGTCGCTATGGAGCGCTGTGTTCAAACATCGACAACATTCAGTGCTTGGGTAGAAAAAGCTAAAAACGATTTTGTATTAATGAAAGAAGCTCTAAAAGAAGCCGACTTCGAGAAAATTGGTGAGATTACAGAAAGTAACGCACTAGCTATGCATGGTACAACTTCTACATCTACTCCAAGTTTTTCGTTCTTAACTGAAGAAAGCTACATAGCTATGGATATCGTAAAAGAACTACGTTCTAAAGGTTATAGATGTTACTTCACTATGGATGCTGGCCCAAATGTGAAAGTACTATACTTAAGGGAAGATCAAGACAAATTATATGAGGAAATTTCAAAATTATGGAAGAAAAAAATAATTTTGTGCATGGAGTAGCATACGGTAAGCTCTATCTCGCTGGTGAATATGCGATATTAGAAGATTACGCTTCTGCACTAATAACAAGTGTCCCTAAAAAAATTACAGTATTTGTAGAAGAAAGTAATTAGACTACTATCTTCGATACAATTAATAAAACTTCTGTTGGCCTTTTTGAAGAAAATAATAACTTTACACTAGTTCAACAATTTATCCAATTTTTAACAGAATATACAAATAGTGATAAAACATTTTCTCTTACTATTTTCAATGAACTTCATAACGATGATAAGAAATACGGTTTAGGTTCGTCTGGCGCTGTTCTTGTCGCTATAGCTCGAGCGATATTATCATTCGAAAATATTACGTATAATGATCTAACTATTTTCAAATTGGTTGCCCTATTTAATATTAAACACAATCTAAGTGGATCTATGGGAGATGTTGCTGCGAGTATCAATGATGGAATCACCTTCTATCAAAAATTCAATGCCGAATTCGTTAATGAAATGATTCGTCAAGACAAATCTGTTAAAGAAATAATCAATACAAATTGGGATGGACTTCTTATTGAAAAAATACAGCCTAAAGCTGATTTAAGCATCTTAGCACGTTGGACCGGTGAAGCTGTTGATACGAAAGAGCACGTTAAACTTTGGAAACAACATAAAGATAATTACAAAGAAGAATTTAAAGTTTTTGTAGAGACTTCTAATCACCTTGTAAAAACATTAAAAGAGAATTTAGTAGAAACAGATGCATCAAATTCTCTTAATACGATAAATAAACTTAGAGAAAATCTATTGTATTTAGAAAGTTTCTCTAAAATACCTATGGAAACTAATGCAATGAAAAATTATATTGACGCACATTCTGCTGGTAAACAGAGTGGTTCTGGTAGCGGTGATATTGTATTAGGATTTGAAAAAAATAACGATAAGTATCAACTACAACTGAACTTAGAAAAACTATAATATACTACGAAAGGATTAATTATGAGAAAAAAAGATCATATTAGATTAGCACTTGCTGATAAAACAAAAGTAACTAGCTTGGACTCATACGCAATTGATTACAATAGTATTCCACTTTTCGGATTAGATGATGTGGATACTTCTACATCAGTTTGTGGGGATCGTTGGGAATATCCATTCTTCATCAATGCTATAACTGCTGGTGGAGAAGATTGTAATAACATTAATCAAGATTTTATGGAAGTTAGTAAAAAATGTGGAATTAAATTTTTCCCAGGATCATATTCTCCAGCTCTTAAGAATAAAGAAGACGAAGAAGCTTATCCTAAAGGCTATTCGGTAAACTTAGGATTAGATAAAGATCCAAAACTTGTTTTAGAAGCAATTAAAAATCACAAGCAAAATATATTCAACTTCATACTAATCCTCTTCAAGAAATCGTTATGCCTGAAGGTGATCATAACTTCGAAAGTTGGTACGCCAACCTAAAAGAAGTCAGCTCTAAATCTCCTATTCCTGTAATCTTAAAAGAAACAGGTTTTGGAATGAACGAAGCTACTATTAAACTAGCAATCGATTTAAATATTCCAGCCGTAGACATCAGCGGTATGGGTGGAACAAACTTCGCTAGAATCGAAAATGGACGAAGAACTGATAAATCAACATACCTAGAAGTAATTGGATACACTACAGCAGAAAGTCTAGAAATCGCCTACTCTTATAAAGATAAAATAGATATTATCGCAAGTGGTGGTATTCGTAATCCTCTAGATGTTGTAAAATGTCTAGCTTTAGGAGCTAAAGCAGTAGGTGTTTCTAAAATTTTCTTAGAAATCCTTGTAAATGAAGGAAAAGATGCCCTAATTCAAGAAATCGAAAAATGGAAAAAAGAAGTTAAGTTCTTGATGATACTTATGAATGCTAGAAATATAGCTGAATTAGATAAAAATAAGAAAAATAGATCTAAAAAAAGAAGATTCCCTCCGTATTGGATGGAATCTTCTTTTTGTTTATGCTGGGGAAGACTCAAAAGACCTAAATTCTAACAAAGTCTATATGATAACTCATAGACGTAGTGGTTTATTGATATCTAAATTCACTTTATAAAAGCTTTTTAGATATCTAATAAATCTATGTGGGTGACTGACAAAAATCGATTTCTACGAAATCACGATTTTTGAGTCACTCCCTCTTCTAATGCTGCTAGTCTTTTAATTGCTTTTATTTAAATCATCTTGTAGATCATTAATTTTATTTTTATTCTTCTGATTTTCCAGCAATTAAGTACCAACATGAAATTAATAACATAATATTTAAAACAAATTATTGCAAAACATACTATTCTCCTAGTGATAATAATTAAAAATAAGAATAACACAATTTCTTTTCTTTTAACAAGAGCAGTCCTATTCCATTATATAAAGATATAAAAAACCCTCATCTTTCGATGAGGTCCTTATTTTTAAATAAATCTAAAAGAGGGAAAGTTTTTAGATTTTATTAATAAATTGCGTGATAATTACCAATTATTAATATTTACGTTTTCTAGCCGCTTCAGATTTTTCTTACGACGAACGCTTGGTTTTTCATAAAACTCACGTTTACGAACTTCTTGGATAGTTCCGTTTTTTTAGAAACAGCACGTTTGAAACGACGTAGTGCATCTTCTAGTGATTCATTTTTACGAACTACAGTTTTTGACATTGATTTCCCTCCCTCCGATACTACAAAAATCTTAATTTAATACTTAATTAAATGTTTAAGATATAAAATAAATACAAAACATTCAATCAATAAGACTGCTTTTAAGCAATCTACTTACATATTGTATTATATTCTTACGTTCTTGTCAACCTTTAATAGCAATTTATTAACATATTTCTACGAAAATAACCTTTTCATTTATACATTAATGATGCTATTTTTCTAATAACCAATTTTTAAATTCTTCAATAAAAATTAGCATAACCTTCTTTTATTTTTTTATGACTAGGTACTTGAGCTAAAAATACTTGATTTGGCAATTTAGTTTGACCTTTTTAGTTATTAAAATAATAGCTTTTTGTTGAGATGCATTTTTGAACATCTCATCTGGTAAAGTAATTACCGCATTTAAATTAATATCTTCTTCTAAAAATTTCTTGAAATTGTCTTCAAGCTCAAGAACTTTTTAGGTACTACTAATACTCCCTACACCATTATTATTTAAATAATTAGATGCTTGCTCTGATGAACAGTAAAAGCATTTAGACTATATCCTTCAGCACTACAAAGTTTATAGTTTAAGCTATTGTCCTCATCAGCATAATAGCCAAAAGGTACATCACTGATGATAACATCTTGTTTTTAATATTTAAAGGTTTAAGTGCATCTTGATTAATGATCTCAACATTAGTTTCTAGTAAATTGAAAAATATTTTTGTTGTAATCTAGCATAGTTATTATCAACATCTACAGAAGTTAATTCGTAGTCACCTTTTTGATAAGGAAGCTAAGTTAATTAAGAAATTTCCACTTCCACTAGCAAAAATCAGCTACAGAAATTTTTCTCGTTATTGTATAAACACTCTAAAAATATGAGATACATACATAGTAATAACTTCTGGTGTAATGTCATAACTTGGATTATTTAACTCTTTAAGAGCTTTTAATAGTAAAAACTGATAAGCCTTTTTAATATCCTCTTTAGAGAAATTGTCGACAATATCAAAAATACTCTTCATCATTCTCCAAAGTTAAGTATTTCACTAAAGAGTCAAAATACAACCCTTCACCTTTATTCTCTTCTACCTGTTTATCTATCTTAAAAAATAATTTTTCTAAATCTGACATGGTTCCTCCTTATTAATTATTCTAATCGTTTCTATAAATACTTACCTATTATAACATGAATAAAAGAATAATCAATAAAAAGTTAAACTATTTCATAATACTCATTTGTAATTTTAAGATAATATCGTTTATTACTTTTTCTAACTTCTCCAATTCTATAGAAAACCATTCTCTTGGTCTATACATTCTTCCATTCGGCATAGGTATTTCAATTTCTATTCGATAGTCTGATATCACATTATGAATAGCTTTTTCTAACTTTTCTGCATTTACATTAGCTACTTGCTAAGTTGTTACTATTGCAACATCTGAGTAGAGATATGTTTCTTCATTTTTGCATTCGAGATTCTTTTGTTCGACAGTATTTTTCGTAACTCCACTTTTATAAAAAAATTAGGTATACTTTTTATTTTACTATCTGAACTTAAAGACTGTAGAATATATATATTCCTGTAACTATATCCCTAGTTTTATCAAATTCACTATTTCTATTAATTATACTACTGACTTTAAAAGATTGTTTTCTTCGAAAATCAGCCGCAAGAGAATTACGACGTAATTTTTCATGATACATACCATTCTCATATATCACCTTCATCTTGGCATTCTTAGTAGCAGTTCCCTTTTTATTTATTACTACCTCTTGATCTCCTATATTCTCTACAAATAACATTTGACCATTTACAATAAAGTAGTCACCGGCATTTATATTAACCGAACTCTCCCTTCATTAACTATAGGCATCAATTCACGTTTTCCCACTAGTAATATCACTATGAATATTTTTAAACATTATATCATACTGTTCAAAAATCATCTAATTTTTTAATAACAGCATAGTCTCTTGGCTGTACCCTTTTTGTTTATAACTCGCATATCTATTCGTGTCTAACAATGATTTTTCTAATTCTGTATCATAATCATCATTTTCTAAGAATATCTCATCAAAGTCATCCATATCTTCACATATTGCATCTAAATCATAAAAATTCTTTTCTAGATTGCCCATATCATATATTATTTTACTTTCACACACTGAATTATTAAATTTATCATTTGATAAATCATTCTCATCATTTTGTCCAAGTAAAATTAAATTCATCTAAATATTTCACCTTAGTAGCTAGTTCCTTTATCTAAACGATAACTTTTTAACTTATTGAATAGCGTTCGTTCTTTACCAATCTTTTTGTTCTGGTTCTCTTCCATTTCTCTATAAAATTCAACAATTTCTAAAAAGATTGAATTACTGGATCTTGAGCTTTCTCTACAAGTTTCGGTTGTTCTTTTAAATGTTCAATAAAAATCATCATTGAAAATATCTTCTAATTTATTAAAAATCAGCCATATTATTCAGTTCCTCGCTTTGTTTCTAAGTTCGTTAAGTTTAACCAACGCAAATGCTAATCTTCTTTCGTATTCATCTACTGAATCTTTTAAAGGTTTCCTTTGATTCTCTGATACAAATCTTTTTATTAGTGGATAGATAACTAAAAGTTCCTCAGTAGTAAAAATTATATTTATTCTTATCAATTTCTCGTTGAATTATCTTAAGTGTAGGAACATCTAAATTCTTAGACATAACCTTGTATGCCTCTTGGAACGGACAAACTTGTCTTATTAAATCTATACTAAGTTCGTCTACCTTAATCAATTTATTTCCAAATTTTAAAAATTCTGATCCATCTTTAGCTTGTACAAACGTTCCAGATTTAAGTCCCATATCAACTATTACATGATCTGCAACTTCTTTAATTTCATCATTAGTTAGTTTAGGATACTTAGTTTGAATAACCTTAGGAATTAGTATATCATTTACCACCTTAACATCCGTTTGTGTCATAGCTTTTTGAATGTCATTATCTGAAAGTATAGTTGCTCTTAAATCAGCTAAATCTTTTTCAACTATATCTTTCACCTTTTGAGTAGATGGGTCTTTTAATCCTGATATAAATACTCCTGTCCCCAATGTTCCTTTTTCATCATCACCTTTGCGTGGTCTAAAATGAACATCTGGTTTTAATACACTCTCCATTAGAAGTGATGCCGATATAGCTTTTAAGAAAGTATTAACCGTTGAATTTATTTCATCATTTTCCGCATCCGGACTAGCAATTAAATTGGTAAACTGAGCATGATTTTTATTAGAACTATCCCTTGTACAGCGACCTATTATCTGCACTATTTCTGTTAATGAACTTCTATAACCTATTGTTAAAGCATGTTCGCAATAAGGCCAGTCAAATCCTTCTTTTGCCATTCCTAATGCTATAATAATATCCATATCATCAACATCACTAATGTTAGCCAAATATTTAGATATCTTACTTCTAACCAATGGATTGTCTTCCACTAAATCAGCTACTTTTAGTAATCTACCATCAGTCGTTCTTATTAAATGAATGCTATTTTCTTCATCATAATCTTCATACTCACCTATAATATCAAATATTTTCTCCACTTCCTCATGCTTATCTTTGGTAGATTCTCTTGAATTTACATTTGGAATATGAATAATTGTTTTTGTTTGTATCTAATACTTCATGTAATGAATCTAAATAACTCCCTTTGTAAAAACTATAGTTTATACTAAAACTTTTTAGATACTCGTAACCATCAAGTTGCTCATAATATGAATAAGTCACTTTATCAAACTTATCTTCATCAATTTCTTCCAATATAGACATACTATCCCCTCTGAAATATGAACCTGTCATCGCTACTATATGAGCTGAAGTATTACGAATAATATTTTTTAATGCTGTTCCTAAGACAGAAGAATCTTCTGATGAAACATGATGGAACTCATCTATCGCAACTAATACATTGTCGAATAACTTATCATCAAGCTTTTCATATGCATGCCTAAAAGTAGAGTGAGTAGCAATAATAATTTCCTCATTTGAATTCATAAATTCAACAAATGCTTTCACCTTACTTTTTTCGCTACCTTCTAATGTAAGATTATACTTCTTATTTACCTTCCAATCAGCATAAAAACCATAATCCGTTAGATTAGTATCTTTAAACGAAGCACCTATAGATCTTTCAGGCACTGCAACAATTACTTTTTTTACCCCTTGTTTTAAAAGTTTATCCAATGCTATAAACATTAAAGCACGTGATTTCCCTGATGCTGGTGGTGACTTAATAAGTAAATGTTGAGAATTTCTCTTTTCAAAAGCCCTAGCTTGCATTTCACGCATTCCCATACTATTTGTTTTTTTACTATTTCCATTCTTGTTATAATTTATTTCAACTAATTTATTTTCCATAATAATATTCCTTTAATTTTTTAATTCTATAATTCCCATCATCACTTCTACTATATAGTTTTTTATACTTATAAGCATATCTTCATTATTACTAGTACAACTTACTGCAACTTAAATTCCTTCTCACTATACCTCTTACTATCCTTGGTACTATAGCTTTTATTATACTTATAAGCATATCTTCATTATTACTAGTGCAACTTACTGCAACTTAAATTTCTTTCACTATAACTCTTATTATCGCTGCTACTATAGCTTTTATTATACTTATAAGCATATCTTTATCATTACTAGTGCAACTTACTGCAACTTAAATTTCTTTCACTACAACTCTTACTATCCTTGGTACTATAGCTTTTATTATACTTATAAGCATATCTTCATTATTACTAGTGCAACTTACTGTAACTTCAAATTTCTTTCACTATAACTCTTATTATCGCTGCTACTATAGCTTTTATTATACTTATAAGCATATCTTTATCATTACTAGTGCAACTTACTGCAACTTAAATTTCTTTCACTACAACTCTTACTATCCTTGATACTATAGCTTTTATTATACCTTTGATTATGTCTTCATTATTACTAGTGCAACTTACTGCAACTTAAATTTCTTACATTATAACTCTTATTATCTCTGCTACTATAGGTTTTATTATACTTATGATCATATCTTCATTATTACTAGTGCAACTTACTGCAACTTAAATTTCTTTCACTACAACTCTTACTATCCTTGATACTATAGCTTTTATTATACCTTTGATTATGTCTTCATTATTACTAGTGCAACTTACTGCAACTTAAATTTCTTTCACTATAACTCTTATTATCATTGATACTATAGCTTTTATTATACTTATGATCATATCTTCATTATTACTAGTGCAACTTACCGCAACTAAAATTTCTTACATTATAATTCTTATTATCTCTACTACTATAGGTTTTATGATATTTTTTTATTATATCTCGATTATCACTAATGCAACTTAATTTATTACTTAGCAACTATAGTAAATATTGATCTATCCCCAAAAGGAATATATTTCATATATCTTGGGGGCTGTTTCATCATCTACTGCTTTTTATACATCCACTATCTAGTGCATTTTTAATAATTCTTGAAATTTTGTATCTTTGCTTATCAGGAACACCAAATAAGTCTCTTAAAACATTATTATTAATACATTTCCCCTTTCACATATAAATAACATGCATGCATATAACATGTTCTTATTCTATCTTCCTTACTTATCATATCAAAAGGAACCTTAGAATATAATGTCACTTTAGTAAACATATCGTTTTGGTTCTCAACTTTAGGTGCTATAAGATTATTTTTACTTGTTTCATATACAACTTTATCATATCCACTTCCACGTTCTTCACAAATACCACATTTATGCATAAAGCCTGCTAAATTCTCGTTTCTTGATACAGCAACTGTATCGACAATTCTCTCAATCGCTACTAAAGGAGCTCCTGCATTTGAAATTTCTATTCTATTATTGAAAATTTCAATCATCGGACTAGTTCCGCTTTGAGCTATATTTTGATGGATTAAACAATTTGCTAATAACTCCCTAATTGCTATCTCGGGATAAGAAATTTCTGAACGTCGTATTCCATTCTCAATAACCTCCTTTTGAGGTATTATAGTCATTACATACTCTATAATTTTTTCAAAAGAAACTGCATATCCTTCTAAATACTTGGTTTCTCTGATAGTTTGCAGCTTAGTATTATCTTTATACCAAATTACCCTTACATATTTATGGCTTAAGCCACTAAACTTTGTTATATCATGAGCTAATATAAGAGCTCCCATGTTAGTAATATCATAAAGTCCAGCATCGTTTTTTACAATAAACTTTTCATCTATAAAGTCACCTATAATTTTTCTATAGTTACTAGGGACAGCTATATTTAATTTACTATAATAAGCTTCATAATTTAGAAGTTGTAATACTTCTTTGGCCTTCTTACTATTCTCTGAAACTTTCAATTCTTCTAACGTAGTATCAAAGGATCTCCATAATGATCTCTCTTTACTTGGAAATTCCTTTAATTTTTTTTTATTACTCCCTACCCTAATAAACTCTTCTCCTTGAAACTTAATTGGTTGTATTTGTGCTTTTGGTATAACTAATACAGTAATATGTTTTCCCTCAATTTCAATCTCTTTAAATTTGATATCAATTCTAGGTTCTAATAAACGTGATAGCCAAGCTTCCAGCTCTTCACCACCTTTTTTCTCAGTACGATAGTGGAAATTTGTACCCTCAATTGCATGTGTTTCATCATCTATCCCCCAAATAATATAAGCTTTTTCTTTACTTAAGATTGCTGCAGAATTACTTAACGCTGATATATATTCCCCTATTACATTTGGATCTATTTTATTTTTCTTAAATTCAATCCATTCTGTTTCTTGTGGATACTTAGCTAATTTGATTACTAAATTTCTCAAATATTCATTATTCATTTTTATGATAACACCTCGATTCATTAATTATGTTACAACTTATTTCTGTTACTAAATATTATAGCATATTACTATTTATTAATATAGATCATAATATTATGTATATTATAAAAACCAGTTAAGCATTAACTCAACTGGTTTTTTCGAAATTTATATTACTTTTCATTCTTCTCTTCTTCAATTTTCTGTTGATACATTTTTAAAAGGACAGATAATCTTTCCTCATCATTAGAAAAATTCTTTTTACTATATAACTTGTCGATATATCTATCTAATGCCTTGTGAGCATTTAATAATCGTTCATTCATAGGTTTTGGATTTTTTGTCGCCAAAGGAGAACCATATAATTCTGCTAAACTCAATAATTCCTCATCACGAACATCGAGAATATATGATATTCTATCCTCTATTTCTAATTTATCTTCTTCACTTAATTCAGGTATTGGGAAAGTATTATATACCAAGGTATTAGAATAACGATAATCTGTTTTTAATTTCCCACCTATATTCCTTAACCAAACCATATGCATTCTAGATTGGAGGATTCCTAAAAGATATAATGGAGAGTCATAGATAACTTGTAAATTATCTGACGATATAAAATCTTTATTCTCAACAATTCCAATAGGAATATATAACCTATTTTCTGAAGATGTTCTAGGAATAATGATATTTAGCATCTCATCAGGATCACCTTTAAAATTCTCAATTGCTTTATTATAATCTCCTCTTTGAACAAAAAGATGAGGTTTTTCTGCATATGTTTTTGTAGACTCTGCTTTACTATTTAACCTAGCACTTCTAACAACTTCTAATCTTTCTTTAACAAAAGGAATATCATTATACTCTTCTATATTATTTTCGTTAAACCACATTACATAACGATAGTCACCCGCAATAAACTCTTGTGCGCCTTTATATTTTCGCAATATTCTCCTTAGCTGTGGTGATGATTCCATGAGTTCTTTGCATTCAGTTTTCGATAATATTAATCCTCCACCATCTCGAGCCATATTACCATATACCATTTTAGGAAAATCCTTATTTATGTTGACACTTCTACTTTCAACAAATACTACCTCACCCTCTGTCAAATAAGGGTTTATATTATTTACTTTTTTTACTATTTCCTGATTACTTTCTTCACTATAAATACATTTTTCTTTTGAATTATTTTTTGCTGTTAAACCTACTACAATAACAGTGACTCCTGCATTAGCCTTAGCACTATTTTGCCATTTAAATGATGTATATGCAAAATTAATTTCTACCAATTCTAAAATTGGCTTCCACATTAATGCAACCTGTTCCCCTTGACATATACTATTTGTAGATACAAATGATAATTTGCTGTTAGTATTCTCTATATACTTAGCTCCAAGATAAAACCATGCACCTATATAATCCAACCTCTTATATTGCGTTACACCATTGAAAATATCTTCCATTTCTTGATTTTGTTCTTTATTTAAAAGTCTTGCTCCTAAATACGGTGGATTTCCAAAGATAAATACCTCTTCATCTTCAGTTCTTGGACATACTTCTTGCCAATCTATTCTTAGTGCATTAGCATTGTATATTCCACCTATTTTTTTTAATGGAATAGTAGGACGTGCTGCTGATTTTAGTTTCTCAGCTAGCTCAACATTCATCTGGTGATCTGCTATCCACATACTTAGCATAGCAACATCAGAAGCAAAGTTATCTATCTCAATACCATAGAATTGATCTAATTTAACATATTCTAGGTATAACTGTGCTTCTCCTAGATTCTCTAATTCCTCGTAGATTCTCATCTCTACTCGACGCAATTCTTTGTACGCTATAATTAGGAAATTTCCTGATCCACAGGCCGGATCTAAAAACTTCATTTTTGAGATTCTTTCTAGTAACTCAATCAATTTCTTTGCTTTATTATTATTCTTTAACTCACTATCTACTATTTCAGATATCTTGTCATTTAACCCATTTAAAAATAATGGTTTTATAGTTTTTAATATGTTTGGAACACTTGTATAATGCATACCTAGATGACTTCGTTTATCACTACTTGCCACAGCTTGTAACATAGAACCTAAAAATATCAGGATTAACTTCTGCCCAATTCAACATTTCTCCCGCTTCTATAATTAATTTTCTAAGTTTGCAATCAAAGTTCACCTCAACATGATCCTTGGTAAATAGATTTCCATTAACATATGGGTAATCTACTAAGTATGATGCAATATTATCTTTATCAAAAATATTTGTTGATAATTTTTCGAAAATAGTTTTTATTATAATGTTCGTATCACTACCATCCTCTTTTAGTTAAAGTTTTCAAGTCATTTGAAAACTTATTCCTTGGAAAAATATCTGTATCTTCAGCAAATAAACAGAATAATATTCTTATTAAAAATAAATTTAGATCTTCTGAATCTAAATCGGGATTTTTGTTTGACCAGCTCATCATAAACTCTAGAAAAATCTCTCAGCTGCTTTAACATCCATTGGATTTTCTTTTTCGTAATCCACTTTTTTTCAATATTATTCCATGCTAAAAAGAACGAAAAAATTCTGTGGTAATTCCTCAAATTTTATCGCTAATCGCTCTAAAGTTTTTGTATCTTTAGCATATAACTCATTAAAAATCTGTAACAATTATATATCTTGGTTTTGTTTTTCTCTGCAATACTTCGTTCTCAAGAGCTATATAATTATCTAATAAATTATCTTTCTCAGCTTTTATTAAAAACTTTGTCTTGTTTTCTAATCCATCATATACACTTACATTTTTTAACTTTTTTATTGCAGACTTTGCTACTCCACTGTATAATTCTAAGAAATTAATAAAAAAATGTTTCTTTATCCAAATTAGTTATTAATTCTTTTTATCTTATCTTCTAAATCAATTAACATCCCATTTCTCCTTCATCCTAATAGATATATTATACTCTAAAACAATTATATTACAAAAATAATAGTTAAATTTACATTTACTTCTATGATATAATTTAGTTAAAAGATAACAAAAAGGAGGTATCAAATAATGAAAATTTTAGATTTTACTAATGAAATTTCTAAAGATACTTTAATAACAAATCTTAATTCATATATAGACACTATTGATAAAGCTCTAGAGATTAGAAATAGGCCTGAGGCTTATTCTATATTAGAAGATATCAGGTCTGCTCTTAGGAATGAAATAACTGCATATAAAAATATAAAAGAACATGCAAATAATTCAATTTATTCAACAATTATTTCAATTCTTTAGATTCAGCGTTAAGAAAAAAAGTAGTTCCTATAATAGTAGATCTATGGATAATCTTAAGAAAAAAATCTACAGAGAGGTACGCTCTGAACTAAATTATTGTAAAAATACAATAAAATAAAATATAAGAGAAGAATATGCTCTACTCTACATATTCTTCTCTTAGTATTCATTCACTTTATTTAGCATACACACTTCTATCCACATCAACCAATATCCAATCTCTTGTGTCTGCTATTTGTCGTCCATTTTCGATTAATGTTGTATTAAAATTAGGGGCAAAAGTTTGAACATTTCTTCCGCTCACTCTCAGCACATATCCTACCCAGTATCCATAAGTAGAATTCGGTGTAATGAAGTATTTATCTGTTGCGTATAATTGCAAGAAATTATCTTGAATATCTTGATCTTCAACTACTATTTCATTCGAAAAACTAAATAATACTTTTAATTTTGGAGCTAACTCTTCTTTACACCAAGTTGTGTCATCTGAAGTTATTCTTATTGTTAAATCAGAAATATCGCCTTCTTTTTCTTTGATTATTTCTAAGCAGTCAATCACATACTTAACCGCGTCATACCCATATTTTTCTGCTCTATCACCATCTAAAAAGTCTGTTCTTCTTATCGCTATTGTTATATTTTTATTATCAAACTGGCTAGATAGTTCTTCTACTCTTTCTAAAAGATATTCTCTGCAGAATGAGTCCAACACCTCTGCATCATAGTCTTGTCCCGATATTTGATAATATCCGAATGGTTCTAGCTCACAACCTTGCGCTTTTCCAAATAACTCAGCTGTTTTCGGAAAGAAACTTTGTGCAAATTTAAAATAACCTGTTCTTAGTACATAGCTTTTTTCTACACCAGCTAATCTATCTTTATGTGCTTGCATTAATACAAATAGTAGATTACCAAGTTGGAATCCTCTATCGTTATAATAAACTTTCATTCTAAATTTTCCTTTCCTATATTTTTGCTTCATGAAATATTTTACCCAAAAACGTATCCTCGTTTGGATTTTTCATAGAGATCTTTAATCTGTTTTCCTGTAAATACTTCTGTCTTAGATATACTAGTTTTTAATCCTTGTGATTTCTCCATATTTTCTACAAGAGTTTTAGCTAATGCAGCTATCGGAGTAACCTGAAAAACCTGATCATCTTGATAAATATCTACTATATTTGGTAACTTTTCTAGTAGATTCTTTGGTAATTCATTATATCGTTCCCAAAGATTAGTATTTCCTATTTTTATAATAATTCGTTAGTTCTGGTAACTTTTGAATTAATTCATCAGATAAGAAACTCCATTGCTTCGTAATAATATCACTAATAAAACCTTTATTCAAACTAGTTCCATATAGCGTATCTGCCAAATAAACTGTGTGATTACTATGATGAACTAGGACACTATCTAGCACCTTTTTCTGAACTTTTCCATATAGTTTTTCCGCTTCATAAATAACCGATTGCGATGATATTAGAATAAATCTATTCGTCTTTATTTCTTTTATTATTCTACACAGCACTTCTATGTCTTTGTCACTGTTATCAAGTCCTAAATTTGTTTTTAGCTTCCCTGAAGATGGAGCTGCACATATAGTAATGTCATATTCGCTATGTAGGATATCAGTTATATTTCTCCTAGTAAAAGTATTCACATGTAGATTATCTATTTTAAGTAACTGATTAAATATTTCCTCCCCTACTGATCCTGTCGCACCTATTAAAGCAATGTTTTTCATTATTTCGCATCACTTTCTAAAATCGTTATTACTTCATCATAAGATAAGCTATTCATATCTTTTTCCGAAATTATCGGCGTTGTAGTCATATCCCAAGGTAAGTTAAGTTTTGGATCTAATGGAGTAATTCCTAAGTATTTTTCAGTAGGGTTATAATAACCAGTTACGATATAATTTAATATTCCATTTTCTACTAAAGATTGTGCACCGTTAGCTACTCCTTCAGGAACGAATACCGCCATACCAGGTTTCACATCAAGAGACATTACCTTTTTATATGTATGAGATTCACGGCGCAAATCTACAAAACACATTCTAAATGTTCCCCACGCAACTGTCATTAATTTCGCCCATCCTTGACAGTGCATACCCCTTAAAGTTCCTTTATTCGACACTGAAACATTGTTTTGCAGATCATTATTGAAGAACTCTTTTGGTATTCCAAATTTTATTAAATCATTTTTCTTCCAGTTTTCTAGAAAATATCCTCTATCATCGTGGTGAAGTGGGCTTGTCAAAACTAACAATCCATCGATACCATTGTATTCTTTACATAAATCCATTTCCTAAACCTCTTCTCTATATAAGTCTACTCTATATTATCATACTTCTTTTTGTGCAAACAAGTTGAAGAAAATCTAATAAAAGAAAGATCTATATAATCAAACTTAATCAATTTCCTAGAAATAAACAACTCATTTGATTATATAGACCTTATTTTTACTTGGTTAAGTAAGTCAAAATACAAAAACTTCTGTTTTAATTTTCTTACTCAAATACCTTTATAAATCTTTTTGAACTTTATCACAGGTATAACCGATATGTTCATAGAATTTATGCGCTTCTTCACGTTTCATGGCAGAATTTAATCTAATAAAAGCTAATATTATTATCTACGGCATAGTCTTCTAACTTATTCATAAGTTTTCTACCTATTCCTCTACCTTGAAAATCAGGATTAACAGCGAGTCCTAAAATATTTAATCCTAGCTCACTATAGAAACTTTCATACATTTGAGCATGAACAAATCCTATAATCTTCCTTGTATTTTTCCTCTTCATAACCTATAATAATATATGTTGTTTCTTATCATTAGTTAGTTTCTCTATTTGTTCTTTTACATTTTCAACATCTACATCATAACCTAATGCTGCTTTTACAAATTTTTGCTACTTCTTTTGTATCTTCTATATTTATTTCCCTAAACATATACTCACCTTCTGGTTTTATCAAATATTATTTAACCTGCAACTTAAATTCTAATCTACTTCGCAACTTCTATTAAAGCTTGTTTAACTAAATCGAATTCTCTAGTACGAAGTGTTCTCATATCAAGAATTAATTCATTATCTTTAATTCGTGTAATAATAGGTATTTCTACTTCTAAAAGTCGTCTTTCTAATTCTGTAGCACTTAGTCTTGGATGTTCTAATTTTACCACAACACTTTCTAAGTAACTTGCTGGATAGCTTCCTCCACCGACTTCTGCCTTATCTTCAACTATTGTAATTTTGAAGTCTAAGTCACTAAGTCTTGTTTTTAGTACGTCTGCTTTACTAAATAAACGTTCTTTCGATAATGAAATCATGTGTAGTGTAGGAATGTGTTCTAACGCTTCTTTCTCATCTAAGTATAGTTTTAATGTAGCTTCTAATGCAGCTAAAGTCATCTTATCTACACGTAACGTACGAGTAAGTTGGTTCTTTTTCATTTTTTCTATATACTCTTTTTTACCAACGATAATACCTGCTTGTGGTCCTCCCAGAAGTTTATCACCGCTAAAAGTTACTATATCAATACCACTATCAAGCACTTCTTTTACAGTTGGTTCATAAGGTAATCCATATTTAGAAAAGTCAACGAACTGCCCGCTTCCTAAGTCGTTTATAGATACCAGTTCATTCTCACGAGCAAGGTAAGATATCTCTTCATTTGATACTTCTTTAGTAAATCCTAAAATCTTATAATTACTAGTATGAACTTTTAACAATGCTCCTGTATTATCATTAATCGCATTCTCATAGTCTTTTAAGTGTGTTTTGTTCGTAGTACCTACTTCAATAGGAGTACCACCACTTAGTTTTATAATCTCAGGAATTCTAAACGCCCCTCCGATTTCTACTAGCTCTCCACGAGAAACTACTATTTCTTTATCTTTAACAAGTGTGTTTAACGTTAATAGTACAGCCGCAGCATTGTTGTTAACTACAAGGACATCTTCTGCTCCTGTTAATTTTTTGATAATATCAATAAGGTGGACATAACGACTTCCACGTTTTTTATTATCAATATCAAACTCAAGATTAGAATAGTTAAATGCTACACTCTCAATATTTTCTTTAATCTTCTGACTTAGTAAACTACGACCTAAATTTGTATGTAAAATTGTCCCAGTTGCATTTATAACTCGACGTAAAGAATTTCTGTCTTCTTTTACTATTTGTGTAAACTTCTACTACAATTTTCTCTAAACTTGGAACTTCGAATAATTCTTCATTTAGTATTTCTTGTTTAATTCTATCAATATATTCTTTTTATCCTGATTTCACCGCTACTTCTGCATATTCATTTATTAGTGCTTTTTACTTCATCTAATAATAAAATTTTATTTATTGCGGGAATTTGTGATAATAATTGTTTTGACATAATAATTCTCCTAAATTTCTTTTGCTAATGTTTTTATAGCATTAATAGCATAGTCTACTTCCTCTTCTGTATTCATACTAGAAAAAGAAAATCTCACTATACCTTGTTCTTTTGTCCCTAGTACCTCATGCATAAGAGGTGCGCAGTGTGCTCCAGGTCTAACAGCAATGTCATATTCTTCAGCAAGTACATCTGCTACATCTGAAGCTGAAATACCTTTGAAGTTTAATGAAACTACTGCTGTACGTTCTTTTGTAAAATCTCCATAAAACTCTAAACAATCTAAGTCTTTTAATTCGTTATAGAATTTGTTCGCAAAGTTCATCTGTTTTTTATAAAGATTTTCGATTCCCTGTCTATTTATATATTTTATTCCCTCATGTAACCCTAAGATTCCTGCAGTGTTGAGCGTACCGGCTTCTAAGCGCAGCGGATATTCTCCTGGATGTTTCTCATCGAAAGTTCTAACTCCACTTCCACCGACTTTAAATCTCTTAATTTCAGGTTCTTTAAGTCTTACACATAGCCCACCAATTCCTTGTGGTCCGTATAAACTTTTATGCCCAGTAAAACATAATACATCTATTCCTAGTTCATCTATATTGATAGGTACTACTCCAGCAGTTTGCGATGCATCCACAACTGAAATAAGATTGTGTTTTTTACATATATCTGCAACTTTTTCCAAGTCTACTATATTTCCTGTAACATTTGAACCATGTGTGATAGCAATCATTTTTGTATTAGGTTTGATAGCTTTTTCTAACTCCTCATAGTCGATTAATCCTGTTTTTCCAGCTCTAACAATCGTATAATCACATCCAATTGTTTCATGAGCTAAATAAACTGGTCTTAATACTGAATTATGTTCCATAGAAGTCGTAATTACGTGATCTTCTTTTTCTAATAATCCTAATATTGCAATATTTAGACTCTCTGTAGAATTACTCGTAAATACTACTCTATCTTCATCTTTCAAACCGAAGAATTTCGCAATATCATTTCTTGCTTCAAACACTTCACGAAAAGCATTATTCGCTTCATAATAACTACCTCTTGACGCATTTGCATATTTCGCCGATGATAGTACTTCATAAACTTTGTCCGCCACTTCTTTAGGTTTTTTTAGCGACGTTGCTCCATAGTCGAAATAATAACTCATATCCCTTACCTTATCTAAGTCAGTTTTGTACGATGACTTAGCTCCCTTCTTTATTTATTTTTTCGCTAATACTCGATAATTTTCTACACGTCGAGTAATTCCTAGTTTATCGATATATTCCAAAATAGCCATAGAATATTTTCTACTAGAACCTGTCATATCTCTAAATTCAGCTAATCCCATTTGTTCATTTACTTTAAAATGATCTTCTACTTTTTGAATAGCTTCTTTTAATACATTAGCATGTAATACTAAATCAGCATCTAATCTAACTATTGTATTGTCGATTAGAGATTCTAATATCTCAACTTTCGGTTTTTCTCCGTTTGTTAAATCTTTAATAGTCGGTGGTGTAAATCCGCCTTCTAGTAAAGCTTTCTCTATTCTTTCTTTTTCAGCCAATTGTTTCTTATCATAATTAACTACAAAATCTTTTTCGGCTACTAAGTTACCTTCTAGTCGAATTTCGTTGTTTGCTATGAATAGATCAAGTAGCTCTAATGTTTCTTTTTGAGAAAGTTTAAACTTAGAAAGCACCTCAATTTTAGGAATACCAACTTTCAATTTAAATCTATTGTGATATTCTACTAATAATTTTTCAGTTTTTCTAATACTTCTTCATATTTTTCTTATGAATATATCCTAACTTAGTCTCATAAACTGTAGCTGTTTCTACTAGCTGTGTCATTGATTCCACTATCTCTTCTTCTGGAAGTTGTAAATCTTTTACGATACTATCTTTAGAAACTAAATAGTTATTATGTGATAATATATAGTTAGCTATTAAATCTGATGTATTTCCTTCAAGCTGCACTTTAAGTTTTTCAAGAATTTCTTCATTAAATCTACTATGTTTTTTTGGACTAGCATCAAGAATTACCCCTCCACCTATTGTAATCATTGGTGAATAAGTACGAATGATAAATTTATCATAGTTTTTAACCGCTATTTCATCTTCTAGTCTAAGCTGAGCAAAACTGCTCTCTCCTGCTTTTAATAAGTCTGTTCCAAGTGGTACAACCCTTGCCATGACTTCTTCAGTACCTATATATACACGCACTCTATCCCACAATTCAAGATTAGCTCTCTCATCATTGATTAATTTAATCTCACTATCTAGCATATAAGTCTTTGTTAATGAATCTGCAGTTGCTAGCGTGTCTCCACGTTTTACATCATCAAACTTGATATTCGCTAAGTTTATCGCTGTTCTTTGACCTGCGTAGGCTTTTTCTACATCTTTTGCGTGAACTTGTATATTTCTTACTTTTGTTTTTATACCTTTTGGATAAATAACAAGTTCATCACCTACATTTACTACACCTTCCGTAAGCGTTCCTGTAACAACTGTTCCGAATCCTTTTACCTGGAATGAACGGTCGATATTAAGTCTGGCATTTTTCTCTATATTTTTCGCTTCGATATCTTCTGTTTTCTTATCAATTGTTTCTAACAGATTGTCTAAACCTTTTTTACTAATTGAGTCTACTTCTATAATTGGAGAATTCTCAAGAACTGTTCCAGAGATAAATTCTCGAATATCTTCTTTAACAAGTTCTCGATATTCTTCTTCAACTAAATCTATCTTTGTCATTACAATAATATAATTTTCAATTCCTAGTAAAGTTAAGATATCAATATGCTCTTTCGTCTGAGGCATTATACCTTCTCTTGAGTCAACTAGTAATAATACTAAGTTTATTCCACTAACTCCAGCTAGCATATTTTTTATAAATTTTTCATGTCCCGGAACATCAACTACACCACATCTTTTTCCACTTGGTAGATCAAAATAAGCAAATCCAAGATTTATCGACATTCCTCTGTCTTTTTCTTCTTGAGTAGTATCTGTTTCAATACCACTTAGAGCTTTTATCAGGGTCGTCTTCCCGTGATCAATATGCCCTGCAGTACCAATAATTACATTGTTATTCATACAATTCACCTTTATACTTTATATTAAGAATAGAGATTATGAGAGAGAACTTTTACAAAATAGATTTTTAAACTTTCTCTATAATAACCTCTATCCAAAAATTTTATTTTAATTTATAATCTTTTAATTCTGTTATTATTCTTTTTTGATTCCAGCTTTTCTAGAATAATACAAACCACGATATTCGATTTTTTCATCCTCTAACATTCTTACAACATTATCGAAATTATCCCAAGCTGTTTTTAGCATAAATCCACAACCTACACCTATAGATGGATGTGTAGGAATAAGTGATGCTCCCATTTCTCTTTCTAGACAAATGTTATCCGCCTTTATTGAATCGTGTGTACTATTAAAAACTACTAATCCTTCTTCTACCATGCTTCCTCCTACGGTTGAATTACTTTGTTAGCTTTTCTCATGTCTTCTACGATGAAGTACATGTTTGTTGGATTTCCAACCGCTAAATCAATATTGTGGTAGTCAATACATGCACCACAGCAAACTATCTCTACTCCACCTTCTTCTAGTGTTTTTAGCTCTTCTAGTACGTGGCTTCGAGTTTTTATCTACTAAAAATTCCACCATTATTGTAGAAAAATAATTTTTAGGAAGAACTTCTTGTTCACCTAAGGCATAAAGATATGCTTTTAATTAATCTTTTACCTAGTTCTTCACTACCGTGTCCCATTTGATCTTTGTTAATCACAACGATATAGCTGTCATCTTTAACAACTGGTAAAGCTTCTAATTGCGGAGTTTCTTCTCTTGTAATTTCAACTTTGAAGCCACCTTCAATATCAGAAACTTTAAACTCATAACTATTTTTATCAGCAAATTTTCTAAGACTTTCTACACTATCTTCAGTTTTTACTAATAAAGTTACTTTCGTATCTTCTTCTAGTGCACGTGTAGCTTGAGTTACAGGAACAACGCATTTATCACACAATGTATCCACAACTACACCTTCGCTCGCTTCTCCCTTAGAAATAGTAACAATATATTTATCTTTTGCTTCTTCTTTCACTGAGAAATTGAATCCTAATTGTTTAGCCATTTTTTCTAAGTTTTGAGTAGCTATAACATTGTCTACGATTGTTTCTACTACATCATTTTCTAGTAATAATGTTTGAATAACTGGCATCGGGCAAGCTAAGCCTTGTGCATCTAAAATTTCTTTTTCATACTTATATTCTCCTATTGTCTTCTAAGCTATTTAATAATAACTGCTTTTTTCTTGTTTTTTTCTATAACTTTTCCTACTATAGCACTCTTAATTTCAAGAGTGTTTAGTTTTTCTAATAATTCGTACGCTTCACTTTCTGGTAAACTTATTAAAAGTCCTCCAGATGTTTGTGGATCGTACATTATTTCTTCTAATGCAAAGTCTTTAATCTGATATTCTACATTTGGCTCAACGAATGTTCTGTTAAGTTGACCACCTGCAGTAATAACAAATTCATTTGCACATTTATACGCTTCTTCGATATATGGAATATCTTTCGAATATACTTCTGCTGAATGTTTACCATCCAACATTTCTACAAGATGTCCTAAAAAACCGAATCCAGTAATATCTGTACAACTATTAACATTAAAATCTTTCATCATTTGAGCAGAATATTTATTAAGTGTTGTCATTTGTTTAACGCTTTGAGCAAATGCTTCTTCTGAACATTCTTTTACCATGTGAGCTGTATTAATAATACTCACTCCTAATGGTTTTGTTACGATTAATAAATCTCCTACTTTACAATTATTATTTTGTAATATTTTATCAGGATGAACTATTCCTGTTACTGATAATCCGTATTTTGGTGTAGCATCGTGAATAGAGTGTCCTCCTGCAAGAACTCCTCCTGCTTCGTGAACTTTTTCTGCTCCACCTTTTAGTATTTGATGTAAAATTTCTAAATCCATATTTTCTGGGAAAGCTACTATATTTAATGCTGAGATAACTTCTCCACCCATTGCATAAACGTCACTAAGCGCATTAGTCGCTGCAATTTGCCCATATAGATATGGATCATTTATCATTGTTGTAAAGAAATCTAATGTTTGAATAATCGCCTTATCTTCGGAAATTTTATAAACGGCTGCATCATCCGAAGATTCATACCCAACTATTAAATTTTTATCTTCTTTTTTTGGAAGGTCTTTTAGTATATCTGATAGGGCTCCCGGCCCTATTTTCGAGTTTCAACCTCCACACACAATCATGTTCATTTTCTTCTCTGACATATTTACCTCCTATACTACTACTTATCTATAATTATACTACTTCACACTATAATTTAAAAGTATTATTTAGTTTTTTAATGTAAAAATAGACAACTAACAGATAGTAATTTTCATCTATTAATTGTCTATAATTTTATTTATTATTTTTTGAAACTCACGTGAACGTGGTCATAGTGGTTAGCAGTTACTCCACCACGGTTAGACATTAAGTTCCATGTATTTGCTGGTCCATAAATGTTTTGTTGTGGCATATAGAATCTTTGTTTCCAGATAATGTAATAAACTCCAAGTTCATCCATGTGTTTAGTTAAGTACTCTGCAAGTTGGTCACCTTGTGCTGAGTTTACAGGCACCATGAAGTCTACAGCCATACCAGAGTTATGTCCGTGACCAGTACCATCATCGTCACCCGCTCTAAATAGTGAGAAGCTCTTAATTCCAAATTTTTTCGCTAAAGCTACTTTCATTTTTTTAGTATGTGGAGTTAATCCATTCATCGCAGGATCCGCCAATTCTGCAGCAGTTACTTCTGGTAATCCATCAGCTACTGTAGTTGCTTGTTTTGCTTCCGTTTCTTTTTTAGCTTCTGCTTCTTTTGCTGCTTTAGCTTTCGCCTCTGCTTCTTGTTTTGCTTTTAGTTCTGAAGCTTTCTTAGCTTCTGCTTCTTTTGCTTTCGCATCTGCTTCTTGTTTTAATTTAGTATCTGTTGCTGCTTTTGTTTCTGCAACTTTCTTAGCTTCGGCTTCTTTTGCTTTCGCCTCTGCTTCTTCTTTTGCTTTTGCGTCAGCCGCTGCTTTTGTTTCTGCAGTTTTCTTAGCTTCTGCTTCTTTTTGCTTTCGCATCCGCAGCTGCCTTTGTTTCTGATGCTTTCTTAGCTTCGGCTTCTTTTTGCTTTTCGCATCTACAGCTGCCTCTGTTTCTGCCTCTTTCTTAACTTCTGCTTCTTTTGCTTTCGCATCTGCAGTTGCTTTTATTTCTGCTGTTTTCTTAGTTTCTGCTTCTTTTGCTTTCGCATCTGCAGCCACCTTTGTTTCTGCTACTTTCTTAGCTTCTGCTTCTTCTTTAGCTTTTTGCTCGGTAGTTACTTCTCTCTTCTCAGCAAGTTGATCTAGAGTAGTTTTATTTTCAGTATTTTTATCTACTGGTTTAGCTGCTTGTTCTTGAGAATCATCAACTTCTACATCATAACTTACTACAGCGTTGAAAGTGTGATCTCCTATAGTTACAACAGATTTAACAGTTTCTCTTTTAACTGCAGTATGTGGTAATTTTCTAGTAGGTACATTTGCATTTAAGTCAATTTCATACTCTACTACCTCTCCCACTTTGATAGCTTCTTTTTTAACTACATATTCTTTTCTATCTTCTGTAGTTACTCGTGCAACTACATTAGTAACGTTTTTAGCTGTTGTAAGTTTCACATAGTAGTGTCCATTTTTTTCATAAACACTAGCTTTTACATCCTTTTTATTAACATTAACAGCTGCATTATTAACTTCATTGGCAACTGTAACTGCTCCAGATGCCCCAACTAATAACACTAGCCCTGTTAATATTCTTCTAGTCAATTTCGTTTTACTCATTAAATTTCTCCTAAAATTTATTGTTGTGTCAATTATATCTGATTTACATATTTTTAATCAATAGAATTTCTGATTTGTAATATATTCTGATTTTTACGATTTTGTTACAATCTTTTGTTTAATTACATTAGCTTTAGAATAAGTTTTTCATAGAGTATAATTAGTTACAATTGTAGATATTGATGCCAACAACGTCTTTAAATTGTAACATAAAAAGCTAACTAACACCTAGATTTAGAAATCTAATTAGATTTTCTATAATTTTGATGTTAATTAGCTTAATATTCTTAATTTATTATCTTATACTGGTCGACCATTTCTATAAATAGTATTTGATCCATCTAAATATTTACCTGCTTTTGGAGTACTTCCATTGAATGCTGCATTAGAGCTTTGGTGCTGTACAAGATATACTTGACCATTTTTTATTGTTACTCCTGCACCTACATCTTTAGCAGTTGCATCTAATAAGGTATTTCTGTGCCCGTATGGATATCTAGCTACTACATTTCCAACCTCTTTGAATAAGATATCAAATAATTGTTGTGCAACTTCTTCTGGTGTTCCAGAATCACCTGTTATTGCAACATTTGCTAAAATAGAGTTAAGATATCCTGCCGCTTTTGCCGCATTTGTTTCATATTGGATTGATCCATTTGGTCCGTGAAGATTTCCATCAATTGCACGAGTTGGTACATCAGCACTTCTATTTTTTGAAGAAGAATTTAATGCTGTATTTTCTGATAAAGCTGGTAATCCATTAATATTTCTTAATTGTGCAACTTTAGCTAAGAATGCTTTTCTTATTTGCTCTTCTCTAGTCCCTGCTGCTGGAGTTTGTTGTTTCGGTTTTTCAGCTTCTGTTTTTGTGGCTGTAGCTGCTTTTTCTTCTTTAGCTACTTGTGCTTTAGTTTCAGTAGCTTTAGTATCTTCTTTAGTTGGAGTTGCTACTGCACTTCTGTCAGTTCCAGCAACTGGTGTTGTTTGTTTTTTAGCTAAGTCAGCTGGTTTATCAGCGGGTTTTTCATTATCTGAGGTATTCGGTCTAGGAACTGTTGTTTCAGCTGTTTTTGGTGCTTCAACTTGTTTTGTATTTTCTACAGGTGCTGTTGCTGCTGGTTGTTCTGATTTAGCTGCAGCTTCGTTCCCTTTTCCTTCATTATTAGTAGATGAAGCTGTTGGAGTTTCATCTTTCTTAGTTTCAGTCGCAAGAGGGTTAATAACTTTTTTATTTTCCTCTTGTTTTGCTTTTACTTCATCAGTTGCGATTTCATAGCGAACATTAATATTAAAAGTATGTGTTCCTACTTTGTTAACTGCAGTAAATCCTTCTCTTTTAACCTCTGTATTAGGTAATTTTCTTGTTGGAGCTTTTGCTGTCATATCTAATTCTACTACAACTTCTTCCCCAGCTTTGATAAGGTCTTTTTTCAATACAAACTCTGATTTAGTTTCAGTTATAATACGAGCAATAACATTTGCTACTTCTTTATCTGCTACTAGTTTTGCATAATAATGACCATTTAATTCATATACTTTTGCTTTTACGCTAGCTTTATTTACATCAACAGCTGCAGTTTTAACCTCAACTGCATTTGTTGGTAGTGATGTTATACCTGTTAATAATACTAATCCTGTTAAAACTTTACTCGTTAACTTTATCCCTTGTTTTTTTCATTATATATTCTCCTCATTTCATCGAAAATCGTTTTTAATTCTTAATTTTATAATTACTTCTCCTTAATTATAATCATTCTAAATTTTATTATCAATAGATTTTCTATTTTGTAATACAAAAATACATTTTTGTAACAATTTAGAAATATTTAAAAATGAAGAGAATAATTCAAATCTGTGTAAACAATTTAATTACTTTATTTTTATTAGTTACTTTTAATTCTCATTTCTTTTAAAAAAATAAGAGATATTCTTCATAAATACTTTAAAATAGACCTTTTATATATTTTTAATCTTTTTACTTAAAAACTAAATTTAAAAGTATATTTAAGGTTCAAAAGCTTTATAATGTATTCATAACTAGTAAATAGTTATAAACTTCATAAACTTTCCTTTTCTATAAGAGACCGAGACAAATGTGCTCGGTGTTTATAAAGAAGGATAGAAGCTGATTTCATCAACTTCTATCCTTCTTTATTGTAATATATATCATCGTCTAATATCTTACTTTGTTTTGATTATTAATTCAGATTCTTCTATTACTATTATATTTAATTTACCTCCATAAACACAGCCACCATCAATATTTATTCGATTAGCCTTTATTTCATAATAAGGATTTTCTTTAACAGGGCTGTGTCCATGAAATACTTTTTTATTATATTTCATCTCACTTGTTAAAAATGGTTCTCTTATCCAAACCATATCACGATGTATCTGATCCCAAAAGTTTTTATTAAAATCTACACCAGCATGCACAAAGTAATAATCTTCACTTTCATACCTTGTAGGCAGATTTTGCAACCATTTCCTTAGATTTTTTTTATCTCTAGCAAATTTTTGGAAGTATTCTCTTCGTGATTCCGTTGTTGCTTCTGGATAAAACGACTGTAATGTTGTTAGTCCATTATTCCTAAAATAGTGATTTTGTCTTTTTGAAGATGTATTGTCATACATTGCTTCTTTTATTGCTAAATTAAACATGTCTTCATGATTTCCCAATAAAACTACGTGTTGTTTGTGAGCTTTTTGTAAATTATAAAAATATTCCCAAACTAATTTAGTGTTTTTACCTCTATCACACATATCTCCTAAACAAATTAATTTATCTTCATTACTGTTGAATTCTACTTCATCAAGTAATTTCTTCATCGTATAAAAAACATCCATGTATATCTGAAATTACTATTGTTCTCTATAAAAACACCTACTTTTTTCATTTAATTCTTATATCTATAATAATAGAAAATAACTATAATGTAAATAGTAGGGGCTGACCCAAAAAGACCTAAAACTTAACAAAGTTCATATGAGAACTCATAAACGCAGTGGTTTATTGATATCTAAATTCGCTTTGTGAAAGCTTTTTAGATATCTAATAAACTTTGCAGGGGTGACTCGACAAAATCGATTTCTTCGAAATCACGATTTTTAAGTCACTCCCTATTGAATTGTATCGTTTACAATTTAATACTTATTCTTTAGGATATCATTTTAAATTAAACTTTTCACATGATATAATATTAGTAAATTACTATGAAAGGCGCAGCTTATGGAGAATAATTTACTTTGTTTTTAAACGTACTTCAAACCTTACTGCTCATCACTTCCAAAAAAACTATAGAGAGGGGCTTTTATACTAAACAAGGTGTTTGGACAAAACTGATAATAGTTAAAGGAAAAATGAAATTAAGCTTTTCTAGATATAGAGAACAGCATAATTAAACAGTGTTCTTTAAATAAAAAGAGTGAAATTAGTCTCATTGAACCAGAAAGCACATTTAGAATTCATCCTAATTCTACTGACCTACAGTTTCACCTAGAGTTTTACTGTACAGCTGAGAATTACTTTTTTAACAAGTTCGACCTAAGTCCGGCTCATCCGGAAGTTGTAGCTGCAATGAAATACATAAAACCTTGCAAAACATTAGACTTAGGTGCAGGTCAAGGAAAAAATTCATTATACCTTTCTTCATTAGATTTTAAAATTACTGCTGTTGATATTGATGCGAAATTCTTACAAGATCTTGCTGACATATCAATTAAAGAAAAACTAAATCTTAATGTTTTTAAACATGATATTGTCGAAGCAAATATAAAAGATACATACGATTTTATCTTCGCTACTGATGTATTCATGTATTTGAATCCAACAAGAATACATAGTATTATCGCTAATATCAAAAAACAAACTAATGATGGTGGATACAATCTAATCGTGAGCGCATTAAACAAAGCAGGTCATAGATGCCCTCCATTCCCATTTACTTTTATTGAAGGTGAGTTAAAAAACTATTATAATGATTGGAAGATAATTAAGTATAATGAAAATCTTTCCGCTTCACCTTATCCATACGCTGTAATTCTTGCTCAAAAAATATCAGAATAAAATCTATCCCCACAAGATTATTCAAATTTTCTTGTGGGAATTTTTTTTCCTATTTAATATCTTCTCTAATATCTTTTTGGTACCATACGACATCATACCAACGATTAAATTTATAACCTACTTTTTCGAAATGAGCTACCTTTCTAAACCCTCTCTTCTCGTGAAACGATACACTACCTTCATCCGGATATGCTATACATGATGTTATCCTGCATATTCCTCTATCGTAAAGTTGTTTTTCAAGTTCATTATACAACTTCTCTCCAACACCTTTTCCACGAGCCTTTTCATCTAAATAAATCGTAATTTCAGCAGTCCATTTATATGCATCTTTCGGATAAAACTCACTAGCATATGCGTATCCTAATAAATCATCTCCTTCTTCCGCTATCAAAAACGGATAACTTTGGATTGTTTTTGAGATTTTCTCTTCAAATTCATGTACACTTGGTACAGTGTAGTCAAAAGTAATAGCCGTATGTTCAACATATGGTCTATAAATATTTACTAAATTTTCGGCATCTTGTAATTCAACCGTTCTAACATTTACCATTGTTTATCTCCTTAAAACTTACTTCTATACATAATTTTTATATAATTAGAAATTTTTCCATAAGTGTTCATTCTTTTAAAGATTTTCTTTTTATCTTTTCTAATAAAGCTGTGCATCCTTTAGTTACATCTTTGAATGTTGTTTTGAAAGTCTCCTGTATACCACGGGTCGTCAATAATTCTATCTTCTCCGGCGTATTCTAGTAATTTTTTAACCTCACCGGCGTTTCTTCCTGCGATAAATTTCTTAATGTTTTCTATATTACTATCATCCATTCCTACGATATAATCTGCTTCTAAGTCACCATCATTAAGGATACGAGAATACATTCCCTCTACTCCAATTCCAACTTTAGCAAGTTCTTTTCTAGTTCCACTGTGAACAGGGTTACCGTGTTCCCAACTACTAGTTGCAGCTGAATCTATCTGAATTTTTTCGCTTAATCCTTCTTTTACTACCATATCTCTAAATATCGCCTCTGCCATAGGTGAACGACAAATATTTCCTAAACAAACAAATAATACTTTTACCATTTTTTCATTACCTCATTCATATTTATTTTCTATTTTATTATAACATAAAGAGTTAAAATCGACATAATAATGACATAAGCTCTTAACTCTCCCATTATTTTATTTTTATATTTTACATGGTATAATTAACCTAAAATTATCCATTAGTAAGGAGATTAAAATGACAGAAAACTTAGTATGTTACAAAAGATTACCAAATTGGACTGCTCAAACTCTACCTGAACCATTTAGACATAAACACAATACTAGAAAAGATGTTTGGGCAAAATTAACTATTCTTAAAGGAAAACTACAGTTTACAGAATTAACTGAAGATAATAAGATTGTGAAGGAGCATATATTTACACCTGAGAGTAGTATTCCGTTCGTGGAACCACAAGCATGGCATAAAGTTGCACCTTTATCTGATAATTTAGAATGTTTCTTAGAGTTTTATTGCGAACCAAAAAATTATTTTGCAAATAAATATGATATTAATCCTGCTCATTCTGAAGTGGTAGAGGCCATAGAAACGATTAAGCCTTGTAAAACTTTAGACCTTGGATCTGGTCAGGGACGTAACTCTCTATTCCTTTCTAAACTTGGTTTCGAAGTTACTGCGGTAGATAATAATATCCCTGCTTTAGAATTTTTAATGGAGACTTCTAGAATTGAAAATCTAGATATTAAAATCGGTAGTTACGATATAAATACAGCAGCTCTTAGAAATACTTACGATTTTATACTATCAACTGTTGTTTTAATGTTTATCGAAGAACAATCTATTCCTAGTGTAATAAAAAATATGCAAGAACAAACTAACATCGGTGGCTATAATTTAATTGTTGCTGCTATGTCTACAGAGAGATGCTCCTTGTCCTCTTCCTTTCCCATTTACTTTTAAAGAAAATGAGCTTAAAGAATATTACAAAGACTGGGAATTTATAAAATATAATGAAGATTTTGGTCAACTTCACAAAACAGATGCTAATGGAAATAGATTTAGATTGCGTTTTGCTACTATGTTAGCTAAGAAAAAATAAAATAATCTACTTTTTGTAAGCTAGTTTTTGACACCGCTATCAACGGATGTTATAATTTTTAGTTAATCATTAAAAACATTTCGGGTGCATTTAAGCTGAGATTATACCCATGGAACCTGACGTTGTTAGTACAGCCGTAGGGAAAAATGTTTTATTTAACTACGTTTATTTTTAAAGTATATAAAATTTAAAAAGTACCTCTTGTTGTTTTAATGAATAAAATAACAGGAGGTTTTTCTTATGAAAAAATGGTCTACAAAGGACATTATTATTTTAGCCTTAATCGGTTTCTTATTTGGGGGGATATTCCTTGCTGCAGGGTGGATTTATGCTGCATTAGAGGCTGCACTTACTCCGCTAGGTTATCAACCTTTCGCAAATGAGATTCTATTCGGGCTTTGGGTTATGGCTGCACCTGTCGCTGCTGTATTGGTTAAAAAACCAGGGAGTGCAACCTTAGGTGAAGTTCTAGGGGCATTAGCTGAAATGCTATATGGTTCATTTTTTGGAGCTGGGGTTATTATCTCAGGTATAGTACAAGGATTAGGATCAGAGTTTGGATTTTTTGTTACTAAATATAAACGTTATGATTCTAAATCTCTATTCCTATCTGCAATAGGTATTACACTTTTTAGCTTTGTCTTTGAATATTTCAAACTTGGCTACGAAGCTTATTCTATCGGACTAATTTTTAGCATTATTAGTTGTTCGTTTTATCTCAGTAATAATTTTTGACGTTATCTGCGTAAAACTTATTTTTAAATATCGTTAATAAAGTTCAAAAAGCGGTAATGAGTAATGAACATTATAGAAATCGTTGATTTTTCTCTAAAAAAATTAAAGATAAGATTTTATTTGATAATGTTAATCTAAATATAAAAGAGCATAGTTGGCTAGTTTTTAACAGGAAAATATTGGTAGTGGCAAGTCTACCCTACTCCGAACAATTTGTAAATTAAATAAGGAAATATACGACGGACTCATAACTTACAAAGAAAAAAATATAGTTGATATACCTATGCAAGAACATGTTAGAAACATAGGGTATGTGATGCAACATGCAATTAATCAATTTGTTATGCCTACTTTAGAAGAAGAGATAATCTTTGCTTTAGAAAATCTCTGTCTAGAAGCACAAGTTATTAATGAAAAACTAGAGTATGCTTTATCAATCACTAAGACAAAAGAACTCGCAAATAAACATATTCATACATTATCTGGAGGAGAACGTCAACGTGCTGCATTTGCTGTAGCTTTAGCGATGGGGAGTGAAATATTAATATTAGATGAACCTTTTGCAAATGTCGATAAGAAAACTCGTAACTCTCTATTAACTTTACTTAAAGACTTAAACAATCAAGGTGTGACAATAATAGTTTGCGATCACGAATATCAACTATATTTGAACTATGCAGATACTTTCTATTATCTTTCTAATGGGAGTTTAGAATTAATAGAAAATCCAAGCATAAAAAATACAACTATAAATCTAGCTAAAAATATACAAACAGAAGAATTGCTGAAACTTGAAGACGTCATTATTTTTCAAGGTAACAAAGAATTATTAAACACAACAAACTTTACAATTCACAAAGGAATTACCACACTAACAGGAGATAACGGAACAGGAAAACAACACTACTACATGCTATCTCCCAATTATATATAAGGGAGTTTTTATTTCAAAGATTCTAAAGTATCAGAAAGCTATATAAAAAAATAAGCACTTGCTTACAAGACGCCTTTCAGCAATTTATTAGTTTAATGCCACGAGAAGAAATATCTATGCAAAAAGATATTTGGGAACATGCTCACGTGTGGCAAGAAAGACTTTTAAAAGAATTTGATTTAGAAAAAGAACTCGATAAAAGTTTATATTATTATAGCGGTGGCCAAAGAAAACTTATTCAACTTATGTGTTTATTAAGTCAAAAAACTGATCTGTTGCTGTTAGATGAACCTTTTACTCATCTAGATGAAAGGGCCTGTTCATTCATCATGGATTGGATAGAAGAGAATAAGAAGCTTGTAGGTCAATCATTTATTATTGTTAGCCATAGATTAGAACCGCTAAATAACAGAAGTGATTACCATATTGAAATCTCAAATAATACTTTGCATTGTATAACGGAGGATAATTATGGAAAAGAAAATAATTAGTCCTACTCTTACTCTAATAATAATGTTATTAACTATTTGGATTTCGTTTAGTAAATTACTAGCTCTAAATATTACTATAATATGCACAACAATAGTTTTATTAGTTTCGTCAAAATATTGGAATAAGTTACTAATTTTTCTATTCCTACCTCTTCTACCTGCAATAGGTTCTGCCTGGGCTATTATTGTTCAAACTTCTAATTATAAATACGCTCTTTTAATTTTTACTAGAACATATAGTTTTGCAGGATTAGGTTTAATTTTAGCAACATACATATCTCTAGTGGAACTATTAAAACATCTTGAACAACATGGACTTTCATCTAATGTAGTCTATGGTCTTCTAGTAGTTATTCAAGCATTGCCAAGAATACAATACGAAACCCAAATGATTACAAAATCAAGTCGACTTAGGGGTATCTTCTTACCTTTTTGGTCACCTTACTACTATGCAAAAGCTATATTTATAGCTTTAACTTGGCAACCTCAAATATCTGAAGCGATGACAGTACATGCCTCATGAAGACTTTAAAAACGAACTCACTATAATAAATATATAATCGATAAAACAAAAGTATATTTTATTATATTACTTTTCTCTATACTTTTATCTCTATTATTAATACTAAATAAATAGAAAGAAGCCATCATGAAAAATCACTCATGATGGCTTTTTTATATGTCTAAAAATAAAAATCTGGCGGGAATGTGTGGGAATCGAACCCACCCAAGAGGCTCTTAACCCCTCATACTAGTTTTGAAGACTAGAGAGCACACCAGAACTCATCCACTCCCAAGTATGTTTATATTATACAATAAATATTGCAAAAAATGCAAGATGATATGTTAACGTATACAGAACAGTATTCTATTTATGAAATCACAAGTGTTCTCATATGCCATAGTTATACCACTTACAACTGGTTTTTACCACTTACCTAAAAAGCTATTAATTTTTATGTTGAAATAATATATAATATACCTATAAACATTTAGAAAGGAGACAATATGAAAAATTAACATAGAATTAGATTCAACGCTAAAGACATCGAACATATTAAGACACCTGACTTAAATAATGATGTAATATTAATTAAAGAACTAGTTGAAAAAGCTTTTATTAAATTCTCAAAAATAATTTTTCTATAAAGGTGACTCAGAATATTTCATTCCACTTGAATCAATATTATTTTTGAAACTTCCAGATAATAAGGTATATGCTCATACTACAGATGAATTCTTCGAAGTGAAGTTTAAATTGTATGAATTAGAAAAAGATGATTCCATTTTATTATTGTCGAATTTCTAAGAGCTCTATAATAAATACAAAAAGTAATTTATTCGCTAGAAAAATCTTTTTCTGGTTCTAGTACCGCTTCTTTTTGCGATTCTAAGAAGCAAGTCCACATATCAAGACATTACTATAAAATATTAAAAGACAAATTAAAAGAAATGAGGTAAAAGAAATGAGAAGAAGTTTTATTGGATTATTTTTATAATACTAGCTATAACTACTCTACTTGATGGATTCAGTATTTTTCCAAACGGATCAATCTTTCTTAGCTATATGTACTGTAGTTCTTGGATTTTTGCAATTTGAGGTTTAATGGATTTTTGACTCTTTTTGGAACAATATTCCACTAGCATTATTATTTTTATGTTTATAACAAAAATTATCACTTTGCAAACATATCAGGATGGAAAAATATTCTTAGTTGCTATTTTTCTTAGCATAGGTATTTCTATGATTTTACCTCAGAAGATATAAATATAAAAGAATTCAGAAAGATTTACAGAGCTATCAAAAATACATAATGGACACAATTATTCTGATGTAACATTTGGTGAAAAATACACAGTATATAGATATAACTAAATCTGATTCTTTCACTACTTTCTACTAAATTCGGAAGTACAAGTATCTATTTTGAAAAACTAGATACCTATCCAATAAAAACTTTGAACTAAATGTATCTGTTTCTTTTTGGAGATTTAAAAATATATACCAAAAAGAATGGGCTGTTGAAAAATAATACAAATAGTTTTCTTAGCTAAAAGTTCCAACAGATTCTAACAGTATTGCAAATGATGTTAAAATTATACTAAACGGTTCTGTTAATTTTTGGAGAAGTTCATATTATTCAAATATAAAAATAAACTCTCAAGATTGAAAACATCCTGAGAGTTTATTTTTATTCATTTGCAGATTTCTTTTGTTGTTCTCTTTTTCTACTAATTTAGATAAGTAGATAGAACCAACCGTTAATAAAATTACTAATAATGATGCTATTAAAAACTCTTTACTAAAGACATTTGTACTTGTAGCTCCGAAGTTTCAAAAACACTACTGTTCCTGGAATTATTCCGAAGTACACTCGCTATCATATATTTTTGTTAAACTTATATTAGTTAAACCATATCCATAATTTATCATATTATATGGCACTAAAGGAATAAGTCTCAAAACTACTAGACTCATCATACAACTTCTCATCACTAACATTAAAAATTCTATCATGTTGCTTCGGTGTCATCTTAAGGTAGTTTTTCACCCATTCACGTCCGAAAAACGACGAGAAATTACAAACATAATATAACAATTTAATGAAGCTCCAACGAAAGTTAGTAAACTTCCCTCAACAAAAACCAAACGCTACTCCTCCAGCAACAGCAAGAATCGGTACCTGGAAAGAAAAATGCCGGTAAGAACATAAACATTAATACATAAATTATTGGTGCTAAAACACCAAAAACTTTGAATAAACTCTAGTCATTACTCTCCTCCTATTTAAAAGTATGATGATACCTTTTTCAAAAATTCTAATTCAATATATGAAGCTATTAAAATGTAGTCTCATCCATCAGCATCTTATCACTTTTCACTATACTGTCTAAACGCCATACTCACACCATGTCACACCTCTAAGACAATTAAATATTAGATATCTTTCAAATCTTTCTCGATCAAAAGTACGATATTTATTATACTCTTCTAGGAATTCATCAATTTCTTCTTTCTCTAAAATAATATCAGTCTTCCAAAATGTTGTCGTCGGCGCTAGGAAGTGAGCTAAATCTTGTTCACACTCTCCTATTAATGCCTTCTCCCAATCAATTACATAACTGTCTTCTTTTCTTTCTCCAATCAGGAAGTTTCCTGAATTTAGTTCGGTATTTATAATACATGGATTAGCTATATTATACTTCTCAGGTATAAGAGTTAAACATTTATCTAAAAAAGATTTGATGCAGTTGCTAACCTTGTCATCAGCTTTATCCCAAGCTAAATATTCACCTGCCATTTGTTTACATTCATCAAACATCAGTTGGAATGGATTTGCTGCATTGATTAAATTGTTGTCACCATATGGTGTATTGTGTACCTTACTTAATAAATAAGCTGCAATATGCATATCTGTTTTATAATTAAGTGCTCTACCTTCTAAAAACTCCATCGTCAAATATTTATATGGCAATAAATTTATTTCCGTCACTAGTTTATAAGGTTTTGGTGTAACTCCGCTGTCTTTCAACAATTGCAGAGTCTCATATTCATACTCTATTTGATTTTTAAGATTCATCTGACTCTTCATATTTATTCTAAGAACTTTTTCAAATCTCTATCGTCAGTGTAAAGTGTAATATTATATTCTCCTGCACCTAGTAACTTAATATTCTTATAACCTGTTTCCGCAAATAGAAGATCTTCTTTTGTATCTATATCAAGTCCACTTTTACCTAAATAATAACTTAATCCCTCGTTCTTTACAAACAGCAAGCAGATTCTCTAAAACACTGTTATCTCCATAACTAGGAAGATCAAATACTTTTTAATGGCATTCTTCATACTCTATTAAAAATACCCACCGTCAATACTGAGGTTTATAACAATGTCAAAATTATCTAATTTCTCAAAAGCAGTGATAATCATATCTTTTTAAATTATAGATATCAGAACCTAATAAAATCACCTTGTCACCAGTTTTCAATTCTGCTTCAATAGCATTATACATCTTGTCACCAAGTGTTTTTTTCCTTCTTGATAAGAAAAATTCTCTATTTTTCTAGAATATCCTTCATCGTATTATCATCACTAATCTGACCATCGTGATAAACTACTAATTCTTCTCCACTTTCTTTTTAAAAAGTCTATAATTCAACTTCATTAATGAATTTCGATAGCATTTTCTGGTGAAACAAAGTCATATAACCTTGTTTTTGTTGTACCTACCTTTAGGTACTCTTGTATATTATTTTGTTTTTCATTTCTGAAACTTTTCCTTTAATTTAATCTCTAAAAATTATTCTAAATTTACGATCGATATTATATATAAAAAAGGGGGACTCAATAACAATATTTCTAATTGAAATTTCAATTTTGAGTCACCCTGTACTTTAAATATTAATGATTATGCCCTGAATGATCATCTTTCTTATCTGAAGAGTGATTGTGTCCTTCATGACCTTCCTTATGCTCTACACCTTTTACTGCGTCACTTGGATCTTTACAGCAATCTGCAATTTCAAATTTATAACTGTGCTCTTTAGTTCCATCAATTGTATTAAATACATTTTGTATCCTAAATCAATAAGTTTTTGAGCTACTACTGAAGAACTATTACCTGTAGAACTATACACATATATTGGTAATTCTTTGTTTTCTGGTAAAATTGATTTTAAATCATCCAATTTTTTAACATCGATATTTTTAGCACCTGCTGCATGTCCTTTTTCAAAATCAGCTTTATCTCTTACATCTAAGAATACATTGTTTGCAGCAGTATCTAATAATGCATCTTGAATTTACCACTACTTAATGATGAATATTTTTACAATATCATAATTATAGTCTTTTAAATTTTGAGCTCCAGAAACATCTTTAAACCCTTTGTTTCGTTAATTTTTCTACAGCACTCTTTTTGTTTTATCAGATTTATCACTATAAACAACTACTTTCTTCTCTCTCCATGTGACGAATTTCTTCTATACTTTTTATCTATTTTTGACAATGGAATGTTAATTGCATGTTTAAGGTGCGCCTTCTTTATAAGACGCCTCATCTCTTACATCAATAACTAGATAGTTTTCTTTTTCCTTATCGTCTTTTTGAATTTTATTTAACTCTTCACCTTTCAATTCTTTTGCAGATGAAGTAGTTGAACATCCTACTAAAAGCTAATGATAACACTGTCTTGTACATACTTACAGCTAAAAACTTATTATATTTCATTTATCCTCTCCTTATTTAATACAAGACAAGGTGGTACCTTAAATTTTTGTGGATTTATGTAGAACCTCGTCTTCTATTAGTATAACTTAAAAATAGTTTTTCTAATAAATAATTTTTATTTACTCTTTTTACAATATTTTCTTTAGAATTTGTATTCGTGTTCTTTGTACCATCCCATGCGTTATAAACATTTGTATAACCAAGTTCTACAGCTTTTTGTGCTGCTTTTGAAGAACGGTTACCGCTATAGCAGTATGTATAAACTGGTGCATTTTTATCTGTTGGTAATAGTGCTGCTAGGTCTTTATCAATGTTTTTAACATCAATATTTTTCGCTCCAGCTACGTGCCCTTTTTCATAATCTTTTGCTTCACGAACATCAATAAATGTTCCTTCTTTTTTGTCAATTGCTGCTTGGAAGTCACTTGCTAATAATGTTGTAAATTTAACTATTTCATAATCTTTATAATCTTTGACACCTTGTGCATTAGAAACTTTTTTGAATCCTGCTTTAACAAGTTTATCAGCAGCTTCTTTTCTTTTCTTACCAGTATTACAAACTGTTACTACTTCTTTATCTTTCCATGCACTTAAGTGCTCTGCATGTTTTTCGATATCAGCTAATGGAATATTAATAGCATGTTTTACATGCCCCTCTTTATATTCATTAGCGTCTCTTACATCGATAACAAGATATTTTTCTTTTTCTTTGTCATCTTTTTCTATTTTATTTAATTCTTCCCCTTTTAGTTCTTTTACAGCAACTGTCCCATTGCTACTGCTTGAGCTACTATTCGAAGCTGAAGAACAACCTGCTAAAGATAAAGATAATACGGCTGCCATACTGACCACTAATAATTTATTGTATTTCATAATTTTTAACCTCCTTGTTATTGCTTTCATACACTAGTATAACAAATCAAATTCATTCAATCAACATCACAAATTAGAAAACAAAGAAATATTTTACTTTTTATCAAAGTTTTAACTTTACATAAAACAAAATAAAAGCCTATAAATAAAACTATTTATAAACTTTTTATTTAATACCTTATATATACTTTTGTTATATTCAGAAAAATAATAATATTTTTATAACTTGTCTAATTCTGTAAAAATTGTTTTATATCCTTAACTTTATATCCTGTATAAACTTTTAACTCATCATCAAAATGCCATTTTTTCTCAATCAAGCATGTTTTTAAACCTAATTTCTTAGCTGGTTTTATATCATGATATAATGAATCTCCTATCATCATCGTTTCCTCAAGTAATAATCCTTCAGATTCAAGAACATTTAAAAAGCGCCTTCTTCGGTTTACTTATATGAGTTTCTCCTGAAATATATAATTTAAAAACTCCTTCTAAGCCTAATTTTTCAATTTTAACCTTTGTTCCTAGCGACTTCCCATTAGTTAAGATAATCATATTATATTTTTCTTTTAATTTATCTATCCACATATTCACCTCTTCATCAGGTTCTATCAATGCTAAGATAAATTCAAATTGCTTGTCATAATAAAACTTACAATCTTCATCACTTAGTTCCACACCAAGTTTTGACAAAGTTAATTTTAAGCGTTTATTTCTAAGCTCTATCAATCTTAATTTCCCATGAACTACTTCTTCTACTAATTTATTATTGATACTCTTATATAGTTTAAAAACTCATCATAGCTAATCAACTTATCATATTCTAAATATTCAAATACTAGTCTATTAGATTTTTCCATATATTACTAAAATCATATAAAGTATTATCTAAAACTCAAAAATTAAATTTTTTATCTTAGTCATCAATTTCACCCATTCTTAATGATGAATATAATCTATATTGGTAGTTTTGAAAAAGCCATTCCAAGTAAAAACCACTTGGAATTTAGCTTTTATTTATCTTCTCTTTCTAACATATCTTACTCGACAGGCCTTGCTTCATAAACTATAGTTCCATCTGGAACACTATGTTTTACTACTGCATTTGCTCCAATTTTAGAATTTTTTCCTATTGTTATATTTCCTAAAACCTTTGCCCCTGCTCCTATCATAACATTATCTCCAATAGTAGGATGCCTCTTTATGGGATCTAATGTAGTTCCAAATCTAGAGTAGTTCCATGATACATAGTCACATTATCTCCAACTATTGCAGTTTCTCCTATTACTACTCCCATTCCATGATCGATAAATAATCCTTTACCAATTTTTGCTCCAGGATGTATTTCAATTCCAGTCAATCTTCTCGCCCTTTTTGACAAAAGACGGGCCATTGTATTCCATCCTTTTTTATATAATTTATGGAAAAGTAGTGATAATTTAGAGCAGCCATGTGAGGATATGTAAGATAAATCATTAGTTTCCTGACTCCGCTGCAGGATCGTCTTTAAAACTCGATTTTAAATTGTAATTTAAATTCTCAAAATAACCCATTACACTTCTACATGTGTAACATCTTCGAAATCAAGGACAGATAAATATTTCTATCGACCCCATCAGGTGAAGATAGTTACAATGTCTTTTTACCAGGGTATTTTTCAGCTGCTTCTTAGCACCAACTATTGCTGCTCCTGATGATACCAGTCACCTATTCCAGTAGAACGTAAGAAGTTTTTAGTTTCTTCTATTGCTTCATCACTTGTTACTGTAAATATATCATCCATATAGTCTTTTTGAAGTTTTCTGAACTAAAATCCTGTTCCAATTCCTTGGATTTTGTGTGGTCCTCCCGTGTCCTTCAGCTAATAGCTGGTGATTCTCTGTGTTCTACAGCAATTGATAATACTTTCTGGTTTATTTTCTTTTTAAATATTTAGCAACACCTGCAAATGTTCCTCCAGTTCCAACTCCAGCAACAAAGATATCAATATTAGGTACTTGTTCTAATATTTCACGTCCTGTTGTTTTTATGGTGATATCCGTTAGCAGGATCATCAAATTGACTTAGAGAAATAGTACTGCATATATTTTTCACGAATTTCTGCAGCTTTTTCTGACTGAACCTTTAATTCCTAATTCTTTTTGGTGTTAAAATTAATTGTGCTCCATATGCTTTAATAATATTACGTCTTTCATACTCATGCTTTCTGGCATAATTACCACAGCTTTTAATCCTAAAACAGAAGCTAAAATAGCTACAGCTATACTCTGTATTACCACCAGTTGGCTCAACAAGGATAGTATCTTTATTAACCGCACCTTGGAGAAACAGCTTCCTCTAACATACCAAGCACAGCTCTATCTTTAACGCTTCCTCCTAGATTATATTTTTCTAGTTTCACAAAATATTTGTGTTATCTAGTTGATATACGGGTGTGTTACCCACTTTAATTTTAATGATGATGAAATCATAAAATCCTCCTCTTCTGACTTTTTATAATAAATAACTTTTTGTTATTTGAATAAAATTATAACATAGTTCTTAATGAAAATAAAGTAATTAATCTGACTTTTTATCGTTTTTCATTTCTATTTTATTATTTAATTTTTATATGATAATACTAATATCAAATATCTATAAAATTTAAATTTATAATGCATTTAATCTAATAACTATTTATATAAATTACTACAATATCGCTAAAATATATAACTGAAAATATTAAAATAAAAACATAACAAGTAAAAATAATTACTCATTATGTTTTAATTATATTGCTCATATCATCTGGTGAATTTGTACATACATTTACCTTTTCTCCAGAAATTGGATGGATAAACGCTAAATTACTGCAATGGAGTGCTTTGGCTCACTTATTGCTTTCAACATCTCCACCATACAACTCATCACCCAAAAGTGGATACCCTAAGTATTTCATGTGCACTCTATTTGGTGAGTTTTTCCTGTATACAGTTTTAGTTTTAACAATACTAACGTTATTTTTGAGATTATGTTTTTTCTAACCAATATTCAGTCTTAGCATACTCTCCATCTTTCTCCTACCTCACGTTCTATAATACTAGAGCTTACTCGACGTATAGGTGTCCCCTCAATTATTCCATGTTGTTCTATTTTTCCATTTATTAACGCAGTATAATACTTATCTATCTCCATATTACTAAATAATGCGTGAATATGTCTATGTTTAGCTATTAATACTAAACCCTGATGTATTTTATCAAGACGCGTTACTATATGAGGAATTGAATTAATATTTTCTCTCTAAAATAGTAATTTACTCTCTCTAATAATGATTCATCTTCAACATTTCTAGATGGTATTGAAGGCAGATTGATTTCTTTATTCACAATTAAAAATAGGCATCTTCATACACAATTTCGATAGGTTTATCTATAAATCTAACAAAGTCACTATAATTTTCACTAGGGAAGAGTAATTTCTACAATATTGCCTTTTTAAGATATATCTGACATTTTTCTTCCTTGCTATTTACTTTTATACTGCCATCATTATCGAAACTTTATTCTAGTAAGAGTTTTTCTAGAAATATTATTTTCTAGAAGGAATTCCCTTAATACTTGCTCATTTTTAACTACATACTTCAAAATAATATTAGTCATGCTTTTATAAATGATCTCTTCACTGTTGCCAAAACTGTCATCATTATAACGAATAAAAAGAAACTTTCTTATCCTTTGCTAGAGTAATTTTTATTTTTGAAACACTGTCATAATTAAAGTGCATATGATCCACTGTAATACGATGATTTTTCCTTATTCATCGGTTTTATCATAAGTTCATCGTCTTGAGATAGTATTAAAGGATTTCCTAATGTTCTATAAACAAGATTATTTAATGCTGCAATTTCGGTCACTTGATACAACGGTAACTGTGGGTGAATTACCGCTCCTCCTAGGCTTTTGTTATATGCAGTTGAACCGGTAGGCGTACTAATGCATAGTCCATCACCTCTAAAACTTTCAAAATGGACACCATTAATATATACCTTAGCCGAATACGTGCTTCCAGTATGATTATTAACTGTAATTTTCATCTTTAAAGAATAATAATCTGAAACTAAATTCCATTTGAACAATATGCTTTACTCTTACATAAAGGATATTCTTCAATTTTCGGTTTTTAAAGCTAACATATCAAAAAGATTCTTTCGTAATTTTGAACTGAGTAGTCTGTATAAAATCCTGAAGTGCCCTGTGTGAATAGATAAGAATTTGATATTATCTAAATTATCCATATACTTATTAAATGTTCGCAGTACAGTTCCGTCTCCACCAACCGCAAAAACATAGTCAGGATTCTCTTTATCTTCTTTCATATCACTAGATAAAAAGAAACTCTTTTAACTTCAAACCAATCTTTTCTGATATTTCGTCATGTCTGACCTCTACACTAAATTTACCTTCTAACATTTTGATCTTTCACCCATTATTTTTCATAGTTTTCTAACCATACATCTGCAAAAATCTGGTGCAAGCGCTCCGTGATTTTTATCAATCCATTCTTGAAGTTTGTTTACATTATATTTTTAATATTTTATCTATCACCATACTGATAACGTGCTTTATTTTGATTATATTCGTCTTCATCTAGTAAGAAATATTTTTCCATCTGGATATTTTTATATCTAAATCATAGTCAATATATTTTACTCCATCTACGTCATATGCAAATGGGCTACTTAAATTCGAATAATAGTGGACTCCATCTTCTCAAAACATACAAATTATATTAAACCAACATTCATTATGGAAATAAACTAGTGCTATCTCTTTTTGTAACCCATGTTCTTCCATCACTCTCTGTCACAAGAGTTCTGTTGTTTGCTAAAATTAGAACTTGTTCATCCGCTTCCAGTACACACACATTCTTGTGCCAAATTCTATGAATAGATCCATCATGTTTATACGCTATAATTTTTACTACATCACCTTTTTAGGCTTTTTCTCCTCTGTACATAGTCTCCTCCTTTCATACTCATTTTAATGTCTTTTAATTATAACATATTTAATATATTTCATTCTACACTGTAATAACTATTTTTATAAATTTCTAAAACTAATGAATCTCTGTAATAACAAAAACAACTTACAAAATTCTTTTTAAAATCAATTTTGAAATTGCTTTTTGATGTTATATTTTACTCGTAATCTATTACCCCTAGAGCAATCTTTTAGTATATCGTGACATCTTTTGTCTTTTTGTCCATGCTGGAATTCCCAAACTATATTTACATCTACTTTTTCTATCTCATCAACACCAAGCATTGCTGTCTCAACTTGCGTCTGATGATAATTGGAGCTAAAGGACACCCTATTTGAGATGTTAATGTCATATCGACTATAGCATGTTTGTTATCACCACCATCTTAACATCATATACTAATCCTAGGTTCATTATATCACATCAGCTCTGGGCTCCATTACATTTTCTAATGCTTCTATTACTCTCATCTTTTAATGTTTCCCATTTGTTACACCTCTTCTTTTATTCTTAAAAATCATATTCTACTCTCTTTTTCGTATTCTTCTGAATATTTTTCCTAATTCAGTAATTTCTGCTATTGCACCTTTATAATGTGAACACATTTTTATTACTTCATTTGATCTAAATTTTCCATGGATTTCCGCTGTATAGTCCTGATATTATCTTTTGAACTTTATATCACTAAAAGTAATCTTCGAAAATCCTGATAATAATTGAAATTAAAACAGCCTCCATAAAAGTACTCAATGCGTCTTTTATATATTAAAACTCTTTAAATTTTTATTTATATATTTTTGCATCTCGCACTGTAAATATCTACATCATATTCTGTCTCTGGATATTCAATGAATAATTCTTCATATTCAGCTCTAGATTTTCTAATACCTTTTTATTATAGATCTAATTAACAATAATGTAGCCAAAAACAATAGCCGAGGAAATCCATAAATACCTAGGTAATATATAGTTCCAGGTACTTTTTATATAGACATTTGAAATAAAAGTGTTTTTCTTGTAATTTACTTTTATAATTATCTTTTGTCTTGTCTCAATCCAAGGTCTTTAATTACCTCTAGGATTCTAACTTTAGTCAAAAGTACTATGTTCTGCAGCAGCATTGAATTTATCTAACAATTCAGGAGAAATATTAGTTTTTCCTTTTGCTTGCTTTTTCTTCTATTACATCGATAATAGAATAAAGATTTTTATCTTTCAGATTTATAATCTTGCCTTCTGGAACATCACTACTTTTGGATTAATTTCTAATATCATTTTGTGTAGCCTTTAATATTACAAAACCATGTTCGTGTTGAACCATATAAAATTTTTCATCGTCAGCTAATTTTTCATCTACTATATCAAGTTTTTCGAGAGCTTCTAATTTAATATAAGTAATTCCGGAATAATTCCCCGTGAATTGATCACCTTCATTATATAACGTTTCAGCAGACTTTGTATAGCTATTATACGAAGCTCTAGTAGCAATCAAACTAACAAAAATCAAGTTTATAGCAATGAATATTTTTAACCTTGTTCCTCTTAAATAACTCTTCTTCATAACTTTCCTTCACTTCCTTTTATTATTTAGATTTTTACACACTAATATATTTATAACATATTCTGTCTCTAGACTATTCAATGATAAGTTTTTTCATATTAATCTCTAGATTTTTCTAATATCTTTAATTATAGAAGTTATCAAAAATAATGTACCTCAGAACAAAAAATCGCAGTAAATACATAAGTACCTATGTAATATAAATAACCAGGTACTGTTAGATAAACATTAGAAACAAAAAGGTTTTTCTTGTAATTTTTATAGTAAAATTCTGTTTTATTTGAGCCCCTTCTTTTAATACATCTGAAACTCTTCCCTTAATCAAAAGAACTATGTTTTGCTGCATCATTGAATTTATCTAATAATTCAAAAGAAATATGAACTCTTTTCTCACTTCTTCCTTTTTCTCTTTTACATCAACACGAGAATAAATATTCTTATCTTTTAGATTTATTATTTTTCCCTCTGGTACATCACTACTATGAATTAATTTCTTAATATCATCTTGTGTAGCTTTTTAATATTACAAAACCATTTTTCATGTTGAACCATATAAAAATTTTTCGTCTTCATCTAGTTCTTCATCTACTATATCTAGTTCCTCAAGAGCTTCCAATTTAACATATGTAATACCTATACTTTCACCTTCAAATTGATCACCTTTTCATGTGACCTTTCAGGAGAGCTTATGGTGTTACTATATGTTGATCCAACAGCCATAATACTAACAAAAATAAACATTATAGCAAAAACTAATTTTAACCTTATACCTTTTAGTCTCCTCTTATTCATAACGCTTCCTTCATGTCCTTAATTATTTTGGATTTTCTATAATTATACATTTTGTATAAATTGTTGAAATGCCCTCTATGTAATATTTGCATCATATTCTCCTAGCATTCTAATATCTTTATATTTTTATCAAAAATTATATCTTACTGTTTTTCCAAAAGTTTCTTTTTAATTTTCCTAATTCGTAAATATCTTCTCTTGAATTTTTATAGTTTGAGCAGACTTTTACTTTTTCATCTGTTTCAAAATATTGTGGAAAATGTGCTCTATAGCTTATAACTCTACCTTTTTCGAATTTCTCTATCAAAAGTTACCTTTGAAAACCCTGATAATAATTGGAAATTAAAACCCTCTACCATATAATATTAATCGCATCTTTGTATATTAGAGCCTTTAATTTTTGTTTATATATTTTGCTTCTCGTACTAAAATATCTAAATCTCGTTCTGTCTCCGGATATGTAATGAATAATTCTTCGTATTCAGCTTTATTTTTCTAATATTTTTATTACAGACCTAATTAAGAAAAACGTAATAAGAAGAATTACCACTTCCATTCCATAAGATCCAATATAATATCCTTTACCAGGCACTGTTAAATAAAAGTTGTAAAGAAATGGTTTTTCACGTAATTTATCACGGAATTCACTGAATAATCATCTACACTTTCTTTATTCCAATTTCTTTAAATACATCTAAAACTCTTTCGCTAATTAATAAACTGTGCTCTGCAGCATTTTTAAATTTTTCTTTAATTCTGGAGAGATATTCTTCCTCCCTTTACTTCCTCTTTCAAAGATAGCATCAACACGTGAATAAATATTTTTATCCTTTAAATCTATTAATTTTTCATTTGGTATATCATTACTTTGAATTAATTTCTCAACATCTTCCTTAGAAGCTTTTAACATTACAAATCCATGTTCATGCTGAAGCATATAAAATTTTTGATTATCTTTTTAGACTATCATCAGTAATATCTAACTCTTCAAGGGCTTCTACCTTAATAAAAAGTATACCCACTAGATTCTTGGAAATTGATTTCCTTCTTTATACTGCACTTCTGCTGATTTCGTTCTATCTTCATATAGTCTTATGGTCGATGCATACTAAACAAAACAAACAATATTGCCCAGAATAGTATTAACCATGTTCCTCTTAAATAACTCTTTCTCATAACTTTTCCTTCATGCCCTTAATTATTTGGATTTTTCTATAATTATACTTTTGTTTTTCTTTATATATTTTTTAAAATACTCTTTTATACACCGTATTTACGTGTATTGCCTTAGTTTTTCTAATATTATTACATTTTTATCAATAATTATATCTTCACTGTTTTTCCAAAGGTTTGTTTTTAATATTTTTCCTAATCTCATCAATATCTTCTCTTGAATTTTTATAGTTTGAGCAGACTTTTTACTTTTTCGTCTGTTTCAAAATTATTGTGGAAGTGTGCTATATAGCTTACAACTCTACCTTTTCGAATTTTTCTACCAAAAGTTACCTTTTGAAAACCTGATAACAATTGGAAATTGAACCCTTTGCCGTATAATATTAATGCATCTTTTGTATATTAAGGCCTTTAATTTTTATTTATAGTATTTTTGCTTCTCGTACTAAAAATATCTAAATCCTGTTCTGTCTCCGGATATTTAATGAATAATTCTTCATATTCAGCTTTATTCTTTCTAATATTCTTTATTACAGATTTTAACTGAGAAAAATGTAATAATAAGAATTACTACTTCCACTACATAAGTCATAATATAATATCCTTTTACCAGGCACTATTAAATAAAACTGTGAAATAAATGGCTTTTTCTCGTAATTTACTTGAAGCACTATCTACACTTTTCTTTATTACAATTTCATTAACTATATCTGAAACTCTTGCTCTAACTAGTGAACTATGCTCTGCAGCATTTTTAAATTTTTCTTTTTACTTTCTGAGAGATATTCATTCTCCCTTACTTCCTCTTTCAAAGATGGCATCAACAGGAGAATAAATATCTTTTATCCTTTAAATCTATTAATTTTTCATTTGGTATATCATTACTTTGTATTAATTTCTTAACATCCTCCTTAGAAGCTTTTAACATTACAAATCCATGTTCATGCTGAACCATATAGAATTTTTGATCAGCACTTAGGCTATCATCTGTAATATCTAACTCTTCAAGGGCTTCTACCTTAATAAAAGTATAACCACTAGATTTTTGGAATTGTTTTCCTTCTTTATACTGCACTTCTGCCGATTTTGTTCTATCATCATAAATGCTTTGGATCCCCCCGATACTCAGCAGAACGAACAATATTGCAAAGAATAGTTTTAACCATGTTCCTCTTAAATAACTCTTCCTCATAACTTTCCTTCACGTCCTTAATTATTTGGATTTTCTATAATTACAGCTCCCTGTTCTGTTCCCTTAATGCATAGTTTACACATATTTAAAAATAAACCATGCTCTACTACTCCAACTATGCTTTCTAGTTTTTCTTTTACAGTTTTAATATCAAATCCGTAACCTAAGTGTAAATCTACAATGTAATTATTGTTGTCTGTTATGAGAATAGCTCCATCTTTTAATCTTAACACTGGTTTTAAGCCCACTTCTTCCATTTTTCTTATAGTATGACTATAACCAAATGGCAAGATCTCCACAGGTAGGTTGAAGTTTCCTAGTTTTTCTACATCTTTACTCTCATCATAGATCCAGATTACTTCACGAGCAATATCAGCAACTATTTTTTCTCTAAATAATGCTGCTCCTCCACCTTTTATCGCATTAAAATCCTTATCAATTTCATCTACTCCATCAACAGCAAGATCAATATGATCAATCTCTTCTAGTTCTTTGATTGAAAGACCAAGGCTTTTAGCTAGTTCAACCGTTTGAATCGATGTTGATACCATTTCAACATTCAATCCTTCTTTTACTCTATCAGCTAATGCATGAACAAAATAGAATACAGTTGAACCTGTCCCTAACCCAACGATCATACCATCTTTTACATAATCTACAGCTTTTTTACCAACAACTTCTTTTAGATTCATTTCGGTTCCCCTCTTTATGTATATGTTACTTTTAAATTATTTATATTCTACTAACAGATATTTTTTCTTACCACGTCTAAGTACTGTAAATCCATCTTCTAGTCTGTCTTTAGCTTCTACAACATATTCTAAATCTGTAACTTTATCCCCATTCACGTAGACAGCACCATTGTTTACATCCTCACGTGCTTGACGTTTTGATTGTACTAGTTTGCTCTCAACTAGGAAATCTACAATATTGTATTCTTTTTTCTCTAATTCAGATTTTGGCATTCCTTTAACAGCTGCTTTTAATTCATCGTGAGTTAGTTCTTTAATGTTTCCTGAGAATAATGCTTTTGTAATGTTTAATGCACTTTCTAATGCTTTTTCACCGTGAACAATTTTCACCATTTCTTCAGCTAATGCTTTTTGAGCAAGACGTAAGTGTGGTTCTTTTTCTGAACTTTCTCTTAATGCTTCAATTTGTTCTTTTTCTAAGAATGTAAATTTTTTAAGAGCCGGTACTACTTCTGTATCCGCAGTGTTAAACCAGAATTGGTAAAATTCATAAGGTGTTGTTTGTTCTGGATCTAACCATACTGCTCCACCAGTAGATTTACCAAATTTAGTTCCATCAGATTTTAACATTAATGGGATAGTGAATCCATATGCCTCAACATCTCCACGAAGTTTTCTCATAATTTCTAGACCAGTAGTAATGTTACCCCATTGGTCAGAACCACCAATTTGTAATTTTACATTGTGGTGTTCATTTAAGTAAGCATAGTCAATCCCTTGTAGTATAGTATAACTGAATTCTGTAAATGATAATCCATTATCTAGGCGGCTAGCAACTGAATCTTTCGCTAATAAGTAATTAATGTTTACTAATTTTCCATAATCACGTAAAAATTCAATCATAGATAGTTTTCCTAACCAATCAATGTTATTTACAAACTCAATATTATCATCTCCACGGAAAATATTACGAAGTTGCGTTTCAAGACGACGAGCGTTATCTTCGATTACTTCAAGGCTTTGTAATTGACGTTCTTCACTTCTTCCTGATGGGTCTCCGATAATACCAGTTCCTCCACCTACTAAAATAACAGGTTTATGTCCATGTTGTTGAAATCTTTTTAATGTTAAAAATGGAAGTAAGTGACCAATGTGTAATGAGTTTCCTGTTGGATCTGTACCACAGTATATCGATACACTTTCTTTCTCTAATAATTCTTTAATTCCTTCTTCATCAGTTTGTTGGTAAACTAAGTCTCTATATTTTTAAATCTTCTAATAATTTACTCATTAAAATGCTCCATATCAATTTTTATGCACTTACTTCAATTATAACATATTTTTATTTTTTGTTTTATCTTTTTCTAATATTTTTAACGATAAATTCTATTCTAAGCCTTGCATATAATTTACTACTTTATATTAAATTATGGTATAATGTAGCTAATAGTATGCAATCTAAGGAGATTACAATGAAAATTAAGAAGATACTAACTTCTATGACGCGAGCCATACTTCTTTCTATTGGATTACTAATTAGTTTAGGTGCGGGGCTTGCTATCGGGTATGTGGGTGGTTTAGTTAAAGATCAACCTGTCTTAACCCAAAAAGAAATGAAAGAACAAATAAATAACATTAGTAAGAACAGTGAAGTTTATTTTGGAAGTGGTGAAAAATTAGGTACAATCAACTCCGAATTAATTAGAAAGACTGTTACTTATGAGAATATCGGTGATAATGTTAAAAATGCTATTATCGCAAGTGAAGACTCTAATTTCTACTCTAACAGTGGTATTGATATTTGGGCTGTTTTAAGAGCTACACATAGTGAAGCGACTGGTGCTAGATCAACTGGTGGTAGTACTATCACTCAGCAATTGGTAAAAAATCAGCTTCTTGATAATTCAAGATCTTATGAAAGAAAAGCAAAAGAAATATTACTAGCACTTCGTGTTGATAGTCATTTTTCTAAAAATGAAATTCTTGAAAATTATCTAAATGTCGCTCCTTTCGGAAAGAATAGCTTAGGACAAAACATTAGCGGAATCGAAACTGCAGCACAAGGTGTTTTTGGGGTTCATTCTAAAGACTTGAATATAGCTCAAGCAGCTTATCTTGTTGGTTTTGTACAATCACCATATAGATATACACCATTTGACTCTACTGGAAATATCCGTCCTGACGAAGAGCTTCAAGCGGGGTTTGAAAGACAGCAATATGTATTAGAACGTATGCTTTCAAATGATTTTATTACTAAAGAACAATTTGAAGAAGCGAAGAAATTCGATATTAAAGGTGCTTATACTAAACAAAAATATTCAGAATATACTGATTACCCTTATATTCGTGATGAGGTAACAAGTTCAGTTGCAGAGATATTAGCTGAGCAAACTGCTAAAAAAAATAATAGAGAAGAAGAATTTAAAAATGATTCTGATTACAGAAATGAACTAATCGAAAAAAGTAGAATTAAATTCATAACTGGTGGTTATAAAGTAAAAACTACACTTGATAAGAAACTTTACGATACTCTTCAAGAAACGAAAAAACAATTCGCTTCTTATCCAACGTACACTCAGGGTGGTGTTGTTTATCCATTAGAAATTGGAGCATCGGTTATTGAAAACAGTACTGGTAAAGTATTGGCGTTTATCGGTGGTATGGACTACAAAAAACAACAACTTAACCACGCTACAAGAACTCGTCGTTCACCAGGTTCTACAATCAAACCACTATTAGTTTATGGACCAGCTATCGATAAAGGTTACATTACTCCTAATTCAACAGTTTTAGATAAGAGATTTAACCACTATGGTTGGAAACCTGAGAACTATGACATGTCTCAACGAGGTTACCTTCCTGCTAGAGAAGCTTTAGCTAGATCTCTTAACTTACCTACTGTAAGGCTATACTCTGCATTTTATAAAGAGGACCCTGTCACAAATTACCTAGAGAAAATGGGTGTTGAAGGCCTTACAGAAAGTGATAAAACTAACTTGGCTACTGCCATTGGTGGTATGACATATGGTCTATCTGTTACTGAGAATACTAGTGCCTTCTCTACTTTCGCAAATAAAGGTGAACATAAAAAAGCACATATTATCGAAGAAATAGAAAATAACGATGGAGAACTAGTTTATAAAGCTGATTTCTCTCCAGTTAAAGTATTTGAAGAATCTACAAGTTATCTAATCGTCAATATGCTTGGGGACGTAATCAATAAGAGCTACGGTTTATCTCATGATATGCCAAGTAAACTTAAATTCAATTCTAAAAACTTATTTGTAAAAACAGGGACTTCTGAGTATTATAATGACCTATGGGTTGTTGGTGGTTCTACAAAAATAACTGTTGGTCTATGGAATGGATACGATAGTCCAGCAAAAGTACCAAGTTATGACTATGCTCAAAGAAGCTGGGTTGCAGTTATGAATGCCATTTACGCACTTGATAAAAACTTAATCGCACCAGATACTGCCTTTAGCCGACCTAAATCAGTCGTTGATGCAAATATCAACGGTTATAACAATGCAAAAGGTGGTACAAAAGATATAGTTCCAAATGGCTTTAAAGAACTTTCTAAAGAAAAAACATTGGCTAAGTTAGGTTCTAATATAGATAAGGCCGTTTCATTCGGAGATCCAGCAAAAGTAGTGGTTAAAAAACAAGAAGTTAAAAAAGAAGATAAAAAAGAAGATAAAGAGAAGAAGGAAGATAAAGAGAAAAAAGAAACAAATAATAGTTCAGCTCCTGTCACTCCTACAACTCCATCTTCTCCACCTCCTATCTTGAAACCAGTTGCACCTGGTGATAATTCAGATTAAACTAAAAAGTCAACATGAATGACATTTTCATGTTGACTTTTATTATTTCACTTTTTCTAGTACATCGTAGAAAGATGGTAAATCATGTGCTTCAGCTATTTCTGACCAATTTCCTACATCATCTAAACCTTTAGCATGAGTTAGCGTATAAATTGCCTTAGTTAATGTGTAAAATTCTTGCAATGGTTTTAATAAATTCTTAAGATTCGATTTACTCGCATCTCCCATTACTTTTTCATAGAGTGTTGTCGCTTTTTTACTATCATTACAGTTTATTACATCATCTGATATGATTCCTGAGTGTGCTAAATATAATAAGTAATTATAAATTGCCTTAAACGTTCTGTATGAATCTGTAATTCCTACTTCACTAGAAGTTTTTACTCCCTTTTTATAAGAGAAATTACTAATTTGTTGTTGAATTGGTATTTTTATCTTTTTCTACAATCAATCCTATAAATTCATCCGTCACCTGTTTTTGATTTTCTACACATCATCTGGTGTAATATTTTTCAATTAACCTATTATAAAAATCGCAGAAAATTTTATCTAATTCATAAGTATCCTCTTCTGTTAAATACTCTTCAGGCGCAACAAAGTTCTTTATTATCTCAGGAAACTCTATAGTTTTTCCTACATGAAATGTTCCCACCGTCATATTTAACGATTGTATGAAATCATTTTTCCTCACAAAATTATATATATGATGAGCATTTTTGCATAATAATTAGAAGTAAAATCCTGTAGTTTGTTAGTCTCTTCTAAATCTTTTTCTAAAAAATACTCTTCAAGTTTTTTATTAAATTTTTTATCGTATTTTCTTAGTTGTTTTAACTGAGGTAAAGCTGTATTAAATGTGTAAACTCGTTGATATGTCTGTTTTAATAGTTCCACAGTAATTGCTATATGCCCCCCAAGAGAGTGACCAGCAGCAACTTTATAGCAAGAGTCGAAGTCTACAATCTTTCTTTTTAAAAACTTAGTAAATTTACATGCAGAATCTATTTGACTAGTATTCTCACCCGATACGATTCCTGTATAATTATAAAACCAGTCGCTAATATCTTCACTCTCACTTCCTCTATAAATAACAAGAAGCTCATTAAGCCCTGGAATGTATATCGCAGTAGCTTGGAATCCATTTTTGGTAATTTTTGGAACTGATAGCCCACTATTATATACTTCAATATCCTCAAAAAACTTCTCCAGTAATATCTTTAATAATTCTTTTTATTTTTATATTCTGCTGTACTCTGTTTCTTATTTCCTTTAATTAAATACTCATACTCTGTTAATTTAGCTACAAGTAATGGATTATGGAAAAAAATCTTAACATAGTCAAATCACCTCTTTTATATAAAAATAATTATAACATATTTTATAGAGAATATAAAAATTCTATATCTTCTCAACATATGAGAAAATATAGAATTTTATTTTTATTATACGTTGAATCTAAATAACATAATGTCGCCATCTTTTACTTCGTACTCTTTACCTTCAAGACGTACACGACCTGCTTCTTTAGCTTTTGGCATACTTCCGTATTCAACTAAGTCATCATAACTTACAGTTTCAGCACGGATAAATCCACGTTCAAAGTCTGAGTGGATAATTCCAGCACATTCAGGAGCTAACATACCTTTTTTGAATGTCCATGCACGTACTTCTTGTACACCTGCTGTGAAGTATGTTGCTAATCCTAATAGGCTGTAACTAGCTTTGATTAGTTTGTCTAATCCACTTTCGTCAATTCCTAGTTCTTCTAAGAACATTGCTTTTTCTTCATCCTCTAATGAAGCCATTTCTTCTTCGATTTTAGCACAAACTACGATAACTTGGCTTCCTTCACTTGCAGCAAATTCACGAACACTTGCAACGTGTTTGTTAGCATCAACGTCTAGTAAATCATCTTCGCTTACATTAGCAACATAAAGCATAGGTTTCATTGTTAATAAATGTAATCCTTTTGCGATTTTTTGCTCTTCTTTATCAAATTCTAAAAGTCTAGCTGGCTTTTCTTCTTTAAGAATATCACGTACTTTAGAAAGTACTGCAAATTCTGCAACTGCATCTTTATCCTTTTGTTTAGCTTGTTTCTCAACACGTCCGATTCGTTTTTCAACACTTTCTAAGTCAGCTAAGATTAACTCTAAGTTAATAACTTCGATATCGTATAATGGATCTACTCCACCTGCTACGTGTGTAATATTTTCATCTTCGAAACATCTAACAACTTGACAAATTGCATCTACTTCACGAATGTGACTTAAGAATTTATTCCCTAGTCCTTCACCTTTAGATGCCCCTTTTACGATACCAGCGATATCAGTAAACTCGAATGATGTTGGTACTGTTTTTTTAGGTTCTACTAATTCTGTTAATTTATTTAATCTGTGGTCTGGTACTTCAACAATCCCTACGTTTGGATCAATTGTTGCGAAAGGATAGTTCGCAGCTAATGCTCCTGCTTTTGTAATTGCGTTAAAAAGTGTACTCTTTCCTACGTTTGGTAATCCTACTATTCCGGCTGTTAATGCCATAGTATCAATCACTCCTTTTCATCATTAATTTCTTATATTACTTAGGCCTTGCCTACTCAACTTAATTATTATAACATAAAACGCAAAACTTATCATTTAATATTATGCTATTTAAAAATATTTTTGTTAATAAGCACCAACTTCATCCATTAGTATACTAAAAGATACCAACTATTATAAAAGTACGTACTTTACAAAGTTAATTTTGGTATGTAAAATATATTACAAGAGATACAATCTATCGAAAATAAATTAACTAGGAAGGTCCACACTCATGAAAAAATACAATTCAAACATTAAACTTGGAACTGCAACACTTAATGTTGTAAACTTTGACAGACAACTTAAATTCTACACAGAGGCTATTGGTATGACTATAATTTCTAAAAAAGAAACTGAAGCTACTTTAGGTACTTCTGATAACACTCCGCTTCTTAACTTAAAAAAAGTTGATGGTCCACTAGTTCGTTCTTATGGACTATATCACATAGCTTATCTAGTTCCAAATGAACAAAGTCTAGCTAATATACTACGTCACTTTATAGACTCAAACATTCCTTTAGATGGTGGATCTGACCATGGTTATAGTAATGCTTTATATTTAAGTGATATTGAAGGTAATGGCATAGAAGTATATTATGACAAAGATGAAAGTACTTGGGATAGAAAAGAAGACGGTAAAATCATAGGAGTAACTGAACCTATAGATGCTAATCATCTACTTAATATTTCTAAATCAGTAGTTCCATATTCTTTACCAATGGGTACTATTATTGGTCATGTTCATCTAAGTGTTCAAAACTCTACAGTTTCTTCTAACTTCTATCAAGAAGTACTAGGATTTAGTGATAAATTCACTGTGGCTAGTGCAAGTTGGATTGCTTATGGTGATTATCATCATCACCTTGCTGTTAACCACTGGGGTGGTCCTAACCTAAGTCTTAGACAAAAAGGTACACCAGGTTTAGATCATTTTGAAATTATATTTATAGATGATATTACTTACAACAAAGTTGTGGAAAATATAAAAAATAATAACACTAAAATCATTAGTGAATATGATGGAAAAATTATTATTAATGATCCAAATGGTATTGAAGTACATTTAATAAAAGAAATATAATATCAAAAAACTTGAGAGGGATGGCTCAAAAAAATGAATTTCTTTGAGTCACTCCCTTTAGTTATTAGTCGCTTATTTCCATAGCTTTATGATATAATAAGAATATTATTTTATCATAAGGAGGACCTATGCAGGATTTTATAGCACAATTTGGTAGCTTTGCACCTATAATCTATTTACTATTAGCATCTATATTACCGATATTTTTATTCCCCCCAGGGATATTTTCTGCGATTGGTGGCTATTTATTTGGTTTTACCCATGGTTTTATCCTTTCAATAATTTCTGCAATGATATATACTAGTGCAATGTTTTTTATTGCAAGATACTTTGCCAGTGATTATGTAGAAAAATACTTAGCAAAAAAACTTACTAAAAAGCAATACGATACAATCTTTCGGTATTAGTGAAAATAAATTAACTTTAGTTTTTAATAATTTATAGACTTATACCTGTTCTACCTAACAGTGTTATTTGCTATTCATACGGTTTTAACTAGAATATCTTTTAAAAAATATTTCATCGGAAATCTTATTGGCCTTATTCCAGGGAAACTCATTTGGTTACACTTCGGTACAACTCTTAACAATATTGGAAGTATAGAATTTTTATACGGTATAATTATTGTTTTAGCTTTTTGGCTTCATTAGTTCTAAAAGTAGCAAAAAGATTTAATAAATAACATTAATAAAAAGCTAGTGATTCTGTATAAAGTTTCACTAGCTTTTTTTATTTTTATGAATTTTTTTCAATAATTTTTAATTTTCTTATTAAATTCACGTCTTGGCATCATAATGTTGTTATCACACTTTAGACATTTTATCTTTATATCTGCTCCCATACGTGTAATTTGCCATCTATTCGTACCACAAGGGTGTTGTTTTTCATTTCAACTATATCATTTTAATTCGTATTCCACAATCCAACCTCCTATTTTTTTCTTCATTCGATGTTAATGAAGATTCAAACTCTCTATAAAACTCACGTCTTAACATTGTTTCCACATCTTGTTTTTTCCCAACTTTTGCTTTTCCAATAACATGAATTGTAACAACGTTGTCAGCAATTTTTTCTATATAATCGATATGTAATTTATCATTCTTATATAATAAATCATGATATTCTTTTTTATTATTAGCATTATTAACTACTTTGTTTACTCGGTCTTCTATTTCTTCAATAGATTTATCAATTTTTATCGGTAACTCTACTAAAGCTAAGTTGTACATTAATGAGTAATTTACAACTTGATTAATAGTTCCATTCGGAATAAAGTAAACTTCACCATTTTTAGAACGGATCTTAGTAGAACGTAAACCAAGTGACATTACATAACCACCTGCAATAAAAGCTGCTTGGTTGTATATTTTCACATTATCTCCTACATCAAATTGTCCTTCAAGAATAATGAAAAATCCAGATATAATATCTTTAACTAAGCTCTGTGCACCAAAACCAATAGCTACCGATGCTATACCTGCACTGGCAACAATACTCGTAGTATTAACTCCTAAGATTGACAATACTTGGAAAAATGCAATAAAGTATATTGTATAACGAACTGCACTTCTTACAAGTTTATGTAAAGTTTCTGATCGTTTCTCATTAAACTTTATATTAAATTTTTTATTAGCATTATCTCTAGTTGTCATTATATAATCAATGATTCTATTAAATATACGTACTAAAATTGATGCAATAATAAAAATTACAATTATAAGTAATATTTTTTTCTAAAAACTGTGATTAGTAAGTCAGTGTTACTTACTGATGTTTTTTTATCTTTTTCAATAAAATTCATAATTACTCATCCTTGAATAATGAAATAATACGTTCAAATTCATCATTATCTTTGAACTCAATTTCTATCTTACCTTTTTATTACGACCTTGTTTAATCGTTACAGAAGTTCCTAGCAGTTTTTTAAGATTGTTTTTCTTGTTCTTCTATAAATATATCCTTAGCTTTTTGATTTCTTAATCTCTTTTAGGTTTTAATAACTTCGCCACATATTCTTCTAACTCGCGAACTGACATTTTTCTATCAATTACTAAAGCACAAACTTCTTCCATAGCTTTTTTTGTTTTTAATGAAAGTAAAGTTCTTGCGTGAGCTGCACTTATTAGCCCTTGTTCAAGCTTATTTTTTATTTCTGTAGGTAATTTTAATAGTCGTAAGCTATTGGCGATATACGGTCTACTTTTACCAAGTTTCTTAGCCAATTCTTCTTGGGTTAATGACATTTTATCCATCAGATTTTTATAACTTTCTGATTCTTCTAGTGCTGATAAATCCTCACGTTGCAAGTTCTCTAGAACCGCAAAAATCATCATTTCTTCATCTGTCATTTCTTTAATAATAGCTGGAATTTCTTTCTTACCTAGCAGTTCAAAAGCTTTATAACGGCGCTCCCCTGCTATAATATAATAACCTTTTACAGCTTTTTTTACAATAATAGGTTGTAATAATCCATTTTTTTCAATTGATTCTTTTAATTCATTTAACTTCTCTTCATTAAAATAAGTACGTGGTTGATATGGATTTTTCTTAATCTCTTCTAATGAGATTTCTACTATTTTATCACTATCAGTAGTTAACTCTACATTTTCAGTAGCAAAAATTGCATCAAGACCACGACCTAATCCCTTACCTAATTTCTTAGCCACGCTCAATCACCTCTTTAGCTAATGATAAATATTGTTTTGCACCATTAGAATTTTTAGCATATTCTATAATTGGTTCACCAAAACTTGGCGCTTCACTTAATCGTACAGTTCTAGAAATAACTGTGTTAAATGCTTTATCTTTAAAGTGTTCTCTAACTTGCTCTGCTACCTGATTAGATATATTTGTTCTACTATCAGTCATAGTAAGTAATACACCGAAAATATCTAATTTAGAGTTCAAGTGCTTTCTAACTATATTAAATGTATTCATAAGCTGGCTAAGCCCTTCTAAGGCATAATATTCAGTTTGTACAGGAATTATTACCCCATTAGCTGCAGTTAAAGAATTTAACGTAATTAGACCTAAAGACGGTGGACAATCGATTACCACATAGTCATATTTTTCTTTAATTTCCGAGATTGCATTTTTCATACGTTGTTCACGACTAATCGCTGAAACTAGTTCAACTTCTGCACCTGCTAAAGCTATACTAGATGGAACTATATCTAAGTTCTCATAAGCTGTTTTTTGAATAACATCATTAATATTAACTTCATCAACAAGTATGTTATAAATTGATTGTTCTATCGCTGCTTTATCTACACCTACACCGCTCGTAGCATTAGCCTGTGGATCAGTATCTATTAATAATACTTTTTTCTTTAAATGTGCTAGAGACGCAGCTAAATTGATTGAAGTAGTTGTTTTACCAACTCCACCTTTTTGATTACATATCGCTAAAATTTTCATCTTTTACCTCTTTATTTACATATCTTGGTATGGTAACTTTAATAACCACACTATCCATATTTTCTTCTTCTTCTTTGTTAAGACTAATATTATACTTTTCTTCTAATTTTGCTATTTCCTTAGTAAGTTTTGCTATAACTTTCTGACCATCATAATTAACGGCAGTATTAAAAACTTTAATATCTTTTTAATCTTCAAATAAGTATCAATTTTTTTCTTCTGTTTGAGAAAACATTTTAGATTTTTGTGATAAAATCTGAATTAATAATTTCTCTTGAGCAGAAGCATCTAATTTAACCATAGCTCTACCATGTCGCTCAGTAATTTTTTTAGTATTAATAGCATCAATAACTTTATTACTTAATTTCAATAATCGTAACTTATTAGCTACAGTAGCCTGTGTTTTTCCTAATGATTTCGCAAGTTCATCTTGAGTAAGCTTATTGATGCTTAATAACTCTTGATATGCATGCGCTTCTTCTATAGGTGTCAATTCTTCCCTTTGAATATTTTCAATTAGCGCAAGAGTCGCCATCTGTTCATCTGTAAGTTCTTTTACAATAGCTTTAGTTGTAGGATACTGTAAGTACTTAATAGCCCTTAATCTTCTCTCACCAGCTATAAGCTCATAAAATCCATTCCCTATATCACGAACAGTAATAGATTGAAGTAATCCATTTTGTTTTATAGACTCTGCTAATTCTTTTATTTTTTCTTCTGTAAACTCTCTTCTAGGCTGATATTTATTAGGAACGATCTTTTCAACTAATATTTCTCTAAGGACATCATCATCTGAAATACCGACTTTCTCAGCTCTTTGTGTTAAATCATACAGTTTACTAAATGGTTTTACACTTTCACTCATATTTTACCTCCTATGGTACTTCTATACAATAATACAATAACATAATTACTATCTTTTTGTCAAAACTATTTCCCGAAAAATATAACACTACAACCTGTATATTTTAGGTATTTCAAAGAATATTTCCTGAGAATATATGGAATTTAGCTATTTTTTTGATAAAAAAAAAGTGTAATCATAAATGATTACACTTTGAACAGGGACGGCAGGAATCGAACCCACACCAAAGGTTTTGGAGACCTTTGTTCTACCGTTAAACTACGTCCCTAAGAATGGTGGGAAGAAGTGGATTCGAACCACTGAACCCTAAGGAGCGGATTTACAGTCCGCCGCGTTTAGCCTCTTCGCTATCTTCCCAATATATAAAAAAATGCCGGCCAGAGGACTTGAACCCCCGACCTACTGATTACAAGTCAGTTGCTCTACCAACTGAGCTAGGCCGGCAACATGGTGCCTCGAGACAGAGTCGAACTGCCGACACATGGAGCTTCAATCCATTGCTCTACCAACTGAGCTATCGAGGCATTATTAAATTTTTACATAAAAAAATGGCGGTCCCGACGGGAATCGAACCCGCGATCTCCTGCGTGACAGGCAGGCGTGATAACCGCTACACCACGGGACCTAGTTATTAAAAATTGCGGGAGATGGATTTGAACCATCGACCTTTGGGTTATGAGCCCAACGAGCTGCCAGACTGCTCCATCCCGCGATAATAAAAATGGAGGAGGAAAGGGGATTCGAACCCCTGCGAGCTTTTACACTCCTGTCGGTTTTCAAGACCGATCCCTTCAGCCGGACTTGGGTATTCCTCCTTGATAAATGGTGGACTCTGCAGGACTCGAACCTGCGACCGATCGGTTATGAGCCGATAGCTCTAACCAACTGAGCTAAGAGTCCGTGTTCCTAGAGAATTCACTAACTATTATTGGTGGCGGCAGAGGGGATCGAACCCCCGACCTTACGGGTATGAACCGTACGCTCTAGCCAGCTGAGCTACGCCGCCAATAAAGGCTAAATTCATTATTTAAAATGGTGGAGCCTAGCGGGATCGAACCGCTGACCTCCTGCGTGCAAAGCAGGCGCTCTCCCAGCTGAGCTAAGGCCCCATATTAATAATGTTTATATATTCTTTTAAATGGTCGGGAAGACAGGATTCGAACCTGCGACCCCTTGGTCCCAAACCAAGTGCTCTACCAAGCTGAGCTACTTCCCGTGTATTTAAATGGCGCGCCCAAGAGGAGTCGAACCCCTAACCTTTTGATCCGTAGTCAAACGCTCTATCCAATTGAGCTATGGGCGCTAATATAATGGTGCCGAGGACCGGAATCGAACCGGTACGGTATTGCTACCGCAGGATTTTAAGTCCTGTGCGTCTGCCAGTTCCGCCACCCCGGCACTATATTAACTATTGGAGCGAAAGACGGGATTTGAACCCGCGACCCTCACCTTGGCAAGGTGATGTTCTACCCCTGAACTACTTTCGCGAATATCTAGAAATGGTGCGGGTGAAGGGAGTCGAACCCCCACGCCGTGAGGCGCTAGATCCTAAGTCTAGTGCGTCTGCCAATTCCGCCACACCCGCAAAAGAATGGTGAGCCATGAAGGACTCGAACCTTCGACCCTTTGATTAAAAGTCAAATGCTCTACCAACTGAGCTAATGGCTCTAAATAAATGGTGCCGGCCAGAGGACTTGAACCCCCGACCTACTGATTACAAGTCAGTTGCTCTACCAACTGAGCTAGGCCGGCATAAATGGTGGAGGTTAACGGGATCGAACCGCTGACCCCTTGCTTGTAAGGCAAGTGCTCTCCCAGCTGAGCTAAACCTCCGAATCAAAAGTCTGGCAACGTTCTAGTCTCACAGGGCGTAAGCCCAACTACATTCGACGCTAAAGAGCTTAACTTCTGTGTTCGGTATGGGTACAGGTGTGTCCTCTTCGCTATCGCCACCAGACGAAAACTTCATATACATATTATATCATCTATTCTCTATTTGTCAACAGTTACTTTTAAAGAACTTTCACTTGATTAAGTCCTCGACCTATTAGTATTAGTCAGCTGAACACGTTACCGTGCTTACACTCCTAACCTATTCTCCTTGTCGTCTTCAAGGGGTCTTAATATCCGTGGGAAATCTCATCTCGAGGGGGGCTTCATGCTTAGATGCTTTCAGCTCTTATCCCTTCCGTATTTAGCTACCCAGCTATGCCACTGGCGTGACAACTGGTACACCATTGATACGTCCATCCCGGTCCTCTCGTACTAAGGACAGCTCCTCTCAAATTTCCTACGCCCACGACGGATAGGGACCGAACTGTCTCACGACGTTCTGAACCCAGCTCGCGTACCGCTTTAATGGGCGAACAGCCCAACCCTTGGGACCGACTACAGCCCCAGGATGCGATGAGCCGACATCGAGGTGCCAAACCTCCCCGTCGATGTGGACTCTTGGGGGAGATAAGCCTGTTATCCCCAGGGTAGCTTTTATCCGTTGAGCGATGGCCCTTCCATGCGGAACCACCGGATCACTAAGTCCTGCTTTCGCACCTGCTCGACTTGTAAGTCTCACAGTCAAGCTCCCTTGTGCCTTTACACTCTGCAAATGATTTCCAACCATTCTGAGGGAACCTTTGAACGCCTCCGTTACTCTTTGGGAGGCGACCGCCCCAGTCAAACTGCCCACCTGACACTGTCTCCCGGTTTTCTATGCCGAGGGTTAGAATTTCAATACAGCAAGGGTAGTATCCCAACAACGCCTCCTCATACACTGGCGTGCATGATTCCTAGGCTCCTACCTATCCTGTACATACTGCATCAAAATTCAATATCAAGCTACAGTAAAGCTCCATGGGGTCTTTCCGTCCTGTCGCGGGTAACCTGCATCTTCACAGGTACTATGATTTCACCGAGTCCATCGTTGAGACAGTGCCCAAATCGTTACGCCTTTCGTGCGGGTCGGAACTTACCCTGACAAGGAATTTCGCTACCTTAGGACCGTTATAGTTACGGCCGCCGTTTACTGGGGCTTCAATTCATACCTTCGGATTACTCCTAAGCACTCCTCTTAACCTTCCAGCACCGGGCAGGCGTCAGCCCCTATACTTCACCTTACGGTTTTGCAGAGACCTGTGTTTTTGTTAAACAGTCGCTTGGGCCTATTCACTGCGGCCTACTCTCGTAGGCACCCCTTCTCCCGAAGTTACGGGGTCATTTTGCCGAGTTCCTTAACGATGGTTCTCTCGCTCACCTTAGAATTCTCTTCCCAACTACCTGTGTCGGTTTGCGGTACGGGCACCTCTTATCTCGATAGCGGCTTTTCTTGAGAGTTTGGCTTCATTGACTTCGCTACTATATTTCGCTCCCCATCACACTTCAGTCTTATGAGCAGCGGATTTTCCTACTACTCAACCTTTGTGCTTAGACGTCCTATTCCATCAGGACGATCAATTAGCCTCCTCTGTCCCCACTTCTCTCAAACGATATTTGGTGGTACAGGAATTTCTACCTGTTGTCCATCGGCTTCACCATTCGGCTTCACCTTAGGTCCCGACTTACCCAGAGCGGACGAGCCTTCCTCTGGAAACCTTAGTCATTCGGTGGATAGGATTCTCACCTATCTTTCGCTACTCACACCGGCATTCTCACTTCTAACCTCTCCACCTCGCCTTACAGCTCGGCTTCTACGATGTTAGAACGCTCTCCTACCATATAACATTAGTTATATCCGCAGCTTCGGTTGTATGTTTAGCCCCGGTACATTTTCGGCGCGATGTCACTCGACCAGTGAGCTATTACGCACTCTTTAAATGGTGGCTGCTTCTAAGCCAACATCCTGGTTGTCTGTGCATCATCACATCCTTTTCCACTTAACATACAATTTGGGACCTTAGCTGGCGGTCTGGGCTGTTTCCCTTTCGACTACGAACCTTATCACCCGCAGTCTGACTCCCGTTGATATTTATCTGGCATTCGGAGTTTGTCTGAATTCGGTAACCCGGGATGGGCCCCTAGTCCAAACAGTGCTCTACCTCCAGTAAACTCACAACGAGGCTAGCCTTAAAGCTATTTCGGAGAGAACCAGCTATTTCCAAGTTCGATTGGAATTTCTCCGCTACCCACAGCTCATCCAAACACTTTTCAACGTGTCCTGGTTCGGTCCTCCATTCAGTGTTACCTAAACTTCAACCTGGCCATGGGTAGATCACTTGGTTTCGGGTCTACTCCATCATACTATTTCGCCCTATTAAGACTCGCTTTCGCTTCGGCTCCATGTCTTCCACTTAACCTCGCATGATAAAGTAACTCGCCGGTTCATTCTACAAAAGGCACGCCATCACCCCTCAAAGGGGCTCTGACTACTTAGTAAGCACACGGTTTCAGGTTCTCTTTCACTCCCTCCCGGGGTTCTTTTCACCTTTCCCTCACGGTACTGGTTCACTATCGGTCACTAGGGTAGTATTTAGCCCTTACCAGATGGTCCTGGTAGATTCCGACGGAATTCCTCGTGTTCCGCCGTACTCAGGTGCCTCTCTCGCCAACTTAGCATTTCGTATACAGGACTTTTACCTTCTACGGTCTAACTTTCCAGCTAGTTCTACTATACTTCGTCATACAATTTATTGAGAGTCCTACAACCCCAATATGCAAGCACATTGGTTTGGGCTTTTTCCTTTTCGCTCGCCGCTACTAAGAAAATCGATTTTTCTTTCTCTTCCTACAGGTACTTAGATGTTTCAGTTCCCTGCGTTACCTCGCTTTCGCGTACCGCCCTTTTAAAAGCGGTGGGTTCCCCCATTCGGATATCTACGGCTCTTTGCTTACTTACAGCTCCCCGTAGCATTTCGTCGTTTGTCACGTCCTTCATCGGCTCCTAGTGCCAAGGCATCCTCCGTGCGCCCTTTACTACTTAATCGTGTGTAGCTTTTACGCTTCGTTCTTTTCCTTGAACTCTTTGTGAATAAGTTTTTACAACTTACTTACTTTTTTCTCGGTTTTGTAAATCTGTTTTTAATTTATAGAAAATTATTTTTGATCTAATATATATATTCAGTTTTCATTGTGCTTGAGTATTACCTGAACACTCAAAAACTAAACGAATTATCAACGTATTCCTTATCCTTAGAAAGGAGGTGATCCAGCCGCACCTTCCGATACGGCTACCTTGTTACGACTTCACCCCAATCATCTGTCCCACCGTGACCGGCTCCCTCCTAAAAGGTTAGGCCACCGTCTTCGGGTGTTACAAACTCTCGTGGTGTGACGGGCGGTGTGTACAAGACCCGGGAACGTATTCACCGCGACATTCTGATTCGCGATTACTAGCGATTCCAGCTTCATGTAGTCGAGTTGCAGACTACAATCCGAACTGAGAATAGTTTTTGTGAGGTTTGCTTACTCTCGCGAGCTCGCTTCTCTTTTGTTCCCTATCCATTGTAGCACGTGTGTAGCCCAAGTCATAAGGGGCATGATGATTTGACGTCATCCCCACCTTCCTCCAGTTTATCACTGGCAGTCTATCTCAGAGTCCCCATCTTACTGCTGGCAACTAGATATAAGGGGTTGCGCTCGTTGCGGGACTTAACCCAACATCTCACGACACGAGCTGACGACAACCATGCACCACCTGTATCTGTGTCTCAACCAAAGGTCAGAACAACACAATCTCTTGTGTCCTCACAGTATGTCAAGACTTGGTAAGGTTCTTCGCGTTGCTTCGAATTAAACCACATGCTCCACCGCTTGTGCGGGTCCCCGTCAATTCCTTTTGAGTTTCAACCTTGCGGTCGTACTCCCCAGGCGGAGTGCTTAATGCGTTAGCTGCAGCACTGATCTCTTATGAGACCAACACTTAGCACTCATCGTTTACGGCGTGGACTACCAGGGTATCTAATCCTGTTTGCTCCCCACGCTTTCGCGCCTCAGTGTCAGTTACAGGCCAAAAAGCCGCCTTCGCCACTGGTGTTCCTCCCTAATCTCTACGCATTTCACCGCTACACTAGGAATTCCACTTTTCTCTCCTGCACTCAAGTTTAACAGTTTCAATGACCCTCCACGGTTGAGCCGTGGGCTTTCACATCAGACTTATTAAACCACCTGCGCGCGCTTTACGCCCAATAATTCCGGACAACGCTTGCCACCTACGTATTACCGCGGCTGCTGGCACGTAGTTAGCCGTGGCTTTCTGGTTAGGGTACCGTCTCTACTGTGTATAGTTACTACACAATCATTCTTCCCTAACAACAGAGCTTTACGAACCGAAATCCTTCTTCACTCACGCGGCGTTGCTCCGTCAGGCTTTCGCCCATTGCGGAAGATTCCCTACTGCTGCCTCCCGTAGGAGTCTGGGCCGTGTCTCAGTCCCAGTGTGGCCGATCACCCTCTCAGGTCGGCTATGCATCGTCGCCTTGGTAGGCCTTTACCCCACCAACTAGCTAATGCACCGCAAAGCCATCTCATAGTGTTAGCAAAACCAACTTTTAAACATCAACCATGCAGTTAATGCTGTTATCCGGTATTAGCTATCGTTTCCAATAGTTGTCCCAGTCTATGAGGCAGGTTCTTTACGTGTTACTCACCCGTTCGCCGCTAAGTTTTTCCGGTGCAAGCACCAGAAAAACTTCGCTCGACTTGCATGTATTAGGCACGCCGCCAGCGTTCGTCCTGAGCCAGGATCAAACTCTCCAAATAAATTTGTTAGCTTGATTAGCTCATTAAAAAGTTTTATAGTTTCTTTTTAAAACTGTCCTTTTTTGGAATTAACGTTGACTTAATTCGTTTAGTTTTCAATGTTCAAATCGTTGCGATTAACAACTTTTATATTTTAACATTTTTTTAAAAATTCTTTTGTCAAGTGTTTTTTTGAACTTTTTAAAAATGTTTTTGTCTTCGTTTAGAAGACTTTAACTATTTTTATCATTTCTTCGAATGTTTGTCAAGAAGTTTTTATTTTTTTAAAACTTTTTAACCGTTTACTTCGTTGAAATAATTGGTGTTGTCTTTTTCTTTAAGACTTTTTATTTTTATCATTTCTTTTTTTATTTTTGTCAAGAAGTTTTTCAATTTCTTAACATTTATTATTTTGAAATGTTTTATTGTTCGTCTTCTCTATCAGAAGACTTTTTACTATTCTATCATTTAGTTCTAATTATGTCAAGCTTTTTTTAAAAAACTTTTTTTAAAAAGAAGTTATATTAATAGTTATCCTCTTTCAGAAGACTTTTACTATTCTATCATCCTAGTTTGATTATGTCAACATATTTTTAAGTTTTTCCTTTTTAATCATTTAATCTTTTTAATAATTGTAAAAGAGAATACTATAGTACTATAGTATCCTCTTTCTCTGATTTATTTTCTTCTATATATTGTAAAAATCAAATACCGTAACAGGAAGATTACGTTTATGCTCTGATTTTAAATAGTGCCCTTCTATTATTTTTCTAATATCATCAGGTACATTTTTACCTTCTAAATAGTCATCTATATTATCATATGTTACACCAAGGGCTACTTCATCCGCTAGAGCTGGTCTATCTTCTTCTAAATCTGCAGTTGGTTTTTTCAAATATAAGTGTTCTGGACAATTTAAAGCTTTCAATATTGCCTTACCTTGTCTTTTATTTAATCTATATAATGGTACAATATCTACTCCACCATCACCGTGTTTTGTAAAAAATCCTGTAATTGCTTCTGCTGCGTGATCTGTTCCAACAACTATACCTTTATTCATTGTAGCAATTGAATATTGAGCTTTCATTCTTTCTCTTGCCTTCTCATTTCCTTTAGCAAAATCAGAAATTTCTACTCCTGCTTTTTTTAACGAATTTACACTAGCATCTACTGCGTCCTTAATATTCACTGTATATACCTTATCAGGATTTATAAATTGTAATGCATCATTACAATCAGCTTCATCAAATTGCTCACCATACGGAAGTCTTACTGCAATAAAAGTATATTCTTCTCCCGTTTCTTCTTTCAGTTCATTAATAGCCATTTGACATAACTTACCACATAATGTTGAATCTTGACCACCCGATATACCTAGAACTAGACTTCTTATAAAACTATTTTTCTTAATGTAATCTTTTAAAAAATTAATAGTTAGTCTAATCTCCTCATCAACATTAATTTCAGCTTTACATCTTAATTTTTATTACTTCTTGTTGTAATGTCATATTGTCACCTATTAATTTGATTTTTGTTACTTTTTCAATATTGTATTTCTATTTTTCCCAACATTCTGTACTTAAATCCACCGGATAAAACTCAGGGTTTAATAATCGTAAGTATTCATTCCATAGTAGTTTTTTATTTTCTTTAAAGTATTCTGCACTTTCTTGTACTGTTGGAACTTCATAGATTTGCTTTCCATCTTTAAAAATATCTACATTTAGATCTCTTGCTTCAAAGTTTTTTACTTCTTTTTCTAAATATGTGGGTCGGATGGAATAATTTTATACTTGGCTCTGCACTTACATCTTCTTTTTCTAGGGGCAATGTAATCACCTGCTGCCATTCCTGTATCTTTATTTATTATTCTATAAACTTTTTTAATACCTGGAATAGTTAATTTACCTGGATTTTCTGAAACTTTTAGTCTATCAATCATCTCTCCGTTAGAATTTTCTAAACATGCAAGTTTATACACTGCACCCAATGCTGGATTATCGTAAGCAGTTATAAGTTTAGTTCCAACACCCCATGCATCAATTCTAGCACCTTGTTGTTTAAGGTGAGTAATTGTATCTTCATCTAAATCATTAGAAGCCACTATTTTAGCATTTGGATAACCCGCTTCATCTAGCATTTTTCTGGCAGCTTTTGAAAGATACGCGATATCTCCTGAGTCTAATCTAATACCTAAGAAATTAATTTCATCTTTCAATTCATCTGCAACTTTAATAGCTGTCGGAATTCCTGAACGTAATGTATCATAAGTATCAACTAAGAAATAACAATCTTTATGTGCCGCAGCATATTTTTTAAATGCAATTTCTTCATCTTCATACGCTTGAACAAATGAATGCGCGTGCGTTCCACTACATGGAATATTAAATAGTTTTGCTGCTTTTACATTACTTGTCGCTTCAAATCCTCCAATTACTGAAGCACGAGTACCCCATATTGCTGCATCAAATTCATGAGCACGACGTGTTCCGAATTCCATACAAACTTCATCTGGACATAAGTGTTTAATTCTGGCAGCTTTTGTCGCTATTAAGATTTGATAATTAACTATATTTAATATAGCAGTTTCCATAATTTGAGCTTGAATTAGCGGTGCCTCAATTCTTAAAAGAGGTTCATTCCCAAAAACAATCTCTCCTTCTTTCACACAACGGATATTACCTGTGAACTTCATTTTACTCAGATAATCTAAATAATCATCTGCATAACCTAATTCACGTAAAAAATCTATATCTAATTTCGAAAATTCAAATGAATTCACATAATCAATAATTTTGGCAAGTCCAGCGAACACTGCATATCCTCCACCAAAAGGTATTTTTCTAAAATACACATCAAAATATGATTTTCTCTCATGTATTCCATCTTTGAAATACGCATATCCCATGTTAATTTGATAAAGGTCAGTGTGCAATGCATCACCTTGATATTTATTCATAATTCCCTCCGATTTATGTATCATTAAATTTATTATCTATATATTAACATTTTAACAACTTTTTAACAAATATTTATACTTAAATATACACAATTAAATACTACTAAATTAACCCTTATATGCCTATACATTACGTATATCAACTATTCATACTATTAACAATGAAAAGTATTTTTCTATAATATTTTTTTAGAATTCTACTCAATATAAAAAAGAAGTAACAAGTATTCTACCCGTTACTTCTTCGATTATTAGTGTTTGAATTTCTATTAGTTGCTCTTTGAGTTTGATTTTTCTCATTATTATTAGCGACTTCTTCATCTTTATCATTATCTTTTTCAGAAGATCTATCTTCCGATTTCTTTGTATCGCTAGTTTTTTTCGTATCATTAGTTTTTCTTATCCGTTGTTTTTGCTATCTTCCGCTTTAGTAGATTTCTTATCATCTTTTTGCTAACTCAGGAATTTTACTATCATCAATTCGACCATTATTGTCTTCTATTTTTTCTAGATTACCATCCATAATAGATTTTATTGCAGCTTGAAGAAAGTTCTCCTGTAATGGAATATTAAAAATTAATTCACCTTGATAACTAAGACCATACTCTTGTCTTACCAAATCAGTAATAAAAATATGGATCTTTTAACTTATCAATCACTAGCTCGTTAACTTTATTTTCTTTATCTAAATTTTCAATCATTTTATTCTGTTCTGCTAATTGCGAATTAATTTGTTTTTTTATCACGTATGTACAGAAATGTTTGCAACAATGTTACAGATAATGCAAAAGTCATAATAACTAATATAATAAACTTACGACGTTTTCTATATTTTGCCTTAGCTTTTAGCACATCTTTTTTAAATTGACTATTCTGTTCTCTCATTTTCTAGTTCTCTTGATTTTTCTGAAAGAATTTTAAACATTTTTGTTGCATCTTCTTTTTTTAGTGCTATCTTTTAATTCCAACACCTCATACTCTACTTCTTTTTCGCAAAAATAAATAGTAATTTTATCCCCTATTTTTTTAAAGTACTAGATGGTTTTGCTTTTTTTACCATTAATAGCTATGTGCCCTTCTGATGATATCTCATTAGCAACTGTTCTTCTCTTAATAATTCTTGATACTTTTTAAAAATTTATCCAAACGCATTTAATCACCCCTAAATATTAGTACATTCTATTATCACATATTTACTTACTTTTCGCAAATAAAATCCTCGATAAATATTTCAAATTTTAAATCTGCTATTTTTATCCTATAAAAAATGAGAGCGACTTAAAATCTTAATTTCACAGAAATCAATACCTCTAAGTCAACTCTCTACATTTGTTAAAGTATTAAAGATTTAACAAACTACTTTATTATCATGAGTAGAATAATCCTACTATGCCCAGTTTCCATCTTTGAAAATAGCTATTTCTTTACCATCTTCTGTGTAACCAGTAATATTTGTTGTTGCTTCTCCTATCATAAAATCAACGTGAACTAAACTATCGTTAGCTCCCGCTTCTGCTAATTGTTCATCAGTCATTTCAGGACCACCTTTAACACATGTTGGATATGCTTTTCCTAACGCAATATGACAAGCCGCATTTTCATCAAATAATGTTTCTAAGAATAATATTTTCGTGTTAGATATAGGAGAATCAAATGGAACTAAGGCCATTTCCCCAATTCTTCTTGCCCCTTCATCAGTGTCTAATAAATTCTTAAGAACATCATAACCACGTTCTGCCCCGAAATCTACTACTTTACCATTTTCAAATTTCAACCAGAAATTATCAATTAGTACTCCACCGTAGTTTAATGGTTTTGCATTATATACAATCCCACTAGTTTCATCTTTGTGAGGCATTGTAAATACTTCTTCAGTTGGAATATTAGCTACAAAACGATCAGCCTTTTTAGCATAACTTCCCGCACTTTGCCAAATATGATTTTTCGGAAGTCCTACATATAAGTCTGTTCCTAAATCATTTGTAATATGTAGTTTCACCAATTCATTTTCATGTAAGAATTTAGCTTTTTCATCTAGAACTTTAATATGTTCTTCCCAATCTGCAACTGGGTCATCTCCAGTCGAACGACAAGCACTTAGAATTTGATCCCAAAGTTTCAAGTATGCTTCTTCATCACCTAGTTCAGGATATAGTCTTTTCGCCCATCCAACTGTTGAAGCAGACACAACACACCAAGGGCATTCGTCACTCATGATAGATTTCATGTAGTTACGCATCGCTTTAGAACGACCTACCATAGAAGCTTTTAATTTTGCACTATCTACTCCCGCTAATCCATCTGGATCATCACCGATAATAGACAAGAATGCTGCTCCTTCATCTAGCTCATCTTGATATTTGTCAATGTACCATTGCCCTACCGTACTTAGAGTTTCTTCTGTTTGATAATTCAAGTGTAATTTTGTTAACTCTTGATCACGCCATTCTACAGACACTCTTTTAGCCCCTAATTCATAGCATGCTTCTACTACTTTAGCAACAAAATCACGTGTTTCTGTACTAGCTCTAACTAAAACTGGTTGATCTTTTTGAATATTTAATCCTACTTTAGCTATAAGTTGTGCATATTTTTTTAATTGTGTATTTAAATCCATATGATTTACCTCGATTTTTATACTAAATTTTGAAATAATCGCTAAATTTATTTCAATAATATATATTATATCACTTTTTTTGTAAAATATTAGTAGAAGGTTCCAAGCGAACTTGAAACCTCCTGTTAAAATTATACTTCTCTAGTAGCTTGTTTTAGCCATTCTAATTCTTCACCTTCAAAGTGCGGCGCTAAAACTTCAAATACTTTTTTATGATAATTGTTCAATTCATATTTATCTTCACTTGTAAGAATAGATACATCAATAGCTTCTAAATCCCAAGGAACGAAAGTCATTACTTCAAATTCTAAAAATTGACCATATTCGTTTTTAACAGTATTTCTAATAATTAATTCATTTTCTAAACGAATACCATGTGAACCTGAAATATATAATCCTGGTTCATTAGTCATAGTCATACCGTGTTTAAATGGCTCTGATGCACGATAAATTCCCCAGTGGATTCCTTGAGGTCCTTCGTGAATATTTCCTAGATATCCTACCCCATGTCCAGTACCATGGTTGAAGTTTTCATAATCATACCATAATGGAGCACGAGCAAATAAGTCTACATTTGCTCCAGAAACACCTTCCATAAATTTAAGTCTTGATAGACGTAAGTGACATTGAAGTACTCTAGTATAATCTCGTTTCAATCTATCACTAACTTCACCCATAGCTGTTGTACGAGTAATATCAGTTGATCCTTCTTCATAGTGTGCACCAGTATCAGTTAAGAAGAAAGTACCAGTACGTAATGGAATAGATGTTTCTTTAGAAGATGAGTAGTGTACGATTGCCCCATTTTCCGCATGTCCACAAATTGGCGCGAAACTTGGGCAGATAAATCCACCTTGTTCTTTTCTGAATTCTACAAGTTTATCAGATGCAGAAAGTTCATCTTCTTGCTCACTAATACCTTGTTTAACTAATTGTTTTAACCAGTAAATAAACTTAGTATGAGCGATACCATCTTTTACGTGAGCTTTAATAGTATGTTGTAATTCAACTTCATTTTTTATAGCTTTCATTAAAATTGTAGGATTTCTACGTTCTACTAATGTTATTTCTTTTGGAATATTGTTAAATACTGCATAGTTTAAGCAATCTGGGTCAACTAAAACAACGTCATTCCCTGAGAATTTTTTCACATCTTCGTAAACATTATTGTAAGGTTTAATATTTACATTGTTTTCAGTTAGGTGTTTTTTGATTTCATCTGATAATTTTCTTTCATCAACATATAAATCTACTTTATCTTCATAAACAACAGCATAACTTAATAGTAATGGGAAGAAATCTACATCCATACCACGAATATTTAATAACCAGCCAATGTCGTCAAGAGTAGTAATAACATGGATATTCGCTCCAACTTCACTCATTTCTTTACGTACTCTTTCAAGTTTACTAGCAACAGATTCCCCAGCACGTTCCAAGTTTAAATAAAACGCAGGTGCTTCCGATAACGATGGACGATCTGTCCAAATTTCATCTACTAAATCTACTTCATATTTTACAGTAGCATTTTTACGTTTTAATCTTGTAGCAAGGTTTTTACCTTCTCCAAAAGTTACTACACGGCCATCGAATCCTAACACACCATTTTCTGGAGTATTTTCTGTGATAAATTCTGCTATAGTTGGAACTCCTGGTTCACGCATTTTTTGTAATTCGATACCAGTTCCTTCTAATTGTTTTTCACCTTGTAAGAAATAACGACCATCTGTCCATAATCCTGCAAAGTCTTTAGTTACTACCAATGTCCCCGCAGACCCTGTGAATCCACTCATGAATGCACGAGCTTTGAAATGTTCCCCTACATATTCACTATTATGAAAATCAGCTGTAGGAACCATATAGACATCAATTCCATTTTTTTCCATTAATTCTCTTAGTTGAGCTATTCTTTCTTTTACTGCCATTTCCCTTACTCCTTTGTTATTTGTATTATATTTTCTGCAACTTTTAAATTTAGATGTAGCAGTTACATCTTTTACTACATTTATTTAATTATCACACTTATTATTCTATCATATAATGAAGCGTTTTTCATTATCAATACAAGTCATTAGTTATATTTTTTTATTAAACTTACAACTTTAATATATTTGATTTAATTAAACAATTAGACTCGAATCATCATTTCCATGTTTAACTATCATCTATACTATTTTAATAGTTCTTTAAAGTAATCAGTTGATCTAACTAAAGAATCTACGATTGCAGGTTCTCCTGATGAATGACCTGATACAACAATATCTAATTTTACAATTATTTAATTTTTACTTAATTCATATGCTCCTATAGCACGACAGTCAACGTCATAACGACCATGAGCTATTGTAGTTGGAATATCTTTAATAACATCAATATTATTTAAAATCCAATCGTCATCATCCCAGAACATATTATTCATCCAGAAATGACATTCAATTGTCGCCATAGAAATAGCATAATTAATTTCACCAAAACTTTGTTCTAGATTTGGATCAGGGTATAATGTTACTAAGCTTCCTTCCCACATACTCCATTCTTTTGCTGCTACTTCTCTCGTTTCTCTATCTTCACTTGTAAGTCGTTTATAATATGCACGAATCATATCGTGACGTTCTTCTCTTGGAATAATACTTTCGTATCTCTCAAATGATTCAGGATGAATATTACTTGCTCCACCTTTTTCATAAATCCAAAGTATATCTTCCCTACGACCTAAGAATATTCCACGTAATACTAATCCTAAAACACGTTCAGGATGTTTAATCGCATAACAAAGTGATAAAGTAGAGCCCCAACTACCTCCGAATACTAGCCATCTATCAATATTTAAATCTTCTCTAATTTTTTCAATATCTTCAATAATGTGCCAAGTATCATTATTTTCTAAACATGCGTGAGGTGTAGATTTTCCACTTCCACGTTGGTCAAATAATATTATACGATAAAACTCGGGATCGAAGTATTGTCTGCAACTCGGTGCAGTCCCACAACCAGGACCTCCATGTAAAAATACTACAGGTACTCCATTAGGATTACCACTTTCTTCATAATAAATTGTATGTGTGTCATCTACTTTCAACATTTTAGAGAAATTCTCTTTAATAGCAGGATATAATGTTCTTAATTCCGCCATAATGACACCTCCTTTTGCATTTTTCTTACAATTTAATTTTAACATATAATTTATATTTTTCATTATTAATAAAAAAATAAAAATTTTATATTTTTACTATTTTATAAATGAAATATTTTTAGTACATTTAGTTATAATACAATAAATAAAAAAATATTTCATAGTTTTACAATACATCTGAAAAACTTATTTATATCGTTATATAAATGATATGGATTTTATAAAATTATTTATCAAACAATAAAAAATAAGTAGAAATAAAATTCCTACTTATTTTTATTTATTTTATTCTTCTACTAGTGTTTCATCTTCACGTAATTCTACAAGAGAAGCTAGTTTTTTCTCAAATAAGAATACTAAAACGGCTACAACTACACAGACAACACCGATACCTAGTGAAAGTTTGATAATTGGTACATCTGCAATTGCTGCATATAGAAGTCCATATCCTTTTGCAGCACCGAATGTTGCTACAATCCATACAGCCATCATAATTGATAGGATGTGTTTTGGAGAGTATTTAGATACGAATGAAGCTCCAAGTGGAGAGAAGAACATCTCTGATACACTTAGTACAATGAAGAATAATACTACCCAAAGAATACTAGCTTTTTGAGTTTCTGGAGCTCCCACCCCACGACTAAATTCAGTTAATGCTAATACACCAAATGTTGCTCCAAGAAGGAATAATGCGATAGATGCTTTTTTGTATAAGCTCCAGTCTCCTTGTGGACGAGTAGCAAGTTTATACCATAAAGCTCCTAAGATTGGACCTAAAATGATACAAGCTAATCCATTAATAGAATCTAACCAAGATGTTGGCACTGTAAATGTTCCTAACTTATCATCAATGAATTTTGGCATATAATCATATAAAATTACGTATGTTAAATACCAGAATGTCCAGAAAACAACAGATAATAATGAAATAATTATGATTGAGTACACACGACGAACTTCGTATTTTTCTAATGAACGGTGTACTTTAGGTTTATTATCTTCATGTTTGTGTTCACCTTGAGCAAAAGGATGTTTCCCTGCATCACCAAGAGATTTATAACCTAAAACGAACCAAATTGCTCCAATAATACAAATTAGACCTGCAAGTTTAAAACATTGTAAGTATCCGTTTGAGCTTGCTGTAGCAAGTTTTAAATATATAACCCCTACAAATGTTGTTCCAATAAATGATCCGATATTAATAAATGAATACATTGTTGAAAAAGCATCATCTTTACGTTTTTCATCACCTTCGAACAATTGCCCTACAACTGCTTGAAGATTACCTTTGAAAAACCCTGTCCCTAAAGAAACTAGAACAATCATAACCCAAAGAGCCGAATAAGAACCTACAAATCCTGCATATCCATATCCTAACCCCATTAATACAAGTCCAAGCGGAATCAAGTATCTGGCTCCCACAAATCTGTCTGCAATAAAACCAAACAGCACTGGCGCCAAATATGTAAAGGCTACAATATTAGATTGCATTGCTGCACCCTCTACCTTACCTAAACCAAGTCCACTTTCTCCCATTCCTCCAGCTATTACCGCTACAGTTACATATGTATATAGTAGCCAACGAGAAGAATAGTATGCGCATCGTTCAAAAGCGAACGTGATTGAACTCATATAGAAACTCCACGGTTTACCTTTTTTAACCGCTACTTCTGACATAAAAACCCCTTCTTTCTTTAGTGGTTATCCACCATTTTTTTCTTTATTATATCACAACATATTTTATCATTCAACTACTTTCTAGAAAACGTTACAGATATTCTCATAATCGCTATTGTATTTACTTATTGTAAATGATATAATTATATTAAAGTTCATAATATTTTTAAAGGAGTTGTATAATATGAAACTTTCAAGAACTAATAAAATTTTATCTAAAATGAAAGAACAAGGGATTAATCAAGCTCTTATTAGCGACCCTTATTCAATCTTCTATTTAACAGGGCACCTAGAACATCCAGGTGAAAGATTTTATGCAGTACTTCTTGATGAAAATGGGAATCATAAACTTTTCATCAACGCTTTATTCCCACTGGATAAAGATTTAGGTTTAGAAAAAGTAGTTTATTCTGATACTGACAAACCTATAGAAATTCTATCAAAATCTATACCTAACGGTTCTGTTGTTGGTATTGACAAAGTTCTTCCAGCTAGATTTTTACTACCACTGATGAATTATTTACCAGAAAGTAAATTCGTCGATGTATCTCAAATCGTTGACCGCGTTCGTATGATTAAAGATGAAGAAGAAAAAGAACTTATGCGTCGCGCTTCTCTTCTAAACGACGAAGCTTGTCAACGAGTTATCAATAGTATTTCTGCTGAAAAATCTGAAAAAGATATTGTAAAAGATCTACTTGAAATCCACGAAGATTTAGGGGTAGAAGGACTATCATTTGATCCAATTATCGGATATGGTGCTAACGGAGCCAATCCTCACGGAACAGTTGGAGATAGATATCTAAAACCAGGTGATTCAATCATCGTCGACATGGGAGGAATTAAAGATAACTACTGCTCTGATATGACACGTACTGTATTTTGGAAACAACCAAGCGAAAAAGCTCGCGAAGTATTCGAAACAGTATTAGAAGCTCAAAAACGTGGTGTTGCACTGGTTAAACCAGGTGTTAGATTCTGTGATATAGATGCAGCTTGCCGTGACTATATCACTGAGAAAGGTTATGGGGAATTCTTCACACACCGCACAGGACACCACATCGGTCTTGAATGTCACGAGTATGGAGATATTTCAAGTGTTAATGAAACTAAATGTGAACCTGGAATGATTTTCTCTATTGAACCAGGTATCTATCTTCCTGGAGAATTCGGTGTTCGTATCGAAGACCTTGTTCTTGTTACAGAAGATGGTTGTGAAGTATTAAATAAACTTAACAAAGAACTAGTTGTTATCGGGGAGTAACTAGTTAATATTGTAAGGGAAATCACTATTTAATAGGAATTTAAATTTGTAACGAATAATTGTAAAAAAGCATTGTATAGCAATACATTAATAACTTAACTCATAAAAATAATAACTATAGTATAAAAAGACGACTGATAAATTTATCAATCGTCTTTCTTTTATTATTCAAAATGTTTCTTTAAGAATTCTCCTACAATTTTCCAGTATTGTTCTCGATATTTTCTTTCTGCTTGAACGTGTTTCATACCAGGGAAACTATGAAATTCTTTTTCTGAAGTTATTAAGTTATAAGCTTCTTTACCATGTTCTAAAGGAACAAAACCATCTTCCTCCCCGTGTAATACTAATGCTGGAAGTTTCGTTTCTTTCAAACCTTTCGTCGCGTCTACATCTCCAAAGAAGTATCCCGCACGAATTTTAGTTACTGTATTCGCTGCTGGAATAACTGGGAAACTTGGTAAATTAAATAATTTTTTCAATTGATAAGTAAACTCTACTTTCAAATTTACATATCCACTATCTTCTATAAAGGTTTTTACATTTGATGGTAAGTTTTTACCTACTGCATTCATTACAGTAGCAGCTCCCATACTAATTCCAAATAACGCTGTATCAGCATTATTATTTTCAGCTGATATTTTCTTCACCCAATTAACTAGATCATCAGAATCATAGCCACCCATTGAGATAAAATCACCCTCACTATTACCATGAGCAATTAAGTCTGGGGCAAAAACACTATATCCCATATCGTAGAATTTTTTAATATAGTTAGCCATTTTCTTAGCGTCACTAGTATATCCGTGAACTACAAAGATCCACTTCTTAGCAGCAGGATTAACAAACTTATAACCTACTAGCTTGTTCTTGGTAACAGACTCCATTTCTGTAACTTGTTTTGTCTCATCAAACCACTTGTTTATGGTTGTTTTATCCTCTTTACTACCATCACTATCTTGATTTACTATACCACTTTTATCAACTTTCGGATTCAACCCAAAGTTATAGAAATAATTTCCAACAAAACCAAATGCAACAACTAAAACAATTAGTAGTGTTGCTAATATTTTTTTAAAATGCTTTTTCACTTTCGTCTACCTTTCATTTTCAATTTCAATTTCAATAAAACTATTATACTATTGCTTCTAATAAAAGTAAACAAAAAATAACACCAATAGAGACTTCTAATATCTCTATTGGTGAACTTTGTATTATTCTATTCCGTATTTTTCTTTAATAGCATCTGCTACAACCATGCCCGTAAACCATGCTACCATTAAATTATATCCACCGATTTCTCCATGTAAATCTAGTATCTCACCAGCAAAATATAAATTCTCTATTTTCTTGTGACTACACGTTTTTGGACTTACTACTTTTAAATCTACTCCTCCCGCAGTTGTAAATGCGTATTCTAAAGGCATCGTCTTAACATCAATTAATTCATAACGTTTGATTTTCGTTACAAACTTCCTTAACTCCTTCTTACTAACATTTTCTGGGAAATATTTTTCTATCATAAAATTGTAAAAGCTCTTAGGTAATTTCCCTTGTAGGAATTTATTATCTTCCCACAATTTAGCAAATAGTTCCTCTTCATTTAGTTCAGGATAAAAATCCAAGTAAAACTTATCTTCAGGATACCTTGCTACAAACTCACCCATAGAAATTGATAACGGACCGCTTAATCCTTTATGTGTAAACAACAGATCTCCGCTTCTTTCATTTTTCTTATGGAACATCCTCACATTTTGCAGTGCAACTCCTGATAGCTCTGTAAAATCTTCAAATACTAAGGCTACCTCACTAGGATATATTTTCGTGATTTTAACCCCGTGTTTTTTCAGAATTCTATGTAGTGAACCATCACTTCCGCTCTGAGGGTATGTTTTTCCACCTGCACACACTACGATATTCTTTCCATAGTATGTATTCACATTTGTTTTTACACCTACTAGCTTATCATCTTCAAATACTAAGTCTTCTACCTTTTCTTTATAGTTAATCTTCGCATGATCTATTTTAAAAGCATTAACTACATCCCTAGCCCTCTCACTAGCTGGATATAATCTTCTATTTTCCTGTTTTAATTTTAAATTATGTTTGTCAAAAAACTTCTTAACATTATATTTATGATAAGCACTTCTTAAAAATCTACCATTATGAACTGCAGCTACAAAATCCTCAGCATTGTCGCTACTCATAACATTACAACGCCCATTACCAGTTAAAAGTAATTTTATCCCCGCTCTTCTATTTTGTTCGAGAACCAGAACTTTTAAACCACTATCATTAAGCCTATCTGCTATCATAAGTCCGGCACTACCAAGACCTATTATAATTACATCATATTTCATCTTAAATCTCTACTTTCTCCTATTTAATCAAACATCATCTAATTATAACACGGAATAATTTAGTTGCAAAATTTTTCCCCATAAAATTTATTATAAGATTATTTACAATAGTTAAAATTTCTTAAATCTCCTCCTTCTTATTGGAATTTTTCCTTATTTTGTAATATACTAGAGTGTATATGTTTAGAATTATTTTCTCATTCATTCATTATGAAACTGAATAGTGAGCAAACATTATTCTAAACAAGTTTGAAAATAAAGGATTGAAATAATGAAACTAAAAATTAGTATTTTGATTTTTACTTCTTGTTTTCTTAATTCCAAACTTCACAAAAAGCTGAAGATAACTTTTTGGATAATAATGCGGTAATTGATTTTAGCGACGTTAATTCTCATCTAGTTGTTTCGGAATTAAATACTGGAAAAAATCATTTCTAAACGTGGAGAAAATGAAAAAGTATCAGTAGGTAAACTTCCTAACTATCTTGCGCTTTACCTACTTGCTGACAATTTTAAAAAATAATAAAATAACATTAGATTCAAAAATTGATATTAAAACTAGTGATGATATATTAACTAAATATAAATTTGAATCATCTATTACCGTTAAGGATGCTATCTTCTTATTAGAAAATGAAGCGTCAAATGGTCTTAACCAAGCAATTTTTTTAGTCATTTCAATATTGATATTACAAAAAGCTAAGGATATACTTGCTGCAATGTCTCTTAATGATACAAAAACTAGAGACTTTCGATAACAACAGTTCTACTAATATTAGTACTGCAAAAATATTTCATATCTGACTAGTTTAATATTAAAAACTTACCCAGAAATAACAGAAATAACAAAAATCCAGAACACACACTTGCTACTGGAGAAAAATTAAAAATAGTGTTGAGTTTAAAGAATCAGATAAATTTAGAGTTTTTAGGACTAGATTATTCTGAAAAGAATAGTGTTACATACGCATATAGTGGTAATACTAAACTTATTATTACAGTTTTAAACCAAAGCGATGATAAAGCTGCTTATTTCGAAAAACTTCAGAAATCTTACGACTACTTATTTACGAATTATCACTATAAACTAGCACTTAAAGCTGGTACTTATACAATAAATAATGAAAAATTACCTTCAATGAAGATATTTATGATTTATTCTATGAAAAACATTCTATAAAAGATGTAACATATTTACTAATGAATAAGAAAAATACTTCTTTTCCAAAAATATGAAACTACATCTGCAAATGAAGGAACAGTTTTTTCTGAGTTCGCCTCTAATAACAACACTGGTACATTCGATAAAGTTAAGTCAAACTTTATCAACGATGAGAACTTCGATAAAAAAGATAACTACGAAAAAACTACTATTGTTATAGATCGTACGAAGTACTTTGCTACTGGTATACTGGCAATATATACACTTGTTTTTGCAGCACTATACGTTATGAGACAAGTGGTTAGAAAGGATTAGATATGGAGCAAAATAATTTAGTTTTTGAAGTAGAAGGTGCTATTTACGAACTTGTCTACAATTTTAAAGACGCCTTCCAAAAAGAAACGTTTGAAGAGAAATTAGTAGACGTTTTAAAAAATAAACCCTATATTGTCGGAGATATTTCTCATGAAAAACTACGACTTACTGGATTTATTTTAACAAAGGATAACAATAATCCTAAGAACATAAACAACCTTGAAGATTACATTCTAGAATACTGTAATTTTGGAGCACCGTTCTTTGTAGTAAAAAAACGAAACTCATAAAAGAAATAAGGCTGACCCAAAAGTCATAAAATTTAACAAAGTGTATATGAGAACTCATAGACGCAGTGGTTTATTGATATCTAAATTCGCTTTATAAAAGCTTTTTAGATATCTAATAAACTGCGCGGGGGTGACTCGACAAAATCGATTTCTACGAAATCACGATTTTTGAGTCACTCCCATTTTTCTATATAAACTTAGCACATACAGCTTCTGGAACAGTAATCTCTGAATCAACAACTGTTAACTGTCCTGTCGTTTTATCTATTCGATATACAGTAATCGTTCCACTATTTTCATTCGTCGCTAGCGCAAATTTATTATCTTTTGATAAATCAAAATCTCTAGGTCCTTTGCCAAAAGTACTAATAGTTTGAATTTGTTTTAATCCATCTTTAGTATTTTCAAAAACAACTATCGCATCTTGTCCTCTGTTAGAAACATATATATACTTATTGTCATTTGAAATTTTAATCGCGCTTCCTTTATTCTCCGAAGTAAAGTCTTCTGGTAATGTAGGATAATATGTTGGATTAGCCAAATTCCCCTCTCCATCGTAATCGAAGGCAATAATTTCACTAGTAAGCTCCGTCATTACAAAAGCTTGTTTTTCATTACTACTAAATACTATATGACGAACTCCACTTCCATCTTTAGCTTTAAAAGTAGCTACTTTTTCTAAAACTCCCTCATTAAGTTTATACGATGTAATTTCATCAGTTCCTAAATCACACGAGAAGACATATTTTTCACTTGGAGTAAAGCCAGAGAAATGCACATGAGGTTTTTCTTGTCTTTCATGTACCCCACTTCCTTCATGGTGATCTGTTGATAGAAGTTTCACTAATTTACCATTTTCAACAGAGTAACTATCAATTGTACCTAAATGATAGTTGGCTGATAATAATGTATTTTTTTCTGAGTTCAACTCTACATAACAAGGAGGATTCCCTTCTTGAGCTACAGACGTTAATTCTTTCAAGTTACCATTCTCTTCAACCTCAAAGCTAGAAACAGCGCCTTTTCCATCTACTCTAGATACACTATATAAATACTTGTTATCATTAGACAATGCTAAATACGTTGGATTGTCAACCTTCGCTGTATTTCTAACTTCTAACACTTTCCCTTCTTCTGATAACTCTACTAAGTATATCCCCTCACTATCTTGTTTTGTATATGTTCCAATATATGCTCTTACCATTATTTTTCCTCCTACTTTCTATATATTAATTATAACATTTTCCAAAAATTTTTATAAAATTTTCTCTCACCTATTATTCGTATAAACCAAAATTATCATTTTTTTGAAAAACTAAAAATCCTTTTTACGGATTTTTCATCATTTTCATAAAGTTAAAATTCGTTTTTTTGTTGTTTTTGTCGAAAAATCAATTTTCCGAAGAAAAAAACTCCAAAAATTCTAACATTTAAGATTTTACATATCTCAAACTTCTTGTTATAATAGACTATATTAATAAAAGTATATTTTAGGAGGAAAACCGTGAAACACGAATTTATATTAGTTCTTGACTTTGGTAGTCAATATAACCAACTTATCACTCGCCGTGTACGTGAACTTGGTGTATATTCTGAACTACATGACAATGAAATTTCTATTGAAGAAATCAAAAAAATGAACCCTAAAGGAATCATCCTTTCAGGTGGACCAAACTCAGTTTACGAAGAAAACTCTCTTACTATTGATGATGAAATCTTCAACCTAGGTATTCCTGTACTAGGAATTTGTTATGGAATGCAACTTATGCAACACAAACTAGGAGGAAAAGTAGAATCTGCAACAAGTAGAGAATACGGAGCTCACAATGTTGATGTAACTCCAGGAGCTAAACTATTCGAAGGCACTCCTGCTTCTCAACAAGTATTAATGAGTCACTCTGATAAAGTAGTTGAACTTGCTGAAGGATTCAAAGTTGTTGCAACAAGCGATAACTGCCCTATCGCAGCAGCTGAAAATGTAGAGAAAAACTTCTACTGCTTCCAATTCCACCCAGAAGTACGTCACTCTAAATACGGTTATGATTTAATTAGAAACTTCATCCGTAACGTGTGTAACTGTACTGGAGATTGGACAATCCAAAACTTCATCGATGAGAAAATCGAAGAAATTCGTGCAGAAGTTGGAGATCAAAAAGTTCTTTGTGCGTTATCTGGTGGTGTAGACTCATCAGTTGTAGCTGCCCTACTAGACAAAGCAATCGGTGATCAACTAATCTGTATGTTCATCGATCACGGTTTACTTCGTAAAGGTGAAGCTGAAGCTGTAATGAACACATTCAGTAAAGAAATCGAAGGTGGATTCAACATGAATCTTATCAAAGTTGATGCTAAAGACAGATTCTTAGGAAAACTTAAAGGTGTAAGTGATCCAGAACAAAAACGTAAAATCATTGGAAATGAATTCGTTTATGTGTTCGATGAAGAATGTGCTAAACTACATGACGTACCATTCTTAGCTCAAGGTACTCTTTACACTGACGTTATTGAATCAGGAACTAAAAACGCTCAAACAATCAAATCTCACCACAATGTAGGTGGATTACCAGAAGATATGCGTTTTTCTCTAATCGAACCTCTTAACACTCTATTTAAAGATGAAGTTCGTGCATTAGGAGAAGCTCTTGGTCTTCCTCACGAAATCGTTTGGCGTCAACCATTCCCAGGACCAGGACTTGGTATTCGTGTCCTTGGAGAAGTAACAGAAGAAAAACTTCAAATCGTACGCGACAGTGACTTCATCTTACGTGATGTTATCGCTAAACGTGGATTAGAAGGAGAAATCTGGCAATACTTCACATGTCTTCCAGACATTCGTTCAGTAGGAGTTATGGGAGATGTGCGTACATATGACTACACAGTTGCAGTTCGTGCCGTAACAAGTATCGACGGTATGACAGCAAGCTGGGCTCACATTCCATTTGAGGTTCTAGAAGAAATCTCGGCTCGTATCGTAAATGAAGTTGCTCACGTTAACCGTGTAGTCTACGACATTACTAGTAAGCCACCAGCAACTATTGAGTGGGAATAATATTATAGTAAAATATATAGATAAAAGCCTTGATTTTTAAGGCTTTTTCTTTCAAAAAAATTAATCAAAATAAACTTTTAGGCATAAAGTACCCTGCCAATTTCCCTGCCGAAGAGGGAAAATTTACAATGTAAGAAGGTGAACAATTTTGAAATATACTCAGGATTATCTAAATGATATACTTATTAGAATGGCTTATCATTCTAGTGCAATTGAAGGAAATACCATCACCCTACCAGAAACAGTATCAATAATACTAGAAAACACTCTACCTAGTTCTCGAAAAGGAATCAGAGAATTTTATGAAATAGAAAATCACAAACAAGCCTTTGAATTCCTATTTGATAATATCAATAATAATGTAGAATTAAATATTGACCTACTTCTTAATATGCACAAATATCTAGTTGATAGATTACAACACGATGCTGGTAATTTCAAATCTAGTCAAAATGCAATAGTTGGGGCGGAATTCCAAACTGCTTCACCTACCGAAACACCATACCTAATACACCAATGGATAGATAACACTAACTATCGATTAAATAATACTGACAAAGATAGTGAAATATTAAGTATCCTTGCTGATACACATATTCAATTTGAAAGAATACATCCATTTAGTGATGGTAATGGTAGATGTGGGAGATTACTTCTACTCTACTTAGGAGTTAAATATCTGAATTCTCCCCCTTATCATCTCTAAAGAAAATAGAGCTGAATATATGGAATATTTAGCTGAGCAGAATATTGAAGGATTAGCTTCTCTATTAAACAGCTCTCTTGAATTTGAAAAAGAAAGAGTATCACAATTTAACTAACATTATAGTCGTAACCTTGACTCAAAGGTTGCGACTATTTTTTTGCCCAAATTGACTACTATGGGTATACCCATATTGAACAGAATCCAACTCTATTAAATCAACAAACAAAATGTCCGTTATACATGTCTAAAAACTAAATTACAGGAGGTACAAAAAATGAAAATCGGATATATACGAACGTCAACCATAGACCAGAACCTAGATAGGCAAAAACAAATTATGAGAGACAATAATATTGAATTGCTATTCAGTGAACAAGAAAGTGGAAAAGATACAAATAGACCTATTTTAAATGAAATGCTAAACTCTATTCGTGCAAATGATGAAATTGTCATAGCCTCACTTGATAGACTTAGCAGAAATTATAAAGATTTAAAAGATATAATACAAATAATAAAGATAAAGGAGCAACCCTAACAATAGTAGATGCTCCATTCCTTAATTTTAATACTGGTAACTCTACCCTAGACATCGCTATGTTCGACATACTCCTTTCTCTACTTGGATATATTGCACAGAATGAACGTGAAAAGATACTCGAAAGGCAACGTCAAGGAATAGAACAAGCAAAAAAACGTGGTGTCTACAATGGACGTCCCCTAAAATACCATGCAAATGCTAAGAACTCTCAAGATAGATTCATATACGAAAGTGTGGTATCTATGCTCCAAGAGAAAAAACCTGTTCAATCAATTGCAAAACATGTAGGAATAGCAAAAATCCACTGTGTATGAAATCAAGAAACGAAATAATTTCCTTTAAATTTTTTTATTGCATTGTTTATCGAAATTTACTTATTTTTATTTATATATTATAACTTTAAGAGTTTAGCTTTTCTACATGGACATTTTTAACCTTATTTTGTCCTTGTTATTTTCTATAATTTTTGTATCTAAACTTATCAAAATATTTTATGTATAATAAAAATCATGAAGAGAGGAGCGACTTTGTATGAAGGACAAAATTAATTCACATAACACCTCTGATAATTGGCACTCTGTCTACGCTGATATAGCAAATCTTGTCGGAGAAGATAATACTATAAAAATATACAGATACTTTTAGAGGAATGAATATCAACTTTCCTATGAAGCTATTTACAAAAACAGGTCTAGAGAATATAATAAAAAAACGAGTACAATGGTTCTAATGTAAAAGACCTAGCTAGAAAATATGGCTACTCTATGCGTCATATCAATCGCATTGTAATTGATAATAAATTAAGAAATAAAAAAGGAGAATAAAGGTGAATAAAAAAATAATTATAATAGTATCGAGCATAGCAGTTATCCTTATTATTGCTGTTGGCTTCTTCTTTTTCCAAAGTTCTGGGAAAAATAGTATAAAAGCTGAGCATGATAAATACTTAGCTCTTATCAATGATACCCATGATTTTAATGGAGGACTTAAAGGATTAGAAACTTTAGATAATGACAAAGGACAAGAAGCTTTCAAAAATATTAAAACTGAAATAAAGATTGCCAAAGAATTAAAAAACGCTGATTCAAGTCTAGATAATAAAGACGTTGATGCTACAAAAAAATCTTTAGAAAAAGTAGATTCACTTACTACTGACAACTCTTTTGATAAAGCTATCGAGTGGTTAAAAGAAGATATCACTAATTATGAAAAAAAGCTCTAAAAAGAAATTAAAGAAGCTAAAATCTGATGATATCAATTCAATATTAGATAAATACAAATTTAAACATAGTTCTTTAAAAATTATCCTTACAGAAGGATCTTCTTCAAAAACTGATAGCTCTAAAACTAAAGTATCAGAAGATACAAATAAAACTACTCAAAAGAATACTGATCAATATAAAGTCGATAGCTACGATTCAGCTTTAGCTCAAAACTACAATCACTATCAGGATGCTATTTTTGACTACATAAAAAAATCTAGTGAGGCTGTTTCTGAAGCTACTGGTGTTCATGCAGATAGAGTATCATATGGAGGAATTGATTCTAGAGGAATAATTGTAAAAATTTTTGATAACCAAAAAGGTGAAGTTGGTCACTATATTTTCACATATAATATTAATACGAATATGTGTACATTGGATAGCGTTCAATCAGGACCAGTAGTTACATACAAAGCTATATATCACGTTTAATAAAAATTGTAGTTTATAAAAATCCGCATTCTAGTTCGATTGGTTAACGCTACAACTAACGTGCACGTTGAATTTTATATTACAATCATCTAAAAACTTAGGACATTTATACGTGTGAATGTCCTAAGTTTTTTTCATCTTATAATGTCTTATGAGATACTGTAAAATAGAAATGTTAAAGAAATATAAAAATCATGAAAGGAAAGACACACTATGGATAAAAAATTTTCAATCAGAAAACTTGCAGTCGGTGTAGTTTCAGTATCTATAGGAATAACTGGCTTATCAACAATATCAACTGATAACATTACTTTTGCAAACTACAGCACTCACACAGTTTCATCATCTTCTGAATATAATGGAGAAATAATATACAATATAGATGGAACTATTCTTGATTTCAAGCATATGTAATTAAAAAAATAAAAAAATAGAGTATTATTTAATCAAATGGGAGCGTGGGCATATACCACTCTTTATAAATAAAAACAACTGGTGAAAAAACACAAATTAGGTTATTCAAAAAGTAAAGAATGTTCAAGATATAGGTCAAGTTTTCGTACTAGATTCTGGTTCTTATGAACTAGATGGACTACCTCATGGTGAATACGAATTAGTGTTAGATATCTACGGTATTGAAAAAAATACTAACAAAGAAATTAAGCTGAAATTATCAGGAAATATAGTTTATGGTGAAAATGTGACTTCTCAAAATGAAAGTAATAATAAAGATAACAATGAATCTAAACCAGAAGAGAATAAAAACTGCTACTGAATATGAACTTAGTTTATCGAATAAAAAAAGTTATAGCTTACGATTTTCTAAAAAGGGTTAACTTATCCTACTCTTGAAAAATTGAGAGCCGATATTATAAATGCTACTGAGGAAGATATATATTCACTTTCTACAAAGCCTCTGCTATTAAACAAATTAGCTCAATAAAAAAATCTTAATAATAATGACAAAGAAAGATATATAAATGAAATTTTAAAAGCTGATTTACGATCTGATTTATCTACTATCATAGGTAAAAGTACTGGAAAAACGATATAATTGAAACATCTAATCTAAGTGATAAACATAAAAATCGATTAAAAGAGATACTTAATACTCTCACTCAAGAAAAATTATAGTAACTTTTTTTTGATATTATATCTTCTGCATTAGCCATAAATGAGAGTAAAGACCTATCAGCAGAAGAAAAGAAGTATTCTTCGATGAATTCATCAATAAATATACATCAGCGATTAACCAAGATACTCCATCATTAGACTATGAAACTCTATATAAAATGGACGTATCAATATTAATCAATAAACTTTCTTATCTAACAGATGAAGATAAAAAACTATATAAAGAAAAAGTATTTTGCACAAAAAAACTGGATTTGGATTTGCTGGAGCAGGAGAATTGGAATATAGGATAGGATTTTTTTCACTAAAGATAAAAATCTTAAAGAATAGTGAGTATACACTTGAATCAATAAAAAGAATTTGATGCTTATAAAGAAGCAGTCGCTAAAAACGAAGAACTTCGTAAAAAGAAAGAAAGTAAACCTACATTTGATTCAAAAACTGAAAATGCAGATATTCCTTTTGAAACTATTTATAAAGAGGATAATACACTAGATAAAGGTACTGAAGTTACTGAAACTGAAGGTATTAACGGTGTTAAAGAAATCACTACTACTTACACTGTTATTAATGGTATTCGTCAAGATAATCCTAAAGTTGAAGAAAAAAAGTTACTAAAGAAAAAGTTGATAAAGTTGTTAGACGTGGAACGAAGGTTACTTCTTCTAAAACTGAAAAATCAACTCAAAACATTCCTTTCGAAACTATTTATAAAGACGATAACACACTAGATAAAGGTACTGAAGTTACTGAAACTGAAGGTATTAATGGTACTAAAGAAATCACTACTACTTACACTGTTATTAATGGTATTCGTCAAGATAATCCTAAAGTTGAAGAAAAAAGTTACTAAAGAAAAACTGATAAAGTTGTTAGACGTGGAACGAAGGTTACTTCTTCTGAAACTGAAAAAAATCAACTCAAAAATATTCCTTTTGAAACTATTTATAAAGATGATAACTCTTTAGATAAAGGTAAAGAAGTAGTTATAACTGAAGGTATTAACGGTACTAAAGAAATTACTACTACCTTCACTGTAATAAATGGTGTTCGTCAAGATAATCCTAAAATTGAAGAAAAAGTTACTAAAGATAAAGTTGATAAAGTTGTTAGACGTGGAACAAAAGTTTCAACTACTACAACTCCTGAACTTCCAAATAATACTAATAAACCTATTAGTCCTATTTCTAACGATAGCAAACCTAATACAGTAACCCCTACTGATAAACCTGTTAATTCTAGTGCTAATGATAGCAAACCTAATACAATAGCACCTACTGATAAACCTGCTAATTCTAGTACTAATGACAGCAAACCTAATACAGTAACTCCTGCTGATAAACCTGCTGTCGATAATTCAACACCTACACTAGCTAATGTCACACTAGAAAATATCAATAACGATATTTCTGTTACATTAGCAACAGCAGAAACAGGCGTAAAACTAGTTACAGATGAAGTAACTAACCCTACTACATTAAATGAAGTAAAAGAAAAAATTACAAACGAAAATAATTCAATAACATCTACAACAGATATAACTAATCTTAGAGTTGTAGACTTAACACTTGAAAAAGAAGGTAAAAAATATAGCACTAATGCTAATAGAACAGTTCGTATTGCCCTATTAAATAATGAAAAAGGAAATGAAATCCTTGTTTATCATGTTAAAGATAACGGTGAGTTAGAAGAGCTAACAAAAGAGAAAAAAATAATCTTACTATAACTAATGACAGCGTAGAATTCACTATTAATCATTTTAGTAAATTTGCAATAGCTAGCATTAAGAAAAAAATATTCCAACTCCTTCAACTAATACAAGTGAGGAACACAATAAAAATAAAGATACTAGAAGAGATTTAACTGATATTAAATCTTCAGAATCTAATCAAAAATAAAATACTACCTAGAACTGGAGTATCTTCGTCATCTACTGTACTTTTTAGAGCAACACTACTAAGCTTAGCTCTAATCAGTAGAAAACTAAAAAGAACTAATTAAATAATCCAAAAACCTAATTGGCATAAAAAGCTAGTTAGGTTTTTTTACTTTATAAAAAGGAGCATACAAAAAAACAATGACAAAAAAATACAAGTTGTACAACTTAAGCAAGAAATACTAAAAAGAAATACATATCAATAATAATACTACCTTCTCCTCTCCTGATATTTCTGGAGAGTTTTTATTGACTACATAGGCAAATCTCGATAGAGAAGTATTTGCAGTTATTGGTATGAATGTGAAAAAAATAAACCAACTTACTGTGAAATTTGCCACATTGGGGTATTAGATTACTCACCTGTTCACTTTAGAGAAATATTTAAAGGTGCTATACTCGCTAATTCAAGTTCAATAATCGTTAGTCATAACCATGTATCTGGTAATTTAAAACCTAGTAATGAAGATATTAAGATAACTAAAGCGTTAATAGAAGCTGGAGAATTATTAGGTATTAATGTATTAGATCATATAATTGTAAGTGATACAGACTACCTATCACTCAAGAAAGACAATGATAAATGGGGAGGTACATTATGGTAGACAATACTCAAATTTCTCATTTACTACAAGAACAGCTAAATCTAAATATTAGAGAGGGCTATTTAACATCTGAAAGCTATCTATTAGGCACAGATGAACTAGATTCAGAGTTATTACCTACTAATTTTTATAATGTAATGACTTCTCTTCATATCTAATTATCTTTTTCTATTATAATGACATTACTATCTATGTATTTTTATAATTCAGATTGCACTAAAAAAACTCTTAACTGGAATACTTAAAAATGAAAGGTTGGTGTATTACAAATATGAATAAAAACAATTCAAAAAGGAAATTGGTATATTAGATTGGCTGAAAAGCCATATATGAAATTACCGTAATAATAATTAAACTATACAAAAAGAACAACATAGAGAGGACCATAAAATGACAAAAAAATACTAACATCAAATATTCAAATCGAAATATTTATGTCGGATGACAAAAAAAGAAAGATACATATTAAAAAAAGATTTGGGATATAGAGAAACCAATAGCGACTATTATTACTCTTTATCCGAGTACTAGCGACCTTATTATAAATGATTCTACAACTACATTTATTACTAATAACGTATTTAAATGTGGCTTTGGCGGATTCTATAGTGTTAACCTATATTCTAAGATTTCAACGGGAAAACGGGAGTTTGGAAAGCAAGATACTAAAGTTAATGATAATTATATACTAAAATGTGCTAAAAATCTCTGATAACATTATAATTGCCTGTGGCTCACTTCCCTAAGACAAATAAATTAGTACAAAAATAGACTAAACTCAATTATCGAATTACTAACAAAGAATAAAACTAAGAAAATTCTCTTCCTTACTGATAGTAATAAACAAGATAACTTCCATCCATTAGCACCCAAAGTACGAGCAAAATGGGAGTTTATGTGATATAATTGGTATAAAAATTATAGGAGGCTTTAAATATGGAAGACTTTATATTTACAGGGGATGATCTACTGCACTCTATTTTATTTATTAGAGAAGATAGAATAAATAATACATTAAAAAGAAGAAGATCTTAATTATAATATTAATAATAGACGAGACTCCATACGAAAACCTAAAATATCTGATGAATACATTCGTATTGCTACTATAGGCTCTGATACTAATATACATAAAAAAACATGTTTCTAAACGATTAGCACATTCATTATATGCATTATATACCAATATGAAATGCAGACGTTTACTTGGAGATGACTTCTTCTTTCATTATATAGATATAGAGAATACAGAGGTATCAGAAAAACCTAAATTTAGTTTAAGATTCAGTTTATCTGAATTTAAAGTATATAATAAATCCGTTGCATTTGTTATATACCTGCTTTCATCTTTTTCACTTTATTAATAATCTTGTATATTATCACACGGAATACAAAGGTGATAGTCTCAGAGCAAGAACTAAATATAATAAAAATTATTTTTTTATATCCCAGAATAATAGATAATTTCTTATTACATAGTATATTAACAGTTCTAAAACTTGTAAATGATGGTAATTATTCTCCCAACTCAATAATTAAAAAAATATCAATGAAATAATGAAAGAATACAATAAAAATATTTACATCTTACCAAGAAAAACGCTTTCACTTATTCTTTCCTTAAAAAAGATTCAAAGATTGCTAGAATTTATGAGTTAACTACACCTATAAAAATATGAAAAGACTAAAGATGAAGTTGAATTTTATAAATTATTTTAAAACAATTCGAGACCTTTACTGAGAATGAAATTATAGATATTATCGAAATTTTTAAAAACATTATTTTCAAATTCTTGTCCTAAAGATCAAGAATGGGATTATATAGAAGAGAATTTCTTCTTAAATAAAAAAATAAATTAGAAAATGAAAATAGTAAATTGATTAACCAATCTTTTTAATACTATTAGTGAGCTGAATTATTTTACTAATAATATGCGAGATGCAAAGGTAGAAATACTCTCAAGATTATTAACGTTCAAAGATAATAAAACCTTTACAATATATAAAAGTGATAATCTTTTAAAAAGCTTTTTACTTGAAGAAATAACTTTCTATAAGAAAACCTCTTTACATATAAACTCTTTCAAAGATATCTGGTTATCAACTATTAAAGATATAGCGACACTTTCTGAAAAAAAGTAAGACATCTTCTAAAAAGATAATGCACCTGATAATTATAATTTCGATAAAAAGCTATAGAAAAATAATGAATTTAATAATTTGCTCAAGACAAAAAGTAGTAATAAAAACTAAATAGCATTATTAACTGTATATATGAGTTATTTCTAATTAAAGAACCTCAAGACTTTTTTTAAAAAATTTGACCAATTAGAAAAAGTATAAACGAAGTTTTTTTAAAGATATTGATAGTATATATATAGGAATAACTAGTTTAGCAGGCTTTTATGCGCTCTTTTTATTCAAAGAATAATGTATGGAATCCTGATTTAATGTATAAAAATGAGCTAGAAAAAGCATAAAAAAATACTTGTAAATTCTACATATTACCAATATAATAAAGAGTCAATAAAAGAGGCTTTTAAACGATTAGATCTAACCATGCCTAATAACGAAAACTATGATGCTGTTTGTGTTATTACTAGAAAATTTACTGAGTTCATCGAACAAAAATACCTATCTATTCTCAAAAAGGATTTTAACACCGCTTCAAAAAAATTGAAATAATTAATGCCTATAGAAGACTTATTGACTGTGAAAAATTTTTATATCACAAACTAAATTTATAACCTATAATAAGAATATAATTAATTTACTTGACACAATAAAAAAACAATAACAAAAAAATATTAATAAAAATTAACATTGAGTTTTTTTCCAATCAAAAACTTAATGAATTAAAGATTTAAACTCTACTTTTTAAAAGTAGAGTTTTTAAATATATATATGTACTATTTGTCTATATTTCTTAGCTATATATTTTGGACAAATAATAGTAGTGCACCTCTTTTTTTGTCATGTTAATCTAATAGTGTAATTACAAAACCAAAACAGGTACCTGATATAAACTATAGAAAAAAATAAAAGGAGGATTTGCACAATGACAAATCAACTAATTTTTACAAAAACAATTATCAAAAAGTATTACAGACGTTAATAATAATACCAATTATTTTAATCATGGGGAACCCTATTTTTAAAAATTGAATTCATTACTAATGAAATAGATACATATACAAATAATGCTATCTCTAAACATATTAAGGTAATCTTTAATTTTAATTATGCGAATTATCAAGATGCTTTTCGAGCAGATATTTTTTTACCATATATTACTATCGATAAAGATAACCAGTATTATGTTGACGATTTAATAGGTAAAGAGTTTCTAACAGTTTTCCATTTAAAATATAATGAGCTGTATGATAATACTTTTATATAATAAAAATCACTAATTAGCAAAAGAACATGCTCAATTATTAGTAAAATGAAGAGGAAATTGCAATAATGATGATAAATAATTTAATATATTTCGCTTTCTCAAGAAGGTTTATTCCTTCTTGAGAAAACTACAGAAATACGCATCAGTAACTATCTAAAAATAAGTAACATCATTATCAATAAAAAACACAAACATTGAAACTTATAAACTAGAGTACCGCAGAAGAAATAGTAATGATCTACATACCATTATTATAAATTCAGATTATATACAAAAAAATAAGATATTATCGTTATCAAAATTTATGTAGATATTAATGAAGGAAATAAAGTACTTATAAGTGAGTTCTTGTTTAGCTGTTTAAATACTTCCCAAATAGTTTTTACTTTGGATGGCTATGGATGGAAAACTAGTGACGGACAAGAAATATTCATTACTAATGATGTATTGTCGGCTAATCGATTAGAAAACACTATAATAAAAAGAGATGATAAATTAGATTTAACACCTTCCGGAAGTATCGATAACTGGCTAAATATGTATAATAATCATATTTTAGGCAATCCATATTTGGAACTTTCCGTTGTTTTTGGATTAAGTGCTCCTATTATAAACTATATATATAGGGAATATGATGACTTAACTAGCATTCTTATTCATATATCAGGTGATTCTACAGCTGGTAAATCAACAGCATCAATGTTAGCGGTATCTACAGCTGGAAATCCAAGCCAAATTTCTAATAAATCACTAATGAGAAAATGGAGCGGAACAGAGAATTCAATTATAGCTACATTAGAGGATGTCTATGGTATTCCAATAGTGTTTGATGAATTATCTTCTTTCAGAGGAGAAAACCTTACATCACTAGCTTATACACTAACAGATGGTGTCGGGAAAGCAAGAGCGAATGTTGATGGTAGTCTTAACGAACCACGAACTTGGAATACAATTATACTATCAAATGGTGAAGCTTCTTTCCTTACTAAATCAAACAATAATACTGGTATAAAAGCTAGAGTATTTGAATTTTCTAATATTACCTGGACTAACTCAGCTGAACAATCTGAAATTATTAAAGAGGTATGTTGCAATAACTATGGGCATATTCTACCATTGTTTATTAAAAATCTCTTTATTTATGGGACAAGTAAAATTATTGATATTTTTTGAAGAAGAAAGAAAACTACTACAAGACAAATTTCCGAATTCCCGTCTAAAAGATAGAATAGTTACAAAATTTGCAGTATTTACAACCACTGCTAGATTACTTAAGGAAACTGGAACACTACGTATCAACACTTCTTCTATATTCGATAAATTATATGTCCAAGAGATGAAATCGATGAATAATAGAGATATAGGATTATTGGCATACGAAAAATTACTACAGTATCTATTAGCAAATAGAGCAAAACTAAGTTACAACTCATATAAACAACTTGGTTTCCTCAAAGATAATTCTATATTTATTATTAAAGATCAACTGACTGAAATATTTAGAGAATTAAAATTGAAGATGCCTCTATCATACTTAAAAGATTGGAATAAGAGAGATTTCTTAGTGAAAACTGAATCTGATAGACAACTGACAAGAAAGCAAGAAAAACAACGAGAATTTAATAGGTTATACAATTAAAATACCTAAAGAATATCATTCGTATTTTTTTCCCTTCAGTTATTCAACAAAACAAGGATTTTTTTCTCCACACATACCCTCAATCAAAGACATGACACCTGAATCAGTTGATGATTTAGATTTATCTTAAAAATTATAAAAGAAAGTTTATGAAATTAATTATAAAGGAGAATAAAACAATGACCACAATCAATTACAAAGATATTATGAATCTAGGATTTCCAAAACACACTGCACGTTCAATAATAAAACAAGCAAAAATACAATTAGTTAACAGAGGTTTAACGTTATATGCGAATAATCGTATCGGTACAGTACCAAGAGAAATTGTAGAGGAAATATTAGGAATACAATTTCCTATTAAGAAGGAGGGTATATAAATGGCTACTACTAAATATCCAGGAGTTTATAAGAACGAAAAAACAGGCTATTTTTACTATAATGTAGAGCTTGGTATCGATCAGATAACTGGTAAAAGAATTCAGAAGAAAGGAAGTCGTGACTCTCACGGCTTACCTTTCAAATCAGCTAAATCGTGTCATGATATGTTGGTATCGGTAAAAGCTGAGTTTAAAAAGACAAGAGGTGGTGCACATAATTATAACATGACCTATGAACAATTCATGAATAGTGTCTACCTACCATACTATAAAGCATCAGTATGTAAAAATACTTGGAATAATAGAAAGACTGTTTTCCCTATCTTTATAGATAGATTCAAGGCTAAAAAACTTCGTGATATTAGTCTTGCAGACTGTGAAAATTTTAGAATATATTTACTGAATCACAGCGGATACTCTCAAGCTTATTGTTCCCAATTATATGGTTCATTTAGAAAGTCACTAGATTATGCCGTATATAGACAATTCTTAAATGAAAATATATCAAATAGAACTCGTGCAATTCCTAAGGGAAAACACACTATACCTTACTGGACTAAATTTGAATTTGAGAAAGTCATCTCAACATTTAATAAGTCAGATTACTTAGAACACCTTCACTTTACAATGTTATGGTTATACTATGTAACAGGTATTAGGGTCTCTGAAGGACTGGCACTATACTGGTCTGATATTGATTTTTCAAAGAAAACATTAAGAGTTCATTATAATCTTGATATGAAGTCTAAAAAAGAATATACTAGAAGCCTTACTCTTAAAACTGAAAATAGCAAGCGTATCATCTCACTAGATGATGATACTATAAAAATATTAAAAGAGTGGAAAAGACGACAACAAAAACTAGTAAATAGCGATTTTGTAATGAGTTATGACGGAAGCCCTCTCCATCGTTGTATCATTGGCAGAATTATTAATAAACACTCGTCTTTAGCTAAAATACATAGAATTCAAGCTAAAGGATTAAGGCACAGCCATGCAAGTTATCTGATAAATGAACATAATGCAGATATTCTTGTAATATCAAAAAGATTAGGTCACTCTAGTCCAGAGATAACTCTAAAACACTACTCTCATCTATGGGGGAATAATGATCGAAGTATCGCTGATATGATAACAGGAAATATCAACATTAAATTCAGTAATAAATCAAAATCTAACTTTACAGGTAATCAATATATCTCTAACGAAATAATGAAAACTCCTCTTCAAAGCACCTCTATCAAAAATGATACACACTATAAAAAAACAAAATAACCTTCTTACTATCCTCCAAAAAGATATACGAAGGTTATATCTTATTATATATCATTTAGAAACGATATATAACAATTACCTAATACCAATAGTGTATTTTTGACTAGAACCTGTTGCTTTTTCTACTTTATTCATGCTAAAATAAAAGCATGGAAGCGAAGAGCCGTTTTTAAAGACGGTGGCTCGTTAAATAGTTAAAAAAACCATCTTATCTCGCCAAAGTATAAAGATGGTTATTTTTTTCATCGTATAAGTAACAATAGCTACAACCAAAGTCAAAAGTGCAATTACAAAAATCGCAAAATCTATCATTAGTTGGATAGCTTCGTACGTAGACATTCTCTACTCCTTTTCATCCAGATTCTAGTGTATGCGAGCATAGCACCATCCCCTTTCATATAGAAGTAGCCGCCATCTTTATTGGAAGTTTTATTAGAGCAAAAATTACAAAGCATAATTGAAGAATTAAAAAATAAAATGCTCGAAAATTACCTAAGTATAAGATATATAGAAAAAGATGATAATACTAAAGACTAAATAAATCAATAAAAACTGGGAGAAAAATATATTATGAAAGAAATACTCCAATCTATAATACCTGTTATAACCGCTTTTTTTAGGCGCTTTCACCTATTTAGCCCAAAAGCAAGTTAATAAATAAAACAATTAACTTTAAAATAAAGAACAAATAAAATTTACAAAAAGTAGAGATTCATTAGGAAAGTTAAAAATCATTACATTTATCTATAATGTTTATATTAACTGATTTTAGATATCGACACTAGATCATTCAAAAAATGAAATAGACCTGAAAACATATGAATCAAGATGCAATTATGCAAGAGACACTTTAACAGATATAATTTCTGAAGCATTTAAATTATATACTCAACAATTTGATTTTGAGATAGAGGGTTTATTGGATTTCTATCTAGAAATTGACGCTTTTATAACTCGTTCTTTGTTCAAAGAACCTTGTACTATCGCTAAAAACGACAGTATATTTCCTACATATTATAGCTATGATCTCTCAATGAAGACAGCTGACAAACTACTATCTAGAATAGAAAAAAACAGCCGAAATAATAAATAATTAATTTGCAACCAATAAAACAAAATTATAACTAATTTATTAATTTTCAAAAACTTTAAATCCCATTAAACCAACTAAATACATTTATACCTTTCACCTTAATAGTTGAATGGGAATAGATTACAAATATAATTTGAATGGAGAATCTTAATTTAACTGCATTTTTTTAGTTGTTATAAATGTTGCAAAATCTATTTAATTCAATTAGGTTCCCCAACAAAAATTATTGGCAGGGTCTTATTATTAAAAATCTTTGATTTCTTACCTTATCTATGCTAAAAATATAAATATAAAAAGAGAGAGCCGTTTTAAAGACGGTGGCTCGAATATGTAATTATTAAATAACTATCTTACCCTGTGCCAAAGTGTAAAGATGGTTATTTTTTATTGTCTTTTTTTAATGCTACAATACATGCACTAACTACTGAAACAATCAATAGATTTATTCCAATAATCGTCTGTACAATTTCGTAAGCTGACAACTTGCTACTCCTTTCATCCAGATTCTAGTGTATGCGAGCATAGCACCATCCCCTTTCATATTGAAGTAGCCACCATCTTTATCGGAAGTTTTACACTCCCTAACTTCTCTCTCCAGTTTTGATTATATCAAATTAAACAATCATAATCAACTATTTATAAATACTAGTATATCAACACTTTTTTTACTAAATATTTATACTTTTTATACCCCTGCCATTTCCCCTGCCAATATAAAAAATAAAGTCGATACTTCCTATGATACCAACCACTCAGGATAGATTCTTCCCCTATTGAATGGGAGTAGCTTTTAAAAGTCCAGAAACCTTGCTATAACTGACTTTTTAAAATTTTATATAGATTAAAAACAAGTTAAAACACTTTGGATTGTCTCCAAAGTGTCTCCAAAAAGACCTCATCAAAAAAACTATTGATAAGGTCTTTTTATTAAAAATCTTTGATTTCTTACCTTATCTACACTAAAAATATAAAAATAGATAATCATAAATAATACATTCAACATCAAATTTTATCAAAATAGCAACATTTCAATTTCTTGTGACTACTTGTATGATACTTATTAGCTGTGTTATAATTAAATGGAATTATAATTTTAAGAGGAAAATAATATGGATTTAATAATTAAAAAAATAATAGACAAGAAAGAAAAAGAAATAATATCAAAAGAAGTTCTTTACGACCTTCCTGGAATGGTTTTGGTCTACCTGAAAGTACAGAAGAGTATATTAAAGATTCACAAGATAAACTGTTTTTGCTTGCTATGCAGATAATGAAGTTGCAGGTTTTATCGTATTAAACGCAACAAGTAAGGATACTGCAGATATTTTTTGTAATGGGTATAAAGAAAAAATTTCATAGAATGGGAATTGGAACAAAAACTAAATACAGAATTCGAAAAATATGGCAAAAATCTTGATATTCTTACTTACAGGTAAAAACTGTAAAAATGGGACACTACAAAGAATATGATATTACTAATGAATTCTATATCGCAATGGGATATAAAGAATTAGAATGTTTTTCCTACCTTATGGGACGAATGGAATCCATGTCAAATATATGTTAAATATTTAGGAATAATACTTCAATAATATTTTATTTATAAATAAAATATTTTAGTATCTAAAAAGCTCGATGAGTAAAAATAAAAGTAGTATATTCACCAAGAAACTTGATATAACTGACTTTTGTAAATTATACATAGAATATTAATAAATTTAATCCCCCACCAGAATTATTGGTGGGGGCTTTTTATTGAAATCTTTGATTTCTTTCTTCATACATGGTAAGATATGGGGAAATAGCCGTTTGCACTGACTTTTACTAATATTTCTTAACTCACTACGTTCGTAGAAATTATAGTAGTCGTAGTATAAATTATTCGTAATATTTTTCTTCAGTCTTTGACTTTGAAAAATAAACGAGACGGTGGCTCGAATATTTTAGTATTAAATAACTATCTTACCCTATGCAAAAGTGTAAAGATGGTTATTTTTTATTGTCTTTTTTTAATGCTACAATACATGTACTAACTACTGAAACAATCAAAAGATTTATTCCAATAATCGTCCGTACAATTTCGTATGCTGACCAAAACTATTGCAATTAAATCCCGCTTATGCTAAAATAAAAGCATAAAAGAGAGAGCCGTTTTAAAGACGGTGGCTCAGTTATTTAGTTAAATTATAACCATCTTAACCGTCCAAAGTTTAAAGATGGTTATTTTTTCATCATAAAAGTAACGATAGCAACAACTAAAGTTAAGAGTGCAATTACAAAAATCGCAAAATCTATCATTAGTTGAATAGCTTCGTACGTAGACATTCTCTACTCCTTTCATCCAGATTCTAGTGTATGCGAGCATAGCACCATCCCCTTTCATATTGAAGTAGCCACAGCAGTAGGAACTAGAAAAAGCAGATACTAATTTTTAGCACCTGCTTTTTAAGTTCCTGTTGCATACGCTATTCGTAATATTTTTCTTCAGTCTTTGACTTTGAAAAATAAACGACTACCGCAATCTTTATCGGAAGTTTTACACTCCCTAACTTCTCTCTCCAGTTTTGATTATATCAGATTAAACTATCATAATCAACTATTTATAAATACTAATATATCAACACTTTTTACTAAATAATTATACTTTTTATCCCCTGCCATTTCCCCTGCCAATATAAAAAATAAAGTCGATACTTCCTATGATACCAACCACTCAGGAGTGATTCTTCCTCTATTGAATGAAAAATAGATTTTAAAAAGTCAAAAATACTTGATATAGCTGACTTTTATAAATTATACATAGAATATTAACAAGTTTAACCCCACCAAAAAAATTATTGGCGAGGTTTTCTCATATTCATAGCTTCAAATCAAAAATAATCTATATCTTCTACAAAAATTGTTTACAAAAGATTTTTATTAGGAATATAATTAAGTGGAGTGTCATAATAGCCACTTATACAATCAACCCTAAAAAGGAGAAACACTTTATATGAATAAAAACTTGTAGCTATACTATCTAGTATAATTGTTCTTTTTATTGCTTGCCAGTGGTCTTTATTACTTCTTTGGTTCTAGTAACAGTTCTATCAAAGAAGAACATACTAAATACCTAGCTCTAATAAACGATAGCCATGACTTCAAAGGAGGACTTGTAGGATTAGAAGCTTTTAGATAATGATAAAGGTTAAGAATCTTTCAAAAATATTAAAACTGAAATAAAGATTGCTAAAGAATTAAAAAATGCTGATTCAAGTCTAGATAATAAAGACGTTGATGCTGCTAAAAAATCTTTAGAAAAAGTGGATTCACTTACTACTGATAACTCTTTTGATAAAGCTATCGAATGGTTAAAAGAAGATATTACTAACTACGAAAAAGCTCAAAAAGAAATAAAAGATGCTAAATCTGATGATATCAATTCAATACTTGATAAGTATAAATTCAAACATAGTGCTTTAAAAGCGAAACTGAGTGAAGGAAAGAACGAAACTAAATCCGAAAATAACAATTCTAACTCTAGCTCATCAATTTCTGATAATGAGAATATACCTAGAGTTGGATTACAACAAGCTCCTATTACATATGGTGAATTAAAACGAGGCGTATATAATAATGGAGGTTCAGAAACTGTAATTGGTAAACTTCTTTCTGAAGAACTTGGTGGTCCTGTTGCTAACTTCTCAAATGAACAAATAAGAGATGCTATCGCTAGATATAATGAAAAACATCCAACAGCAGGAGCAAATCCAGTTGCTAAAACTGAAAATCCTGCCGAAGACGGATATGCCTTAGCTAAAAAATATTATTCACAATGGGCTCCAAAAGTAACTGAGAATCCTAATTTAACTATAGAAGATCAAGGAAACAGATATGTTGTTCATGGTGTACAAAAAGGTCCTAGTGCAGTTATCGTCTATGAAAATCCGCACTTAGTTCGTATCGTAAATGCTCAAACAAATATATACGTAGAATTCTAATAAAAAAACTTCTCAATTATCATTTTTGACATTGAGAAGTTTTTTTCTAAGTTAAACTACTCCCCTCCTCTTATTGACGTAATTTTGCTATTAATCTATAATTAATAATATAGAAAATGAAAGGAGAATACTATGAAGAAAAAATAATAAAACTATAATTTCAATTGTTTCAGTAATCATTGCTGTCGTTATTTGTTTTATTGGATATAATTCTTATCAAAGAAACAAGCAGAAGTCGTTTCATCAGAAAAAGTAGCTGCTTTACACGAACTTACAAAAATTTAATGACAAAAACGATAGAAACGAACGGCTTAACATACTTAAAGAGACCCTTGATGAACAGTCACAATACAACCTTAATTCTAATAAAGAGCCAAAAAGTTCAAGATGAGTTTAAAAATAGTATAAATACAATGCGAACTTATTTTTCATAACGATTATGACAATACTATAAAAACATATACTCTTTCAGATATCACTACAGTGTCCGATGAGAAAAATCAATGATAATAAGTCAAAAATTAAATGAATTAACTAAAACAATTGAGATTGAAAAAGACTATACTTTCGAATCAGAACAACAAGCTCAAAAAAAACAAACTGAAGTAGAGAAACTTGTGAAAAAGTATGATGAGCGTATTAATGAATTAAAGAAAAAAGAAAAATGATAAAAAACAAGAAAAATCATCAAGTAAAAGTGAAGCAAAAGCTGAACAAACTGCTTCTACTCATTATGAAAATGATTACTTTAGTGTTGATGTGCCAGATAAATGGGCTGGAATATGGTCATTCACTGAAATCACTGATACTAGCAATCTAGGAACACCATCTCAACCAGCAAAAATTTATTCATTTAAACATGATCCTGAAGGTAACGTTCCATTTGGTGGTGCTCAAGCAATCTATGTTTTCCCTAACGGAATTCCTAGTAAAAGTGAATCTTCACCAATGTTAAAAAAACTAAGATCAAATGTCTACTTAGCACCCGGTGCTGCTTCTGGTTTCTTCTCAACAGATGGTAAACCTGATCGAGCAACTATTAACGTTAAATAATATATTAAATAAATAATACTAAAAATATATATTTAGATTAAATGAATGGATTCCTTCTGTATTATGCAGAAGGAGTCCATCTTATTTCTTAAATAATCGTATTATTATAACAATTAAAGACTTCAACTCCCCCATATTGACTAAATATTACGATTACTCTATAATTATTAAAGTAATTAATCTAAAGGAGAATTTTATGAATATAACAAAACTATAATTTCTATTATTTCCATAATAGTTGCGTTAGTTATTTGTTTTTTTCGGATATACTCTTTACCAAAAAGAAACAAGTTGAAACAGTATCTTCTGAAAAAAACTAACTGCACTACATGAACTTACGAAGAAATTTAATGATGAAAATGATAGAAATAAGCGTTTGGAGTTATTAAAAGATACTCTTGATGAACAATCAAAAATATAATTTAAATTCAAATAAAGACTCAAAAAGTTCAAGTTGAATTTAAAAAAATAGTATAAATACAATGCGTACTTATTTCCACAATGATTATGATAATACTCTAAAGAAATATACTATTTCAGATATTAGTAGTACATCTGACAATAACAAAATTAATGACAGTAAGTCAAAATTAGATGAGTTAACAAAAATAATAGAACAAGAAAAAGACTATACTTTTGAAACAGAAAAAGAAGCGCAAGAAAAACAAACTGAAATAGAAACACTTGTGAAGAAATATGAAGAACGCGTAACCGAATTAGGTAAAAAAGAAAAAGAAAAAGAGCTAGAAAAAAGAAAAGAAGATTCTTCAGTAAGTATTGGTGAACAATCCATAAAAATGACTTCTACTCATTATGAGAATGAACACTTTATTGTAGACGTTCCAGAGAAATGGTCTGGAAAATGGTGGATTAGCAAAATTGTAGATACAAAAAATCTTGGAACACCTTCTCAACCTGCAATAACTTATGCTTTCAGTCGTGCGGGAGATAATCCTATGTTTGGTGCTGGTGGGCAAACTGTCCATGTATTTCCTAATGGATTATCAAACAAAGCTGATAATATTAAAGAATGGACTAAAATTGGTTCTAATATTTATGTTGGTGCTGGAGCTAGTAGCGGTTTCTTCAACGAAAAAAATCTACCAATTTATGGAGAAGAAATGGCTAGAATAAAGGCCAAATAACTAAAATCACCTCAATCAAAATCTTGGTTGAGGTCTCTTTTTATACAAAATAAAAAAGTAGTCCTTGAAACATGGAAGTTTCAAAGACTACTAATTTTATTATCTTAAACCTTTATCGTATGGAATACCAAGTGCTTCTGGAGTAGAAGTTTTCTTAGAAAATACGATAAGTGCAATTATTGTAGCTACGAATGGGAACATGTTCCAGAATGATACCGGGATTGGTAGGTCTGGTGCTAAGATAGAAACTTTCTCAGCGAATACTTTAGTTCCTCCGAAGAATAACGAAGCTAATGTGATTGTAATTGGGTTATATTTACCGAAGATTAATGCTGCTAATGCTAAGTATCCGAATCCGTATACTGTGATAGCTGCGTTGAATCCTTGTGAGAATGTAGTTGCGATGATAGCTCCAGCTAATCCTGCTAAACATCCCTGAAATAAATACCCCAATGTAACGATATTTAAATACGTTTAATCCAAGTGAATCACTCGCTTGTGGGTTTTCCCCTACAGAACGTAAACGTAATCCGAATGGACGTTTATAAATTACATAGTATGTTACAATTACTAAAATTACAGCTATAAATACCGTTGGATAAATAGTAAATTTACCAAATACTGTGTATCTTGGGAAACCACTTGCTAATAATAATTCATATGTACCATTAAAGTGGTTAACTAAGAATAATGCTATAGCTGGTGTAATTAAGTTAATCGCCGTACCTGAAATAACTTGGTCAGCTTTTAAGTTAATACTGATATATGCGTGAATTAATGACATTAATCCACCTGCAAGTGTTGCAACAACTAAACAAATTACTAATTGGAATAATGTTGGAGATCCATCAAACACTGATAATGCCAATAGCGATGCGATGAATGATCCAAAAATTACGAAACCATCAAGGGCAATGTTAACAACCCCACTTTTTTCTGAATAGAAACCACCGATGGCAGCTATAAGAATTGGTGCAGTATATTGTAACATTGAGTCTAATAGTGATAATACTGTATCCATCTATTTATCTCCTTTCTGTTTCTTACTACTAAATAATTTATCAAGCAACTTGTTATCAAAGATAGCTTTAGCTGCAACGAATAATACGATTAATCCGATTAAAATATTCGCGATATCTTTTGGAATACCGATGAATGATAATTGTGGAGTTAATACTCCTAAGAATCCGAATAATAATGCTCCTAATAGTGATCCAACAGCTGTGTTAGCTCCGATTAATGCAACCGCGATTCCCATGTATCCAAATCCTTGGAATGTTGAACCTGCAACTACTTGTCCTACAGGTCCCATATTGTAAAGAGCACCACCTAAACCAGCGAAAGCTCCTGAAATAGCCATAGATAACACAGTGTTTCTATTTACTTTCATACCTACGAATTTTGATGCACTCGGGTTAAATCCTACAGAACGTAATTCATAACCGAATACTGTTTTTTCCATAACGATATAGAAAATAATAACACTAAAAATAGCTAAGAATAAATCAGTTCCTAAACGATAGTTGTTGAAAATACCTTCAACTAAACTATTTTGTAAATATCCTGTTCCATCAGCTGAAACAATAGGTTTAGAAATAATATCGTTAGTTCCTTTAATATATTTAGGTACAGCAAATTGTACGAAATATAAAGCTGTATAGTTTAACATGATTGTTACAACTACTTCACTAATATTGAATCTAGCTTTTAGGTAACCTGCAATAGCTGCCCAAAGACCACCTACTACAACACCAACTAGAATACTAGTAATTAACACTAAATAGAAGTTCATACCTTCCATTTTAATCGCAACAAGTCCAGCGAAAAGACCACCCATAATGAATTGACCTTCTGCCCCAATGTTGAATAAACCTGTTCTAAATGCAAATGCAACAGATAATCCAGTACAAATAAGCGGAATTGTTGATACAAAAATTTCAGCTATACTGTTTGAGTCTGAAAAAATATCTCCGATTACTCCAAACACATCTCCTGGTGCTGCCCCTATCGCTGAAATAAGAATAGCTCCTATAATAAATGAAGCTAATATCGGTAGCACCGCATTAGTTAAAACTTTTTTTAACATACGTTCTCCTCTCTACTTCTTAACCCCTGCCATAAGCAGACCAAGTTGTTCTTTTGTTACATTTTCATCATTATCCACTACATCGATAATGTTACCATTGTGAATAACCGCGATTCTATCAGATAATGTTAAGATTTCATCTAAGTCAAATGAAATTAATAATACACCATTACCTTTATCACGATAATTAATTAACATTTTATGAATACCGTTAATAGCTCCAACATCAAGACCACGTGTAGGTTGAGTTGTTACTAATAATTTTGGATCTAATTCTAAAGCACGTCCAATAATAAGTTTTTTTGTTGGTTACCACCACTCATACTACGTGCAGAAATTTTTTTCATCTCCAGCTTTTACGAACATCATATTTTTTTCACAAATTTCTTTAGCAAATTTTGAAATAATATTCTTTCTTTCAAGAATCCACGTTTAGCAAATTTTTTTCTGTATAATAATTTTTCTAAAAACTGAGTTTTCTTCAACACTGAAATCTAATACAAGACCATCTTTATGTCTATCTTCAGCAATAATTTCTAGTCCTAATTCTTTACGTTTTTGCTGTTGATAATGAGATTAATCTCTTTGACCGTCAAAAAAATAATTTTTACCTTTTTGTTTCTTTAAGTAAAGCATTTAGTACTTCTACAAATTGTTGTTGACCATTTCCATCAACTCCCTGCAATACCTAAAATCTCACGTTCACGTACATTTAAGTTAAAAGTCATGAAGAATATCTTTTCTTCTCAGCTGTATCAGCATAAATTCCCTGAAACTTCAAGAATATTTTTTTCTTACCATCTCTTGAACGCTCATATTTAATTATTTCTAAGTCTTTACCAATCATAAGACTAGCTAGTTTTTTTCTTTTGTTGTTTCTGCTATTTCAACTGTTCCGTAGTATTCACCACGACGAATAATACTACAACGGTTTGCAACAGCCATAATTTCATTAAGTTTGTGAGTAATTAATAAAATAGTTTTTCCTTCCGCTTGAAGATTTTTTTAAGAATAGCTAAAAAAATTCTTTAATCTCAGCAGGAGTTAAACACTGCAGTAGGTTCATCGAAAAAATTAAAATGTTAGCATCTCTATATAACATTTTTAAAATTTCAACCCTTTGTTGCATTCCTACACTAATATCTCCCTACTAAAGCTTTAGGATCAACTTCTAAACCATATTTTTTAGATAAATCTTTAATTTTTACTGCAGCACTTTCTAAATCAATTTTTCCACCTTTAACTTCTTCCATCCCTAAAATAATATTTTCAGCAACAGTGAAGTTTTTAATAAGTTTAAAGTGCTGATGCACCATCCCTATTCCCTAGTTGGTTAGCATGCTTAGGATCTTTAATATCAACTTCTTTACCATTCAATTTAATAACACCGGCTTCTTGATGGTACATACCAAAAAGAACCGACATCAACGTAGATTTTCCTGCACCATTTTCACCAAGTAAAGCATGAATTTCATTGTTCTTTACCTGAATAGTGATATCTTTATTTGCGTAGAAGTCGCCAAACTTTTTAGTTATGTTTAGCATTTCTATAGCGTACATATCTTTACCTCTCTTTTATAAATTCTTACATATATATATTATAATATATTTTTGACAAACTAGTATAGCTTTTTTTAATAGATTTTTTTCATATATTTACCATAATTTCAGTTATTATAAAATTATTAATTACCAGGGTGTATTCGTTTTTATAGTTTTATGAAAATAATACAAATTTTATAACTTGAAAAAAATAAGTTATAATATAAATTTTTTTAATACTATTTAAGAAATATAAAAGATAATTTCATACAAAAAAAGACCTAGCATTTGCTAGGCCTTTTTATATAAACTTCTTAAAATTAAAGTTCTCCGTCGATATTAGCTTTATCAGCTACACCAGCAGCATCAGCTGCAACTGTTGCTTTACCAGCTTTTAGATCTTCAACAACTGTTTTAATTTTAGCTTTGATATCATCGCTTAAGTTAGGGTTTTCTGCTGGAAGTCCAACACCATCTTCTTTAATAGTGAAGACTCTAGCTTTTCCACCTTCAAATTTTCCAGCTTTGATAGCGTCTAAGATGTTAGATACTGCAACGTCGATACGTTTAACAGCTGAAGTTAAGATAACTGATTTTTCAACATCTTTTCCGTCTTTATCTTTAGCTTTGAATACACCTTCAGAATATTGGTCTTTATCTACACCAACGATCCAGTGTTTAACTTCTCCACTTTCTTTAAGGTCTTTAGTTGCTCTTTCTTGAGCTTCTTTAATAGAACCACTTCCAGTACCACCAGCTGCTACGAAGATAACGTCAGCTCCAGCATCAAACATAGTTGCTGCTAAAGTTTTACCTTTGTTAGTGTCGTTGAATGAACCACTGTAGTTGTAAACAACTTTGATATCTTTTTTAGCTGCTTTAGCACCTTGAACGAATCCAACACCAAATTTAACTACTGCTGGGATTTTAGCTCCACCAATGTATCCAACTTTACCAGTTTTTGATTGTAAAGCTGCTGCATATCCTGCTAAGTATCCTGCTTCGTGTTCTGAGAATGTAACTGATTCTACGTTTTTGTTTTGAACTACACCATCGATGAAGATGAATTTTTTATCTGCAAATGAATCTGCAACTTTTGGTAATTCTTTTTCAAAGTAGAAACCAGCTAATGAAATTACGTCAGAAGCTTTTGCTGCATTTTGTAAGTTTGCTGCAATATCACTTTGGTTTTTAGTTTCGATTGGGTTTAGTGCTTTTCCACCATTTTTTTCAGCCCAAGCTTTTACTGTCTCAACGTTACTTTGGTTGAAACTTTTATCTTTTGCTCCACCTTCGTCAGTTACAACACCGATTTTTAATCCAGAGTTGTTAGAAGATGAATTTCCGTTAGATGATTTAGAAGAACATCCAACAATAATTAATGCTGCTGATAAAACAACTGCTATTAACGAAAATACCTTTTTCATAAATAAAAAGTCTCCTTTATTTGTATATTGTTTATACCTAAATAATACCACATTATCTTTCAAACTTCAATGATTTATTAAAAAAATGTTAACATTTTTTTTATAATGTTCGTTTTTCTAACTATAAAAACCTATAAAAAGTAGTATTTATAGGAGTTATCATATCTATTCTTCTATATTTCATATAAGATTATTTTAGAATAATAAAGCATTTTCCAAAAACATTAAGAACGTTTACATTTTTTTATACGAATTTTTATATATAAGACTATTATTACACATTAATTATATTCTTTAGATAAAGACTTTATTTTATTGATATAATTTGTATTTAATATTTTACGAACTTTAAAAATATCACACTCTAATTATTAGGTAATAATGTATATTAATACTTGTTCTTAAGATAAAACAATTTATGTAAAACTATAGATTTTTGATAAATATTTAAAAATCAACATTATCCAAAAATAGATTATATTCTACCATTGTTCTATTTCCTCTAGATACGATAATTTTACATACTTTACTTTAATAAATTATCACATATTAGATATCTCCTATATCTTATTTAGAAAAAAATAAGAGTGTCTGAAATCAAAATCTCTTAGAAATTTTTGCTTCAAACAGCTCCTATATTCTTTAATTATAGTTCACCTTCTATATTAGTAGCTGAACCTTTTTGCTTTTTAATTCATCTCCAGTAGCTACTACTTCGACTTTACCTGATTTTTAGTTCTTCGATAGCACTAGCAACTTTTTGTTTTAACTTCATCACTTAAGTTAGGATTTTCTTTTTGGAATTCCTACACCATTTTCTTTAATACCAAAGACATGTTCACCTTTTGTAAATTTACCTTCTTTGATTTCATTTAATATTTTAGTAACTGCTACTTCAATATTTTTAACAGCTGATGTTAGGATTGCAGATTTTTGATATTCTTTTCCGTCTTTATCTTTCCCTTTAAAAATACCTTCTTCGTATTGATCTTTATCTACTCCTACAACCCAGTGTTTAATCTCTCCACTCTTAGACATATCGATAATACCACGTTCTTTAGCTTCTGAGATTACACCATTACCAGTATTACCTGCAGCAACGAAAATTACATCCGCACCTGAGTCATACATAGTAGCTGCTAATGTTTTACCTTTGTTTGTATCTGAAAAAGTTCCGCTATAATTGTACATTACTTTAATATCACTTTTAGCTGCTTTAGCACCTTGTACAAACCCAATACCAAATCGCTCTACTGGTGGAATTTTAGTTCCTCCAATATATCCAACTTTTCCTGTTTTAGATTGTAAAGCTGCAATATATCCAGCTAAATAACCAGCTTCTTGTTCCTTAAAGATTAATGAAGCAATATTAGGCGCATCAACAAAAGTATCAACATACATGAATTTTTTATCTTTATATTGCTCAGCTACTTTTGGAATTTCTTTTTCAAATTCATAACCAGCTAAAGAAATAATATCAGATACTTTTGCCGCATTTTGTAAATTAGAAGTTAAATCTGATTGAGTTTTAGTTTCTAAAACAACTGGCTCTTTTGCACCCTTAGCTTTTGTCCAAGCTTGAATAGCTTCTACGTTAGCTTGGTTAAAACTCTTATCTTTTGCTCCACCTTCACCAGTTACGACACCAATTTTATATCCGCTCTTACCGTCAGATTTAGTGTCATTCTTAGCATTCTTTGAAGAACAACCAACAACAATTAATGATAATGCAACTAGAATTGCAAAAATAGTACGTAATTTTTTCATAATACCCTCCTTAAAAATTTATGTACTAAGAACATAATACCACTTTTTTTAAATCGTTTTGCAAGATATTTTTTTACAGATAAATATAAAAATATAAATAACACGAAATATACTTCTAAAAAAATACTGCGATTCCTAATAATTTAGTACTTTCTATTTTTTTAATTAGACTAGAATACTACTTTTTATTATATATAATCTATATAATTCATCCTATCAACTATTACTTTGTTTCAAAAATTAATCTCTAAAAATTGTAAACGTTAATAATAAATAGATTAGAAATTATATATTTTCTGAATTTTTTTATGCTATAATATTTTCTGATAAAAGCATTTTCAGGAGGATTTATATTATGACATATTATGAAAATATTGTAGAAACTGCAAACTACATAAAAGAAATATTTTTGGGGAGCCTATCGACTATGCAGTAGTTTTTAGGAAGTGGTATTACACTTGAACTTGAAGATCAACAAGAACTTGGTTATGAGGCTATTCCACTTTTTCCCAGGAAATAAACACGCTAATCGAGTTAAAGGACATGCTAACAAACTAACTTTTTGGTAAAAATCTCTGGTAAAAAAACGTATTAGTATTAAACGGTCGCCTTCACTTCTATGAAGGATACAGCATGAAAGATGTTGCTTTTATGACATATGTTGTTAAATTTTTAGGAGTAAAAGGATTATTCATAACTAATGCATGTGGAGCTATTAACACAAACTTCACTGAAGGTGATATCGTGTGTCTTGACGACTTTATTTCACTAGTGAGTAAAAACCCTCTAATGGGAGAAAAATGATCCACGTCTAGGGTGAAAGATTCGTTGATATGACTACACCATTCGATCCATATCTAGTAGAAAACTTACACAATGCTGCTAAAAAACTAGATATTACTTTACATACAGGTGTTTATGGATTCTTCCAAGGTCCATACTTTGAAACACGTGCTGAAATTCGTGCATTCAAAACAATGGGATGTGATCTTGTAGGAATGTCTACAGTTCCAGAAGTAATCGCTGCAAACCACGCATCGCTTCCTGTAGCAGTTTTAGCTTGTGCTACTAATATGGCAACAGGAATACAAGAGAAAAAAACACGACCACGAACACGTACTAAAAAAACTGCTCAAAAAAATTAGTATAAACCTGAAAAAAATCTTTTAATTGAAAACATTAGAAAACTTAAAAATAGAAGGAGTAAAAATTATGGAAAAAAACTATTTTTCGAAAAAAATCATTGATGGAGAAATCCCAAGTTACAAAGTTTATGAAGATGAATATGTATACAGCTTTTTAGATGTATTCCCTATAACAAAAGGACATACATTAGTAATACCTAAAAAACATAGTAGAAATATCTTCGACTGTGATCCCAGAAACAGCAGCAAATATTGGACGAGTTCTTCCGAAAATCGCTAACGCAGTAAAAGAAGCATACGGTTGTGATGGAGTTAATATCTTCCAAAACAATGAAGAATACGCTGGTCAAAGTGTTTTCCACTTACACTTCCACATTGTACCAAGATACAAAGATAAAAATACAAACTTCGATAACTTAGAAGTTAAATGGCCACCACAAAAAGTTGAGCCTGCAGAATTTGAAGAAATTCAAAAAGCAATCGCTGATAGATTAGCATAAAACAAAAGATAGCTAGATAAAATTTTATTTACCTAGCTATCTTTCTTATTTTCCTTCTTTTGATGCAAATAAAGATACGATAGAATCTAAAGTTGTTTTTGGTTTTTCTTCAACGAACTCTTCTACTTCTTCTTTTACTTCTTCTGCTTTTTCAATTACAGGAGCTACCACTTCATGAATTTGTTCTACAGTCGGCTCAACTTTTTTTCTTCGTAGTGAGTTTCCAGCAACTTCTTTTACTTCTTCTACAACATTACTAGTACTTTCAAAAAGTTGATTCAACAACTGGTGCAACTGTTTCCTTCTACTTTTTCTACCACTGGTTCAGTCACTTCTTCTACCTTTTTCCACTACAGGCTCTCACCGCTTCTTGTACTTTTTTTCTACTACTGGTTCTGCAACTTCTTGTGCTTTTTTTCCACTACTGGTTCCACAGCTTCTTTTCACTTCTTCAACTTTTTCAGATGCTTCAGCCACTACTTCTTCTTTTACTTCTTCTGCTTTTAGCACCTAATTCAACGAAAGTTTTCCTCTACTTTCTCAACTTCTTCAGATGCTGTTAATTCTTCTAATTTTTTTCTTTAGCGACATCTTTTTCTTCTTGTGCTTGAGCTTCTAACTCTTGAGTTTTTTTCGTTAATTATAGCAGTTAATTTCTCAATACCATTTTTAGTATTTTCTTTTAATAATTCTTTATGTTTTTTTCTAACTCTTTAGGGTTTTTGTAATAATAAGCTCCTAATGCACTCACAGCTCCTAATAGAGCACCTTTAAAAAAATTTTACCCATGTTTGAATTCCTCCTAATTTCTTATCAGTATTGATTTTATCAAAAAAATCAGATAATGTAAAGAATTTAAAGGTTTTATATTTTTTTGTAGATTTAGCTTTTTTTATTGTCATAAATAAGAAATATAGAAGCACTAATCAAATATTTTACTTGAATACCGCTTCTATCAATAATTATTTTTATTTTAAGTGTTTAACCCTTGCTACGATTTCTTTATGACGCCCTTTAATCATAGGTCTGGCTTGTGGATTCCCTAGGTATCCACATGTTCTTTTTACTACATCGCAACTTTTCGGATCTCTATTCCCACACTCAGGACATTTGAAACCTTTCTTAGTTGGTTCAAATTCTCCCTCATAACCACATTTATAGCAACGATCAATAGGTGTATTTGTTCCTAAGTAACCAACTTTATCATATGCAAAATCCCAAACCGCTTCTAATGCTTTAGGATTTTGTTTTAGTACTGGGTATTCACAATAATGAATAAATCCACCACTAGCATAGTATGGATAGTCTTTTTCAAAATCTAACTTCTCAAAAGGAGTCGGATTCTTTCTAACATCGTAGTGATATGAATTTGTATAATATTCTTTATCCGTTATATTTTCTACGATACCAAACTTCTCAGTATCCATTCGACAAAATCTATCCGTTAGAGACTCACTAGGCGTTGAATAAATACTGTACCAATAATCACCCTCTGCTGTCCATTTATCTACACATTCTTTCATATAACGCATGATATCTAATGTAAATTCTTTCGCCTCAGGATTTTTCTCCCATTCTCCACCATAAAAAACACTCGCAACTTCATATAATCCAATATACCCTAATGATAATGTCGAACGTTTATTATCGAATAGTTGTTTAACCCTATCGTCAGCTTTAAGTCGTTTTCCAAATGCTCCATGCATATAAAGAATTGGTGCATTTTGGGGTTTCGCTTCACCACAACGTTTTGCTCTGTAATCTAACGCATCTTTACAAATAGCTAACCTTTCTTTAAAAATCCCCCAAAACTCCTCTTTATTTCCCTTAGATTCTAGTGCTATTCTAGGAAGATTTAAAGTCACTACACCTAGGTTCATACGACCACTTTCTACAAGCTCACCTTGTTCATTTCTCCATGCTGGTAAGAACGATCTACATCCCATAGGAGTTTTACAACTTCCTGTAATCTTTGATATTGTATCATACATCAAAACATCTGGATACATTCTTTGAGTTGCACATGATAATGCAAGTTCTTTCACATCATAATTAGGATCCATTGGTTTTTAAATTCAATCCATCTTTAATAACAAAAAAATCAACTTAGGAAAAATTGCAGTTCTTTTTTCTTTTCCTAAACCATCAATTCTAACTTGTAAAATTGCTTTTTGTATCTCTTTTTCAAAATATCCCTCACCTAAACCAAAACCTAATGATGTAAATGGTGTTTGACCCTGTGATGAATATAAAGTGTTTATTTCATATTCTAAAGATTGCATTGCATCAAAAATATCTTTTTTTGTTTTTTTATCAGCAAAAGTTTTTTGTTTTTCCTCATCATCAATCCACTCTTGTGCCATTTTTAAATTCTTCTCATAATTTAATTTAGCAAAAGGAGCAAGGACCTCATCTATTCTATCAGCACTACATCCACCATATTGACTTGAAGCAACATTAGCTATTATTTGTGCCATTTGAGCAGTTGCTGTTTGAATACTTTTAGGGCTATCTACATCTGCATTTCCTATTTTAAATCCTTTTGTCAGCATTTCTTTAAAATCGATTAAACAACAGTTTGTTAAAGGTTGATACGGAGAATAATCTAAGTCATGATAGTGAATATCTCCTTTTTGGTGAGCATTTGCCACATGCTTCGGTAACATTTTAAGCCCTATTGCTTTGGCTACTATACCACTCGTTAAATCCCTATGAGTATTAAACACCAAGCTATCTTTATTAGCATTTTCATTAACTACATTTTCATCACGATTAACTAGTTTTTCAATAGCTACATTAATATCTAAGCTGCGTTCACGTTCAATATCACGCATACTTCTATATCCAACATACTCTTCGTAAATCGCCTCTTCACCAAGTGTAAGTAGCGTATGCTCTACTATATTTTGTAACTCATAGATTTTTAATATTATCTTTGAATCTATTTCCCTATTTCTATAATGACATTATCTACAATCCCATCAATATTAACACTATGATTTTTTTCCAAATACAGAATGAACAGCCTTTTTCTATGGCTTTATAAATTTTTTTCAGCATCAAACCTAACTATTCTTCCATCTCTCTTGATTACTAATAAATTTTTTTGTTAAATTATCCACCTTTGCTTTTTGTGTATGAATACAAATTACTACTACGCATGTTATCCCCTCATTTCTCTTTTTAAATTTCAATTTATAAAAAAACATTATAATACTATCTTATCTTAAAAAATATCTACTGTCTACAACGAATATTTCCCGGAAATCGAGAAAACCTTATTACATAGCCTTTGAGAGAATTTGTGAATTTTTTTAGCTTTGCTGTTTTCCTTTCTATAAAGTTAAAAATACTATCATATCAACGATTATAGAGGGTTACATATACTTCTGTATTAAGATTCTTCATTTTTATTTATGATACAGTTTCTTTCAATCTTTACTTAATAACAATTAAAAAAATGATATTTAAAAAGTTCACTTATGACCAAGAAATTTATTTTTTTATCACTTAAACTATATTTTAATAATGTAATTTATGATAAAATTGTATCAAAAGAACAAAGCGAGATAAATATATGAAAAAAACACAAATTGAAAAAAATTAACAGATCAGTTATTTTTCTATGGAAAAATAACAACTCATTATTAATAAATGAATTAGAACCATACGTAGAATTATTCATGCACTATGAGTGTGCAATGCTTGAAATAGAAACAAAACTTAATGTATTCGATAAAGAGTTTTTCTCTTCACGGAGAGAGCAACCCTATTGAATCAGTAACTACTAGATTAAAAAAACTCCAGTTAGTTTAATGAACAAACTAAAAACGACTGAACCTACCTTTTTGATATTGATACTATAAAAAAACAATATTTACGATGTCGCAGGAGTACGTGTAATATGCTCATTTAAAAAATGATGTTTATAAGTTAGTAGATGCTCTTAAACAACAAGATGACTTAACGGTAATTGCTGAGAAAGATTATAAAAAAATTATAAGGATAATGGTTATAGAAGCTATCACCTTATTGTGAAAGTTCCTATTTTCTTATCTGATAAAGTTGAACATGTTGCTGTTGAAGTTCAATTTAGAACTATAGCAATGGATTTTTGGGCGAGTTTAGAACATAAACTTAGATACAAGAAAAATCTAAGCGAAGAAAAAGAAAAAGGAAATTGAACGTCGCCTATTACTTTGTGCTGAAATAAGTGCCAAGTTAGACAATCAAATGCAAAAAGTTAAAGAAATTATTGAAGACGATTCACAATTTCTATAAAATAAAAAGAACCTCTAATATTAGGTAACGACCTTATATTTGAGGTTTATTTAATTGATGCAAACTACTTTTCTACGCTATGCTTCATCGAATAACTAAAGTAAATTACTAATCCAACTAAAATCCAACATCCGAATATTATCCATGTAGATAATTGAATTCCATACAATAATACAATAAATAATAAAATAGAAATTATAGGTAAGTATGGCATTCCTGGCATAGTAAAACCACGCTTGGCATTAGGGTACTGTTTTCTTATTACAATTGTTGAATAACTAACCAATGTAAATGCTAATATCCAAAGAGAGATTAGCTAAATCTGCTAACTGTCCTAATGGTAAAAAACCTGTTAGTAATGCCATTAATATTCCTACACCTATTGTCGCTGAACCTGGTACTCCATTTTTGTTTAATTCCGTTAATTTTTTAGGTAATAATCCGTCTCTACTCATTGTAAATAAGATTCTAATTGAAGCGAACATAGTAGCTAAGGGTCCTGCTAATAAGCCTATTACAGCTCCTAGTGAGATTATCCCCGCAATCTTATCTTGTCCTACTGCTTCTAGAACATAAGCCAGAGCATCACCTTTTCCTAATTGTGAGTAAGGTACCATTCCTGTTAAAACAAGACATACAATAATATAGAACGCCGTACAAATTAGCAATGTAATTATAATAGCTCTTGGTAGAGACTTCTGAGGATTTATAGTTTCTTCAGCTGAAGTTGATATTGTATCAAATCCAAGATATGCGAAGAAAACTGTCGTAGCTCCTACCATAATCCCTGATAAACCTTGAGGAGCGAAGTTATTTGTCCAATTATCAGGTTTCACATAAATACTCCAACTAACACAAATAAAACTATTACAGCAATCTTAATAACTACCATAAAATTATTGACAAACTTACTACTACTTGTTCCTTTAAACAATACAATCATTATTAGTAAAACTACAGAAATCGCAAAAAGGTTTCCATAGCCACCCTCATGAAGGCAAACTAGTAAGTTCTCTAGGTATTTTTGACTCCAAAGCCTTCTAATAAATTTTTAAAATAACTAGACCAGCCGTTTGCAATCGCAGCACCAGCAATGATATAACTTCCTCCAAGAAGCCAACCCATTGAATGGGCAACAATTTCACCTAATGTCATGTAACTATAGGTATAAACACTTCCACTAGATGGTATCGCCGACGATAACTCGGCATAACATAAAGCTGTTAATCCACAAGCTAAACCAGCAATTAAGAATGAAAAAATTACCGATGGACCCGCTTTAGATGATGCTTCGCCCGTTAGAACGAGAATACCGGAACCAATTACAGATCCTACTCCTAAGAGAATTAAATCCATAGTTCTCATAGTTGGTTTTAAAGTTTTTTTACTACTTTCTCCGATGATTCTCTCTAATGTTTTTTTTCTAAAAATTCTCATCAATCTCCCCTCCCATTATTCATTCAAATTACTTTTTCATCTCTTCCTTAAATTCATACTTCAATAAACTAAAGAGTAGGAATAACCCTCCCAATATTAAAGAAACTAGAACATCGTGAAACTTATAATTATTCCATTGCTAAATTACTTCACATAATTCTCTAGAGAGTTAGTAATACTCTATTTTAGTATCAATAAACTATCCAAAAACTATATTTGCTGATATTATAATTATATAACAACTCTAATTTCTCTAATTAACATCATTTAAAAAGTTATTCCCACTTAAATTAATATTTAACTTATATTATCTTCCTATTTTTTTAATGTTTAATTAATAATAATTTTACCCATTTTTATATATTAAGAAATATATCCTGAATCTTTTAGAATTTCTTTTGCATTTGGTTTCTTAGAAGAATTTACTAGAACTATTGGTCCTGTGCATCCCATTCCACTTTCTGCATAGATACCTTGTTTCCATAATAATTTCGTAGCATCTTCAAGATCCAATATGTCTACTCCTGATATTTGTGAAGTTACTACTTCTTTCTCAGGTACTTTTACTTCCTCAGTATTTGATCCCTTCTTTTTTAACTTTTAATTTTGAAATTAGTTCCCCTAATTTGGCATTATTTGCTTTTTCGTATTCTAGTTTAGCTATTTCATTAACTTTACCTTTAGCTATTTCATAAGCATATTTAAGCGCATTAGCTACAACTGGTGAACCTGATGCTCTCGATAAGATTAATATTCTTCTATCATAATCTTCACCAACACCTGGACCATAACCATAGCCACTAGCCTCATAATCTCCACCTGTATTAAATGCTGAAAATACCTTCATAAACAAGTTCCCAGTCAATGAATCAACAACCATAACGTCTGGTGTAGCCATTAATAAATCGTTACCTCTCATTACTGATCCACCATCTGCTCTTTGTGATGTTGCAAATTCAAAATTGTACCCATTACCTTTAAGGTCTAATAATATTTTTTCAACTTGTCTTGCACCTTCTACGTTTGCAATTCCTACTGTAGGATTTTCTATTCCTAGTGATTTCGCAGTTGCAATACCGTATAATGTATTTCTCACCATAGCTTCTACTCTATTAGTAGCAGAAGTCCCTGTAGTAGTCGCAAGAAGCATTTCGCGCCCTCTAGCAGGCGTAATAACCCTACCAACTGTAGAAACTCCAATAGGGAAGTTATAGTGCATTGTAACACAAGATGCTATTTCCCCTTTATCTAATAGGTCTTCCATAATTTTGTGAGCTTCTTCTTCATCTTTTGCTTCATATGATTCGAAGTCCTTATGACCCTCACCTATTAAAACTATATCGAATATAGGATTTTTAGCTAATATCGCACCTTGAACTAAATTTTCAAAGCCATGTTCACTACCTAAAGTTGTTAAACCAACTTTTAATTTTTTGCCAAAGTTTCCTGTTTCTATAGCATTAGCTACTTCTAGCAATACTTCTGATATAATTTTTTTACTCATAGTATCACCCCTATTCTTCTAACATTTCTTGGGAAATTTTTCTCATTGATTCTGCTATAATTTTTCTTATTTCATCTTTAGAAATTCCTGCAGCTTCTCCTTCTACAGCTCCATTATTTCTTTCAATTACAATAGATACTCCATCGAATAAGTTAGTCATTCTACCTAAGAATAAACTTCCTTTACCTACTATCATAGCACGATTTTTATCTCCTTTTGTAAGATCATCAATTAAGAATCCTACATATGGTACACCTGAAGGAATATGTCCTTGAGTTGGAGCCCATCCAGGTAATCCTTTAGCTTCGATAAATGATTTTAATTCTTTTTTCTCAATGTCTCCACGCATCGCTGCTAAAGCTGCAATCATTTTGTAGTTAGCTTCGGGAACATTTCCTGCTCCTGCAGACTTAGTAATATCTGGGTTTTGCATTTCTACAGAAAATACATCAACATCTGTAATTTTTAAGTTAGCTTTATCTAATGGATTAGCAACTAAAGCTCCCATTACAGCCTGTGGTGAAGATCCTGTTCCTACATTATGTTTTCCTACTAAGTCAGTTCTTATAATTGGATTTACTCCATCATTTTCACCGATAAGAACAGCAAATCCACCTAGTACATCTTCAAGAACTGGTAAACCTTTTTTAACATGATCTTTACCATTCATTCCAAGTTTTGCACTAGCTCCACCAGCAACTACTAAAACATTTTTATAAACACCAGATTTTACTAACGCTGAAGCACTTATTAGAGCATGAGTTGGGGCTGCACAGAAACCTCTAAGGTCAGAACCAGTAGCATTAACCAATCCTACAACCTCAGCTATAGATTTTGCGAAGTTACCACCACCACGTTGGTTAATATCTCCACACGCTTCTTCAGAACATTCAACTACATAATCAATATCTTCTGGCTTTATTTTGTAACTACGAAGTAATTCTAAAGCAGAAATAACTCCAGAAGCCTTAACTACTAGATTTTCAAATATAACATGAGCATTCAAGTTCACATCGACGTCATGAGCTTTTTTTAACATAACCAACTACTTTTCCCTTCGTGAACCAATGCTTCAAAAATCATCTTCTTTATCGTTTATATCAGTTCCTTCTAATTTATCGAATAAAGGAGCTAGCTCTTTGAAGTTTTCCTCTATTTTTGGACGAACACTGGCTACAAACTCTTCTGATAGTTTTACTAAATCAAAAGCATCACAGATTTTCATCAAAGCTAAAAATTCATCTTGAGGAACAATTTGTCCAAATTTTCCGTGACGTTGACCTTGCTCGTCTTTGATATCATACCAAGGCATTGGATAAGCTTTTAGCTCATCAGGAGTTTTATTTCCTATATATACTTGGTTAGGTAAGTAGTTAACTACTTCCTCATATGAACGAATATGATTCGATACTTCTTTTAAAAACTCAGAATCTGGATTCGTTACTCTTTCTATCGAGCAAGTAGATCCATTTCTTACTATCATATCTGGTGTGTGAACAAGAATGTATCCTGCTCCCTTAAATACTGGATAATTCATAGCTATTGTGTGCTGAGGGTAAGATACCTACCCTCAGCTCCCCTTTCTTTATTTTTTATTCGAATACTGTTTGACTATCTACTTCAACAGTTAAAGCATGTAATGCTTTTTCTACAAGACCTCTTCTTAGTTTTTTCTCTTCATCAGCATCTAATTTAGGATTTCCTAGTGGGTGAGGAATTGCTATAGTAGGTACAATTCTGTTCGCTCCTACTGTTAGAGAAATCGGTACTACTGTACACATGTGAACCACAGGTATACCCGCTCTCTCTATTTCTTTTACCATCGTTGCACCGCAACGAGTACAAGTACCTCAAGTAGAAGTTAAGATTACAGCATCTACTCCATCAGCTACTAATTTTTGTGCATATTCTTTTGCAAATCCTACTGCACTAGCAACTGCTGTACCATTACCTACAGTTGTATAGAATTTTTCATGTAAACTTCCAATTTTACCTTCCTTAACGAAATCTCTCATTACATCAACTGGTAATACTCTATCTGAGTCTTCATTTGCATACACAGGGTCATATCCACCGTGAGCTGTTTCATGAGTTTCGGCAGTTAAATCGTTAAATCCTTCTAATGAGTATTCTCCATATTTAGAAGCTGAAGATGATTCGATATGATCTGGATTACCTTTTGGCACGATTCCTCCAGAAGTTACTAAGGCGATTTTAGCTTTAGTTAAATCTTTAACAGCTGGATTTGGTTCTACTCTATCGAAGTTAGGCATAGGATATTCTGTTTCGAACTCTTCACCTTTAATTTTCTTAACAAGCATTTCAACAGCACGTTCAGAACCACGTTTTTCACTAAAGAAGTTTACACGAACTCCTCTTTCGTGGTATCCTTCTTCTTTTGGAGATAAGATTTCTTCTCCTTTAGCTAATTTCGCTGCGAATTTAGCTAATTTTGGTAAAGCTTTTCTCATACCTGCAGCACTATCAGATGTTTCAAGAATATAAACTTCTTTTCTAAACATATCTGTACCAGGGTTTTCTACATACATAGCTGTTACTGCTGGAATATGAAGTTCATCTTGAACAGCTTTAGTAATTGTTCCTGCTGCAACCCCGTAACGTCCTGCATTAAAAGCTGGTCCTGCGATAAATAATTGAGGATTGCATCCTTTAATCATATCAATAAGTTCTACTTGAACTTTTTCTAAATTTTCATTGAAGTAGCTATCTCCACAAACTACTGTAGCTACTACTTCGAATTCTTCTCCCAACTTGCCTTGTAACTGAACACTAATTGGTGGTAATTCAGTTCTTAATTCTGGTGCAATGTGGGCTTTTTCTTCTCCACCTACTCCGGCGAAGAATTGGTTTATATAATGTACTACTCTTATTTTAGACATTTTTATTTCCCCCTATATTGTTATTCAGACAATAAACTACTCTCCACGAACATCTTTCATTTCACTTGCGATTTCATCTACGTCTAATACCATTTCCATCATTCCTACTTGATCTTCATAGATTGCTTCATCTATTTGTGATTTAATTTCTTCTTCTACAATGTGATATACAGCTAGATTAAGTTCTACTCCAGCAAGTGGTCCTGCGAATGTTGGATCTCCCACTGTTACAGTTTCAGCTGCTAGACCAGCAGCTTCGGCTTCTGCAGCACCTAGTAAAACCACAACGTTTTCGTTACCGAATTTTTCGGCAGCTTCTTTAATACGTTTTTGGTTTTCTAAGTCCATAGCCCCTGCAGCCGTTCAGACAAAACACTCAGTAGATGAAAATACTACTTCTAATCCCTCAATTGGTTTTACACATTCTTCGATAGCTAATCCTGGAATCCCATCACGGTCACCAATGATAACTACTTTTTTATTAATAAGATTTACCATTATCTTATTCCTCCTTGTTCAAATCTATAACATTTATTATTTTTGTTTAATTAGAAAGTTTTGGCACTTAAGTACCCAAATCCTGTTTCGTTAGTAGCTCCTGTAATAGCTTGGATTTCTACTTCGATAGTTCCATCTTCTCTTAATGAATCTTGGTTACCACCAGCAATTACATTTACTACATCGATGTGTCCTATAATTTTATCTAGTTTTGGTAATACTACCACTTGGTTAGCATTTCCTCCTGTAACTACAGCATTAGCAGCTACGTCAGCGTCAGCTAAACTTTGGCTGGCTCCATCACGTCCTGCATATTCATCTGTTACGATAACAGTTTTAACTTGTTCCGCTTCAATTTTTTTACAGTTCATGATTAAGTCAGTATCTGGATTACCAAATCCTTCTTGAGATACGATTACCGCATCTAAGTTTAAGTAACGGCAAAGTTTTGCAGTCCAGTTAGATGAACGTTCTTTATCCATTAAATAAACATTTTCATTAGTAATTATTACACCTAAGAAGTTAATTTCTTTACCATGTTTTTTGTATAGGTCTTCAATAACTCCATTGTTTAAGTGTACATAAGTTGGGTTTTTATCACATGCTGATACACAGTTACCACTTACGATAGCACCATCCATAATTTCTGTTGGATATAGAATAGTTGGTACTATTTGTTTTGCATCAACACCGTATACATAAGTATCATGTAATAATCCTTGAGTTTGAAGCATGTATACATATCCTACTTTTGGAAGATCAGGATATTCAGCAATTTGTTCTAATAAAGGTTTTGTTTCATACACTTCTACTTCTTCAGGCTCTAATGTACGAGCTAATTCTGCAATATATCTTGCAGCTTTAAATCCGATATAACGAACTGCTTTTTCATGTTCGTGTTGCTTAATTCCTTCTTTTGGTTCAGCGATAACGATTAGGTTATTTGTTTTTGAAAACGGAGTGTATTCAGCTCCAACACCTGTCATATCGATGATACCTTCTTGGAATCCTACTATTTTACCAGTAGTTACAACAGCCATACCTTTAAGGGCGATAGTGCGTCCTTCTCCTACAGTATCTACTTTTGAAAGTATACCAGGGAATATTCCACCACGTCCTTCAACTTTTACACGAGGTTCAATTACATCCTTAACCGGAGTGATACGAACACTTTCACCAGGACGAGCAATTTCTAAATCAACAGATTCAATTGCATCATCCTCAAAAACAGCTTTTATAAGCTCTTCTTTATTTACATATAATACATTTGCCTCAATTTTTGACTCTGCAGCAAACTGTATATCTTTAATATGAATCTTTCCTAATTCAAGACGCATACCTAATACCTCCCTTTGAGTTAATTTTAATAATATTTTTTAATCATAGCTTCAATATTAGGAATAGTTGCATCGTCTTTAGTTACTTCTTCGACTTTGCTACCATCTTTATATATCGCTAATGTTGGTAACCCTAAAAACTTTTTTTGTTTAATAGCAAGTCTTCTTGCTTTTTGTTGTATCTAGAGATGTAAATTTGATTTTATCTCCATATGTTTCTGCCAATTTGTGTACATCAGGCATAAGAGCTTTACATGGTTCACAACCTTGGCTCCAGAAGTCTACAAACACATATCCTTCTGCTTCCAATACTTCTTGTTCAAAGTTTTCTTTATTAAGTTCTAACATTTTTCTTTTTTTCTCCTTTTTGTTATTTTAATTTTTTTAAATTTTATTCAAATTTCTCAGCAATATATTTTTCAGCACGAATCGCTGCTACAGCTCCATCTGATACCGCAGTAACTACTTGACGGATATCTTTAACACGGCAGTCACCAGCTACAAATACACCATCTACATTTGTTTTAGTGTCTTCTCCTGCTTTAATGTAGCCATCTTCTGTCATTTCAACTTTTCCTTCAAATAGTTTTGTTTGAGGAATATATCCGATGAAGAAGAATAATCCCATTGTTCCATCCTCTTCGTCAGCTTCAATTACATATTCTTCACCAGTTATTAAATTTTTCAATCTAATAGCTTCTAAGATTCCATCTCCGATTGCTTCTGTAACTACAGTATTTCCCAAAATTTCAATTTTCGGATTGTTTTTAGCTTTTTCTGCAGTTACTTTTTCACAACGAACATTTTCTCTACGGTATACAATCGTTACTTTACGAGCAAATTTAGTTAAGAATAAAGCTTCTTCCACAGCACTATTAGCTCCACCAACTACATAAACATCAAGCCCTTCGAAAAAGTCACCATCACAAGTTGCACAGTAAGAAATACCTTTACTTTCTAACTCTTTAATTCCTGGCGCATCTAATTTTCTTGGAGACGCTCCTGTTGCAATAATTACTGTTTTAGCAGTATAATCACCACTCACACATGTAACTACTTTTTCATCTCCCTCAAGTTCAACATTAAGAACTTCATCTTGTTTTTATTTCAGCTCCGAAACTCTTAGCCTGCTCAACCATTCTTGCTGTTACACGAGGTCCTGTTGGATCTTCTACCGCTCCAGGATAGTTTTCAATTAAGTGCGTAATCGCAGCTTGTCCCCCATTTTTAGATTTTTCAAGAACCAAGGTACTTAATTTCGCACGTGAAGCATACAAAGCGGCAGATAAACCAGCTGGTCCTGAACCTATAATAATTACATCATAATGTCTACTCATAATTATTCTCCTTTAGTTATTTTTTTATAAAAATTCTATTTTATCGCGTTTATTATTAAATCATGATCGATGACACTAAAAATCATCTTTTACTCTATCAGTCCACTGAGGCACTTCTCTATTATTTCTAAATTTTTTTAAAATGTTACTATCGCATCTGAGATTAAATTAACCGACGTTATATCTAAAAATTATTTTCTTTTTATGACAATCGTTCTATAAATTGTTTCATTTGGTTTCACACTACCATAAAAAGGATGTGTTACTATCTCCCAGTTTTCATGAACATAGTCTCTTACCTTTCTTAAGATATCTAGATAACTCATATCTAAATACTCAATTTCTATATCTTTTAAAGTTTTCTTTCAATAAATTTTGGATTATTAGTTATTAGTTTCATAGTTACTCCTCCTAAAAAAATAAAAAAACAGAAAGAAAAGTTAGCTTTCTCCCTGTTGTCTTGCTTCAGAGTTCTGTCCTAGTATGGTCTTTTTACCTGAGAATTTCATTAATATTTGCCAAATATTAACTTGTACCTTCGGTGCCTTGTGTCCTCTCCTACACTATTCTTACAGTATATTTCCTTATATTTATATTTTATACTATTTCTACAAATAAATTAAAACGTTTTTCTTAAGTGTTATAGTTGGTTCTATAAAATATCTTAGCATATAGATTTACATAAAAATATAATTAATTTTTTTAAGAAAACGCATTTTTAGCTTTTATATTTTAAAATATAAAAAAATATATTTATTTTTTTGATATCCTATTTTTATAAAGTTAATGAATTATAATATTGCAATTGTAGTATATATAATTTATCTAAATATACGCTAAAAATATATAAATATGAAAAATAATTTGAATATGTTTTTCAAACCACTGAAAAATTCCCATTGAAAAAAATATTGTTATTTTCGTTATACTTAATTTACTACAAAATAGCAGAGAAAGTTTATAAAGGAGGAATAACATGAATAATACTCAAAAAAAGTTTAGTAGCAATACTCATATGTTACTTTTTCATGGGGACTTTTTCCAATTTATTTTTAAATTACTAAAAAAGTATAGGAGCCTATGAGGTTCTAGCAATGCGTATTCTATGCTCATTTATTTTTTTATGATTTTTAGTAGTAGGTGTTGCTAAAAAAATAAAGAAAAACTATTTTTTTGAAGAAATAAAAAAATATGGGAGAAATAAAAAAAGTTTTCTCCTTCTTGTTCTAGCTTCATTTTTTTAATAACGGAAACTGGCTGACATATATAATAGCGGTAAACTACTAATCATGTTTTTAGAAGCAAGCTTTCGGATACTACTTAAATCCTATAGTTACGATTATTTTAGCTGTAGTATTTTTTTAAAAAGAAAAAAACTGACTCGTACACAAACTATAGCTTGCCTCTTTGTTGGAGGTTCCCTATTATATTTATTTATATCTTTAGGGATCCCTACCATGGATATCTATCATGCTTGCATTTACATTTGGACTTTATAGTTTATGTAAAAAGAAAATTGTACTTAGTCCAAAGGCTAGTCTATTAATTGAAACTGCAATAGTATCTCCAATAGCATTAGTATATATGGGGTACTTATCTTCAAACAATTCGATCACATTCCATACTTTTGGAACAGATACACTAATTTATCTATTATTATCTGGGTGTCATTACCGCAGTACCTCTAATGTTATTTGCTAAAGGAGCAACAGCTATACCTCTATACATTCTTGGTATCTTACAATATTTACCACCTACAATGCAATTTTTCATAGGAATTTTTGTTTACAGAGAAGAATTAAGTATTCAAAAAAATTAATATCATTCTCTATAATTTGGGTGGCTGTCGCTGTATTTTGTTACTCAGCAATAATATCGATGAAAAACAAAATTTAGTTAGTGAAAGTCATAAAAAAATAAAAAAACCAATACAAAAAAAGCGAAGTTTGATTTCTCAAACCTCGCTTTTTTACTATCTACTACGCTGCTTTTTAAGCCCTTTTCGTAACATATCGAGATCCTGTAATTACTACTACTACGATAATTAGCCATAATAAGCTATTTAAAGATAGAGATGTAATGAATTGGTATCCCACGATTACCCCAAGAATACCCCCTATAGCTAATCCTATAGTACCTTTTCTTGGATATAATCCTTCTTTAATAAATTTAGGAGAACCAATAGCCATAAGTGCCGCACAAGATCCCATCATGATAGGGAATGCTGCTTTTGGATCCATTCCTAATAATGAAACCATAGCTAAACATGGTGCATATAATCCTACACCAGCCATCATTAATGCTCCAAAGATGAAGTTACCTACAACACCTACAACAAGCGCAATACCAGTTAAATGTAATGCAGTATTATTAGCTCCAAGTAACGCTAACCATCCCATTTTACTAGCAAACATTAATCCTGCAGTAATAAGTAACGCAAATCCCATGACAATTTGAATTTTTTTCTCTGGTAATTTAGTTACAATACGTCCACCGATAAGTGCACCTACAACAGCTGAAATAATCATTGATAGTAAAGTAACTGCATCTACTTTTACTGATTGAATAAATAGGAATGCCTCAATTAATACTGGAATAGTGTGTCCGATATTTAGCGTCCCTGGTAAGAATCTATCATTTTTAATAAATCCTGTTACTTTTTGCTAATAATGTAGTTGGTGCAAAAGCTACCAATACCTAATGTATCCATGAAGTCTGTAACGAAACCAATTACAAATCCAACGATTGGATTGGAATCTTCGCCTACTTCACCTTTATTTTTTTAATAATATCTAACGACTACATCACTACAAAAATATAGTGCTGACAGCCCTAGTAATGTTAATAATATCGTTACTAAGTTCATATAATTTTTCTCCTATCCTAATAAGAATCCGTATGTAAGTGAATCGTCTGGATCATAAACATAGTTGCTGAATCCTAAAATGTAACCAGAACCTGTAATTTCAGGGATAATAGCATCGAAGTCTGCTAATTTACGTTCTTCAACGATTCTACCTTTGAATAATGTACCTAAAATACTTTCGTAAACAAAAGGTTCACCTGGTTTTAATTCACCTTTTGCATATAATGTAGCCAATTTAGCTGAAGTACCAGTTCCACAAGGTGAACGGTCAATGTTTCCATCACCAAATACTACAACATTTTTGAATGTAGCTTCTGGATGAGATGGTTTATCATAAATTTCAACTAAGTCCACAGTTTTAATGTGAGCTAATGTTGGGTGTTGAATTTCAATATTCGCATTAATTGCATCACGAATTTTTAATCCAGCTTCTTTTAATTTAGAAGCATTTTTAGGTGTAACTTCTAAACCAAGTTGATCTGCTGAAATAATACAGAAGAAACTTCCACCAAATGAAATATCAAATTTAACGTGTCCTACTCCTTCTACGTCAAGTTCAACATCACGTTTATATAAGAATGACTCAACATTTTTGAATGAAACTTCTTTTACTTTAGCTCCATTATCTTTTTAATTTAGCAGTTGCATAAATTAATCCAGCAGGTGTTTCTACAACAACTTCTTTTTTTCAGTAGCACCTTCTTCAACGTCTACCATTCCAGTTTCTACAGCTGCAGTAACTGCTGCGATAGTGTTGTGTCCACACATATTTAAGTAACCACCAGTATCCATGAATACTAATCCAAAATCAGCTTCTTCTTTTGTTGGTGGTAATAAGAATGCTCCAAACATATCTTGGTGTCCACGTGGTTCAAACATTACTGATTTTTCTTACATCATCAAGGTGTTCGATAAAGTATTGTTTTTTTCTCTACCATATCTTTACCAGGAATTTTTTTGGAATTCCTGCTGTAACTAAACGAGCAGCTTCCCCTGCTGTATGTGTGTCTATAACTGAAATCATTTTATTTAGTTTCATAATAATTCACTCCTTAATTATTGCCTTTGTTGTTATTTGTTATTTGCATCTTGTCTCATTTTAAGTTTTAATAATGCTAATGCCTTTCTGGCATCAGTATAATCAACATTATTTTGACAAACTATTTCTGTTTCTACACCTTCTTCAGATTTATTAAAATCTAAAACGAACTTTGTGTATTGATTTTCAACTACAAATTTATGTTTACCCATAAATTTTAGTCCTACGATAGAAATACCACGCTCTCCTATTTCAAACATAGTATTAGCGTAATCAACATCACTATTTCCCCAACCATCCGCTGAGATAATAGCTCCATCAGTTCTCATTGCTTCTAACCATGTTGCTGCTCGCCATCCTACTAAATGTTTTAATCGATTATCCTGTGGAGTTCCCACTACAATTACCCCTTGAAAATCAATATCTGGATCACTTGCTAGCACATCTAATAATGGATCTCTAAAGTGGTGTAAGCTTGTTTCTTTTGTAGATGGTCCTATACCCATAATAACACCTCTTTCTATACCATTGCTCTTATCGCACCATCGCGATATTCATTAGCTATTAGTAACACTGGCATATTGTTCATATCTATAATAGAAATACCTTTATCTATTCCACTAGGTTCTATTAGGGAATAACTGATTATCATACATCATCCCTTGTCCTGCAACTTCTTTAACTAAAGCTACTTTAGGTTTTCCAGGATTTTTTGGATTATAAAATTCGTGAACTTCATCAGCATCACGTCCGCTAAGAACTTTCATCACTTCTCTTATATTTTGTAAATATACATCTGATAATTCAAAAAAATAGAAAATGCTAAAAGCTCTATCAAAAATCCACATTTGGTTTAATAATAACATCAATATGTATTAAATAATCATTATCAGCTGGAGAACCTGCTTTATTCAGCACAAGTTGCTCCTTTAAAATACCTTCTGAAGAACCAAATTCATGCATTTGTTCTCCTTTAGTATTCGCACCTGTTAGTAACATATAAACCCCTGTTAAAGTATGCGTAATTCCTTCACCAAGTCTTCCTAAAAACCTTTGTAGATATAGGAACTATATCCATTATAGTATTTACATAAAAGTCATGTTCTCGAGGTTTTTATTACTTTCACTTCTACACTTTCAAATATTTTTTTATCATATTCAATCTCAGTTGGAATAATAAGTTCATTGTTTTCAATTTTAACTTTTTTTCCCTAAAACAACATTTTTTTCATGTGAAATGCTTTTTATTTGCAATCTCTCTTTTGACATAACTATCAATCCCTTACTATTTTATTCGCTGTGTTAATACAGCGTGTAAATTGTTTACTAGTACAGATATTTCGTTAAAAAAGAAGAGGGACACCCGTCCCTCTTCTGATATTTCTCCTACACGTGAGCAATATACTCAAATGGAAGAGGAACTATTTTACCTGAACTTGGTATTTTTAATTAGTTGCTCTAATGTTGCTTTTTAGAATTTGTGTTTGTTGCTCAACATTGTTTTGGTTCCCCAGCATTAGCACCCATTGGTACAAGTGGTGCAACGGCTCTAGGAGTACCGTTTTGACGCACTACTGGAGGTAGTGCTGCTATTAAGATTGTTGGAATACCTGCTTCCTCAATTGCTCTCTGCACGATCACGGCAGTTCTGTGGCAAGTACCTCAACCAGCAGTTAAAATAACTGCATCAACATTTTCTTCTTTTAATTTTTTAGCAATCGCTGGTCCTGTAGAGTTTGTGAAAGCCTCTTGGTCTCCACCACCACCCATGAAACCATAGTGGAATTCTGCTACGCTACCGATGAATCCTTCTTTTGCAAGTTCGTGTAATCTATCGATTGGGAACATACAGTTAATGTCTCTGTTAGCATCAGCGTTATCATATCCACCGTGTGATACCATAAGATCTGTACTGTGAGCAGTATCTGGGATTTCACGGAATGTAGTATCCCCTGCTAAGTTAAATCTTTTATCTGTTTTTAAGTGAACTCCTGCTGCTGTAGCTAATGCTACTTTCATATCTTTTAACTCTTTAGTTACTGGAGCCCAAACTGGTTTTGGTGTAATAGGTACAAAAATTTCTGATTGTAGACCTTCAAATATCGTTAATGACATTCTAATTTCTCCTTCCTACTATTCTTCATTTTAGTCTGTTTTTTTACTTCTTCTTGTAATTTTTGTGTTTAATATTGCATTTACATAATGTTCGTCAGGTTCTTCGCTAATAACTTCTGGATAACTTAGTAAAAATGCTACCTCTTGGCCAATTTTTACTGGATAATCAGAAATTAACATTCTCATAGGAATTTTAAATTGCCCTAAGCGTCCTTTAATGTCTATCGTAACGCTGGCGTCGTTATGATCAACTATAATCCCTTCGAACACTCTTTCTGTAGATGCATATTTTTAATTTTTTTCAATCATAACTTATTTCCTATCCTCTTTAAAAATTAATCTTCTTTTTCGTAGATTTCTTGACGTTTTTTAGATTTTGGTAATACTTGTTCGTTATCAAGTAATTCTACTTTTTGTCCTGTAGTTTTTTCAATAACTTCTACGTTATTTAATTTAACGTTAGGATTCCATTTTCTTTCAGCTTTTTTAATTGTTCCGCCACCCATTTGTGTTTTAAGCATTGCTAAAGCACGGATAGCATCTTCTTTACATAATGTATTGTTTGAAAGAATTTCGTTTTCAATACCTTGTTTAGATTTGTTGTTATCAACCATAGCTGTCATGTATTCGTTACCTACTACAAGAGCACCTTGTACTGCTGAGTAAGTCATACCAACTACTGATACTCCACGTTTACCGATTTCTTCAATGTGAGAAGCAAAGTCGATATGGTTGTTACCAAATCCTTCAGTTGTTACGATAGCACCATCGATATCCATTGCTTCGATAGTCATACCTACACGTTTAGATACATAGAATTTTTCTGAGTTAGCTTGAGGTGATCCAACTAATAATACCCCTACTAAGTCAATTTCTTCATCAGCCATTGCTTCAAGTACTAATGGTTCACGGTAGTAGTGACGAGAAGTTTCTTTAGAAGCTGGTCCAATACAAGTTAATGCGTGGATACCACCGTCTAAGATTTCTGTTGGTGCAAGCATTACTGGTAGGTTACCAAGGTCAACGTTTGGTTTAGCACCAAGTGTACCAACTGGTTCTACTGGTAAGATTAAGTTATCGTGCATAGCACCTTGTCCCATGATTTCTTTAACGATTAATACTTTTTTGTTTCCTGGGTGACGATATTGTTCAATATTGATGTTTCCAACTACTAGGCTTTCATCGTCTAATTCTTTAAGAGCTTTACGAATTTCTTCTGTAATGTGGTCGAATGCTTTGTGAGCAGCTAATGGTCCTGGACGTTCCATGTTAGCTCCTGCTTTAATTGTAACTTGACCTTTAATGAAGATTTCACCTTTATCTGGAGCTCCTGGACGACCCCACATAATGTTACGTTCTAATTCACCTTCAGAAGAACCAAATTCCCCGATTTGAACTCCGTTAGCATCAGTTCCTGTAAGAACCATTACTACACCTTTAAGTTCACGAGTAGTACCATGTCCGATTTCTCCTTCTTCTTTAACAGCGATTGGTTGAACGTCCATGATTGTTTCACTGTAAGTATCGTATTTATCAGGAGTGATAATTTCTAATTTAACACTTTCTACTAAAGCTTCTGATTCAGCAGCTTCTTTACATAAATCTTCTGCTGTTCTTAAAAACTAAAGTAGTTCCTTTAATTTCTGTTTTTTTCACCAAATTCTACTTTATCAATTTTGTAGTGTTTAGTGTGTAGAGAACGGATAAATTTAGGTTCTCCTTCGTGTTTTTTTCTTCCACTTTTTCTTTGCTACTGCTTCTACTTTTGCTACTTCAACAGCTTTAGCTTCCACTGCTTGAACTGGAGCTTGTCTACTGGAGCTGCTTGTCCACCGATAGCTGCTAATGGAATTTCAAGGTTAATGTTTTTCACCTTTTTCCGATTTGTAGTTTTAATACTCCTGCTGGAGCTTGTGCTGAGCTACCGGCGTAACCGGAGCGACAGGCGCAACTGGTGCGCTAACTTCAGCTACTGGAGCCTCTACTACTTCTTCTTTTTCTTCTGCTTTTTCTTCTCCACCTTGTACAGCATCAATGATACCTGGTGTAATAGGGTATTAGAGCGTCTGTTGTTTTTAATAATTTTAGCTCCTAATACTTGTCCGATTGTTAATGCATCGTCTGGGAATGATAATAATCCTGAATCCACTGAGATCATCGAATAATCCTGGATCTTCTAAGTTTTTCTGGACTAATTACGATACCTTCCTCAGCTCTGCAACAAAAATACCGCTTTATCATTTAAGTGCTCTTTTTGCAGTTTCTACTGTAATTGACATTACTTCTAACCTCCAACTAATTATTTATTATTATGTAATTCTAAGCTTTTTATAAACTTCTGTATAAATGATGGTCAGTGGCACGAAGCACATGATCGGTACTATGATAAACTTTTACTCCTAACCTAGGAGCTACACCTGTCACGGTGTTAGTTCAATCTTGACAAGTACCAGTGATAACTGCTTTTCGCACCATCTTTTTCATTTTCAATACTTTTTCCGCTTGTCCTGGACAAATACCAGGTAATTCATAACGTAATCTTCCATTTTTATCAGGTTTCATACGTTTACACATTTGAACAGATACTACTTCTGCACCCATTCCATCAGCTATTTGTCTCAAACGTTCTTCTTGCGCTCCCACATTCACAAATAAGTATTCCTACTTTTTTTCTTTTTCTTGTGGATATGGCATAGCTACAAGTAACCCACCTGTTGTTTTGTTGATTGGGTCTGTTTCTAATGCAGGTCGTCCTGTAAATGGACCACCACGCACTATTTCTCCGTGTGGATTAATATAACCACCAGCTTTATCTATAAATACGCTTATTGGTAATCCAATTGGGACGTCTAAGAAAACGCCTGGATTTTGGACACGACCACCAACAGTAATATCTTTATCAATAAGTGGTTTATCTTCTTCAATTGCTTCTACTATACGTTTGATAGTTTCCACGTTTGAAATAATTGCATTTGCTTCTAGTGGCAATTGACCTGGTTTTAAGATTACTCCAAGTGTTTCTCTTACGATAACTCTTTCATCACCAGCAGGATACATATTAGGCAAAATTTTAATACTAATATTAGGTTCATCTTTACATGCTTTTCCTAGTGCTAGTAGTGCTTTACGATATTTTGTTTTAATAGCAATATATCCTTCTTTTGCACCAGTTAATTCGACTATGTATTTTAAACCTCTAACTAAAACTTTCTGGATGTTCTTCCATGAATTTTACGTTGTGACCTAAGATTGGTTCACATTCTGCTGCATTGGCAATAACATATCCTCCAGGAATTTGTGCAGATAACTTAATTCCAGTTGGGAATCCAGCTCCACCAACTCCAACGATACCAGCATCTTTAATTTTTTGAAGTTTATCATCAGTTTTCTCTAATCTAACATAGTCATCAGTTTGTTCTTTATCCAATTTAACAACAATTTCCATATCGTTAATTTCTTCTACTACACCTGATAAACTAGTATGAATATTTGCCCCTAGCCCATTGGGGGTTGCAACTAGTTGACCACGTTTAACATGATCACCAACATTTACAATTGGTTGACAAGGACCACCAACATGTTGTTTAAGTGGGATATTGATTTTTTCAACATTAAACTCTAACATTCCATTTTTCCTCCTTTCTTTAAAATTTGTTTTACAAGCAGTAGTTCCTAACTTCTACTACACTTATTGTATAACAGTCGGTAACTTTTTGTAAAGTTTTATTTTATTAAAAAAATCAATATATATTTAAATTTTTTTATATAAATATTACGTTTTTCATACAGAATGTTAGTAAGAAAGGATTTTTCATTCTAATTTTTTAGACTTTTTATTTATTCAATTTATGTATAATTGAAAAATAGTTATCAATTTACACAATCTCATAAATTATAACAATGTATACATTTACATATGCAACAACATTTAATTAATTATAAAAAAATATCTATTAATTATAGTTATACCTATTATATCTATACACTAAAAACCTATAAAATAAGACTTTCAAACACTTTTTTTACATACTTTAAATAAACACATGTTATACTTCCGATTTGAAATTTATATATACATCTGTATTATAGAAGATGTATATATAAATTTATTTTTAATTACAAAAAAATACCAATTCCGTAGTAGTTATATTTTTTTCTCTAACTTTCGAAATCGGTACATTATTTTTATAATATTCTCTAAGATTTATATTCTATTTTTTTCTAATATATTACTATCATTCAATATTTCCTGTTTTAATTTTTAGAAGAAGTGGTGATGCATTAGTAATATTTAATTCACTATATCCATCCAGTAAATACCGGCAGAATCATTTTTTTCTCATTGCCTAAAAAATGTTTTGTATCTCTTTTTGACTGATAAGTTTCTATCTCTACATCATAAAAGGTCATCATATGATGGGAGTGACTCAAAAAAATCGTGTTTGATATGTACCCCTTTTTACTGGACAACCAGTGAAAGGGTATTTTTTTATGCGTTATAGTGAAAATGATAAAAATAAGAATGTACAGTTTTGACAAAATAAAAAAATGTACAAATAGGTTATAATAGTGCATATAAAAAGAAAGAGAGAAATATATGTACTTGAACCTAAAATAAACAAAAATATAAAAATAACTCAACTATCAGATTTAGAAAAATCTACGAGAACAAATGGAGGTGTTTAATTTGAAACCTAACTTTAGTGAATTAGCTAGAGTTTTAAAGAAAGATAGACGTACAATAAAAAGACATTATTACCAAGGAAAAACAAAACAAACAAGAAATAAACCATCAAAAATCGATGAATACACCGATCTATTAGATAAGTTATTAGGGAGGAGAATCTATACAAATATTCAAATCAAAAAGAATACTTTGGCAATATTTGGTAGATCAAACAGAGTTGAATGTCAGCTATTCTGCATTTAGAGCCTATTTATTAAAGAATCCAAAATATAATGATTACTTTAAAAACAAATCACATAAGAGTTCTAAAAGCTATACTTAGAGTAGAAACTATTCCCGGAGAACAAGCTCAAATAGATTGGAAAGAAGATGTGAAATTCATAACTAAATATGGAGAAAAAATTGTCTTTAAATGTATTTTGTATGATTTTATCATACTCAAGATATAAAATATTTCATGTAACACTCTCAAGAAGTCAGAGATGTATTAATCTCATGTATAACTGAATGTTTAGAACATATTGAAGGAGTTCCGAAAGTAATTGTATGTGATAATATGAAAACTACAATGGATAAAGCACGAACTGTTAAGACATCTGGAGTAATTAACGTAAAAATTTCAAGAATATTCAAAAGAGATGGGATTTGAATTGAAACCATGTGTGGCGTACAGACCACAAACAAAAGGTAAAGTAGAAAAATATAGTAAAACTACTAGATGAAATATACGCTTATAATGGCAAATTAGATTATACAGAATTAGTAGAATTGGTGAATAAAAATAATGATGAGATGGAACCTACAAGTGCATCAAACAACAAGAGGTTCCAATAATAAGTTTACAAAAAGAAAAAGATTCCTTACTACCATTACCACATGAAAAAAATAAGGAATCACTATAAAATAACAACCCTACAAGTAAAAAGTAAATAAACAAGCAATGATTTCTTACAAATCTAATCAATATTCAGTACCAATTGAATATATAGGTAAGAAACTAAATCTACAAGTAGAAGATAATTATTTATACCTATATGATAACATGAAATTGGTGGTAAGTCATTTAATAAGTGAGAAAAAGTTAAATTATAAAGAAGCTCATTATGAGCAATTTGTTAAACACACTTGGAATGATATAGATGAAAAATTAAAAGAACAAACTAAAAAGAAATCTAGCGATAATAGGAGAACGATTCAATGATAACAAATAGATCTAATTATACTAGATTAAAAGAGAATTTAGAATATCTTAATTTAAAAGCAATTTAATCACAGACTAGATGAGATAATAGAATTAACTCAAAAATAGAACAATGTCAGTAATAGATATTCTATTAAAACTAACAGACTATGAAGTAGATGTAAAAACAAAATGTAAAAAGAATCTATGATTAAAGTAGCTAATTTTTCCTTATAATAGATCATTAGATGATTTTTGATTTTTCATTCAATTCTGATATAAATGAATTAGAAATAAGGAACTTAGCTAGTTTAAATTTTATAGAAAACAATAAAAATTTAATATTTATAGGTAATAGTGGTGTTGGAAAGACTCATTTAGCAACAGCTATTGGAAGATTGGCAGCTAGTTCTAGATATTCAACATACTTTATAAAAATGTCATGATTTAATAGCAAATTTAAAAAGCTGCTTTAGCTGAAAAATAGGCTAGAGCAGCGATTAAAACACTATTCAAAGTATAGATTATTGATTATAGATGAAATTGGCTATTTACCTTTAGAAAAAGGTGATGAAAAGTTATTATTTCAATTAATAGACCGGCGTTATGAAAAGAAGAGTATAATAGCCACATCTAATATTCCTTTTTTTCTGAATGGGCTACATTATTTAGCGATGACAAAGTGGCTTCGGCTATACTTGACAGACTACTTCATCATGCTTATGTAGTACCTATTATAGGTAATTCTTATCGATTAAAAAAATCATGTTAGTTTTGAATAATTGTACATTTTTATTTTGTCACTTTTGTACATTTTATATTGACATTTACACGTTATAGTTATGAATTTAAAGTAAAATGTGTTGAAATGTATGAAAGAGGAGAATATCCAGATACACCTAATGGAATAACCACTAGAAAATTTAGAGATACTATTAGGAAATGGAAAAGAATGATTGATTCATTAGGGATAGGCGTCTTACAACATAAAACGAAAAATAAGAAGTGGGATCCAGAAGAAAAACTAGTATTAGTTTCCAAAAATTTTAGCTGGTTATTCATATAATTCCGTTGCACTAGAGAATGGAATTAATTATAGGATATTATATAATTGGGTTCAAAAATATAAGGAAAAAGGTTATAATGGACTTGTAGATGAGAAGAAAAGGAAGACCAAGAAAGGTACTTATCATGAAAGAAAAATAGTAGTCCTAAACCATTAAAAAGAATCCGAAAGAGAAGAATTAATTAGATTACGTGCAGAAAATAAATTTATAAAAACGGAAATCGAAAAATATTAAAGCGGAAAAAGAAATAATAAAAATTAATAGCCTTGAGGCGAGAAAAATGGGCTGTGCAACTCAAGGCGAAAAAGCAGCAATCATCAAAGAACTTAGAGAAAAAGGATATCAATTAAAAATGTCTCTTTACAAGAAATAGGAATGGCAAAATCAACATATTATTATTTAGTAAATAAGGAAGAAGCAGATGTTGTAGCTATTCGTAATGAACCAGTGTTAAAAGAAATTAAAATTATTTTTACCGAAAACAAAGGACTATATGGTGTCCGTAGGGTTCACAATGAACTAATTAATAGAGGTTTTAAAGTAAATCATAAAAGAGTGCAAAGTCTTATGCATAAAGAAGGATTGAAAGGGAAACAACCTAAAGAAAGATATCATTCATATAAAGGAACAATAGGAAAAGTCGCTAATAATATAATAAATCGAGATTTTAGTACAACCGCCCCATTACAGAAATGGACTACAGATGTATCACAATTTAATTTTTCATGGGGAAAGTGCTATTTTTCAGCGATTCTAGATATGCATACAAATGAAATAATATCATATGATTTATCGTTACATCCAAATTTAAATCAGATAAAAAGGATGTTAGAAAAAGCATTTAATAAATTTCCAAAAACTGAAGGATTAATTATGCATTCAGATCAAGGATGGCAATATCAACATTCACACTATAGAAGTGAGTTGAAAAACATGGAATCATTCAATCGATGTCTAGAAAGGGAAATTGTTATGATAATAGTATCATGGAATCATTTTTGGAAGAATGAAGACGGAGATATATTATGGTTATGAAAAAGAATTATATGTCATTTGAAGAATTTAGTAAAGCTGTAGATGAATATATAGATTATTACAATAACAGAGAATTCAATCAAAAACAAAATGGATGGCACCTGTACAATACAGGATAACATCCACTTGTCTAAACTAAATATATATGTGTCCAGAATTTTTGGGTACACATCAGTTTCGAAGAAATCGATTTTGTCGAGTCACCCCCGCAAAGTTTATTAGATATCTAAAAAGCTTTCACAAAGCGATCTTAGATATCAATAAACCACTGCGTCTATGAGTTCTCATATGAACTTTGTTAAGTTTTTAGGTCTTTTGGGTCATCCCTTCCTCTTCTACAAATACATCATAAACTCTGCAATTATCATACAGAGCTCACTTTATACCCTGTTTCTTCTAGAAATTCTCTTACTAAAAAGTTTCCGTAAATCCTTCACTAGTTTTTGACTACCTCCTGGTAGATCAGATCTATTCTTATACGGTCCCCTTGCCTTTTTATACACAATACTCTATTTTTCTTTTTAAACACACCATAGATGCCTAAATAATCAATAACCATATTATTTCTGAAAATAAAAATAAAAATGATGCAAACTTTATTTAAATCTGCATCATTTCTTGTTTATTATTCTAATTCTGCTAATTTTTGTTTTAGATAGGGTACTAACTCATCTTTAAGATCACTCTTAAGGAGCAAAGTCAATTGTTGTCTTAACAAATCCAATTGTTTCACCTACATCGTAACGTTTACCTTGGAAAATCATACGCATAAACATTTTTTCTTCTTCATTTTAACATTTTGGATAGCATCAGTTAATTGAACCTCTCCACCCAACACCTACTTGTTTCTTAGCTAAGTGTTTAAAAATTCCTGGGTTAAGAACATATCTTCCCATAATCGCTTGCGTTAGATGGTGCTGTTCCTGGAGCTGGTTTTTCTACAAATGTCTCAACTTCATATAAATGACCATCTTGTCCTTTAGGCTGCAATAACACCATATCTATGTGTTTGATCTTCTGGTACAGTTTGCACTCCGATTACAGAACATCCAGTTTCTTCAGCTTTTATCAATAAGTTGTTTTAATTGCTGGATATTCATCATTAATTACTACGTCATCTCCAGTAATACAGCAAATGGCTCGTCACCTATGAAGCTTTGTGCGGTTAAAATCGCATCTCCTAAACCAGCCATTTTCTTTTTGACGTACATAGTGAATATTCGCTAACTGAGTTGGATATTTCACCTTTTCCAACATCCTAACTTCCTTTATTCTCTAATTCTACTCTAGTTCAACATTTTCTATCAAAATGGTCTTCAATAGCTCTTTTTGTTTTTCCTGTAACAATAATTATGTCTTCAATTCCAGGCTTTTACCGCTTCTTCCACTATGTATTGAATAGTAGGAGTATCGATAATTGGTAGCATTTCTTTTGGTATGCTTTTGTCATGAGTAGGAATCTTGTCCCATATCCTGCTGCTGGAATAATCGCTTTTCTTACTTTTTCATGTATTCACCTATATTCTTTTTAATTTTACAAATTAATAATAACATATTTTTATTATTTTGGCAAATTTTTCTTTGTTTTTCAAACTATAAACATAACATTTTTATTTCAACCTCTTTTTAATATCACTAATTTGAATACTGATATTATGTTAATTCTGAATAAATACACCAAAAATAACATTTAATTTCGAGACATTTTACAAACAAATATTGATTAAGACTTGGAATAAACTACTCTATTCCAAGTCCTAATTATTTTATCGTGTATTCAAGGCTTGCACCACTACACCTCGTTGTATTTTCTTTTGCCATTTTCTATAATAAGTTACCGTAACAGTATCACCTATTTTTGTTTTTCAAATAGATATTTTTCTAACTGCAGCAACATCTTTTAACATCTTCTCCATTTAATTTTTGTGATAATATCATATTTTTCTATTCCTCTTTGTGCTGCTGGAGTACCATTTTCAACGTATCGAACAACTACCCCTTGTTTTTCCTTCAAAGTTTAATTGTGATTTCAATGTATCGTTATCAACTGTATTTACTGATACTAACTGCACACCTAAAGCTGGACGAATTACTTTTACCAGATTGTTCCAACTGTTCAGTAATTAATTTCACCTCATTAGATGGTATTCCAAAACCTATTCCTTCAGCACTTACATTCTGCTGTTGCTTTTTGCTATTTTTCGATTCATTTATTCCGATAAGTTTACCTTCATTATTAATCAGTGCTCCACCAGAGTTACCGGGTTAATAGCAGCATCAGTCTGAATTACCGTTTGGTTCCAGTCATTTTACCATCACCATCAATATCCATAGGAATTTGTCTATTTACAGCAGATACTATCCCTTTTGTAACAGTATTAGATAAGTTAACATCAAGGAGATCCGATGGCAAAAGCCGTTTCTCCTACTGCTATTTTATCACTATCAGCAAAAATCCATTGTAGTCGTCACATTATCTCCACTAATTTTTCAATACAGCTAAATCTGTCCATACATCAGTTTCCAACAACTTCTGCATTAACATTAGTTCCATCACTTAAAAATTACCGATAGTTTTTAGCTCCATTTACCACGTGATTTGTTGGTTACAACGTAAGCAGTATTTCCTGATTTTTATAAATAACACCACTTCCCACTAGATGCTGGTTTTAACTCTCCAGAATCACTAGAGTCACTTCCAGATTGTCTAGAATTCCTCCTAAGATTGACTCAAGATTATTGTTAGAGTTACTTTGATAGTTTACAATTGAAACTACAGCGTCCTTCGCTTTTGAAATTGCATTTACTGTAATTTGTTGACTATCTTTATCTTCTTTCATAGCAGATTACTGAAGAATTCAATGCTTTCCCAGTTCCCATTACAGCCTGCGCTCCAAATACGCTAGTAGCCCCAAGAACAAACATGAGAAAAACAGTTAAAAATAATTTGCCGTAATTATGTTGTACTGATTACCGATTCATTATTCATACCTTGTAAATCTTCAAAAATTATTATACTGAGAATTATCTACATTATCATAATCTTGATAACCTTGATAATTATTTTTGTTCATTATAGTTTTTCTTGATTATTAAAATCTTGTAAATTTCTATTATTTTGGTTGTTATTTCTATTTTTCCATGAAAATCCTCCTTTTTGATTTCTATTTTTCGTTGTATTTCAAAAACTTATTATATCTTTAATCTACATTTTCTATGGTTTTATCATACCAACATCAACTTAAACAAAGTTTAAAGAAAACTTTAAATGTAATTAATATACACCTACTATTTTTCTCTCAGCCTTAAATTAAACAGTCTATAGGTTTTTACTAAACACTGATTATATACAATAAATCTCAAATGACAATTAAGACTTCTCACATAGTTCCTTGTTTTATAATTTATCTTAATGTTATAATTCTATATATAAATTATATGATAAGAAGGATGCAACATTTGTTGCTTGGAAAGAGATATATGAAAACTAAAAGATATATTACATTAGCTAGCATACTTGCTCTATTTTTACTTTTTCTATACACATTTAATATAAAGCTTTGATCTTAATAAACAGTTAAACCTTGCTCAATTTAACAATTATACTAGTTGTTTTAATTTTATGGATATTATCTGGTTATATTATTAATTAAAGATATTTTTACTATTACAGAAAATGAGACGAAACGGAATCACCTTTAATCTTGGTATTATTAGCGATTATATTCTTCTACTATAATCCATTCCCGAATCCAGAAAAGCTTTTTATCACTATACCCTAGAGTTATATATTTTATTCTAACAATAATAATATTTTTCCTACTTATTATTGCTTTTTGGAAAGAAAATCTAACACCCCTAATATCATCTATCTTTATTCCATTTAGCGTTCAAAGTTACTTAGTAAATATTAAAGGAATCACACAATATACAAAGCTACACTCTTTTATGTTATAATTTTCTTTATAGCTATAACACACATTAAATTACTTTAGAGGAAAAATAAAAATTAGAGTTACAAATTTAGTGCATAAAAATAAATTCATTAAATACAAAACAAAATCTTCAAACATACAAGGAAAAATATGTTTGAAGATTATTTTATACTAATACTATATATTTTTACAAATATCCGCGAAGAAACTTTGGACATCACCTGCTTTTTAACATAGCTTCTTGTTCTTCATCTACAATATAGTTCTCACTAGCTTCCATAATCGCAAAGAAGTCTTGAATGTGTCCCGCAAATAAAAGCTGCATCCTCATTTAACAGATAATTAAAGTTTTGTTCAGCAAAAATGGAACAAACACTTCTCTAAAAAGCACCTTGACGTATTCTACCAATAAGTTTTTCCCCGCTTTGCAGTAACGAATAAAATCACCTTGTTTCTCTACAAATTCCTTCGCTTTTATATGACTAGATTGGAATCCTTCCACTCTTTATACTCTCTAAAAACTGGGATTTTTAATCCTTGTTCTTCATAAAAGACTTTATCTATTATTACGAAAGAAAACATCTTCTAAATCCCAAAATTCTTTCTCATATATAATAAAATGCACACATCTACTATCACTTTTTGTAATCTCTTAAATGTAGCTATTTGTTCAACTAATTTAATGTCTTTTTCCAATATTGTTTCCTCTATTCTATATGAATTTAATCTATTTGAATTATTGTTCCGATACGTTTTGGAGTAGCATTGTCTAATCTATATGAGAAGAATTTATCATTATCTCAACCGTACAGAAATCAATAATTTTTGATGTTTATCTTCTAGTATACCACATTTTCTCAACAATTCTTTATTCAATTGCCCATAAATCTAAATAATATTTACCATCATTCTCTTTATAATAATTCAGCACTTCTAAAAGCAGCGAATTTCTCTATGAATCATAAGAAACTTCATAGTTATCAACACTAACTGACGGCCTATAATAGTCTTAATGTCTTCTACCTTACAATTATATTTGGCTGTCATGATATTTACCATTTCCCCAGCAATATTTCCATATGTTCCTCGCCATCCTGCATGGCGAGCAACAACACTTTTCTTTTTATCATAGAAAACAACAGGTACACAGTCAGCAGTGAAAATCAATAATGGTGTCGCAGCAAATTAGTAATTAGACCATCAGCCTCCTTCCCATTGTCAGTAATATCAACTTCCGATTCGACAATACGAACATCAGCACCGTGAACTTGTGCTATTGAACACTATATTTGCTATAATTAAATCCATATTCATCAGAGAATCTTTTTCACTTATCCTCACTATTTTTCGCATCAACCTTTCTATTAGTAAATACAATTTTTATATTATCATCATTAATTAAATACCCACTCTAATATTTCATGCATCCTTCCTCCTATTAACATAGTATTTATACATACATTATTTCAAAATCAGAATAGAATTATTTATTTAATTTTTAATTCACTGTAATGCTTTTTGATTATTTTTATTAATATATTTTGTTGCTCTATTGCAATTTCATTTAATTTTTGTAATCTAATTTCCAGGCGATACCCTGATTTTTAACATATCAGCATTTAATATTTGTAAATTATTCATTATCATTAACTGCTCAATAGTAGAGTTATCTCTTAAATTCCTTCTTTTCAGGATATTTGTTTTTAAATTCTTTTTGCAGTCATTCCGTATAACGCCATATTTAAAATATCAAACTGCTTGCATACTTATGTCTTATTTGTGTAGTAGTAAGTGTAGGTGTAATTAAGTTATTTTTATTGCATCTGCATGAATAGTATAGTTTAATTTTGAAATATATCTAATAGTTTGCCATTCTAATTTATTTTTATATGATTCTTCTTGTTTTAATCTTTGATAATCTTGGATAATATATAATTTTAACTCTGGAGAAATCGAAGAGGCGAATTCAAACGCAATGTCCGAGTGCGCGTAAGTCCTCCATATCTACCTGCTGTTGACTTAATTCACTGCATTTGTTGTTTCTATCCATTTTTGAGGGAGTTAAAACAAAACTATTGAGACCCCGCTTCATTTTTAACCGTGTCGAATTCGACACGGTTAAAATCATATTCATTTGTTCCCAAACCCCCAAAAACTCTATTGTTGATTTATTTCTTAGCCAATTTTGTATGATATATCTTGGATTTTCCGAGTCTTTATATTTTGACAATGTCAGTTAAACTAATATAATCTGTATTTGAAGTTAATAATGCTATTTCATTACCGTTAGCTTTTAATCTACCATTTTATAGTCCTTCCCTTTATATGTTTAATTATAACTTTCTAATATTTAATATTTTTCTTATCATATAAAACTTACAATATAACTATGTTCTTCTACCACTCATTTTTATAAATCAATTTCTCCTCTCAACTAATTATACTATCCATTTTAAAATTTAAATAAATTGCAGTCCATACCACACTGACTAAACTTTCATTCTACAAACTAAATAGGAATCTGAAAAATATCCATCTTTCAGACTCCTACTTAACATTATATTATTCTTCTACTAAATCTAAGTAAACTTTTTACTAAATGTTAGTTGAATTTAGCACAGTACGGATTGCATTAATTAGCACCTTTTTCCTATTATGCGCCCACAATCTTCCTGGATGCACTGAAACAAATGTAATGTTCACGAGCATTTTTAATAAATTTTTCAATTTTAATTTCATCTTTATGCTCAACAATTTCACTAACAACATTATAAATTAATTCTTCCATGTGTCTCTCATATTTGGCTACGATATTAACTAATCTTCCAGGAACTGCAGATTTACTTTCATAACTTGTTTTCCTTCGATTAATTCTTTACTTTCTGGCATTAGCTAGAACGTGAGTTTGCTCGAATTCTTGCTGGGTGTTAGAGTCTTTCGTAACATCTAATGAGCTTTTGACTCGCCATAGGATTTGAGACTACGACTCTAGCAGTATCCACTTACAAGTTTAGCACTGCGAAAGATAGTTTGGCCATGGTGCATATGAGATAGACTCAAACCCACCGTCGATTTCACATCTTCAGCAAGGTGAGCTGCAAATGGAGCAAGAAGTTGGATAAATCCGTAACGCGTTATTTACGAGGAGATGTGTTCAGCTTTGTAACAGTCATTTACAAATACCATAGGTTGAGAAATAGCTGCCTGTATTAAATCCTAGAATTTCTGATATCTTCAGATACTTTCTTAACAGTGGAGTTATAGCTTACTTCTACTCTGCATTATCTTTATCTTGGACTTTATCATTTTACTTTTCCAGTTTCTTCATCTACGAATCAGGCGATATCTCTATCTAAGAAACGACGTGATCCGTCAAGTCCATTTTCACTCCACCTGATAGACGCATCTAATGGCCCCCATAGACATTTTCATAAACACGTAATGTATCAGCACCGTGAGATACGATAATATCATCAGGGTTAACTACATTACCTAGATTTAGACATTTTTCTGGACGACCATCTTTTACCTTCAGCAAGAATCATACCTTGGTTGAATAGTTTTTTGGAATGGTTCACGACTTGGTACTAAGCCTAAATCGTAAAGCGCTTTTGTGCGAAACGAGCATATAATAGTGAAATACAGGTGCTCTGCTCCACCGATATAAAGCATCTACAGGTAACCAGTATTTTAATTTCTCTGGATCTGCGAACATTTCATCGTTGTGTGGATCAGTATGTAACGTAAAGTATACGCAAAAGAACCAGCCCATTGAGGCATTGTGTTAGTTTCCACGTTTACCTTTTTACCAGTCTCAGGATCTACCACATTTAACCACTCTTCAATATTAGCAAGCGGAGATTCCCAGTTCCTGATGGTTTTAATGTTGTCCAGTTTCCAGGAAGTAATAATGGAGTTTCACTATCAGGTACAGTAGTCATAGTACTGCTCTTCCATGGATAATTGGGATTGGTTCTCCCCAGTAACGTTGTCTTGAATAAACCGGTCACGTGGTTTATATGTAACTTCTACGTCCAACTTTATTTTCTTCTAAGGATTCAATACTTTAACGATAGCTTCTTCATTGTTTAATCCGTTAATGAAGTCAGAATTGATGTGTTTACCATCACCATAGAATGGTACAAACGACTTCTCCATTATCTTCGATAACGGCTTTTGATTGGTAGGTTAAAACTTAGTCGCAAATTCATAGTCACGCTCATCGTTATGGCTGGAACAATATAAGCTCAAGTTCCATAACTTGAGAACGTAGTCCGCAATCAAAGTTCACTTTCACCATTTACAGGGTTAATCGCATAAGCTCCTGTAGATACTCTGTTTTATCTTTTGTTAAGGTCAGTTCTTTCAAGAGTCAGACTTGCACGTTTAACGATATCAAGGTACCTCAACAGCCGCTCTTTGATCTTCTGTAACGATTTTCTTCTGCAAGTTTGTGTTCAGTGCAAGTGCACGTAAGATACACCAAATACGAGTATCAGCACGAGTAGTGAATACTGTGAGACTCTTTATCAAGTTCCCTTCAATTTTTGAGTCAATTTCAGCACTAACAGATTTTCCAATCCAGATTTACGTTGCATAGCTTTGAGACTTTCAGCCAGTCAAGAATATCTAAATCAGCAAGAAGTTTTCTCAGCATAATCAGTGAATTTTAAGTGCCATTGACGCGTGGACGACGTTCACCTGAGAGATTGTCCTCCACGCTCAGAGTTTACCGTCGTGCTTCTTTCGTCACAGAAAGAACACTGTTTCCTAATGCTGGACACCAGTTTACAGGTACCTTCATCAACATAAGCAAGTCCTTTTTCATAAGAGTGAAAATCCTGTATTGGGTCCATTTGTAATACTTAGGATCTGTTGTATTTGCTACGATCAGATCATAAGAAAATCTGGTCCTTTAATTTGGCGACGGAACGTGTCGATATTGTTTTTTGTAAAATCTCTTAAATATGACACCAGTATCTAATGCATATTGTTCAGCTGGTAACTGAATGCATCCATCCCATTGATGCAGGCCACATTGTATCCATTGTTTTATATCTACTTAAGATATCAGTAGCCGTATAATTCTTCTGGGTGACCATGTGGAACCCCGCTCCTGATGGATAAGGGAACATATTCAATGCATAAAATTTCTTTGTATGATCATTCAATGTTTTAAATGTTTTATTTTCATCCCAATATTTTTGCCA